>Ga0209281_1000026_pt1 | contig 465877 bp, 394 predicted proteins | sample MedtruBG_FD_187514 | JGI IMG/M metagenome (GOLD analysis project Ga0209281, IMG submission 187514) | Root nodule microbial communities of legume samples collected from California, USA - Medicago truncatula BG (SPAdes) (version 2) | ecosystem: Host-associated > Plants > Roots > Nodule | place... | reverse complement strand
CCTTGTGAACATTGTTGATTGCGTAGGCCAGTTGACGACGGCCCCAGTCTTCCAGACGGTGGATTTTGCCGCCGTCTTCTTCGATCAGCTTGGTGTAACGCTCAACCATGCCGCCGACTTGCTCGCTTTGATCCGGGTGGACCAAAAAGATGATTTCGTAATGACGCATGAATGCTCCTTACGGGTTGTAGCCTGCCGCTCAAAAGCGGTCAGACAAGGAGTGAATGACACTTATGGACTTGCGGACGCTAGACACGTTGGTGCCTGCCATCACAGCAAGGGGCGCAATTGTAGAGAAGGGGCGAGGGAGGCGCAAGGTAATTGGTGATTATTTGAACAGCCAACATTCATGCCACACCACAAAACACTGTGGGAGCGAGCTTGCTCGCGAATGCGGCAGCACATCCAGCATTTTTGCTGAATGTTACTCCGCTTTCGCGAGCAAGCCCGCTCCCACATTTTGATTGCGTCGAGCTTAGGACTTCTTGGCAGCAGCCTTGGCTTTGACACTGCGCTGGCGCTGTGCCTCGAACAGACAAACGCCGGTCGCCACGGAAACGTTGAGGCTGCTGACGCTGCCGGCCATCGGCAGGTTCACCAGGTAGTCGCAATGCTCGCGGGTCAGGCGACGCATGCCCTTGCCTTCAGCGCCCATGATCAGGATGGTCGGGCCGGTCAGATCCTGATCATACAGGCTGACCTCAGCTTCACCGGCCGTACCGACAACCCACAAGCCGCGCTGCTGGAGTTTTTCCAGAGTGCGCGCCAGGTTGGTCACGGCAACCAGCGGAATCACTTCCGCCGCGCCGCAGGCGATTTTTCGTACAACCGGAGTCAGGGTCGCCGACTTGTCCTTCGGCACGATCACCGCCAGCGCACCCGCCGCATCGGCGGAACGCAGGCAGGCGCCGAGGTTGTGCGGATCGGTCACGCCGTCGAGCACCAGCAACAACGGCGCGCCGTCGGTGCGATCGAGCAACTCGTCGAGCATCGCCTCGCCCCAGACCTGGCTCGGACTCACGTCCGCGACCACACCCTGGTGCACGCCTTCAACCCAGGCGTCCATTTCACGGCGCTCGGCCTGGCCGACCTGGACCCGGTTTTCGTTGGCCAGTTCGATCAGCGTCTGGACCCGAGGGTCATTGCGACCTTCGGCCAACCAGATCTGCTTCACGCGTTTCGGGTGGTGACGCAACAACGCTTCTACAGCATGTACGCCGTAGATCTTTTCCAACTGACTCATGGCTTGGCCTTAGGTTTACGCGCCCCGCCACTCTTGGCTGGAGCCGAGCCCGCTTTTGGCGGACCTTTACGATGTTTGCTCGGTTTGGCTGGCTTGCCGCCGACGGCCTTGTCAGGCGTCGACCGACTGGTCTTTCCCCCAGACGCCGCTTTACCGCCGCTTTTCGCACCGGCCAGCAACGCCTGCTTCATTTCACGGCTTTTGCGCACTTCGGCGTTTTTCGCCGCCGCATCGCTCGGGCGATAGGCTTCTACAGCCTTTTCCTTGGCAGGACGACGACCGGTTTTTGCCGGGGCCGGTTCTGCTTCGACTTTCGCTGCGGGTGCGGTGCTTTCGGTGCCACGCTTCTTGCGGCCGATCGGTGCGCTAATGGTTTTCTCGGCCATCTCGAAGTCGATCTTGCGTTCGTCGAGGTCGACGCGCATGACCCGCACTTCCACGGTATCGCCCAGGCGGAAGCTGCGACCGGTACGCTCACCGGCCAGGCGGTGGTGCACAGGATCGAAGTGGTAGTAATCGCCCGGCAGCGCGGTGACGTGCACCAGGCCTTCGACATAAATGTCTGTAAGCTCGACGAACAGACCAAAACCGGTCACGGCGGTGATCACACCCGGGAACGATTCGCCCACGCGGTCTTTCATGAACTCGCACTTGAGCCAGTTCACTACGTCGCGGGTCGCCTCGTCGGCACGGCGCTCGCTCATCGAGCACTGCTCGCCGAGTTGCTCCAGGGCCGCTTCGTCGTACGGATAGATGCGCGCTTTCGGAATGGTCATCGCACCGGCACGGCGAACGTGCGGGGTGTTCTGTTTCGAATGGATCACGCTGCGAATCGCCCGGTGCGTGAGCAAGTCCGGGTAGCGGCGGATCGGCGAAGTGAAGTGGGTGTACGCCTCGTAATTCAGGCCGAAGTGGCCCTGGTTATCGGCGCTATACACCGCCTGGCTCAACGAACGCAGCATGACGGTCTGGATCAGGTGGAAATCCGGACGATCCTTGATACCGGCCAGCAATGCCTGGTAATCCTTCGGCGACGGACCGTCCTTGCCTTTGTGCAGGGACAGGCCGAGCTCGCCGAGGAAGGCGCGCAGCTTTTCCAGACGCTCCGGTGGCGGACCATCGTGGACACGATACAGCGCCGGGATTTCGTGCTTTTTAAGGAACTCGGCGGTGGCCACGTTGGCCGCCAGCATGCATTCCTCGATCAGCTTGTGCGCATCGTTGCGCACGGTCGGACGGATTTCAGCGATCTTGCGCTCGGAACCGAAGATGATCCGGGTTTCCTGGGTTTCGAAATCGATCGCGCCACGTACGTGACGGGCCGCCAGCAACACCTTGTACAGCGAGTACAGCTGCTTGAGGTGCGGCACAACGTCGGTGTACTCACCGCGCAGCTTGCGCCCTTCGGTGGCTTTCGGCGTTTCTAGCATGGCGCTGACCTTGTTGTAGGTCAGACGGGCATGGGAGTGGATCACTGCTTCGTAGAAGCAGTAGTCGGTCATTTCGCCGGATTTGGAGATGGTCATCTCGCAAACCATGGCCAGACGATCGACTTGCGGGTTCAGCGAGCACAAACCGTTGGACAGCTGCTCAGGCAGCATCGGGATCACGCGCTCGGGGAAATACACCGAGTTGCCGCGAACCTGCGCTTCGGCATCCAGCGCCGAACCGAGCTTCACGTAACTGGATACGTCGGCAATCGCCACGTACAGCTTCCAGCCACCCGAGAACAGGCGCAGCTTGCCCGGACGAGCTTCGCAATAGACCGCATCATCGAAGTCGCGGGCATCTTCGCCGTCGATGGTGACGAACGGCAGATGGCGCAGGTCGATGCGCTTCTCTTTGTCTTTCTCTTCGACTTCCGGCTTGAGCTTGCCGGCTTCCTTGAGCACGGCGTCAGGCCAGACGTGAGGAATGTCGTAGGTGCGCAGGGCGACATCGATTTCCATGCCCGGCGCCATGTAGTTGCCCACGACTTCAACCACGTCGCCTTGCGGCTGGAAGCGTGGTGTCGGCCAGTGAGTGATCTTCACTTCGACGAACTGACCGATCTGCGCGTTAGCGTTACGACCTGGCGTCACCAGCACTTCCTGCTGGATCTTCGGATTGTCGGCAACCACGAAGCCGATGCCGCCCTCTTCGAAGTAGCGGCCGACGATGGTTTCGTGAGCGCGAGACACCACTTCGACGATCATGCCTTCGCGGCGACCGCGACGGTCCAGGCCAGATACACGGGCCAGGGCACGGTCACCATCGAACACCAGACGCATCTGCGCCGGGCTCATGAACAGGTCATCGCTGCCGTCGTCCGGCACCAGGAAGCCGAAGCCGTCGCGGTGACCGCTGATGCGACCCAGGATCAGATCAAGCTTGTCCACCGGCGCATAAGTGCCGCGACGGGTATAGATGAGTTGAGCGTCGCGCTCCATGGCGCGCAGACGGCGGCGCAGGGCTTCGATCTGGTCTTCTGTGGTCAGACCAAACTCTTCGACCAGTTGCTCGCGGTTAGCAGGCGAACCTCGATCAGCAAGATGCTGAAGGATCAATTCGCGGCTAGGAATAGGGTTTTCATATTTTTCCGCTTCACGAGCGGCCTCGGGATCGAGGGACTGCCAATCGGCCATTAGAGAGTTTTCACCTTGTCTATATGCGGGTTAGTTTGGCATAGGCGTAATGAAACGGGAAATTTCAGGCTAAGACGACCCATCTAAAGCCCTGTATCGACACCGCAAAGCAGTTTTGTAGACCACTGGCGAAATTTTCCAGGTTTTTTTGACCTCGGGGGTTTACAGTTAAAAAGACGCTCCGTATAGTGCGCGCCATCGACGACGGACAACGTTGCCGATACTGCCCAGATGGTGAAATTGGTAGACACGCCAGCTTCAGGTGCTGGTGACCGCAAGGTCGTGGAAGTTCGAGTCTTCTTCTGGGCACCAATTTCGAGCTTGAGATTAGTTCAATTTCAAGGCTCACACAAAAACCCGCGAAAGCGGGTTTTTGCATTTTTGACCACTGGTTTATTATTTTTAGAATCAGGGGTTTACAGATCAAAATGCTCTCCGTATAGTGCGCCACATCAACAGCGGCAACGCTGAAGATGAATGCCCAGATGGTGAAATTGGTAGACACGCCAGCTTCAGGTGCTGGTGACCGCAAGGTCGTGGAAGTTCGAGTCTTCTTCTGGGCACCAATTCAAATTCAAGGTTAAGACCTTGGATTTCACAGAAACCCGCGAAAGCGGGTTTTTGCGTTTCTGGCATTTGAAAACCACACACGCCCCTGTAGGAGCTCACCTCACAAAGCGCATTTGAGAAGCAATATCGTTTATCATTGTTACAAGTTTTTGCAATGTGACAGTGAGGAACCCTGCGAATGATGTTTCGAAATACCCTGCGCCGCGGCCTGATCACCACCCTCCTCGGCCTGGCACTCGCCACTCCCCTCACCCAAGCCGCCGACCCGGTTGCCCTGACCCTCTACAACGGCCAGCACAAAGAAGTCGGCGACGCGGTCGCCAAAGCCTTCGAAGCCAAGACCGGGATCCACGTCAATGTGCGCAAAGGCAGTAGCAACCAGCTCGCCAGCCAGATCGTCGAAGAAGGCGATCGCTCCCCCGCCGACGTGATCTACACCGAAGAGTCGCCGCCACTGAACAAACTCGGCGAACAAGGCCTGCTGGCCAAGACGGATGACGCCACGCTGGCCGTTCTGCCAAAGGAATACGTCGCTGGCAACGGCACCTGGATTGGCGTGACCGCCCGGGTGCGCGTCGTTGCGTTCAACCCCAAGCTGATCGATGAAAAAGACCTGCCGACCTCGGTGATGGAGTTCTCCGATCCGAAATGGCAAGGCAAGGTCGGTTTCGTTCCTACCAGCGGCGCTTTCCAGGAACAAGCGGTGGCGATCATCAAGGTCCACGGCATGGACGCAGCCGAAGAGTGGCTGACTGGTCTGCGCGCATTCGGCAAGACCTACAGCAACAACATGGTTGCATTGAAAGCGGTGGAAAATGGCGAAGTCGCCACCGTGCTGGTGAACAATTACTACTGGTTCGCCCTGCAGCGTGAAAAAGGCCAGCTCGATTCGAAGCTGCATTACTTCACTGGCGGCGATGTCGGTGGGCTGATCACCGTTTCCAGCGCTGCCGTCCTGAAATCCAGCAAACATCCAAAAGAAGCCCAGCAATTGCTCGCCTACATGGCCAGTGAAGAAGGCCAGCGCGTGATCACCCAGACCACCGCCGAATACCCGCTGCACAAAGGCATGGAATCAGATCGCGGGCTCAAGCCATTCAGCGAACTGGAAGCACCAAAAGTCACGCCTGCCGACCTCGGCAACGCCGAAGAAGCGCTGGACCTGGAACGCGATGTTGGCCTGAATTGATGGGTGCCTCACTGTCCGCGCATCACGCCTGCGCACCACGGCGCAAGCGGCCGTCTTTCTGGCTGATATTGCCTGTGTTGCTGCTGGTGGCGCTCAGTCTCCTGCCTCTGCTGTATGTCGGCCTGAAAGCCTGGCAGGCGGGCTGGGCACAAGCGCTGCATTTGCTTTGGCGACCTTATGTGTTCGGCTTGCTGCGCAACACACTCGCACTGATGATTGGGGTCACCGCTGTTTGCGGGGTAATCGGCCTGTCGCTAGCCTGGTTGCTGGAGCGCAGTAATCTGCCGGGCCGACGATTGTGGGGCGTGATCCTCTGCCTGCCGTTCGCCGTTCCAGCCTTTGTCAGCAGCTTCACCTGGGTTTCCCTCAGCGCTCATTTCGAGGGACTTGGCGGGGCTATCCTGGTAATGAGCCTGTCCAAGTACCCGCTGATTTTCCTGCCCGTGGCGGCAACACTGCGCAACCTTGACCCATCCCTCGAAGAGTCCGCGCGCACGCTGGGGCAGAATCGTTGGGGCGTATTTTTCAAGGTCACCCTGCCCCTGCTCTGGCCTTCGCTGCTGGCGGGTTCGCTGCTGATTGCCCTGCACATGCTGGTGGAGTTTGGCGCCTTGTCGATCATCGGCCTGCAAACCTTCACCACGGCGATCTATCAACAGTTCGAACTGGAGTTCAGCAATGCCAACGCGGCAATGCTCTCCGCCGTACTGCTGATGTTGTGCCTGGCACTGCTGTGGCTGGAGTTGCGCGTGCGCGGCAAGGGTCGACACGTACGCACCGGCCAGGGTGCGGCGCGACGCGCGGAACAGGTTCAACTGGGCCCATGGGCCATGGCGGGACAGTTTTACTGCCTGCTGCTGGCAATCATTGGCAGCGGGATTCCGCTGGGCATGCTGGCCTATTGGCTTGCGGTGGGATCATCGGCAGCCTTTCCCGCGGCGGCAATTGGCGAAGCATTGCTGTCATCCCTAGCACTGTCGCTGGGTGGCGCGGCGCTGTGCCTGGTGCTGGCGGTTCCAGTCGGCCTGTTGGTCGTGCGCCACAAAGGCCGGCTGGCGATCTGGGCCGAGCGTCTGCCGTATCTGCTGCATGCGCTGCCGGGACTGGTCATTGCCCTGACTCTGGTGTATTTCGCCCTGCACTACGTGCCGATGCTTTACCAGACTTCGGCATTGCTGCTGATCGCCTATGCCCTGCTGTTTCTGCCACTGGCCCAGGCGCCGATCCGCACCGCCCTGAACAAGGCGTCGCCACAACTTGAGGAGGCGGCACGCACATTGGGCGCCTCGTCATTCAGTGCTTTCTGCCGAGTGACACTGCCGATTATTTTCCCGGCGCTGGGGGCGGCTTTTGCCCTGGTGTTCCTGGATGCGATGAAGGAACTGACGGCGACCTTGCTGTTGAGTCCAACCGGACTCAACACGCTGGCGACGGAAGTCTGGGCGCATACCGCGAACGTGGAGTTTGCGGCGGCGGCGCCCTATGCGGCGTTGTTGATAGTGGTGTCGGGGTTGCCGGTCTATCTGCTGACGACCCGGATGTATCTGAGCCGCTGAGACCGCCATCGCGAGCAAGCTCGCTCCCACAGTAGTCCTCTGTCGAACACAAATATGATGTTCACGAAGAGCCAATGTGGGAGCGGGCTTGCTCGCGAAGGGGCCGGCACAGACAATAGATCAAGCCCTGAACTGCCCCAGACTCGCCTTCAACTGCGCCGCCAGACCATCGAGCACCTTACCGCTCGCCGTGGTCTCCACCACTGCCTGCGCCGCCTTCTCGGCCTGGGCGTGAATGGTCTGGACCCGCCCCCGCACTGCTTGCGCGCCCTGCGCCTGATGCGCCGCCGCCTGGGTGGCCAGACCGATCGCCGCATGGACCTGCTCGACCGATGCCTGCACCGACTGCTGCAACCGCGCACTGTCGCGCAGCACCAGCAAACCCTCATTGGCCTGGCGCCCGGCCTGACCAATCGCCGCCACCGCTTCACGCGCGCCTTGCTGCAACGCGACGATGTGCGCCTGAATATCGCCGGTGGAGCTTTGTGTCTTGCTCGCCAGCGCCCGTACCTCATCGGCCACCACGGCAAACCCGCGCCCGGTCTCGCCGGCACGCGCCGCTTCAATCGCCGCGTTCAGCGCCAGCAGGTTGGTTTGCTCGGCGATACCGTGAATCACTGTCAGCACCACCTCAATCTGCTCACTTTGCTGCGCCAGACGCTCGATCACCTGGGCGCCAGTGTTGACCTGACCCGCCAGCTCCTCGATCAGGCTGCCGACTTTCGCCGAGGTCCGGGTGTTTTCGTCAGTCGCCTGACGAATATCCACCACCTGTTTCAGCGCCGCCTGCATCGCGTGGCTTTCCGACTGGGCCTCATCAGCCATTTGCGACAAGGCGCGCAAACTTTCCGCCACCTCATCACGCTGCATGCCAGCCGCCGCATCCGCACCGGCGTTGCGCAAGGTCATGGCACCGATTTCCACACCGGTACGTTGGGCTACATCACCGGCCTCGCGCACGATGGGCTGCAACTTATCCACAAAGCGATTGACCGCCGAGGCCATGTCGCCGATTTCATCCTTGCTGTTGATCTGCACACGCTTGGTCAGATCACCCTCGCCCGCCGCCAGGTCATCCATGGCAACGATCAGCATTTTCAGGCGATTGACCACTCGGCGACCGAGTACCACCGCCAACAACAGCAGGACACCAAAACCCACCACCGCCAGACACACGCCGATGCGCCAGCGCAATGTCGTAGCGGCTTCCTGCACGGTGCTGGTGGTATTGGCCTTCATTTCAGCCGCCGTGGACTGCGCCGACTGCAGGCGCGAGCGCATGGCCGTGGCGCTGTCGGCGGCCGCGCCCTTGAGGCTGTCGCCCACCAGTTGATCGCTGCTGGCGATCAAGGCCGAGAAGCGCTTGTCGAGGGCCGCCAAGTCAGTCTCCACCGAAGCGGTCGAGACCCCCATCAGGACTTTGCCGATTTCTACGCCGTTAGGATTGATCGGGGCCTCGATGTAGAACACCGAAGGATCGTTCTTCGCCGCATCCAGCACCTTGTCCAGCGCACGCTCGCCCTGGCCTTTTTCCAGCAACGCCTTGTTGATCGGGTTTTCCCGGTTGAGGTAGCGCGTCAGGTGCTGGCCGGTGGCGTCGTCATACACCACAAACAGCACGTTGGGATTGCGCTGGGCGCGGCGAGCGAACTCGGAAAGTGTCGGAACGTCGTTGTCCCACATGGCGCGGGGCGCGACGGAAGCCAGAAGCTGCGCCATGTCGCTGGCGGAGTCCTTCAGGTCTTTTTCCAGCGTTGCGCGCAACTGCGCCTGCTCGTCCTTCAGTCGCGAGGACAAACCGGCTGTCAGGCGCTGGCGGGTACTGGTGGAGAGACTGTCGAGGCTCGACGTGACTTCGCGCCCCGCCTGCTCAAGCTCAGCGGAAAGCTTTTGGCTGTCTGCACCCAGGCGCATGCCCAGATCGGCCTCCAGCGCGGTCACCGTGCTCCGGGTCAGAGCGACAGCTACCAGCACCTGCACCAAAAGGGCGATACCAAGGGTAACGAACACGGGCCGCAACAAACGGCTTTGTAACAATGAGAGAACGGCCGACACTTGATATCCCTCTGCAAAAGCGCCATTAAATTGATGGCACGCCAAAAGTGACGTTTTAGGCAAAGCTAATAGCAAAGGTCATGCCGTCCAACAGGCATAAACGACAAAGGCCCCAATTAAGAGGCCTTTGTGTTTTACATCAACAACTTATCAAGCAAACGGATGGCGCAGGACGATGGTTTCGTTGCGGTCCGGGCCCGTCGAAATAATGTCGATCGGCGCGCCGATCAGCTCTTCGACGCGCTTGATGTAAGCACGAGCGTTAGCTGGCAGCTCTTCCAGGGTTTTGGCGCCCACGGTCGATTCGGTCCAGCCCGGCACTTCTTCGTACACAGGCTGCAGGCCCACGTAGCTGTCAGCATCAGTCGGGGCAACGGCCTTGCCTTCTGCATCTTTGTAGCCGATGCAGATGTTGATGGTTTCCAGACCGTCGAGCACGTCCAGCTTGGTCAGGCAGATGCCCGAGATGCTGTTCACATCGATAGCGCGACGCAGGATAACAGCGTCGAACCAGCCACAACGACGAGCACGGCCGGTAGTGGCGCCGAACTCGTGACCTTGTTTAGCCAGGTGCGCGCCGACTTCGTCGAACAGCTCCGTCGGGAATGGACCCGAACCTACACGCGTGGTGTAAGCCTTGGTGATGCCCAGGATGTAGTCCAGGAACATGGGGCCAACACCCGAACCGGTAGCAACGCCGCCAGCGGTGGTGTTAGAGCTGGTCACGTACGGGTAGGTGCCGTGGTCGATGTCCAGCAACGAACCCTGGGCGCCTTCGAACATGATGTCCTTGCCCGCGCGACGCAGGTCGTGCAACTCGGCAGTCACGTCCAGCATCAGCGGCTTGAGCAGCTCAGCGTATTCTTTGCATTCGGCCAGGGTCTTGTCGAATTCGATGGCTGGCTCTTTGTAGTAACCCACCAGCATGAAGTTGTGGTAATCCACCAGTTCACGCAGCTTGTCTTCAAAGCGCGGCATGTTGAGCAGGTCGCCCACACGCAGGCCACGACGTGCAACCTTGTCTTCGTAGGCCGGGCCGATGCCGCGACCGGTGGTACCGATCTTCAGCTCGCCACGGGCCTTTTCACGAGCCTGGTCCAGCGCTACGTGGAAGGACAGGATCAGCGGGCAGGACGGGCTGATACGCAGGCGCTCGCGCACCGGCACACCTTTTTCTTCCAGCTTGGTGATCTCGCGCAGCAGGGCGTCAGGTGCAACCACCACGCCGTTGCCGATCAGGCACTGCACGCCTTCGCGCAGCACGCCCGAAGGGATCAGGTGCAAGACGGTCTTCTCGCCGTCGATCACCAGAGTGTGGCCAGCGTTGTGGCCACCTTGGTAACGCACTACGGCGGCAGCATGTTCGGTCAGCAGATCAACGATCTTGCCTTTGCCCTCATCACCCCATTGGGTGCCCAGGACTACGACATTCTTACCCATAACACTTGTCCTCATTCGCGCAAACTTGGTGCCGGCAGCAGCCGGCAGGAAAACTCAAGAAGCCAGTGGCGATACTTGCCAAAGCCCGTTCTGCTGAATCAATTGCCGGTCGCAGTCCGCTTCACGGGCGGCGGCCAAAGGTTGTCCAGGCAAGGCCTGAACGACACGCTGACCCTCACTGCGCAACTGGCAAACCTGCTGCCAGAGTGCCGCATCCGTACTGTCAGGCATCCAGATACCGCCAGACGGTAGCTCGATCTCAGCACGCCCCAGGGTCACCAGGGTTTTCAAATCGGTGGAGAAGCCGGTTGCCGGACGGGCGCGACCGAAGTCGGCGCCGATGTCGTCGTAGCGACCGCCCTGGGCAATGGACTGGCCAACACCCGGCACGAACACGGCGAACACCACACCGGTGTGGTAGTGGTAGCCACGCAGCTCGCCCAGGTCGAAATACAGCGGCAGCTCAGGGAAACGCACGGACAGCCGCTCGGCAATCGCCAGCAAGTCGTCCAGCGCGGCCAGAACAGGTGCCGGCGCCTTGGCCAGACGCTCGCGGGCTGCAGCCAGCACTTCACGACCGCCACACAGGTCGACCAGCGCCCGCAGCATGCCCGACAGATCGGCAGGCAAGCCTTCGGTCAAGGTAATGACCTCATCGATGGCCTTACGTTGCAGGGCATCGAACAACTGCTGCTCGACTTCACCGGACAAACCGGCGGCGCGGGCCAGGCCACGGTAGATACCGACATGGCCGAGGTCCATGTGCACATCCGGCACATCGGCCAGTTGCAGCATGGCCAGCATCAGGCTGATGACTTCGACGTCGCTGCTCGGACTGCCGTCGCCGTACAACTCGGCACCCAGTTGAATCGGGCTGCGCGAGGACGACAAGGCGCGAGGCTGAGCGTGCAGGACACTACCGGCATAGCATAGGCGGCTTGGGCCTTCACGACGCAGGGTATGCGCATCGATGCGCGCCACTTGCGGCGTGATGTCGGCACGGAAACCCATCTGACGGCCCGATTGCGGGTCGATGACCTTGAAGGTGCGCAGATCCAGGTCCTGGCCCGCGCCGGTCAGCAGGGATTCCAGGTACTCGATATGGGGAGTCACGACAAACTCGTAACCCCAGCCCTGGAACAGATCCAACACCTGACGACGCGCGACTTCAATGCGCGCAGCTTCCGGTGGCAGTACTTCTTCGATGCCATCTGGCAGAAGCCAGCGGTCTACCGTTGCCATTACGCCTTCCCCTATCTCCGGGCGACCAGCCTGTCGGCGAGCCTTGAGTGAAGCAGAAAATGATCGGCTTGCGCACAAACCACGCGCATGAGCGACGGAGCGAAAAGCCCTTCTACCGGCTTCGCCAACCACTTTCCTCGAAAAACTGTCGAGCCAATCGGCCCGGCATCTGCTTTAAAACAGCAATCAAACATGCAGACGCAAAAAAGCCGGGAATTTCCCGGCTGCCGCATCATACACACGTTTTCCCAAAGGATCACCCCGCCAGAGGTTTTAGCCGCCCGGCGGGGGATAAATCAGGTCAACGCCGTATCAAGGCTTGGCTTTTTCCAGGTAGTGGAAGAAGTCGCTGCTTGGGTCGAGGACCAATACGTCGGATTTGTTCGCGAAGCTTTCACGGTAGGCTCGCAGGCTACGGTAGAACGCGTAGAACTCCTGATCCTGACCGTAGGCCTTGGAGTAGATCGCAGCTGCCTGGGCATCGCCGTCACCGCGGACCTCTTCGGATTCACGATAGGCTTCAGCCAGTAGCACGCGACGTTGACGATCGGCGTCGGCACGAATGCCTTCGGCCAGCTCGTTACCCTTGGCGCGGTGCTCGCGAGCTTCACGCTCACGCTCGGTGCTCATACGTTCGAACACGCTGCGGTTCACTTCTTTGGGCAGGTCGATGGTCTTGACCCGAACATCGACCACTTCGATGCCCAGCTCTTTCTCGGCCATCTTGTTCAGCGAAGCCGTGATATCCGCCATCAGCGCATCACGCTCACCCGACACCACTTCGTGCAGGGTGCGCTTACCGAACTGGTCACGCAGGCCCGATTCCAGACGACGGGACAGACGCTCGTCGGCGATCTGCTTGAGACCGGAAGTCGCGGTGTAGTAACGCTCTGCGTCCTTCACGCGCCACTTGGCGTAGGCATCGACCATCACGGCTTTCTTTTCCAGCGTCAGGAAGCGTTGTGTCGGTGCATCCAGCGTCATCAGGCGTGCGTCGAATTTACGCACCTGGTTAACGTAAGGCACTTTCACATGCAAGCCTGGCTGAACATCGGTCTGGACCACGCGACCGAACTGCAGCAACACCGCACGCTCGGTCTGAGCCACGATGTAGAAGCAGTTCCAGGCAGCGATCGCCACGACGACGCCGACAATAAGGGCGATCAGCGATTTATTGCTCATCAGCGACTCTCCCTGGTACGTGCTTGCTGTTGCTGCAGATCAGCTGCCGCACGCGCATTCGCTTCATTGCTGGTGGCTGCCGCACTGGTCACCGGAGTGCTGGTGCTGCGACCACTTTCGACCATCTTGTCCAGCGGCAAGTACAGCAGGTTGTTCTGGCCGTTCTTGTTGCCGGTCACGAGAACCTTGCTGGTGTTGGTGAAGACTTCCTGCATGGTGTCCAGGTACAGACGCTGGCGGGTGACTTCAGGGGCCTTGCGGTACTCGGCGACCAGCTTGGTGAAGCGATCGGCCTCACCCTTGGCGCGCGAGACAGTCTCGTCACGGTAACCGTTGGCATCCTCAAGGATACGCTGGGCCTGACCACGAGCTTCCGGCACGACGCCGTTGGCATAGGTTTCGGCCTGGTTGCGCGAACGCTGCTCGTCTTCACGGGCACGGATCACGTCATCGAAGGCTTCCTGGACTTCACGCGGTGCCGCTGCGCTCTGTACGTTGACCTGAGTAACGGTGATACCGGTGCGATAAGTGTCCATGAAGCGTTGCAGACGCTCCTTGATCTCGCTGGCCATCAACTCACGACCCTCGGTCAGGACCTGGTCCATCGCGGTGGAACCCACCACATGGCGCAAGGCGCTGTCGGTCGCGTGCTGCAGGCTGATTTCCGGCTGATCGACGCTCAGCACGAAGTCCTGCAGGTTGCTGATCTTGTACTGCACGGTCAGCGGCACTTCGACGATGTTCTCGTCTTCAGTCAGCATCTGGCCCTGCTTGGTGTAGGCACGCTCACGCGTGACGTTTTCCATGTACTTCTTGTCGATCGGCGGGAAGTAGATATTCAGGCCCGGCCCCACGGTTTCGTAGTACTTGCCGAAGCGCAGCACTACAGCCTGCTCCTGCTCGTCGACGACATAAACCGCGCTGTACAGCCAAACGGCGGCCAACACGACCAGGCCGATGCCGAGCAGGCCGCCAAAGCCGCCACTCTTGCCCGGACCACCACCATCGTCACCACCACGTTTCTTACCGCCACCGAACAAACCGTTCAGGCTTTCCTGCAGCTTTCGGAAGGCCTCGTCTAGATCCGGTGGCCCCTTGCGATCGCCGTTGTTACGACGCTTGCCACCCCAAGGATCCTGATTATTCGAGTTGCCACCCGGCTCATTCCAAGCCATAGCGCTCTCCATCTGATAAAGCAAAGACGCACCCACGGCGCGCCGACCAATGCTACAGAATGCCTGTCACCACGGCACAACCGCTTTCTCAGGCTTTTATTGCAAAGTGTGTTGCTCGATGAATTCCATCGGCTGCAATCCCTCGCGGCTTACCAGTCGATTCAACTCGACCCGGGGCAAACGAACGGCCAGCAAACTGATGCCTTCTTCGTCGTGTTCTTCTTTCTGCACCGCACCGAGTTCGAAGAACTGCGCACGCAGTCGAGCGAATCGTTGCGGCAAGCGCAAGGTACCGACAAACAAATCACTGCCCAGTAACTCGGCAATGGCTTGCTCAAGCAATTCCAGACCACTGCCATCACGCGCCGACAGCCAGACCCGTTGGGGCTTGCCGTTTTCGTCGCGCTGGATTTGTGGCTCAACGCCTTCAAGCAAATCGAGTTTGTTATAGACCTCGAGGATCGGCAAGTCCTGAGCACCAATCTCGCCGAGCACCACCATTACCTGCTCGATCTGCAACATGCGATCCGGTTCGGCCGCATCGATCACGTGCAACAACAGATCGGAGTTGCTCGACTCTTCGAGGGTAGACCGAAATGCTTCGACCAGCTTGTGGGGCAAGTGGCGAATGAAACCCACAGTGTCCGCCAGGACAATCGGCCCCAGGTCGTCTATATCCAGACGACGCAGGGTCGGGTCCAACGTGGCAAACAATTGGTCAGCTGCGTAGACGTCGGATTTCGTCACGTTGTTGAAGAGCGTGGACTTACCGGCGTTGGTGTACCCCACCAGCGACACGGTAGGAATATCCGCACGCGATCGGCCACGGCGCGACTGTTCGCGCTGGCTGCGCACTTTCTCCAGCCGCCCCTTGATCTGCCGCAGGCGAACCCGTAGCAAACGGCGGTCGGTTTCCAGCTGGGTTTCACCCGGGCCACGCATACCGATACCGCCACCTTGGCGCTCAAGGTGAGTCCAGCCACGAACCAGCCGGGTGCTCATGTGGTCAAGCTGGGCCAGTTCGACCTGGAGCTTGCCTTCATGGGTACGGGCGCGCTGCGCGAAAATATCGAGAATCAGACCGGTACGGTCGATCACGCGACACTCGAAAACACGTTCGAGGTTACGTTCCTGACTGGGTGTGAGGATGTGATTGAAAATCACCAGATCGGCCTGCTCGGCTTTGACCAGGTCGCGCAGTTCCTCGACCTTGCCACTGCCAATCAGGGTCTTGGCGGTTGGCCGATGACGCGGCACGTTAAAAAACGCAACGGTCTCGGCACCCGCCGAATTAGCCAGTTCCTGAAACTCCTGCGGATCTTCGCGCGCCTCAGGGTCCTGTCCATCCAAGTGAACGAGGATGACTCGCTCACCACCACCGTGGCGCTCAAAGAACAAAGGAGACTCCTATCAGGCGTTACCTGGCTCAGCGTCACCTGCATCGGATTCGGTTGCGCTAGGCAGACGAATTGGACGAACCGGCACCACTGTAGAGATAGCGTGTTTGTAGACCATCTGGCTTACGGTGTTTTTCAGCAGGATAACGAACTGGTCGAAAGACTCGATCGTGCCTTGCAGCTTGATACCGTTGACCAGGTAGATGGACACCCCAACTTTCTCTTTACGTAAAGTATTCAAGTAAGGGTCTTGTAGCGAATGCCCTTTTGACATGTGCCGCACTCCTTTAAGGATTCAATATAAAAAATAGGTAATCAGATGGCTTTGGCCGCCACACCCCCAAGGATAGACGGCAATTGCAAGGACTCAGCTCAATATGGAGATGGTCCCAAGGTATTTCAAGGCGCGCGGCAGATTGTCGCAATCCAGACTGTCCAGCCAATGCAGATCAGTCCAACTGCGCAGCCAGGTGAACTGGCGTTTCGCCAATTGGCGCGTGGCAATGATTCCACGCTCCTGCATCTCGGCTGACGTCAGCTTGCCATCCAGGTAGTCCCAGACCTGGCGGTAGCCTACTGCACGTATAGACGGCATCCCGGAATGCAGGTCACCTCTATTACGCAGGGCTACGACCTCGTCAATGAATCCCTGTTCCAACATTAAAGTGAATCTTTGTTTAATTCGCTCGTGAAGTACCTGACGATTTGCCGGAGCAATGGCCAAGTTCGCGACAGTATAGGGCAATTGTTGGTGTCCCGAAGCGGCTGCTTCAGTACTTTGCGCACTTTGTTGCAAACGCAGGGCAGTCATGCTCTGACCGCTAACACGATAAACTTCCAGTGCTCGACTCAAACGCTGCGGATCGTTCGGATGAATCCGCGCCGCGGAAACCGGGTCAATGACCGCCAACTGGTCGTGCAAGGCTTGCCAGCCAAGGCGCGCAGCCTCTTCTTCGATTTGCGCGCGGACCTCGGGATCGGCGGCCGGCATATCCGCCAGACCTTCAACCAAAGCCTTGTAATAGAGCATCGTGCCGCCCACCAGCAGCGGAATTTTTCCGCGCGCGGTGATATCGGCCATGGCTTCCAGAGCGTCACGGCGGAAATCCGCGGCCGAATAGCTCTCGGCCGGGTCGAGAATGTCGATCAGACGATGCGGGTATTGCGCCAGCAGCTCTTTGGAGGGCTTGGCGGTGCCGATGTCCATGCCACGGTAGACCAGCGCCGAATCGACGCTGATCAACTCGCAAGGCAGGACCTTTGTGAGCTCGATGGCCAGGTCAGTCTTGCCGGCGGCGGTCGGGCCCATCAGGAAAATCGCAGGTGGGAACTGGCTCATCAACGACCGCGCAAGAACAGTTTGTCCAGATCGTCCAGGCCCAGTTGGGTCCAGGTCGGTCGGCCATGGTTGCATTGACCGCTGCGTTCGGTGTTTTCCATGTCACGCAGCAGACCGTTCATTTCCGGCAGGGCCAAGCGCCGATTCGCACGAACCGCGCCGTGGCAGGCCATGGTCCCGAGCAATTCGTTCAGGTGCGCCTGAATGCGGTCACTGGTGCCGAATTCCATCAGATCAGCCAGGACGTCGGCGACCAGCCGGTTGGCCTCGGCCTGCTTGAGCAGTGCCGGGATCTGCCGGATCGCCAGGGTTTCCGGGCCCAGGCGCTGCAATTCAAAGCCCAGGCGCTGGAACCAGGCGACATGTTCCTCGGCGCAATCGGCTTCACGCTGACTGACAGCCAGGGACTCCGGCACCAGCAACGGTTGGCCGCTCAGGCCCTCACTGGCCATCGCCACCTTCAAACGCTCATACATAATCCGCTCGTGGGCGGCATGCATGTCCACCAGCACCAGTCCCTGGGCGTTTTCCGAAAGAATGTAGATGCCCTTGAGTTGGGCCAGTGCATAACCCAGCGGCGGGATGTCGTCCTGCCCCTCCGGGAGCGCGACGGCATTGGCCTCGGGCAGCGGCGCAAAAAATTCGCGATAGGCAGCCTGCGCTTCGGCGACCGGCACACCGGACTGCGGTCGCGGCGTGTATTGATACTGATAACCCGCGCCCGAACCCGAGCCCGCCGGCGTATTGAACGACGGCTGAGCCTGGGGCTGTTCCAGCAGCGCATTGGCGGCCAGGCGCATTTCGCCCTGGGGCCCGAATTCACCGGCTTCAAGGCCGGTAGGCCGGACGATGGCCGTGGCAACCGGCGCTGCCAGTTGATCGTCGGGGCGCACATCGCCCAAGGCGCGGTGCAGGGTGCCGTAGAGGAAATCGTGAACCATGCGCCCTTCACGGAAGCGCACTTCGTGCTTGGTCGGGTGCACGTTGACGTCGACGCCGGTCGGATCGACCTCGAAAAACAGCACAAACGTCGGATGCCGACCGTTGAACAGCACGTCGCGATAGGCCTGGCGTACCGCGTGGGCCACCAGCTTGTCGCGCACCGCACGGCCATTGACGAAGAAATATTGCAGGTCGGCCTGGCTGCGGTTGAAGGTCGGCAAACCAACCCAGCCCCACAGATGCAGGCCGTTGCGCTCGATTTCGATCGGCAGTGCCTGCTCCAGGAAACCCGGACCGCAGATCGCCGCCACGCGCCGGGCACGGGCCGCATCATCATGGGCCTCGTGCAGGCTGAGGATGGTCTTGCCGTTGTGGCGCAGATGGAACGCCACATCGAAGCGCGCCAGGGCCAGGCGCCTGATCACTTCTTGCAGGTGATCGAATTCGGTTTTTTCGGTCTTGAGAAACTTGCGCCGCGCTGGCGTGTTGAAGAACAGGTCGCGCACTTCAACCGAAGTGCCCACCGGGTGGGCCGCTGGCTGCACACGGGGCGCCATGTCCCGCCCCTCGGTTTCGACCTGCCAGGCCTGATCGGCGTCGCGGGTGCGGGAAGTCAGGGTCAGGCGCGCAACGGAGCTGATCGATGCCAGGGCCTCGCCGCGAAACCCCAGGCTCATGACCTGTTCGAGGTCTTCCAGGTTGCGAATCTTGCTGGTGGCGTGACGGGCCAGGGCCAGCGGCAGGTCATCGGCGGAAATGCCGCTGCCATCGTCGCGCACCCGCAGCAGCTTGACACCGCCCTGCTCCACATCGACGTCGATGCGCTTGGCGCCGGAATCCAGGCTGTTTTCCAGCAGTTCCTTGATCACCGAAGCCGGCCGCTCGACCACCTCACCCGCGGCAATCTGGTTCGCCAGTCGCGGGCTGAGAAGCTCGATTCGCGCGCCGTTGTTCACGACCTGATTCATTCTTTGGCCGCCAGTTCAGTGCCCGGAATGGTCAGGTGCTGACCGATCTTGAGCTCATCGTTCGACAGGTTGTTGGCGCTGCGCAGGGTCGCGGGCGAAACCTGATAGCGCACGGCGATCATCGCCAGGGTCTCGCCCGGGTTGACGCGGTGATCACGCGGCCCCTGCACAATCTTGCCGGAGTCGCGCAGCCAGGCAATATAAGTGCCCGGTGGCGGGTTCTGCTGGAAGAACTGGCGCACGCCGCTGCTGATTGAACGCGCCAGCGCCTGCTGGTGGCTCGACGCGGCAAGCTTGGAGGCTTCGTTGGCGTTGGAGATAAACCCGGTTTCCACCAGGATCGACGGAATGTCCGGCGATTTCAGCACCATGAACCCGGCCTGTTCGACCCGTTGCTTGTGCAGCGGTGTCACCCGGCCGATGTTGCTCAGCACCTTCTGGCCAACGTTCAGGCTGGAGGTCAGGGATGCCGTCATCGACAAATCGAGCAGTACGCCGGCGAGCATGCGGTCCTTGTCATCGAGGCTGACATTGCCGGCGCCACCGATCAGGTCGGAACGGTTTTCGCTGTCGGCCAGCCAGCGGGCAGTCTCCGAGGTGGCACCACGGTCGGACAAGGCAAACACCGAGGCACCGAAAGCGGCGGCAGAAGGCGCGGCGTCGGCGTGGATCGAGACGAACAGGTCTGCGCCTTTCTTGCGGGCAATTTCGGTACGGCCGCGCAGTGGAATGAAGTAGTCGCCGGTCCGGGTCAGTTCGGCGCGGAAGCCTTTCATGCCGTTGACCTGGCGTTGGGTTTCGCGGGCGATCTGCAGCACCACGTCTTTCTCGCGCTGGCCTCGGGAGCCGGAAGCCCCCGGATCTTCGCCACCGTGACCGGCATCGATCACCACAATGATGTCGCGTTTGCCGGCCGGGGCTGGCGGCAATTTGATAGCAGGCTCCGTCGGCGTGACCGGTACGGCAGGCACAGTGGCGACCGACGGTGTCGGCGCTGGAGGAGGCGCGGCGTCTGCGGCGTTATCGAACAGATCGACCACCAACCGGTTGCCGTACTGGGCGTTCGGTGCCAGGGAGAAGCTTTTCGGCGTCACGGCCTTTTTCAGGTCGATGACCACCCGCAGGTCGGTCGGCGTGCGCTGGGCCGAGCGCATGGCGGTAATCGGGGTGTTCGAGGTATTGACGTTGAGCGGCGCACCGAGGGTCGCGCCATTGATGTCGATGACCAGGCGATCCGGAGCCGTCAGGGTAAAAACGCTGTGCTGCACCGGGCCGGTCAGGTCAAACACCAGTCGCGTGTTGTCCGGTGCCCGCCACAGACGAACACTGTTGACCTTCGAATCGGCCACAGCGTCGACGGTCACCGCCAAAAACAACACCCCTACGGCAGCCACCAACGCGCGAAAGCGCATACCTAACCCCATCATCTATTTGGATTCCAATGCCAAAGCGGCACACCAGGCCTCGCCACGCGAGCCTTGGGATAAAATTTTCAGCGAACGCCCGCTGTCTTGCGGGCTAATGGTAATGGTCAGGTCAGGCTTTGGCAAAAAGCCTGCACCTTTATCGGGCCATTCGATCAGACACAGGGCATCGTCTTCGAAGTAGTCGCGGATACCGAGGAACTCTAGCTCTTCCGGATCGACCAGACGGTACAAATCGAAATGGAAGGCGCGAATGTCGCCGATCTCGTAGGGCTCAACCAGGGTAAAGGTCGGGCTTTTGACTGACCCGACATGCCCCAGACCGCGGATGATGCCTCGGGACAACGTGGTTTTGCCCATCCCCAGGTTACCCTCAAGGAAGATCAGGCCATGGCCTTGGGTGATTCGGGCAATGCGTGCGCCAAAGTCGCTCATGGCCAGCTCATCGGCCAGATACAGGGTTACTTCAGACACGGTGCTTGCTCCTCCAACAATTGACGAATGGCTGGGATCAGATCACTGGCCGCCAGCCCACGGCCCGATTTTCCTTGTTGTGCCCCGGCATTGGCGTGCAGCCAGACCGCCAGGCAGGCTGCGTCGAATGGCTCCATGCCCTGGGCCAGCAATGCGCCGACCAGACCGGCCAGCACATCGCCCAAACCGGCGGTGGCCATGGCCGGGTGCCCCTGATGACACAGCGCCAGACGCCCATCGGGATGGACGATCAGGCTGCCGGCACCTTTCAGGATGACGACAGCTGTATATTTTTTGCTCAAGGCATGGGCTGCGGCGGGACGGTCAGACTGAACGTCGGCAGTGCTCACCCCAAGCAAGCGTGCCGCTTCGCCCGGATGCGGAGTGATCACGCAATTACCGGGCAAACTCACACGCTCCCCGGCCAACATGTTCAGCGCATCGGCGTCCCAGACTTGCGGCAGCGGTGCATTGGCAGCGGCCGACAACAAGCTGCGCCCCCATCCAGCCTGGCCCAGCCCCGGACCGACAACCAATACAGAAATTTTTTGAAGCAAACCCATCAATTGATTGGCCGACGAAGTGCCCAGCACCATCGCCTCGGGGATCCGCGCCAGCGCGGCGGACACGTGTTCGCTACGGGTCGCCACCGACACCATGCCCGCTCCGCTGCGCAGCGCACTTTGCGCGCTCAGCAGGATCGCGCCACCCAACCCACGGTCGCCACCGATCAGCAACACATGGCCGAACTTACCTTTGTGGGAAGCCTGTGCCCGCGCCATTGGACGCGGCAGATTAGCAGCGGTCAGGCGACGGGCGGAGAAAGCAGCGCCTTCTATCAGCTGTGGGTCCGCGTGCAAGTCGTTGAACACCAGCTCACCGACCACATTGGCCGCCTCGCCGGTGAACAACCCCACCTTCAAGCCAATGAACGTGACCGTCAGGTCGGCATGCACGGCATGACCAAGGATGCGCCCCGTATCCGCACACAACCCTGACGGAATATCCACCGCCGCAACCGGCAGCCCGCTGGCATTGATCGCGACGATGGCGCTGGCATAGGGATCACGCACGTCACCGCTCAGACCGGTGCCAAGCAAAGCATCCAGCACGATGCCGCGCAATCCGGATTGTGCCGTCCAGGGCTCGATGAGCACGTTTTCGGACACCGCCTCGGCATGGGCCAACGCCGCATCACCCTGCAAGCGCTGCGGATCCCCCACCGCCAGCACCCGCACCGACCAACCGGCACGCTGGGCCAACACAGCCACCAGGTAGCCGTCGCCTGCGTTATTGCCATGCCCGGCCAGCACGCTCAGTTCGTTCGCGGTCGGCCATTGCCGCACCAGCGCCCGCCACGTCGCCCGCGCCGCGCGCTGCATCAATTCGAAGCCCGCTGTGCCGGCGGCGATCAGGCTCGCGTCGAGCGCTCGCACCTGGGCGGCACTGTACAGCGCGTCGGGTAATTCATCTTTAGTGTGCGGCATGCGTCTTCGGGCTCCGATGTCTGGCAGAATTATACGCACCTCAGCTCCGGTTTCTCTCGTCTCATGCCCGCTATTACCACAGACCTGCCCGCCCTCGCCCAATCCATCAAGGACTGGGGCCGCGAGCTTGGCTTTCAGCAAGTCGGCATCAGCGGCCTCGACCTGGCCGAGCATGAGCAGCACCTGGAACGCTGGCTCGAAGCTGGCTACCACGGCGAAATGGACTATATGGGCGCCCACGGCAGCAAACGCTCGCACCCCGAAGAGCTGGTGCCGGGTACGTTGCGCGTGGTATCCCTGCGCATGGACTACCTGTCCGGCGACACGCAGATGGCAAAAATGCTCGCCCAACCGGAAAAAGCCTACGTCTCCCGTTATGCCCTGGGTCGCGATTACCACAAGCTGATCCGCAAACGCGTTCAGCAACTGGCAGAAAAGATTCAGGCCGAGATTGGACCATTTGGCTTCCGCGCTTTTGTCGACAGTGCCCCGGTGCTGGAAAAAGCCATCGCCGAACAGGCGGGTCTTGGATGGATCGGCAAAAACACCCTGGTCTTGAATCGCAAGGCCGGCAGTTACTTTTTTCTCGCCGAACTGTTCGTCGACCTGCCACTACCGGTCGACCCGCCCCACGCCACCGAACATTGCGGGCGGTGCAGCGCCTGCCTCGACATTTGTCCGACCAACGCCTTCGTCGGCCCCTATGTGCTGGATGCCCGACGCTGCATTTCCTACCTGACCATCGAACTCAAAGGCGCGATCCCTGAAGATTTGCGACCGTTGATCGGCAACCGGGTGTTCGGTTGCGATGACTGTCAGATCGTCTGTCCGTGGAACCGCTTCGCCCGCCCGTCCGGTGAAGGCGACTTCAAGCCGCGGCACAATCTGGACAATGCCGGACTGGCGGAACTGTTCATGTGGGATGAGGACAAATTCCTGAGCAGCACCGAAGGCTCGCCGCTACGCCGGACCGGTTACGAAAACTGGTTGCGCAACCTGGCGGTGGGGCTGGGGAATGCGCCTTCAACGATTCCGGTGCTGGAGGCGCTTAAGGCTCGTCGGGAGCACCCTTCGGAACTGGTGCGTGAGCATGTCGAGTGGGCATTGCGGCAACACGCTGAACGTCAGGCTTCGTCGTTGTAGACGAACTTCGGCATTTCCCAATGAAAACGGATCGCCAGCAAGCGCAGCAAAAAGCCGCCGAACAAGGTGATCAGAATCGATTGCCCATCGGGTAATTGCAGGTAGATACACAGCATGTAACACCACGCCGCCGCAAACGAAACGCTGGCATAGAGCTCACGCCGGAAGATCAGCGGAATATCGTTGCAGAAAATGTCCCGCAGGATGCCACCGAAAACGCCGGTGATCACGCCACTGACGGAGGCGACCAACATGCCATGGCCCATTTCCAGGGCGGTGATGCAGCCGATCAGGGTGAAGGCTACGAGCCCCATGGCATCGAGCACCAGGAAAAGTGAACGCAGATGGCGCATCCAGCGCGCCGTGAACACCGTGATCATGGCGGCAGCCGTGGTCAGCACCAGGTATTCAGGGTGTTTGACCCAGGTCAGCGGATAGTGCCCGAGCAGCACATCACGTACCGAACCGCCCCCCAACGCCGTGACGCAAGCGATCAGCACCACACCGAACCAGTCCATGCCGCGACGGCCGGCAGAGAGGGCGCCGGTCATGGCTTCGGTGGTGATGGCGATCAGGTAGAGCATCAGCAGCATGTTGGCGATCCTTGCAAAAAGGCGCGCAGTCTACTCACTTCACCAAAGCCTACAACCCCCCCTGTAGGAGCTGCCGCAGGCTGCGATCTTTTGACTTTGGTGTTCAAGATCAAAAGATCGCAGCCTGCGGCAGCTCCTACATAAGGACCGTGGGCCGTATCAGAACTTGATGAAATGCTTGCGGTAGTGCTGCAACTCGGCAATCGATTCGCGGATGTCGTCCAGCGCCAGGTGGGTGCTGCCCTTCTTGAAGCTGTCACGCACATCCGGTGCCCAGCGCGCAGCCAGTTCTTTGAGCGTGGAAACGTCGAGGTTGCGGTAGTGGAAATAGCTTTCCAGAGATTTCATGTGGGTATAAAGAAAGCGACGGTCCTGGCAGATGCTGTTGCCGCAGATCGGCGACTTGCCCTTCGGCACCCACTTCTCCAGGAAGGCGATGGTTTCGGCTTCGGCTTGGGCCATGCTGATGCGGCTGTCGCGAACCCGCTGGGTCAGCCCGGAACCGCCGTGCTGACGAGTATTCCACTCGTCCATGCCAGCGAGGATTTCGTCGCTGTGGTGAATGGCGATCACCGGGCCTTCGGCCAGGGTGTTCAGGTCACTGTCGGTGACGATGGTGGCCATTTCGATGATGACGTCCGTGTCCGGGTTCAGACCGGTCATCTCCAAGTCGATCCAGATCAGGTTCTGTGGGTTTTGCATGTGTCGGCTCCTAGGCAATGCTGCGCAGTTTAGCCTAGGCCGGTGGCCGGGCGTGCTAAACTCGCGGCCGTTTTACCTAATCGCTGCATTCTTGATACGGAACACCCATGGCCAAACGCCAACTCAATCGTCGTCAAAACTGGCGCATCGAAAAGATTCAGGGCGAACGCGCTGCCCGCGCCGCCAAACGCGAGTCCTCGGCCGTCGAGGCGCTTGAGGGCGGCGATCTGGGCCCGGAACAGCACGGTCTGGTGATCGCGCACTTCGGTGTGCAGGTCGAAGTCGAGGCCCGTGATGGCGAACTGGCCGGCCAGGTGTTCCGTTGCCACCTGCGCGCCAACCTGCCGGCGCTGGTGACCGGCGATCAGGTGGTCTGGCGTGCCGGCAACCAGGGCATCGGCGTGATCGTGGCGCAACTGCCGCGCAACACCGAGCTATGTCGCCCGGACAGCCGTGGTCAGCTCAAGCCGGTTGCGGCCAACGTCGACATGATCGTCATCGTGTTTGCACCGCTGCCCGAGCCCCATGCCAACCTGATCGACCGTTACCTGGTGGCGGCCGAACATGCAGGCATCAAGCCACTGTTGCTGCTGAACAAATTCGACCTGATCGACGAAAACAACGCTCCTGCACTGAACGCCTTGCTCGCCGTATACCGCACCCTCGGCTACCCGGTGCTGGAAGTGTCGGCGCACCACGGCAACGGCATGGAGCAATTGCAGACGCAGCTGGACGGACGCATCAGCGTGTTCGTCGGCCAGTCCGGTGTCGGCAAGTCATCGCTGGTCAACAGCCTGCTGCCGGAAGTCGAAACCCGCGTCGGTCCGCTGTCCGAGCTGTCTGGCCAGGGTACCCACACCACCACCACCGCGCGGTTGTTCCACTTCCCCGGCGGCGGTGAGTTGATCGACTCCCCGGGTATCCGCGAATTCGGTCTGGGCCACGTCAGCCGTGCCGACGTCGAAGCCGGCTTCATCGAGTTCAACGACCTCCTCGGCACCTGCCGCTTCCGTGACTGCAAGCATGACCGCGAACCGGGTTGCGCCCTGCTCAAAGCCCTGGAAGACGGCCGCGTGCAGCAGCAACGGATGAACAGCTACCGCTCGATCATCGCCAGCCTGCCGGAAAACGGCTACTAAACAGACGTGCCGACCGCCCTGCCTTCAGCGGGGCGGCCGACGGCTGGATCTTCCCCCCCCTCTTAAACATCAGACCTTTCTGTAAGACGTACGCACGCTCGCTTGTAGGGCATTTCTCTTTCCGCGCCGACACCTTGTGGCCGCCCTGCATTCGCCTAAGTTCAAACCCTCTTCGCACTCCAGCGACTCCGAGGGACACCCATGCAAACCTACCACCTGTTCATCAGCCACTCGTGGAACTACTCCGACGCCCACGACAATCTCGTGCGCCTGCTCAACGCCAAGCCCGGTTTCACATACAAGAATTTTTCGGTACCGCCGGACAACCCGATCGTCGGCGCGAAAACCGACAAACAACTTGAGGAGGCCATCGAAAACAAGATTCGCCCGTGTTCGGCGGTATTGATCATGGCCGGGATGTACTCCACCTACAGCAAGTGGATCAACAAGGAAATCGAGATCGCCAAGCGCATGGGCAAGGTGATCATTGCGATCAAGCCGTTCGGTGCCGAGCGCATTTCCACGGTGGTACGTGACGCGGCACATGCCGAATGTGCGTGGAACACCAACAGCATCATCGATGCGATTCGCCAGCATACGGCGGTGTAACCATGCGCAAGGGACTGTTTATCGGCATCAACGACTACACCCATGTGTCACGCCTGAGCGGCTGCAGCAATGACGCCATGGCCATGGCCTCCGTGCTCAAGACCGACGCCAATGGCGATCCGAACTTCAAGAACATCGTACTGACCTCCGCCGAGGACTATCTGAGTCGGGAAAAACTCGAAGACCAGATCCGTGAGCTGTTTGCCGGCGACTGCAATGTCGCGCTGCTGTATTTCGCCGGCCACGGCTGCTTCGACACTGACACCGACGAAGGCATGTTGATCCCGCAGGATTACAAGAGTGCCAAGGACGGGATTCGCCTCAGCGACATTCTCAACTGGGCGAGCAAGGCCACGAAGATCAAGAACAAAGTGATCATTCTCGACTGTTGCCAGAGCGGCTCGGCCGGCGAACTGCGCGCCTTGCGCAGTGAGGGCAGCGTGGTCGGCGAAGGCATGACCATCCTGACCGCCTGCAAAAAGGAAGAACCGGCGATGGAGGGCGTGCAGCACGGTGTGTTCACCGGATTGTTGCTCCAGGCCCTGCACGGTGGCGCAGCGAACATCCTGGGCAAGATCACTCCCGGCAGCCTTTATTCATTTGTCGACAACGCCCTCGATGCCTGGGAACAGCGTCCGGTGTTCAAGACCAACGTGTCGCAGTTCATCTCCCTGCGCGAAGTGTCGCCGCTGATCCCCAAGGAGATCCTGCGCAAACTCCCCGAATGGTTTGCCGAAGCGGAGTCGGTGTACCCCCTCGCCCCCAGCTTTGAGCCCACCGAACCCGAGTTCAACCCGGAACAGGGCGAGGTCTTCGCCCAACTGCAAAAGTGCAACCGCCACAGCCTGGTCGAACCGGTGGACGCCGAACACATGTACTACGCCGCCATCCACGCCACCGGCTGCCGCCTCACCGCCCTCGGCGCCTATTACCGCGAACTCGCGATCAAGGGACATTTCTGATGCCAGTGTTTATCAGCTACCGCCACATGGACCGCGCCCACGCGGTTCACATCAACACACGCCTGATCCAGGCCAACATCAAGACCTACCTCGACGTGCTGGATGCCGAATCCCAGACCACCGACGACATCACCGGGGTGATCACCCGCAACATCAGCGAATGCACGCACCTGCTGGCAGTGGTATCGGAGAAAACCGCGCTGTCCTGGTGGGTGCCGTTCGAAATCGGTGAGGCGACGATCACTAATCGGCGTATCTGCTCGTTCAAGACCGGCCCGACAGAGCTGCCGTTGTACCTAGATAAATGGCCGAAGCTGATCAGCGACCGGGACATCGACTTCTTTATCGATGCCTATCGCAACGAGTCGACGCTCAAGCGTTCGATGTCACTGGATTCGGTGACCGGTAGCGAGTCGGTGCGCAGCGTCAACAAATCCAATGCGGATCGCTTTCACGCCGACCTCAAGTCCCGAGTCATCCGCGGCTTTTAACGTAGAAAACGCCGACAAAAAAGCCGACATCGCTGTCGGCTTTTTTATCGGTCACTGTTTGGGCGGTTCAGCCGGTTTGGCTGGCTCGCCCGGTTTCGGTGCCGGGTCGTCGAACAGGTTCAGACGCTCACGCAGTTCATGAGCCGGCAGAGGCTCCTTGTCCGCCGGCAACGCGTTCGGATCGACCGGCTTAGCCGGTACGGCTCCCGGAGCGGCCGAACCCTGCGGCGCATCCGGAGCGGGCTCCGCACCTTGCGAACCTTCGATCGCACGCTGGGCTTTCTTCGTCAGTACGACGATGTCGATACGGCGGTTCACCGGATTGAACGGATGCTCGCGATCGAACAGGGCCGACGAGGCATAGCCGACCACCCGTGCCACCTGAGCATCCGGATAGCTGCCCGCCACTAGCGCACGCCGTGCGGCGTTGGCACGATTGGCCGACAGCTCCCAGTTACCGAAATCACCGGTGCCGGTGTATGGCTTGGCATCGGTGTGGCCGCTGATGCTGATCTTGTTCGGCACCGCCTTGATGGTGTCGGCCATGGCCAGCAGGATGTCTTCGAAATACGGCTTCAAGCGAGCTGAGCCTGAGTCGAACATCGGGCGGTTTTCCGCGTCCATGATCTGGATGCGCAGGCCGTCCTGAGTGATCTCGAACAGGATCTGGTCCTTGAACTTCTGCATCTGCGGGTTTTCTTCGACCTTGTTCTGCAATTCTTGCAGCAACAGTTCGAGGCGTTCTTTTTCGACCTGCTCGGCCATGCCTTCGACCTGGTCGGTATCGATGGTGACCTTGTCCGGCTGCGGCTGGGACTTCACCTCGGGGTTGAGGGTGTTTTCCGGCGCCAGGGTCGGCGTGCCGCCCAGATCGATGATGTAGGGCGTGCCGCTTTCGGAAAAGCCGATCGGGTCCTTGAAGTAACCGGCGATGGCAATCTTCTGTTCCGGCGTGGCGGTGGACAGCAGCCACAACACCAGGAAGAACGCCATCATCGCCGTGGCGAAGTCGGCGAAGGCGATTTTCCACGCGCCCCCGTGGTGCCCGCCGGCGATGCGCTTGACGCGCTTGATGATTATCGGCTGGTTATTTTCCATGGAGAGTGCTCTGTTTCACAAATACTGTTCCTTTTTGACGGTGCCTGTTGTCGCCATACTGCGTTGCCGCTCCTCGCCATAGCGGGGGCTATGACTCGTCGCGGCGCCTTGTCTGGCAACAACAGTCACTCGCCAAAAAGGAGCGTATTTGCGAAACAAAGCACTAACGACCGCGAACCGCTTGTTCCAGCTCGGCGAAGCTTGGACGGTGCGCCGGGTACAGGACCTTGCGCCCGAACTCCACGGCCAGCGATGGCGGCATGCCGGAAGCCGAAGCCACCAGCGAGGCCTTGATGGCTTCGTAGACGTTCAGTTCTTCCTTGGCATCGTGGGCCAGGGAATGGGCCAGCGGGCCGAAGAAGCCGTAGGCGGCGAGAATACCGAAGAAGGTACCCACCAGTGCCGCACCCACGTGCAGGCCGATGGACTTCTGGTCGCCCTCACCCAACGAAGCCATGGTCACCACGATCCCCAGTACCGCCGCGACGATACCGAAACCAGGCATGGCATCGGCGATGCCGTTGACGGCGTGGGATGGATGCTCAAGGTCTTCCTTGAGGCTGAACAGCTCCATGTCGAACAAGCCTTCCAGCTCGTGGGGAGCCATGTTGCCGGAGGACATGATGCGCAGGTAATCGCAGATGAACGCGGTCATGCGCTCGTCCTTCAGCACCGTCGGGTACTTGGCGAAGATCGGGCTCGCGGCGGCATCTTCGATGTCGCCTTCGATGGCCATCATGCCTTCGCGGCGGCTCTTGTTGAGGATCTCGTAGATCAGGCCCAGCACTTCCAGGTAGAAGGCGTGGTTGAAACGCGAACTGAACATGCTCAGGGACTTCTTGAGCACGTGCATCGTCATATAGCCGGGGTTGGCCTGCAAGAAGGCGCCGAGGGCCGCGCCGCCGATGATCATGACCTCGAAAGGCTGGATCAGGGCGGCAATCTTGCCGTGGGAAAGCACGTATCCGCCGAGCACGCTCGCGAATACGACGATGATGCCGATAATTTTAGCCATAGGTTAGGAGAGCACTTACTGAGTCGGGTTCAAGGTCATATTCGGAAGTTAAAAAATCTCTTCTTCTACTTATCGGCAAAACTGCGCCAGACTATAGCCAGTTCAGGCGAAAAGCTAATTTGACCCCTTGCGGGCACAGGTACTGTTGACGATGATCGCCTCCCACCATGGTTAACGAAACGAACGCCCCAACCCCGAAACCGACCACTCTCGAAGGCTGGGTCAAGCTTCTCGATGGCGTGCGCCTGCCGGTTCCGCAAGCCAGCCACGACCGGGTCTGCAAGGCCATCCGCGACAATCGCAGCTCGTTGCGCGATATCGCCGACCTCATGCAAGGCAGCCCGGCCCTGGCCTTGAGCGTGATTCGCGAAGCCAACCGGCATACCCACGGCGGCATGACCGAGCCTGCGGAAAACCTTGAAGTTGCGATCAATCGCCTCGGCCTGAAACGCACCGAAGAACTGCTCGCGCGCCTGCCCGCCGAACCCCAGTCCGAGATTCCCAAAGCCCTGCGTCAGTTGCAGATGATCAGCCAGCACGCCACGCAACAGGCCAATGGCTTTTTTGCCAGTCGCCTGGCGCGCCTGTGGCAGGACATCCACTGGGGCAGCCTGCTGTTTCTTTCGCCCCTGTGGCCGCTGGCGCTGACCCATCCGAAACTGCTCGAAGACTGGGAGCTGCGGGTCATCCATAAAGGTGAATCGGCACGCAAAGTCGAACAGCAACTGTTTGGCGTACGCCTGCTGGAGATTGGCCAGGCACTGGTGGAGGTCTGGCACCTGCCGATCTGGGTGCAGCAAGGCTATCGACTGCTGCTCACCGAGGAGCGGGAACTGGTGAAGGTCCTGCGTATTGCCCGTGACAGCGAGCATCCACTGCGCCAGCAGAACCGCCTCGATGACGATCCGACCCTGCGCCGCTGGCTCAATCAACCGGCCAATACCGTGCTGCTGGCCAACGGGCTGGCGCTGTCGGCGCAACACGCCTGGGACAGCCCCCACAGTGAGCGCTGGCAGTACCTGACCAGCCTTTACCTGCAAATGCCGATGGACGAGCTGCAGCAACAACTGCACCAGCAAGCCGCCAACAGCGCACGCCAACACGCCATGCCCGACCTCTGGCACCCCGCCGAGTCGCTGATCTGGCCGTGGGGCATGAACCGTGTCCACGCAGGCTTGCTGCCGGCAGCGGCACCCACCGCCGAAGACCTGGCGAAGTGGCGCAAGCAATGCGCCGAACTGCTGGTCGAGCCGAGTCGTTTCACCAATGCCATGCACTTGACCATCGCCGCCCGGGACGCCCTCGTGGCCTGCGGCATGCGCCGGGTGATGATCCTGATGGCCGACCGCACCCACGCCAATCTGCGCGTGCACCAAACGGCCGGCCTGCCGAAGGAGGCTGCCGGGTTGAATTTCGTGGTCAGCCAGAGCAACGTGTTGCAACGCCTGCTCGCGCAACAGGCCCAGGTGCGACTGACGCCAACCAACAACGCGCAATTCTCGGCCCTGCTGCCCAACAGCCTGCGTTCGCAGTTCAATGGTGAACACTTGCTGCTGCGCTCGCTGGTCAACAATGGCCGGGTGATCATGATCGTCGTGGCGGATCAAGGCGGCGGGCCGTTTTCGGAAATTTCCGTACAGGCCTTCGGCAAAACCGCGCAGTGCATCGAAAAAGCCCTGCACAGCTTTAGCCACCGTGGCCAATAAGCTGCGTTACAATCCTCCCTTTTGTGCTCTGGAGACCTCACATGTCTGACTTCTCTGGCTTGCCGCTGGTGATCGAGCCGAGCGACTTGCTCCCTCGCCTCGACGCCCGCGAACTGATTCTGGTGGACTTGACCAGTCCCGCCCGCTACGCCGAAGGGCACATTCCCGGCGCACGCTTTGTCGATCCGAAACGCACACAGCTCGGCCAGGCCCCCGCCCCGGGGCTGATGCCCCCGCAGGCAGCACTCGAAGCGCTGTTTGGTGAACTGGGACACAACCCCGACGCGATCTACGTGGTGTATGACGACGAAGGCGGCGGTTGGGCCGGGCGCTTCATTTGGCTGCTGGATGTCATCGGCCACAGCAAGTACCACTATGTCGACGGCGGCCTGACGGCCTGGCTGGCGGAAGGCTTGCCCATGTCGATCCAGATCCCGCCACCGGTGGGCGGCCCGGTTTCACTGACCTTGCACGACGAACCCACCGCCACCCGCGAATACCTGCAAAGCCGCCTCGGCGCCGCCGACCTGGCAATCTGGGATGCACGCGGGCCGCAGGAGTACTCCGGCGAGAAAGTCCTGGCAGCCAAGGGCGGGCACATTCCCGGCGCGGTCAATTTCGAATGGACCGCGGGCATGGATCGGGCACGCCAGTTGCGCATCCGCACCGACATGCCGCAGATCCTCGAACAACTCGGGATCAGCAAAAACAAAGAAGTGATTACCCACTGCCAGACTCACCATCGTTCTGGCTTCACCTATCTGGTGGCCAAATCCCTCGGTTATCCGCGGGTCAAAGGCTACGCCGGCTCCTGGGGCGAATGGGGCAACCATCCCGATACCCCGGTAGAAATTTAAGATTTTTAAGGACCGTTAATGAACAAGCGTCTGTTTCTCCTCGGCCAGTACCTGCTGCCCCACAACCTGCTCTCGCGACTGGCCGGCTGCATCGCCGAATGCCGCGTTCGCTGGTTCAAGAATGCCTTTACCGCCTGGTTCGCCAAGCGTTATCAGGTGGACATGTCCCAGGCGCTGGTCGAAGACCTGACCGCCTACGAGCACTTCAACGCGTTCTTCACCCGTGCATTGAAAGACGGTGCCCGTCCATTGGACGAAACCCCGGGCGCGATCCTCAGCCCCGCCGACGGTGCGATCAGCCAGCTCGGCCCGATCGAGCACGGCCGCGTGTTCCAGGCCAAGGGCCACAGCTTCAGCGTGCTGGAACTGTTGGGTGGCGATGCGGCAAATGCTGCGCCGTTCATGGGGGGCGACTTCGCGACCATCTACCTGTCGCCGAAGGACTACCACCGCGTGCACATGCCGCTGGCCGGCACCCTGCGCGAAATGGTCTACATCCCGGGCCGCCTGTTCTCGGTCAACCAGACCACCGCTGAAAACGTTCCGGAACTGTTCGCCCGCAACGAGCGCGTGGCGTGCATTTTCGACACCGAGCGCGGGCCTATGGCCGTGGTGCTGGTGGGCGCGATGATCGTGGCGTCGATTGAAACGGTGTGGGCCGGCCTGGTCACGCCGCCGAAGCGCGAGCTGAAAACCTTCCGCTACGACGAAGCCGCGCGCGCGCCGATCCACCTGGAAAAAGGTGCGGAGCTGGGACGCTTCAAACTGGGTTCGACCGCTGTCGTGCTGTTCGGGCCGGATCAGGTGAAGTGGGCTGAAGAAATGACCGCCGGTACTGCGGTGCAGATGGGTCAGGGCATGGGCTCGCCAAAAGCTTAAAGACCGAGCTGCATCCCTGTGGGAGCGCCGCACCGCCGCTCCCACATTTATTTCGGGTGTATCAGAGCTGTCCGTCGCGATCGCGGAAGCCCAGCAGATACAGCACGCCGTCCAGGCCCAGCGTGGAAATCGCCTGCTTGGCCGACTGCTTCACCAGCGGCTTGGCACGGAACGCCACGCCCAACCCGGCAATCGCCAGCATCGGCAAGTCATTGGCACCGTCGCCGACCGCAATGGTCTGCTCCAGGCGCAAGCCTTCCTTGTGTGCCAGTTCCTTCAGCAAATCCGCCTTGCGCTGCGCATCGACAATCGGCTCGACCGCCACGCCGGTGACTTTGCCGTCGACCACTTCCAGTTCGTTGGCGAACACGTAGTCGATACCCAGCCTGGCCTGCAATTGCTTGGCGAAGTAGGTGAAGCCACCTGACAGAATCGCGGTCTTGTAGCCCAGGCGCTTGAGTTCGGCGAACAGGGTTTCAGCACCTTCGGTCAGGCGCAGCGAGGCGCCAATGGAGTCCAGCACACCGACGTCCAGCCCCTTGAGCAAGGCCAGGCGCTCCTTGAAGCTGGCGCGAAAATCCAGTTCGCCGGCCATCGCCCGCTCGGTGATTTCCGACACTTTGTCGCCGACGCCCGCAGCCTTGGCCAGTTCATCGATCACTTCGGCTTCGATGAGCGTTGAATCCATGTCGAACACAGCCAGGCGACGGTTGCGACGGAACAGCGAATCTTCCTGGAAGGCAATATCGACGTTCAGTTCCTGGGCAACGCTGAGGAATTCGGCACGCAGCGCCTGCGGATCAGCCGCTTCGCCACGCACGGAAAACTCGATGCAGCCCTTGCCCTTGTCGGCCGGCGTGTCCAGCGGCATGCGCCCGGACAGACGATCGATGTGGTCGATGTTCAGGCCATATTTGGCGGTGATCGAACTCACGGCCTGCAACTGCCCGGCCGTTACCTTGCGGGTCAACAGGGTCACGATGTGGCGTTTTTTGCCCTGGTTGCCGACCCACTGCTGGTAATCCTCTTCGGACACCGGCGTGAAACGCACCTGTTGATCGAGCTCATAGCCCTTGAACAGGATGTCCTTGAGCACGGACCTGCCTTGTTCGGTGTCGGGAATTTCAACCAGGATACCAAACGACAAGGTGTCATGGATCACCGCCTGACCGATGTCGAGAATGTTCACACCACCCTGGGCCAGAACGCCGGTAATGGCCGCAGTCAGACCCGGACGGTCGACTCCCGTGATGTTTATCAGGACGATTTCGCGCAAGGCGCACCCCCGCAGGTGGAAAAAAACCGCATTCTACCCACTTTCAGTGACCATCGGGCACCGTGAGCGCTTTGACGGTCTAGGGCCTGTCGCTATACTGCGCGTCAACTCCACGGACAAAAGAGCCGAGCTCAAGTGAACCGGCCTACGCCAGTAAAAACCGACAACTTCTTCCTGCTGATCTTCCGGGCACTGCGTCACCGCCGTGTACCGATTGCATTGCGCATCGCCAGCCATAACGTGATCCTGGTCGCCCTGGCCCTGGTCATCTATGCCGGTGTGATGGGCCTGCAGTTCAAGCAGGCCATGCACGAGCAGGCGGATGCGCTGGGCGAAAGCCTGACCACGCAGACGGCCACCTCGGCCACCGAGCTGTTGGTGTCCAATGACATCCTCAGCCTCAATGTGCTGCTCAATAACCTGACCAAGAACAAGCTGGTGGCCCACGCCGCCATCTACAGCCCGGACAACCGCATCCTCGCCGAATCCGGCCAGCGTCCCAAGCATAGCCTGCTGGGCGAAGCCGAGGGCATGTACCAGAGCAAGATCACCTTCCAGGACGTGACTGCCGGGCAATTGCGCATCAGCCTGGACATGGACCAGTTCCAGCAGCCGATGACCATCAGCCTGCAAAGCATGGGCATTCTGAGCGCCATCCTGCTGGCTTTGTCCCTGGCCCTGAGCCTGCGCATGGGGCGTTATCTCTCAACGCCACTGCTGCAATTGCGGGTATGGCTGCGCAATATCGACGAATACACCCCGGCCACCGACCGCCAGGACGAAATCGGCGACCTGGCGCGCCAGCTGCACGCCAACTTCGCCCCGGAGCCCGCCCCTGTGCCGGAACCGGAGCCGGAATTCGACGACATGGATGACGAGGCCGACCCGGCCTTCGAAGTCCGTAACCTGCGCGACCCGAGTTTCGACGAGAGCCGTCCGGTAGCGGCGCTCAAACCAGCGCCACGGCAGATCGTCAGCACCGTCGAAGACGACGATGATGAAGACCCGTTCGCCGATCTGCGCGACGAGTCGCTCGACAGCGCCCCACAACCGGTGGTTCGCAAGCCCACGCCGAGCGTGCCGCAACACAGCGCGGTGCTGGCGGTGCAACTGGGCTCCCAGGAGCAACTGCGTCGCCTGCCGCGGGCACGCCTTGAAGAACTGCTCGAACGCTATCGCGATTGCCTCGACCAGGCCGCCTCGCTGTATCAGGGCGAAGTAGAGACCTTGAACGATGGCAGCACGTTGATGCTGTTCCACACAGAAGACAGCGGCGACGATTACCTGACCAACGCCATCTGCTGTGGCGAACTGCTGCGGGCCCTGGGCCACCAGTTGCAGATCGAAGTCGCGGACAGTGGCATCACCCTGCAATTGCAACTGGGCCTGACCCTGGGCGACGAACTGTTCGGCCTGAGCCAGATCGACCTGCTGCTGACCGATCCCGCCCAGGACGCCCTGGCCCTGTCGCAACACAGCCGCAACCTGCTGCTGGTGGAACGCAGGATCAGTGACGACGCGTTGATCCGCCAGCGCGCACGGATCCGCCCGATTGCCAGCCCTGAGGGGGCTTGCTGCGTGGAGCGGTTGATGGAGCCGTATCCATCGATGCTGGAGCGGCAATTGGCGCGGATGCACGAGCGCCGCGCGTAGGAGCTGCCGAAGGCTGCGATCTTTTAGCCTTTAAACCTGCAAGCCCGCAGATGAGTGATCGTCTGCGGGCTTTTTTGTGGCCTGCCCTGGCCTCTTCGTCGGAACTGACGCCAGATATCTCCATCCTGCAGAAACAACAAAGCCCGCATCTATGCGGGCTTTGTTTCAAATCCATCCAGCCTTAGAAGCGGAACACTTCCATGTCCGTACGAATCGGCGCGGCCATCGGGATCTTCGGCTGCTTTTCCTGTTCTACCGCAGGTGCTGGCGCCTTGGCTGCCGGCTTGCGCGGGGCTTCGGCGATCGGCGGCTGATTGGCCAGGGGCTTGAGCGCCACCGACAATTGCTCGGCCAGGCGTTGCAACAACACGCCCTGTGCCTGGACCTGAGCCGCCGTGGTACCGGCATGCTGTTCCTGCAAATGGATGATGCGGTTGTCGCGGACCTGCCCGCGACGGTCGATCAGGCGCCATTGCGCGTCGAGGATCGCCGGCTGTTTTTCACCCGAATCCAGGCGCGTGATAGTCAGCAGGACCTGGACGTCCGGGGTAAAGCCCAGTGTTGCCGGGGCCAGCACTACGCGCTGGCTGTCCAGGCGACCTGCGACCTGACGCAGTAGCAGTTGATCGATATCCGACGAAAGGCTGCCAGCCCAACGACCGTCGGTCGAGGCTTGCAGGCTGCCATCGGGCTGGCGCTGCAACAGGGTTTCGCGTTGCAGGTAGTCGGCCACGGTCACAGGCCCCAACAATACCGCCATGCCCGCGTTCTGTGCGGGCTGAACCGGACTACCCGCGTCCAGCTGATACAACGACACCGGTTGGTGAACGCTGCAACCCGCCAGGCCAAGAACGCCGGCGAGCAAAAGAATAAAAGGAAGGCGCAGAGCAGTCATCGTCCCATCCAGGTGGTCGCAAAAAGGCTGACCACAGTGAAAATACTCAATAAATATGAAGAACGCGCGGCAATGCCGGCGCTTGAAAGGCCATATCATCCGTGAATATGCGTTCCGACTCCAGCGCAAAGCGCCGAACTACGGGTTAAATCGTAGATCGGCGCCTCAAACTCGCGTTCTTCGGTCAACTGAACGCAGTAGCGCTCAGTTGACCGGGCTTTCGACGAGTAGCGCATCTACCCGCTGGAAGCCCCGCGGCAACTTATTGCCACGACGACCACGTTCACCCTTGTAGTGTTCGAGATCGTCCGCTTTCAGTGACAAGGTACGTTTCCCGGCCTGCAACACCAGTGTTGCACCGTCCGGCAATACGGCGATGTCCGTCACATACTCTTCACGACTGGCCACTCGTTCACCGGGGATCCCGATGATCTTGTTGCCTTTGCCCTTACCTAATTGTGGCAGGTCGCTGATCTTGAATATCAGCAGGCGACCTTCGGTCGTCACCGACGCCAGCCAGTTCTGCTCACGATCGGCCACAGGGCGCGGCAGCATGACCTTGGCGTTGTTCGGCAGGCTCAACAGGGCCTTGCCCGCCTTGTTCTTGGCTTGCAGGTCTTCACCCTTGACCACGAAACCGTAGCCGGCGTCGGAGGCAATCACGTACAACGCGTCGTCTTCGGGCATCAACACGCATTCGAAACTCGCCCCTGGCGGCGGCGTCAGGCGACCGGTCAGCGGTTCGCCCTGGCCACGAGCCGACGGCAAGGTGTGGGCGGCCACCGAATAACTGCGGCCGGTGGAGTCGATAAACACGGCAAACTGGTTGGAGCGCCCGGCTGCCAGAGCCTTGAAACCGTCCCCGGCCTTGTAGGAAAGCCCGGTGGCGTCGATTTCGTGGCCTTTGGCGGAGCGAATCCAGCCTTTTTCCGACAGCACCACCGTCACTTTCTCGTTCGGCAGCAGATCGTGCTCGGTCAGGGCCTTGGCTTCGGCGCGCTCGACGATAGGCGACCGACGGTCATCGCCGTAGGTTTCAGCGTCCTTGATCAGCTCGCTGCGCACCAGTTTTTTCAACTTGGTTTCGCTGCTGAGCAGGGCTTGCAGCTTGGCTTGTTCCTTGAGCAGTTCATCCTGCTCGGCACGCAGCTTCATCTCTTCCAGTCGCGCCAACTGACGCAGACGGGTGTCGAGGATGTAGTCAGCCTGGATTTCGCTGAGGGCGAAACGTTCGATCAGCGCGGCTTTCGGGTGTTCCTCGGTACGGATGATGTGGATCACTTCATCCAGGTTGAGGTAGGCAATCAACAAACCGTCCAACAGGTGCAGGCGACGCTCGACCTTGTCGAGGCGGAATTGCAGGCGACGACGCACGGTCTGCACCCGGAACTCCAGCCATTCGACCAGCAGCGCCCGCAGGTTCTTCAGCTGCGGCTTACCGTCCAGGCCGATGATATTGATGTTGACCCGGTAGCTCGACTCCAGCTCGGTGCTGGCGAACAGGTGCTGCATCAGGGCATCGTGGTCGAAGTTTTTTCGCGCGCCCGGAATGATCACGATCCGGCACGGGTTTTCGTGGTCGGATTCGTCACGCAGGTCGGCGATTTGCGGTGCCTTGGACGGCTTGGCCTGCATCATCGCGGCGATCTGCTCAAGCACCTTGGCGCCCGAGACCTGATGTGGCAGCGCGGTGACGATGATGTCGCCGTCTTCGATGTGATACACGGCGCGCATGCGCACCGAACCGCGACCGGTTTCGTAGATTTTCAGCAGGTCGGCGCGCGGGGTGATGATTTCCGCTTCGGTCGGGTAGTCCGGGCCCTGGATGTGTTCACAGAGCTGTTCGACCGTGGCCTTGGGCTCGTCGAGCAAACGCACGCACGCCGTGGCGACTTCCCGCAGGTTGTGCGGCGGAACGTCGGTGGCCATGCCCACGGCGATACCGGTGGTGCCGTTGAGCAGGATATTCGGCAAACGTGCCGGCAACACCAGCGGTTCGTCGAGGGTACCGTCGAAGTTCGGGCCCCAGTCCGCCGTGCCCTGGCCCAGCTCGCTGAGCAGCACTTCGGAATAACGCGACAGCCGCGCTTCGGTGTAACGCATGGCGGCGAAGGACTTGGGATCATCCGGCGCACCCCAGTTGCCCTGGCCGTCGACCAGCGTGTATCGATAGCTGAACGGCTGGGCCATCAGCACCATGGCTTCGTAGCAGGCCGAGTCGCCGTGGGGGTGGAACTTACCGAGCACGTCACCGACGGTACGCGCCGATTTCTTGTGCTTGGAATCGGCGTCCAGCCCCAACTCGCTCATCGCATAAATAATGCGGCGCTGTACCGGTTTCAGACCGTCGCCGATATGCGGCAAGGCACGGTCCATGATCACGTACATGGAGTAGTTGAGGTAGGCATTTTCGGTGAAGTCAGCCAGTGACCGGCGTTCTACACCGTCCAGGCTGAGATCAAGGGAGTCGCTCATGCGGGCCTCATCGGTTCGTTGTCTGGCGCAGCAGCATGGTGCCACCGCGCTGGGTAAATTCAAGTTTGTTCAGTGCGCTCATGCCGAGCAACACCTGATCGCCGTGCAGCCCCGGGGCCACCAGTGCGCGTACATCCCGTAGCACGATGTCGCCCAGTTGCAGGCGCTCGATACGGGTGCGATAGCCCTGGCTCAGGCCGTTGGCCGTGCTCAGGGTCACGCCGAATCCTTCTTCGAGCTTCAAGCGCTTGGCCAGGCCCGCCGGAATCGACACATCGGTCGCCCCGGTATCGAGCATGAAGTCCACCGGCTGGCCGTTGATCTGGCCGCTGGCGACGAAATGCCCCTGCACATTGCTCACCAGTTTCACCTCGATGAAACCTTCGCCCTGCTCCGAACTGACCACCACATTCGGATTTTGCTGACGCGCTTCCCACTGGGCGAAAAACCGCGTGGCCAGAAACAGCGCCGCACACCAGGCCAGCACCATGAACACCCGGCCGATACGCTGCCCCGGGCTTTGTTGTCTCATGGCCTGGCACTCCAGCCACCTTCCGGTGCGGCGAAACGCCAGACCACCGGGCGGACTTCACCATCGGCGCGCGCGCCGAAGTTATTGTCGACACCGATCCAGGCGCCATCGGCATCCACGATCAACGCTTCTTCCAGCCCGTAGTTCTGTGAATAACGACGGCTCTCCTCCAACAACTCGGCGGCGTACGACCAGCAGCGCTCGACCTTGGCCGTCTGCGCATCCCGGCGACAGATCTGGAAGGCATTGCGGTCAAGGGTGAACAGCTTGCCGTTGAACAGCGACAGGTCAGAAAAATCCCGCGGGACAGGCTTGGCACGGGGAAACTGCTCGGGCTGCATTTCCATGCCCGCCTCGCTCAGCAGCACGCAACCACCGTCGCAATCCCACAACGTCTGCTGGCGCTTGATCATCAGTAACCCCCGGCCTTGACGCTCGGCGGCGAGCCACATCCGATCCCCCGCCGGATTGATCACCAGCCCTTCGAACAGCGCATTGAATTGCAACAGCAGGCCTCTGGCCCGTGCCTCGCGAACCATCATCGGCGAAATTTTAAGCCAGGTGGCAGGCCCCGTTGGCGGCACTTGCAAGACAGCGGCATGGCCTTCGCTGACGATGTAGCGATTGCCGGCGCTGTCACAGGTGATGCCTTCGAAGTCCAGATCGCCGCCACGCACGAACGAAGCCCCCCAGACGCGAGACTTCAGCCCCCAGGGCAAACCGCTGTCCGGCACCGTCGGTACGTCGATGTGCACAGTTTGTGCCTGCCACACGGATTCGCGGGTATCGAGGCGGTAGATCTGGCCATCGTCGCGGTCGGAAACCGCCCACAGGTCATTGCCGCACTGCGCCAGCCCGGACAGGTTGCCGCCGCGCATGCCGTCGATGACATGCCCGGACAACACGCGCAGCTGTGGCGCCGGCTCGGCGGATACCGTAATCGACGTCAGCAGCAACCCACAGGCCAGGGCAAAGCCCAGACGCATCAGCCCAGCACCTCGGCCAGGTTGCCCTTGGACTCCAGCCAGGTCTTGCGGTCACCGGCGCGTTTCTTCGCCAGCAGCATATCCATCATTTCCGAGGTGGCCTCGAAATCTTCCAGGGTCAACTGCACCAGGCGCCGGGTGTTCGGGTCCATGGTGGTTTCGCGCAGCTGTGGCGGGTTCATTTCGCCCAGACCCTTGAATCGGGTGACCTGCGGCTTGCCGCGCTTCTTCTCGGCCACCAGGCGATCGAGGATGCCATCGCGTTCGGCTTCATCGAGGGCGTAGTAGATCTCTTTGCCCAGGTCGATGCGGTACAACGGCGGCATCGCGACATAGACGTGACCGGCATCCACCAACGGGCGGAAATGCTGGACGAACAAGGCGCAGAGCAAGGTCGCGATGTGCAGACCGTCGGAGTCGGCGTCGGCGAGGATGCAGATCTTGCCGTAGCGCAGCTGGCTCATGTCCGCCGCGCCCGGGTCGACGCCGATGGCCACGGCGATGTTGTGCACTTCCTGGCTGGCCAGCACTTCGCTGCCGTCGACTTCCCAGGTGTTGAGGATCTTGCCCCGCAACGGCAGGATCGCCTGGAATTCCTTGTCCCGTGCCTGCTTGGCGGAACCGCCGGCGGAATCACCTTCCACCAGGAACAGCTCGGAACGCATCGGGTCCTGCCCGGCACAGTCGGCCAGCTTGCCCGGCAGCGCCGGGCCTTGGGTAATGCGTTTGCGCTCGACCTTCTTGCTGGCCTTGAGGCGACGGCCGGCGTTGTTGATCGCCAGTTCCGCCAGCAGCATGCCGGTTTCCGGGTTGGCATTGAGCCACAGGCTGAACGCATCCTTGACCACACCGGAGACGAACGCCGCCGCTTCACGGGACGACAGGCGCTCCTTGGTCTGGCCGGAGAATTGCGGTTCCTGCATCTTCATCGACAGCACGAAGGCGATGCGCTCCCAGACGTCTTCCGGCGCCAGCTTCACGCCGCGCGGCAACAGGCTGCGGAACTCGCAGAACTCACGCATGGCGTCGAGCAGACCTTGGCGCAAGCCGTTGACGTGGGTACCGCCCTGGGCCGTCGGGATCAGGTTGACGTAGCTTTCCTGGACCGCGTCGCCACCTTCGGGCAGCCACAACAGCGCCCAATCCACCGCTTCTTTATTACCCGCCAGGCTGCCGCAGAACGGCTCGTCCGGCAGGCGCTCGAATTCGCTGACCGCATCCACCAGGTAGGAACGCAGGCCGTCTTCGTAATGCCATTCGATTTTCTCGCCGGTGGCCTTGTCTTCAAAGCTGACCAGCAACCCCGGGCACAACACGGCCTTGGCCTTGAGCACGTGCTTGAGGCGGCTGATGGAGAATTTCGGGGAGTCGAAGTATTTCGGATCCGGCGCAAAGAACACGCTGGTGCCGGTGTTGCGCTTGCCGACCGTACCGACGATTTCCAGCTCGGTGGCCTTGTAGCCATCCTTGAAGGTCATCTGGTATTCGTTGCCGTCACGCTTTACCCGCACCCGCACTTCGGTGGACAAGGCGTTGACCACGGAAATACCCACCCCGTGCAGACCGCCGGAGAACTGGTAGTTCTTGTTGGAAAACTTGCCACCGGCATGCAGCTTGGTGAGGATCAGCTCGACACCCGAAACACCTTCCTCGGGGTGAATGTCCACCGGCATGCCACGGCCGTCGTCGCTGACTTCCAGGGAATGGTCGGCATGCAGGATCACCTGCACCGATGAGGCATGCCCGGCCAAGGCTTCGTCGACACTGTTGTCGATGACTTCCTGGGCAAGGTGGTTCGGCCGACTGGTGTCGGTGTACATGCCGGGGCGTTTGCGCACCGGGTCGAGGCCCGAGAGGACTTCGATGGCGTCTGCGTTATAAGAGCTAGCGCTGGGAGTGGCCATGGGGTCTCGTCGTCAGTGTTCGGTGAAAAAAGAATTCATGGGGCTATCGCTCACAATGCGGTGAAATCGATTGCCTGATACAAATCGGCGCCAATGCCGGCAAAACTCAACATGGCCGGCAGTTGCGTGGCAAAACCCTGGAAACCGTGATCGCCGCCGGCCTGGATACGCAAGGCGCATGCCCGGTAATACTGCTGGGCGAGGCGATAGTCCAGTGTTTCGTCAGCTGTCTGCAACCATACCTGATAACGCTGTGGATCCTGGGGCGCCGGCACTTCCAGTTCGGCCAGGGCCGTCACGTGGTCGTGGGTCATTTCCCAGGTCTCTTCGGTATACAGGTTTTTCTGCGTCCCCAGAAAGCCGTCGAACATCCGGTGCGGGCTGACGGCAGGGTTGATCAACAGGGCTTTCAAGCCAAGGCGCTCGGCCAGGTGAGTGGCATAGTAGCCGCCGAGCGAGCTGCCGACCAGCAGTGGCCGCCCCAGCTCGGCAATCGCCTGTTCCAGCTGCTCGATAGCCTGACGCGGATGGTGGTGCAACGCCGGAACGCGCAAGTGTTCGCTCAGGCCCAGACGCTCCATCACCTCGACCAACTGACAGGCCTTCTTCGACAACGGCGAGCTGTTGAAGCCGTGGATATAAAGGATCGAACCGGACATTTGAGCTCCCTGTGCGTCGGCTAAAGAGTCGGAGTTTACAGGGACCTGGGGGAATCGGGGATATCCGCGGAAATCACGGCGTCTGTGTAGACGCCTTCGCGAGCAAGCCCGCTCCCACACTGGGCCTGCGTCGGTCACAAGCCCCCCCTGTGGGAGCGGGCTTGCTCGCGAAGGGCGCAACTAGGTTTTCCAGAAAAAATGAAAAATCAGTAACCGCTGGAACCGTAATCCACAGTGAAATCAAACCCGGTCACCCGCTCCACCCCGGTTTCCAGCCGCCCGTCGGGAAGCAACCGCAGCCAGCGATAGCCCGGCGCCTGTTCCCCGACCTTGAAATCCTCGCTGCCGGGTTCGAACTGGATGCAGGTCGACGGCGAAGCGATCAGACGTACGCCGTTACGTAATTGATCGATTTCCTGGTGCACATGCCCCCACAGCACGGCACGCACCTGTGGAAAACGATCCAGCACTTCAAAAAACGCCTCGGGATTGCGCAGACCGATAGGCTCCATCCAGGCGCAACCAATCGAAACCGGGTGATGGTGCAAGCACACCAGATGATGACGTTCCGGCGCTTCGCTCAACGAGCGGGCGAGCAACTGCAGCTGTTCATCCTGCAAATATCCCGGCACCGAGCCTGGCACCGCCGAATCGAGCAAGGTGACCCGCCAGTTGCCGATATCCACCACAGGTTCCAGCAAAGCGCTCTGCACCGCCGCCTCGGCCATGATCCGTGGCTCGTCGTGATTGCCGGGAATCCAGCGCGCCGGTGCATCGAGCTGACGCGTCATGTCGCGAAATTGTTGGTAAGACTCCAGCGTCCCGTCCTGGGACAGATCACCCGTGGCCAGGATCAAGTCAATCCGTGGCTGTTGCGCGCGCACCAGCTCGATGACCTTTTGCAGGCTGTCGCGGGTGTTCATGCCCAGCAACGCGCCGTCCGCTTCGGCAAACAGGTGGCTGTCGGAGAGTTGCACCAGCAACGCCGGATCGGCGGTGGTCAATGTGGATACGCTCGGCAAGGCGTTCTCCCAGGGCGTGATCACGGGGATGGGTAAGTGCCGCAATTATGCTGGGGGACGATCGAAAGAGGAAATCTGTGAACCTGACGCAGTTCACAACTGCGCTTCACAACTAACGTACGACTTCGTACTCATGCCCCAGCGCCAGGCAATGGCTCAGCCATTCGCCCAGAAACATGTTCAGCTGGGCCTTTTCGTCCGGCTGGTGCATCGAGGCATTCGGGTAAGGATAGATGCCGCGAAAGCGTCGTGCATGTTCGGCGCTGACCACTTCGGCCATGCGCGCGTCGTGATAGACCTGCACTTCCAGTTGCGGCACCGGCAGCCAGGGCAGGCTGTGCTCCTGACGCACTTGCAGGGTCGTGGTGTAAGGACAGGTCAGCAGGACTTCCAGGGCCAGCACACCGAGCATCTGATCGCCATGGGTCACGGCGATGCGCCGCGCGGCGGGCTCGCTGCGCATGTCCGGCAGCAGTCGCATCAAGCGCGCGTAGTTCGCCTCGCAGGACGCTTGCAGCCCCACCAGGTCCACCCGATAGCGATCGCGCAGCTTGTTTACGACCATAACCCCCTCACTTCAACGCGGTTCAAAGCCAGCCATTGCAAGGCAATGATGCTCGCCGCGTTGGCAATACGCCCGTCGCGCACGGCTTGCAGGGCATCTTCGAAAGCCCAGACCGTGACGCGGATGTCTTCTGCCTCTTCCTCCAGCCCATGCAGGCCGCCAACCCCGGTAGTGTCGCAACGCCCCAGGTACAGATGCACGAATTCGTTGCTGCCGCCCGGCGATGGAAAGTATTTGGTGATCGGCCAGAGCGCCCCGATTTCAAGCCCAGCTTCCTCCTGCGCCTCGCGGTGAGCAACTGCTTCCGGCACTTCATCCTTGTCGATCAGACCAGCGACCAGTTCGATCAGCCACGGGTTGTCGGTCTTGTCCATGGCGCCGACGCGAAACTGCTCGATCAGCACCACTTCATCGCGCTGCGGATCGTAAGGCAGCATGCACACTGCGTCATGGCGAACGAACACTTCGCGATTGATCTCGCGGCTCATGCCCCCGGCGAACAATTCGTGGCGCAAGTGCACGCGTTCGAGTTTGTAGAAGCCCTCGTAGCACTTTTCGCGCCGCACGATATCAACGGCGGTCGGAATGGCATTGGCAAAATCCGTCATGACTATCCTCTTTTACTGCAAGTCCTGTTCGAGGTGCTTTTTTCCTGGGCCTCGACTTCGCGCCATCCTAACGCGCCCGTGACGTTTGATGCAGCCCCTTTCCTGTCAGCGGGATGGACGGTGAGGGCGAAACCCACTCTAATTAGCTTAGTGGCGAACTGACTGCTTTGTTGAGAGTCGAAGCCGGTAACTTTTTGCCTTCCCCTGTTTCAGAAAGGACGCTCATGTCGCTTTTCAAAATCGCCTCCGTGGCCGCTATCGCCCTGACCCTGGGCGCTTGCGCGAGCCTGTTCCAGCCCAACTACCGGACGCCGCTGGAGACCACCCGCGACGCCTCCGAGCAACTCAAGCCCGGTTGCAGCAATCCGGATTGCCCGCTGGTCAACATCGACACCCTGCACTTCCCGGACGAGCCTGCGCTGGACGGGATCATCGAAAAGCGCCTGCTGCAAATGACCCGCACCTCGCCCGACGCGCCGGTTGCCCCGACCCTGGCGGCCTATCGCGAAGAGTTTTTGCGCACCGCCGGCCCGCGCTTCAGCAGCTATCTGCAGGCAAAGGTACGTGAGCAGCATGACGGCTTGGTGATCGTCGAATTGTCCAGCTACCTGGACACCGGCGGCGCCCACGGCACCCCAGGTCGAGGTTTCATCAACTATTCACGCCAACAGCATAAAGTGCTGACACTGTCGGACATGCTGGTGCCAGGGCAGGAAGACGCATTCTGGAAAGCCGCGCAAGTGGCACACAACAGCTGGCTGATCAGCACCAAGCTCGATCAGGAACCGGAGTTCGTGAAGAGCTGGCCGTTCCAGAAAACCCAGAACGTGGCGCTGACCTACGGCGGGGTGATCCTCAAGTACGAAACCAGCACCATCGCGCCTTACGCGCTGGGCCATGTCGAACTGAAGATCCCCTACCCTCGCCTGAACGGCATCATCAAGCCCGAGCTGTTTCCCGGCCGTAACTGAAGGCCCGGCCCAGCACTAGCTGGAGCAACCCTGCCACGACCAGTGCCGGCAGGGTCGCGCCGATATCCGGATACAGGTTGGCCAACAAGTGATAGGTGCTGACCCCGCCCAGCCAGGCAAGCAGCGCCGGCCAGCGCAGTGCGGCCGAGGCCACCTGGGCGCTGCGCTTGCGCAGGATGAAGTGGTCAACCAGCACCACGCCGAACAACGGCGCAAACACCGAGCCGATCAGCAGCAGGAAGTTCTGGTACTGGGCTAACGGCGCCAGCAGGGCAATCAGCGTGCAGATAACGCCGATGGCCCGGGCCAGGTGCTCGACCTTAGCGCGCAACAGAATCCCGCTGGACACCGCCGCCGAGTGAATATCGGCAAAGGCGTTTTCCGATTCATCCAGAAGAATCAGCAGCAGTGGAATCCCCAGGCCGGCACCGGCCAGCGCCAGCAGCAAGGCATTGACTTCACCGCTCGGCGCGAACGCCAGGGTATAGGCCACGCCCAGGCTCATCAGCCAGAAATTACCGATGAAGAAACCGATGGCGGTGCCACCGAAGACGTTTTTCGCCCGCTTGCCGAAGCGCGAGTAGTCGGCGATCAGCGGCAACCACGACAGCGGCATGGCAATGGCGATGTCGAAACCCACGGCGAACGGCATCGAACCGTCACCGGCCTGGGCCCACAATGCGGCCAGATCAGCCTTGGCGAACAGGTTCCAGGTCAACCAGGTGCACGCGGCCAGCAGCAGCCAGATGCCCCATTTGCGCAGGATCTGCCGGACGAACGTCAACGGGCCGCTGACAGCCAACAGGGTCGCCAGCGCACCGAAGAACAGCGTCCACATTATCGGATTGGACAGCCAGCTACCGTCGCTGAACGCCTTTGCGCCCAACAGACTGGCGGCGTCGCGCATGACGATGATTTCGAACGAACCCCAGCCGATCAATTGCAGCAGGTTCAGCACCGCCGGCAGGCTCGCGCCTTTGGCGCCGAGGCTGAGCTTGAGCGCGGCCATCGACGACAGGCCAGTGTCACTGCCAATCACGCCAACCGCGGCCAGCAGCAAAACGCCGACCAGGGTGCCGAGGAAAATCGCCAGCAACGAACCGGACAGGCCCAGGCCTGGCGCGAGCAATGCGCCGGTCTGCAACACCATCAGGCCGATGCCGAGGGAGAACCACAGGGAAAACAGGTCGCGACCGCCGAACACACGATTGTCGGTCGGCACCGCGATATCGGGAGAATAAGTGCTGGGTTGAATGCTCAAGGGTGTTATCTCAGAGGGACACATTTTGTTATTCGGATCTTCGCTGACTGGTCTGACGCCATCGCGAGCAAGCTCGCGATGGCGGCGGTGAAAACACCGCCGACCTCAGCTCAGATCAAACTTTCTGATACAGCTGACTGCCTTCCTGCTTGAAGCGCTCGGCCTGTTCGGCCATGCCCTGGGCAACGTCCACGTCGACCGCTTCGATCCGTTGGTTGGCCGCATACTCGCGGACTTCCTGGGTGATCTTCATCGAGCAGAATTTCGGCCCGCACATCGAGCAGAAATGCGCGACCTTGGCCGAATCCTTCGGCAGGGTTTCATCGTGATACGAACGCGCGGTGTCCGGATCCAGGCCCAGGTTGAACTGGTCTTCCCAGCGGAATTCGAAACGCGCCTTGCTCAAGGCATTGTCGCGGATCTGTGCGCCCGGGTGCCCCTTCGCCAGATCGGCGGCATGCGCGGCGATCTTGTAGGTGATGATCCCGGTCTTCACGTCATCCTTGTTCGGCAGGCCCAGGTGTTCCTTCGGTGTCACGTAGCAGAGCATGGCGCAACCGAACCAGCCGATCATCGCCGCACCGATGCCGGAGGTGATGTGGTCGTAGCCCGGTGCGATGTCGGTGGTCAGCGGGCCGAGGGTGTAGAACGGCGCCTCGTCGCAGCACTCCAGCTGCTTGTCCATATTCTCTTTGATCAACTGCATCGGCACGTGGCCCGGGCCTTCGATCATGCACTGCACGTCGTGCTTCCAGGCAATCTTGGTCAGCTCGCCGAGGGTCTCCAGTTCGCCGAACTGCGCTTCGTCGTTAGCGTCGGCAATCGACCCCGGACGCAGGCCATCGCCGAGCGAGAAGCTGACGTCGTAGGCCTTCATGATTTCGCAGATGTCTTCGAAATGGGTGTAGAGGAAGTTCTCTTTGTGATGCGCCAGGCACCACTTGGCCATGATCGAACCGCCACGGGAGACGATGCCGGTCACGCGCTTGGCGGTCATCGGCACGTAGCGCAACAGCACGCCGGCGTGGATGGTGAAGTAGTCGACGCCCTGCTCGGCCTGTTCGATCAGCGTGTCGCGGAACAGCTCCCAGGTCAGGTCTTCGGCCACGCCGCCGACTTTTTCCAGGGCCTGGTAGATCGGCACCGTACCGATCGGCACCGGCGAGTTACGGATGATCCACTCGCGGGTTTCGTGGATGTGCTTGCCGGTGGACAGGTCCATGACCGTGTCCGAACCCCAGCGAATGCCCCAGGTCAGTTTCGCCACTTCTTCTTCGATGGACGAACCCAGGGCGCTGTTGCCGATGTTGCCGTTGATCTTCACCAGGAAGTTACGGCCGATGATCATCGGTTCCAGTTCGGTGTGGTTGATGTTGGCCGGAATGATCGCGCGGCCACGGGCGATTTCGTCACGGACGAATTCGGGGGTGATGATTTTCGGCACGCTGGCGCCGAAGCTGTGGCCGGCGTGTTGCTGGTCCAGCAGGCCGGCGGCGCGGGCCACTTCCAGCTTCATGTTTTCGCGGATGGCGACGTATTCCATCTCGGCGGTGATGATGCCTTGGCGCGCGTAGTGCATCTGGCTGACGTTGGCGCCCGGCTTGGCGCGACGCGGGTTGTTGACGTGGGCGAAGCGCAGCTTTGTCAGCTCAGGATCGGCAAGGCGTTCCTGGCCGAAATTCGAACTCAGGCCGCTCAGGCGCTCGGTGTCGCCACGGGATTCGATCCACGGCGAACGCACGTCGGCCAGGCCTTTGCGCACGTCGATGATGACGTTGGGGTCGGTGTACGGGCCCGAGGTGTCGTACACCACGACCGGTGCATTGATCTCGCCGCCGAAGTCGGTCGGCGTCACATCAAGGCTGATTTCGCGCATCGGCACGAGGATGTCCGGGCGAGTGCCCTGGACATAGATTTTTTGCGAGCGGGTAAACGGCTGAACCGATTGCTGATCGACCTTGGCCGAGTCACTCAGGTTGGTGGCGATTTTTGATTTTGTAGTCATCACGGGCTCTCCAGACACACATCCAGGCAGTGGATTTTTGTCGGAGCGAACCTGTAAACGAATGGACGCACGGGCGCTGGAGAAACCAGCTGTGCTGTGCTCAGTGCTCGAGGGGTGTTCGATTGTCGAACAACATCCCGGACGAAGCACAAGAGGACTCGCCGGGTGACGAGAAATCTTGTTCCCTACGCAGGCGCTAACCTGATCAGGTTCAACGGGATCCGAAATTATTCGATCTCAGCCTCATAGCAAGGCACCCCGACAAGAACCCGGCCAGTCTAGACACAACTGGCAAAGAACGCCAATCCCACTGCAATTACCGTGATGAATGGCGTAATTACACGCAGTATCAGGATTGTTGCGGCCCCAATGCACAACTACACTCGCTACGCTGAGCCGCTCATTGACGCTGTCAAACCATGGCCTTAGCCTTGGCGCTCAAATTACCTCTGTAATATCAATTCTAGGGATCGTCTATGCTGCGCAAACTCTCACTGGCCCTCGCCGTGTCTTGTGCGTCCAACGGAATGGCCTGGGCAGCAGATGCGCCCTTATCGGCCAAGACGGACCTGGTCAGCGTTTATCAGGAAGCCGTCAACAACAACGCCGACCTGGCGGCTGCCATCGCCCAATACGGCGCGCAGAAAGAAGTCGTGCCCCAGGCCCGCGCCGGGCTGCTGCCGAACCTCTCGGGCGGCGCCAATGTTGCCGAGGTGCGTACGTCGCTCGATCAACCTTCGGGCACGACCAACCGCGATGCTCATTCCTACCAGGCCACTTTGGCGCAACCTTTGTTCCGCGCCGATCGCTGGTTCCAGTTCCAGGCCGCCAAGGAAGTCAACGAACAGGCTGCCCTGCAACTTTCGGCGACCGAGCAAAACCTGATCCTGCAAACCGCTGACAGCTATTTCAACGTGCTGCGCAGCCAGGACAACCTGGCCTCGACCAAGGCCGAAGAAGCGGCGTTCAAACGCCAGCTCGATCAATCCAACGAGCGTTTCGATGTCGGCCTCTCGGACAAGACCGACGTATTGAACTCACAGGCCAGCTACGACACCGCACGCGCCAACCGCATCGTTGCGCAGCGCCAGGTGGACGACGCCTTTGAAGCATTGATCACCCTGACCAACCGCCAGTACAACTCGATCTGGGGCATCAGCCATAACCTGCCGATCCTGCCGCCAGTACCGAACGACGCCAAGGCCTGGGTCGAAACCGCGGGCAGGCAGAACCTCAATCTGTTGGCCAGCAACTATGCCGTCAGCGCCGCCGAACAAACTGTCAAGCAGCGCAGGTCCGGGCACTTGCCAACGGTTGACGCGGTCGCCAAGTACGAGAAAGGCGACAACGATGCGCTGGGCTTCAGCAATCCGGTTCCCTTGGGCCAACCCTACGGCGGCAACGTCGAGCAAACGACCGTGGGCCTGCAACTGAATATCCCGATCTACAGCGGCGGCCTGATCAACTCCCAGGTGCGTCAGTCCTATGCACAACTGGACCAGACCGAGCAGCAACGCGAATCCCTGCGCCGCAGCATCGTGGAAAACACCCGCGACCTGCACCGCGCGGTGAACACCGATGTCGAGCAGGTACAGGCGCGCAAGCAATCGATCATCTCCAACCAGAGCGCTGTGGAAGCGACTGAAATCGGCTATCAGGTGGGTACGCGAAACATCGTCGACGTGCTGGATGCGCAGCGTCAGCTCTACACCTCGGTACGCGACTACAACAACACCCGCTACGACTACATCCTCGACAACCTGCGCTTGAAGCAACAGGCCGGCACGTTGAATCCGGGGGATCTGCAAGTCCTGGCACGCTGGCTCAATCCGAACTACAACCCGGACAAGGACTTCCTGCCACCGGATCTGGCCAAGGCGGCAGAGGAGCAGTTGAAAGCGCGACCTGATCAGTAAAAACCAAAGATCGCAGCCTGCGGCAGCTCCTACAGGATGAATATCAATCCCGTGCAGGAGCTGCCGCAGGCTGCGATCCTTTTCTGTCCGACGACTCGGTCTATTGGCCGATCAACCGCCCCAACCCGTCCAGCAAGCGGTGCAATGCGCCCTGATTGGTGCGCATCACTTTCAACCCGGCCTCTGCCATTCGCTGCGCATCTCGCGGCAGTTCGAACAGCCGCTGCACCGCCACCGCCAGCCCTTCGGCATCCTCCACTTCCTGCAACGCCCCGGCACTGCGCAACTGCGCGGCAATTTCGAGGAAGTTGAAAAGATGCGGACCGCTCAATACCGGTTTAGCCAAGGCTGCTGGCTCCAGCAAATTATGCCCGCCATTCGGCACCAGGCTGCCGCCGACGAATGCGCTGTCAGCCAGGGCGTAGAGAAACAGCAACTCGCCCATGGTGTCGCCCAGCAGCACTGAAGTATTTGCGCTGACCGCATCGCCACTGGAACGGCGGACCGTGGCAAACCCCTGTTGCTGGCACAACCCGAACACCGAATTGAAGCGCTCCGGATGACGCGGTACCAGAATCAGCAGGGCATCGGGGTGACTGGCCAACAACTGACGATGAGCCGCCAGCACCACCTCGTCTTCGCCGTCATGGGTACTGGCCGCGATCCACACCGGTCGTTCCAGTGCCCGCCATTGCCCGCGCAGTTCAACAGCGCGTTCCAGCAGTTGCGGGTCGATGGTCAGGTCGAACTTGATCGAACCGGTCACTTCGACGGTTTCGTTCCGGGCGCCCAGGTTGCGCAAGCGTTGCGCCTCGGCTTCGGTCTGCACCGCGAACAGGCTCATCTCGGCCAGCATCGGCTGGGTCAGCCTGGGGAACCGGCCATAGCCCCTGGCCGAACGCTCGGACAGCCGCGCATTGGCCAGTGCCACGGGGATCCCGCGCTTGGCGCATTGATGGATATGGTTGGGCCACAGTTCGGTTTCCATGATCACCGCCAGTTTCGGCTGGACCCGATCGAGGAAGCGCCGGGCAGCGCAAGGCAGGTCGTAAGGCAGATAACAGTGCTGGATGCGCGGCTCATTGGCGAACAGTGCATGGATGCGTTCCGAACCGGTCGGCGTCATGCAGGTCACGGTGATCGGCAGATCCGGATAACGCGCCAGCAAGGCGCGGATCATCGGCGCGGCCGCAATGCTTTCGCCCACCGACACGGCGTGCACCCAGATGCCGCCCGGTTTCATCGCCGGCATTCCGTAGGAAAAGCGCTCGCCGATACGCCTGGCATAAGCCGGCGCCTTGCGCGCGCGCAGCCAAAGCCGAATCGCTACCAATGGCAGCCCCAGATAAAACAGCGCGGTGTAGAGAGTTCTATTCATGGCGGCGGAGTTTATCGGCTTTTTTCGCCTATCGCCTGCAAGTGCACGGCAAAACGTTCGGCGAGCCAGCGCGCGGCCGGACCGAGCGGTTCATCCCGGCGCCATACCAGTTCCACCACCAGGGCCGGCGGGGTCCACTCGCTGACCAGCTCGACCATCTGGTTCTGATAGGTCGGGTACTGAACTACGTGGCGCGGCAACCAGGCCCAGCCGAGGCCGCGCACCAGCCATTCGGCCATCACATAGAAACTGTCGGCACGCCAGACCTGCGGGCTGGCCGGATCACTGCCGGGATAAATGCTCGACTCCGTGGACATCAGCAACTGCCGATGTTGCGCCAGCTGCTGGCCGTCCACTGCACCTTTGCGCGCCAACGGATGATCCTTGCCGCACACCGTAACCATTTCCACGCTGCCCAGCACCCGCCGCTCAAGCGCCTCGGGAATCTGATCATGAAAGAACAGCAACCCCAAGTCGGCGCGCCGCTCCACTAGTTTGCGCGCCACATCGCCTTGGGCGGCGCTGGTCAACTGCACTTCAAGGCTGGGGAATTTTTCCGCCAGGGCCTCGAAGCTTTCGATGATCGGCTGATAAGGCATCGCCTCATCCTGCGCCACACGCAGTCGCGCTTCCTGCCCGCGCATCATCGCCAGCGCCCGGCCATTGAGTCGTTCGCACTGGCGCAATACTTCCCGCGCTTCGTCCAGCAAAGCGGTACCGGCTTCAGTGAGTTTCGGCTGACGACCGCTGCTGCGGTCGAACAGGCTGACGCCCAGGTCTTCTTCCAGCAACGCTATCGAACTGCTGACCGCCGACTGCGCCTTGCGCTGATCCCGCGCCACGGCAGAAAACGAACGCTGCTCCGCTACGCTGACAAACAACCGCAGCTGCTCCAGATTCCATTGCATGCTCATGGCCCAACCCATCTTCTAAACAGATAGGTAATGACTTTACCGCATCTGGCGAATCTCTAGAATGCCGACCTCAGAGAGCAACACTTCACACGAGGATTGACCCATGACCGCTTACTACTACCTGGCCATAGCCATCTGCGCCGAAGTGATTGCCACTGTTTCGATGAAAGCGGTCAAAGGCTTCAGCACCCCGCTGCCACTGGTGCTGGTCATCGTCGGTTACGGGATCGCCTTCTGGATGTTGACCCTGGTGGTGCGCAGCGTTCCGGTGGGCGTGGCGTACGCCGTGTGGGCCGGCATGGGGATCGTGATGGTCAGCGTCGCCGCGCTGTTTATCTATGGGCAGAAGCTGGACGTGCCGGCGATGCTGGGGATGGCGTTGATTGTGCTGGGCGTCGTGGTTATCCAGCTGTTCTCCAAGACTGCCGGGCATTGATAAAAAGATCGCAGCCTGCGGCAGCTCCTACAAAGGCAGACCGGACCCACCCGTAGGAGCTGCCGCAGGCTGCGATCCTTTTCCCGTCTCAGCTCCAATCCATGAATCTGTATACTGCGCCCTCGTCTTGAACACTGAGGTCGCCGAATGCCATCCGTTATTTCCACCGACGTGCTGATTGTCGGCGCTGGTGTCGCCGGCCTCTGGCTGAATGCGCGCCTGCGTCGCCAGGGTTTTTCGACCGTGCTGGTGGAAAGCGCCAGCCTCGGCGGCGGGCAGAGCGTGAAGTCCCAGGGCATCATCCATGGCGGGGCCAAATACGCGCTGCATGGCGCCCTGACCGGTGCCTCGGAAGCCATCGCCGACATGCCACGTCGCTGGCGTGAAGCCTTGGCCGGTAACGGCGAGCTGGACCTGTCCGGCGTACGCCTGCTGTCCGAAGCCCATTACCTCTGGTCCCCCGGCACCCTCGCCGGCAACCTCACCAGTTTCTTTGCCAGCAAAGCCGTGCGCGGTCGCGTCGATCAGGTCAAGGGCGAGCAATTGCCGCCAGCCCTGCAAGACAAGCGCTTCAAGGGCAAGGTCTATCGCCTGGCGGAACTGGTGGTCGATGTGCCGAGCCTGATCCAGCGCCTGGCCGACCTGGCCGGCGATGGCTTGCTCGCCGGCCAGACGATCGAGCCGCTGCTCGAAGGCGGCGTGCTGGTCGGCCTGAAGGTGGACGAGCGCGAGATCCGTGCCCAGCGCATCGTCCTGAGCGCCGGCGCCGGAACCGCGGCATTGCTCGAAACGCTGGGCCTGAGCCAGCCCGCCATGCAGCGCCGCCCGTTGCACATGATCATCGCCAAGGGGCCAAGCCTCAAACCGCTGTACGCCCACTGCCTGGGTGGTGGCACCAAACCGCGCATCACCGTGACCACGCACCCGGCGGCGGATGGCCAATGGGTCTGGTACCTGGGCGGCGATATCGCGGAATCCGAAGGCGTGACCCGCGAGCCCGCCGAGCAGATCGCCACCGCACAGAAAGAACTCGGCCAATTGCTGCCATGGATCGACCTGAGCACGGTGCAATGGGCGACCTTGCGCGTGGATCGCGCCGAACCGCTGCAATCAGGCCTGACCCGTCCCGACAACGCCTTTGTGGCCGAGGAAGGTCGACTGCTGGTGGGCTGGCCGACCAAGCTCGCCCTGGCACCGGACTTCGCCGACCGCGTCATCGCCAGCCTGACCCGCGACGGTATCCGGCCAAGCCACCCGGTAGCGCTGCCTGAACTGCCGAAGCCGCCGATGGGCGTACCCGCCTGGGAGCAACTGCTGCCATGAGCCAACTGACCCTGCACGAATTGCATCGCCCGCTGGGCAGCACCGGCCTGCTGGTTTCCCCCCTGGGCCTGGGCACGGTGAAACTGGGCCGCGACCAAGGGGTGAAGTACCCCAACGGCTTCCAGATTCCCGATGACGACGAAGCACGCATGCTGCTCAAACTCGCCCGCGACCTGGGCATCAACCTGATCGATACCGCCCCGGCCTACGGTCGCAGCGAAGAACGCCTGGGCCCGTTGCTGCGCGGCCAGCGTCAGGATTGGGTGATTGTCAGCAAGGTCGGCGAAGAGTTTGCCGACGGCCAGTCCCGTCACGATTTCAGCGCCGCACACACACGTATGTCGGTGGAGCGCAGCCTGCAACGCCTGGAAACAGACTTCATCGACCTGGTGCTGGTGCACTCCGATGGTAATGACCTGGCGATCCTCAATGACTGCGAAGTCTATGACACCCTCGCCGAGCTCAAGGCCGAAGGCAAGATTCTCGGTTTCGGCTTTTCCGGCAAAACCGTCGACGGCGGCCTGAAAGCGCTCGAGCAAGGCGACTGCGCGATGGTCACCTACAATCTCAACGAACAAAACGAGAAGGCCGTCATTGACTATGCTGCTGCACACGGCAAAGCCATTCTGGTCAAGAAAGCCCTCGCCAGTGGTCATGTCTGCCTGAGTCCGGGCGTGGATCCGGTGCGCGCCAGTTTCGAGTTGTTGTTTGAACATCCGGGTGTTGCCAGTGCTATTGTCGGGACCATCAATCCGCTGCACCTCGCCCACAATGTCGCGACCGTTGCCCAGGTCCTACGTAGCCACTGACGCCGCCCACGCGGCCTTAAGCAGGAGCCGACATGTCGCGTACGCTCATCAGAAAGAACCCGAGCAACTTCAAGACCCTGCCGTTATTCGTCGAAGCGACCCCCGAAGGCCTGGCTTACCAGAGCGTCGGCAGGCCGCTGAATTTCTCCCAGACCCTGCAACGTCGTCGGCCGGTGACGGTTGGCGACAGCGAACGGTTTGCCCTGGAACTGGCCAACCTCGGGGTTTCGGTGCGCCTGACCCTGCATTGGCAGAATCGCGACTATTGGGTGCTGGTGCGCCAACGCCGGCAGGACCGCGGCGATGTGGTGCTCAAGCTGATCTCCGGGTACGTGCCGGCCCATGAACTGAACCTGCCCTTGCACACGGCGATCCAGGAGATAGCCGAAGAGTGCCTGTTGGAAACCCCGGAAGGCTGGCTCGGTGGGCGCTTCAATGACACCTGGCTGCCGACGCCCTACTCGGCCGCCCTGCATTACCGCGAAGCCCTGCCGTTTCGCTTGTCGCCACTGTCCGGCTCGGCGCGGCCGGTACGTTGCGCCAACCTGATGCTGATAGAGCGCCCGCGGGCTTACGTGCATTTGCCAACAGCCTCGCTGCAACTGATCTACGACTTGCGCCTGGACGTTCCCAAGGATGCCAAATCCCTGAGCCTGTTCCATGTCGACGAACGACTGGAAGGTGATCAACTCGTCGCCCGCCTCGACCGCAAGCGCCCCGATCTGTACTTGATGCCCTTGCAGGACGGCCATCCGATGGCTGAGCTCTACACCTTGAAAAAGGATCAGCTATACCCTGCCAGCACGCGCGGACTGTACCTGGCCGAGAGTTTTGCCCGACAGGAGGGCTGGCTGGTTCGCGACGAACGAATTCGCTGGAAGGACTGGGTGAGGCAGCAGGGTCTGACCCCGCCGGGGAAGGATTCGGGCCTGGCGCGATTGCGCGGCAAGGCCAAGCAATTGCTAAAGAAAATTGTGCCGCGCAAGGCGGCACGATAGCAAGAACCAGGAGCGGGGCTTTTGTGGCGAGGGAGCTTGCTCCCGCTCGGCTGCGCAGCAGTCGTGAAACCACCAGACGCGGTCCGCCTGAAAAACCGCGGTGCATGGCTTTGGGGCCGCTGCGCGACCCAGCGGGAGCAAGCTCCCTCGCCACAATCAAGACTTGCGGATCTTCTCGACAATGGCAGTAGTGGAGCTGTTTTCCACCAGCCCCAGCACTTTCACGGTACCGCCGTAGGCCGTCACAATGTCCGCGCCGACCACCTGGTCGATCCCGTAGTCGCCGCCCTTGACCAACACGTCCGGCTTGACCGCGCTCAGCAGGTTTTCCGGAGTGCCTTCCGAGAAGCTGATCACCCAGTCAACCGCCCCCAGGCCGGCCAGTACGGCCATGCGCCGGTCGACACTGTTGATCGGACGGCCCGGCCCTTTCAGGCGGCTGACCGATGCATCGTCGTTGATCGCCACGATCAGGCGATCGCCCTGGGCCCGCGCCTGTTCCAGATAGGTCACGTGACCGGCGTGCAGGATGTCGAAGCACCCGTTGGTGAACACGATCCGCTCGTTGTGCGCGCGGGCGTCATCGACCGCCAGCAACAGCTGTTCAAGGCCCAGCACTCCACGCTCGGAACCCTCCTCGCGCTGAATCGCACGACGCAGTTCCGGTGCACTGATGGCTGCCGTACCGAGTTTGCCGACCACGATACCCGCCGCCAGGTTAGCCAGGGCCACCGCATGGGGCAGTTCTTCGCCAGCGGCAATCGCGGCCGCCAGGGTGGAAATCACTGTGTCACCGGCACCGGTCACGTCGAACACTTCACGGGCCCGGGCCGGCAGGTGCAGCGCCGGATGATCCGGGCGCAGCAAGGTCATGCCGTGCTCGCCACGGGTCACCAGCAAGGCACCGAGGTCCAGGTCGTGCATCAACTGCGCGCCCTTGCTCACCAATTCATGCTCGTCGGCGCAACCACCGACGATGGTTTCGAATTCGTTGAGGTTTGGCGTGATCAGGCTCGCCCCGCGGTAGATCGAGAAATCCTTGCCCTTGGGATCGGCCAGCACCGGGATGCCACGGGCACGGGCGGCCTGGATCAGCGCCTGATGGTTTTTCAGCGCGCCTTTGCCGTAGTCGGACAGCACCAGCACCTTGATGCCTTCGAGCAACTCGTCGACCTGCGCGGCCAGCGCCAGCGCGTCGGTGGCGAAGGGTTCTTCGAAGTCGATACGCAGCAGTTGCTGGTGGCGGCTCATGACCCGCAGCTTGACGATGGTCGGCTGGTGCGCAATGCGCTGGAAGATGGCCCGCACGCCGGCGCCCTTGAGGCTGTTGACCAGGCTGTTGGCGGCTTCATCGTCGCCGGTTACACCGACCAGCGAGGCCGGAGCGCCCAGGGCGGCAATGTTCAAGGCAACGTTGGCAGCACCGCCCGGGCGGTCTTCGATGTGATCGACCTTGACCACCGGCACCGGCGCCTCAGGAGAAATCCGTGAGGTACCACCATGCCAGTAACGGTCGAGCATGACATCGCCGACTACCAAGACAGGGGCTTGATCGAATCGCGGCATGGACAACTTCATGGTGCAACCCACATACAGAATGAACAGGGGCGCGATATTAACACAGGGTTGGTGTCGGCTAGTGCGGTGGCTGCAACCGGATGATTCGCCTGGGTTTATTGCTCATTTTTTGAGCAAAAAAATCCGCCAGACGACAGCACGTTGCCGAGATTTATTCCGGCTTGGTCAAGAAGCGTAATGGTCTGGATACAAATCACCGGACGCGTTGCACGCCAGGAGTGCGAAAGGGCGAGCCAGGCTCGCCCTTTCGGGGTCAGGCGATATCTTCGGCCGGGGCGTCGAGGCCCATCGCGTTGAGGCGCGAGTAGTAGCCGTTTTGCGCCAGCAGTTGTTCATGGGTGCCGCGCTCGACGATTTTCCCCTGATCCATGACCAGGATCAGGTCGGCCTTCTCGATGGTCGACAGGCGGTGAGCGATCACCAGCGTGGTGCGACCTTTCATGACATGATCCAGGGCTGCCTGAATATGCCGCTCGGACTCGGTATCGAGTGCCGAAGTCGCCTCATCGAGAATCAGCAGCGGAGCATTCTTCAACAGTGCCCGGGCAATCGCCAGGCGCTGGCGCTGGCCACCGGACAGCAGCACGCCGTTTTCCCCGACCTGGGTGTCCAGGCCTTCGGGCAATTGGGCAATGAAGTCCATCGCGTAGGCATCCTTGGCCGCTTTCTCGATGTCTTCACGGGGTGCGCCAGCCAGGTCGCCATAAGCGATGTTGTTGGCCACCGTGTCGCTGAACAGGGTCACGTGCTGAGTCACCTGGGCGATATGCCGACGCAGGTTCAACAGCTTGTACTGTTCCACTTCGACGCCATCGATGAGGATTTCGCCCTTGTCGTGGTGATAGAAACGCGGAATCAGATTGGCCAGGGTCGACTTGCCGCTGCCCGAACGCCCCACCAGCGCCACCATTTGCCCGGGCTCGACAGAGAAACTGATGTCATTGAGCACCTGACGCTCGGTATCAGGGTAGGTAAAGCTGAGGTTGCGCACGTCCAGGCGACCGCTGACGACATCACGCTCGACGGTGCCGGTATCGACTTCAGGCTCGACATCCAGTTGCTCGAAGATACTTTCGGCACCGGCCACGCCCTTCTGGATGGTCGAGCTGACTTCGGACAGCTGGCGAATCGGCTTGGGCAGCAGGCCAGCAAGGGTGATGTAGGCCACCATGTCGCCAGCGGACGCATCGCCCCGCAGGAACAGCACCAGGAACATCAGCACGGCCATGGCGGTGTAGATCACCAGTTGCAGCAACGGCGTGTAGATGGCGCCGGTGCGGGTCATGCGCAATTGCTTGTCGGTGTTGCCCTGGCTGGCATCGAAGAAGCGTTTCTCTTCGTACTTTTCACCGCCAAAGCTGCGCACCACGCGATAGCCCTGGATCGTTTCGGACGCCACATGCGTCACGTCCCCCATGGCCAGCTGGATTTTCTTGCTCTGCTTGCGGAATTTCTTGCTGGCCGTGCGCACCATGAGGGCGATCAGCGGCAGGATGGCGACCATGACCAGCGTCAGGCGCCAGTTCATGTACAACAGCGAGGCAAACAGGAAGATCACCGTCATGCCTTCACGGATTACGACCTTGATCGCATCTGTTGCCGCCCCCGTGACCATGGTCACGTTGAAGGTGATACGGGAAATCAGGTGCCCCGAGTTATGCTTGTCGAAATACCGGTTTGGCAACACCAGCAGGTTGTTGAACAACTGGACCCGCAAGTCATGGACCAGGCCCAGGGAAACCTTGGCCAGGAAATAGTTGCCCAGGTACGATCCCAACCCCTGCCACGCGGCGATCAGGATGATCAACAACGGCACCGCCTGTAGCAGTTGCAGATCCCGCAGGTAGGGCACGGTTGGAAACAGCACCGCTTCAGGATTGGATAGACCGTCGACGAAGTACTTCAGGATGTAGCCCAGCATTGGCTGCGTCGAAGCGAAAATCAGAAAACCGACGATGCTGATCAGGAACAGGCTGATATACGGCCGGACATAGCCGAGCAGGCGGAAGTAGATTTTCAAGCTCGATGGGCTTGCGCAGAGACTGGAGTCGGTCATATCACGCGAATGTCGATGAAAAGGACGCTGACTTTACCACAGCTTCCCCAGGGTTCTGGCAATCGCATACAGTCTGTGTATTGTGGCGCGTCAAATAGCCACCAGATGTCCCTGCCTTGGTATGGTCGCTCAATTCAGGAATAAGTTACCCAGCATGCAATTAAACGCTTTGAACAGCACGTCCAACAGAATCTTCGACTTCATTTGTTTGTGGATCCTTCCGCTCGGTTATTTATTGCTGCTTTGTGCGCTGTTTTTCCTGCCGGGACGCAGTGTGCATCACAAGCTTTACTATGGCCTGTTCAGCATTCCAGCACTGTTTGCGCTGTGCCTGCGGCCGCAGCTCGGCAAAGAGTTGCTGCGCGAACCGATCGTCATTGCAGTCCTGCTGTTTATGGCGTGGGCACTGCTCAGCCTGTGCTGGAGGCCAGACGACGACATCGACTTTGGCCAGTTCAAACCGCCATTGCACACCTTGTTGCTGTTTGTTGGCTGCTACCTGCTGGTGCGCTTTCGCAGCGAAATCATCCAGCCCCTGCTGTTCTGCGCCGCGACGGTGGCACTGGTCATTTCTGCCTACAACCTGTACAGGTTCGACCAGATCTATCAACCGGAAATGCGCCTGATCGGTGTAGGCGCTTTCGACAACCCACTGCTCAGCTCCCACGTTTTCGGCTTTTTTTGCACCTACTGGCTCAGCCTGAGCATGACCTGCAAGCGACGCCAGATACTTTGGCTGAGCGTACCGGCGATGGCGATCATGTTCGCCGCAGTGCTGGCCACCGGCTCCAGGACCCCACTGGTTGCACTGACGCTGGCTGCGCTATGGCTGTGTTTCATCTGCTGGAATCGACGCTCGGTCTTCATGCTTGGCGCCATGTTCTTCGCCGGTACTGCGACTTTCGCGTTATTTGCGGACAAAATCTTCGAAAGAGGCAGTTCCTTCCGCATCGAGCTCTGGCAATTGACCCTGGACCGGATCGCCGAGCACCCATGGATCGGGCACGGCTACAACGCCGTACTGAGACTGGACCCCGGCGTAGGCTACAACCTTCAGGAGCCCCATAGCTTTGTCTTGGGCGTGCTCTATTACGTCGGCATTATCGGCCTGCTGCCATGGCTGTTCTTTCTCGCATGGGGCTTCATCAGCAGCCGACGCCATCGCGTGCAACCGCTGTTTATCATTGCCTCAGCCTGGCTGGCCTTCGGTATCGGCGCGGGCCTGACTGAAGGTGGCGGGATCATCTCTCGCCCCAAGGAGCACTGGTTCCTGCTGTGGATCCCCTTGGCGCTGATTGCCGCATTGAGCATCAATCAACGGGCCCGGCGCCTGCTGGACATGCCAATCAGGACCGCGACACCAGGCACCCTGCAACAGCTGACTGCCGATGCCCGGATCATCGAAGAGGATGGTCTTGGCCCCAAGGTCCTGCGCCTGAGTGATGGCAGTTTTCTCAAGCTGTTCCGCCGCCGCCGCTGGTATACCTCGGGTAGTTTCACGCCCTACTCCGACCGTTTTGCCGTCAATAGCGTGCAACTGCGCAGCATGGGCATTCCGACACCGCACATCCTCGATCTTTACCGGTTCGAAGACGGCAGCACCGCTGTGCATTACTCCCCGTTGCCGGGCAACACGCTGCGCCAGATCCTGCAAGGCATCACCGCCCCGGCGGTGCGCCAGGCACTGGTGGAGCGCTTCGGTAAATTCATGGCTCAACTGCACCAGCAGGGGGTCTACTTCCGCTCCCTGCACTTGGGCAATGTGCTGGTGCTGGAGGACGGCGAGTTCGGCCTGATCGACCTGGCCGACCTGCGAATTTACCCCTCGGCATTGAGCCCTTCCCTTCGTCGGCGTAATCTGCGCCACATGCAGCGCTACGCATCAGATCGGCATTGGTTGTTCGAGGATCACTTCGAAGCGCTGCTGCTGGGATACGCCGCGACGGCTTCGAAAGCCGACGTGGATAATTTGCACAGGCACGTGCTGGCCGGGAGTCCTCCAGCCCAGGCTCACTGATGATAGAAACCAACCCGCTGATCGCGATGACGGCTTACCTGCTCGCCATCGCGACCGCTGCGCTATTGTTGCGTAGCGTGCCGAGATTCACCCGACAGCTGGAGCACTCCGGCGAAAGCCGCTTTGCCGGCATCGACGGCTTACGCGGGTATCTGGCCTTCGGCGTGTTCGTCCATCACTCGATCATTACCTGGATTTTTCTGCAAACCGGTGTGATCGATTTTCCGCCGAGCAACTTCTACTCGCAGCTCGGCCAGGGCAGCGTCGCCCTCTTTTTCATGATCACCGGCTTTCTGTTCTGGGACCGCCTGCTCACCCACGGGCGGCAACACGACTGGCTGGCATTTGCGGTATCCCGACTGTTTCGCCTCTACCCGCTCTACCTGCCGCTGATGTTGACCGTGTTTGCCTGTGTGTTCTATTTGCAGGACTGGGAACTCAAGGACTCCGGCACCCAACTCATTGGCCAGACCCTGGCCTGGCTGATCTTCGACCGGCCAGACGTCAACCAGTACCAGCAGACCGGCATGCTGATCTCCAACGTCACCTGGACGCTGGGGTACGAGGTGTTTTTCTACCTGGCCCTGCCACTGGCCGCCATGGTGTTCATCTATCGCGGCGGCTGGATGCAGACAGTGCTGTGCCTGATCGGCATTTACACCCTGTACCAGGTGGTCGGCTGGGAACACTCGCTGAAAAAGCACTTCCTGGCCAGCTTCCTCGGAGGCATCGCTGCGGCGTACTGGATTCGCCGTCCACAATGGGTCGCCTGGAGCCTGTCTCCGCTGGCGGGCATCATCGCCCTGCTCGCCTTGGCGATCGCCTTTACAGCATTCAACCGGGCATTCAACCTGGGAGCGTTGTTGCTGCTTTCACTGTTCTTTGTGATCGTGGCCTCCGGCAACACCTTGTTCGGCGCCCTGAGACCACGCAGCATCCGCTGGCTGGGGGAAATCAGCTACAGCACGTATTTGCTGCACGGCTTCGTGCTCTGGGTACTGGTGCAGCGACTACCGCCGATATTGCACCTTGACGCCCGGCAAGCCTGGGTCTTCCTGCCGTTGATGGCCGCGTGCAGTTGCCTGCTGATCATCATCGGCAGCCTGACTTACCTGTACATCGAAAAGCCCGGCATCAATGCCGGCAAGAAAACCCTGCACTGGTTGCGCCAGAACAGGAAACCGGGGAAAGAACTTCCCGAGGAAACGGCTCAACAACGTTGAGCAATGGTCGCGGCATATCACGCCCCCTTGAATCCAGCCTTCGGCTCAGTCTTTCTCCACCCGTGAGAAATACATACGGCCCAACCCACGCCAGGTTTTCTTGTTCCAGGCCTTGAACGGAATCTGCGCCAGCAACTCCCGCGCCAGCTTGCGATCACGGTTGGCGGTCTTGAGGAACATGGAATTGAGAAACTTGTAGCGCACCTCGTCATACAGCGGGTGATCGCTGAAGAGCGCGTAGGTGCGCAGGATGCTGTCGATCATGAAGCGGTGGTTCTTGTAGGAGTTGGTGGCATGCTTGCGATAGCGCGCCATCAACACATTCAGACCATCGATGAAGTAGCCGGCATGGGTCACCTTCAACTCGATCAGCAAGTCTTCCAGGCGAATGGTCGGGTCGAAACCGCCCACCTTGTCCAGCGCTTCGCGACGGATCATCAGGGTGGGTGCCGGAGGATAGGGCTTGCGCTCCAGGAACATGTCATCGAAGTCCAGGCGACGGAACGGCACATCCCGGCGCTGGCGCTTCTCGGGGTAAAGATTGCCGTCGGCATCGATCAGTTCGATATTACCGGCGCAAATGCCGACCTCTGGCTTGCCGTCCATATGCGCGACCTGGGTGGCGATTCGCTCCGGCAGCATGATGTCATCCGAACCGAACGGCACGATCAGGCTGCCCTTTGCCCGGGCAATCGCACCGTTGAGGGTATTGGTCAGCCCCTGGTTTTCCTGAACCCGGAAGTCGAAACCATGAACAGCCTGCAACGCCTTGATCCGCTCGACGCTGTCATCCTTCGAGCCATCGTCGACCACCAGCAACTCGATGTTCTGGTAGGTCTGGTTGAGGACGCTGAGAATGCTTTCCTCGATGTAAGGGGCGTGGTTGTACGACGCGATAATGACCGTGACTATGGGTTGCGCGTCGTTCATGGCTGTTCCTTGCGGGCCTGTTCCAGGCCGGAGTCGATCAGGTTGAGGTATTCGCGACGGAACTCCTCGATGTCATGGTGTTGTTGCAAATAACGAAAAGCCTGCTCGCCCTTGGCCTTGAGCTCGTCATCCGAAAGGCCAAGGTAAGTGTCCAGCGCCGCCTGCAACGTCGGCACATCCTTCGGCGTAATCGCCAGGCCACCGGCCCCCTCGATGAGCGGCAACATGGCCGGCACGTTCGAGGCAATCACCGGCAAATGCCCACTCATGCCTTCAAGCAGCGCCAGCCCGAGGCCTTCGGCCAAAGAAGGCATGGTCCAGATATCGAAAGCGCGGATGTACTGCAGGGCAATTTCCTTGAACCCCAGCAAATGGGCGCGGCCACTGAGGCCGAGGCGGTCGATTTCCGCGGCCAGGCGCGACTCTTCGCGGCCGGCGCCGATGATCGCCAGCTGGGTATTGGGGTATTTGTCCTTGAGTGCGGCAAAGGCCTGCAGCAAATAGACATGCCCCTTGACCGGCACCAGTCGCCCCAATGCACCGATCAGCCGCACCGACGGATCGATGCCCAACATTTCACGGGCCTTTTCACGGCTGTGTTGCAGGCCTTCGGCTTGCTCGATGTCGATGGCATTGGTGATGGCGTAGGTATTCTGGTCGGTGAAGCCGCAGTCACAGTCCAGAAGATACTGTTTCACCGCAGGCGACACGCCGACGAAGCGCCAGTGACGATCGATCAGGCGCTGGGTCTGGCGGCGCCGGTAAAAACGGTCGTACTCGCCAAAGCCGTGGGAAATGCCGATGCACAACGGCACTTTCAACCAGCGGTTGAGCGCCAGCATCATGTTCACCGGCTTGAAGCGGTTGCAGATCACCACATCGAATTTTTCCCGGCGGCAGAACTTGTACAGCTGCCACATGGCCCGCAGGCGCATGCCCTTGAGGGATTTGTCGGAAAATTCGAAGTACACCGAACGATCAGCCCGGCTCACCGCTTCGCCCGGCCTGGGCTTGCCGCGCAGAAACGCAGCCGTCACCTCATAGCGATCACTGGGCAGGGCCTTGACGATTTGCTCCGCGAGGTCGGCGAAATCATGGGCTTTGACGTTGTAGTCAGGCTGCAGTTGCAGGACCTTTGACCGCTGACTCATAACTCTCCCCGCTGAGAAACGTTGCCTGGTGTGTGCTTGACGGACCACAAAAGCTCGTGGCGCCGGACGGCCTTGCGAAAGAATTCGTTCTCGCCATAAGTGGGCGGCAACCGGCCGGCCAACAAACGTTGTATCAACCGACGCAAGCGACGCTTGAACGGCATCGCCGGCTGCAGGTCGTGCATCATGCCCAACGCCATGGCCTTGTCGCGTTGTTGCTCCAGCGGCAAGGGCAGGCAATAAGGCTGCATCGGTTGGGCCGGATCGAAAGCAGGCGGCAAGGCGATGCCATCACCGGTATCGCCCATCGGCCAGCGGTCGTTGTCGTGCAGGTGGTTGGCATAACCCAATAGCGTGGACGGCTGCCAGTCCAGGCCTTGCAAGGCTTCGAGGACTGCAGCCTGGGCGCAGATATGATCGGGATGCGGATCGAGGGTCGGATGCGGCAAAACGATGACCTCGGGGCGGGCCCGCAGCAGCAACTCACGCAGATCCGCCAGCAGATTGTTCCAGGTCGGCGCGCCATCGGCATCGCCGGGCAGCGTGAAAGGATTCAACTGACGGAACAGCCGGGTATCGCTCAGGTCCGCTTCCCGCGACCCTGCCGCCACCGCAGGCGCGGCCTGCATGCTCGCCAGTTGCAGACAGAAATAACCCAGTTGTACGCAGCGGGCCTCGGGCACACCGGCCCAACGTGGCACGGCGATGCTGTCCCAGGTGCGCAGACGGCCTTTCAAGCGGGCCGCATCGACCTTGTTCAGCCCCATCTGCCGGTAGTGTTCGGCTTCGATTTCACCCGCTGTCAGTGTGACGATCCAGGTTTCGTCGGCCTGGCTGTACAAACCGTAGGCCGCCAGTTCGGCGTCATCGGCGTGGGGCGCGATGACCATAACCCGCTGGCGCCGGTAATCCGGGTGCTCCAGCGCCCAGAGCACAGGCTCACCGAACACGCGACAGAAACGCCCGCGCAAGCGCAGGTCACCACGGGACAGCGCCTGAGCCTGACCGCTGAGATTGAGGTAACGCAGGCCGTTTACGCCCCGTTCGAAGGTTTGCCGGTCAGGGTTTTCACCCCCCGCCAACTCGACCAGCGGATCGAAAAAACGACCCAGCCAGGTGCTTTTTACCCGCAGGGCCAGCACCAGCGTCGCGTCGTCGACCAGCATCACGCCCTCGTCCAGCCGCAAATGTTCACCGTTGAGGTGCACCTTGGGCTGGGGCGTGTAGGGGGGAAAGCTGTACTGATAATCGTCTTTCGGTGAGTAGAACAGATGGTCGGCAAACCAGGCTTCGTGGGCAATCCAGCCCAGAACCGCCAGCACCAGCGGCAACCACCAGGCCACCAGCACGCCAATGACGATCAACAGCACCAGCGCAATCAGCAGGCCGATACGTTTATTGCGCCGATGGCGCTTGAGCAGTTGCTGTTTGCGACTCATGGCTTGGCTCATACGGTGAACACCGGCACGGGGTTGCACCAGCGATCCTTGTATTCACGGTCGGCGCGACCGAAGGAAAAGCGCAACGGCTTGTCCTGGGCCCGGGCATGTTCCCAGGCGCTTTGGGTATTGAGGAAACTCAACACACTGCCGGGGCTGAACTCGCGAGTCTCGGGATCGACCCCGCCGTTGATGTACTCGACGCTGATCCACTGCGGGGTTTCGACGCGGTACACCAGTTGAATCGCAATTGGCGCATCGTTGAGGAAAATCACCGAGCCGATCAGCAACTCGCGCAGCAACTCGATGACCTCGGCCATGCGCTCGGCACCCGTCGCCGGGAAACCCCAGCGGCGCTGGAACAAGTCGCAGTAAATCGCCGCCAACTCAGCACTGGAAAATTCGGACACCGGCCGCACCACGCCACCGGCCTCTTCCAGCAAGCGCAATTCGCGGCGCTGGTTATAGCGAAATTTTTTCGACAGCTCTTCGGGCGTGCGGGCCATGGCCAGTTGTTCGGCTTGCAACTTGATGCCAGTGAAACGGCCTTCGTTCAGCGCCGACAGATACCGCGCGCGATGACGCAAAGGCGCCTGGGTATCGGCGGCGGCCGGCAGGATGATCTCGGCGTTGCCGAGGTCGAACAGCCCCTTCTTGCCGCGACGCTTGAGCACGTCCTTGGACAAGGCCAGGTCGCGACCCCAGGTCGGGATCGCCGCCTTGACATCGTCGCCCTGCACCCAGGCCAGGTAACGCACCGGAATGTCAGCCAGTTGCGCCAGCCGCTCGACCACCATGGGATGAGTCGCGACGCTGCCGCCATAACGCTGCCAGGTTTCGGCGTAAGTCGAGGCGTCGACTACCGCCCAGCCACGCTCGCGCCAGCCTTGAAATCGGTTGAGCATCAGCCCCTCTGTGCCAGTTCGGTAACGTGCGGCAAGTGCCAGAAAGCATCGCGCACTGCGCGATCGGAGAAGCGTTCGCGCAAGCGCTCGAGCATCAACCCGGCACACTGCCGACGCTGCTGATCATCCATACCGTGCAGATGTTGCAGCCCTTGGGCCAGACGCCCGGCATCGCCCAACGGGAACAGGATGCCTACGCCTTCGACCACCTCTTTCGCTCCGCCGCACGCCGTGGCGAGCAAAGGAACGCCAGCGGCCATGGCCTCCAGCAGCACCATGCCGAACGGTTCGTGATCGGAACTCAGGGCGAACACATCGAAGGCCCGGAAGTAGTTACGCGCGTCCGGCACCTGACCGAGGAACAGAACCCGGTCACCGATACCCAGTTCCCGGGCCTGGTCCTTGAGGTCCTCCTCCAGGCGCCCTTTGCCGAGAATCACCAGCTGGCTGTTGGCGGGCAACCCCGGCAATGCCTCGGCGAATCCCTGCAGCAGCGTGGCCTGGTCCTTGTCCGGATGCAGTCGTCCGACGTTGCCGACGATCCACGCATCCGCCGACAAACCGAGGGTTTCCCGGGCCTCGCGAGCCGACACCTGGGTCGCCTGCAAGGCGTCCACATCGATACGGTTGTACAAGGTCTGGATCCGCGAAGCCGGCCACTTCGGCAGGCATTGGCGCATGTCGTCGCGCACGGCGTCGGACACACCGAGCAGACTCAAACGCTTGCGGAAAATATGCGCGAACAGTTTGCGGCTGCCACGTTTGTAATCGTCAAAAGCGTGGTGCACGCCAATCACCGGCAACGACGTGCCGAGCAAGGCGATATAGATCGGCTTGAAGCGGTGGGCGATGCAGAAACTGAAGTTGCGTGATGCGGCGATCTTGCGCAGATCGCCGATGGCACCCAGCTTGAGGCCACGAATGGCCTTGGAGCTGTACTCCATGAACAGCACTTCGTCGGAGGCGCAGCCCGCGGCGACTTCGGCATCGGCAACCCCGGTGAGAAACACCGTGGTCACTCGATAACCGGTCCCCGCGAACAGGCTGGCGTACTGCCGTGCGCAGTCCAGGAACGGCCCGTCATAGCCGTGGCAGAACTGCAGCACATGGCGTTCAGCCGAACGTGTCATAGGCGTTCGCGCCCTCTTTGACCACCAGGATGTCTTCCATGATCAGATACTGTAGATCCGAACCGAAGAACATGTTCAGGGCGTCAGTCGGCGAGCAGATCATCGGTTCGCCGCGACGGTTGAGCGAGGTGTTCAGCGACACACCGTTGCCGGTCAGCACTTCCAGCGCTTTCATCATGTCGTAGTAGCGCGGGTTGTATTCGCGCTTGAGCACCTGGGCGCGGGAGGTACCGTCTTCGTGGACAACTTCCGGCACGCGGGTCTTCCACTCTTCAGCCACTTCGAAGGTGAAGGTCATGAACGGGGCCGGGTGATCGATCTTGATCATCTGTGGCGCCACGGTGTCGAGCATCGACGGGCAGAAAGGCCTCCAGCGCTCGCGGAACTTGATCTGGTGGTTGATGCGGTCAGCCACGCCCGCAATGCTCGGGCAACCGATGATCGAACGACCGCCCAAGGCGCGCGGACCAAACTCCATGCGGCCCTGGAACCAGGCCACCGGGTTGCCATCGACCATGATTTTGGCGATCTGCTCGGGCATGTTGTCGAGCTTGCGCCAGGTCGGCTTGTTCTCATGACGGGCGCATGCGGCAATCACGTCCTCGTTGCTGTACGACGGGCCGAGGTAGACGTGTTCCATCTTCTCGACCGGCACGCCACGGGCGTGGGACACATAGGCCGCGGCACCGACTGCTGTGCCGGCATCGCCGGATGCAGGCTGTACGAACAGCTCTTTGACGTCGTCGCGGGCGATGATTTTCTGGTTCAGCTTGACGTTCAACGCACAGCCGCCAGCGTAGGCCAGCTTGCCGGTTTCCTTGAGCACGTCGCCCAGGTAATGGTCGATCATCTGCAGCGCAATTTTTTCGAACAGCGCTTGAATGCTGGCGGCGTAGTGGATGTACGGCTCGTCGGCGATGTCGCCTTCACGCTTGGGACCCAGCCACTCGATCAGCTTCGGCGAGAAGTAGTAACCCTTGCCCTTCTCTTTATAGCGACGCAGGCCGATGACGTTGGCGTAGTCGGTGTTGATCACCAGTTCGCCATTTTCGAACGAAGCCAGGCGCGAAAAATCGTATTTGCTGGCGTCGCCGTACGGCGCCATGCCCATGACCTTGAACTCACCGTCGAGCATATCGAAACCGAGGAACTCGGTGATCGCGCCATACAGGCCGCCGAGGGAGTCCGGATCGAAGAATTCCTTGATCTTGTGGATCTTGCCGTTTTCGCCATAACCGAAGAAGGTCGTGGCGTACTCGCCCTTGCCGTCGATGCCCAGGATCGCGGTTTTCTCTTTGAAACCGGAGCAGTGATAAGCGCTGGAGGCGTGGGCCAGGTGGTGTTCGACCGGCTCGATCTTGATCTTCTTCGGATCAAAACCCAATTGCTCCAGGCACCAGACGATCTTGTTGCGATAGCGCTTGTAGCGACGGTTGCCCATCAGGATCGCGTCGAGTGCACGATCCGGGGCGTACCAGTAACGCTTGGCGTACTGCCAGCGGGCCTTGCCGAACAGGCTGATCGGAGCGAACGGGATCGCTACCACGTCAACGTCGGAAGGTTTGATACCGGCCTGTTCCAGGCAGAACTTCGCCGATTCGTAGGGCATGCGGTTCTTTGCATGTTTATCGCGTACGAAGCGCTCCTCTTCAGCCGCCGCGACCAGCTTGCCGTCGATATACAGGGCTGCGGAAGGATCATGGCTAAGGGCGCCGGACAGGCCAAGAATCGTCAATGCCACAGGGGTCTAGCCTCTTTAGTCTGCATGCAGGCGCAAGCGCCTCAAAAATTAATGTGCCCTCGCAAGGGGCGAGAGACAGCTAAAGGGCGGGATTATAGCGTAAAAGCGACGGCAAACCTCTAGCCGCAAGCGGCATGCAACTACGGCCGGGGCCTCGCGGCTTCTTTTTATCCGCGTGCAGGTCGCCAATAGATGGAAATATTGCCGTCCACGCTTTGCCGGTAAATCGTGTACGGCAAGACAACGGTGTCCAGCGCGCCGGACACGGCCAGGTCCACCAATACGAGCGGTACAAGGATGCCCGTAGGGTCTGGCGGCGCATTCAATACACAGAAATCGTAGGCCAGGCCGCTGTAGACCCGGGGAATGGATTGGCAATAGGTCTTTTGCCGGCGCAGCCCCTGCGCGGCCTGGGCTTCATCCAGCAGGACGGTGGCGGCGGTCCCGCAGCCCGTTAGCGACACTGATAAAACACCCGCTGAAACTGCCATTTTGATCGTCACTGCCTGCCCTCCGAGAACGTCGGGCAAACTAGCATCGGGGCAATTTTGGCCACAGTTCATGACTTCCCAAGATCGCGTAGGACGGTTCACAAGAACCTGTCTGCTTTCTCGGCTGGTAGTTCCGACCCCTTCGTCGGAACGCCGCCCGGAGCAAGCCCGCTCCCACACTTGATCCATGTCGCGCACAAATATTGTGTTCGCTGGAGAGCCAATGTGGGAGCGGCGGTGCGGCGATCCGACTTGCTCGCGAAAGGACCGAAGGTCCGATTCAGGTCGCGCTGGAGATGTCCTTGGGAAGACGCTGATCGATGACCTGGTAAAGGGCACTGCCTTCAGGCCAATTGCGCATGAACCGCGCGCGATCCCTGGCATACGCCGGGGCGAAACTGCCAAGGGAGCTGTGCTGGCGCATCGAATCGAGATCGATCAACGCCCAGCGATCCTGCTGCCAGAACAGATTATGCCCCTTGAAGTCGCCATGGCTGATGCGCAGGCGAATCAATTCGGCGAACAGATGATCCAGTGCCGCCAGTTCGGCTTCCGGTGCATCGCCACGTTCCACATATGGCGCAAAACGCTCGATGATGTCCGGCCCCGGCAAGTACTCGGTGATCAGGTAAGCCCGGCTGCGCAGCCACATGAAACGCTTTTCCAGCAACGCCAGCGGCTTGGGCGTGGCAATCCCGAGGAATGCCAGGCGGTTGCCTTCGCGCCAGGAATGCCAGGCCCGGCTCGGGCGCCAGAAACGCTTGAGCCAGTGAGCAAAACCCTTGATGTTGTAGCGCTTGATCACCAGCGTGCGGCCATCCACCTCGACCTTGCCGACACTCGCCGCACCGCCGGTCTTGTACAGATGCCCCTGATCGAGCAAGGCATCGGCCTGCTCCAGCACCGGCACCATCGACGGCACTTCCTCTCGGCGAATCGCCTGTAATCCGAAGGCCCCGCGCTGGACGCTGAACAGCGTGCACTCGCGGCCGACCTTGATCAGGAAGTCCTTGAGGCGCCAGCTGCGGACCTTGTCGATCTGCTTTTGCAACGCTTCCATGGGCAAGGCGTGTTCGCCGTTGCTGAGCAGGTAATACACCAGCAACTCTTCAATGAAGGGTTCGATCGACTTCGGCAACTGGGCGAAGAACACCCCGAGGTTTTCCAGGACCTTCTGCCGGGACAGCGGCTGGCCAGGCGTCTCGCAGCAGATGCCCGCGCCATCGATCAGGTACAGGCGCCCGCCCTGGCGCAGCAGGTTGTCCAGATGCAGATCTTCTTGCCACAGCCCCTTGCGATGCATCTGACCGATCGCGCCCAACGCCTCGGCCAGCACCGCGCCTTGCCCATCGGACAGTACGGGCTGCTGCTCAACCTGCTTCCAGGTGTCGCCCAGGCTTTCGGCATGCTCAAGGAAATCAAACAGCAGCCAACCACCCTCGCCGTCTTTCAGGCCATCGGCCAACAGCTGCGGCGTGGTCAATCCTTGAGCGGCAAGCAAACGCACGCCGTCCAGTTCACGCTGAAAATGCCGTGCAGCCTTGCTGCCGACCAGCAATTTGGCCAGCACCGGCCGGCCACGCCAGACGCCGGCACCGACATAACGCTGCCCCGGCAACACCCGCAACAGGCTCAGCAATTGCAACTCGGCGGGGCCGGCGGCGTCGGCCAGCGAAACGCTCAGCGGCAAGCCTGGGGTACGGCCGGCAGACTTCAGTTCGGACAATCGCATCAGCGTGGCCTCTTCTGGCTGCGCCGCGCGGTCAACCGCTGCAGCCAGCTGTCGATCAGCGAGCTGTCCTGCGGCTGATCCAGATAGGCGGCCAGCAATTGCCGCAGTTGCGACTCGCCCCACTCGGGCGCGCGACGCGTCAGCGGTTCCAGATCCTTGATTCGGTCACGCTGCCCGTACAGCAGCGGCCGGGTCTTTTCCAGGTCAATCAATTGAGCCTGATAGCCGTTGCCGGTGGCGCGCATGAAAATGTGCTTGGGATAAAAGCACCCATGCACCTGGCGTGCGGCGTGCAGCTGCCGGGCCAGTTCGCCACTGGCCTTGAGGATTTCCGAGTGCTGCTCAGGGCTCAATTGAGCCCAGCGCTGCAACAGCGAGTCGAGGTCGTCCCAACCGTCCAGGGCGCGGGTCATCAGGATCGCGCGGACTTCGCCATTGACCTTGCGCTCCCCGTAAAACACCGCGTCCAGCGCCGGAATGCCCATCTTCCGGTAACGGGAGATGTTGCGAAACTCGCGAGCGAAACTCGGCTCGCCGAACGGTGCGCGCAAGGTGCGGGTCAGGTAGTTGCTTTGACGCTTGAGGTAAAAACCATGACCTTCCAGATCCAGCCGAAACACGCTGCTCCAGCCACCGCGACCGGTGTTGGGTTCGTCCACCGCATCGAGCTGCTTGGCCCAGAGCGCCTCGAACGTGCCGAGGCCATGGCGCTCAAGCAGCGCACGGTCCTCAGCGGCCAGAAAATCAGTCATTCGCGTCCCTCGAAAAATCTCACCACATGCCGGATGCGTTTTTTGTCCGCGGCGTTGAGCCGGGTCCGGTTGCGGTATTGCAGGTAAAAGCGCAGGCGCTGGGTAGCCGACAATTGATACTTGGCGACCTTGTCCAGGCACGCCAGATCCTTGGTAATACGGTACTTGAGCCAGAAACCGCGCCAGAAATCGCCGTTAGGGCAGTCGATCAGAAACACTCGAGCCTCATCGTCGATCAGCAGGTTGCGCCACTTCAGATCATTATGGGTGAAGCGGTGGTCGTGCATGGTCCGGGTGTATTGGGCCAGCTGGCGACTGACGGTATCGACCCAGGCGCGATCCGACAGCTTCGGGTCGCGGCGCTCGGCCAGTGCCGACAAGTCTTCGGTACGCGGCAGTTCCCGGGTAATCATCGCGCCGCGAGCGTAGGCCGCACCGCGCCGCTCCAGCCCCCAGGCCACTACTTCGGCAGTGGGAATGCCCCACTTGGCGAAGCGCTTGAGGTTCTGCCATTCCATCTTCACCCGAGGCTTGCCCAGGTAACGCCGCAAGCCTTTGCCGGCACCCACATACCGTTTGACGTAATAGTTGACGCCATTGCGCTCGACACGGATGACCTCCGAGAGCACGTCACTGGTCAAACGCTCGCCTTGCAGCGCAAACACAGCCTCGAGGCTGCCAAAGTCATCGGCCAGCTCGCTGTAGGCCGGATCCAGTTTCCAACCCGACATCAGAGCGCATCCCCGTATCGCTGTTTACGCTCATAGAGCTTGTTGGCCTTGCCGTCGAGCCAGGCCAGCAAAGACGCCTCTTCACTCAGGATCTGGCGCAACGGCTGCTGGAAATAGCCCTTGAGGAAGCGCAGCTTGTCGCGGCGGGTCAGACCGATGTCCAGCGCGGAAAAGTACAGCGCGGCCAGGTCCTTGTTGCGCCAGCGCGAGGTGATCGCCGGGCGGGTCTGGGCACGGTGCAGGTCGATCACCGAGAGCTTGAAGTCATCAAAGGTCACCGGCTTGTCGGTGTGCAGCAGGAAATGGCAGATGTAGCAGTCGCGGTGATTGACCCCGGCACGGTGCATCATGCCCGTCATGCGTGCGACTTCGGCGATCAGCGCGCGCTTGAGTTTTGGCTCGGGCGGCTGCTTTACCCAGTTGATACTGAAGTCTTCCAGGCTGACCGTCGGCGCCAGCTCTTCGGTCACGATGAACGAGTGCTGGTCGGCCGGGTTGCTACCCTTCTCGCCATACGCAACGGCGGTCATGGTCGGCACGCCGACTTCCTGCAGGCGCTGAATGGCCTGCCACTCCTGACCGGCACCCAGTACAGGGAGTTTGGCGGTGAGCAGGTTCTTGAAGATTTCGCCCCAGCCGATGCCACGGTGGATTTTCACGAAAAACCCGTTACCGTCGACTTCCGTGCGTAATGTCCTGCGTGCTTCCAGCTCGCGGTACACCTCACCCTTGAGCCCCTCGACTTCGGCGAACGGGTCACGTCCGGCCCAGAGGCTCTTGAACGGTTCAGCCAGCATCAACTTCATTTAAGCGTGCTCCGCCAGAATCACATCGGCCGCGTGCTGCGGCATGCTGTAGAGGTCGGCCGTTTCGGCGAAGGCCAGACCGTTGCGGCTCCAGGCCGCCCTTGCTTGAGCGTCGTTCAACATGCCGGTCAGGTACTGCGTCAGCTGCGCCTGATCGAACGGTTCGTCCAGCACCAGGCCCGCATCGGCCTCGGCGATGTAATGGGCGTAACCGCACACCGCGCTCACCAGCACCGGCAGGCCGGCCACCAGGGCTTCGAGCAGCACAGTGCCGGTATTTTCGTTGTACGCCGGGTGAATCAACAGATCGGCACCCAGCAGGAAACGCGGGATATCGCTACGCCCCTTGAGGAAGGTGACGTTGTCGCCCAAGCCCAATGTCGCACTCTGCATCTGGAATAATTTGGGGTCATCCTGGCCAATTACAAACAGCCGGGTGCGCTTCTTCAGATCAGCGGGCAATGCCGCCAGGGCCTTGAGGCTGCGGTCCACCCCCTTGGTCTTGAACCCGGAACCGATCTGCACCAACAGCAGTTCGTCGTCCTTGAGATTGAACTCAGCACGGAACCCGGCGCGAATTTCATCGGCATCCGCCGGTCGGCGACGGTCCTGGGCAATACCCGGTGGCAGCAGGTGGAAGCGCTCCAGCGGCGTGTCGTAATGCTTGATGAACAGCGGCTGCTGGACCTCGGAAATCATCAGTACTTCGGTCTTCGCCTCTTTGGCGAACACCGCCCGCTCGTATTCGGCGAAGTGGCGATAGCGGCCCCAACGGCGATACAGCGAGTTACGCAGGTTCTGCGCCTTGTCTTCGAAGCAGCCGTCGGCGGCATAGTAGACGTCCAGGCCCGGCATCTTGTTGAAGCCGATCAGGCGGTCGACCGGGCGCTCGGCCAGGTCCGCTTCCATCCATTCGCTGAGCTTTTCGTTGCGCCGATGGTTGAAGAACGCCTTGACCGGCGCCACCAGCACTTCGAAACCCGGAGGGACGTCGCCTTCCCAGATTAGCGTGTAGACGCGAATCTGATGGCCGCGGTTCTGGCACTCCAGGGCGATTCGCATGAAGTCGCGCTGCAAACCGCCAAAGGGAAAATATTTGTACAAGACAAATGCCAATTGCATCAGCGCAGCTCCTCAGCCATTAACAACGTGCTCAGTCGGCTGGCGACACGCTCGGGATTCAGACGCGTGAAGCACAACGGCCACTCGCGTTTCAGGTCAAATTGACGGGCATCTTCAGCCGTCGGTTGATAAGTGCATTTCTTTTGCAGGCACGGAGCACAAGGGAAATCGCTGGCCAGGTGAATCTGCACCTTGCCATAGGCGCCGGTCAGGCCCGGATTGGTCGGGCCGAACAGCGACAGCGTCGGCACATCCAGCGCGGCGGCCAGATGGCCCAGGCCGGTGTCTACCGCCACGCAGGCTTGCGCGCCCGCCAGTACCTTGCCGACACCGGCCAGATTCAGTTTGGGCAACACTTCGGCGTGTTTGAAACCGGCAGCGATACGCTCGGCGCGGGCCTTTTCCACGGCATTGCCCCAAGGCAGTTTCACCCCGACCCCAAGGTAGCCGACCCGTTCGGTCAGCTCGCGCCAATAGGCTTCTGGCCAGTGTTTGGTGTCCCAGGTGGTGCCGTGCAGAAACACCACGTACGGATTCTTGCGCGGCAATTCCACCAGGCGCTCGATATTCAAGCCGTAGTCGCCCAGGCCTTTGGGCAAGTCATAGCCCAACGCGATGGCGAACAACTGACGCACTCGCTCCACCGCGTGCTGCCCGCGGGCAACGGCCAGGCGTCGATTGTAGAAACGCGCGGCGATGGGCTCGCGCGCCGAGCTTTTATCGAGGCCGGCCACCGGGGCCTTGACGTAACGGGTCAGCCAGGCGCTTTTCAGCAAGCCCTGGGCGTCGATCACCAGGTCATATTTCGTGGCGCGAACGCTTTGCTTGAAGCGCTTCCACTCACCGCTCTTGATGGTCTGCCAGATGTTTTTGCGCCAGCGACGGATCGCCACCGGAATCACCTTGTCCACCGCTGGATGCCAGGTCGGGATCTCGGCAAAGCCTTCTTCCACCACCCAGTCGAATTTGATGCCGGGAATCGCCCGTGCAGCGTCGGTCAACGCCGGCAACGCATGAATGACGTCGCCCAACGATGACGTCTTGATCAACAGAACCCGCAAGCTATTTGACCTCGACCGGAGTGCCTTGCAACCGCTGCAGGGCTTCGTTCACCGCTTGCGGCATGAGCTGGCGCAGGCAGTTGTAATGGCCGAAACGGCAAGTGCGGTCGAAGCATGGGCTGCATTCGATACCCAGGCGAACGACTTCGACGTGCTCGGCCAGCGGTGGCGTGAAACCTGGCGACGTCGAGCCGTAGACCGCGACCAGCGGGCGGTTCAGCGCGGCGGCAACGTGCATCAATCCGGAGTCGTTGGACACCACCGCATCGGCGCAGGACATCAGGTCGATGGCTTCAGCCAGCGAGGTGCCGCCGCTGAGGTTGACCGATTCTTCACGCAGGCCGGGAATCAGCCGCGCGCGGATGTCTTCGCCCACGGCGTGATCGTTTTTCGAACCGAACAGCCAGACTTGCCAGCCTTCGCGGATCTTCGCTTCGGCAACCGCGGCGTAATGCTCGGACGGCCAGCGCTTGGATTCACCGAACTCGGCACCAGGGCACAGGACCAACACCGGGCGGTCGAGGGTCAGGCCGAATTTGGCCAGTGCCGCTTCGCGGGTAACCGGGTCGATCTGCAGTGTCGGGCGCGGATAGGGTTTTGGCAGTTCAACGCCAGGCTCGTAAGCCAGGGCCATGAAGCGCTCGATCATCAGCGGATAACGATCCTTGTCCAGCGTGCGCACGTCGTTGAGCAGGCCATAGCGGAACTCGCCACGCCAGCCGGTGCGTTTCGGGATGCCGGCAAAGAACGGCACCAGTGCCGACTTCAGGGAATTGGGCAGCAGGATCGCCTGGTCGTACTGGCCAGCCAGGGACTTGCCGATGCGCCGACGCGTTGCCAGCTCCAGGACACCGTGACCGAGCGGAAAGCTCAAGGCCTGGCGAACTTCGGGCATGCGCTCAAGAATCGGCCGGCTCCACTCGGGGGCCAGCACGTCGATTTCGCATTGCGGGTGGCGTTGTTTCAGACACTGGAAAAGTGTCTGCGCCATCACCATGTCACCGACCCAACTGGGCCCAACGATCAGAATTTTCATGTGGTTTCCATAAACGAACCGGGGAGGCCTACGCCTCCCCGCCTCGAGAATCTCTGCGGGAGCACGGCGGCTTGCGATGGGTCATCACCTTCAACATTGCTGTCGAGTGTCACTCCGCTATCGCGAGCAGGCTCGCTCCCACATTGGGTATTGGTGTACCTCGATCCGCATGACACTGCAGATCTACTGTGGGAGCGGGCTTGCTCGCGAGGGGGCCGTCACATCCAACATCACTATTGACTGACACTCCGCCTTCGCGAGCAAGCCCGCTCCCACAGGGGATATTGGGCGTATCAAATATCCCGTTTCAGCTTAGCCCCAGCTCACGCCAGATCCGCATGACCTGCCGCCGTTCGTCCGCGAACTGGTCGCCCGGAATCACCCCCGGGTCCTTCTGCAAGGCCTGCCGGTGGGCGGCGGAACGGTACGCTTTATACGCTTCACGCAACAGGCTGGCATCTTCGACCGGCATCAGCCCTTCATGCTCCAGCTCTTCCAGAATGCGGATGTTGTCCGTCCAGCGCAGCAATGGCGGGTGTGTTTCGGACCACGCCAGGGCCGCGTATTGCACCATAAATTCAATATCGACGATACCTCCGGCGTCCTGCTTGATATCGAACGGCGCCGTGGCTTCGAAGGCATTTACCCCGGTGCCGGCCGCGGTGCTCTTGCTGCCCAGGTTATCGCGCATCTTGGCGCGCATCTCACTGACCTCCTGGCGCAGGGTCGGTAGATCACGGGTTTTGCCCAATATCGCGGCGCGGACTTTCTCGAAGGCCTGGCCGACATCCTGGCTGCCCACCAACACCCGCGCCCGCACCAGCGCCTGGTGTTCCCAGGTCCAGGCTTCGTTCTCCTGATAGCGGGCAAACGCCCCCAGGGAGCTCACCAACAAGCCCGACGCACCGGATGGCCGCAGACGCATGTCCACTTCATACAACTGCCCGGAGTTGGTCTGCGCCGTCAGCAAGTGAATGATCCGCTGCCCCAGCCGGGTAAAGAATTGCGCGCCATCGATGGGTTTGACGCCATCGGTTTCAGCCTGCGGATCGCCGTCGTGGATGAACACCAGGTCCAGGTCCGAACCATGCCCGAGTTCCAGGCCGCCGACTTTCCCATAACCGACAATGATGAAGCCGGGATCGCACAAGGTGCCATCGGTGCGCAGCGGCGTGCCGTACTTGGCCACGGTCTGGCGCCAGGCCAGAGCCAGCACTTGCTCCAGGATCGCCTCGGCGAGCCAGGTCAGGTAATCGCTGACTTTCATCAGCGGCAGGCTGCCGGCGATTTCCGAAGCAGCCACCCGCAAGCGGTGCGCCAGCTTGAAGTGGCGCAGGGCTTCCATTTGCTGTTCGAGGTCGTCCTCGGGAATCCGTGTCAGGCGCTCGCGTAATTCGGCCGCCAGCTCTGGCGCCAGTGGCGGCTTGAACAGCCGGCCTTCGTTGAGCAATTCGTCGAGCAGCAGCGGGAAGCGGGTGATTTGCTCGGCGATCCACGGGCTCGCCGCGCACAGCGTCAGCAAACGCCGCAATGCACTGGGGTTCTCGGTCAACAGCACCAGGTACGCGGAACGACGGGCCACGGCTTCGACCAGCGGCAGCACCCGCTCCAGTACCAGGTCCGGATTGTCATGTTCCACGGCCTGTGCCAGCAACCGCGGAATAAAAGCATCGAGACGCTCGCGCCCCAGACGCTGCATCGCCCTCAATTGCGGGCTACCGCGCAAGCCGGCCAAGGCTTTCAAGGCTTTTGGGGCATCCTTGAAACCACCCTCTTCCAGTTGGCGGCAGGCAGCCTCATCGTCCTGGGCCTCTTCCCACAGCGGCAACCACTCACCGCCGACCACCACTTCGCTTTCGGCGCCCTGCTCTTCATCGGGATCGGCAATCACCTGCCCGAAGTGCCAGGCAATACGGCCGCGCCAGTACATCAGTTGTTCGTGGAACGCCGTCCAGTTGGCGAAACCGAGCATAAAGGCAATGCGCGCCTGATCCTGCTCGCCATTAGGCAACATTTGCGTCTGGCGATCGGCAATCGCCTGAATCGCGTGTTCGGTATAACGCAGGAATTCGTAGCCTTCACGCAGCTCACTGATCACGGCCGGCGGCAGATAACCCTGGCCTTCCAGCGTGCCCAGTACCTTTAATAGTGGGCGCTGCTGCAAGCTCAGGTCGCGACCCCCGTGGATCAGCTGGAATGCCTGGGCAATGAACTCGACTTCGCGAATACCGCCGGAACCGAGCTTGATGTTGTCGGCCATGCCCTTGCGCCGCACTTCCTGCTGGATCAACTGCTTCATGGTGCGCAGCGCTTCAATGGCCGAGAAGTCCAGGTAACGCCGGTAAACGAATGGCCGCAGCATCTCCTGCAGTTGCGCGCCGGCGACTTGATCCCCGGCCACCACCCGCGACTTGATCATCGCGTAGCGCTCCCAGTCGCGCCCCTGATCCTGGTAATACTGCTCCAGCGCGTTGAAGCTCAGCACCAGTGCGCCCGCCGAACCGTAGGGACGCAAGCGCATGTCGACGCGGAATACAAAGCCGTCGACAGTCATCGGGTCCAGGGCCTTGATCAGCCGCTGGCCCAGACGGATGAAGAACTCCTGGTTATCCAGCGGGCGTTTGACGCCGACGGTTTCGCCACCCTCGGGGTAGGCGAAAATCAGGTCGATGTCCGACGACAGGTTCAACTCCACGGCACCGAGCTTGCCCATGCCAAGAACGACCATCTGCTGCGGCTCGCCGCTGCGTCGCCCGGTCGGCACGCCGAACTGCTGACAATGCCGCGTGTACAACCATTGATAGGCCTGATCGATGCTCGCATCGGCCATGTCCGAAAGGTCGCGGCAGGTCTGGATCAAGTCGGCCTGGCGTGTCAGGTCGCGCCAGATGATCCGCACCTGATGGCGTGCACGCTGGCGGCGCAAGACGCGGCCAAGCAGATCGTCGGTCTCGGCCGCGCTTACGGCGGCCGCGATCTGCCCGCATAACTCACCGGGGGCGAAGCTGCGGTCCAGCTCACCGGAGTGCACCAGCTCCAGCAACATCAAAGGGTCACGAACACACTGTTCAATCACAAAATCGCTGGCGGCGGTGACGCGGGCAAATTGCGCCCAGCGTTCCGGCGTCCAGGCAGACAGCCCGTGATCATCGTCCAGGGCGGCCACAGCAGCCCGGAACGACTGCTCGGCGCGAGTGACAAACGGCAGGAGAATGGCGGGCAGTTCGGCAAGCGAGGGGAGGCTCATGGTCTATCCTTGATCGGCGTACAACGGACTGCATGTAGTGGTTTTCGAAAACCCACTACCTGAGGGAGTGTCGAACAAAAGTTAGAAATAGCTGAAATTTCTTTAATTTTGGCAGCCAGCATCAAGCTTTTACCTTTTGTAGTTGGAAAAAGACCAACCTTAACGATTATTCTCACAACGCAGCCGGGGGCCACAAGCCGCTCATCTGTAGTTTTACTACTCGTATATACATTAGCCGGGCTGAAATGCCGGAAGATTTGTAGTAAAACTACACGCCGCCGGAACAACCTATCGGCAATCCAAGAATTTATATCGTCTGCCCACAAGGCCAGTCGCAAACTCAGGCAACCGATTCTGGAAGCCTTTCCGCCCTGGAGCAAGCCATGCAAGACCTCGATCCCGTCGAAACCCAGGAATGGCTGGACGCCCTGGAATCGGTTCTCGACAAAGAAGGCGAAGACCGTGCTCACTATCTGATGACCCGTATGGGTGAACTGGCGACCCGCAGCGGTTCGCAGTTGCCTTACGCCATCACCACGCCTTACCGCAACACCATCCCGGTAACCCACGAAGCACGCATGCCTGGCGACCTGTTCATGGAACGCCGCATTCGCTCGCTGGTACGCTGGAACGCGATGGCCATGGTAATGCGTACGAACCTGAAGGATTCTGACCTCGGCGGTCACATCTCCAGCTTCGCTTCCAGTGCGACCCTGTATGACATCGGCTTCAACTACTTCTTCCAGGCCCCGACCGAAGAACACGGCGGCGACCTGATCTACTTCCAGGGCCACACCTCGCCAGGCGTTTACGCCCGCGCATTCATGGAAGGCCGCATCACCGAAGACCAGATGAACAACTTCCGTCAGGAAGTCGATGGCCAAGGCCTGTCGTCCTACCCGCACCCTTGGCTGATGCCTGACTTCTGGCAGTTCCCGACCGTATCCATGGGTCTGGGCCCGATCCAGGCGATCTACCAGGCACGCTTCATGAAGTACCTGGAACACCGTGGCTTCATCCAGCCAGGCAAACAGAAAGTCTGGTGCTTCCTGGGCGACGGCGAGTGCGACGAACCGGAATCCCTGGGCGCGATCTCCCTGGCCGGCCGCGAGAAGCTGGACAACCTGATCTTCGTCATCAACTGCAACCTGCAGCGCCTCGACGGCCCGGTTCGCGGCAACGGCAAGATCATCCAGGAACTCGAAGGCGTGTTCCGTGGTGCCCAGTGGAACGTGACCAAAGTCATCTGGGGCCGTTTCTGGGACCCACTGCTGGCCAAGGACGTCGACGGCATCCTGCAACGCCGCATGGACGAAGTCATCGACGGCGAATACCAGAACTACAAAGCCAAAGACGGCGCGTTCGTACGTGAACACTTCTTCAACACGCCAGAACTCAAGGCGATGGTCGAAGACCTGTCCGACGACGAGATCTGGAAGCTCAACCGTGGCGGCCACGACCCGTACAAGGTCTACGCGGCGTACCACGAAGCGGTCAACCACAAAGAACAACCGACCGTCATCCTGGCCAAGACCATCAAGGGTTATGGCACCGGTGCCGGCGAAGCGAAAAACACTGCGCACAACACCAAGAAGGTCGATGTCGAAAGCCTGAAGTTGTTCCGCGACCGCTTCGACATTCCGGTCAAGGACGATGAACTGGAAAACCTGCCGTTCTTCAAACCGGAAGAAGGCAGCGCCGAAGCCCGTTACCTGAGCGAGCGCCGTACCGCACTGGGCGGCTTCGTACCTCAGCGTCGCGCCAAGAGCTTCAACATCCCGACTCCGCCACTGGACACCCTCAAGGCGATCCTGGACGGCTCGGGCGACCGCGAAATCTCCACCACCATGGCCTTCGTGCGAATCCTCGCGCAACTGGTCAAGGACAAGGAAATCGGCCCGCGCATCGTACCGATCATCCCGGACGAAGCCCGTACCTTCGGTATGGAAGGCATGTTCCGCCAGCTGGGCATCTACTCCTCCGTCGGCCAGCTCTACGAGCCAGTCGATAAAGACCAGGTGATGTTCTACAAGGAAGACCAGAAGGGCCAGATCCTCGAAGAAGGCATCAACGAAGCGGGCGCCATGAGCTCCTTCATCGCTGCCGGTACTTCGTACTCCAGCCACAACCAGCCGATGCTGCCGTTCTACATCTTCTACTCGATGTTCGGCTTCCAGCGTATCGGCGACCTGGCATGGGCCGCTGGCGACAGCCGCACCCGTGGCTTCCTGATCGGCGGCACCGCCGGCCGTACCACCCTGAACGGTGAAGGCCTGCAACACGAAGACGGTCACAGCCACCTGCTGGCCGCGACCATCCCGAACTGCCGCACCTACGATCCAACCTACGGCTACGAGCTGGCGGTGATCATTCAGGACGGCATGAAGAAGATGACCGAAGAGCAACAGGACATCTTCTACTACATCACCGTGATGAACGAGTCGTACCAGCAGCCAGCCATGCCGGCCGGTGCCGAAGAAGGCATCAAGAAAGGCATGTACCTGCTCGAGGAAGACACCCGCGATGCGGCGCACCACGTTCAGCTGATGGGCTCCGGCACCATCCTGCGCGAAGTGCGTGAAGCGGCGAAGATCCTGCGTGAAGAGTTCAACATCGGCGCTGACGTGTGGAGCGTTACCAGCTTCAACGAACTGCGTCGCGACGGCCTCGCCGTAGAGCGCAGCAACCGTCTCAAGCCTGGCCAGAAGCCTAAGCTGAGCTACGTCGAAGAGTGCCTGAACGGCCGTAAAGGTCCGGTCATTGCTTCTACCGACTACATGAAGCTGTTCGCCGAGCAGATCCGTCAGTGGGTACCGTCCAAGGAATTCAAAGTCCTGGGCACCGACGGTTTCGGCCGCAGCGACAGCCGCAAGAAACTGCGTCATTTCTTCGAAGTCGACCGTCATTTCGTGGTGTTGGCAGCCCTGGAAGCACTGGCTGACCGTGGTGACATCGAACCTAAGGTTGTGGCCGAGGCCATCGCCAAGTTCGGTATCAACCCGGAAAAACGCAACCCACTGGACTGCTGAGGAGAGATTCTGTGAGCGAACTCATTCGCGTACCTGACATCGGCAGCGGTGAAGGTGAAGTAATTGAACTGTTTGTGAAGGTCGGCGACCGTATCGAAGCCGACCAGAGCATCCTGACACTTGAGTCGGACAAGGCGAGCATGGAAGTGCCTGCGCCGAAGGCCGGTATCATCAAGAGCCTGAAAGTGAAGCTGGGCGATCGCCTGAAAGAAGGCGACGAACTGCTGGAACTGGAAGTCGAAGGTGCCGCGCAAGCGGCCCCTGCGGCTGCCCCTGCACCGGCTGCCAAGGCTGAAGCCAAACCGGCTGCGGCACCTGCCGCCGCCCCTGCTCCCGCTGCGCCGGCTACCGTCAGCGTTCAGCAAGTGCACGTGCCGGACATCGGTTCGTCGGGCAAGGCCCAGATCATCGAGATCCAGGTCAAGGTCGGCGACACCGTCGCGGCTGATCAATCGTTGATCACCCTGGAGTCCGACAAGGCGAGTATGGAAATCCCGTCGCCAGCCGCTGGCGTGGTCAAGGCCATCAGCGTCAAGCTCAACGACGAAGTCGGCACCGGCGACCTGATCCTGGACCTGGAAGTGGCGGGTGCTGCGGCACCGGCTGCTGCTCCGGCCCAGGCTGCCGCTCCAGCTGCCGCCGCTGCGCCTGCTCCTGCAGCAGCTCCGGCTGCACCGGTTGCCGACAGCGTTCAGGACATCCACGTTCCGGACATCGGTTCGGCGGGCAAGGCCAAGATCATCGAAGTCCTGGTCAAGGCCGGCGACACCGTTGTGGCCGACCAGTCGCTGATCACCCTGGAATCCGACAAGGCGAGCATGGAAATTCCATCGCCTGCCGCTGGCGTGGTGGAAAGCGTTTCCATCAAGCTCGATGACGAAGTCGGTACCGGCGACCTGATCCTGAAACTGAAAGTCAAAGGCGCCGCTCCGGCCGCAGCTCCGGCACCTGCCGCTGCTGCTCCGAGCGCACCTGCTCCAGCTGCTGCTCCTGCCGCCGCTGCCCCTGCTGCTGCGCCGGCCGCCGCGCCAGCCAGGCCGGGTGCAAAAGTTCACGCCGGCCCTGCCGTGCGTCAACTGGCCCGCGAATTCGGTGTCGAGCTGAGTGCCGTTGGCGCCAGCGGTCCACACGGTCGCATCCTGAAGGAAGACGTGCAGGTTTACGTCAAGGCCATGATGCAGAAGGCCAAGGAAGCGCCGGCCGCTGCTGCCGGTGCAACCGGTGGCGCGGGCATCCCGCCGATTCCGGTCGTGGACTTCAGCCGCTTCGGTGAAGTCGAAGAAGTGCCGATGACCCGCCTGATGCAGGTCGGCGCAGCCAACCTGCACCGCAGCTGGCTGAACGTGCCGCACGTGACGCAATTCGACTCGGCGGATATCACCGAGCTCGAAGCGTTCCGCGTTGCCCAGAAAGCCGTTGCAGAGAAGGCCGGCGTCAAGCTGACCATCCTGCCGTTGCTGCTCAAGACCTGTGCGCACCTGCTCAAGGAACTGCCGGACTTCAACAGCTCGCTGGCGCCAAGCGGCAAAGCGATCATCCGCAAGAAATACGTGAACATCGGCTTCGCCGTCGACACTCCGGATGGCCTGCTGGTACCGGTCATCAAGAACGTCGACCAGAAGAGCCTGCTGCAACTGGCCGCCGAAGCTGCTTCCCTGGCTGAAAAAGCCCGGACCAAGAAGCTTTCGTCGGACGAGATGCAAGGCGCCTGCTTCACCATTTCCAGCCTCGGCCACATTGGCGGCACCGGCTTCACGCCGATCGTCAACGCGCCGGAAGTGGCGATCCTCGGTGTTTCCAAGGCAACCATCCAGCCAGTCTGGGACGGCAAAGCCTTCCAGCCGAAACTGATGCTGCCGCTGTCGCTGTCCTACGATCACCGTGTGATCAACGGCGCCGCTGCTGCACGCTTCACCAAGCGTCTGAGCGATCTGCTGGGCGACATCCGCACCATGCTCCTGTAACACCGACCGGCCCTCCTTCACCGGAGGGCCAGTTGCGTTCCACGTTTCCGAGCGCCACGCTCGTACCTCAACCCCGCCAATTTGGCGGGGCTTTTTTTGCCTGAAGTTATTGCTTAAAACGTCTTCCTACATTTGTGGCTGACATCGCCCACAACTCGAATCCATTTCTGCCAGATATTTTTTCGGGCCAAATAACTAGCCTTGGCTGAAAGACTACTTATTACATCCGAAACAACCATCTAACCAATTCGCAAGCAGCCGAATGGACTCAAACATGCTCAAACCAACTGTCGGCCCGATTATTGGCCACACCACCACTAATCACGCGCGTATTTTCCTGCGCGGCGAACACAATAAAAACACCTTGGTATTTGCCGGAATTCGTTATAGGCGACAAGGCGAGTTTCACTGGTCAAAAGGCAACTTTGCAAAACTAGAACCCGAACACGACATGTGCGAAGTCTTTGCACTAAACAACCTGTCCGCCGACACCGACTATGAGTATCAGGCGGGGTGGTTCCGCCCGACGAGCCTGGCGCACACCATCGACACGGTGAAGGAACTGCCCCTGCAGTGGCCTCGGCAGGTTTATCACTTGCGCACCCGCTCCAGCCAGGCCGGACTGCCAAGGGCCTACATTGTCGGCTCTTGCCGATACCTGCGCATGACCGCCGGCATCGCATTCGCCCCCCACTTGGGCGACAGAATCTTCGCTTCAATTTCACGCCTGGTGGAGCAAGCCAGCCCTCCCGTCAGTGCGCTGGTGATGACGGGTGACCAAATCTATGTCGATGACTTGAGCATCATTGCTCCTGATCGGGAACTCAAGGAAATCCTGCAAAAATATCGCGTGGCGTTTTCGCAGATAAATATCGCCGGATTAATGTCCAGCCTGCCCACTTACATGATCCTTGACGACCATGAAATAGAGGACAACTGGCCCGTCAACAAGAGCAAGTCCGACGACTACTTATATGCAAACGCAATCAGGGCCTACGAGTTGTATCAGGCCAGCCATAGTCCAGCCCATGCACTAATCGATGGTGGACTTATAAATAAACGACTGGACAAATACTGGTATCGATTTACTGAAGGTGATATCGAATGGTTTGTTACCGACAGTCGAACCCGACGCAATTTGTCAACCACTGACCGACGCATTCTCGATACAGCCCAGGAACAGGCCTTGTGCGACTGGCTTATCCACAGCCCGGCGCGGGTCAAATTCGTGGTCACCAGTGTCATGTTCTACCCTGACCGCAAACGCCTGGGCGATGACGCCTGGCAGGGCTTCCCCGAACAACGGCTACGGTTGCTGGAGACCATTCGCACACACCGCATCAAGAACGTCGTATTCATTTCCGGGGATGTCCACGGCTCGCTGACCAGTCGCCTGACCCACAGCGAGGATGCGGACTTCGAAGTCCACACCATCGTCTCGTCACCGCTGTGCAACAGCAGAATGCTGCCCTATGCCACGGCCTCCACGTTCGTCCTCGATCAATCCTTGGCCCGCACTGCCTCCGGCGACTATCGACACGAGCTGACCAGCAACGTGATCAGCCAGGATAATTTTGCCCACCTGGTCGTCGATGCCGGGCAGATTCAGGTAAATTTCCATGACCGGGAGGGCAAGCCTTTGCAGTCCATTGGCATCCCGATTCGCTGCCCCTGAAACAGATCGCAGTCATTGGCAATACTTGCAAAACTGTGATTTTTTCGGCGAATAGAAATACTTTTTGCCACCGACTGAAGAAAACCCGTCGTCTGCCGACATATTCTTATAGCACTTGGCCTTCATCTCTCTTGTCAGTCGGTGTCGCAATGATGCAACCTTGCCGCAGGCAACAGTAAAGAGGGCGAGAGCCCGGCGCGTTCAGCATATTCGAAGCGAGTTTCCCTCCATGAAAAGCCAACCCGATGCCGCCAGCCGTATGGTGGCCGAGGTAGTGACGCAGTTGCCTGTGCCCTCGCGGCTCGGCATGCTGCGTTTCGAACGGCTTAATGAACCCAGCTGGGCGCTGCTGTTTCTCGACCCCAATTGCGAACGCCAGTTCGGCCTCCCCGCCGTTGAGCTGTGTGCGCTGGTGGGCTCGCCCTACGCCAGCCTGATGGAACCGCAAGCGCGCTATCAACTGCACGACGCGATCCAGCAGCAACTGAGCGAAAGCACGCATTACCTGATCCGCTACACCCTGCACACCACCGCTGGCTCCCTGACCCTGCTTGAACTTGGCGAAGCCTTCAAACAACACAATCGACACCTGCTGCGCGGCTACCTGCTGGTCATCGACGGCCTGTTCGAGGATGACCCGCTGCAAGCGGCCCTGGATCTGGAAACCCAGAACTCGCGCCTGCAAATCGCCCTGGAGCTCAATCAGCGTGCCCAGCAGGAGCAACTGCTGCACCTGGAGCGGGTGCGTGCCCAGCAGGACCTGATCCTGCTGCTCACCCGACAACGCTACAGCAGCAACAACTCCTTGCGCGAAGCCGCCGAGCTGATCACCCGCAGCGCCTGCAACATCTACGAAATCGACAGTGCCAGCCTGTGGCACCTCGAAGGCTCGATGCTGGTGCCGATCTCGGCCTATCACCGCACGAATCAGCAATACCTGCTGCCGCAACCGATCGATGTCAGCGTTTTCCCCGACTACCTCGACGCCCTGCACACCGGCCGTGCCATCGACGCCCATAACGCCATGCGCGACCCGCGTACCCGGGAAATGGCTGAAAGCCTGCGCCCGCGCGATGTCAACGCAATGCTCGACGCCAGTATCCGCGTCGATGGCCAGGTGGTCGGCGTTTTGTGCCTGGAGCAGACCGGGGCGACCCGCGACTGGCAGTCGGATGAAATTGCCTTCGCCGGAGAACTGGCGGACCAGTTTGCCCAGGTCATCAGCAACCACAATCGGCGAACAGCCACCAGCGCCCTGCACCTGTTCCAGCGCGCAGTCGAACAAAGTGCCAACGCCTTCTTGCTGGTCAACTGCGATGGTGTGGTGGAATACGTCAACCCGAGCTTCACCGCGATCACCCAATATTCCACCGAAGAAGTGCACGGTCAGCGCCTGTCAGAACTGCCGGCCCTGGAAAACCTCAGCGAGCTACTGTTCGATGCGCCTTCGGCGCTGGCCAAGAGCAACAGTTGGCAGGGCGAATTCAAGAGCCGCCGGAAAAACCTCGAACCCTACTGGGGCCAGTTGTCGATCTCCAAGGTTTACGGCGACAACCGCGAGCTGACCCACTACATCGGCATCTACGAAGACATCACCCAGACCAAGCTTGCCCAGCAGCGTATCGAGCGCCTGGCCTACACCGACAACCTGACCAACCTAGGCAACCGCCCGGCGTTCATCCGCAACCTCGATGAACGCTTCGCCCGTGACAGCGATGCGCCGATCAGCCTGTTGCTGGTGGACATCGACAACTTCAAGCGGATCAACGACAGCCTCGGCCACCAGACCGGCGACAAACTGCTGATCAGCCTGGCCCGACGCCTGCGCAACAGCCTGATCCCGAGCGGCAGCCTGGCGCGATTCGCCAGTAACGAATTCGCCGTATTGCTGGACAACAGCGACCTCACGGTAGGCCAGCAAGTAGCCAACCAGTTGCTGGCGACCCTCGACAAACCGATGTTCGTCGACAACCAGTTGATCAGCGTCACTGGCTCCGTGGGCCTGGCCTGCGCGCCGCTGCACGGGCGCGACCCGCAAACCCTGATGCGCAACGCCGGGCTAGCGCTGCACAAGGCCAAGGCCAACGGCAAACACCAGGTGCAAGTGTTCACCGAAGCGCTGAACGCCGAGGCCAGCTACAAGCTGTTTGTCGAAAACAACCTGCGCCGCGCCCTGACCCAGAACGAACTCGACGTGTTCTACCAGCCCAAGCTGTGCCTGCGCAGCGGTCGCCTGCTGGGTATGGAAGCACTGCTGCGCTGGGACCATCCGGAAAAGGGCATGATCCGCCCGGACCAGTTCATCAGCGTCGCCGAAGAAACCGGGCTGATCATTCCGATCGGCAAATGGATCGCCCGCCAGGCCTGCCGCATGAGCAAAGCGCTGACCGCCGCCGGCCTGGGCAACCTGCAAGTGGCGATCAACCTGTCGCCCAAGCAGTTCTCCGATCCGGACCTGGTGGCCTCCATTGCCAACATCCTCAAGGAAGAAGCCCTTCCGGCTCATTTGCTGGAGCTGGAGCTGACCGAAGGCCTGCTGCTGGAAGCCACCGAAGACACCCACCTGCAACTCGACCAGCTCAAGCGCCTGGGCCTGACCTTGGCCATGGACGACTTCGGCACCGGTTACTCGTCGCTCAGCTACTTGAAAAAATTCCCCATCGACATCATCAAGATCGATCGAAGCTTCATCCACGAAATCCCGGACAACCAGGACGACATGGAAATCACCTCCGCGGTGATCGCCATGGCCCACAACCTGAAGCTCAAGGTCGTGGCTGAAGGCATCGAAACCGCCGAGCAGTTGTCGTTCCTGCGCCGTCACCGCTGCGACGTCGGCCAGGGCTACCTGTTCGACCGTCCGATCCCGGGCAATGAGCTGGTCGACAAGCTCAAACGCTACCCCCGTGGCCCAATCGCCTGACAGACACAGAACCTGTGGATGACAAAAAAACCTGTGGGAGCGGGCTTGCTCGCGAATGCGGTGTGTCAGAGCCGTGGTTACTGACTGACTCAACGCCTTCGCGAGCAAGCCCGCTCCCACAAGGTAGTGCGTATCGGGCAGGTATTGGGCACACTGACGGCCTGTTTATTTACAACCCAACCTGACTGAGAGGACTGATCATGGTTCTGCGCTCGGAAATTCTGGTGAACAAAAACGTGCTCCCGACTAAAGAACAAGCTCTGCCCGGTCGCGAAACCGCGATGACCCTGCCTGAAAAGCACTTTGTGTTTAAAGACACCCCCTTGCTCGGCCCGTTCTTCGAAGACGTCGACTTCGCGATCTTCGGCCTCGGCTGCTTCTGGGGCGCGGAACGCCGCTTCTGGCAGCGTGAAGGCGTGGTCAGCACCGTGGTCGGGTACGCCGGCGGTTTCACGCCGAACCCGACCTACGAAGAAGTCTGCTCGGGCCTGACCGGCCACACCGAAGTGGTGCTGGTGGTGTATGACAAGGCCAAGGTCAGCTACGAAGAACTGCTGGCGATGTTCTGGGAACTGCACAACCCGACGCAGGGCATGCGCCAGGGCAATGACATCGGCACCCAGTACCGTTCGGCGATCTACGCCACCAGCCCGGAACAACTGGACGCGGCGCTCAAGAGCAAGGAAACCTACCAGGCCGAGCTGTCCAAGGCCGGCCTCGGTGAAATCAGCACCGAAATCGACCAGGCCCCGACCGTCTACTTTGCCGAGACGTATCACCAGCAATACCTGGCGAAAAACCCGGAAGGTTATTGCGGCATTGGTGGTACCGGCGTGACCTGCCCGATCTGATCGCCAAAACAAAAGATCGCAGCCTTCGGCAGCTCCTACGGGTGTACGCATAGCCCTGTAGGAGCTGCCGCAGGCTGCGATCTTTTGATCATGCAGCTACTACTCGGCAATCAACCAATCCATCTGCCACCCACCCTGGGTTTGCCCCAGCTTCCGGGACAACCACGGCAGCAGTTCACGCAACTCTTCCTCCAGCCCCCAAGGCGGATTGGCAATCGCCAGCCCGGAACCGTTCAGGCTGTTGGGCGTATCCAGCGGATGCACCAGCAACTCCACCCGCAACAACTTCGGCGCACCAGTACCGGCAAGGTCCTGATAGAAGCGGCGCAGGGCACGCTGATCCTTCACCGGGTACCAGATCGCCGCCACGGTCTGGCGCATCCGGCCAATCGCTTCCTTCAACGACGCGGCACAGCGCTGCATCTCGTCGAGCTTCTCGAACGGCGGATCGATCAACATCACCGCACGCTTCTCCGGCACCGGCAGCAAGGCCCGCGGCACGTGCCAGCCTTCACCCAAGTGCACCTTGACCCGGCGATCACCGGCCATGTTGTCCTTGAGCAGCAGGCCGTCTTCCGGGTGCTTCTCGTTGAGCAACACACGGTCCTGCGGGCGGGTCAGACGCCGCGCCAGCTCCGGCGACCCCGGGTAATAGCGCAACTGGCCATCCGGGTTCATCTCGTGCAGCACCTGCATGTAATCAGCGGTCAGGATCGGCAGATCCGGCTGATCCCACAAACGCGCAATGCCTTCCAGGTACTCACCGGTACGATTGGCCTGGTCACCCTGAAGGTCATACAGACCGATGCCGGCGTGGGTATCGAGATAGGCAAACGGCTGCTCCTTGCGCGACATCAGGGCGATGAGGCGGGTCAAGGTCAGGTGTTTGAACACATCGGCGTGATTGCCGGCATGGAAGGCGTGACGATAATTCATGGTTGCTCCTGCGAAGGCCGGGGAGTTTACCTTTTACCGGCCGGCAAGTCAGGGGTTGGCGGCTGAGCGGACACTTCGAGCATTCATAGTGGCAACAAGCACGCACCATCGATCGACAAATTCAGAAACGCCTCACAACAGGAAGATTCCCGAACCTGCAAACCGGCGTGATAGCGTTCTTTGTCGAAAAAAGCAAAGGACGCACAAATGACCATTCGCTACGCAAAGATTGCAATGACCCTGGCGCTCGCCGCATTCGCCTTCATGACCGTGTTCAACAACATCACCGACTACAGTTCCAACTTCAACTTCGTCCGGCATGTGCTGAGCATGGATACCACCTTCCCAGACAACGCCGCCCGGTATCGCGCAATTGACCTGCCTTGGGTGTGGCATGGAGCTTACTGGCTGATCATCCTTGGCGAAGCCATTACCTGTGGACTTCTTGGCTACGGCGCACTACAGCTCTGGCGCTCACGGTCAGCCGGTGGGCATGAATTCAGACTGGCCAGGAAGTGGGCCGTAGCGGGCTTGACGACAGGGTTTTTCGTGTGGTTTTTCGGCTTCATGGTGGTTGGAGGTGAGTGGTTTCTGATGTGGCAATCCGACATCTGGAATGGTCAGGACGCAGCCTTCAGGTTCTACATGGCAATACTGGGTGTGCTGATCTTTCTGAATCAGCCCGATGCCGATCTTGACTGATCCCCAATGAAAAACGGCCCGCATCCATCGGATACGGGCCGCCTTCTTCAATCAGGAAGCTAAATGCCTCGCCGGAAGCCTAATTTGTTCAACATGAACTCCTTTTCCGCCGCGGCGAATCGCTGCAGCGTGCCCGCAGACGGTGCACCCAATTTACTGACGATATAGAGCTTCAGGCTGGCGAAGATGAAGCCCAGGATCTTTTGATCTTATGCCGCCGCTTTAGGCCCCGCCCGCAACCGCCGCCCAACCACATCCAGCACATCACAGCCATCGCGCAACGCAATGGCGCAGAGCAAGGCGAAATCGCTGAGGATGAAGGACTCGCACTCAATCGAACCGCGCATGGACAGGTTCTCAAGCACTTGGGTGACTGCGCGGATTCTGTAGTTGGCGGCATCGGTGAGAATGTCGAGTGGCGCCTGGGTGTCGACGAACAGGGTGGGCATGTCGGTGCAGTTGCTGGTCAATGCCATGAAGCGGTTGTCGGGATGGGGGATTGGTTTTTCGTAGGGCGGGTCGGGATGTATTGATTTCATTTTTAACGCTCTAAGGAGGAAATGGATCTGCCATTAGCCTTCCTACGGGCTAGGGTGGCAGCTATGCACGGGGTAGGAATATCGAGACCCTTAGAGCAAAACTCGACCACGCCGAAGCGTGCCCGCGCATAGCCGCCGCAACTGATCTTACGGCCGCATGCAAACGGCCGTAAACCAGGCATTGACGCCAACGTAGCTCTAACGGTCTCGAGAGGTTCCTACACCCCACCACTGAATGGTCAGTGACCGCCAAAGACTATCGATGGAACTCACATCGCACCAGTTCATGAAAACCGTTAGGTTTTGAAGGAAAAGTCCTAGGACCCTGCCCGGAAAAACCGCAACAGCTCCAATCCACCAAATAAATTTGAGACTGAATGGCACAAAGGAAGAGCCTTGTCGATGGACCTTCCCCTCTAATGCCAAACAGCTCATGTGCCTCATTCAAAGCGCTGCTGAGACTTGCGAGGCGCTTGTAAATCGCCAACTGCTAGCTTCCTAATTATTTCCGAAAAAAATATCGAAATAAAATACAAAATCCAACCCGCGTAAAAGCTATTTTTTATTATTTTTTTATAGATTTTCTCGCTAGAGCGCCGATGATAATTTGAAATAATTAAAGACAAAAAGCTTATTGAGAACATCGTTAATGAAAATACCGGCATTAGTACTCCAAGCCCTGAAAACTCTACCATAAATGGTTGGCTGCGAGCGCCTCCAGGCAAAAGGAGATGCTGATGATAAATTGCGTACACTGAAAGCATTATAAAAACCAAAGAAACCCCACCGAGTATGACTTTTAATCGCAGCGGCGCCTCCTTCAACATATTAAAGCTTCCTGCCTCGTATATTTTTAATTGACATGAAAGACAGTGCCGACCTTCTATTAGCGATAAGCCCTCTCTATCCAGCACTCCACATTTTTTGCATTTCTTTACTCGGGGCTTCATTTGTTTTCGATCCATCTGTTCAGGCCGAGCAGCGAACGGGTGTAAATAATGGGCACACCACCAGGTCGGCTGCCCACTTTTCGACTAATGGAGGAGATCCGCTTTCCCTATTATGACCAGCAATACCATTGCAACGATAAGTCCGATAAAACTCCATTGCAGCATTACAAGCTGACGCTTAAGTGAGAGCGGGAAGCTATCTATGTCCTCAGCACTGGCTAGACCTCGCTTAAGGAAAAACCTAGGAAATGTAAGAATACTAGAGATGTTTCCTATCAACTGCATCCTGCCATAAAGGCTTGAACGTTTATATATGCCGAGAGTCAGGAGGGATGAGCTGCTTTTGAAGTGCGATGACATCAAGTCACCCTTAGTGTGACTCAGATACAAAGCTGCCCCAATGCACAGGAATTGGCCAATAATAACGAGACCACACACACTAATGAATATTACATCAGCGATAGTCATTTCATAGAGTCGTAAATTTTATCGCCAACCATTTCACCGAATGCACCGCCCAACTCTCCTCCAGCGTATGAACCGACTCCAACCACCAAAATACCGCATGCCAATGGCGCAAGGCCGGCTGTAGGTACACTTAGCCCGATGCAGAGAACTCCTACTAACGGAGCAGTTATCCCGCCTGCCAATGCACCGCCCCCAATCCCACCCGCAAAACTCCCCGCTTCCGTAAACCTGATTCGTTCGCAAGCTTCGGCACTTCCCGCCGTACACACTTCCTGTACCTTCATAGCCGACGCCCCTCCACCAATGGCCGTGCCGACCCAACCACCATACTTGAGGTACTTGGAAGCCCCGGCCACACCCTCAAGGTGAGTAGCGTATCCCGGCATCTGCCCTACACCACCGGCTTCAGTCCAGCGATGAACCAAGCTGGGAGGCGAGAGGAACATTGCACTATTCAAATTGGGGTGGTCGGGGAAACCGATACCTTTGCGCGTCAGGCTTGTCAGGTGGATATCGAGTTGAGCGAGCAGCTTTTGGCGCTCTGCCAGAAACGTTGGTCAACTCAAGTGGCCATCGCGCAGAAATGAATGCTGATGCAACGCTTCGATTTTTCTCAGGGTGTCGCTGACGTTATCCAGATTGTTTTTGAGAATACTCGCGCCAACGCCTATTGCGGTCGAGCCATGGCCCAGGAAGGTCTGGATGGCATCACGGTGCTGCACCATGAAATCCGCCTCTTCCGGGCTGAGCGTTTCAAGCACTTGGTTGGTCCTGGCTGCCACGTCCATGAGCAGGGCTTCTTCACGGGTGCACTGGTAGTTATTGGGGTCGCTCAGCACGATCATCGAGCCGGCCTTGACGTCGCCCAGGTTGGGATTGAGCAGCTTGAATTTACCCATCACCGACGGGTCGCGCAGGGTGAACAGCGAGGCTTCAAGCTCTTCGCGCGTGGTGCTCTTCGGAACGATGTAAAAGCCTGGCTCTGCTGCTTGCGCGCTGTTGTCACGCATCGGCACGGGAGAGCTTGATGCAGGCGCGTAGCTGGATGATCGTGACACGACCGGAGCGCCGGTTGCAGCGGGCGAAGCCTGCCCTGTGGCGGCCCGCATGGTGTGTGTTTCCGCGCTGCGGTTGGACTCGTACTTCGCCGTGGACTGCGATGGGATAAGCCCGGCGTTGCAAGGACAACTACTGAAGCTATCCAGCGATCCCGCCACCATCCTGCCGTTGCTTTTGATGTATGAAACACCGCCAGTGATCACGTAGATTTTATTGTCTTTTCCGCAGGAAACCCGATCACCGTCGCGCGCATGGGCGAAGCCAAACATCATGATATGAGTATCGCCCTCCAAAACTTTGCCACCGCAAGTGGTCTCGTCACCTTCGCGAATGAAGTATCCCTTGGCCATTGCTGTTCTCCCTTTCTACGGCGCCTCAGTTATGAGAACGCGCCACTGTTAACGATGGATATCGCCGACTCGGGATGAGCGGCCTAACGCAAAGTACGTGGACGGAAAGGAAACTCAAGACAGCCGAGAAAATCAGGAAATTTCTCACGACCAATACTGAAAAGGACCACGGATATTGGAGGGCCAATGCTTGTTTTTTGGACTTGGCTAGCAAAAAAAACGGCCCGCAACATAAAGCTGCGAGCCGTTCTTTTATCAGGATATGGGTAGAGTTCAACCCACCTCTCATCACTTGTTCAGGCGGTAATCACTCTCTGCAGCAGCAAAACGCTGGAACATGCCGGCAGTCGGCGTGCCCATTTTGCTGACGAAGTAGATCGCCAGGCTGGCGAAGATGAAACCAGGGATGATTTCGTACAGGCCCAGCAGTTCGAAGTGTTTCCAGACGATCACGGTGATCGCGCCGACCAGGATACCGGCCAGTGCGCCGTTGCGGGTCATGTCTTTCCAGATCACGGAGATCAGCACGACCGGGCCGAATGCGGCACCAAAACCGGCCCAGGCGTAGCTCACCAGACCCAGTACACGGTTTTCCGGGTTGGCCGCCAGTGCGATAGCAATCAGGGCAACCAACAGCACCATGGCACGGCCGACCCACACCAGCTCAACCTGGGAAGCGGATTTACGCAGGAAGGTCTTGTAGAAGTCTTCGGTCAGGGCGCTCGAGCACACCAGCAACTGGCAGCTCAGGGTACTCATCACCGCAGCCAGGATGGCCGACAGCAGGATACCCGCGATCCATGGGTTGAACAGGATCTTGGCCAGTTCGATGAACACACGCTCGTGGTTCTCGGAGACTGCGCCAGCCATGTCCGGGTGCGCCGAGAAGTAGGCGATACCGAAGAAGCCGACAGCCACGGTGCCGCCCAGGCACAGGATCATCCAGGTCATGGAGATGCGACGGGCCTTGGCGATCGACTTAACCGAATCGGCAGCCATGAAACGCGCCAGGATGTGCGGCTGGCCGAAGTAGCCCAGACCCCAGCCCATCAGCGAGATGATGCCGATGAAAGTGGTGCCCTTGAGCATGTCGAAGTTGCTTGGATCTTGCGCTTCGATGGCCAGGAAAGTGGTGTCGACGCCGCCGGTGGCCAGCAGCACGATAACCGGCGTCAGGATCAACGCGAAGATCATCAGGGTGGCTTGTACGGTATCGGTCCAGCTTACAGCCAGGAATCCGCCGATAAAGGTGTAGGCAATCGTCGCCGCGGCACCGGCCCACAGCGCCGTCTCGTAGGACATGCCGAAGGTGCTTTCGAACAGACGGGCACCGGCCACGATGCCGGAAGCACAATAGATGGTGAAGAACACCAGGATCACGACCGCGGAGATGATCCGCAGCAGGCCGCTTTTGTCTTCGAAACGGCTGGCGAAGTAGTCCGGCAGGGTCAGTGCATCACCGTTGTGCTCGGTCTGCACACGCAGACGGCCGGCGACGAACAGCCAGTTCAGGTAGGCGCCGACGATCAGGCCGATGGCGATCCAGCTTTCGGAAAGACCGGACATGTAGATCGCGCCGGGCAAGCCCATCAACAACCAGCCGCTCATGTCGGAGGCACCGGCGGACAGTGCGGTCACAACGCTGCCCAGGCTGCGGCCGCCCAGAATGTAGTCGGAAAGGTTGTTGGTGGAGCGATAGGCCATCAAGCCGATCAGCACCATTGCTGCGATGTAGATCACGAACGTGATCAGGGTTGGATTGCTTACGCTCATTAAGTTACGCCCTGGCTTTGTTTTTATGTAGCGGCGGCTGGTGAACCGCTCGCAAACGCATACGTTTGACAGACGATCCGGATTCCCGCGCATTTATGACTGATGTTTCCCCAGGAAAGCCATCAGCCGGAGCACCCGGTTTTTTCCGGGTTGCACCTTGGGCGCGAATGCTATTCAACAAAGCAAATAAGGTGCAACCAGTTTCTCGAGAATAAGTTGCACCCAGTCGGAAATAAATTTCAAACCCGGTTTTTTGCTCCTTTTCGGAGCAAGAACGGAGGCTGACCAACCTAAAAAGCACCAAGCAGAGGCGGGACCGTGGTACCAGAATTTATTTCCTGACGAGCTGCGTAATATTCCGACAAAAAAAGGGTTGCACCCGGTTGCACCTCAACAGTCGCACGGCTAATCTTGCCGCCAGCTGATGCCACGCAGTCGTGGCAAACATGAGGATAAAAACATGGCTACCACCACCCTTGGGGTCAAACTTGACGACCCGACCCGCGAACGCCTCAAGGCCGCCGCGACCTCGATTGATCGCACGCCGCACTGGCTGATCAAGCAGGCAATCTTCAATTACCTGGAAAAACTCGAGGGTGGTGCAACCCTGTCCGAGCTGAACGGTTTGACCAAGGATTCCGACGACAGCGTCGATGCGCCTCTGGATCACGCCCACCAGTGCTTCCTCGAATTCGCCGAAAGCATCCTGCCGCAATCGGTACTGCGCGCCTCGATTACCGCCGCCTACCGTCGCCCTGAGCCGGAAGTCGTGCCGATGCTGATCGAGCAGGCTCGCCTGCCGGCACCGATGGCCGAGGCCACCAACAAACTCGCCGCCTCGATTGCTGAAAAACTGCGCAACCAGAAGAGCGCCGGCGGCCGTGCCGGCATCGTTCAGGGCCTGCTGCAGGAATTCTCCCTGTCGTCCCAGGAAGGTGTGGCGCTGATGTGCCTGGCCGAAGCGCTGCTGCGCATCCCGGACAAAGGCACCCGCGACGCCCTGATCCGCGACAAGATCAGCACCGGTAACTGGCACCCGCACCTGGGCAACAGCCCGTCGCTGTTCGTCAACGCCGCCACCTGGGGCCTGCTGCTGACCGGCAAGCTTGTGTCCACGCACAACGAAGCGGGCTTGACGTCGTCCCTGAGCCGCATCATCGGCAAGAGCGGCGAGCCGATGATCCGCAAGGGCGTCGACATGGCCATGCGCCTGATGGGCGAACAGTTCGTGACCGGCGAAACCATCGCCGAAGCCCTGGCCAACGCCAGCAAGTTCGAAGCCAAGGGCTTCCGCTATTCCTACGACATGCTGGGTGAAGCCGCACTCACCGAGCACGACGCCCAGAAATACCTGGCCTCGTACGAACAAGCCATCCACTCGATCGGCAAAGCCTCCCACGGTCGCGGGATTTATGAAGGCCCGGGCATTTCGATCAAGCTGTCCGCCCTGCACCCACGCTACAGCCGCGCCCAGTACGAGCGCGTGATGGACGAGCTGTACCCGCGCCTGCTGTCGCTGACCCTGCTGGCCAAGCAATACGACATCGGCCTGAACATCGATGCCGAAGAAGCCGACCGCCTCGAACTGTCGCTGGATCTGCTCGAGCGCCTGTGCTTCGAGCCGCAACTGACTGGCTGGAACGGCATCGGCTTCGTGATCCAGGCTTACCAGAAGCGTTGCCCGTACGTAATCGACTACGTGATCGACCTGGCTCGCCGCAGCCGTCATCGCCTGATGATCCGCCTGGTAAAAGGCGCGTACTGGGACAGCGAAATCAAGCGCGCCCAGGTCGAAGGCCTGGAAGGCTACCCGGTCTACACCCGCAAGGTGTACACCGACGTTTCCTACATCGCTTGCGCCCGCAAGCTGCTGTCGGTACCGGAAGTCATCTACCCGCAGTTCGCCACGCACAACGCCCACACCCTGTCGGCCATCTATCACATCGCCGGTCAGAACTATTACCCGGGCCAGTATGAGTTCCAGTGCCTGCACGGCATGGGTGAACCGCTGTACGAACAGGTTGTAGGCAAAGTCTCCGAAGGCAAGCTGAACCGTCCGTGCCGCGTGTACGCTCCGGTCGGCACCCACGAAACCCTGCTGGCGTACCTGGTACGTCGTCTGCTGGAAAACGGCGCGAACACCTCGTTCGTCAACCGTATTGCCGACCAGTCGATTTCGATCCAGGAACTGGTGGCCGATCCGGTAGCCAGCATCGAGCAGATGGCGACCGTAGAAGGTGGTTTCGGCCTGCCGCACCCGCGCATTCCGCTGCCACGTGACCTGTACGGCTCCGAGCGCGCCAACTCCAGCGGCATCGACATGGCCAACGAACATCGTTTGGCGTCCCTGTCCTGCGCCCTGCTCGCCACCGCGCACAACCACTGGAAAGCCGCGCCGATGCTCGGTTGCGCCTCCAGCAGCGAAGCGCCGGCACCGGTCTTGAACCCGTCCGATCTGCGCGATGTGGTCGGCCATGTGCAGGAAGCGACCGTCGAAGACGTCGACAACGCGATCCAGTGCGCCCTCAACGCTGCGCCGATCTGGCAGGCCACCCCGCCAGCCGAACGCGCCGCGATCCTGGAACGCGCCGCCGACTTGATGGAAGCCGAGATCCAGCCACTGATGGGCCTGTTGGCTCGCGAAGCTGGCAAGACCTTCGCCAACGCCATCGCCGAAGTGCGTGAAGCCGTGGACTTCCTGCGTTATTACGCGGTACAGGCACGCAACGACTTCACCAACGACGCCCACCGTCCGCTGGGTCCAGTGGTGTGCATCAGCCCGTGGAACTTCCCGCTGGCAATCTTCAGTGGCCAAGTGGCTGCTGCGCTGGCCGCCGGGAACCCTGTATTGGCCAAGCCTGCGGAACAGACTCCGCTGGTCGCGGCTCAGGCCGTGCGCCTGCTGCTCGAAGCCGGCATTCCGGAAGGCGTGCTGCAACTGCTGCCGGGTCGCGGTGAAACCGTCGGTGCCGGCCTGGTCGGCGACGATCGCGTCAAAGGCGTGATGTTCACCGGTTCCACCGAAGTCGCTCGCCTGCTGCAACGCAACATTGCCGGCCGCCTGGACAGCCAGGGCCGTCCGATCCCGCTGATCGCCGAAACCGGCGGCCAGAACGCAATGATTGTCGACTCCTCGGCGCTGACCGAACAAGTCGTGATCGACGTGGTGTCTTCGGCCTTCGACAGCGCCGGCCAGCGATGCTCGGCCCTGCGCGTCCTGTGCTTGCAGGAAGATTCCGCTGACCGTGTCATCGAAATGCTCAAGGGTGCGATGGCCGAAAGCCGTCTCGGCAACCCTGAGCGCCTGTCCGTGGACATCGGCCCGGTCATCGACGCCGAAGCCAAGGCTGGCATCGAGAAGCACATCCAGGCCATGCGCGACAAAGGTCGCAGCGTGTACCAGGTGGCCATCGCCGACGCTGAAGAGGTCAAACGCGGCACCTTCGTGATGCCGACCCTGATCGAACTGGAAAGCTTCGACGAGTTGCAGCGGGAGATCTTCGGCCCGGTGCTGCACGTGGTGCGCTACAAGCGCAAGGACATCGATCAACTGATCGGCCAGATCAACGCTTCCGGCTACGGCCTGACCCTGGGTGTGCACACCCGCATCGACGAGACCATCGCCAAGGTGATCGACAACGTCAACGCCGGTAACGTCTACGTCAACCGCAACATCGTCGGTGCAGTGGTCGGCGTGCAGCCATTCGGCGGCGAAGGCCTGTCGGGTACTGGCCCGAAAGCCGGTGGTCCTCTGTATCTGTACCGACTGTTGTCGACCCGTCCTGCGGATGCGATCGAACAATCCTTCGCTCGTGGCGATGCTGCCGCAGCACCGGACGTTCGCCTGCGCGACACCATGAGCAAACCGCTGAACGCCCTGAAAGCCTGGGCCGACAGCCACAAGTTCGCCGACCTGAGCACCCTGTGCGTGCAGTTCGCCGCGCAATCGCAAAGCGGCATCACCCGCGTTCTGGCAGGCCCGACCGGTGAGCGCAATAGCTATGCGATCTTGCCGCGCGAGCACGTACTTTGCCTGGCGGAAGTGGAAGGCGATCTGCTGACTCAACTGGCGGCGGTCCTGGCTGTCGGTGGTTCGGCGGTATGGCCGGAAGCCGACATGACCAAAGCCTTGTTCGCACGTCTGCCGAAGGATATTCAGGCGCGCATCAAGCTGGTTTCCGACTGGAACAAGGACGAAGTGGTGTTTGATGCGGTTGTGCATCACGGCCACTCCGACCAGTTGCGTGCGGTGTGCCAGCAGGTTGCCAAGCGTGCTGGCGCCATCGTTGGTGTGCAGGGTCTGTCGCAGGGCGAAACCAACATTGCGCTGGAGCGTTTGGTGATCGAGCGGGCGTTGAGCGTTAACACGGCTGCGGCGGGTGGTAATGCCAGTTTGATGACGATCGGCTAAACCGCAACACGACCGGGCAGTTACGGCTGCCCGAGTTTTAAAAGCAAGATCAAAAGATCGCAGCCTTCGGCAGCTCCTACAGGGGATCGCATTCCAATGTAGGAGCTGCCGAAGGCTGCGATCTTTTGCTTCTGTATCACGCACATCAATCATCCTGTTCAGTCTTTATTCCCACGCCTAGACTCGGCCCATTCCAATAAAAGGTAGGTCGCCATGTCCGAGACGTTGCTCAGTTCCCGCAATCTGGCTTTCGAGCTGTATGAAGTCCTCGATGCCGAGGGCCTGACCCAGCGTGAGCGTTTCGCCGAGCACAATCGCGAGACCTTCGATGCGGCCATTGGCACCGCCCGCAGCATTGCCGAGAAGTTCTTCGCCCCGCACAACCGCAAGGGCGACGAGAACGAGCCGCGCTATGAGAACGGTCAGGCGATTCTGATTCCAGAGGTGAAACCGGCGGTGGATGCCTTCCTCGAAGCCGGTTTCCTCAACGCCGCGCGCAGTTTCGACGCTGGTGGCATGCAACTGCCTACCTTGCTGTCCCAAGCCTGTTTTTCGCACTTCCAGTCCGCCAACGCGGCTTCGACCTCTTATCCGTTCCTGACCATGGGCGCGGCCAACCTGATCGAAAGCTTCGGCACTGACGAACAGAAGCAGCGCTTCCTGCAACCGATGATCGACGGGCGCTTTTTCGGCACCATGGCCCTGACCGAACCCCACGCCGGCTCGTCATTGTCGGATATTCGTACCCGCGCGGAACCTGCGTCCGACGGCACTTATCGCCTCAAGGGCAACAAGATCTTCATTTCCGGTGGCGATCACCCGCTGTCGGAAAACATCGTGCACATGGTGCTGGCCAAGCTGCCGGACGCACCAGCCGGGGTGAAGGGCATTTCGCTGTTCATTGTGCCGAAATTCCTGGTCAACGATGACGGCAGCCTCGGCAAACGCAACGACGTGCTGCTCGCCGGTCTGTTCCACAAGATGGGCTGGCGCGGCACCACCTCTACCGCGCTGAATTTCGGCGATAACGGAGAATGTGTCGGCTATCTGGTGGGCAAGCCGCACCAGGGCTTGAGCTATATGTTCCAGATGATGAACGAGGCGCGCATCGGCGTCGGCATGGGCGCGGTGATGCTTGGCTACGCGGGCTATCTGTATTCGCTGGAATACGCCCGCGAGCGTCCGCAGGGTCGCGTGCCGGACAGCAAGGACCCGAACACCGCGCCGGTGGCGATCATCAATCACGCCGACGTCAAGCGCATGCTGCTGACACAAAAGGCCTACGTCGAAGGCTCGTTCGACCTCGGCCTGTACGCAGCGCGGCTGTTCGATGACACCACGACCCTTGCGACCGAAACCGAACGCAAACAGGCCCATGAACTGCTGGACCTGCTGACGCCGATCGTCAAATCCTGGCCGTCGGAGTTCTGCCTGAAGGCCAACGAACTGGCGATCCAGATCCTCGGCGGCCACGGCTACACCCGCGAATACCCGGTGGAGCAGTATTACCGCGACAACCGCCTGAACCCGATCCACGAAGGCACCCACGGTATTCAGTCACTGGACCTGCTGGGTCGCAAACTGGCGCAGAACGGCGGCGCGGGACTCAAGCAACTGATCCGCCTGATCGCCGACACTGGCGAGCGAGCACAGGTGTTTGACTCATTGACGCCGCTGCGTGAACCGCTGGAAAAACTGGTTGCTCGTTTGCAAACCGTGACCATCGGCCTGCTGACCGACCTGGCCCAAGGCAAGGTCAACAGCAGCCTGGCGAACTCGGCGTTGTACCTGAAGGTGTTTGGTCACACGGTGATTGGCTGGCGCTGGCTGGAGCAGGCGATCCGTGCCGAGGAAGGTTTGGCCAAGGGTAGTGCGGCGGATGTGAGCTTCTATAAAGGCAAGCTGCAGGCGGCGCGGTATTTCCTGACGTGGGAAGTACCGGGCTGCCACCATGAGCTGGCGATTCTTGAGGCGCGGGATGATGTTTGCCTGGGGATGCAGGATGAGTGGTTCTGATCAGGTATAGATTGGTGTAATGGCCACAAAAAAGATCGCAGCCTTCGGCAGCTCCTACAGGGTGTATATCAGATCCATGTAGGAGCTGCCGAAGGCTGCGATCTTTTGATTTTGAGCTTCTAGCTCAGCTTGAATCCCCCCATCTGCCGCGCCAGATCATCCGCCAAGCGCTGCAACGTCTGGCAAACATCCCGACAGGCCCTGACCTCCCCCGCCGTCGCCCGGGCCAGATCGGAAATGCCCTGCACGTTACGGTTGATCTCTTCTGTCACCGCCGATTGCTCTTCCGTCGCCGTCGCCACCTGATGGTTCATGTCGCTGATGCGCTCGACCTGCCCGGTAATCGCGGTCAACGAAGCCCCGGTGCGCTGGCTCGACTCAACACCCGTGCCCGTCGCCGCTTGCCCCGAATGCATCGAGGACACCGCATTCTCCGCGCCTTGCTTGAGGCTGCCGATCATCTGCTGGATCTCGTCGGTGGATGACTGTGTGCGTCGCGCCAACGTCCGCACTTCATCGGCCACCACGGCAAACCCGCGCCCCATGTCCCCGGCCCGCGCCGCTTCGATAGCGGCGTTGAGCGCCAGCAAATTGGTCTGTTCGGAAATCCCGCGAATCACCGCCAGCACCTGATCGATGGACGCCACCTGATGCGCCAACTCACCCACAGCGCTGGCCGCGATGCCGATTTCGTCAGACATGCTTTCGATATGGCGGATCGAGCCACCCACCACTTCCCGCGCCTGCATCGCCTCATCCCGAGCGGTTTGCGACGCGACTGCTGCGTTGCCGGCATTCTGCGCGATTTCCTGAACGGTCAGGCCCATTTCATGGACAGCAGTGGCGACCATGTCGGTCATTTCCTGCTGGCGACCGGAACGTTCAGCGGTGTTATCCACAACCTTGGCCACCTGAACCACCGCCGTGCGCAGGCGTTCGCTGGTGGTCAGCACTTCACCAATCATGTCGCGCTGGCTGTCCAGGAACCGATTGAACCCACGGGCCAGGTCGCCCAGCTCATCGGCACGGCTGGAATCTAACCGGTGGGTCAAATCTCCACCACCGCTACCGATGGCAACCAGTGCCGCTGTTACCTGACGAATCGGCCGTACCAACCCACGGGCCAGCAGTACTACCAGCAACAGGCACACCAGCGCGACAGCCAGGCCGATCCCGCTGCTCATCCACATGGCGCGGCGGGCTTCGGCGTAGATCTGCGACTGTGGCACTTCGGCCACCAGGGTCCAGCCGAGATCGCGCAGCGGCAAGCTCAACGCCAGATAATCTTCGCCATCACGCTGGAAGCCACTGTTGGTGGCGGACGCTTTGGAGGTAGAGAGTTGACCCATCACCGCTTGCGCTGCCGTAGCACCAATCTGCTCGGCCAAGGTACGTTTGCCGCTGAATTGCGCCTCGGGATGCACCTGGATCAAACCATCCGAACGCACGAGATAGACCTTGCCGCGCTCTCCGAAGCTGAAGTTGTGGATCAGCTCCGACAGCTCTTTCATGCTCAGGCCAAGACCCGCAACACCAACGATTTTGCCCGCCTGCTCCACCTTGAGATCGATGAAAAGCGCCAATTCTCCGGTCGCCGTGTCATTGTCGATATTGAGGGTGCGCGGCTGGTTGCTGTCGAGGAACGAGTAGAACCAGGCGTCTTTGGGATTGGAACGACTGAGGGTGCGGTCCAGGCCTTTTTCGCTGATGTAATGGCTGGACGCGGTGCCGATGATCAGCGCGGTAAAGGCTTTGTGCTCGGCGCGGATGCCTTCCAGGTACTGCGCGAAGCTTGCGGTTTGGGCACTGTCTTCACCCCCGGCCAACCAGTTGCGCACCATGCTGTTGCTGGCAATGTCCTTGGCGGCGGTGAGGGGTTGAACGAGGACCCGCTCGATATCGTTGCGCATCGCTTCGATGCTCGACGGCAAGGCTTGCTCGACCAGATAGCTCTGGGCGAGGCGGTTGACCACCAGGGTATAAATGCCAACCACGATCAGGATACTGACGAGCAGAGCGGTGCCCATGCTCAGGATCAACTGCCATTGAATACTGCGTCGCCAGAACTGCATGGAGCACCCCCAAAGAATAAGAGGCTGAAACACTGCAACAGCCGTGCCGATTGTATACAAGCCAACCGACAATTTATTCTTTGGTTGTGCGCAAAGCCGATCAGGCCTGATTGATCGTCTTGGAAATCACTTCAACCGTGGCGCTGACTTGCTCTTGGTAACGGTCGAGTTCGAGCTTGTGCTGCTTCTGCATTTCGATCTGCTGGGAGCACAGATTCATCGCCGCCAGCACCAGCAGTCGGTCACCGATCAGCGTCGGGTACTTCCTCTTGGTTTCGGCCAGGGCTGCCTTCAACATCATCGCGGCGTCCAGCAGGGTCTGTTCTTCCCCGGCCGGTGCCTTGATCGAATAGTCCTCCCCCAGGATCGAGACGACTTTTACCCCTGCGGCGTTGTAACTCATGCGCTGACAGGGCCTGCGCTGACGCGCTCAACCAGGGCCTGGATGCGAGCCGCCGTGGCGCCTTGCTTTTCTTCGTGCTCCATCAGGCTCAGTTGCAGGCTTTCGTTTTCATCTTTGGCCTGGGCCAGTTCCGCGGCCAGGTTCTGGTTCTGTTGCACCAGGTCGCTGACCAGTTGTTCCAATTGGCTAAGGGATGCTTCCAACATTTTGATTTTCCGGGCATTTTCAAAGGGCGCGTACGATAAAGAAAAGTCACCCTGGATGCCAGGGTTATACAGGCGCAAAGCCTTGATTTTGCTGACGGGCAACCTTCCTCGCGAGTTTTAAAGACTGTGATTGGCCAATCTGGTTCCTGCACTTCGTCGCCACAAGGTGCAACCGGTGGAAACGAGACGCGCTCAAGACCTCAGTCCGGCGCTCTGTGATGACACAAAACCTTTTTGACAGCATCACATTTCAACAGGTTAGAATCGCTGGCACGCAGACTGCATGGTCAGTTTGCGCCCGCCTTTCAGCTTTCTGGAGTACTGCCTTTGAATGCGACGACCATCAACAGCCTGTTCTTGATCGGCGCGTTGCTGGTAGGTGCAAGCATTCTGGTGAGCTCACTTTCGTCCCGCCTCGGCATCCCGATTCTGGTGATCATCCTGGCCGTCGGCATGGTGGCCGGTGTCGATGGCGCCGGCATTCTTTTTGATAACTACCCCACGGCTTATCTGGTCGGCAACCTCGCACTGGCAGTGATCCTGCTCGACGGTGGCTTGCGCACCAGGGTGTCGAGTTTTCGCGTGGCGTTATGGCCGGCGCTCTCTCTGGCCACGGTCGGCGTGCTGATTACCACCGGGCTGACCGGCATGGCGGCCGCATGGCTGTTCAACCTGAATCTGATCCAGGGCCTGCTGATCGGCGCCATCGTCGGCTCCACCGACGCCGCCGCGGTGTTCTCGCTATTGGGTGGCAAGGGCCTGAATGAACGGGTAACCGCCAGCCTTGAAATCGAATCCGGCAGTAACGACCCGATGGCGGTGTTCCTCACCGTCACCCTGATCGACATGCTCGCCAGCGGCCAGACCGGCCTGCACTGGAGCCTGCTGACCCACTTGCTGCGCGAGTTCGGTATCGGCGGCGTCATCGGTCTCGGTGGCGGTTGGCTGATGCTGCAATTGGTCAACCGCATCAATCTGGCCACCGGTTTGTATCCGATTCTGGTCATCGCCGGCGGGTTGGTCGTCTTTGCCCTGACCAACGCCCTGCACGGCAGCGGCTTCCTGGCGGTGTACATCTGCGGCCTGGTGATCGGCAACCGTCCGGTGCGCAGCCGCCACGGCATCCTGCACATGCTCGACGGCATGGCCTGGCTGGCGCAGATCGGCATGTTCCTGGTGCTGGGGCTGCTGGTGACGCCTCACGACCTGCTGCCTATCGCCTTGCCGGCACTGGCCCTGGCGCTGTGGATGATTCTGTTTGCCCGGCCACTGTCGGTGATGGTTGGCCTGCTGCCGTTCAAGGCATTCCATGGTCGCGAAAAGGCTTTCATTTCCTGGGTCGGCCTGCGCGGCGCGGTCCCGATCATTCTCGCGGTGTTCCCGCTGATGGCCGGCCTGCCCAACGCCCAGCTGTACTTCAACCTCGCGTTCTTTATCGTGCTGGTGTCGCTGCTGGTTCAGGGCACGAGCCTGCCATGGGTCGCCAAGCTGCTAAAGGTGACGGTGCCCCCGGAGCCGGCGCCCATCTCCCGCTCGGCCCTGGAAGTACACGTCACCAGCGAGTGGGAGCTGTTCGTCTATCGCCTCGGCGCGGAAAAATGGTGCATCGGTTCACCCCTGCGCGAGCTGAAAATGCCCGAAGGCACCCGTATCGCCGCTTTGTTTCGTGGCCAACAATTACTCCATCCGTCGGGTAGTACGGTACTGGAAGTCGATGATTTGCTGTGTGTTATCGGCCATGAACACAACCTGCCGGCCCTCGGAAAACTCTTCAGCCAAGCGCCGCAACGGGGCCTCGATCTGCGTTTCTTCGGCGACTTCGTACTCGAAGGAGACGCCCAGCTGGCCGCGGTTGCGGCACTGTATGGCCTGAAGGTCGAAGGCATCGATCCGGACATGTCCCTGGGCCACTTCATTGCCCAGAAGGTTGGGGGCGCGCCGGTGGTGGGTGACCAGGTGGAATGGAACAACACCATTTGGACCGTGGCCGTCATGGACGGGAACAAGATCGGTAAAGTGGGCGTCAGATTCCCCGAAGGAAGTCGCCCGGGTCCCGGACTCTTCCTCTAAACTGCTTCCACTATCACTTGCTTGACCGGTCTTTATGCCTAACCTGCGCTCCATTTTCGCCATTGCCCTTTTGGGTTTGAGTCTCTCTGTCGGCACCCTTGGTTTATCGCAAGCGGCGCAAGCGGCCGAACCGCCTTCCAGCGAAGCCGTGCAAGCGAGCCTGGACAAGATTGCCGACCGCAAACTGCCGGAAGCCGATCAGAAGGCCCTGCAATCGGTCCTGCAAGGCACGCTGAACCAGCTCAACAACAAGCGCGACTACGAGCAGAAGCTGATCGCGCTCAAGCAGCAATTGAGCAGTGCGCCCAAACAGACCATCGAGAACCAGCGTGAACTGACCCGCCTCAAGGCCAGTTCCGTGGTGCCGGTGGCGCAGCGTTTCGCCAAGGAACCGATCCAGCAGCTGGAACAATTGCTCACCGAGCGCTCCACCCAGCAAAGCGACCTGCAAAAGGCCCTGGCCGATGCCAACAGCCTGATCATCACCGCCCAGACCCGCCCCGAGCGCGCCCAGGCGGAGATATCCAGCAGCCAGACGCGCATTCAGCAGATCAACAACACCCTCAAGAACGGCAAAGACGCCGGCAAGACCCTGAGCCCCGAGCAGCGCGACCAGCTCAATGCCGAGCTGGCAGCGCTGAACGCCCTGATCCCGTTGCGGCGCCAGGAACTGGCCGGCAATACCCAGTTGCAAGACCTCGGCAACAGCCAGCATGACCTGTTGTCGGAGCGATCCGACCGCCTGGATCGGGAAATCCAGGAACTGCAAACCCTGATCAACCAGAAGCGCCTGGCGTTGTCCCAGGAAACGGTCACCCAGCAATCCATCGAAGCGCAGAAGGCCGGCGGCAGCAGCCTTTTGGCCACCGAAAGCGCGGCCAACCTGAAGCTCTCGGACTACCTGCTCAAAAGCACCGACCGCCTGAACGAAGTCACCCAGCAGAACCTGCAGACCAAGCAGCAACTGGACAGCCTGACCCAGAGCGATGCGGCCCTGGACGAGCAAATCAACGTGCTCAAAGGCAGCCTGCTGCTCTCGAAGATTCTCTACAAACAGAAACAGGCGTTGCCGCGCCTGCGGCTCGACCGCAACCTGGCCGACCAGATCGCCGACATTCGCCTGTATCAGTTCGAAGTCAGCCAGCAACGGGAATTGCTGAGCAACCCGACCACCTACGTCGAAAACCTGCTGTCGACCCAACCCCCCGAGCAAGTCACGGCGCAGCTGCGCAAAAGCCTGATGGAGCTGGCCACCACCCGCGCCGACCTGCTGGAGCGACTGAACCGCGAGCTGAGTGCGGTGCTCAATGAATCCATCACCCTGCAACTGAACCAGAAGCAATTGCTCAGCACCGCGCAAAGCCTGCGGGCGACCCTGGATGAGCAGATGTTCTGGATTCCCAGTAACAAGCCGCTGGACCTGGAGTGGATTCACAGCGTGCCGGATCGCCTGCAGCGGCAACTCGACTCGCTGCCGGTACTGTCAAGCCTGAGCGAACTGACCGACGGCCTGACCCAGCGCCCACTGCTGTTCCTGCCACTGGCCCTGCTGATCGGCGCGTTGCTGTGGCGGCGCAAGAATCTGTACGCGCGACTGAACAAGGTTCACCAGGACATCGGTCACTTCAAGCGCGATAGCCAGTGGCACACGCCGCAGGCGATTCTGATCAACATTCTGCTGGCGATGCCGGTTTCCCTGGGCCTCGCCTTGTGCGGGCTGGCCTTGCAGATCGACGCCCGTGGACAGAACGCCAATATGGGCGCGGCGCTGCTGCAAATGGCCGGGGCCTGGCTGGTGTTCTACACCGCCTACCGGATCCTCGCGCCAGGTGGTGTGGCAGAACTGCATTTCCGTTGGGAAAAGCCCCAGGTGGAATTCCTGCGCAGGTGGATCCGCCGCCTCGGTATCGTGGTGATGGCACTGGTGACCGTCGTCGCCGTTGCCGAACTGCAACCGGCGGCACTGGCCGATGACGTGCTCGGCATGCCGGTGGTGCTGATCTGCTACGCCTTGATGACCTTGCTGCTCAGCCGCCTGCTCAGCAGCAGCCCGACCCACGAAAACGCTTCGCTGTTCCGCAAACTGGTGGGGGTCCTGTTCACCGCCCTGCCCGTCGCCCTGTTCGTGGCGGTGTGCTTCGGCTACTACTACACCGCGCTGAAGCTCAGCGACCGTTTGATCAACACCCTGTACCTGCTGATGTTCTGGCTGGTGATCGAAGCCACCTTCGTGCGCGGCCTCAGTGTGGCGGCGCGGCGCCTGGCCTACCAGCGCGCCCTGGCCAAGCGGCTGGCCGCCAAAGAGGCCGGCGATGGCGAAGCGGTGATCGAAGAACCGACGATGGACATCGAGAAGGTCAACGAACAGTCCCTGCGCCTGATCCGCCTGGCACTGCTCGGCGGCTTCATGGCGGCACTGTATTGGGTCTGGGCCGACCTGATCACGGTGTTCTCGTACCTGGACAACGTCACCCTCTACGAATACACCAGCGGTACCGGCGCCAACATGAGCATGGTACCGATCAGCATCGGCGACATGCTCGGCGCGCTGATCATCATCGGCATCACCTTCGCCCTGGCGCGCAACCTGCCGGGCTTGCTCGAAGTGTTCGTGCTGTCGAAGCTGAATCTTGCCCAGGGCAGCGCCTACGCCACCACCACACTGCTGTCTTATGTGATCGCCGGCGTCGGTTTCGTCTCGACGCTGTCGACCCTCGGCGTGAGCTGGGACAAGCTGCAGTGGCTGGTGGCGGCCCTGTCGGTCGGCCTCGGTTTCGGCATGCAGGAGATCTTCGCCAACTTCATTTCCGGCATCATGATCCTGTTCGAACGCCCGGTGCGGATCGGTGACACCATCACCATCGGCAACCTGTCGGGCACCGTGAGCAAGATTCGCATCCGTGCCACGACCATCACCGACTTCGACCGCAAGGACATCATCGTCCCGAACAAGACGTTCATTACCGGGCAACTGATCAACTGGTCGCTGACCGACACCATCACCCGGGTGACCCTCAAGCTCGGCGTCGACTACGGCTCGGACCTGGACCTGGTGAAAGAGCTGCTGCTCAAGGCCGCACGGGATAACCCGCGCGTGCTGAAAGACCCGGAACCCCACGTGTACTTCCTCAACTTCGGCGAAAGCACCCTCGACCATGAGTTGCGCATGCACGTGCGCGATCTCGGCGACCGCAACCCCGTGCTCGACGAGGTCAACCGCTTCATCAACCGCGAATTCAAGAAGCAGCACATCAACATCTCGTTCCGGCAGATGGAGGTCTACCTCAAGAACCTGCACGGCCAGGAATACAAGATGGTGCCGATCGAACCGGAAGCGAAAACCATCGTGCCGATCGTCGACGGCAAGCCAGCGCAAGAACCGCCCGCCGCCAAACTCGACTAACCGGACTTTCCCCAGCAGAATGCTCGGACATTCTGCTGGAGCCGGCCCTTGAAAGCCCTCGACGAACTCACTTTCGATAACCGCTTCGACCGCCTGGGCGATGCGTTTTCCGCCCATGTGCTGCCCGAGCCCATCGATAATCCGCGCCTGGTCGTGGCCAGCCCCGCCGCCATGGCGCTGCTGGACCTTGATCCGGCCGTGGCCGAAACCCCGGAGTTCGCCGAACTGTTCAGCGGCCACAAGCTCTGGGCCGACGCAATTCCAAGGGCGATGGTCTATTCGGGGCATCAGTTCGGTTCCTACAACCCGCAACTGGGCGACGGTCGTGGCCTGTTGCTCGGCGAGGTGTACAACGAGGCCGGCGAACACTGGGACCTGCACCTAAAAGGCGCCGGCCAGACGCCGTTCTCGCGCATGGGCGATGGTCGGGCGGTACTGCGTTCGTCGATCCGCGAATTCCTCGCCTCCGAAGCCCTGAACGCGCTGAATATCCCGACCACCCGCGCCCTGTGCGTGATCGGCTCCGACACCCCGGTGTGGCGCGAAAAACAGGAGCGCGCGGCCATGGTCCTGCGCCTGGCGCCGAGCCATGTGCGCTTCGGGCACTTCGAATACTTCTACTACACCAAGCGCCCCGAGCAGCAGAAAGAGCTGGGTGATCACGTGCTGGCCATGCACTTTCCGCAGTGCCTGGAACAACCGGAGCCGTACCTGGCGATGTTCCGCGAAGTGGTGGAGCGCAATGCCGAACTGATCGCCAAATGGCAGGCGTATGGCTTCTGCCACGGGGTGATGAACACCGACAACATGTCGATCCTGGGCATCACCTTCGATTTCGGCCCGTTCGCCTTCCTCGACGACTTCGACGCCAACTTCATCTGCAACCACTCCGACGACCAGGGCCGTTACTCCTTCAGCAACCAGGTGCCAGTTGGCCAGTGGAACCTCAGCGCCCTGGCCCAGGCCCTGACGCCGTTCATCAGCGTCGAAGCCCTGCGCGAAACCCTCGGCCTGTACCTGCCGCTGTTCCAGGCTCATTACCTGGACCTGATGCGCCGCCGCCTCGGCCTGACCACCGCGGAGGATGACGACCAGAAATTGCTGGAGAACCTGCTGCAACTCATGCAAAACAGCGGCGTCGACTACAGCCTGTTTTTCCGCCGCCTGGGTGATGAAGCACCGGAACAGGCCATCACCCGCTTGCGTGATGACTTCGTCGACCTCAAGGGCTTTGATGCCTGGGGCGAACTCTACGTCGCCCGGGTGGCACGTGAAGGCACGCTTGATCAACAGCAGCGCCGCCAGCGGATGCACGCGGTCAACCCGCTGTACATCCTGCGCAACTACCTGGCGCAGAAGGCCATCGAGGCGGCGCAGAACGGCGACTACTCGGAAGTCCGCCGGCTACACGCCGTGCTGAGCAATCCGTTCGAGGAACAACCGGGGATGCAAAGCTACGCCGAGCGACCACCGGAATGGGGCAAGCACCTGGAGATCAGTTGTTCGTCGTGAGGCACTGCACGATTGAAAATCTGCAGTCCTGTCTCCAGATAAGGATCATTCGCTTTCGACTGGACGTTTTGTCATGACCGACCCACTCCTCATCCCCTGCCCCCACTGCAACGGCCTCAACCGCATTCCCGCCGAGCGCCTGAACGACCACCCGAAGTGCGGGCGCTGCAAGGCTGAAGTCCTGCTGAGCAAACCGTTTGAATTGAAACAAGGCGACTACGCCAGCCAGATCAAGGGCGATCTGCCGCTGCTGGTGGATGTGTGGGCGGACTGGTGCGGGCCGTGCAAGTCGTTTGCACCGGTGTTCGAGCAGGCGGCCGGGCAACTGGTGGGCAAGTGCCGACTGGCCAAGCTGGACAGCGAGGCGAACCAGCAGTTGTCGGCGCAATTGGGGATTCGCTCGATTCCGAGCCTGATCCTGTTCAAGAACGGCCGGGAAGTCGCCCGGCAGAGCGGGGCTTTTCCGTTACCGCAGTTGATGAGCTGGTTGCGTAGCCAGGGGATCTGAGACTGCCCGGAAAGATCGCAGCCTGCGGCAGCTCCTACAAGGACATCAGCGCCCAATCTGTAGGAGCTGCCGCAGGCTGCGATCTTTTGATCTTCAGGCGTTTTCCAGCAGGTTGTGCAACTCGACAAACTGCTGGGTCAGCTTGTGCCGCGGGTCGAGATGGATCAGTGGCGTATTGGCCTGGTGGGATTCGCGCATGCGTACCGAGCTGGCCAGGTACACCGGCAACACCGGCAGGCCTTCGGCGATCAACTCATCGAGAATCTGCTGGGGCAGGCTGGCGCGGGCCTGGAACTGGTTGACGACAATGCCTTCGACTTCCAGGCCTTCGTTATGGTCGTCCTTCAACTCTTCGATTTCCGCCATCAGGCCATACAGTGCCTGGCGTGAAAAGCTGTCGCAATCGAAGGGAATCAATACACGATCAGCGGCAATCAACGCTGAAACCGCATAGAAGTTCAGCGCGGGCGGGGTATCGAGGTAAATCCGGTCGTAGTCTTCGCTCAGCTCTTCAAGCAACTTACGCAGCTTGTTGATCTTGTGCTTGGCTTCAAGTTTTGGCTGCAAGTCCGCCAGTTCGGCGGTGGCGGTAATGACATGGAGGTTATCGAAGGGGGTTTCGTAGATGTCGACCTGATTCTTTTTGGAGAACGGCCCGGAAGACAGCGTCTGCTTGAAGAAATCGGCGATGCCCATCGGGATATCGCTACCGGTGAGCCCCGTCAGGTACTGAGTGGAGTTGGCCTGGGCATCGAGATCCACCAACAAGGTGCGAAAACCCTCGCTGGCACTGACCGCCGCCAGATTGCAGGCAATGCTGGATTTGCCAACGCCACCTTTCTGATTGAACACCACGCGCCGCATGTCAAAACCTCCGTGTATCAAAGAATGACCGAGTGTAGTGGTCCCCGGCATGGCTACGCTACCTCACCAGTGCAAGGACTACACAGTCAGTTGCCTTCTCCTGCTTGAAAGGCCCTGAACAGCCCGGCGATTCGACGCCAGAACTGACAGACGGAGTCATAATTCTGTGAATAATTACCAATCGTTCAATTTTTGCGAGCCAGTCGCTTCATCTTGCTGAGCAAAATGTAACCAGCATTTGCTACACGTTCCCGGCACCGGGATAATGCGCGCCACTCGGCGCCAAACGCCACGCAGGGTAAGTCCCGGCTTTCGGCCACTCCCCCGCGTCAAGTAAGCCCGTGAGGGTGGAATGAATGTCTGTGATCAACTTCAACATCGCCCAATGGCGCGCCTGGGCCCCTGGGCTTGATAGCGTGTCCGATTGGCAGGCCTGGTGCCGACAACCGGTTGTGCTGCCGGACAGCGATGCCGCTCCCGACGTTTCCTTTCTGCCGGCCATGCAGCGTCGGCGGCTCAGCCGTCTGGCGCGCATGGCATTCAGTGTCGGCTGGCCATTGGCCGAAGGCCGGCAGGATCTGCCATTGGTCTTTGTTTCCCGTCACGGCGAAACGCCCCGCACGATCGAGATCCTCAGCGACCTGGCCACCGATCAACCGCTGTCGCCAACCCGCTTCAGCTTGTCGGTGCATAACGCGATCATTGGCCTGTGGTCGATCATGCGTGGTGAAACCAGCGAAATGACCGCCCTGGCCGCCGCAGGCGATGGCCTGGAACATGGCATGCTCGAAGCTGCCGCGCTGCTGGCTGAAGGCGCTGGCGCGGTACTGCTGGTAGTCACCGAAGAGCGGCCGCCCGAGGCTTACTCGACCTGGATCGACGACGTACCGTTCCCTTATGCCGTCGGCCTGCTGATCACGCCCGGCACCGACTGGCGGTTGTCCCTGAACAGCCCCCCGGATGCGTTGTCCAAATCCCGCTGGCCCCACGCGCTGAATCTGCTGCGTACGCTGCTCGGCCAGCAAACCACCTGCCAACATGCCTGGAAAAATCGTGTATGGACCTGGCAACGCAACCCGTGACCGAGAAAAACCGCGACGCCTACCACTGGCGCTTGCTGGCCACCGCCGCGAGCTTTGCCCTGTTCGGGTTGGGCGGGCTGTGCCTGCGCCTGGTGATTTTCCCTGTGCTGAACTGCCTGCCGGGCGACGCCCGGACCCATCGGCTGCGGGCCCGGCAAACGGTCAGCCGCTGTTTCTGGATTTTTGTGCGTTTCATGGCCCGTACCGGGGTACTGACCTATAACATTGAAGGCGCGGAAAAACTCGGTCGTCCCGGGCAAATGATCATTGCCAATCACCCATCGCTGATCGACGTGGTCTTTCTGATCGGTCTGGTGCGTCACGCCAACTGCGTGGTCAAGCAAAGCCTCTGGGAAAACCCTTTCACTCGCGGGCCGCTGCGCTGCACCGAATACATCAGCAACGACGGCAGCATGGACATGCTCGACGCGGCTGCCGACGCGCTGAAAGACGGCCAGACCCTGATCATTTTCCCGGAAGGTACGCGCACCCGACCCGGCCAGCCGCCGGCCTTTCATCGGGGCGGCGCGGCAATCGCCCTGCGGGGTGCGAAAATCCTCACCCCGGTCATTATCAAGGTCAGCCCGACCACGTTGACCAAGGCCGAGCCCTGGTATCGCATCCCCAAGCGGCGCGTGCACTTCAGTTTTCGGGTCGGGGCCGATATAGACCCACAGACCTTCGCCACGCAGGGGCCGGCTCCGCAGGCCTCGCGCAAGCTCAACGATTATCTACATTCTTACTTTATTAAGGAGCTCGCCGAAGATGAGCGATCTGCACCGTGATATCAAAATGCTTATCATCGACGCCCTTGGCCTGGAAGACATCAGTGCCGACGACATCGGCAATGAGCAGACCCTGTTCGGCGAAGGCCTGGGCCTGGACTCGGTGGACGCCCTGGAACTGGGCCTGGCCATCCAGAAAAAATACGGCATCAAGATCGACGCCGATGCCAAGGACACGCGCAATCACTTCAGTAACGTGGCGAGCCTTGCGGCGTTCGTCATTGCAAAACAGGCAGCTTGAGACCGGACCATGCAAACTCGTGACGACATTTTCAACACCCTGCGCGATGCCTTGGTCGAGCTTTTCGAGCTGGACCCTGAGCGTGTGAGCCTGGAATCCAACCTGTATCAGGACCTGGAAATCGACAGCATCGACGCGGTCGACCTGATTGATCACATCAAACGTCAGACCGGCAAGAAAATCGCCGCCGAAGAATTCAAATCGGTGCGTACCGTCAGTGACGTGGTCGAGGCGGTCTACCGTCTGGTTCAACCGGCCGCATGAATCGACTGATTGGCCTCGGCCTGCTGCTGGCGGGCCTTTTGTATCCCTTTGCGGTGTATTTCGGCATGGAGCATTTCGCCCCGTGGCAGTTCGGGATGCTGCTGGGCGCACTGTGGCTGGGCCGGGCGCTGACCGGCAAGCGACGGCCTGGCAGCCGGTGGATGGCCACGGTGGCCATTATGTTCTGCCTGTTGCTGGCACTGTTCGACAGCCCGGCGCTGTTGCGCTGGTATCCGGTGCTGATCAGCAGTTTCATGCTGGCGCTGTTCGGATCGAGCCTGATATTCGGCCCACCGATCGTTGAACGCCTGGCCCGGGTACGCGAGCCGCATTTGCCCGCCAAGGGTATTCGCTACACCCGTCAGGTAACCATCGCCTGGAGCGTTTTTTTTCTATGCAACGGTTTGTGTGCCGCCGCCCTGACACTCTGGGCGCCGCTGAGCTGGTGGACGCTGTACACCGGGCTGATTTCCTACGGATTGATAGGCCTGATGTTTGCCATTGAATGGCTCATACGACAAAGGGTACGAGGCCGCCCATGAATTGGATAAAACTTGAGCACCTGCTGCTCAAGGCTCAGCCTGAGCGTGCCGTAACGACCGCCCCGGCACTGGATCACGCCCGACTGTGCGAACAGGCACTGCGCCTGGCCGCCGGCCTGCAAGCCCGGGGTGTGCGGCAGATGGCCGTGCACCTTGAGGATGCCGCCGACCTGGCGATTGCCCTCTTCGGCGCCTGGCGTGCCGGGGTCAGTGTGCTGCTGCCGTCCGACCTGCAACCCCAGACCCGCCAACGCTGGTCAGGTGAAGTCGATCTGTGGCTGAGCGATCAGCCCGACGATGCGCACCTTGGCGACCTACAACAGCAGCCACTGAGTGCCGCCGCCCTGGACCTGGATAACTGCCGACTCAGCCTGTGCACCTCCGGCTCGAGTGGCGAACCCAAGCGCATCGAAAAAAACCTGCGCCAACTGGCCAATGAAGTCGAAGCCCTGGAACAGCTGTGGGGCGCCGACCTGGGCCCGGCATGCATCATTGGCAGCGTCGCCACCCAGCACATCTACGGCCTGCTGTTCCGGGTGCTGTGGCCGCTATGCGCCGGGCGCCCGTTCGTACGTCGGCAGTTGGCCTTTCCGGAAGACCTGCAACGCGCCAGCCGCGAGCACCCGGCCTTCGCCTGGGTGGCCAGCCCGGCGCTGCTCAAGCGCATGGGCGACAACCTCGACTGGCCTGCCTTGAGTTCCGTACGCCGGGTGTTTTCCTCCGGCGGCGCATTGCCGGTCGAGGCCGCACAGAGCCTGCATGAGCGTCTGGGGCAATGGCCAACGGAGATCTTCGGCAGTTCGGAAACCGGTGGCATCGCCTGGCGTCAGGGCGCGGAACTCTGGCAGCCCTTTGCCGGTGTCACGCTGACCCAGGACAGTGACGGTGCACTGCTGATCGCTTCGCCGTATTTGCCCCATGGCCATGTCGAACACACGGCCGATGCCGTGCGTATCTCTGTCGACGGTCGTTTCGAATTGCTTGGGCGACTGGACCGGATCGTCAAGCTGGAAGAAAAACGCATCTCGCTGCCGATGCTGGAACAAGCGCTAACGGCCCATGAATGGGTCATCGAAGCGCGGCTCGGTGTCGTTCAGGAAAACCGCGCCTCCCTGGGGGCATTGCTGGTGCTGAGCGATGCCGGTCTGCATGTGCTGCGCAATCAGGGGCGACGCAGCCTCACCGAGCAATTGCGCCAGCACCTGAGCCAACACTGCGAAGCCCTGGCCCTGCCAAGACGCTGGCGCCTGCTGCGCCAACTGCCGCTGAACGCTCAGGGCAAACTGCCCCAGGCCGACGTCGACGCCCTGCTGTTGGCGCCGCGCCCCAAGGCGCCCGAAGTGCTGGAACAAACCGAAAGCGATGGCGAGTGGAGCCTGCAACTGGCGGTGCCACCGGACCTGGCCTATTTCAGCGGACACTTCCCCACGGCGCCGGTGTTGCCTGGCGTGGTGCAGGTGGACTGGGCGCTGAGCCTGGGCCAGCAACTGATGAACCTGCCGAAAAAATTCGCCGGCATGGAAGTCTTGAAGTTCCAGCAACTGGTGCGTCCGGGGGATGAGATCCAGCTGCACCTGCGCTTCGACCCGGCGCGCGGCAAATTGTATTTCACCTATCGCGACGAAACCGCCACCTGCTCCAGCGGGCGGATCTTGCTGGAGGCGGCGCATGCATAGCCCCTGCGCCATCGTCCCGGTGTATAACCACGAAACAGCCATTACCACGGTGGTCGATGCGCTGATCGCCAGCCATCTGCCGTGCATCCTGGTGGACGATGCCAGCAGCCCGCGTTGCGCCCGGGTGCTGGATCGCCTGGCCCAGCGTGAAATGGTTTACCTGATCCGCCTGGCCGAAAACCAGGGCAAGGGTGGCGCGGTCATGACCGGTTTGCGCGAAGCTTCGCGCCTGGGTTTCAGCCATGCCTTACAGGTGGATGCCGATGGCCAGCACGATTTGCAGGACGTCCAACGCTTCATCGAACAGTCACGCCGCTACCCACGAGCGTTGATTTGCGGTTATCCGCAATATGACGCCAGCGTGCCGAAAGGCCGTTTGTATGCACGCTACCTGACTCACGTCATGGTCTGGATCAACACCCTGTCATTGCAGATTCGCGACTCCATGTGCGGTTTCCGGGTCTACCCTTTGGCACCGGTCCTGGCGTTGATCGAGTCAGCAAAAATCGGCAAGCGCATGGACTTCGACTCGGACATCCTGGTGCGCCTTTCCTGGCGCAATCAGCCGATGTTATGGCTGCAAACCAAGGTCCATTACCCGCTGGACGGCGTTTCGCACTTTCGGATGTTCCACGACAACGTCCTGATTTCCAGCATGCACACGCGGCTGTTCTTCGGCATGTTGCTGCGTGCGCCAGTGATCCTCTGGCGACGGTGGCGGGCATGAGTGCAGACAAGCAACACTGGGCCGACCGCAAAGAACGGGGCAGTTTCTGGCTGATGAAGCTCACTGCGTTCGGCGCCAAAGTGCTGGGCCGTCGAGTACTGAGCCCAGTGTTGTACGGCATCGTCCTGTACTTTTTCCTGTTCGGTCGCAGCGCCCGACACAGTGCCTGGCAATACCAGCAACGACTGGCCGACTGGAGCGGTCGCAGCGAATTGCGCCCGAGCCATTGGCGGGTGTTCGGCCAGTTCATGGCTTTCGCCGATTCGATGCTCGACAAACTCGACGTCTGGAACGGCAAGCTGAGCATCGAACAAATCGAAATCATCGACCCGGCGCTGCTGCGTGACCAGCTGCGCGGTGCCCGCGGGCAGATGCTGGTGGGCGCACACCTGGGCAATCTGGAAGTCTGCCGCGCACTGGCGGAGATCGGCGAAAAGGTCACGATGAACGTGCTGGTGCACACCAAGCACGCCGAACAGTTCAACCGTTTACTGGGTGAAGCCGGGGCGACCAATTTGCGCTTGATCCAGGTCAGCGAACTGGACCCCGGGATCATGCTGCAACTGAGCGAGCGCCTGGAGCGTGGCGAGTGGCTGGCGATCGCCGGCGACCGCGTGCCGCTGCATGGCGGACGCTGCGCGACCGTGGACTTCCTCGGTCATCCGGCCAGGTTCCCCCAGGGCCCGTGGTTGCTGGCCGGCCTGCTGAAATGTCCGGTCAACCTGCTGCTGTGCCTGAAAAAGCCCGACGGTGACTATCGACTGACCATCGAGCCGTTCGCTGAGGCAATCACCTGGAAACGTACTGACCGCGAACAGGTCATTCATCAGTGGGCCTCCCGCTACGCCGAACGCCTGGGTCACTATTGCCTTGAAGCGCCCCAACAATGGTTCAACTTTTACCCTTTCTGGAAGACCGATGACGACGCCAACGCTTGAGCCGGTAACCTTCGGCGAACGCCCTTTGCGCATAGAAGATGTGCTGGCACTGGCCAACCGCAAAGTGCCGACGCTGTTGCAAAGCGATCCCGCCTACCGCGAGCGCATCGCCAAGGGCGCGCGTTTTCTGGACTCTCTGCTGGACAAGGAAGGCGTGATCTACGGCGTGACCACCGGTTACGGCGACTCTTGCGTGGTCGCGGTACCGCTGCATCACGTCGAGGCGCTGCCCCGTCACCTGTACACCTTCCACGGCTGTGGCCTGGGCAAACTGCTCGACGCCCAGGCCACCCGCGCGGTACTGGCGGCGCGTTTGCAGTCGTTGTGCCACGGTGTTTCGGGAGTGCGGGTGGAGCTGCTGGAGCGCCTGCAGGCGTTCCTTGAACACGACATCCTGCCGCTGATTCCAGAGGAAGGCTCGGTGGGCGCCAGTGGTGACCTGACGCCGCTTTCGTACGTGGCCGCCACGCTGTCCGGTGAACGCGAGGTGATGTTCCGCGGCGAGCGCCGGCAAGCTGCCGATGTGCACCGCGAACTCGGCTGGCAGCCACTGGTGTTGCGTCCGAAAGAAGCCTTGGCGCTGATGAACGGCACCGCTGTGATGACCGGGCTGGCCTGCCTGGCGTACGCCCGCGCCGATTACCTGCTGCACCTGGCCACGCGCATTACCGCGCTGAACGTGGTCGCCCTGCAAGGCAACCCGGAGCACTTCGACGAGCGCCTGTTCGCCGCCAAGCCACACCCGGGGCAGATGCAGGTCGCCGCATGGTTGCGCGAGGATCTGGCCATCGACGCGCCCACCGCGCCCTTGCATCGTCTGCAAGATCGCTACTCCCTGCGTTGCGCCCCCCATGTGCTGGGCGTACTGGCCGACAGCCTGAACTGGCTGCGCTCATTCATCGAGATCGAGCTCAACAGTGCTAACGATAACCCGATCATCGACGCCGAGGCCGAGCGAGTGCTGCATGGTGGGCACTTCTACGGAGGCCACATCGCCTTCGCCATGGACAGCCTGAAAAACCTCGTGGCCAACGTCGCCGACCTGTTGGATCGACAACTCGCGCTGCTGGTGGACGAGCGCTACAACCATGGCTTGCCGAGCAACCTGTCGGGTGCCACTGCCGACCGCGCCATGCTCAACCACGGCTTCAAGGCGGTGCAGATCGGCACCAGCGCCTGGACTGCCGAAGCCCTGAAGAACACCATGCCGGCCAGCGTCTTCTCGCGCTCCACCGAATGCCACAACCAGGACAAAGTGAGCATGGGCACCATCGCCGCCCGGGATGCGATCCGCGTGCTGGAACTCACCGAACAAGTGGCGGCCGCCACGCTGCTGGCGGCCAATCAGGGCGTCTGGCTGCGCGGCCAGGCCGAAGATGCACGCCCCCTGCCACCCGCTTTGGCTACCATGCACGAAGCCTTGGCCAAGGACTTCCCACCGGTCATCGAAGACCGCGCGCTGGAAGGCGAATTGCGCCTGTGCCTGCAACGCATCGCCGAACAACACTGGAGGCTGCATGCGTAGCAAGGGATTTCTCTACACCGACACGGAAATCGTCGTACCGTTCTTTGACGTCGACAGCATGCACGTGGTCTGGCACGGCCATTACGTCAAATACCTGGAGGTGGCCCGCTGTGCGCTGCTGGACAAGATCGGCCACAACTACACGGCGATGAACGAATCCGGCTATGCCTGGCCGGTGATCGACCTGCAATTGCGCTACGTGCGCGGCGCGGTGTTCGGCCAGACGCTCAACGTGCGCGCCAACCTGGTGGAGTGGGAGAACCGCTTGAAGATCAACTACCTGATCAGCGACCTGCAAACCGGTGAGCGCCTGACCCGAGCCATGTCGGTACAGGTGGCCGTCGACATCGCCAGCCGCGAGATGCAACTGGCCTCGCCGACAGTGTTCACCGACGCGGTTGAGAGGGTACTGGGATGATCGATATTTCCCTTGAGACCAGCCGCCCCGCCTGTGGCGAGCGAGCTTGCTCGCGCTCGAGTGCGCAGCACTCGCAACCCCGCCGAGGTTTGCTGACGTATTGGGGCCGCTACGCAGCCCAGCGCGAGCAAGCTCGCTCGCCACGTTTCTCAGTGTTCAAATTCCTCAGTGTTTTGGCGTTACTCGGGGTGTCGTCGATGGCCAGCGCCTTCGACCTGCAACAACTCAGCGATCAACTGGCCAGGCCCGAGGTGATCCACGGCAGTTTCATCCAGGAAAAACACCTGCGCGCCCTGCCCCAGCCGCTGACCAGCAAGGGCACGTTCGTGCTGGCCAAAAACCACGGCTTGTTGTGGCTGCTGAAAACGCCACTGCAACAGGACTATCGCATCACCGCCAAAGGCATTGCCCGGCGCGACGGCATTGTCTGGCAAATGCTGCCGGGCAAAAGCGCCGGTGCCGAGCAGAACCGTTTGTTCCTCGCCGTTCTGCAAGGCGACAGCAGTGGCCTGCAACGGGATTTCGAACTGTCCCTGAGCGGCGATGCGCAGAACTGGAAACTCACGCTGCTGCCGCGCTCGATGCTGCTCAAGCAGGTGTTCAACCAGATCAACATTACCGGCGCAGAACTGGTGCACAGCATCGAACTGCTCGAGACCCAGGGCGACAGTACGTTATTGCGCATGCAGGACAGCACCAGCAGCCAGCCGTTGAGCGACGCGGAGCAGCATGACTTTGCCGAGTGAACGGTGGTTGCCACGGTTGTTCCTGATCCTGCTGCTGGCAGTACTGGCGCTCGCCGGTTGGCAATGGCGTGACGCCGCGCCGCTGTCGGCCAACCTGATGGACCTGGTGCCCGGTACGGCGCCCGACGCTCTGGAACTGCGCGCTGAACAACGCATGCAAGAGCCGCTGAACCGCGAAATGCTGGTGCTGGTCGGCCACCGTGATCGCCAGCAGGCCGTCGCCATGGCGCAGACACTCGGCGAGCAATGGCAGGCCAGCGGCTTGTTCGAAAAGGTCCAGTGGACCCTGCAAGCCGACTTGCCGGCGTTGCGCACACAATTGCTGCAAGGTCGCCTGGCGATGCTCCAGGCGGCGGACCGGCAACTGCTGATCGAGCACCCCGACACCTTTATCCAGCAACGGGTGCAAGCGTTGTTCGACCCGTTCAACGGGTACAGCCTGGTGCCGAGCCAGGACGACTGGCTGGGCCTGACCGGGCGCATCCAGAACAGCCAGCCGCAACGTGGTTCGGTGCAACTGGACATCGGCAGCGGCGCCCTGGTCGCCGATGCCGATGGCAAGAGCTGGGTGCTGCTGCGCGCGCGCACCACCGGCAACGCCTTCGACATGAACCTGCCGCTGCAGGTGGCCGACCTGCTTGAACACAGCCGCGAGGAAGCCGCCCGGCACGACGTGCAACTGCTCGCCGCCAGCGGCCTGTTGTACGCCGCCAGCGGTCAACGACAGGCCGCCCGGGAGATGACCTGGGTCGGTGGCGGTGCCACCGTGGGGATTTTGTTGCTGCTGCTGTTGGCCTTCCGGCGCTGGCGCGTCTTGCTGGCGTTCGTGCCGGTGCTGGTGGGCATGCTCTTCGGTGCGGTGGCCTGCGTTGCGTTGTTCGGCCATATGCACGTGATGACCCTGGTACTGGGCTCAAGCCTGATCGGTGTCGCCGTCGACTACCCGCTGCATTACCTGTCCAAGAGCTGGAGCCTGAAACCCTGGCACAGCTGGCCGGCCCTGCGCCTGACCCTGCCCGGGCTGACCCTGAGCCTGATCACCAGCGGCATCGGCTATCTGGCCCTGGCCTGGACACCCTTCCCGGCGCTGACCCAGATTGCCGCCTTCTCTGCCGCCGGTTTGCTCGGCGCCTATTTATCCGCCGTGTGCCTGCTGCCGGCATTGCTCAAGGGCGTAGACCTGCGCCCGGCGCAATGGCCATTGCGCGTTTGCGAGTTTTTGCTGGGCTGTCGTGAAGCACTGCTCAAACACCTGAAAACGCCAGCCTTGCTGGCACTGCTGATCGCTTTTTGCGTGGGTGGCCTGCTGCAACTGGACAGCAAAAACGACATTCGTCAGTGGATCAGCGCGCCGCAACAATTGACCGACGAAGCCCAGGCTATTGCCCGGATCACCGGCTATCAACCCACCAGCCAGTTCTTCCTGATACGCGCCGCCGATCAGCAGCAGTTGCTCGAACGCCAGACCGCCCTGAGAGAGCGGCTGGATCAATTGATTGGCCTGGAAAAGCTCCAGGGCTATCTGTCGCTCAATCAACTGGTCAGCCCGCCGAACGAACAGCAACAGGTGCGCGAAACGCTGAACAAACTGCCTTCCTTCTGGCAACCCTTGCTCGACATCGGCGTACCGGCCGAGGCGCTGCAAGCCGAGCTGACGAAGCTACAGGCACTGCCGACCGTGGACATCGACGCAGCGCTCAGCGGCCCGTTGGCAGAACCCTACCGGCCCTTGTGGCTGGGGCCGACCGATGACGGCGTGGCGGCGATGGTCAGCCTGCAAGGCATCAACAACCCGGCCCTGCTGCGGCTCCAGGGCGAGGACTTGCCCGGCGTGACACTGGTGGATCGACTGGGTGAGTTGAACAACGTCTTCGCGGCCACCCAAATCAGTGCCGCTGAACTGAAGCTCGCCTCCTGCGTGCTGATCGTGCTGGTGCTGATCCTGCCATTCGGCCTCGGCGGCGCGTTGCGAATCGTGTCCCTGCCCCTGCTGGCGGCGTTGTGCAGCCTGGCCAGTCTCGGCTGGCTGGGGCAGCCGCTGACCCTGTTCAGCTTGTTCGGCCTGCTGCTGGTGACGGCGATCAGCGTCGATTACGCGATCCTGATGCGCGAACAGGTCGGCGGCGCAGCCGTGAGCCTGCTGGGCACCCTGCTGGCGGCGTTGACCACCTGGCTGTCGTTCGGCCTGCTGGCGGTGTCGAGCACCCCGGCGGTGAGCAACTTCGGGCTGTCGGTGAGCCTGGGCCTGATCTTCAGCTTCCTGCTCGCACCGTGGGCCGGTCGCCAGGTGCATGAGCCCACGGCCATGGAGCGGGCAATATGATGGTCGTTCTGTTCTGGGCGATGGCGTTGGTGTTGTTCGCCCTGGCGACCCGTGCCGGCCGGCATTTCGGCCTGATTCCCATCGTCAGCCAATTGTTGCTGGCGACCCTCGGCCTGCCGCTGTTGATGTATTTCTGGATCGAGCCCCAATGGCAATTGAGCGGTGCGCTGCTGGTGTCGCCGGGCTGGCTGAAGAACCTCTACAGCCTGAGCTTTGCCCTGTTGCTGGGCTACATCCTCAGCGATGTGATCGACCTGCAACTGGATCGCCAAAGCCTGAAAATCGCCCTTCCCAGCTTTTGCATTCCGTTTGCCTGCGGCCTGGCCACGGCGGTCTGGTTGTTGCCGGCACAACCGTGGATCAGCTCGCTGGCCGTCGGCCTGTTGTTCGCCATCACCGCGATTCCGGTGCTGTACCTGTACCTGCGGCACATCGATTACCCACCCGCCGCCACCCGACGTCTGGTGCAAACCGCGATCCTCATCGACCTCGCCTGCTGGACGCTGTTCGGCATCGCCCAGGGCAGCCTGCACCTGAGCAGCCTGTTGCTGCCGTTGGCCGGCGCGTGCCTGCCGGTGCTGCTGCGGTTGCTCGGTTTGCGCCAGACATGGCTTTACAGCCTGAGTTTTTTCGCCCTGCTGGTCGTCGCCGAACACTTCAAGCTCAATGCGCTGATTTTCGGCATCGGATATGTGTTGATCATGGCCGCGCTGAAAGCCCCACTGGTCCTGCCACTGCCAGCCGTGTGGATGGGCCGCTTGCAGACGTACATCGCCATCCCGCTGATCCTTACGTTCGGCATTGTGCAGATCAATGTGCACAGCGCGATGGACAGCCTCGGTTGGGTGCAACTGCTCGCCCTGCTGCTGTTGCCGATGCTGAGCAAACTGCTGGGCAACTGGCTCGGCCTCGGCTGGGCCGGGGCCTCGTTCCAGGGCGCCAGCCGCTGGCGGGAAAGTGTGCTGCTGAACATCCGCGGCTTGAGCGAGATCGTTTTTCTCAACCTGCTGCTGCAACAACAACTCATCAGCCCGCCGCTGTACTTTGCCCTGATGCTGATGGGCCTGATCGCTACACTGCTGCCAGCCCTGACCGGCATGCACCGAATTCCCCTGAAAGCCGCTGTCCCCGCAAGGAGCCCCCATGCCAACCGTTGAAATGGAATGTCGCCAGGTCGTGGTCATCGGCGCCGGTCCATCCGGCGCCATCGCCGCCGCGTTGCTCAAGCGCAAGGGACACGATGTGCTGGTGATCGAGCGCCAGCATTTTCCAAGGTTTTCCATCGGTGAAAGCCTATTGGCCCATTGCCTTGATTTCGTCGAAGAGGCCGGCATGCTCGACGCCGTCAACGCCGCCGGCTTCCAGCTGAAAACCGGTGCCGCGTTTGCCTGGGGCGAGCGCTACAGCGCGTTCGATTTCGGCGAGACGTTCAGCCACGGCAAATCGACGACATATCAGGTCCTGCGTGCCGATTTCGATAAGCTGCTGGCCGATCAGGCTACGTTGCAAGGCGTGGAGATCCGCTATGGCGAAACCATCGTCGACGTCAACATTACCCCCGAAAAACCGCAGCTCGGCGTGCGCCGCGAAGACGGTAGCGAGTACCGCGTCGAGGCCGGTTTCCTGCTCGATGCCAGTGGGTACGGCCGCGTACTGCCGCGCTTGCTCGACCTCGAGGCGCCGTCGAACTTCCCGGTGCGTCAGGCCGTGTTCACTCACGTCGAAGACCGTATCGACCTCCCGACCTTCGATCGCAGCAAGATCCTGGTGACCATTCACCCGACCCTGCGCGACGTATGGTTCTGGACCATCCCGTTCAGTAACGGGCGTTGCTCGGTCGGCGTGGTCGCCGCCGAGGAACGTTTCGCCGGCCGCAGCGATAATCTGGACGAGTGCCTGCGCAGCTTTATTGCCGAGACGCCAAGCCTGGCCAGCGTGTTGCAAAATGCGCAGTGGGATACCGAGGCCCGAACCATCGGCGGATACTCGGCCAACGTCAAAACCCTGCACGGTCCGGGCTTCGCGCTGCTGGGCAATGCCGCGGAATTCCTCGACCCGGTGTTTTCCTCCGGCGTGACCATCGCCATGCGTTCGGCGAGCATGGCCGCCGGGGTTTTGCACCGTCAGCTGCAAGGCGAAGCCGTCGACTGGCAAACCGAGTTCGCCGAACCGCTCAAGCGCGGCGTCGACACGTTCCGCTGCTACGTCGAAGGCTGGTACGCGGGGACCTTCCAGGATGTGATCTTCCATGAGGGCAGTTCGCCGGAAATCCGCAGGATGATCAGCTCCATACTTGCCGGATATGCCTGGGATCAAAGCAACCCGTTCGTCAGCGAAGCCAGGCGCCGGTTGAAGGTGATATCAGAATTCTGTGCAAGGGATGCGTCATGAACCACTCGTGTGTGCAAGCCAGCCCCCTTTGGCCAACGGGAAGACCCTCTGGTCAATGTGATGGCGCGCAAAAACCTTTTGAAGGAACTGTGTGATGTTGATTAGCCGTCGCTTGAACTGCACAGGGGTAGCCAGTGCATTGCGATTGCTGTTAATCGCCGCAACCCTGCTTTTGAGCGCCTGCGCCGGCCGGGCGCCGCTGCCCGTGCACAATCCGGATCTGCCGCTGCCGCTGCAATTGCACATCCAGCGCGGGCAGGCCGACGAACGCGAGGACTGGGTGCTGGTGATCCAGCGTGAAGAGGCGGGTATCCGCTGGTCGATGATGGACCTGTTGGGCATTCCCCAGGCCCGCCAGAAATTGGTCGATAAAACCTGGGAGTCCGATGGTTTATTACCGCCCAACCCGCGAGCCCGGGAGCTGTTCGCGGCGCTGCTGTTTGCGCTGACGCCGCAAGATGAACTGGCGGCCAACTATCCCGGCGCCTGGCAGCACGGCAGGCAACGGTACCTGCCCGAGCGCTGGGACATCCACTACGTACAACCGCAGAATTTTGAGTTGAAGCTACCGCGTGGTCCGGCCTATCAAGTCACCCCCCTGAGCGGTGAAACGCCATGACGGCTTACCTCAATGCCCTCGGATTGGTCTGCGCGCTGGGCCGCGACAAGCAGGAAGTTGCCCGCAACCTGTTTGCCGGCGACTGCGGCGGCATGCGCGAACAAACCGGTTGGGTGCCACAACGCACGCTGCCGGTCGGTGCGGTCCAGGGCAAACTGGCAAGCATTCCAGCCGATATGTCGCGCCATCACAGTCGCAACAATCAGTTATTGCTGGAAGCCACGCTGCAAATCCGCCCGGACATCGACAGCGCGATCCAGACCTACGGCCGCGACCGCATCGGTGTGGTGCTGGGCACCAGCACCTCGGGCATCGACGAGGCCAGCCAGAGCCTGGCGCATTACCTGCGCGAAAAACAGTTCCCTGCCGAGTACGACTATCAGCAACAGGAACTCGGGGCACCGGCGGACTTCCTCGCCGAGTGGCTGCAGTTGAGCGGGCCGGCCTATGTCATTTCCACGGCCTGCACCTCCAGCGCCCGGGCCTTGATGAGCGCCCAGCGCCTGTTGGACCTGGGCATTTGCGACGCGGTGCTGTGTGGCGGTGTCGACACCTTGTGCAAGCTGACCCTCAACGGTTTTTCGGCGCTCGAAGCGGTCTCGGAACAACGCTGCAATCCGTTTTCGGTGAACCGCAACGGCATCAACATTGGTGAAGCGGCGGTGCTGTTCCTGATGACCAGGCGTGCAGGCGACAGCCAGCCGATTGCCTTGCTCGGCAGCGGCGCCAGTTCCGATGCGCATCACATATCCGCCCCGGAGCCGACTGGTCGTGGCGCCCTGCAAGCGATGCGCAAAGCCCTGGGCCGCGCCAACCTGCAACCAGAGCAGATCGCTTATCTGAACCTGCACGGCACCGCCACCCAGCACAACGACGCCATGGAAAGCCAGGCCGTGGCGACGCTGTTCCCGGCCCGCGTGCCCTGTTCGTCGAGCAAACCCATGACCGGCCACACCCTCGGTGCCGCCGGGGCGCTGGAAGCGGCGTTCTGCTGGTTGAGCCTGAGCCCGGACAATCGAGAGCATGCCCTGCCGCCACACGTCTGGGACGGACAGCCCGACCCCGAATTGCCGCCGCTGCAATGGGTGACCCCGGCCACGCGCCTGACGTCCATTGCACCTCGCTACCTGATGAGCAATTCCTTTGCCTTCGGTGGCAACAACGTCAGCCTGATTATCGGAGACGCCCCATGATTGACTGGCCGATCGCTGAATTGCTGCCCCACGCTGGCGACATGATCCTGATCGACCGGATCCTGGCGTTCGATGAAGAACAGATTCACACGCGCCTGACCGTCAAGCCCGATGGCCTGTTCAATCTCCCCGACGGCAGCCTGCCGGCCTGGGTCGGCATCGAACTGATGGCCCAGAGCGTGGCCGCCTTCGCCGGTTGCCATGCGCGCCAGCGCGGTGATGAGGTGGAATTGGGCTTCCTGCTCGGCAGCCGCAAATTCGAATGCAACGTCGAAAGTTTTCCGGCCGGTACCGAGTTGACCATCCACGGTATTCGCTCCCTGGAAGACGATAACGGCATGGGCGTGTTCGAATGCCACATCAACGCCCCCGGCATTCACGTTACCGCCCGTCTGAACGTGTACCGCCCACCCCAGGCCGCTCAATATCTCCATGAACCCGAAGGAGTCCAGTGATGACTGAATCCGTACTGGTCACCGGTTCCAGCCGTGGCATCGGCCGCGCCATCGCCTTGCGCCTGGCCCAGGCCGGGCACGACATCGTGTTGCATTGCCGCAGCGGCCTGGCCGACGCCGAAGCCGTCAAGGCCGAAGTCGAGGCCCTGGGCCGTCGTGCGCGCATCCTGCAGTTCGACGTGTCCGACCGCGCCCGTTGCAAGGAAGTTCTCGAAGCCGACGTGGAAACCCACGGTGCCTATTACGGTGTGGTGCTTAATGCCGGGCTGACCCGCGACGGGGCCTTTCCGGCCCTGAGCGAGGAGGATTGGGATGTGGTGATGCGCACCAACCTCGACGGTTTCTACAATGTGCTGCACCCGGTGATGATGCCGATGATCCGTCGTCGCGCCGCCGGGCGGATTGTCTGCATCACTTCGGTGTCGGGGCTGATCGGCAACCGTGGCCAGGTCAACTACAGTGCCTCCAAGGCCGGGTTGATCGGCGCGGCCAAGGCATTGGCGATCGAGCTGGGCAAGCGCAAAATCACCGTTAACTGTGTCGCACCCGGCCTGATCGACACAGCCATGCTCGACGAGAACGTGCCGGTGGAAGAACTGATGAAAATGATCCCCGCACAACGCATGGGCACCCCTGAAGAGGTGGCCGGCGCGGTGAATTTCCTGATGTCGGCGGAAGCCTCGTACATCACCCGGCAGGTTCTGGCCGTCAACGGAGGCCTGTGCTGATGAAGCGCGTCGTCGTCACCGGCATGGCCGGCATCACCTCACTGGGCAGCGACTGGGAGACCATCGCCGGCAACTTCGCGGCCAACCGCAGCGGCATCCGCCGGATGGACGAGTGGGATCGTTTTACCGAACTCAACACGCGCCTGGCTGGCCCCATCGATGACTTCAAGGTGCCGAGCCACTGGACCCGCAAGCAACTGCGCAGCATGGGCCGGGTTTCGCGGCTGGCCGTCGGCGCGTCGGAACTGGCACTGGCCGACGCCGGATTATTGGGTGACGAATCGATCAAGGACGGGCGCATGGGCGTCGCCTGCGGCTCCTCCACCGGCAGCACCGACGAGATCAAGGCGTTCGGCAACATGCTGCTCAACTCAGTGGCCGAGGGCCTGAACGCCAACTCCTATGTGCGCATGATGCCGCACACCACGGCAGCCAATATCAGCATCTTTTTCGGCCTCACCGGTCGCCTGATTCCCACCTCCAGCGCCTGCACCAGCGGCAGCCAGGGCATCGGCTATGCCTACGAGGCCATCAAGTTCGGGCGCCTGCCACTGATGCTCGCTGGGGGCGCCGAGGAACTGTGCCCGACCGAAGCCATGGTCTTCGACGCGCTCTACGCCACCAGCCTGAAGAACGACACCCCGCAACGCAGCCCGCGCCCTTATGACACCGCACGCGACGGCCTGGTGATCGGCGAAGGCGGCGGCATGCTGGTGCTCGAAGAACTGGAACACGCCCTGGCCCGTGGTGCGCGCATCCATGCCGAGATCGTCGGTTTCGGCAGCAACGCCGACGGCCAGCACACCACCCGTCCCGAACAAGTCACCATGCGCCGGGCCATGGAACTGGCCCTGGAAGACGCCGGGCTGAAACCGTCGGACATCGGCTACGTCAACGGCCACGGCACCGCCACCGAACAGGGCGACATCGCCGAAACCCTGGCCACCAGCAGCCTGTTCGGCGAACACATGCCGATCAGCTCGCAGAAAAGCTTCCTCGGCCACACCCTTGGCGCCTGTGGTGCGCTGGAGTCCTGGTTCAGCATCGAAATGATGAACCGCGACCTCTACGCGCACACCTTCAACCTCGACGAAGTCGACCCGCATTGCGGCAAGCTCGACTACCTGCGCGGCGAGTTTCGGCAGATGAAAAATCAGTATGTGATGAACAATAACTTTGCGTTTGGCGGGGTGAATACTTCGCTGATTTTCAAGCGCTGGCCGTAATCAATGTCAAAAGATCGCAGCCTTCGGCAGCTCCTACAAGGAACCCGTAGGAGCTGCCGAAGGCTGCGATCTTGTTGATGTGCGATGTAGCTATCAGGGCGAATCGAGGTTATCCAACACCCGATTCACCGCCAGTTCCCCCAGCATGATCGACTGCTGAATGCCCAGCAGGGCGTTGCTTTGCGCTCCGCTCAGACTCCTCGCGAAGTCGCTCGCCATGGCATTGGCTGATGCCAGTGACACACATGCGTACTCCAGCAGAGTGTGGTTGTCGACTTCAGGAGCGACGAGGAAGATTTTGCTGGGTTGGCGTGAGGTATCCGGATCGGTGTCCGACCGGTTTTTTGCTTTGTTGGTCATGATTCAGTGCCCAGAAAAGAGGAGCCGACACCGAATCGCTACTGATCAAAAGGGTGGCAGCTGTACGCAGGTTAGCAGACCGGGCCACGATGAAACCGGCGCGCCCGAAGGCGCCCTGCGCACAGCTACCGTCAAAAGCAGGTATGGATATACCTGCCTATCAGGAGCGCAAATGCGCTTCATCGTGGACACGGGCTGCTAAACCCGATCACTGACCATCAGTGACACGAATCAAGTTAGCGATGGCCCTCAAAGCGCACAAGCCGGCGGATTCTGGAGTAGTTGCAGGCAACGTCGCAAGGCGCTGTAGCCTTTGCGAAGGATTTCGGAAATGTCCCACGGCGGGTGGTGAAGCTTCCGGCAGGACTGATGCTTCTTGCTCCATACAGCTAGTCTTTTTGGTGTTCTCTCGGACGCCATCGCGAGCAAGCTCGCGATTGACTCGGGCCGCGTTCGGACGCAGCAGTCACGCCTCTAACGGCTCGACCTTCCTGGTCAACAACTCCACAAACGCCCGCGCCATCGCCGACTTCTGATCCTTGCGCTGCACCAGCCAAACTGCTGACACCGCCGCCGGATCGAGCAGCGGGCGATAGACCACACCGTCAATACGCATCCGCTGATAAGACGCCGGCAGCACCGACACACCGAGCCCCGCTGCAACCAGCCCGATGATGGTCATCGCCTCGCCGGCCTCCTGGGCGAAGTGCGGGCTGAAGCCGGAGTCCCGCGCCAGGCTGAGCAGCTGTGCGTAGAGGCCACTGCCATAGCTGCGCGGAAAAAACACAAAGGGCTCAAGCGCCAGGGCTGACAGGAACAAGCCCTCCTCGCTGCCCTCTACCAACGGGTGCTTGGAGCTGAGTACCGCGACCAGCGGCTCGCGCATCAATTCGACCAAGCTAAGGCAGTCCGGCAGCCCGAGCGGGCGCATGATGCCGACTTCAATCGACTCGTCCACCAGCGCATCGGCCACCTGGGTGCTGCTCATTTCCCGCAGGTTCAGGTGCACCGCCGGGAAGCGCTGGCGGAAAGAGAAAATCGCCTGGGGAATGGTCGAGTTGAAGGGTGCCGACGAGGTGAAGCCGATTTTCAGTTCACCCAACTCGCCCAATTGCGCCCGTCGCGCGACATCCGCCGCTTTGTCGACCTGCGCCAGCACCAGCCGTGCCTCTTGCAGAAACAGCCGACCGGCCTCGCTCAGCTCGACCCGACGATTGGTACGCTCGAAAAGCCGCGCGCCGACTTCCTGCTCCAGCGCCTGAATCTGCTGGCTCAGCGGTGGCTGGGAGATGCCCAGCACCTGTGCGGCGCGGCCGAAGTGCAGTTCTTCGGCGACAGCGATGAAGTAGCGCAGATGACGCAATTCCATGGAAACCCCATTAGGTCGTTAAAGCTATCAAACAGGTCGAACAATATATTGGATTGAATCATTAGCCAGCTATATGCTTTTTTCATTGCCTGACCGGCTGCGTCCTCCGAGGTCCCCCGTGAAAACTGCTGTCGCCCCACTCGCCCATGAAGTTCCTCCCGCAGCACCGGACGCTATTGCCGCTGAGCTGGCGGAGATCTACATCGAAAAAGGCACCCCGGCGTTCATGCGCACGGTGCTGGCGTTGTTCTGCGGCGGCTTCGCGACGTTCGCCCTGCTCTACTGCGTGCAACCGATGATGCCGCTGCTGTCCGACGAGTATTCCATCAACGCGGCGCAGAGCAGCCTGATCCTGTCTATCGCCACCGGCATGCTTGCCATCGGCCTGCTGATCACCGGCCCGATTTCCGACCGTATCGGGCGTAAACCGGTGATGGTGGCCGCATTGTTCGCCGCGGCGCTGTGCACCATGGCCAGTGCGATGATGCCGAGCTGGCACGGTGTGCTGCTGATGCGTGCGCTGATTGGATTGTCGTTGAGCGGTCTGGCGGCGGTTGCGATGACCTATCTGAGCGAAGAAATCCACCCACAGCACATCGGCCTCGCCATGGGTTTGTACATCGGTGGCAACGCGATTGGCGGTATGAGCGGACGCTTGATCACCGGGGTATTGATCGACTTCGTCAGCTGGCACACGGCGATGCTGGTGATCGGTGGCCTGGCGCTGATCGCCGCGGCGCTGTTCTGGAAAATCCTCCCGGAATCGCGCAACTTCCGCGCCCGCTCGCTGCACCCGCGCAGCCTGCTCGACGGTTTCACCATGCACTTTCGCGACGCCGGGTTGCCGCTGCTGTTTCTTGAAGCCTTTGTGTTGATGGGCGCATTCGTCACGCTGTTCAATTACATCGGCTATCGCCTGTTGGCCGCGCCGTACCACATGGAACAGGCCTTCGTCGGGTTGCTGTCGGTGGTGTACCTGTCGGGCATCTACAGCTCAGCGAAAATCGGCTCGCTGGCCGACAGACTCGGTCGCCGCAAAGTGCTCTGGAGCACCATCGCGCTGATGATCGTTGGCCTGGCCCTGACGATGTTCACGCCACTGCCGCTGGTGATCATCGGCATGCTGATCTTTACCTTCGGCTTCTTTGGCGCCCACTCGGTGGCCAGCAGCTGGATCGGCCGCCGCGCCACCAGGGCCAAGGGACAAGCATCGTCCTTGTACCTGTTCAGCTACTACGCCGGGGGGAGCATCGCCGGTACGGTGGGTGGCGTGTTCTGGCACCTGGGCGGCTGGAACGGCATCGGGTTGTTCATCGGCACGCTGTTGGTGATTGCGCTACTGGTCGCGTTGAAGCTGGCGAAGTTGCCGTTGTTGCCGCAGAACACCTCGACTACCTGAGCACCACCCGTGCCTCCAGGGCATCGTCGCGTTTTTCCAGGGTCAGCGATTGCAACGCGACACCGTTGCGCTCCATGCCGTCGAGCCACTGCATCAACGGTTGTGCATTGCCATTGAGGGTCACGCGCAGCAGATCGGTGTCGCTCTCCATCTGACGGATCTCCAGCCCCGTCGCCGCGGCGCTTTCGCTGATGCGCAGCGATAGCGGTTTTTCGCTGTCGACGGGGACATCGCTGCGCGGTAACGCCCGTTGCAGTTGCGCGGCCAGCCCCGCCTGCTGTTGATACTGTCGCTCGGCGGTTTCCAGTCGCTGCCGGGTCGGTTGCCAGATCAGGCTGAAAGCCACGACCGCCAACAAAAAAGTCCCCGACACTTGCAACAGCCGTTGTTCGCGCACGGAAATGCGCCGCCATGCCTGCTTCATGCCCCGTCCTCCACGGTGAGGGTGGCGTGTACCCGGCCAGCCGTTTTGTTCGCGCTGTCGAGCCGCACGGGCATGCCTTGTTGTCGCCCGCGTTCGCGCAACTGCTCCAGCTCGGTAAAACCGCTGGCGGTCAGCTGGATTTTCCAGCCTTCGCCTGCTCGAAACTCGATGCGCTGGACCTCGACCGGGCTGGCGCCAATCACCTGTTCGATCAACCGGATCAGCCCGGCAATGCGGCTGTTTTGCGAATCCACAGGCTGGCTTTGCAGGGCCTTGAGTTGCGCAGCCATATCGACGATGCGGCTTTGCTCCGGGTAAAGCGCCTTGAATCGCTGTTCATTCTGGGTGGCCAGGCGGCGGGCTTCGCTGTCGAGGAAGCGGATGCGCGTTTCGCTGGCACCCCAGGTCAACAGCGCCAGCATCAACAACGCCCACCCGCCGGCGCGCCAGGGCAGACGCTTGCCCCGTGGGGCAAATGCGCCTTGCAGCAGATTGATGGCCCGGGTTGGGCACTGGGTCAGGCATTGGTCGATGACGGCGGGGGCCTCACGGGCATCCAGCCATTGCATGTCCTTGGGCAATAACGGAGTGAGCAGCGCCAGGTCGTCTTGCGATATCGCCAGGCGCGCCGACAGGCCTGCACCCAACAACCAGCGACCGAACCACCATGCGCCGCACGGCTGATCGCCGGACAACAGATCGGCATCGACGAACACCCCGCGCACCTCAATGCCCGCCTCTCGCAGCAAGTCGAGCACGGCGGCCAACCGTTCACGGCCAATGACCATGACCGGGAAGCAGCCGTCACGATCACGAGCGCCAACGCTCAGATGCACGCCTTCCAGCGCTTCACTCAGTTGATCTTCCACGGCGTAGGCCATGGCCTGGGCTTCGGGCCTGCGTCGCGACGGCCATGGCTCGCTGCGAACCCAACTGCACATTTCCATGGGCATTAGCACATCGACTACCTGGCCTTGCAATGCCGAGGCCGCCTGATTCAGTGGCATCGGCTGGCGTTGACCGGTTTTTGACCACAGGACGCAGGGCCAGAGGCCTGATGGCGCGTCCTGCCCTTCGGCGGTCAGGTAAAGCCAAGTGTTCATCGCGGTCTCTCGTGGCTGCTCATGGGAAGAAAACGTCGTTGCAGCACTGTCAGTTGTCGAGTCTTGGGGTCGTGCCCGATATCCGTGGCCAGGTGCAGTTCGCGCCCGTCCCGGGTCACCCGCACCCTTATCCGATACCAGCGGCTTTGGGTGCCAAGTCCGTGACTGCTCAGGCCCTGCCCGGAGAGCAAGGGGTCCTGGGTAAACGCCTGGACGCTCGCCCAAGGCGTTGTTGCCGCCTGACGCGCCAGCGCATCGGCGGTCGCGGCGTCCACCTCGCCGAGCGTCCTCAACAGCAGTGCCGGCGCGGTGTTGATGTTCAAGGCGGCTTCGGTGGGCAGCAGCGCCACCCAGGGCTCCAGCCGCTGCAGCAGGCGAGCGTCAATGCCGGGCAGCAAGCGCAGCTGGCTGAGTTCCCGCAGCGGCCCGACCTGACTCAGTTGCAGAGGAGGCAGTTCGAGCAGCTCGAGCAGACGTGCCCAACGATTGAGGGTGACTTGATCCACCTGCCCCTGGCGTAACAACGCATTGAGATTGAAGCGCCCGGCGAGGTCGTCGATATCGATAAGGAACTGCGCATCGTCAACCTCGAAGTCAGGCGCCATGTCAGTCCAGCCTTGCAACCGTTCGACGGGTTTTTTCGCGTCCTGCAACGCATCGCGCAACAGCAACAACGCCCAGGTTTCCCCGCCCGATGCGAGTTGCCGCAGCTGTATCTGCTGCAATTGTTGCCCGCTGCTTTGCAACGCAAGGTGATGACTGCGCAACACGCCGCCGATGATCAGCAGTGCCAGGCTCATGACCAGCAATACACTGATCAAGGCAATGCCGCGTTGGCGCCCGTTCATGGCAATGCACCCGGCATCGGCAACACCCGACGAATCGATTCGAAGCGCCCGACAGAGACTTGCACCTCCAGCGCCATGGGCGCCTTCGCGTCCTGCCCGGCCGGCCAATGAGCAACCCAGCCGGACTGGCTGTCGAACAGACGCCAGCCCAATTCGCGAACGTCTTCGAGCAACTTTTGCCGCTGCACGAACTCCGTACCTTCGCCCTGGCTTTCGCGCCACAGCACGCCGCCGTCGAGCCGATAGCTCAGCATCTGGCGCTCACTGCGGGGTTGGTCCAGAGGGTTGCGCCAGTGACTGCGCTGGAACTGCAAAAGCGGCCCGGCGAGCACCACCGGCTGTGCGGTGACGTGCAGCAGATCCCGCTCGATCACCGCCATCGCTCGTTGCAGGCTCCTGAGTGCTCGCTCGTGGGCCGCCGTGCCCTGTTGCACTCGCAGCACGCTATCGAACAAACCCCAACTGGCCAGCCCCAGCACGGCGAAGATGGCCAGGGCGATAACCAGCTCCAGCAAGGTGAACCCACGCTGCCTAGTCATGAACCGCAAGTATCCAGCCGCTGGCACGATGCAAGGCGTGCGCACTGTTCGCCGGGCTGACCTGGATGTCGACCTGGAGCAAACGCGGATCGCCGGTGGCGCTGATGTGCTGTTGCAGCACCCAGTCGCGTTGATCCATGGACACGATCTGTTGTTGCTGACCGGCCGCCAAGCCCGATTGCAGGCGCAATTCGTTCAAGCGGTTGTCCGCCAGCCACGCTGCGAACAGCCGAGTCTCGACGGCGCCGCGCTGCTTCACCGCGTATTGACTGGCCGACAGCACGGCTGCCGCCAGTGTCGCGAAGACCGCCAGGGCCACCATGATTTCCAGCAGCGTGAAGCCGCCCATGGACGACAAGGGTGGCCGACTAGTCATCGATCACCACCTCGCCGATACCATCGCCGGACAGGCTCAGCCAGGTCCTGTCGCCGGACTCGAATGTCAGCGTGAAGGCACTGGTTTCATCGTTGCTGAGCAAGAGCAACTGCGGCGGTCCTTCGTCAGCGTCCAGCCCTACCCCATAGCCATCCTGCTGCAAACGTACTCGTATGCTCAAAGGCCAGGTAGTCAGCCCCTCCACCGGCTCCCACCCGCCATCACCCCGGCGCATCACCCGGTGGCCATCGGTACCCAGCCGCAAGCCATATTCCTGCCCCTCGAACACCGCGCGCTCACGCAATTGATGAATCACCTGCACCATCGCCTCGGCTACCTGCCTGACCTCGCGCGCGGGACTGCCCCCACCGACAAAGCTCACCATGCCCAGCAAGACGCCAACCACGACAATCACGATCATCAGCTCCAATAACGTAAACCCCCGACTGCGGTAGCCCACGGATCAATGGCCCCAATTGCCGATTTCGGCTGCAAACCCTTCGCCGCCCGCTGCGCCATCGGCGCCCAGGGAATACAGGTCGTAAGTGCCGTCTACCGATCGCATACCCGGATTGAGGTACTGATAAGGCGTGTTCCACGGGTCGACCGGCATGCTCTTGAGGTAACCCTGGGGGTTCCAGCCCCGCGCCACGGGCAGTCCGGAAGGACGCTTGACCAACGCTTCCAGGCCTTGCTGGGTCGAGGGGTAATGGGCGTTGTCGAGGCGGTACATTTCCAGGGCGGTGGCGATGGCCTGGATATCGATTCTGGCGGCAGTGACCTTGGCTTGATCGGGGCGGCTCATGAACTGCGGTACCACAATGGCCCCCAGCACGCCGATGATGACCACCACCACCATGATTTCGATCAGGGTAAAACCGCGTTGCGCGCGGGAAGGTTTTTTTCGGACAGGTTGCATGGATCAATTCACCAATTGGTTGAGGCTGAGAATCGGGAGCAGGATGGCCATGACGATCAGCAGCACGACGCCGCCCATCAGCACCAGCATGGCCGGCTCGAAGAGGCCCACCACCAGCGCGATGCGCGCGGCGAGGCTGTTTTCCTGTTGTTCGGCGGCCCGGGCCAGCATGCGGTCGAGTTCGCCGGCACGTTCGCCGCTGGCGATCATGTGCAGCATCATCGGCGGGATGTCGCCGCTCATCTCCAGGCCACGGGTCAGCGTTGCGCCTTCGCGGACCGAGCGGGCGACATCGACCATCCGCGCGCGGATGGTCAGGTTGCCGATGACTGCGGCAGCAATTTCCAGGGCGTCCACCAAGGGCACGGCACTTTTGCCGAGGATTGCCAGGGTGCTGGCAAACCGCGCGGCTTCCATGGCGCGCAGCACTTCACCGATGACGGGGGCATTGAGCACCCAACGATGCCAGCGCAGACGCCACTGCGGCTGCTGCCAGCTCCAGCGCCACAGGCCGAGCAGCACCGCCAGCACGCCCATCAACAACAGGAAATGGTCGCGCAGGCCGTTGCTCACGCCGATCAGCGCCCGGGTCAGCCAGGGCAACGGCTGGCCGCTGTCGACGAAGATCTTCACCACATCCGGCACCACGTAACCGAGCAGAAAACCGACGATTGCCACGCTGGCCAACATCAGGATCAACGGGTACACCAGGGCCATCTGAATCTTTTGCCGCGAGGCCTGGCGGGCCTGGGTGTAGGCCGCCAGTTGCTCCAGCACATGGCCCAGATGCCCCGAGCGTTCTCCGGCGGCCACGGTGGCGCGGAACAACTCGGGAAAGGCCCGGGGAAATTGCCCCAGTGCCGAGGCCAGGGCGTGACCTTCCATTACCCGGCTCCTGACCGCCGAGAGCAAGCTTGCAACCTTGCGCTTTGAGCTCTGCTTCGCCACCGCATCGAGCGCTTCCTCAAGGGGCAGTCCGGCCTGAACCAGCGTTGACAGTTGCAACGTCAACAGCGCCAGATCAGCGGCACTCAGGCGTCCACCTCGCGACCGCTGGCCCGCACCGCCGCCAACCCTGACCTCGATCAAGACACGCGGCCACAAACCACGCTCACGCAACAACTGTCGCCCATGGCGGGGTCCATCGGCCTCCAGCCGTCCCTTGCAGGATCGTCCCTGGGCATCGTGGGCGCGGTAGTCGAAGGTCGGCACCGATCAGTTCTCCTGGGTCACACGCAGCAATTCATCGAGGCTGGTCAACCCTTCAAGCACCCGCTGGCGCCCGTCCTGGAACAGGCTGCGCGAGACCTTGCGTGTTTCGTCGACGAGCAATTGCTCACTGGCGCCCTGATGGATCAGCGCCGAGACGGCGGGCGTCACGCTGATCAGCTCGTAAATGCCGATGCGGCCGCGATAGCCGTGCTGGCACTGTTCACAGCCCGAAGCCTTGAACAGGGTGTGCGACGTGCTGGTGTCGAGCCCCAGGCGCTGGCAGGCTGCCGCGTCGGCGAGGTACGAAACCTTGCAATGGGGGCACAAGGTGCGCAGCAGGCGCTGGGCCAGAATGCCCACCAGCGAGGACGCCAACAGATAGGCATCGACACCCATGTCTACCAGCCGCGTGACCGCGCCGGCCGCGCTGTTGGTGTGCAGGGTCGAGAGCACCAGATGCCCGGTCAAGGACGCCTGGACAGCGATCTCGGCAGTTTCGCGGTCACGGATTTCGCCAACCATCACCACGTCCGGATCCTGGCGCAAAATCGCCCGCAGGCCCCGGGCGAAGGTCATGTCGACCTTTGGGTTGACCGGCATCTGGCCGACACCCGGCAGGTGATATTCGATCGGGTCTTCGACCGTGAGAATATTGCGGGTCTGGTCATTCAGGCTGCTCAGGGCGGCGTACAGGCTGGTGGTCTTGCCGGAACCGGTCGGCCCGGTCACCAACAAAATGCCGTGGGGCTTGCCCAACAACTGGCGCAGGGCCGCGAGGGTATCGTCCGGCATGCCCAGCCGATGCAGGTCCAGGCGCCCGGCCTGCTTGTCGAGCAAACGCAGCACCACCCGTTCGCCGTGGGCCGAAGGCAGCGTCGAGACCCGTACATCGACTTCATGCCCGGCCAGGCGCAAGGCCATTCGCCCATCCTGGGGCACGCGTTTTTCCGCGATGTCCAGGCGCGCCATGACCTTGATCCGCGACACCAACAGCGTCGCCAGTTCGCGCTTGGGCCTGAGCATTTCACGCAGTTGGCCATCCACCCGCATGCGCACCGACAGGTACTGCTCGAAGGTTTCCAGGTGCACATCCGAGGCATGCTCACGCACTGCTTCACCGAGTAGCGCGTTGATCAGGCGAATGATCGGTGCGTCGCCCTGTTGCTCCAGCAGGTCGGCGGTTTGCGGGACCTGATCGACCAGGCTGAGCAAGTCCAGTTCTTCGTCCAGCCCTTGGGCAACCTGCTCCACCGCACTGTGCCCCTCGCGATAGGCCGCCGCCAGGCGCGAGGCGTACTCATCGGCCCCGACGATTTGAAACGGCAACGTCCGTCCGCACACCCGGCGCGCTTCCGCCAATGCGGTGAGCGGCGCATCACTGCGCAGGGCAATGCGCAGTGATGCGCCGTCATGCTCCAGCAACACACCAAAACGCCGGGCGAAACCGAAGGGCAATTGCTCGCAGAGTTCGCTCATGGATTCACTGCGCCTTGCCGCGCAAATCGAACACTGGCGCGTCGCTGGCCGGTTCGAACAACCCGCGCGCCTCGGAAGGCAGCAACAGCGAGTTGTTTTCCCCCGCCCCTGATTTGCTCAAGTCACGCAGCGCGTTGTAACGCTGCTGGCTGACCTGAGACAGGTCTTCCTTGCTGCGCACGATGGTCGGGCGCAAGAACACCATCAGGTTGCTTTTGGTCTGGGTGTCGCGGCTCCAGCGGAACAACGCGCCGAGGTAGGGAATGTCTCGCAGCAGCGGCACGCCGCTTTTCTGGGTGCGCACGCTGTCCCTGATCAGGCCGCCGATCACGATGATTTCGCCATCGTCGGCGAGAATGGTGCTCTTGAGTGCTCGCTTGTTGGTGATCAGGTCCGAGGAATCGATGCCCGACACCGACGGCGCGATGTCCGACACTTCCTGCTCGACCTCCAGGCGCAGCGTCGAGCCTTCGTTGATGTAAGGCTTGATCTTCAGGCTGATGCCGACGTCCTTGCGCTCGACGGTGGTGAACGGATTCTCCGCGCCGTTGCTGTTGGTGGCGTAGGAGCCGGTCTTGAACGGCACGTTCTGGCCGACGATGATTTCGGCTTCCTGATTGTCCAGGGTCAACAGGCTCGGCGTGGACAGCAGGTTGCTGTGGGTGTTGCTGGCCAGGGCCGAAATCAGCGCACCGAAGCGGTCGCCGCCCAGTTGCAGGATCGCCCCCTCCGGCGCCGATCTTTTCTCGTCGAACTTCAACCCGCCGACGATCGGAATGTCGGTGCCGGGAAAGTTGATGAAGCCCTTGGCGTCACCTGTGCTGAGGTTCCACTGCACACCGACGGCCTCAGCGATGTCGCCGGAGATTTCGACGATGGCGGCATGGATCAACACCTGGGCCCGTGGCTGGTCCAGCTGGCGCACGATGTTTTCGATGGTCCGTACCTGCGCCGGCTCGGCGATCAGCACCAGCGCGTTCTGGCTTTCGTCGGCCTTGATCATGAAGCTTGCACCGCCAGACGTGTCCTTGGCGTTGCCGATGGCGGATGTCTGCTTTCTGCCCTGCCCCATCGACTCCAGGATCTCGGCCAACTGCTTGGCATCGCTGTGACGCAGGCGAATCACCCGGGCATTGTCGAGGGTCGTGGTAGCCGGCGTATCGAGACCTCGGGCCAGTTCGATCAAGCGCTGGCGAACGACCGGCGGGCCAATGAAAACCAGGCGATTGGTCCTGGTGTCCGCCAGTACCTGTATCGCTGAATCGGTATTGCGCTTGCCCATGGAGGCCTCGATAACCGGCGCGACATCGCCCGCCAGGGCATGCTTGAGCGGGACCACCGCGTGCAGGTTGTTCTGACCGGAGTCCAGTTCGCGGATCACCCGCGCGATGCGCTTCACATTGGCAGCCGTGTCGGTCAGCACCAACGCATTGGCCGACACCGAAGGGCCGACATAACCATTGGCAGACACCAACGGTCGCACCAGCCCGGCGATATCGGAGGCACTGCTGGTGTTCAAGCCGATGACTTCGGTCACGAACTGCGACGCCGTAGTGGTTTTCACCGTGCCCTGGCCGGCCCGGGTCTTGGCCTCGGCAACCGGGGTGATGAGGATCCGGTCGCCCTCATCAATCACCGTGAAGTGGTGGGCGTCGAGCACCGAATAGAACAACCGACGCACGCCTTCACGATCGAGGGCCTGTCGGGACATGACCGTGACGCGACCGGAGACTTTGGGGTCCAGCACCACGGTGGTCCCCAGAATGTTGGAGATCTCTTCGACGATGTCGCGCAGCTCTGCGTTGTTCATCGCCAGCTGCCATTTTTCTTCCTCGGCCAGAAGCGCGCCGTGGGAAAGCGTTACCACCATGGCGACGAAAAAAATCACCGGTCGCAGTGCTTGCGCACCGAGAAAGCTATTCATGAACTTGATCACTCTGTCGACCCGGCAAGCGGGCTAAAAAAACGCGGAGAAACGCTGGGCACTTGGGGCTTGCCGTGGGGATCGAGCCGTTGCAGAAAATCCGCTGCGGGAGGCTGGAGCATCAATAGTTCCTCTCGGCCTTTGCTCCACAACACCGCGTGGTCGGGCTCGACGCGACGCAAGACGCTGCCACCGGGCAAGCGCTCGCCGACCTGGTAGATGCGCGCGCCTTGTGAGTCCGCCAGCAACACCCGGGACAAGCCATGAGTGACGACGAATCTTGCCTTCAAGGTCAGCGGTTCCGCGCTCGGCAGCAACTCGGCGCCCGTCGTCAGACCGAGCACCGTTGCAACCGCCGTTGCGTCAAGCGCTTGCCGGGGTGCGGGTGCGGTTCGCGAGGTTTCGACCGGCGCTGGCAGCATCAACTGTTCGCGATAGCGCCACTCCTGCCAGCCCAGGAACACCCCATAGGCCAGCGGCACGACCAGCAGGCTCGCCTTGCCCAGGAGCAAGACCAGTCCAGCCAAGCGTTCGCGCGAAAGCATCACCATGGCCTCACTCAAGTCGCCCGGCCCCAGGCTTGCCACACAGACGCAAAGACATCCGTTGCAGCACCCGGTGGTTGCAGGCCTCATGCACGATGACGGCACCGATGTGGACGGCCAACAGCAGCGACAACACCACACACGCCCACGTGTGGACCGTAACAAACAGGGCGATCAGGCATGGATCGCTTAACGGTTGAGCGATCCCGATAACCCCGAATACATTGATCGGGTGATCCATCATCAACACGCCGGTCACCAGGACGGCCCCGACGATGAGGTAAATCGAGGTCCACAGGATCACCGCCGCAGACAACCAATGCAGCAGCACGCGCAGTCTGGAATAACCCGAAACCGTCATTTTCAACTCGATCAACATCAAGGGAATAAAGCTTCAGGCGATCGGCTACCGATCGCCTGAAGTGCTACGAGGGGGACTTACAACTTGTTCCACGCCATGTGCCAGTGAGCACCGACACTCGGTTCGAAGCCGTTGGCGGAGGGGCTGTACTGCTTGCAGTAACCCGACTCGGGGAACGGTTTGCACTCAAAGACTTCGTTGGTCTTCGGATGCAGCACCTTGGTACCGGCTGTGTAGTCGCTGAGGCCTTCAGGGAACACGAAATCGTATTCGATGCCGGCGCCCTCACCGGTCAGTTGGGTGGTCTGGGTGTCCTGACGGGTCGTGCGGCCATCCAGGGTGGTGCCGACCAGGGTCAAGGTGTGCGCGCCCGGGTTGCTGCGCACATCCATGGACAGCGAGGTGGAGCCACTGGCCACTTGTGCCGAGGTGGTGCCTACCGGTTTGTTGTTCTGGTCGAGCAAAGTGGCTTCGACGTTCATCGCACGGTTCGCGATCATGCTGAAATCGACCTTCGCCCGGCCCTTATCCAGAACGTATTCGGCTTGCTGCGAGGCCACCGACATGCGCGCAGCGGTGTCCTCCTTCATGTCCAGTTGCACTTCGTAGCGCACTACCCCGCTTTCTTTTTGTGCGTAGAGGCTGTTGGTGCCTTTGACCGACTCGACATTGCCGCTCTCGTCGCGGATACCGGCGCGAACAAGGGTGTGGGTCTGGTTGATTTTCTCTGCCAGCTTGAACGACCAGTTTTGCGGCGTGCCTTCTACAGCGTTATCGATGCTGATTTCGACACTGTAGTCCGGGCTCTCGCCATTGCCGGTGAATGCGCGGGCCTTGACCTTGTCGCCCACCAATAGCGCCGTCGAAGGCGCAATGCTGCCTACGGAGGACCAGCCGCCAGGCAGTTCAGGCTCCGCCAGGATGTTCAGATCCGTAGCGTTGTAGAACGCGGCATCGGTATCGCCCACGGTCCAGATGGCCAGGACGACGTGATGACCAGACTTGTCTGCCGGAATGTTGCAGTTGTGCTTGTCGCTGGACTCCGGACGCTTGTTACCGCCGTCGATGGTGCAGAACGGCGTGCTTTCGAAAGTGGCGCGCTTGAGCGATTCGTTCGGATTCCAGCCGTTGCGGGTGATGAAATACTCGTGTTTGGTAGCCGGGTGAACCGCTGTGTAATGCCACTTGAAATCGATGTTGCGGTCCTTGATTTCAGTCAGGTGCCAACGGGTGGCGGACTGTGCATCCATGGCAGAAAACAGCGAGTGACCACCGCTGGCGATCTTGCCATCGACCGGCCCCTGCAAGGGAGCACCGCCGACGCCCGCCGGAAAGCCTTTGAAGGTTTCACCGACACTCTGCGGTTCGTACTGGGCGCCACCGCAGTTGGTGTTCAAGCCTTTCTGGCAAGCCAGCGCGCGCGACGGCGGCACTTCCAGATAGCCATGGGCGGAAACGGTTTGAGAGGCCAGCATTGCCGATAACAGGATCATCGATGAAGTGCAGGCCGTTAAAGCACTTCTTTTATCAAATGTAATTTTCATGATGTATTCCAGACTGCTTATCGAAAACAGGGCGCCTTGTGGGCGCCCCTGTTCGCTTCGTGATTGTTCGGCAATACGCCGGACAAGGGCCTGGAACCTTACGGGGATGGAGGAAAATTCTATGTAGGAGTAATCACCACGCGAGGCAGGAACAGTCTCTCCATGCCTCAATCCGACAAAAAAAGAAAACATTCTTACAGTTGGTGATGCTTTATTTTTTGAGCTTTTAAGCGGCACAAAAAAACCTGTCCGGCACGAGGCGGGACAGGCTTTGTGAAAACGGGCAATCGCTACTCGTGATACTGCGCCGACAGCTCATGTACCGCGCGCAGGAATGCACCAGCATGTTCCGGATCGACTTCCGGCGTGATGCCATGGCCGAGGTTGAACACGTGGCCGCTGCCTTTGCCGTAGCTGGCCAGGATGCGCCCGACTTCGGTACGGATGGCTTCGGGTTTCGCGTAGAGCACGGTCGGGTCCATGTTGCCTTGCAGCGCGACCTTGTCGCCAACACGGGCACGGGCGCTGCCGATGTCGCAGGTCCAGTCCAGGCCCAGTGCGTCGGCGCCGGCATCAGCGATGCTTTCCAGCCACAGGCCACCGTTCTTGGTGAACAGGATGACCGGCACCTTGCGACCTTCGTGTTCGCGGATCAGGCCGCTGACAATTTTCTTCATGTAGGCCAGGGAGAACTCCTGATACGCTGCCGCCGACAGGCTGCCGCCCCAGCTGTCGAAGATCTGTACCGCTTGCGCACCGGCCATGATCTGGCCGTTAAGGTAGCTGGTGACTGTCTGCGCGAGCTTGTCCAGCAGCAGGTGCAAGGCTTGCGGGTTGTCGTAGAGCATGGTTTTGGTCTTGCGGTAGTCTTTCGACGAGCCGCCTTCGACCATGTAGGTCGCCAGGGTCCACGGGCTGCCGGAGAAACCGATCAGCGGTACGCGGCCGTTCAGTTCGCGGCGGATGGTGCTGACCGCGTCCATCACGTAACCCAGGTCTTTGTGCGGATCAGGAATCGGCAGGGCTTCGATGTCGGCCAGGGTGCTGACGACTTTCTTGAAGCGCGGACCTTCACCGGTTTCGAAATACAGACCCTGCCCCATGGCATCGGGGATGGTCAGGATGTCGGAGAAGAGGATCGCCGCATCCAGTTGTGGATAGCGGTCGAGCGGCTGCATCGTGACTTCGCAAGCGAACGCCGGGTTCATGCACAGGCTCATGAAATCGCCGGCCTTGGCACGGCTGGCGCGGTATTCAGGCAGGTAGCGACCGGCCTGACGCATCATCCACACGGGGGTGACGTCTACGGGTTGCTTGAGCAGGGCGCGCAGGAAACGGTCGTTCTTCAGGGCAGTCATGTCGGCATCCGGAAAAAAAGTGAGGGCATTTTCTCAGAGCCGGGAGCAAAAGGCACGGTTGCAGGTCAGCCTTTTGTCTATCGGGTCAATTTGTCGCAATGTAAACGCGGTTTCCGCAACACCGCAAACCAATGTGGGAGCGGGCTTGCTCGCGAATGCGGTGTGTCAGGCAACAAAACTGTCGACTGACACTCCCTCTTCGCGAGCAAGCCCGCTCCCACATTTGGACTGCATTCCATTTCTGAAAAGTGGTTACACGCCCAGGTAATCCAGGATCCCTTCGGCGGCATTACGGCCTTCGAAGATCGCCGTCACCACCAGGTCGGAACCGCGCACCATGTCGCCACCGGCGAAGATCTTCGGGTTGCTGGTCTGGTGCTTGTACTGACCTTGTTCCGGCGCCACCACGCGGCCCTGGCTGTCGGTCTGGATTTCGAACTGCTCGAACCACGGCGCCGGGCTTGGACGGAAACCGAAAGCGATGACCACGGCGTCGGCCGGGATGATCTCTTCGGAGCCCGGGATCGGCTCGGGGCTACGGCGGCCACGGGCGTCCGGCTCGCCGAGACGGGTCTCGACCACCTTCACGCCTTCGACCTTGTCTTCACCGACAATGGCGATCGGCTGGCGGTTGTAGAGGAATTTCACGCCTTCTTCCTTGGCGTTCTTCACCTCTTTGCGCGAGCCCGGCATGTTCGCTTCGTCACGACGATAGGCGCAGGTCACCGACTTGGCGCCCTGGCGGATCGACGTACGGTTGCAGTCCATCGCCGTGTCGCCGCCGCCGAGTACCACGACCTTCTTGCCTTTCATGTCGACGAAATCTTCCGGCGACTTTTCAAAGCCCAGGTTGCGGTTGACGTTGGCGATCAGGAAATCCAGCGCGTCGTACACGCCCGGCAGGTCTTCCCCGGCAAAGCCGCCCTTCATGTAGGTGTAGGTGCCCATGCCCATGAATACCGCATCGTATTCTTCGAGCAGTTGCTCCATGGTCACGTCCTTGCCCACCTCGGTGTTGAGGCGGAACTCGATGCCCATGCCAGTGAAGACTTCGCGACGATTGCTCAGCACGGTCTTTTCCAGCTTGAACTCGGGGATGCCGAAGGTCAGCAGACCGCCGATTTCCGGGTTCTTGTCGAACACCACCGGGGTCACGCCGCCGCGCACCAGCACGTCGGCACAGCCCAGGCCCGCAGGCCCGGCACCGATGATCGCGACACGCTTGCCGGTCGGCTTGACCTTGGACATGTCCGGGCGCCAGCCCATGGCGAACGCGGTGTCGGTGATGTACTTCTCCACCGAACCGATGGTCACCGCGCCGAAGCCGTCGTTGAGGGTGCAGGCACCCTCGCACAGACGATCCTGCGGGCACACCCGGCCGCAGACTTCCGGCAGTGTGTTGGTCTGGTGCGAGAGTTCGGCGGCCTGGAGGATGTTGCCCTCGGCCACCAGCTTCAGCCAGTTGGGAATGAAGTTGTGCACCGGGCACTTCCATTCGCAATACGGGTTACCGCAACCCAGGCAGCGGTGGGCCTGGTCGGCCGACTGCTGGGGTTTGAAGGGTTCGTAGATTTCCACGAACTCTTTCTTGCGTTGACGCAACAGTTTCTTCTTCGGATCCTTGCGCCCGACCTCGATGAACTGGAAGTCATTATTCAGACGTTCAGCCATTTTAAAACCTCATCAAACTCTTCAGGCGCATATCACTGCGGGTTGGCACGGGTGCTGGAAAGCAACGATTTCAGGTTGGCAGCCTTGGGCTTGACCAGCCAGAAACGACGCACGTAATCATCGAGGTTCTCGGCGAGTTCACGACCCCACTCGCTGTCGGTCTCCTCGACGTACTCGTTCAGCACGCGTTGCAGGTGGCTGCGATAGGCTTCCATCGCCTCGCCGCTGATCCGCTGGATTTCCACCAGTTCGTGGTTGACCCGGTCAACGAAGCTGTTGTCCTGGTCGAGCACGTAGGCGAAACCGCCGGTCATGCCAGAGCCGAAGTTGTACCCGGTCTTGCCCAATACGCAGACGAAGCCACCGGTCATGTACTCGCAGCAGTGATCGCCAGTGCCTTCCACAACGGTGTGGGCACCGGAGTTACGCACGGCGAAACGCTCGCCCGCGGTGCCGGCGGCGAACAGCTTGCCGCCAGTGGCGCCGTACAGGCAGGTGTTGCCGATGATGGCACTGTCCTGGGTGCGGTAGACGCTGCCCTTCGGCGGAACGATGACCAGCTTGCCGCCGGTCATGCCCTTGCCGACGTAGTCGTTGGCGTCGCCTTCCAGGTACATGTGCAGGCCACCGGCGTTCCATACGCCGAAGCTCTGCCCTGCCGTGCCCTTGAAGCGGAACGTGACCGGCGCGTTGGCCATGCCCTGGTTACCGTGTTTACGCGCGATTTCGCCGGAGATCCGTGCGCCGATGGAACGGTCGCAGTTGCAGATATCCAGGTCGAACTCGGCGCCGCTCAAGTCGTTGATTGCCGAGGAGGCCATGTCGACCATTTTCTCGGCCAGCAGGCCCTTGTCGAACGGCGGGTTGCGTTCAACGCCACAGAACTGCGGCTTGTCCGCCGGTACGTGGTCGCTGCCCAGCAACGGAGTCAGGTCCAGGTGATGCTGCTTGGCGGTCTGGCCTTCGAGGACTTCCAGCAGATCGGTACGGCCGATCAGTTCTTCGAGGGAGCGCACGCCCAGCTTGGCCAGCCACTCACGGGTTTCTTCGGCGACGTAGGTGAAGAAATTCACCACCATGTCGACGGTACCGATGTAGTGATCCTTGCGCAGCTTCTCGTTCTGGGTCGCGACGCCGGTGGCGCAATTGTTCAGGTGGCAGATACGCAGGTATTTGCAGCCCAGGGCGATCATTGGCGCGGTACCGAAGCCGAAGCTTTCAGCGCCGAGGATCGCAGCCTTGATCACGTCGAGGCCGGTTTTCAGGCCGCCGTCGGTCTGTACCCGGACTTTGCCGCGCAGGTCATTGCCGCGCAGGGTCTGGTGGGTTTCGGCCAGGCCGAGTTCCCACGGAGCGCCCGCGTATTTGATCGAGGTCAGCGGCGATGCGCCGGTTCCGCCGTCGTAGCCGGAGATGGTGATCAGGTCCGCATAGGCCTTGGCCACACCGGCGGCGATGGTACCGACGCCCGCTTCTGCTACCAGCTTCACCGAGACCAGCGCCTTCGGGTTGACTTGTTTCAGGTCGAAAATCAGCTGCGACAAGTCTTCGATCGAATAGATGTCGTGGTGCGGCGGTGGCGAAATCAGGGTCACGCCCGGCACTGCGTAACGCAGCTTGGCGATCAGACCGTTGACCTTGCCGCCTGGCAGTTGACCACCCTCGCCGGGCTTGGCGCCCTGGGCGACCTTGATCTGCAGCACTTCAGCATTGACCAGGTATTCCGGGGTTACACCGAAACGGCCGGTGGCAACCTGCTTGATTTTCGAGCTCTTGATGGTGCCGTAGCGCGCCGGGTCTTCGCCGCCTTCACCGGAGTTGGAGCGCGCACCGAGGCGGTTCATGGCTTCGGCCAGGGCTTCGTGAGCTTCCGGCGACAGGGCGCCCAGGGAGATACCGGCGGAGTCGAAGCGCTTGAGCACCGATTCCAGTGGTTCGATCTCGCTGATGTCCAGCGGCGTGTCCAGGGTTTTGACTTTCAGCAGGTCGCGGATCATCGACACCGGGCGGTTGTCCACCAGCGACGTGTATTCCTTGAACTTGCTGTAGTCGCCCTGCTGCACAGCGGCTTGCAGGGTGCTGACCACGTCCGGGTTGTAGGCGTGGTACTCGCCACCGTGGACGAACTTCAGCAGGCCGCCTTGCTGGATCGGCTTGCGCGGGCTCCAGGCTTCGGTGGCCAGGGCTTTCTGCTCGGCTTCGATGTCGACGAAACGCGCACCCTTGATGCGGCTTGGCACGCCACGGAAGCTCAGGTTGCAGACTTCCTCGGACAGACCGATGGCTTCGAACAACTGCGCACCGCGGTACGAGGTGATGGTCGAGATGCCCATCTTCGACAGGATCTTGAGCAAGCCTTTGGTGATGCCTTTACGGTAGTTCTTGAACACCTCGTAGAGGTCGCCCAGTACTTCACCGGTACGGATCAGGTCGCCCAGCACTTCGTAGGCCAGGAACGGGTAAACGGCAGAGGCGCCGAAACCGATCAACACGGCGAAGTGATGCGGGTCACGCGCAGTCGCGGTTTCCACCAGGATGTTGGAGTCGCAACGCAGGCCTTTTTCGGTCAGGCGGTGGTGCACAGCACCTGTGGCCAGGGACGCGTGGATCGGCAACTTGCCAGGGGCAATGTGACGGTCACTCAGCACAACCTGGGTACGACCTGCGCGCACGGCTTCTTCAGCCTGATCGGCGACGTTGCGGATCGCCGCTTCGAGGCCGACGCTTTCGTCGTAGTTCAGATCGATGATCGCGCGCTCAAAGCCCGGACGATCGAGGTTCATCAGCGAGCGCCACTTGGCCGGGGAAATGACCGGCGAGCTGAGGATCACGCGCGAAGCGTGTTCCGGCGACTCCTGGAAGATGTTGCGCTCGGCACCGAGGCAGATCTCCAGCGACATGACGATGGCTTCACGCAGCGGATCGATCGGCGGGTTGGTGACCTGCGCGAACTGCTGGCGGAAATAGTCGTACGGCGTGCGCACGCGCTGGGACAGCACGGCCATCGGCGTATCGTCGCCCATCGAGCCCACGGCTTCGTAGCCCTGTTCGCCCAGTGGACGCAGCACCTGGTCGCGCTCTTCGAACGTGACCTGATACATCTTCATGTATTGCTTGAGCTGATCGACGTCGTAGAACGCCGAACCGTGGTCGTTGTCTTCCATGGTCGCCTGGATGCGCAGGGCATTCTTGCGCAGCCATTGCTTGTACGGATGACGGGACTTCAGACGGTTGTCGATCGCGTCGGTGTCGAGGATCTGGCCGGTTTCGGTGTCCACGGCAAAGATCTGGCCCGGGCCAACGCGGCCTTTGGCGATCACGTCTTCAGGCTGGTAGTTCCAGACACCGATTTCCGAGGCCAGGGTGATAAAGCCGTTCTTGGTGGTGACCCAACGCGCCGGACGCAGACCGTTACGGTCGAGCAGGCACACCGCGTAACGACCGTCGGTCATTACCACGCCGGCCGGGCCGTCCCACGGTTCCATGTGCATCGAGTTGTATTCGTAGAACGCACGCAGATCCGGGTCCATGGTTTCGACGTTCTGCCACGCAGGCGGAATGATCATCCGCACGCCACGGAACAGGTCGATGCCGCCGGTGACCATCAGCTCCAGCATGTTGTCCATGCTCGAGGAGTCGGAACCCACACGGTTGACCAGCGGGCCGAGTTCTTCCAGGTCCATCAGGTCGTTGGTGAACTTGGTGCGACGGGCCACGGCCCAGTTGCGGTTGCCGGTGATGGTGTTGATCTCGCCGTTGTGCGCCAGGAAGCGGAACGGTTGAGCCAGCGGCCATTTCGGCAGGGTGTTGGTGGAGAAGCGCTGGTGGAACACGCAAATCGAGGTTTGCAGGCGCTCATCGCTCAGGTCCGGATAGAAGGCGGTCAAGTCCGCCGGCATCATCAGGCCTTTATAAATGATGGTCTTGTGGGAAAAGCTGCACACGTAGTGGTCGGTGTCGGCGGCGTTGGCCACGGACGAGCGACGACGGGAAGTGAACAGCTTGACGGCCATGTCCTGATCGCTCAAGCCTTCACCACCGATGAACACTTGCTCGATCTGCGGCAGGCGCTCAAGGGCCAGGCGGCCGAGGACGCTGGTGTCGATCGGCACTTTGCGCCAGCCGACCAGTTGCAGACCGGCGGCCAGGATCTCGCGGTTCATGTTCTCGCGAGCGGCTTCGGCCTTGACGGGGTCCTGGTTGAAGAAAACCATGCCCACAGCGTATTGCTTGGGCATTTCGACGCCGAAGGTTTCCTGGGCGATGGCTCGCAGGAACACGTCCGGCTTTTGAATCAGCAGACCGCAACCGTCACCGGTCTTGCCGTCGGCATTAATCCCACCGCGGTGGGTCATGCAGGTCAGGGCCTCGATGGCCGTTTGCAAAAGGGTATGACTGGGCTCGCCCTGCATATGAGCAATCAGGCCGAAACCGCAGTTATCCTTGAATTCATCTGGTTGGTACAGACCTGCTTTCATAGACACTTTCTCACCAGGCTGCTTCTCTCGAAGCAAATTTCTTTTCAATTCAACCACTTACCAACCGCGCCGAACGTACGCCAGCTTTGCGGGGGCAAAAGGGAGGTCATTGTACACACCGACACGGAGGCTCACAAATTTGACGACGAAATGTCGCAAATCTATGTCGCATTTGTGAAAGGTTTAAAGCGATCTGCTGTGCTAGTCAAAACTTTTTTTAATTCTGACCGCAACGACTCAAAGACTACTGTGACGCAGACACCACAAGGCACGCAGCCCGGAAGGTTGCGCGCACTTGTAGAAATTTTGAGGTGCTTGGAGAGGCGGCCTGGGTAAGGCCGCCGAATCTTCAGCGAGTTGTTGCCAGTTCCTGTTGGACGCTGGCGACAGTGCGAGGCCAAGGTTTACCAGCCTGAACCTTCGCTGGCAAGGCCTTGATGGCGGAAACGGCTGCATCACGATTGGCGAAGCTGCCGTAGGTGATCACGTAGAGCGGCTTGCCATTGAGGACTTTCTTGAAATAACGGTACTCGCCGCCCTGCTCCTTGACGAAGCTTTGCGCGGCGGTCTCGGAGCTGGTGCCGAGGATTTGCACCACGTAGTTACCCGGTGCCTGACCAGCGTACCAGGTACCGCCAGCAGCTTTGGCCACCGGAGCGGATTTCTCCGCGGGCTTGGCCGCCGCGGCAACGACTGGCTTGGCTGGCGCTGGAGCAGGCTTGGCCACTGGAGCAGGCGCAGGCTTGGCAGTGGCGACCTGAGTCGGCGCAGGTGTCGGCTTGGCCGCTGGTGTCGGCGCAGGGCCGGCAGGTACACCCGCTGGTGGTGCAGTAGTCGTGACTGTCGGCGGCGTAGCGCTGGAGCCTTCTACCGGAACGCCATCATCGCCTTCGGTGATGCCGCCCGCGGCTTCAGCCAGTGGGGCGCGCATGACCGGTTGCGAGTTACCGACCAACGGCAATGGCATCGGCTGCGTGCTGCCGGCGAATTCGACGGCCGGAGCACCGCCATTCGCGGCTGGCTGACCCTGGCCAAGCGGCAGTTGCGCCTGTTCATTGGTCGGTGCACCGGTGGTCGGCGCCTTGTTGCGACCCGGAATCAACCAGGCGGCAGCTACCGCGACCACGACCACGGCGGAAATCGCCAATACGTGTTTCTTCGGCATATTGAACCCCATTTTTGGACGCTTGACCGCTGAGCGGCTGGCGATCATGGCTTCGATCATTGCATCGCGGGCGACCTGATTGATGCTGCCAGGCCAGCCTTCGGAGCTTTCGTGAATATCAGAGATCTGATCCGCGGTGAAAAGTTCGATACCGCGACCCGCGCCTTCGAGCCGCTGCTCCAGATATTCGCGGGTTTCTTCTTCGGTGTAGGGCTGCAACTCGATGACGTGGAAGCGCTCTTCCTCGAGATGCAGAGCCTCAAGTTGACCGATCAGCGAGGTCTCACCGAACAGGAACACATGCGGGCGACCCTCAGGCGCGCCGGCAGCCAGGACCATCAGAGTCTCAAGGGCGGATTCGTCGAGTTGTTCGGCGTCATCGACCAGCAGATAGACTTCTTGCCCGGTCAGTGCGAGTTGCACCACTTGGGCCAGAATCGCGTCGGCATCAGCCTGGCCGACGTTCAGCGCCTGGGCCACCTGACGCAGCACACCGGCCGCATCGCCGGCGCCGCGGGCAGAAACCACCACACTTTGTACCGATTGCTTGTTGGTGCTGGCGACCAGGGCCTGACGCAACAGGGTCTTGCCACTGCCTTCGGGGCCAGTGACTACCAGCAGCAACTGGCTGTAGCGGGCCAGGTGATGCAGTTGTCCCAGCACGGGTTTGCGCTGGGCCGGGAAAAATTTGAAGCCAGGTACCCGTGGAGCAAAAGGGTCATGACTCAACTGGTAATGGCCGAGGAAAGCCTCGTCGGCATGCAAACTAGTCATCGTGTTCTTATTAACCTTTAAGCTGAGCCAGGGCGCGGTAGTCTGCCCCCAGCGTGGCCTGTAGAACCTCTTTCGGATAATCGTCGGTCACCACCGCTTCGCCCATGTGGCGCAGCAGCACCAGGCGCAAACGACCGTCGATCACTTTTTTATCAATGGACATATGTTCGAGGAAATCGGCTTCTGTCATCTCTTGCGGCGGAATGACCGGCAGCCCCGCACGCTGGAACAGACGAATACCGCGATCACGCTCCTGCTCGCTGATCCAGCCGAGTCGCGCGGACATTTCCAGCGCCATTACGGTGCCAGCAGCCACTGCCTCACCATGAAGCCATACACCATAGCCCATGTGGGTTTCGATGGCGTGGCCAAACGTATGGCCCAGGTTCAAAGTGGCACGAACGCCCGTCTCTTTCTCATCGGCACCGACCACCGCCGCCTTGGCCGCGCAGGAGCGCTCGATGGCATAGGTCAGGGCTTGCTGGTCCAGACTGCGCAGGCGGTCGACGTTGTCTTCGAGCCAGGTCAGGAACGGCTCATCACAGATCAGCCCGTACTTGATGACTTCGGCCAGCCCGGCGGACAGCTCGCGCGCCGGCAAGGTGTTGAGGCTGGCGGTATCGATCAGCACCACGTTCGGCTGATAGAAGGCGCCGACCATGTTCTTGCCCAGCGGATGGTTGATCCCGGTCTTGCCGCCCACCGAGGAGTCGACCTGCGACAGCAGCGTGGTCGGAACCTGGATGAAATCGACGCCGCGCTGGTAGCAGGCGGCGGCAAAGCCGGCCATATCACCGATCACACCGCCACCGAGGGCGATCACCGTGGTGCGCCGATCATGCCGGGCGGTCAGCAGGCCGTCGAAAATCAGTTGCAGGGTTTCCCAGGTCTTGAAGGCTTCGCCGTCGGGCAGCACCACGGAAATCACCGAGAACTGCGCCAGGCTGCGGGTCAGACGCTCGAGATAGAGCGGCGCAACCGTCTCGTTGGAGATGATTGCTACTTGCCGTCCGCGAATGTGCGGGGCCAGCAGCTCAGGCTGATCCAACAAACCTTCGCCAATATGAATCGGGTAGCTGCGCTCGCCCAGATCGACCTTGAGTGTCTGCATGTGTCCCCACAGTGAAGATGGAATCAGGCGTTCTGCCCTGAGTTAACGAATATCCACGGCCTCATCTGGTGTGACGCCGTTCGGTAGCCATCCGCCACAACCTGGAGTGGTCCTGGCGGACGCCGAGGATAGCGCATTTCCCGCGGCGCTTTAACGGGGTGGCAACTGCTGCAGGCGCTCCAGAATGTCGAGTACGACCATTCGTGGCGGCCGCTCATCGGTTTCGACCACCAGGTCGGCAATTTCCCGATAAAGCGGATCGCGGATCGCCAACAGATCCCGAAGGGTCTTGGCCGGATCAGCGGTACGCAACAATGGCCGATTGCGGTCGCGAGACGTACGGCCGACCTGTTGCTCGACCGACGCATGCAGATAAACCACACGCCCACCGGCATGCAGTGCCCGACGATTGGCTTCGCGCATGACCGCGCCCCCGCCTGTCGCCAGCACCACACCGTCGTAATCGCACAGCTCGGCAATCATTGCCTGCTCGCGATCACGAAAGCCCGGTTCGCCTTCCTTATCGAAGATCCAAGGGATATTGGCGCCCGTGCGCAATTCAATTTCCTTATCGGAATCTTTGAATGGCAGGCGCAGCTCTTTGGCCAGCAACCGGCCGATGGTGCTTTTTCCAGCACCCATCGGTCCAACAAGAATCAAATTTCGCACAGAATCAATGACTCACAGCAATCGCCCGATTATTCATGATACGCGGAGTGAGGAATACCAACAGCTCGGATTTTTTCTCCGAAACCACGTCACGCCGGAAAAGGCGGCCAAGATACGGCACATCGCCAAGAAATGGCACCTTATCTACAACCTTGCTCTGAGTATTTGAGAAAACACCGCCAATGACGATGGTCTCGCCATCGTTGACCAGGACCTTGGCGTTGACTTCGTTTTTCTTGATGGGCGGTACATCCTGAACCTTGTTCAGGAAGTCCGGTTCGTCCTTGGTGACCTTGACCTCCATGATGATCCGGTTGTCGGGCGTGATCTGCGGCGTCACCTCCAGCGACAGCGAAGCCTCCTTGAACGAGACCGAAGTCGCGCCGCTGGAGCTGGCTTCCTGATAGGGAATCTCGGTGCCCTTGAGGATTTTCGCGGTTTCCTTGTCGGACGTGACCACTTTGGGCTGTGAGACGATTTCCCCGTTGCCGGTTTTCTCCATGGCCGTAAGTTCCAGGTCCAGCAAGACGTTATCGGTGATGAACGCGATGCCGATTCCCGAGGTGTTGTTGGCTACACCCATGTCGACGAACGGTGAGTTGGTGCTGGTACTGCCGGGCGTGCCGATGGTCGATGACCCATTGAGCCCATTGCTGACGCCGGAGGTGTTCCAGTTGCCCTTGTTCTGTATCGAACCGCCCCAGCGCACCCCGAGGCTTTTGTCATAGTCGACGTTGGCTTCGACTATGCGCGCCTCGATCATCACCTGACGCACGGGGATATCCAGCTGCGTAACGATCCTGCGCAACTCATCCAGCCGGTCCTGGGTCTGGTAGGCAATGATGTTGTTGGTGCGCTCATCGACAGTGATCGACCCCCGTTCGTCGGGCTTCGCTTCAGCACTGGTCACTGACTGGAAGAGCTTGGCGATGTCCGCCGCCTTGGCGTAATTGACCTGCAACAACTCCCGACGCAACGGCGCCAGATCGGCAATCTGCTTCTGCGATTCGAGCTCCTGACGCTCACGGGCAGCAATTTCATCGGCCGGCGCAACAAGCAGGACATTGCCGACCTTGCGCTTGTCCAGCCCCTTGGTTTTCAGCACCAGATCCAGCGCCTGATCCCACGGCACGTTCTGCAGACGCAGGGTAATTCCCCCCTGGACCGTATCGCTGGCCACCAGATTGAGGTTGGTGAAATCGGCGATCAGTTGCAGCACCGAGCGCACATCGATGTCCTGGAAATTCAGCGATAGCTTCTCGCCGCTATAGGCCTGTTGCCCGGCATTGCGCTTTTGCAGTTCGTCGACCGTCGCCGGGCGAACGCTGATAGTGAGCTTGTTGTCAGTCTGATAGGTCGAGTAATCGAACGTGCCGCCGGGTTCAATACTGATGGTGGCTCGATCGCCGCTCGCGCTGGCATTGACGAACTGCACGGGCGTGGCGAAATCCTTCACGTCCAGTCGCACGCGCAATCGCTCGGGCAATAAGGTTTTGGCAAATCCGACGATGATCCTGCCTTCGCGCTCTTGTATGTCGGGTGCAATCGATGGATCCGACAAGTCGATCACCACGTTGCCTTCGCCCTGGGTTCCCCGCTGGAAATCCACACCCCGAATGACCTTGCCCGCCGTCGCGGCGGCCCGAGCCGGAACCGGCATTGCTGTGGCCGCCGGCCTGGATGTCGACGGTTTGACTCCCTGCCCGACGACGACCAGCAGATTGTTGCCTTCAATTCGCGAGTCGTACGGGGCCGACTGGGCCAGGTTGATGATCAATCGCGTACGGTCCCGGGCTTCCACCACCGTTGCACTGCGGGCATTTCCACTGCCGAGATCGCGAGTCTTGCTGGCCAACTGACTGGCGACACCCGGCAAGTCCAGGGCAATCCGGGCCGGCGAATCCGTCGTGTAGCCGTGGGGCACCGGGGGTGGTGCATCGAACGACAACTTCAACTCGACACGGTCACCGGGCAGCGCAGCGACATCCAGCGCCTTGAGATTGGCTGCTTGTACCATCGGCGACAACAACGCTATCCATAGCGAAAGGCCGACGGTGGAAAGAATCCTGTTCATTATTGGAGTTCCACTATGAGTGCTCTTTCAAGGAAATGGTCCGGGGACGCTCCAGCCAAGCACCCTGACCATCCGGGACAATTTCAACCACATCGACTTGAGAGCCGCTGATCGCAACGATCCGTCCGTCGTTGCGCCCCAGGTAATCGCCGACTTTCAGCCGGTGCACCCCACCCGCCCCACGCAGCAGGGCATAGGAGCCCGTCGCATTGGAAAGGGTGCCGACCATTTGAAACTGCTCGATGTTGAAGCCTTCGAGGTATTGCTTGACCCGACCCGGGTCGGGTTTGACGTTGTGCGAGCCCCTGCGCCGGGCCGCCAGATCAGTGCTGATCTGCGGCGAAAACGGGCTGCGCAGATTCGCCGCGTTGTAAGTGAATGCCGGGTAAGACCGGAATACCGGCGTTGGTTCAATCTTCCCCGGCCCATGCAGGCGCGTTTCCTTCATGTACGCGTCCAGATCGGTGTAGTCATCGCCTGCGCCACAACCGGACAGGGCAGACAGCAACACCACCACAAAACAACGTCCCGGGATCATTGATGCTGTCCCTTGTCGTTGTAGCGGTAGGTCTTGGCGAGGATGGTCAAGCGCAGCTTCGGACCACCCTCGGGGCTGACGGGGGCAAGGTCGAAATCGTGCAAGGTGACGATTCGCGGCAACCCGGCCACACCACTGACGAAAGTGGCCAGGTCGTGGTAGTCCCCGGTGACCGTGATCTGGATCGGCAGTTCGATGTAGAACGGCTGGGCGACTTCAGGCAGCAACTTGATCTCTTCGAACTCCAGGCCGCTGCCCAGGCCCGTACGCGTGATGTCTTCCAGCAAGCCGGGGACTTCGGTGTCGCTGGGCAGTTGACGCAATAGCACGACGAAGGCGCTCTCCATCTCCTTCAACTGCCGGGTGTAGAGATCCAGATTCGCCGCCATGCGGGCCTTGTCGGCGAACTGTTCCTTGAGTGCCGACTCCTCTTCGCGCTTGAGATCGAGCTGGCTCACAAGGTCGCGGGTGGAAAAGCTATAGCCAAAGGCCAGCACCAGAAGCACGAGCAAACCAGCCACCAGACACTTGATCGCTGGCGGCCAGGAACCCATGTTGCTGGTATCCAGATCATTGATGTCGATCTTGCGCAGCCCTTCAAACCATTCAGACAGACTCATTTGCCTTCCTCCGGTTTTGCGGGCTGAGTCTGGCGAACGGTCAGCTGGAAGACGTTGGCCTGCCCCACCTGACCGGCAGCCGTGGCCTTGACTTCGGTCAGGCTCGGCGCATCGAACCAGTCTGATGCCTCCAGGTTGCGCATCAAATCCGAAACACGGTTGTTGGATTGCGCGGCGCCGGTGATGGACAAGGTCTTTGCGGTCATTTTCACCTCGGTGAAATACACGCCGTCGGGCAGGGCTCGCGCCAATTGGTCAAATATTCGCCCGCTGATCTGGCGATTACCTTGCAGGTCCTGGATGACGCCCATGCGCTCGACCAGTTGCTGGCGGCGCGCCTTGAGATCATTGATCCGGGTGATCCGCTCATCGATCTCGGCGACTTGCTTGCCGATGTAATTGTTACGGGCGACTTGCCGATCGATGGCACCGCTGATGACCTGGTTCGCGACCAGCACCGCACCCATCGTGCCCACCATCACCGCCACCAGGGTCAGAAGGAAACGCTTGCGGCGAACTTCACGTCGCTCCTCGCGCCAGGGTAAAAGGTTGATCCGTGCCATCAGTCGAAGCTCCTGAGGGCCAGACCGCAGGCGATCATCAACGCCGGGGCATCACTCGCCAGGGCAGCACCATTGACCTTGCTGCCCAGAGTCATATCGCAAAAAGGGTTTGCGACCTGGGTCGGCGTGCCCAATTGCTGCTCGATCAAACGGTCCAGCCCCGGGATCGATGCGGTACCGCCAGCCAGCAGGACATGGTCGACGGTGCTGTACTGGCCGGAGGCAAAGAAGAAATGCAACGAGCGCGACACCTGCTGCACCAGCGCCTCTCGAAATGGCTGCAAGACCTCACCTGCATAGTCATCCGGCAAACCGCCCTTCTTTTGCGCCAGCCCCGCCTGCTCCAGCGTCAGGCCGTAGCGACGCTGGATTTCCTCGGTCAGTTGCCGACCGCCAAACAGTTGTTCGCGGGTGTAGATGATCCGCCCGTTGCGCAGCACGCTCAGGGTGGTCATGGTGGCGCCGATGTCGATCACGGCGACCGTCGAAGGTCCCCCGGAAACCGTGAGCCGACTGGCCAGCAATTCGAATGAGCGCTCCAGCGCGTAGGCCTCGACATCGACCACACGAGCGGTCAGCCCCGCCAGGGCCAGGGCGGCCTCGCGGACCTCGACGTTTTCCTTGCGACAAGCGGCGAGCAGCACGTTGACGCGCTCGGGATTGCGCCCGGAGGTGCCCTGTACTTCAAAGTCGATCGCGACTTCGTCCAGGGGATAAGGAATGTACTGATCGGCCTCGATCTTCAGCTGGCTTTCCATCTCGTCCTCGGAAAGTCCGGCCTCCATCTCGATGGTCTTGGTGATCACCGCCGAGCCCGCCACGGCCACGGCCACGTTCTTCTGGCCGGTTCTGGCCTTGGCCAGCGCGCGCGCAAGGGCCTGCCCCACGCCTTCGAGTTCGGCGATATTCTTTTCGATCACCGCGCCGACCGGCAACGGCTCGACCGCATACGCCTCGACCCGGTAGCGCTCGCCCTGACGGCTCAACTCAAGAAGTTTCACCGAGGTGGAGCTAATATCGATTCCCAAGAGCGTATTGGATTTTTTGTTGAAGAGTCCTGGCACTACCAATTCCCTATGACTTTCCGTGAGTTACGGACTCTGCAATGTCCATTGCGTTCAATCCGCCCGTCTTGACAGCAGCGCCAGCCGCGCTCCCGATCAGAAAAATGCTTATAATGCCCAGCGTTTTTTTCCGCATTTGCTCAAGCGCGGGTCGTTCTGATTTAGCCTGAACCCTGTTGCCCAATTCATTTTTACCCTGGATATCCAAAAGCCTTGATTCGTCTGCTGAAGTTTTTCGGTTGGTCCATCGTCGCGGTTTTCTGCGGACTCCTTCTGGGTCTGAGCGGGGCGTACCTCTACCTTAGTCCCGGACTTCCGTCCGTGGAGGCGCTGAGAAGCATCCAGTTGCAGATCCCTTTGCGGGTCTACAGCAGCGATAACAAGTTGATCGCCGAATTTGGCGAAATGCGCCGTACACCGATCCGTTTCGCCGACATTCCCCCCAACTTCATCAATGCGTTACTAAGTGCTGAAGACGACAATTTCGCCAACCACTACGGCGTCGATCCGAGCAGCCTGATGCGTGCCGCGACCCAGCTGGTCAAAAGCGGACACATCCAGTCCGGCGGCAGCACGATCACCATGCAGGTGGCGAAGAACTTCTTCCTGACCAGCGAACGCAGCTTTTCACGCAAGACCACCGAGATCCTCCTGGCCCTGCAGATCGAACGCCAGCTGACCAAGGACGAGATCCTCGAGCTGTACGTCAACAAGATCTATCTGGGTAACCGCGCCTACGGCATCGAGGCGGCGGCGCAGGTCTATTACGGCAAATCGATCCGCGATGTCAGCCTGGCGCAGATGGCGATGATTGCCGGCCTGCCCAAGGCGCCGTCGCGCTTCAACCCATTGGCCAACCCGGCGCGCAGCAAGGAGCGTCGCGACTGGATCCTGGGGCGCATGTACAAGCTCGGGAAAATCAGCGAGGCCGACTACACCGCTGCGGTCAACGAGCCGCTGAACGCCAGCTATCACGTGCCGACTCCGGAAGTGAACGCCCCGTACATCGCCGAAATGGCCCGTGCCGAAATGGTCGGGCGTTATGGCAGTGACGCGTATACCGAAGGCTTCCGCGTCACCACCACGGTGCCGAGCGATCTCCAGGAACTGGCCAACACCGCGGTCCACGAAGGCCTGATGACCTACGATCAGCGCCACGGCTATCGCGGGCCCGAGTCGCGGCTGCCGGGCAAGACTCGCGAAGCCTGGGCAACCGAGCTGACCAAACAACGCACCATCAGCGGCCTGGAACCGGCCATCGTGACCCTGGTCGACAAGAGCGGCCTGCAAGTGCTGACCCGCACCGGCCAGGAACACGTGAACTGGGACACCATGAAGTGGGCCCGACCGTTCCTGAACACCAACAGCATGGGGGCCAACCCGAAACAACCTTCGGACGTGGCCCAGGTCGGCGATCTGATTCGCGTGCAGCGTCAGCCTGACAATTCGCTGAAGTTCAGCCAGATCCCGCAGGCCCAGGGCGCACTGGTATCCCTGGACCCACAGAACGGTGCCATTCGCTCGCTGGTCGGCGGTTTCGCCTTCGAGCAGAGCAACTACAACCGCGCACTGCAGGCCAAGCGCCAGCCAGGCTCGAGCTTCAAGCCATTCGTCTACGCCGCCGCACTGGATAGCGGCTACACCGCCTCCAGTCTGGTGAACGACGCACCGATCGTGTTCGTCGACGAGTACCTGGACAAGGTCTGGCGTCCGAAGAACGACACCAACACCTTCCTCGGCCCGATTCGCCTGCGTGAGGCGCTGTACAAGTCGCGCAACCTGGTGTCGATCCGCTTGCTGCAAGCGATGGGCGTGGGCAAGACCATCGACTACATCACGCGCTTCGGCTTCAACAAACAGGACCTGCCACCCAACCTGTCCCTGGCGCTGGGCACCGCGACCCTGACGCCAATGGAAATCGCCACCGGCTGGAGCACCTTCGCCAACGGCGGCTACAAGATCACCCCGTTCATCATCGACAGGATCGAAAGCCGCAACGGCGACACGCTGTTCGTCGCCAACCCGCCGAGCGTGCCTCAGGGCGGCGCCGCCAGCGATGGCATTGCCGCGCCAGCCGTCCCTCAAGCCTTCACCGTCAACGCGACGCCAGGCGAAGCCCCGGGCACTACGCCGATGCCACAAGCACCCGCCGTGGCCGAACGCATCGTTGACGGGCGCACCACATACATCCTCAACAGCATGCTTGAGGACGTGATCAAGCTCGGCACCGGTCGTCGCGCGCTAGCCCTGGGCCGCCCTGACATTGCCGGCAAGACCGGTACGACCAACGAATCCAAGGACGCCTGGTTCTCCGGTTACAACGCCGATTACGTGACGACCGTGTGGACCGGTTTCGATCAACCGGAAAGCCTGGGTCGCAAGGAATTCGGCGGCACCGTCGCGCTGCCGATCTGGATGAACTACATGGGCGCCGCGCTCAAAGGCAAACCGCCGCATACGCAACCGGAGCCAGAAGGCATCCTCAGCCTGCGAGTCGATCCGATCAGCGGCCGCGCGGCCAGCCCGGGCACGCCAGGGGCCTACTTCGAGCTGTTCAAGGTCGAAGATACGCCACCGTCGGGGAACGAACTGGGCAACGGCCTGGCACCTGGCAGCCCGCTGCCAGCGGATGAAGCGGCGCCGATCGATTTGTTCTGATAGCTGCAAGTTGAAAAGCCCCGCCTTCGAAAGAAGTGCGGGGCTTTTTTTGCCTGCCTGTTTTGATATTGACTGATCCGGCCTCTTCGCGGGCAAGCCCACAGGAATCAGCGGCGTATATAAATTCGATGAACACCATCGCCCACTGTGGGCGAGCTTGCTCGCGAAGAGGCCCTCATAGGCGGCGCAAAACTGTCAGGCACAAAAAAGCCCCGACTCTCACAAGCCGGGGCTTTCATTGAATCGCTACAACGGCTTAGCCGTTGAACACGTCATCCACGCTCTTGAGCGGGTAGTTCTTCGGATACGGCAGGGTCGCCACGCCGGTCTCGATCGCAGCTTTGGCCACGGCATCGGAGATCAGGGTGATCAGACGGGCATCCATTGGCTTCGGAATGATGTACTCACGACCGAATTCCAGCTTGATGCCGCCGTAGGCGTCGCACACTTCCTGAGGTACTGGCAGCTTGGCCAGTTCACGCAGGGCGTTGGCCGCAGCCACTTTCATTTCTTCGTTGATGCGCTTGGCGCGAACGTCCAGGGCACCACGGAAGATGAAAGGGAAGCCCAGTACGTTGTTGACCTGGTTCGGGTAGTCGGAACGACCGGTGGCCATGATCACGTCGTTACGGGTCGCGTGCGCCAGCTCCGGGGAGATTTCCGGATCAGGGTTCGAGCACGCGAACACGATCGGGTTCGGCGCCATCGACAGCAGGCCTTCAGCGCTCAGCAGGTTCGGGCCGGACAGGCCAACGAACACGTCAGCGCCTTGCAGGGCGTCAGCCAGGGTGCGCTTGTCGGTCGCGTGAGCGAACACAGCCTTGTACTGGTTCAGGTCGTCACGGCCGGAGTGGATCACGCCGGTACGGTCGACCATGTAGATGTTTTCGATGTTGGCGCCCATGCTCACCAGCAACTTCATGCAGGAGATAGCGGCAGCGCCGGCACCCAGGCAGACGATCTTGGCTTCCGGCAGGGTTTTGCCAGCGATTTCCAGCGCGTTGATCATGCCGGCGGCGGTCACGATAGCGGTGCCGTGCTGGTCATCGTGGAATACCGGAATATCGCACTGCTCGATCAGAGCGCGTTCGATTTCAAAGCACTCCGGTGCCTTGATGTCTTCCAGGTTGATGCCACCGAAGGTGATGGAGATGCGCTTGACGGTGTCGATGAAGGCTTGCGGGCTTTCGGAGTCGACTTCGATGTCGAAAACGTCGATGCCGGCGAAGCGCTTGAACAGCACGCCTTTACCTTCCATCACTGGCTTGGAAGCCAATGGGCCGAGGTTACCCAGGCCGAGAATCGCGGTGCCATCGGAAATGACTGCAACCAGGTTGCCTTTGCCGGTGTACTTGTAGGCCAGTTCAGGATCGCGGGCGATCTCGCGTACTGGTTCGGCTACGCCCGGGCTGTAGGCCAGCGACAGGTCGCGGGCGGTAGCGGTGGCCTTGGTGAGCTCGACACTCAGCTTCCCTGGACGAGGATTGGCGTGATATTCGAGAGCGGCAGTTTTCAGATCAGACATTTTGGCATTCCGCTTTTACTGTTGGACAGACTGGTCAGCGAGGATACGCGCCTCGCAAAATCCCCACAAGACTGACCGGTCACCCCTGTCAAGCGCCCGGCCCTACGACTTTGGGCCAAGAGCCACAGCACACAAGGGCTAGACTGTTCACAATCGACAGAAAAAATGTCTACAATTTTTTATCACTGCATCACTTGAAACATCGCCGGGTCGGTCAAGGGCAACATCCAGCGCGCCTGACCTTCTTTCAGTCCGCCACGTCGCGAACGATCCAGCACCCAACCGCGCGCCTCGATCTGCTTGCCTTCGAGCCGTTCCAGCGAGGCTGCATCGAACCGTCCCAGCAGATTGGGCGCAACCTTCAATACAACCGAATCCTGCAATTCGATCCAAACCCCGCCGCGATTGCGTTGAACCTTGCTCACACGACCGCTGAGCACGGCAAAGCCGGAAGTGCTGATCTGCTCCGCCTTCAGTACAGGCGACTGGCGCCACACACCGAGCCCGGCCTGCCGAGCGCTGTTTTCTGCGGCTTGCTGACAGGCGACCAGATCGACATTCGGTGCCACCGCCACCTGAAACCCCAGGCCTTCGGCGAGCATTTGCGCTTCGAGGCTGGCGCCATCGGCACCGTAGACATGAGCCAGGGTGCGACCGTAATGGTCTTTGCTTTCTTTGCCGGGCAGCAAACCAACCTGCCCGTCACTCGCCGCCACCAGGGCTTCAAGTCGCTTGCGCGCGACCACGGCGAACGGTTCGTCGGAACGGCCATTCTTGCCCAGCTCCGGCGTGTTCAAGCCGATCATGCGCACGCTGCGGCCATCGCTCAGGCGCAGGGTGTCGCCGTCCACCACCCGCTGCACCGCGACGGGCGTCAGGCCGCCGGGTGCCGGGCAAAACGCCTGGGCGCCGGATAGCCAAATCGCGGACATAAAAAAGGCGCCCGCGAGGGACGCCTTTTTCATCAGCATGGAAAAACCGGAACGGCTTCCCAAGTTGATTGGCCTTAGGCCTTTTTCGCGCCGAAAGCACCGAAACGGTCGGCGAAGCGCTGTACGCGGCCGCCAGTGTCCAGAGTCTTCTGCTTACCGGTGTAGAACGGGTGGCATTCGTTGCAAACGTCGATCGCCAGGGCTTTGCCGAAGGTCGAACGGGTTTCGAACTTGTTGCCGCAGCTGCAGGTAACAGCAACTGCCGGGTATTCTGGATGGATATCAGCTTTCATGGTGTCTTCCTCAGGCTAGCGTGCCGCCACCCAACACTATTGTTGAATACCGCACGTAATTAGGCCGCGGATTCTACCAGACAATCCTGATCACGCAAGCTGTCCCTGAGACCGACCGTCTGCTAGGCTCCCGGCCTCAAGCGCATTCCCATGTGGGAGCGGGCTTGCTCGCGAAAGCGGTGTGTCAGGCGATAAATGCGTTGACTGACACTCCTTCTTCGCGAGCAAGCCCGCTCCCACAATTGATCTGCGTCCACCCCTTCTTTATGTTGCCTGCTAACCGAGATCCCCCCGCGTGCCCGACGCCATTTTGCGCCTCGCCCTGCCTTCGCCGCTGCGCCGCCTGTTCGACTACCGCGCTCCGGCTGGCGTACTGCGCGCCCAGTTGCACCCCGGCATGCGCCTGCGGGTACCGTTTGGCCGGCGCGAGATGATCGGCATTCTGGTGGAAGTCACCGACACCAGCGAAGTGCCAGTCGAGAAGCTCAAGCCGGCCCTGGCCCTGCTTGACGCTACGCCACCGCTGCCACCCGCGCTGTTCAAGTTGTGTCTGTGGACGTCCCAGTATTACCAGCACAGCCTTGGCGACACCTTGAGCTGGGCGCTGCCGGTTTTGCTGCGCCAGGGTGAGCTGGCTGAAGCGCGCCAGGAGCGTTTCTGGTCTGCCGTGCCAGGGGCAAGCCTCGATGATCCGCGCATCGCCCGCGCCCCGCGCCAGCGTGAAGCCCTGGCCACGCTGGCCCAGCACCCCCACGGCGTCGCCCATCAATTGCTGAGCAAACTGATGCTGAGCAAGGACAGCCTGGATTTGCTGCTGGCCAAGGACCTGGTGCAGGTCGAGATCCGCCGGCACGCCCCGGGTGCACGCCACGAACACTGGCTGGCGCAACCGGAACTCCCGCTGAACCCGGAGCAGCGCGCTGCCTATGAGGCGATTCGCGCCGGCTTCGACAGTTATCACGCGTTCCTGCTGGCCGGCGTCACCGGCAGCGGCAAGACCGAAGTTTATCTGCAATTGATCCGCGAAACCCTTGAGGCCGGCAAGCAGGCGCTGGTGCTGATCCCGGAAATCAACCTCGGCCCGCAGACCCTGGCGCGCTTCGAACAGCGTTTCAATGCCCGGATCGCGCTGATCCATTCGGCGGTCAATGACCGCGAACGCCTCGAGGCCTGGCTGGCCGCCCGGGACGGTGAGGCCGACATCATCATAGGCACCCGCTCGGCCCTGTTCACACCGATGAAGAACCCAGGCCTGATCATCATCGACGAAGAGCACGACGGCTCCTATAAACAGCAGGAAGGTTTGCGCTATCACGCCCGTGATCTGGCATTGGTGCGGGCGCGACAGGAAAACATCCCGATTGTCCTCGGCTCCGCCACCCCTTCGCTGGAAAGCCTGCACAACGCCTACACCGGTCGCTATGGGTTGCTGCGCTTGAACGAGCGTGCCGGCGGCGCCAAACAGCCGCGCTTCCTGCGTCTGGATGTCAAAAGCCGCCCGCTGGACAGCGGCATTTCCGGGCCGATGCAACAAGCCATCGGCCAGACCCTGGCCGCCGGGCAGCAGGTCCTGGTGTTCCTCAACCGCCGCGGCTTCGCCCCGACCCTGCTGTGCCATGACTGCGGCTGGATGTCCGAGTGCCAGCGCTGTGATGCGCGGATGACCGTGCATCAGCGTTACGGCGAGCTGCGCTGCCACCATTGCGGCTACGTCGAACGCGTGCCGCGCCAGTGCCCGAAGTGCAGCAAGGTCGATCTGCGCCCCGTTGGCGCCGGCACCGAGCGGGCCGAGGAGCGCCTGGCGATTCTGTTCCCGGACTATCCGGTGCTGCGGGTCGACCGCGACAGCACATCGCGCAAGGATGCGATGAACCAGTTGTTCGCGACCATTCAAAAAGGCCAGCCGTGCATCCTGATCGGCACGCAGATGCTTGCCAAGGGTCACCACTTCCCACGGGTGACGCTGGTGTCGATCCTTGACGCTGACGGCGGCCTGTTCTCCGGTGACTTCCGCGCCAGCGAGCGCATGGCTCAACTGATCGTCCAGGTCGCCGGCCGCGCCGGTCGCGCCGAAGAGCCGGGCAAGGTGATTATCCAGACACACCTGGCCGACCATCCGCTGCTGATCCAGCTGACCGAGCAGGGCTACTTCGCCTTTGCCGAGCAAGCCTTGAGCGAGCGACGCGCTGCCGGCCTGCCGCCATTTGCGCACTTGGCGCTACTGCGGGCCGAGGCGCATAAACCGGGCCAGGCCGAAGGCTTCCTCGATGAGGCTTGCAGCGAGGCGGAGCGTTTGCTGGCCGAGCAGAATCTGACGGGAATCGAGCTACTGGGACCGGTCCCGGCACCGATGGAGCGCCGGGCCGGGCGTTATCGTGCGCAGCTGTTGGTACAGGCTACGGCGCGGGCACCCTTGCATCGATTGCTGGCCAGTTGGTTGCTGGTGCTGGAGCAGATGCCGAGTGGACGGGCGGTGCGCTGGTCTTTGGATGTTGATCCGGTCGATTTGTATTGAAAGGTCAAAAGATCGCAGCCTTCGGCAGCTCCTACAGAAACGCGCAATCCGTGTAGGAGCTGCCGAAGGCTGCGATCTTTGCCTCTTTTGTCACCACACATCCATATCCTGCCTGCTATGGTTGGCAAGCCCGTCTTCGCAACGGATAATGCCCAGTTTTTCCACCAGCGCATGATGCGCCGCCGCGCCTGCGGTCGAAAGAGAAGACCATGAAAGACACCATCCGCCAGTTGATCCAACAAGCCATCACCCAACTCGTCAACGAAGGTGTGTTGCCTGAAGGCCTGTCGCCGGCGATCCAGGTGGAAAACTCCCGCGACAAGAAGAATGGCGATTTCGCCAGCAACATCGCCATGATGCTGGCCAAGCCCGCCGGCATGAAGCCCCGCGACCTGGCGGAAAAAATCATCGCCGCGCTGCCGACTGACGAAAATGTCGCCAAGACCGAGATCGCCGGCCCCGGCTTCCTGAATTTCTTCCAGAACACCGACGCCCTGGCCTCGCGCCTGGACGCTGCCCTGGCCGACGCCCACATCGGCGTGCGCAAGGCTGGCCCGGTGCAGCGCACCGTGGTCGACCTGTCGGCGCCGAACCTGGCCAAAGAGATGCACGTCGGCCACTTGCGCTCGACCATCATCGGCGACGGCGTGGCCCGTGTGCTGGAATTCCTCGGCGACACCGTGATCCGTCAGAACCACGTCGGCGACTGGGGCACCCAGTTCGGCATGCTGATGGCTTACCTGCAGGAAAACCCGATCACCAGCGACGAGCTGTCAGACCTGGAGAACTTCTACCGCGCCGCCAAGCAACGCTTCGACGAATCCGCAGAATTCGCCGACCGCGCCCGTGGCCTGGTGGTCAAGTTGCAGGCCGGCGACGCCGACTGCCTGGCACTTTGGACCAAGTTCAAGGACATCTCGCTGTCCCACTGCCAGAAGATCTACGAACTGCTCAACGTCAAACTGACCATGGCTGACGTGATGGGCGAAAGCGCCTACAACGATGACCTGATCAACGTGGTCAACGACTTGAAGGCCGCAGGCATGCTGGTCGAGAGCAACGGCGCCCAGTGCGTGTTCCTCGACGAGTTCAAGAATGCCGACGGCGACCCGCTGCCGGTGATCATCGTCAAGGCTGACGGCGGCTATCTCTACGCCACCACCGACCTGGCAGCCGTGCGCTACCGCAGCGGCAAGCTCAAGGCCGATCGCGCGCTGTACTTCGTCGACCAGCGTCAGGCCCTGCACTTCCAGCAAGTGTTTGCCGTGGCGCGCAAGGCCGGTTTCGTGACCCATCCAATGGAAATGGAACACATGGGCTTCGGCACCATGAACGGCGCGGACGGTCGTCCGTTCAAGACCCGTGATGGCGGCACCGTGAAGCTGATCGACCTGCTGACCGAAGCCCAGGAGCGCGCCTACACCCTGGTCAAGGACAAGAACCCGGAACTTGCCGAAGCCGAGTTGCGCAACATCGCCAAGGTGGTGGGCATCGGCGCAGTGAAATACGCCGACCTGTCCAAGCACCGCACCAGCGACTACAGCTTCAACTTCGACCTGATGCTCAACTTCGAAGGCAACACCGCACCGTACCTGCTGTACGCCTACACCCGCGTGGCCGGTGTGTTCCGCAAACTCGGCAAGGACTTCAGCGAAGTCGACGGCCAGATCGTCCTCGAAGCGGCCCACGAACACGAACTGGCGGCGAAGCTCGCGCAGTTCGGCGAGATCCTGAACAACGTGTCCGAAAAAGGCACCCCGCACATCCTCTGCACCTACCTGTACGACGTCGCCGGCCTGTTCTCCAGCTTCTACGAGAACTGCCCGATCCTCGCCGCCGATACCCCGGCACAAATGCAGAGCCGCTTGCGCCTCGCCGCGCTGACCGGACGCACCCTCAAGCAAGGCCTGGAACTCTTGGGCCTGGAAACTCTGGAGCGCATGTAAGTTGGCTGCCAAGAAAAAACCTGCACCCAAGCGTGGCGCCAGCCGTTACCAAGCTCCTGCAAAGCAACCGATCCCGGGTTGGTTGTGGATGGCGATCGGCCTGACGGTCGGCGCCTTCATCGTATTCCTGATGAAGCTGGAACCGGGCAAGGGCAGCGACACGGTCAAGCGTGAGAAAGTCGAGCAACAGCAACAGCAGAAAGCCAGCAAGATCGCCGAGGCCAACAAGACCCCGCCGAGCCCGACGCAACCGGTGAAGCCGAAGTACGACTTCTACACCTTGCTGCCGGAATCGGAAGTCATCGTGCCGCCGGATGCCGTGCCGGAGAAAACCCTGCCGACACCGCAAGTGCCGGCTATCCCGACCACGCCGGTCACCCCGGCCGAAGCGGCGAAGATCGACACGGCTCGCGCCCAGGCTGCCTTGGCCGGGATTACGCCGCCTCCTGCGCCGCCGGTGAAGGCTGCGCCGGTGACCAAGTTCTTCCTGCAGGCTGGCTCGTTCCGCAAAGAGACCGATGCGGACAAGGTTCGGGCACAGATCATCCTGCTGGGCCAGGCCGTGGCGGTTGAGTCCGGCACGGTGAAGGACGAAACCTGGTATCGGGTGCTGGTCGGTCCGTTCAGCAACCGCGAACAACTGACCACCGCGCAGAAACAATTGGCCGGTGCAGGTTTCAGCAATTTGTTGTTACAACAACGCCAGAGCCGCTGACCGACTGCCACAGCAGCTCCTACAGAGGTATCTACCCCTGTAGGAGCTGCCGCAGGCTGCGATCTTTTCAAGGCTCGCGCGGCATTCGTCTTCCCGGTATAAAGAGCGAGATCAAAAGATCGCAGCCTTCGGCAGCTCCTACGCGCCTCGCACCACTCGTCCCCTCTCCCGTCCTACAGTTGAAATCCTCTCCACCACCCCCATATGAATGGGCATAAGGCATTTTCGCCCCGCTGCGTGGAGACTCTTCCCTTGACCACCATCGTTTCAGTTCGCCGCCACGGCAAAGTCGTCATGGGCGGCGACGGCCAGGTTTCCCTTGGTAATACCGTGATGAAAGGCAACGCGAAAAAAGTTCGCCGCCTGTACCACGGTCAGGTCATTGCCGGTTTTGCCGGTGCCACCGCCGACGCCTTTACCCTCTTCGAACGTTTCGAAGGCCAGCTTGAAAAACACCAGGGCCACCTGGTGCGCGCCGCCGTCGAACTCGCCAAAGAATGGCGCACCGACCGCTCCCTGAGCCGCCTTGAAGCCATGCTCGCGGTCGCCAACAAGGACGCCTCCCTGATCATTACCGGCAACGGCGATGTGGTTGAACCCGAAGACGGCCTGATTGCCATGGGTTCCGGTGGCGCCTACGCCCAGGCCGCGGCCAGCGCGCTGCTGAAAAAGACTGATCTGTCGGCCCGTGAGATCGTCGAAACCGCCCTCGGTATCGCCGGCGACATCTGTGTATTCACCAACCACACCCAGACCATTGAGGAGCAGGACTGCGCCGAGTAAGCCTGTTTCGGCCCCGCGCCACGGCTCATTCTTGCTTGAGGTCCTTTAAATACTATGTCCATGACTCCCCGTGAAATCGTCCACGAACTCAACCGCCACATCATCGGCCAGGACGATGCCAAGCGCGCCGTCGCCATTGCCCTGCGCAACCGCTGGCGCCGCATGCAGCTGCCTGAAGAGCTGCGTGTTGAAGTAACGCCAAAGAACATCCTGATGATCGGCCCGACCGGTGTCGGTAAAACCGAGATCGCCCGTCGCCTGGCAAAACTGGCCAACGCGCCGTTCATCAAGGTCGAAGCAACCAAGTTCACCGAAGTCGGCTATGTCGGCCGCGACGTCGAATCGATCATCCGTGACCTGGCCGATGCCGCGATCAAGCTGCTGCGCGAACAGGAAATCGTCAAGGTTCGCCACCGCGCCGAAGACGCCGCCGAAGAGCGCATCCTCGACGCCCTGCTGCCACCGGCACGCATGGGCTTCAGCAGCGACGACGCCCCGACGGCCGACTCCAATACCCGCCAGCTGTTCCGCAAACGCCTGCGCGAAGGTCAGCTGGATGACAAGGAGATCGAAATCGAGGTCGCCGAAATGGCCGGCGTCGATATCTCCGCGCCACCGGGCATGGAAGAAATGACCAACCAGTTGCAAAGCCTGTTTGCCAACATGGGCAAGGGCAAGAAGAAAGCCCGCAAACTCAAGGTCAAGGAAGCGCTGAAGCTGGTGCGCGACGAAGAAGCCAGCCGCCTGGTCAACGATGAAGAATTGAAGGCCAAGGCCCTGGAAGCGGTCGAACAGCACGGCATCGTGTTCATCGACGAAATCGACAAAGTGGCCAAGCGTGGCAATTCCGGTGGCGTCGATGTATCCCGCGAAGGCGTGCAGCGCGACCTGCTGCCGCTGATCGAAGGCTGCACCGTCAACACCAAGCTGGGGATGGTCAAGACCGACCACATCCTGTTCATTGCTTCCGGTGCGTTCCACCTGAGCAAGCCGAGCGACCTGGTGCCCGAGTTGCAAGGCCGCCTGCCGATCCGTGTCGAACTCAAGGCCCTGAGCCCCGAGGACTTCGAACGCATCCTCAGCGAGCCTCACGCCTCGCTCACCGAGCAATACTGCGCACTGCTGAAAACCGAAGGCCTGGGCATCGAGTTCCAGCCGAGCGGTATCAAGCGCATCGCGGAAATCGCCTGGCAGGTCAACGAGAAAACCGAAAACATCGGTGCCCGTCGCCTGCACACCCTGCTCGAGCGCCTGCTCGAAGAGGTGTCGTTCAGCGCCGGTGACCTGGCCAGCGTCCATGACGGCAAGGTGATCCAGATCGACGCCGACTACGTCAACAGCCACTTGGGCGAATTGGCGCAGAACGAAGACCTGTCCCGTTATATCCTGTAGGTCACCTATTCTCCTGTGAGAACGAAACACTTGTAGGAGCTGCCGCAGGCTGCGATCTTTTGATCTGGTTTTTGAAGCAAGATCAAATGATCGCAGCCTGCGGCAGCTCCTACAGATCGTTCCACATAGACGGACGACCAGCCATGACCCAACTCCCCACCGACATCAAGCTGCACAAAGCCTCGAAAACCCTGACGCTCAAATACGCGTCCGGCGAGGAATACACCCTGCCCGCCGAATTCCTGCGCGTGCACTCTCCTTCCGCCGAGGTCCAGGGCCATGGCAAACCCATCCTGCAATTTGGCAAGATCAACGTAGGACTGACCAAGCTGGAACCGGCCGGCCAGTACGCACTGAAACTGACCTTCGACGACGGCCACGACAGCGGCTTGTTCACCTGGGAATATCTGTACGAGTTGGGGCGACGTTATGACGCACTCTGGGAAGATTATCTGGCCGAGCTCAAAGCCGCCGGAAAAACCCGCGATCCGAACGAATCCGTCGTCAGGCTGATGCTCTAATCCGAGCCTCTTGCTCTTTAGAGGGCATTTTCTAATTTCATCTGTTTGAATGCTCCGCTCCAAGGCCGCCGATTGGCCTGCTTGCGAAAAAAATTAAACTCGGGTAACCAATGGAACTGGCAAGTTCCCTGCAGTGCTCTCTGCATTAAAAAAGCAGCGATGCAGTATTAACGGTCACCCCGAGCAGTAGTACCTGGCATTGGCTGTGTGACTACACAGCAGGACCCGGTACTCGTCTCAGGACAATGGAGCGTCGTAGATGAGTAACAAGAATAACGATGACTTGAAGAGTCAAGCCTCGGAAAACACCTTGGGGCTGAATCCTGTCGTTGGACTGCGTGGAAAGGATCTACTGGCTTCTGCTCGAATGGTGCTCAGGCAGGCCATCAAGCAACCGATTCACAGCGCCAAGCATGTCGCTCATTTCGGCCTTGAACTCAAGAACGTGCTGCTCGGTAAATCCGAGCTGCTACCGACCAGCGATGACCGTCGTTTCGCGGATCCGGCCTGGAGCCAGAACCCGCTCTACAAACGCTATCTGCAAACCTACCTGGCGTGGCGCAAGGAACTCCACGACTGGATCGACGACAGTAACCTGCCGGCCAAGGACGTCAGCCGCGGGCACTTCGTGATCAACCTCATGACCGAGGCCTTCGCCCCGACCAACACGGCGGCCAACCCGGCGGCGGTCAAGCGCTTCTTCGAAACCGGTGGCAAGAGCCTGCTCGATGGCCTCTCGCACCTGGCCAAGGACCTGGTGCATAACGGCGGCATGCCGAGCCAGGTCAACATGGGCGCATTCGAGGTCGGCAAGACCCTTGGCGTGACCGAGGGTGCGGTGGTCTTTCGCAACGACGTGCTGGAGCTGATCCAGTACAAGCCGATCACCGAGCAGGTGCATGAACGCCCACTGCTGGTGGTACCGCCACAGATCAACAAGTTCTACGTTTTCGACCTGAGCCCGGAAAAGAGCCTGGCGCGGTTCTGCCTGCGCAACAACATGCAGACCTTCATCGTCAGCTGGCGCAACCCGACCAAGGAGCAGCGCGAGTGGGGCCTGTCGACCTACATCGAAGCGCTCAAGGAAGCGGTTGATGTGGTCACCGCCATCACCGGCAGCAAAGACGTGAACATGCTCGGTGCCTGCTCCGGTGGCATCACCTGCACCGCGCTACTGGGCCACTATGCGGCAATCGGCGAGAACAAGGTCAACGCCCTGACCCTGCTGGTCAGTGTGCTCGACACCACCCTGGACAGCGACGTGGCCCTGTTCGTCGACGAGCAAACCCTCGAGGCCGCCAAGCGCCAGTCGTACCAGGCCGGTGTGCTGGAAGGCCGCGACATGGCGAAAGTCTTCGCCTGGATGCGCCCCAACGACCTGATCTGGAACTACTGGGTCAACAACTACCTGCTGGGCAACGAGCCGCCGGTATTCGACATCCTGTTCTGGAACAACGACACCACCCGGTTGCCCGCCGCGTTCCATGGCGACCTGATCGAGATGTTCAAAAGTAACCCGTTGACCCGTGCCGATGCACTGGAAGTGTGCGGAACGCCGATCGACCTGAAGAAGGTCACCGCCGACATCTTCTCCCTGGCCGGCACCAGCGACCACATTACCCCGTGGCGTTCCTGCTACAAGTCGGCGCAACTGTTCGGCGGCAACGTTGAATTCGTGCTGTCCAGCAGCGGGCACATCCAGAGCATTCTGAACCCGCCGGGCAACCCGAAATCGCGCTACATGACCAGCACCGAAATGCCCGCCAATGCTGATGACTGGCAGGAAGAGTCGACCAAGCACGCCGACTCCTGGTGGCTGCACTGGCAGGCGTGGCAAGCACAGCGTTCGGGCAATCTGAAAAAAGCTCCGCTGAAACTGGGCAACAAGGCCTATCCAGCGGGTGAAGCCGCACCGGGCACCTATGTACACGAGCGGTAACTGACACACCTCATCCTCCTGTGGGAGCGGGCTTGCTCGCGAAAGCAATTGATCATTCAACATTGATGTCGATTGACCTGACGCATTCGCGAGCAAGCCCGCTCCCACAAGGGGATCGAGGAAGAATTTGAGATAGCGACCCACAGGGCCAGAAGCATGCCGCAACCCTTCATATTCCGTACCGTCGATCTGGATGGCCAGACGCTCCGCACGGCAGTACGCCCCGGCAAGCCTCACTTGACGCCCCTGCTGATTTTCAACGGCATCGGCGCCAACCTGGAGCTGGTGTTCCCGTTCATCGCGGCACTGGACCCGGACCTGGAAGTCATCGCCTTCGACGTACCCGGCGTTGGCGGTTCGTCAACACCGAACCGGCCTTATCGTTTTCCGAGCCTGGCGAAACTCACGGCGCGCATGCTCGACTATCTCGACTATGGGCAAGTCAACGTCATCGGCGTGTCCTGGGGGGGCGCACTGGCCCAGCAGTTCGCCTTCGACTATCCGGAACGCTGCAAGAAACTCGTGCTGGCCGCGACGGCGGCGGGTGCGGTGATGGTGCCGGGCAAACCGAAAGTGCTGTGGATGATGGCCAGCCCGCGACGCTACATCCAGCCGTCCCACGTGATCCGCATTGCACCGATGATCTACGGTGGTGCGTTCCGTCGCGACCCGACGCTGGCCGCGAGCCATGCGGCCAAGGTGCGTTCGGCGGGCAAGCTCGGTTACTACTGGCAGCTGTTTGCCGGCCTCGGCTGGACCAGCATCCACTGGCTGCACAAGATCCGCCAGCCGACCCTGGTACTGGCCGGCGACGATGACCCTCTGATCCCGCTGATCAACATGCGCGTGCTGGCCTGGCGGATTCCCAACGCCCAGTTGCACATCATCGATGACGGGCATCTGTTCCTGATTACCCGGGCTGAAGCGGTGGCCCCGATCATCATGAAATTCCTGGAAGAGGAGCGCCAGCGCGCGGTGATGCATCCGCGTCCGGCGCCATTAGGCGGCTAAAACCGCTGCATCAGCGGTCGGCAGGACGCCACGCCGCGCAACAACCCGTTACAGCGTCTATGGTGTTTTGGTTCGGTGTGTTTGTTTTTGGCCTGAAGACGAAGGAGTGTTGACTCATGCGCGAGAAACCAGCGAGGGATTCTTTACCGACTCCCGCCGCGTTCATCAATGCACAGAGTGCGATTACCGGTCTGCGCGGTCGGGATCTGCTGTCGACCCTGCGCAGTGTGGCCGCCCATGGCTTGCGCAATCCGGTGCACAGCGCCCGACATGCCCTCAAACTCGGCGGTCAGCTTGGCCGTGTGCTGCTGGGCGAAACCCTGCATCCGACCAATCCGCAGGACGCCCGCTTCACCGATCCGGCGTGGAGCCTCAACCCGTTTTATCGGCGTAGCCTGCAGGCCTATCTGAGCTGGCAGAAACAGGTCAAGAGCTGGATCGACGAGAGCGACATGAGCCCGGACGACCGTGCCCGCGCCCACTTCGCTTTCGCCTTGCTCAACGACGCCGTATCGCCCTCCAACACTCTGCTCAATCCACTGGCGGTCAAGGAGCTGTTCAATTCCGGCGGCAACAGCCTGGTGCGCGGCATCAGCCATTTGGTAGACGATCTACTGCACAACGATGGCCTGCCCCGGCAAGTCACCAAGCAAGCGTTCGAGGTTGGCAAGACGGTCGCCACCACCACCGGTGCCGTGGTGTTTCGCAACGAGCTGCTGGAGTTGATCCAGTACAAGCCGATGAGCGAAAAGCAGTACTCCAAGCCCCTGCTGGTGGTGCCGCCGCAAATCAACAAGTACTACATTTTCGACCTGAGCCCCCACAACAGCTTCGTCCAGTTCGCCCTGAAAAACGGCCTGCAAACCTTCATGATCAGCTGGCGCAACCCGGATGTGCGCCATCGCGAATGGGGGCTCTCGACCTACGTGGAAGCCGTGGAAGAAGCCATGAATGTCTGCCGGGCGATCACCGGCGCACGGGAGGTCAACCTGATGGGCGCCTGCGCCGGCGGGCTGACCATTGCCGCATTGCAGGGTCACTTGCAGGCCAAACGGCAACTGCGCAGGGTGTCCAGCGCGACTTACCTGGTGAGCCTGCTCGACAGTCAGATGGATAGCCCCGCGACGCTGTTCGCCGACGAACAGACCCTGGAAGCGGCCAAGCGCCGTTCCTATCAGAAAGGTGTGCTGGACGGCCGCGACATGGCCAAGGTCTTCGCCTGGATGCGCCCCAACGATTTGATCTGGAGCTACTTCGTCAACAACTACCTGTTGGGCAAGGAGCCACCGGCGTTCGACATCCTCTACTGGAACAACGACAACACGCGTCTACCGGCCGCCCTGCATGGCGACCTGCTGGACTTCTTCAAACACAACCCGCTGACTCACCCGGGTGGCCTGGAAGTGTGTGGCACACCGATCGACTTGCAGAAGGTCACCGTCGACAGCTTCAGCGTCGCCGGCATCAACGATCACATCACGCCGTGGGACGCGGTGTATCGCTCGACGCTGTTGCTCGGTGGCGAGCGCCGCTTCGTGCTGTCCAACAGTGGTCATGTGCAGAGCATCCTCAACCCGCCGAGCAACCCGAAAGCCAACTACGTCGAGAACGGCAAACTGAGCAGCGACCCCCGTGCCTGGTACTACGACGCCAAGCGTGTCGACGGCAGTTGGTGGACCCTGTGGCTGAGCTGGATTCAGGAACGCTCCGGCGCGCAGAAGGAAACCCACATGGCCCTCGGCAACCAGAACTATCCACCGATGGAGGCGGCACCCGGTACTTACGTGCGCGTGCGCTGACGTTCAACGAGCCACGGCCGCTGTCGGCCGTGGCAAGACCCGATCATTAAGAAGACTGGATGAAAACCCGCGACCGGATTCTCGAATGTGCTCTGCAGTTGTTCAATCAAAAGGGCGAACCGAATGTCTCCACCATGGAAGTTGCCAATGAAATGGGCATCAGCCCGGGCAACCTCTACTACCACTTCCACGGTAAGGAACCGCTGATTCTCGGGCTGTTCGAGCGCTTCCAGGGAGAACTGGCGCCCTTGCTCGATCCACCGGCCGATGCCGAACTGGCACCCGAAGAATACTGGCTGTTCCTGCACCTGATCGTCGAGCGCCTGTCCCACTACCGGTTCCTGTTCCAGGACCTGTCGAACCTCGCCGGGCGCCTGCCGAAACTGGCCAAGGGCATTCGCAATCTGCTCAATGCACTCAAGCGCACACTGGCGTCGCTGCTGGCGCGGTTGCAGGCGCAAGGACTGCTGGTCAGCGATACCCAGGCACTGGGGCAACTGGTGGAACAGATCACCATGACGCTGCTGTTCTCACTGGATTACCAGCGGATCCTGGATCGTCAGGGCGAGGTGCGATTGGTGGTTTACCAGATCATGATGCTGGTGGCGCCGCACCTGCTGCCGTCGATGAAGGCTGCAACCGAACAGATGGCGATGGAGTATCTGGAAGACCATTAAGATCAAAAGATCGCAGCCTTCGGCAGCTCCTACGATTGCCCTGTAGGAGCTGCCGAAGGCTGCGATCTTTTTCTATACGCAAACAAAAACGCCCGGCCTTCACAGGTCGGGCGTTTTCTTGAGCCCTGAAAATCAGGACTGACTGGTTGGCGTCGTTGGAGCTGGCGCGACAGTCGGGGTGACAGCAGGGGTCGGTGCGGTCGCGGAGTTCGATGCGCTGACCGGAGCTGCCGGCGTTGCCGGTTTGGCAGCTGCCACTGCTGGTTTTGGCGCGGCGGCTTTTGGAGCTGCCGGCTTTTTCACCGCTGGTTTTTTCGCTGCAGCGGGTTTGGCTGCTGGCTTGGCCGCTGCAGTTTTCGCTGCAGGCTTGGCGGCCGGTTTAGCCGCAGGTTTAGCGGCGGCTTTTGCGGCAACCGGCTTGGCCGCTGGTTTGGCTGCGGCCGGTTTGGCGGCTGCAGTTTTAGCCGCAGGCTTGGCAGCAGGTTTGGCCGCTGCTTTTGCCAGTGGCTTGGCTGCGGTTTTGGCGGCCGGTTTGGCAGCGGGCTTGGCTGCCGCGGTTTTCGCCGCAACAGGCGCAACCTTGGCACCGGTCAGTTTTTCGATTTGCTTGGTCAGTGTTTCGACCTTGCTGTGCAGTGCCTTGACTTCGTTGCGGCTCGGTACGCCCAGACGCGAAATGGCGCTGTTCAGACGCTTGTCGAAAGCACCTTCCAGCTCATCCCACTTGCCCAGTGCGCGATCTTTCACGCCGCTGATACGCGATTTGGCCGAAGAAGCGGAGTCCTTGGCGGCGTCGACAGTCTTGCCAACAGCGCTCTTGGTGAGCTTCTCGGCTTTCTCGCCGTCTTTAACCAATGCATCGAAGAGTTTGCTGCCGTCAGTGTCGATCTTCGAGTACACGCCTAAACCAGCCAGCCAGATTTTTCGGGAGTAATCTTCAACCTTCCCGATCCACGAGCTGCCTTCTTTTTCGGTTTTCTTTTTAACAGCCATCCCGTTCTCCTTAAGATTTACGCGCGACACGTTCGAGCAATGCCGTCAGCTCATCGAGCTTAGCAGAGAGTGTCTCAACGTCATGTTTAGACGGAATACCGATACGATTCAAGGCACTTGCGACACGCGTGTCGAACGCCTTCTCGACCTTGTCGAGTTGAACTTCGACACGGCCTTTGAAAGTGCTGACTTCACTCTTGGCTTCATCGATCTCGGCATTGGCCGCTTCAAGTTTCTCGGCAACTACCTTTTTGCCTTTCTTTTCAACAACCTGACCAGCCTTGATCAGCTCTTGAAAGTACTCGCTGCCCTCTTGGCCGACCTTGGCGTAGGCACCCAGGCCTGCCAGCCAGATCTTGCGGGCATAGGATTTGACGTCGCCCAGCGTGCCAGTCGACGGGTCGATTTTTTTCTTCAAAATAACTTTGGCCATGGTGCACCTCACGCGCAGAAGGTTTGAGGAACTGCCCGCGAAATTGTCGGGCTTGGGCACAAAGTAGGGAGAAAAATTAGAAACGGCACCCTAACAACTGACATAAATCGGTGGTGCCTTCAGGAAAAGATCGCAGCCTTCGGCAGCTCCTACATTGGTACGGCATAAGTCTGTAGGAGCTGCCGAAGGCTGCGATCTTTTTCGTGTTACGCCAACGCTTTATCCAGCGCCTTCTCGATTTCCGCTTTGATCATGCCGCTCATGGCCGACATCATCAGGCCCAGTTCCACGTCGACCTTGATCGAGTCTTCACTGACATGGACCGCGCCCTTCACACCCGAGCGCTTGAGGTTCAGGGTGTCGCCGGACCACTGCGGCTCCAGGCCATACTGGTCGGAAAGTTTCTGCGCCAGCTTGTCGGCCTTTTCGCGAGCCGCTTCCTTACCCAGGCCATGGGCACGTTCAACACTAATACGGGCCATCGAATGACTCCTGCTTTATGGATGCTTTCCCGAGGCATCTTGACCTCTGCTGCGTCAAAACGTCCCGATGGTTGCCCATCTTACCTTCAGCCTTGCCAAGACAAAGCATGCCTTGGGGATTAGAATGTCGCGCATTCTCTTTTGGTGACAGCGATATGACTGATCAGCGCAAAGGCAGCGATGCCGAACCCACCACTCACTTCGGCTTCAAAAACGTTCCGGAAAGCCAGAAAGCGGAAAAAGTCGCTGAGGTTTTCCACTCGGTAGCCGCCAAGTACGACCTGATGAACGACCTTCTGTCGGGCGGCATGCACCGCCTGTGGAAGCGTTTTGCGATCGAATTGTCGGGCGTGCGCACCGGTAACCGCGTGCTGGACATCGCCGGCGGTACCGGCGATCTGACCCGCAAATTCTCGCACCTGGTAGGCCCGACCGGCCAGGTCGTGTTGGCCGACATCAACGAATCCATGCTCAAGGTCGGTCGTGACCGCCTGCTGGACCTCGGTGTGGCCGGCAATGTCGAATTCGTCCAGGCCGACGCGGAAAAACTGCCGTTCCCGGACAACCATTTCGACTGCGTGACCATCGCCTTCGGCCTGCGTAATGTGACCCACAAGGAAGATGCCCTGCGCTCGATGCTGCGCGTGCTCAAGCCTGGCGGCCGTTTGCTGGTGCTGGAGTTCTCCAAGCCGACCAACGCGCTGATGTCCAAGGCCTACGACGCCTACTCGTTCGCCTTCATGCCGCTGATGGGCAAGCTGATCACCAACGATTCGGAAAGCTATCGCTACCTGGCCGAATCGATCCGCATGCACCCGAACCAGGAAACCCTGAAGTCGATGATGGTCGAGGCCGGTTTCGATCGCGTGACCTATCACAACATGACCGCAGGCATCGTTGCCCTGCACCGCGGCATCAAGCCCTGATGCTGCTCGCCGGCCTGCTCGCCAGCGTTGAACTCGGCCTGAACCGGGTGCTGCGTCTCGACAGCACGGCGCTGCCGCGGCTGGCGCACTTGACCGGCAAAGTGATTGCCGTCGATTGCCGCAGCCCGGCGCTGCAACTGTTCATCCTGCCCAGCGACGAAGGCCTGATGCTCGCCTCCCAGTGGGAAACCGGCGCCGATTGCACCTTGCGTGCACCGGCCTCGAGCCTGTTGAAACTGGCCATGAGCAAGGACAAGACTTCCGTTCTGCACGCCCCTGAAGTCGAACTCGACGGCGACAGCGGCGTGCTGCTGGAGCTGGCGGCGATCCTTCAGGACCTGGAGCTGGACTGGGAGTACGAGCTGTCGCGCTGGCTCGGCCCGGTAGCCACGCAGCTGGTCGGCGGTCACCTGCGCAGCCGCGCCCGCTGGTATCAACAAGGCTTTGCCAGCCTGGGCCAGAACCTGGGCGAATACCTGGCCGAAGAATCGCGCACCCTCGTCGGTCAGCGCGAGGCCGAAGCCCGATTCAGTGAACTGGACCAGATCAAGCTCGATCTGGAACGTCTCGAGGCGCGTTTCGAGCGCCTTTCCCGATCCCTCGACCCAAGCGATAACGCATGAAGCTGCTTGCCGTCCGCCGTTTGTTGCGCATCCAGCGCGTCGTTATCCGTTACCGCCTCGATGACCTGCTGTTCGCCCTGCCACTGCCCTGGTTCTTGCGGGCGCTGCGTTATGCCTTGCCGTGGCGCTGGTTCCCACGCAAGACCCTGGACCTGAGCCGTGGCGCGCGCTTGCGCCTGGCATTGCAGGACCTGGGGCCGATCTTCATCAAGTTCGGACAGATCCTGTCCACCCGCCGCGACCTGCTGCCCGAAGACATCGCCGATGAGCTGATGAAGTTGCAGGACCGGGTGCCGCCGTTCGACTCGCAAGTGTCGGTCAAGCTGATCGAAGAACAGCTGGGCAAGAAAATCAGCGAAGTGTTCAGCCGTTTCGACGTCGAACCGCTGGCCTCGGCCTCGGTGGCGCAGGTGCATGCCGCGCAACTGAAAACCGGTGAAGAAGTCGTGGTCAAGGTGATCCGCCCGGGCCTCAAGCCGGTGATCGCCCAAGACCTGGCGTGGCTGTTCATCCTCGCCCGCGCCGCCGAAAAACTCTCGGCCGATGCGCGCCTGCTGCACCCGGTGGACGTGGTCAGCGACTACGAAAAAACCATCTACGACGAACTCGACCTATTGCGCGAGGCGGCCAATGCCAGCCAGTTGAAGCGCAATTTCGAAGGCTCGCCGCTGCTGTACGTGCCGCAAGTCTATTGGGACTGGTGCCGGCCGAAAGTGCTGGTGATGGAACGCATCTACGGCATTCAGGTCACCGATCTGGCGACTCTTGCCGACCAGCGCACCGACATGAAAATGCTCGCCGAACGTGGCGTGGAGATTTTCTTCACCCAGGTGTTCCGCGACAGCTTCTTCCACGCCGACATGCACCCTGGCAACATTTTCGTCAGCACCGTGAATCCGTGGAGCCCGCAGTACATTGCCATCGACTGCGGCATCGTCGGCAGCCTGACCCCGGAAGACCAGGATTACCTGGCGCGCAACCTGTTCGCCTTCTTCAAGCGCGATTACCGTCGCGTGGCGCAGTTGCACATTGATTCGGGCTGGGTGCCGGCGGAAACCAAACTCAACGAGTTCGAAGCAGCGATCCGTACCGTGTGCGAGCCGATCTTCGAAAAACCGTTAAAAGATATTTCCTTCGGCCAGGTGCTGATGCGCCTGTTCCAGACTGCGCGCCGCTTCAACATGGAAGTGCAGCCACAATTGGTCCTGCTGCAAAAAACCCTGCTGAACATCGAAGGCCTGGGCCGCCAGCTGTACCCGGACCTCGATCTGTGGAACACCGCGCAGCCGTTCCTCGAACGCTGGATGCGCGAGAGGGTCAGCCCCAAAGCCCTGCTCGGCAATGTGCACAGCCAGTTCGAACAGATCCCGCACCTGGCCAACATGGCCCGCGACCTGCTCGAACGCATGTCACAACCCCATGCCCTCAACCCGCCGCCTTCGTGGCACCGACGCCGTGACGACTGGTTCCTGCGCCTGCTCGGTACGGCCCACCTGGCCGGTGGCGCCGTCCTTGCCGCGGGCGGTCCGCTGAACCAGTTGGCCTATTGGCCGGCGGGAATCATGATGGCGGTCGGTTTGTATCTGGTCGTGCGCCGATAGCCAGTTGTGTGAACGACTGGCACACTGTTTGAACGCCTGAGCTCGGCTATTGAAGTGTCGAGCCCGCTGTCGGAGTCGAAGATGAAAAACTGGCTGGACGAGATCAAGTGGGACGCTGACGGCCTGGTGCCGGCCATCGCCCAGGATCACAAGACCGGGCGCGTCCTGATGATGGCCTGGATGAACCGCGAAGCACTGGAACTGACCGCTGCCGAGAACCGCGCCATTTACTGGTCACGTTCGCGTGGCAAGCTGTGGCGCAAGGGCGAAGAGTCCGGCCATGTGCAAACCCTGCACGAGATGCGCCTGGACTGCGACGCCGACGTGATCATCCTGATGGTCGAGCAGATCGGCGACATCGCCTGCCATACCGGCCGCCAGAGCTGCTTCTACCGCGTCTATGAGAACGGCGACTGGACAACCGTCGACCCGGTCCTGAAAGATCCGCACGCCATCTATTGCGCAGGGCACAAACATGAGTGACACGCTGAACCGTCTGGCCGAGGTACTGGAAGAGCGCAAAGGCGCCGCTGCCGACAGCTCATACGTCGCCAGCCTGTACCACAAGGGCTTGAACAAGATTCTGGAAAAAGTCGGCGAAGAGTCGGTCGAAACCATCATCGCCGCCAAGGACGCCGCCGTCAGCGGCGACTGCAGCGATGTGATCTACGAAACCGCCGATCTGTGGTTCCACAGTATGGTCATGCTCGCCCAACTGGGGCAGCATCCACAGGCTGTACTCGATGAACTGGACCGTCGTTTCGGTCTCTCCGGACACGCCGAGAAAGCCTCGCGCCCGTCCGCCTGAATAACTATTAGAGAGGAGCAGCAGCATGGGCATTTTTGACTGGAAACACTGGATCGTCATCCTGGTGGTCGTGGTACTGGTGTTCGGCACCAAGAAACTGAAAAACCTTGGCACCGACGTCGGCGAGTCGATCAAGGGCTTCAAGAAAGCCATGAACGATGACGAAAAACCGGCCGATCCAAATGCGACCCCGGCCCAACCGGTTCCACCGGTACAGCCTCAGGCCTCTGTAAATCAGCCGCACACCATCGACGTGCAGGCACAGAAAGTCGAAGAGCCGATCCGCAAAGACGTGTGAGCACTGACTAATGTTTGGTATCAGCTTCTCTGAACTGCTGCTCGTCGGCCTCGTCGCCCTGCTGGTGCTGGGTCCCGAGCGCTTGCCGGGCGCTGCGCGCACCGCTGGCCTGTGGGTCGGGCGCCTGAAGCGCAGCTTCAACGCAATCAAACAGGAAGTTGAACGTGAAATCGGTGCCGACGAAATCCGTCGGCAACTGCACAACGAGCACATCCTGTCGCTTGAGCAGGAGGCGCGGAAAATCTTCACGCCGACCCAGCAGGAGCCGACGCCGGTGGAGCACGTGGGCGCGCAGACGATTCATGCGCCTGCCGCTGCCGTCGACCCGACACCCGCTCCCGTTGTCGCGCCTGTCGAACCTGCGCCTGTTGTTGCAGCCACTGCGGTTGAACCCGTTACACCTGCGGCTGCGCCCGTTGCGCCGGCCCCTCATGACCCAACACTGCCGCCGCGAGCCCCATGAGCGATCTTCCTGAAAACGACCAGCACATGCCGCTGGTTTCGCACCTCACCGAGTTGCGTACCCGTCTGCTGCGCTGCGTAGCGGCGATCTTCATCATCTTTGCCGGGCTGTTTGCCTTTACCCAGCAGATCTACACCTTCGTCTCCACGCCGCTGCGCGCGTACCTGCCCGCTGGCGCGACGATGATTGCCACTGACGTGTCGTCGCCGTTCCTGACGCCACTGAAGCTGACAATGATGGTCTCGCTGTTCCTGGCCATCCCGGTGATCCTGCACCAGATCTGGGGTTTCATCGCCCCGGGCCTGTACAAGCATGAAAAGCGCATCGCCGTGCCCTTGCTGGTCTCCAGCATCTTTCTGTTCTACGCCGGCATGGCGTTCGCCTATTTCCTGGTGTTCCCGCTGATCTTCAAGTTCTTCGCCTCCGCCACCCCGGCCGGCGTGGAAATGATGACCGACATCACCAGCTACCTCGATTTCGTCATGACGCTGTTCTTCGCCTTTGGCGTGGCGTTCGAAATTCCGGTGGCCGTGGTGCTGCTGGTGTGGATCGGCGTGGTCGACGTCAAGTACCTGAAGAAGATCCGCCCGTACGTGATCATCGGCTGCTTCGTGGTCGGCATGATCCTGACGCCACCGGACATCTTCTCGCAGACCCTGCTGGCCGTGCCGATGTGGCTGTTGTTCGAGATCGGCATCCTGTTTGGCAGTCTGATCAGCAAGCGTGGCGAGCATCCGGACGACCAGCCGGCTGACGATCACAACGACCAGCCGCCAGCGACTCAAGCGTGAACCTGCTGCTCCTCGAAGAGGCCGATTTCATTGCGGCCGACCGCGTGGTCCTGCGTGATCGCCGGTTGACCCACATGCAGGAAGTCCACCGCTGTGAAGTGGGCGACAGCATGCGCGTCGGGCGGATCGGCGGGCTGATGGGCTCGGCTGAAGTGCTGCGCCTGGGCGCCGACGAAGCGCAATTGCGCGTCACCCTCGACCAGCCACCACCGGCCAAGCTGCCATTGACCCTGGTATTGGCCCTGCCACGACCCAAGATGCTGCGTAGGGTGTTTCAGACCGTGGCGGCCATGGGTGTGCCGCGTATCGTGCTGGTCAACAGCTATCGCGTCGAGAAGAGCTTCTGGCAGACCCCGTTCCTGGAGCCCGAGGCGATTCGCGAGCAGCTGATCCTCGGCCTCGAACAGGCCCGGGACAGCGTACTGCCGCAAGTCGTGATCGAGAAGCGCTTCAAGCCGTTCGTCGAAGACCGTCTGCCCGCGATCACTGAAGGCACCCTCGGCCTGGTGGGTCATCCGGGCAATTACCCGCCTTGCCCTCGCGCCCTCAGCGAACCGGTGACCCTGGCTATCGGCCCCGAGGGTGGCTGGATTCCCTACGAGATCGACCTGCTGGGCAAGTCCGGCCTGCAACCGGTGCAACTGGGCGAGCGCATCCTGCGCGTCGAAACCGCCGTAACCGCGTTGCTGGCACGCCTTTTCTAATCCCGAACACAATCCCTTGTGGGAGCGGGCTTGCTCGCTCCCACAGGTCATCATCCGCCCATACATCGGGCGACGCCTACAGAACCGCGCCCTCCTGCCGATACATCCCCCATAAAACCAAATTGTGGTCCAGGGAGTTTCAGCATGTACCAATGGCTAGCCGAGAATCTGGGAAACGTCAGCGTTAAACGCAAGCTGGGGATCGGCTTCGGCCTGGTGCTGTTATTGACCCTGCTGATCACCTTCACCGGCTGGAGCGGCCTGAGCGACGTGACCAGCCGTGGCGACAAACTGGGGTTCATCGCCAGTCTCAACGACCTCACCAAGGATCTGCGCATCGCACGTCTGTATTACGAGATGCGTCGCGGTGAACAAGGTCCCGGTGCTGTCAACGATCTGTTGGGCAAGCTCGAAAGCGGCCTGCAGACCGCCCGTGGCCTGATCGAGCAACCGGCCGATACGGCCATGGTCGATCAACAACTGGCCGCGGTCGCCGAATACCGTCGTGCCTTCAACGACATGACCCAGGCTGGCGCCCACCGTGAAGATGCCCGCAGCAAACTCGGCGCCACCGCCGACAACGCCGTGGCCCGCGTCGCCGAAGTGGAAAAATCCATGCTGCAAGGTGACAGCGTGGCGGCGTTCAACAGCGTGATCGACCTGAGCAAACTGATCCAGCAGGCGCGCTTCCAGGTGCGTGGCTACACCTATAGCGGCAAGAGCGAAGCCGAACAGCCAGCCCTAGACGCAATCGACAATGCCCTGAAGAACCTCGAGAGCCTGCCGGCCAAACTGCCTGAAGAACACATCGCCAACCTGCAACAGGCAACTGACTCACTGAAGGCCTATCGCGCCGCCGTCAGCCAGTTCCGCGACTCTCAGGTGGCCAGCGCCAAGGCTCTGGCACGCATGTCTGCCCAAGGCGAAATCCTGTTGGACATGAGCCAGAAACTCACCGCCTCGCAAACCGTCGTGCGTGATACCGACGCCGCCCATGCCAAGAACATGCTGACCCTCGCCACCGTCCTGGCCATCGCCTTCGGCCTGCTGGCCGCCTGGGCGATCACCCGACAGATCATCATTCCGTTGAACCAGACCCTGCTCGTGGCCCAGCGCGTCGCCAGTGGCGACCTGACCCACAACCTGACGTCCCAGCGTCGCGACGAACTCGGCCAGTTGCAGCGTGCCATGCAAAGCATGACCCAGGGCTTGCGCGAACTGATCGGCGGCATCAGCGATGGCGTCACGCAGATCGCCAGCGCCGCCGAAGAGTTGTCTGCCGTCACCGAGCAGACCAGCGCGGGGGTCAACAGCCAGAAGGTCGAGACCGATCAGGTTGCCACCGCCATGAACGAAATGGCCGCCACCGTACAGGAAGTCGCGCGCAACGCCGAAGAGGCCTCCGAAGCCGCCGTCGCCGCCGACCAACAGGCCCGTGAGGGCGACAAAGTGGTCGCTGAAGCCATCGCCCAGATCGAACGCCTTGCCAAGGAAGTCGGCCACTCCACCGAGGCCATGGGTGAACTCAAACGCGAAAGCGACAAGATCGGCGACGTGCTCGACGTCATCAAGTCCGTGGCCCAACAAACCAACCTGCTGGCCCTCAACGCCGCGATTGAAGCTGCTCGCGCCGGTGAAGCCGGGCGTGGTTTTGCCGTGGTCGCCGACGAAGTCCGCAGCCTGGCCCAGCGCACCCAGAAGTCCACCGAAGAGATCGAAGAACTGATCGTCGGCCTGCAAAACGGCACCCAGCAAGTCGCGACCATCATGGACAACAGCCGCACCCTGACCGACAGTAGCGTTGAACTGACCCGCCGCGCCGGCGGTTCACTGGAAAGCATCACCCGCACGGTGTCGGCGATCCAGGCGATGAACCAGCAGATTGCTGCTGCCGCCGAACAGCAAAGCGCCGTGGCCGAAGAGATCAACCGGAGCGTGCTGAACGTGCGGGATGTGTCGGATCAGACCTCGGCGGCGAGTGAAGAGACCGCGGCGTCCAGCGTTGAATTGGCGCGGTTGGGGACCCATTTGCAGATGTTGGTGGGGCGGTTCAAGGTTTGATGTGATTCGGCAACTGCTTGCAACCCCAACGTACCCGAATATATTGATCGCCGGTGCAAGCCACACGCCGGCGATTTTACTCAAGCCTGAGCTTCACATCCGAAAGATCGTCTGCGCATAACCCTTAAAAATAACAGAACAACCACCAGTCTTTACTAACAGTTCTGTTAGTTACGCAGTGCGTTAAAACTGCTCATGATATTGGTCCTGCTTTTTTCACAGGAGCAATATCATGTATAACGACCCAATCGACTCCACTGCCACTTCACAAAAAGAACTCTCTGACTCTATCGCACCCAATGCCAATTACAGCCGTTGGATGACCGACATGGCAGCGGACATCGCCCACCTGAAAATACACCAACTGGCCATTCCTGGCGCACACAACTCCGGTGTCGACAAGGATGGTAAATTTAATATTGGTTCGCATTGGGCAGTTTGCCAATTATACAGCTTCTCTCGTCAACTAGCTGCTGGAGCACGATATCTGGATTTACGTCTTGTTGACGCCAGCTACAAAAAGGATGTCGGGGGAAGCAAAATTCCAAGGTACAAATTCATTGAAATTTTCGAATTTGCACATGACTTTGTTTCCGTAGGCCGACACCTGAATCATTTAGTTGATGCAGTCAGGAACTTTTCAGACGCCAACCCAGGTGAAATTGTAACAATTGACTTCCGCAAATACGATCGGGGACGCAACCATGCGCACAACAGTCTCGAACGCTGCCTGGCTAAATTCAGCTCAATAAAAGATCGCTTAATACCTCCCTCAGCTGAAAACTTAAGCATCGGTGAAATACGTAAAAACCATCCAGGCTGCAATATAATTCTACGTCTCAACCACAACTATCCAACACCCCCCAGTGGAAACATAGACAAATGGCCGGGTGGAACAGTACGCAGAGAACAAATATGGTATCCCATCGATCATAGATGGACACCCGATACATCTGAAGAAAGCATTACAAATTTGGTCACCAGCGCAATGCTTAGACCACAGGAAGGCTACTCGGTACTATCAGCTACAGTTTCAAAACATTTAAGTCCATATGACCTGGATCCCGATAGCCCCGTAAGAACGGAGGCTTTCAAACCAGGCTTCCAAAATGTAAATATACTTATGGTTGATTTTATCAACTCTGAATCTTCGAGAGTCAGCGTTGTCGACAAATGCATAGAATTAAATAAATTAAGAGCAAAGGACAATATTGCCCCAATATTCACATCAGCCAACCTGACCGTAACAGCAAAAGATGAAACCATAATCGATGGATCATTTCAAAACACTTTGGTATTTAGCTGGAATCCAGCATCTGACAACCTTGGCGTGAAAAAATATGAAATATACCAAAATGGTGACCTCATCGCAACTACTGCCGATAACCCATATATGCACAGAAACTTTGCGCTTAGAAACTATTCATTCAAAATCAGAGCGATCGATAACACGGAGAACAAGTCGGAATTTTCTGACGAATTTGTTTTAATCTTAGACACTGTTCCTCCAACAACCCCTGTCAACCTTACCCTGGAACAAGGACTCAATGGAACCTCCGTGACTCTAACGTGGGACCACTCAATCGACCTTGCCGGATTAGAAGGTTATGAAGTTTATCTAGATGATACCTTCTTAAAAACGGTACCCTACTCACCAACCAACAGGGGATTCACTGATATTTACGGATTGATACATACTCAGCAATACGATGTTAAAATCCGCGCGAAAGACAATAATGGTCTCTACTCTGAGTTTTCGACAATCACGCTTTATCCCCGCCCAACTGTTATCAATGCTAAATATTTCATCACCGGATATGACGAAGCAACCGAAAAATATGATGCCTGCATTCTATGGGAAACCGATGCATACTCATTATATCCAGACGTATACTACCAAGGCGAGACACAAAACCGTTGGGATTTCTCCCGCCCCGAACCCGGTAAATTGCCGACGTTCAACTTTCAAGCCAGTCAAGGCGAGCGCATATCTCACCGCTGCATGACCTGGTATGAGCGTTACCCAGTAAGCGACTTTATCCAACACGATTTTGTTTTTGATGCAACATCTCCAGTGAAGCCATGGAACCTAACCGTCACATCTCGCACCGAAGCAGGCACGTCTATTTCCTGGGCCCGCTCAAGCAGCGCCAATGTAATAAATTATGCAGTTTCGATAAACGAGGAAGCCCCTCTATTAATTCCAAGCACAGAAAACAGCTATACGTTCAAGGAATTACCACTGGACAAGTCCTTTCTCATCGAAGTCTGGGCTATCAACGACAAAAATGTCCCTTCCACTATCGACGCAATCACAATTGAATCTGTTGACAACATCTCCCCAATAAAACCGGGAACCCCGGTTATTACAAACATCACACAAACATCTGCAACAATCAGTTGGACACCATCCAGCGACAACATCGCGGTAACCGGTTACACAATCACGACAAATAATAAACCACCTATTTCAACCCCCACAACGCAATACACGCTTACCGAATTAGATGAGGCAACCCAATATACAGTTGAAATAAAAGCCTTTGACGCCGCCGGAAACTTATCACCGTCTGCCAGCGTATCCTTCAGGACCAAGGCAAGGCCCACTTCGCCAAGAGAGCTTAGCTACAGCAACCTGACTTCTGCTAGTGTCAAGTTGTCATGGCTGGCTGGCAGTGACGATGGATGGGTGGCTGGTTATCAGGTTTTTCGCGATGGCACATCGCTTCGCATGGTTGATATCACCACTTACGACACTTATTGGCTGTCCCCAGGCAGAACCTACCTTTTCGAAGTACGAACCAAAGACAATGAAGGGTACTTCTCCGAACCTGCCCACCTGCAAGTCACGACACCTGAGGCCTCTACACCGCCGGGGCCCGTTGGAAACCTACGACTGAATACCACTGGCACTCCAACCCTGCTTTGGCATCCACCTGAAACCGGTGCAGCGATTCAATACATCGTGACCAAGGACGATCGCCAATGGGCTGCTACCCCTGCGTCACCGATCCCTCAATGCCTGATTGCGATGCCTGCAAGCGGCGAAGCTTATCTTTATGAGGTACGTGCGCGCAGTATGGCCGATCAGTTTTCCGAGCCTGTCGCTATTCGAATAGGTTTTGCCCCCCCTCATGTACTGCACTTGAGAGATGTGACAAAAACATCATTCAGGTTGGTCTGGGATGCACCACTTGGCGCAGTGGGGATAACGGGTTATCAGCTTATCCTTGACGATGCGTCGCCGTTTTTTGTCGCGGAAACTCAACATGTTTTTTCTGGACTGACGCGCGCAGGCAATTACACCGTTACCGTGAAAACCCAAATTGAATCCGGCGAATTATCCGAGCCAACTTCGATCGATTTATACATACAAGGCAATGCACCAAGTGCACCTCAGAATTTCCGCTATACCCAACCAACAGATGAAACAATTCTTGAATGGGATGCACCAAGTGAACCTGTAACCGGCTACCAAGTCACGCTGGTCAATCCGGAGGGGAGGGAGTTCAACTACCGTCCGAGCGCAACAACCATGAGGGAACGCCTGCCTTCACGCACGCGTTACGAAGTGAGAGTCGTCGCTATCAATAATGAGGGACCATCTCGACCGTTAATCTCTGAGTTCACCACAAAGTAATAAGTGGCGACCCAAGGCTAATCACCGCATCTGCAAAATCAGTCGCAAGAACGATCACCCCAAGCAAACAAAAAAAACCCCGCTTTCGCGGGGTTTTTTCATCAGGCCGGTTGAGCCTGCAAGCTGACCGGTCGAAGCGGCAACAGCGGCGCATGGGGATCGGCTTTCACCGATGCCCGCCACGCATCCAACCACTCGGCATGTCCTTCGCCCCAGACCTGCTCATGCAAGCGAGCCAAGGCCACCGGGTCGCTCAGCAGTTGCACCTTCTCGTTGTTGGTCAACCCTTGCGGGCCAACCTTCATCGCGTGGCGAACCCGCTCGATCCGCAGCCATTCAATCGGCTCGGCCTGATTGTGCCGGGAAGTCGCCAACGAGCACGCCAGGGCGTTCTGTTGTGGGTCGACCACCGAACGGACAAAGCCGTCGTTCAGCGCATGCCAGCGGTTTTCGTGGGTGTACTGGTCGGTCGCCAGCAGGGCCTGCGGCGGATTGTATTCCTCAGGGATCAGGAACAGGCTCTCGTCACGTGACTTCAGGCCCAGGCCGACACGGCTGGAGATCACCGATACCGGGATCGACAGCATCAACGAACCGACGATCGGCACCAGCCACCACAGGAAGCTCGGGTTCAGCCAGATCACCAGCATGGCCCAGAAGAAGCCCAGCAGGGTTTGCGGCCCGTGGCGCTTGACCGCCTCGCTCCATGGCGTGGAGTCGTCGTCACGTTGCGGCGAGTTCCAGGTCGCGGCCCAGCCGAGGAACGCGGCGAGGACGAAACGGGTGTGGAAGATCATCCGCACCGGTGCCAGCAGCATGGAGAACAGCATCTCCAGCAGCATCGACAGGGTCACCTTGAACTTGCCGCCGAACTCTTTGGCGCCCTTGGCCCAGATCAGGATGATGCTCAGCAGCTTCGGCAGGAACAGCAGCACGATGGTGGTCGAGAACAGCGCAATCGCCTTGTCCGGGTGCCATTGAGGCCACAGCGGATAGAGTTGGCGCGGTTCGAGGAAGTACTGTGGCTCCATCAGCGTGTTGACCGCCAGCAGCGCGGTCGACAGCACCAGGAAGAAGAACCACAACGGCGCCGACAGGTAGGACATCACGCCGGTCAGGAACACCGCGCGGTGCACCGGGTGCATGCCCTTGACCAGGAACAGGCGGAAGTTCATCAGGTTGCCGTGGCACCAGCGACGGTCACGCTTGAGTTCGTCCAGCAGGTTCGGCGGCAGTTCTTCATAGCTGCCCGGCAAGTCGTAGGCAATCCACACGCCCCAGCCGGCACGGCGCATCAACGCGGCTTCTACGAAGTCGTGAGACAGGATCGAGCCGGAGAACGCGCCTTTACCCGGCAACGGCGCCAGGGCGCAGTGGTCGATGAACGGCTTCATGCGGATGATCGCATTGTGGCCCCAGTAGTGCGACTCGCCCAGCTGCCAGAAGTGCAGGCCGGCGGTGAACAGCGGGCCATACACGCGAGTGGCGAACTGCTGCATGCGCGCATACAGGGTATCCATGCCCGACGCCCGTGGCGCGGTCTGGATGATCCCGGCGTCCGGCGTGGCTTCCATCAGGCGCACCAGACTGGTCAGGCACTCGCCGCTCATCACGGAGTCGGCGTCGAGTACGACCATGTACTTGTAGTCACCGCCCCAGCGACGGCAGAAGTCGTCGAGGTTGCCGCTTTTGCGTTTTACGCGACGACGGCGACGGCGATAGAAGATCTTGCCGAAGCCCCCGGCTTCACGGCAGACGTCCAGCCAGGCCTGCTGCTCGGCAACGCAGATGTCAGCGTCGTTACTGTCGCTGAGCACGAAGAAGTCGAAGCGGTCCAGGTCACCCGTGGCCGCCACCGACTCGAAGGTCGCGCGCAGGCCGGCGAATACACGAGGCACGTCTTCGTTGCAGATCGGCATCACCAAAGCGGTGCGTGCATCCTTCGGAATTGGCTCGTTGCCGGCACTTTTACCGGAGATACGGTATTTATCGTGACCGGTCAGCAATTCGAGGAAGCCCATCAGCGCGGTCCAGAAACCGGCCGACACCCAGCAGAACAGAATCCCGAACAGGATCAGGATGCTGGTCTGCAAGGCATACGGCAGCACTTGCGTGGCGGTTTGCAGCAGCGGTTGGTGCAGGACTTCTTCGAGGTCGACGAACGACCAGCCCTGGTACGGCATGATGCCTTTCATGTACCAGCCGGCGACGATGGTCTGGCCGAGCATCAGCAGCAACAGAATGTAGCGACGGATCGAACCCACGGTGCGCCAGCGTGCGGCCGGCAGGACACGTTCGTCCTTCGGCGGCTTCGGCGGGTTGGTACGACCGGTCATCCGGCGCCAGCCACGCACCAGAATGTTGGTGCGCCACGGCTCCGGCACGACCTTGGTCCGCCGAATCGGCGGGGTCGCCTTGAGGCAGACCCGGCCGTTGGCGTCGAGCACCAGCATTTCCGCGTCCTGCAGCTCTTCGGCAGTGCTCAGGGTCAGGCGTTTGCCCACCGAAGCCTGGGCGGCTTCGGTCGGGGCGTCGAATGTCGACGATGACAGGCGTTCGTGCAATTCGCTGAAAGACTGGCAGCCCGCGAGTTCCGCGCGCTGCTGGTCGGTCATCGGCAGATGCGCCAGATACTCGGAAAGAGTTTCTGGCCGTACTTGAGAGTTACTCATCGGCAGGCAACTGATAGCTCCAGGTTTCGGTCAGGACTTCTTCAGTCGGTGCCGATTCCGGTGTGGCTGGGGCCGCGTCGGCAGCAACAGGCTGCTTGGCGTCTTTATTGGCCTGGTCCTTGGCATCTGCAACAGGCTTGGCTTCGGCCTGCTTGGCCTCCGCTTGCCTGGCTTCCTTGTCCGCTTTCTCTTGTTGCTTGGCGGCAACCTTGTCGGCCTTGGCAACCGACGAGTTCGACGCTGGAATCGAAGTCTTGGCCAGGTCCGCCGGCACGATGTTCTGCACCAGCGCGGCACGCATCTCGGTGGACTTGCCCGGATCCTTGATCTTCATCCGCAGGGTCAGGCGCCAGCCCTTGGTTTCAGGGTTGTAGCGCACGCTGTTTTCCACCAGCTCGGCGTTGTCGCCGACGCTGACCTGGCTGCGAACTTCCGTATCGGCCGGCAATGCCGCCAGGGACGGGCCTTCGAAGTCCACCAGGTAGGCAACGCTGCCGTCCGGCTGACGAATCAGGTTGGACTGCTTGACGTCACCCGTGGACCGCAGGGTCTGTTTGACCCAGGCGCTGTCCGGCGCGTGAATCGAGGCTTCATCCATGGTCCAGTGCATACGATAAGCGACATCGAGCGGCTGGCCAGGTTCCGGCAGTTTTTCCGGATTCCAGAAGGCAACGATGTTGTCGTTGGTTTCGTCGGCGGTCGGAATCTCGACTAGGTCGACTGTGCCTTTGCCCCAGTCACCCTTCGGCTCGATCCAGGCGCTTGGACGCTTGTCGTAACGGTCGTCGAGGTCTTCGTAATGGCTGAAGTCGCGGCCACGCTGCAGCAGACCGAAGCCGCGCGGGTTTTCCACGCTGAAGTTGCTCACGGCCAGGTGTTTCGGATTGTTCAGCGGGCGCCAGATCCACTCGCCGTTGCCGGCATGGATCGCCAGACCGCTGGAGTCGTGCAGCTCGCGACGGTAGTTCAGTACTTTCGACGGCTGGTTGGCGCCGAACAGGAACATGCTGGTCAACGGGGCAATGCCCAGTTTGCCGACCTTGTCACGCAGGAACATCTGCGCCTTGACGTCGACGATGGTGTCGCTGCCCGGACGCAGGGTCAGGCGATAGGCGCCGGTGGCACGCGGCGAATCCAGCAGGGCGAAGATCACCAGGTGCTTGTCGCCTGGCTTGGGCTGCTGAATCCAGAACTCGCGGAAACGCGGGAATTCTTCGCCGGACGGCAATGCGGTATCCAGCGCCATGCCGCGAGCGGACAAACCATAGACGTGACCCTTGCCGACGACGCGGAAGTAACTCGCGCCAAGCATGGTCATGATTTCGTCTTGCTTGTCGGCCTTGTTGATCGGGTACAGCACACGGAAACCGGCATAACCCAGTTGTTCAGTGGCCTTTGGATCGAACTGCAAGTCGCCGAAGTCGAAACGACTCGGATCGTATTTGATCTCTTCGACGGTGTTGGCGGTGATTTCGTTGATTTTCACCGGCGTATCGAAATGCATGCCCTGGTGATAGAAGGACAGCTTGAACGGCGTCTTCTGATCAGCCCACTCGGCCTTTTCCGTCAGAAAACGAATTTTCTGATAGTCCGCGAATTTCATGTCGCGGAACTCGTTCGGCAGGTTACTGCGCGGCGCTTCGTATTTCTGCGCGGCCAGCTCTTTTGCCTTGACCGATACATCATCCAGACTGAATGCCCAAAGCTGACCGGCGCTGAGCAGGCAGAGCAGTGCAGAGCCCGCTACCAGGGCGCTGCGTAACCGTTTGGCAGACAATTTTGGTGCGTTACAGGGACTAACAATCACGAGCAACCCTCGCCGAAAACAGATCAAAAAACCAACGGCCAGTTAAAGGGCCTGCACGGTGTACGGTCTGAAAAAACCGCCCTTGCAAACCACTCTTGCCAAGTTGGCGAGCATTGTTCCGACTCCGCTGAGGCGAAATGATTCCCCAATCGGATCCGGACAAGTCTCTACCTAAGTCAAAATGGACCAACGAACGCTGATCCCCGTAGCGCGGGATTATCTAGTAGGCCGCGTTACAACGCATCAGGGGTAACAAAGTATTTATCGCGAAAAAGCCCTGTTTTCAGTCGAAATGAGCGTAAAAACTTGTTTCAAACGCTTTCAGGTCTGTAACAGGAAGGTTACCGGGCCATCATTGACCAGGTGCACCTGCATATCCGCGCCGAATCTACCTGATGCCACAGTGCCATGCACCTGTTTCGCTTTGCTTAATAGATAGTCGAACAACTCCTCGCCCAGCGCCGGAGGGGCCGCGGTCGAGAACCCCGGACGCAGCCCGCTTTTGGTATCGGCAGCCAGGGTGAACTGAGAGACCAGCAGCAGCCCGCCACCCACATCCGCCAGGGACAGATTCATCTTGCCCTCGGCGTCACTGAATACCCGATAGTTAAGCAGTTTATTAAGGAGTTTGTCGGCGTTGGCCCGCGTATCGTCGGGCTCGACGGCTACCAGGACCAGCAATCCCTGATCGACGGCACCCACGATCTCGCCCGCGACCTCGACCCGCGCGCCGCGCACACGCTGTAGCAGACCCTTCATGCTTCTTCAGGCGGCAGGTCGAGCAGACGCCGGGCCATCTGATCGGCGGCGCGTACCAGCGCGTCGGTGATGCCCGGCTCGGAAGCGGCATGACCGGCATCGCGGATGACCTGCAGTTCGCTGTTCGGCCACGCTTGATGCAATTCCCAGGCGTTATCCAGCGGGCAGATAACGTCATAGCGACCATGGATGATCACGCCAGGCAAATGGGCGATCTTGCCCATGTCGCGAATCAGCTGGTTCTGCTCCAGGAAGGCATTGTTGGTGAAGTAGTGGCATTCGATGCGGGCAATCGACAACGCACGTTGTGGTTCGGAGAAGCGATCGACCACCAGCGGGTTGGGACGCAAGGTCGCGGTACGGCCCTCCCAGGTGGACCAGGCTTTGGCCGCGTGCATCTGGGCGATCTGGTCGTTGCCGACCAGGCGCTTGTGGAACGCGGTGAGCAAGTCGTCGCGCTCGTCCAGCGGGATCGGCGCGATGTAGTCCTGCCAGTAATCGGGGAACAGGCGGCTGGCGCCGGCCTGGTAGAACCATTCGATTTCCTGCGGGCGGCAGAGAAAGATCCCGCGCAGGATCAGGCCGTGTACCCGCTCAGGATGGGTTTGTGCGTAGGCCAGCGCCAGGGTCGAACCCCAGGAACCGCCAAACAGCACCCACTTATCGATGCCCAGGTGCTGGCGAATCCGCTCGAGGTCGGCGACCAGGTCCCAGGTGGTGTTGTTTTCCAGGCTGGCGTGGGGGGTGGATCGACCGCAACCGCGCTGATCGAAGGTGACAATGCGATAGAGGTTTGGATCGAAGAAACAACGACTTTGGGCATCACATCCGGCGCCGGGGCCACCGTGGATGAACACCACCGGCAAACCTTCCGGTGAACCGCTTTCGTCGACGTACAGGGTGTGGGTTTCGTCGACGGCCAGATCGTGCCGGGCGTGGGGTTTGATCTGCGGGTACAAAGTCTGCATTGCGCACTCCGTAAGGGGTCGAGGTCATCCCTGGGGGGACTTCTATTATTCTGCCGTCCGGCATCATAAACCCGAATTACGTCAATGAGCATGCCCGCGCGAAGTCAGAGTCTTTGCGCAAGATAACCAAACAGGGTTTCGTACAGCGCATCGACCTCGGTTACCTGCCCGCGGGCCCGCAAACAGCCATGGACCAAACCCTCGCCGACATACAGAGTGGCAATCACGCCCGCGGCATTCAGTCGCTCGGCATACAGCACGCCGTCATCACGCAACGGGTCGAATTGCGCCACCGCGATCAATGCCGGTGGCAGTCCACTGAAATCCGTGGCGAGCAATGGCATGGCGCAGGCGCTCGGATGGCGGGTGCCTTGCAGGTAAAGCGCGTGATAGTAATCGACGTCACTGCTGCTGAGTAACGGCGCGTCGATGCACTCACTGCGCGACGGCAGCCGGTGATCGCCACCCAACCCCGGATAGATCAGCACCTGCGCGCACGGCAGCGGCTCACCGGCATCGCGTAGCGCCAGGCACAACGCCGCCGCCAGGTTGCCACCGGCACTGTCGCCGGCCACCAGCGTGCGCTCGGGGTCGAGTTTAAACGGCCCGGCGCGCAGTGCTCGCCACACCGTCAGGCAATCATCGAACGCGGCGGGAAACGGATGTTCCGGTGCCCGACGGTAATTGACGGCGATCACCCGTACACCGAGTGTCGATGCCCATTCGGCGCAGATGAAGTCGTGGGAATCGAGGTCCCCCACCACCCAGCCACCGCCATGCAAATAAACGATGCACGACGCACCGCTGGCCGGTGGCTGATAGGAACGAACCGCAACACCGTCCAACTCGAAATCGACCACCTGCAACCCGGCGGGACGTGCCGGGGTAAATGCCCGGCACATCTCGCTGTAGGCCTGGCGCAACCCGGTGATACTGCTGTCGGTGCTGTTGAAACTCAGGGTTTTGTCGACGAAAGCCGTCATCTGTTTGGAAAGCGGGTATGGAGCCATGAGCCTGGTGCTCGTTCAGGGAAATGTGTGGGACCCACAGGACTTGATCAGACAGGGATCAGTTCTTCAGGCTGGCCTGAACCGTGGCCACGCCGTCCTTGCCATCGAAACTGCTGACACCCGCCAGCCAGCGCTGCAAGTCCTCGGGATGGTCACGCAGCCATTTTTTCGCGACATCCTGAGCCGTCTGGCGCTCCATGATCGGCACCATCAACTGGCTTTCCTGGGCGGCGGTGAACGTCAGGTTTTCCAGCAACCGATTGACGTTCGGGCAGCGCTGGGCGTAATCCGGTGCAGTCACGGTGGAGACCGTCGCGGCGCCTTCATTCGGTCCGTAGACGTCTTCGCTGCCGGTCAGATAGTCGATCTTCATGTTGATGTTCATCGGGTGCGGGGTCCAGCCGACGAACACCACGAACTCCTTGCGATTCACCGCCCGCTGAACGGCAGCGAGCATGCCGGCTTCACCGGACTCGATCAGTTTGAAGTCCTTGAGGCCAAAGTGATTGGTTTCGATCATGGTCTTGATCGTGGTGTTGGCGCCGCTGCCCGGCTCGATGCCGTAGATCTTGCCGCCGAGCTGATCCTTGAACTTCGCGATGTCGGCAAAGGTTTTCAGGCCCGCCGCTGCCAAATAATCCGGGACCGCGAGGGTGGCCTGGGCATCGGCCAGGCTTGGCCTGTCCATGACCTTGACCTGATTGGCAGCCACGAAGGGCGCGATGTTTTTATCCATCGCCGGCTTCCAGTAGCCAAGGAAGATGTCCAGGCGCTTGTCGCGGATACCGGCGAAGATGATTTGCTGTACGGCGCTGGTTTGCTTGCTTTCGTAGCCCAGACCGTTGAGCAGCACATCGGCCATGCCGCTTGTGGCGATCACGTCGGTCCAGTTGACCACGCCCATACGCACGGTTTTGCAGGAGGCGTCGTCCGCGGCCATGGCGCCGGCGCCCAACAGAGCGGTGCCGCAGAAGATTGAGAGACAGCGGGTGAACAGACCTTTGGGGCTTGTCATAGTGAGCATTCTCGTGCGGCAGCGGATTATTGTCGGGGCGGTGTCTTTGTGCACCGTGGCCAGAACATTACGCAGCGGACGAGTGGTGAAAGCGAACTGTGGCGACCGTGTTTTGCACGGTGGCGACTGTCATGTGCAGATGTTGAGGCATATGAAAACCTGTGGGAGCGAGCTTGCTCCGGGCGGCGTTCCGACGATGAGGCCATAACATCCGACATTAATGTCGCCTGACAGTACGCCATCGCGAGCAAGCCCGCTCCCACAGGGTTTTGCGACAGTATTAACGGTTGTAGTGCTTCTCGCCCCAGGCCAGCAACCCTTGCAGCAACTCCTTCAACACCACCCGCGTCGGCTCCGCCAGGTCCGGGCGATAACGGAACGGCACGAACTCATCCATGTAGGTGCACTGCCCCAACTCCAGCTGCACCGCATGAATGTTTTCTGCCGGGTTACCGTAATGACGGGTGATGTGCCCGCCCTTGAAGCGCCCGTTGAGTACGTGGGTGTAGTTGTCGTGAAGCGCGCAGATCGCTTCCAGACGGGTCGCAAGCTGTGGATCGCAACTGGCACCGTTGAAGGTGCCGAGGTTGAAGTCTGGCAGCTTGCCGTCGAACAGGTGCGGGATGATCGAGCGGATCGAGTGCGCATCGAACAGCAGCGCATAGCCGAACTCGGCTTTCAGCCGCGCCAGCTCCTGCTGCAAGGTGCTGTGGTACGGCGTCCAGATCTGCTCCAGATAAGTCGCACGTTCTTCTTTCGACGGCTCCAGCCCTTCACGGAACAACGGCACGCCGTCGAACAGCGTGGCCGGGTACAGGCCTGTGGTCGCGCCCACGTACAGCGGCTTGTCGTCGGATGGCCGGTTCAGGTCGATGACGAACCGCGAGTACTCGGCGGCCAGGGTGCTTGCACCCAGTTGCGCGGCGAAGTCGTAAAGCTGCGGGATATGCCAGTCGGTATCCGGCAGGCTTTTCGCGTCAGGGATCAACCCGGCTTCGACCGCAGGTGTCAGGCGCACGCCAGCGTGGGGCATGCTGATCAGCAGCGGTACGCGGCCTTGTTTGAAGTTCAGAACCTTATCCACAACAGATCTCCTACAGACTTGATTCGACGCCGTGGCGCACGACGCGTTTTTCCAGGTCGCCGCCCAGCCAGTAACACAGGTCGGCCGGACGATCGATTTGCCAGGCGACAAAATCCGCGACCTTGCCGACCTCCAGCGAACCATGGGTGTCAGCCATGCCCAGTGCGGTGGCGGCATGAATCGTCGCGCCGGCCAGGGCCTCTTCCGGGGTCATGCGCAAGCAGGTACAAGCCATGTTCAGCATCAGGCGCAACGACAGTGCCGGCGAGGTGCCCGGGTTGAGGTCGCTGGCGATGGCGATTTTCACGCCGTGCTTGCGCAGGGCCTCCATCGGCGGCAATTGGGTTTCGCGCAGGAAGTAAAAGGCGCCGGGCAACAGCACCGCGACCGTGCCGGACTTGGCCATGGCAATGGCGTCATCCTCGGTCATGAACTCCAGGTGGTCGGCGGACAATGCGTGATAACGCGCCGCCAGGCTTGAACCATGCAGCGACGACAACTGCTCGGCATGCAGCTTCACTGGCAGGCCCAGTTTCTGGGCGGTGATGAACACCCGCTCGACTTGTGCCGGGGAGAAAGCCAGGTACTCGCAGAACGCGTCCACCGCATCGACCAGACCTTCGGCGGCCAGGGCCGGGAGCATGTCGGCGCAGATGTGATCGATATAGTCGTCAGCGCGATCCTTGTACTCCGGCGGCAAGGCGTGAGCCGCCAGGCAGGTGCTGCGCACGCTGACCGGCAGTTCGGCGCCGAGGCGACGGGCCACGCGCAGCATCTTGCGTTCGTTGGCCAGGTCCAGGCCGTAGCCGGACTTGATTTCGATGCTGGTGACACCATCACGCATCAGGCTTTTCAGGCGCTTGGCGGCACTGGCGAACAGTTCATCTTCGCTGGCTGCGCGGGTGGCGCGCACGGTGCTGGCAATACCGCCACCGCTGGCGGCAATTTCCGCGTAGCTGACGCCTTGCAGGCGCTGTTCGAATTCACCGCTGCGGTTACCGCCGAACACCGTGTGAGTGTGGCAATCGATCAGGCCCGGCGTGACCCAGGCCCCACTCAAATCATTGACGGCCGGGTACTCGCCCGCCGGCAATTCACCGCGTGGGCCGATCCACTCAATGTGCGCTCCTGACGTCACGATGGCCGCGTCCTCAATGATCGAGTAGACGCCTTGTGCCATGGTTGCGACGTGACAGTGTTGCCAGAGAGTTTTCATCCGTGGCCTCCATTAGGTTATCGATGAGAAAAAACAGGGTCCTGTGTCACCAGGGCTGCCTGGCCCGCCGCCGGTTTCACCCACGTCAGGTAGGCCAGCACCAGCAACACGATCCAGACCACGCCGACGATCAGCGCTGCCTGGGTGTCCGGGAAATAGCCCAGCACGCCGAAGATGAACAGCATGAAGACAATCGCCGCCGCTGGCGCATAAGGCCACAGCGGTACCGGGAATTTCAGTTGTGCCACCTGCTCGGCGCTCATGGACCGGCGCATGGCCACCTGGGTCACCAGAATCATCAGCCAGACCCACACCGTGGCAAAGGTCGCGATGGAAGCGATCAACAGGAACACGTTTTCCGGGATCAGGTAATTCAGCAACACACCCAGCAACAGCGCGGCACTCATCACCACCACCGTCATCCATGGCACGCCATTGCGCGACAGGCGGGCGAAGCCCTTGGGTGCATGCCCTTGCTGGGCCAGGCCGAACATCATGCGGCCAGCGCCGAAGATGTCACTGTTGATCGCCGAAATCGCCGCCGTGATCACCACGATATTGAGGATGGTGGCCGCCGAACTGATCCCCAGCTTGTCGAAAATCTGCACGAACGGGCTGCCCTGGCTGCCGATCTGCTGCCATGGAAAGATCGACATCAGCACCAGCATCGTCAGCACGTAGAACAGCAGGATCCGCAACGGTACGGCATTGATCGCCCGTGGCAGCACGTGCTGCGGATCCTTGGCTTCACCTGCCGTTACGCCGATGATTTCAATACCGCCAAACGCAAACATCACCACCGCGAACGAAGCGATCAGACCGGCCATGCCATTGGGCATGAAGCCGCCGTGGTTCCAGAGGTTGCTGATGTCGGTCGCCTGGCCTGGGGCCGAGCTGATGCCGAACCACATGATGCCGAAACCGCCCAGGATCATCGCGACGATGGCCGCGACCTTGAGCAGCGACAGCCAGAACTCCATTTCACCGAAGACTTTGACGTTGCACAAGTTCAGGCCGCCAACGATGGAAACGACACCCAGCACCCAGATCCAGCGGGAAACCTCCGGGAACCAGAAGCCCATGTAAATACCGAATGCAGTGACGTCGGCCATGCCGACGATGACCATTTCGAATGCGTAAGTCCAACCGAGGATGAAGCCTGCCATCGGCCCCAGGTAGGTGCTGGCGTACTGGCCGAAAGAGCCGGCCACCGGGTTGTGCACCGCCATCTCACCGAGGGCGCGCATGACCATGAACACCGCCGCGCCGCCGATCAGGTAAGCGAGCAGTACCGCAGGCCCGGCCATTTGAATGGCCGAGGCAGATCCATAAAACAGCCCGGTGCCGATTGCCGACCCCAGCGCCATGAAGCGAATATGTCGGGCAGAGAGCCCGCGTTTCAAACCTTTTTCTGGCTGTTGCATTTCTCGTCCCTAATTATTGTTATTCGACGCTAAATCGAATCGCTGGCAAGCCAGCTCCTACAGGTTCAACGCGATCCATGTGGGAGCGGCGGTGCGACGATTCGACTTGCTCGCGAAGGGGCAATTACAGGCTAGGCAGCAACTTCGCCGTTACCAGTTCGTTCAGGCAACGCGAGGCCAACAATTCAGACGCCGCATTGATGTCCGGCGCAAAGAACCGGTCCTTCTCATAGAAAGGCACGTCGGCACGCAGGATGGCACGGGCCTTTTCCAGCTTTGGCGAAGTCTTAAGGCCGTTGCGCAGGTCCAGGCCCTGCACTGCCGCCAGCCATTCCACCGCGAGAATCCCGCGGGTGTTCTCGGCCATTTCCCACAGACGCTTGCCAGCCGCTGGAGCCATGGAAACGTGGTCTTCCTGGTTGGCGGAAGTCGGCAGGCTGTCCACCGAATGCGGATGGGACAATGCCTTGTTCTCGCTGGCCAGTGCCGCAGCGGTCACCTGGGCGATCATGAAGCCGGAGTTCACGCCACCGTTGGCCACCAGGAACGGCGGCAGTTGCGACATGTGCTTGTCCATCATCAGCGAGATACGGCGCTCGCTCAGGGAGCCGATTTCGGCGATGGCCAGCGCCATGTTGTCAGCGGCCATGGCCACTGGTTCTGCGTGGAAGTTGCCACCGGAGATCACGTCACCTTCAGCGGCGAACACCAACGGGTTGTCGGAAACGGCGTTGGCTTCGATCGCCAGTACTTCGGCCGCTTGACGGAACTGGGTCAGGCAGGCGCCCATGACTTGTGGCTGGCAGCGCAGGGAGTACGGGTCTTGTACCTTCTCGCAGTTTTCGTGGGAGTCGGACACTTCGCTGCGCTCGCCCAGCAGGTCGCGGTAAGCGGCGGCGGCGTCGATCTGGCCTTTCTGGCCACGGGCAGCGTGGATGCGGGCGTCGAACGGCGAACGCGAACCCAGGACCGCTTCAACGGTCAGGCCGCCCAGGGCCAAGGCACCGGCGAACAGGTCTTCGCCTTCAAACAGGCCACGCAAGGCGAAAGCGGTGGACACCTGAGTGCCGTTGAGCAGCGCCAGGCCTTCTTTCGCGGCCAGGGTCAGCGGGGTCAGACCTGCAACTTTCAGCGCTTCGGTGGCTTCCATCCACTCGCCTTTGTAGCGTGCCTTGCCTTCGCCCAGCAGCACCAGGGACATATGGGCCAGAGGCGCCAAGTCACCGGAAGCACCGACCGAACCTTTCAATGGAATGTGCGGGTACACCTCGGCGTTGATCAGGGCGATCAGCGCGTCGATCACCACGCGGCGGATGCCAGAGAACCCACGGCTCAGGCTGTTGACCTTGAGCACCATGATCAGTCGCACCAGCTCATCGCTGATCGGCTGGCCGACACCGGCGGCGTGGGACAGCACCAGCGAGCGTTGCAGGTTTTCCAGGTCTTCGCTGGCGATGCGGGTCGAGGCCAGCAGGCCGAAACCGGTGTTGATGCCATAGGCGGTGCGATTCTCGGCGAGGATCTGTTCCACGCAGGCAACGCTGGCTTCGATCTGGGCCGAGGCGCTGTGGTCGAGGGTCAGTTTCACCGGCTGCTGATAGACGTCACGCAGTTGGGCGAGGCTCAGTTGGCCGGGAATCAGGTTTAGCGCAGTCATTTTGTGCTCCTTTTGAGAGTTGTTGTTAACTCACCAGACGCTCCGGAGATGTCCGTTGTCCGTCGCGTCTGCCTTTTGGGGAGCCGCGCCTTGGCACGCTGGTGTTGTTGAAATCAGTTCAGGTTGGGAAAAGTGTTGTGCAGCAAAGTCGGGTCTTTCAATACAGCGGCAGCGGCGGCGATGTCCGGTGCCAACCAGCGATCCTGGTCGTAGGGGGCAACATGCTCGCGCAGCAGACGCCAGGCCGCATCGGTGCCGGCGCCGAAGCGTTGTTCTTTCAAAAATTCAAACGCCTGGGCTGCCAGCAAATACTCGATGGCGAGGATCTGCGTGCAGTTTTCGAGCGCGCGGTGCAGCTTCAGCGCGGCGTTGGTGCCCAGGCTCAGGTGATCTTCCTGCAGGCCCGACGTCACGAAGTTATCCAGCACCGCCGGTTGTGCCAATTGACGATTTTCCGCGCACAGCGAAGCGGCGACGTATTGCACGATCATCATCCCGGAGTTCACCCCCGGGTTGGCCACCAGGAAGGCCGGCAGGCCACTGACGTGCGGGTTGATCAAACGGTCCAGGCGACGCTCGGCAATGGAGCCGATTTCCGCCATGGCAATCGCCAGCAGGTCCGCCGCCATTGCCACGGACTGGCCGTGGGGGTTGGCTTGGGACACCACGCGATAGCTGTCGGCAGTACCCAGCACCAGCGGGTTATCGGTGGTGCCGTTGAGTTCGGTTTCGATCTGTTTGCTCGCGTGTACCAATTGGTCGCGAGCGGCGCCGTGCACCTGCGGGATCGAGCGGATGCTCAGGGCGTCCTGGGTACGGATGCCTTTGCTCTGGGCAATCACTTCGCTGCCGTCGAGCAAGGCCCGCAGGTTGTTCCCGACCTGTTGCATGCCAGGGTGCGGCTTGAGCGCGATGATCTCGGCATCGAAGGCGTCGATCTGCCCTCGCTGGGCCTCGAAGCTCATGGCACCGATCACGTCGGCCCATTCCAGCAGGCGCGTGGCATCGGCAATCGCCAGGCAGCTCAAGCCGGTCATGCACGGTGTACCGTTGACCAGGCACAAACCGTCCTTGGCACCGAGCTTGACCGGTTGCAAGCCTTCTTCGGCCAGCGCTTGCTGCGCGGAAACGACCTGGCCGCGATAGCTGACATTGCCAACGCCCAACAGCGCGATGCCGATGTGCGCCATGTGGGTCAGGTAGCCCACGGAACCCTGGGACGGCACTTGCGGCGTGATGCCACGGTTGAGCAGGGCCAGCAGGGCTTCGACGACCTGACGGTGCAGGCCGGATTTACCGTGGCTGTAGTTGACGACGGCGGCGCACATGATCGAGCGGGTCTGCTCGTTGGTCAGTGGCGCGCCAACGCCACAGGCGTGGCTGAGCAAGGTGTTGCGCGACAACTGGCTGAGTTGTTCGTCCTGCAGCGAGACGTTGCACAGCGCGCCCAGGCCGGTGTTGATGCCGTAGGCACGTTCGCCACTGGTAACGATGCGCTGGACGATGGCCTGCGCGTTTTCGATGCGCGCCCAGATCGGCGCCGACAGCTCAAGCTGTGCGCCATGACGAGCAACGGCGACCACGTCCTGCCAACTGACCTGCGCCTCGGTGATAACGATTTTTTCAGCCTGGGACATCTTCAACCTCATCTAAATAAAATCAAAAGATCGCAGCCTTCGGCAGCTCCTACACCGAGTACGGCTCACTTCTGTAGGAGCTGCCGCAGGCTGCGATCTTTTAGAGCCTTAAACCACCGCCGCCCGACGCTGCACAAAGCGGTCTACATACTCATCCGCCGGCGAATGCAGGATCTCTCGTGGCGTGCCGACCTGAATCAGGCGGCCATCCTTGAGGATCGCGATGCGGTTGCCGATGCGCACGGCCTCGTCGAGGTCGTGGGTGATGAAGACGATGGTCTTGTGCAGGGTCTTTTGCAGCTCCAGCAACTGGTCCTGCATTTCGGCGCGGATCAGCGGGTCGAGGGCGCTGAACGCTTCGTCCATCAGGATGATGTCGGTGTCCGCCGCCAGGGCGCGGGCCAGGCCCACACGCTGGCGCATGCCGCCGGAGAGCTGGTGCGGGTATTTGTTTTCGTAGCCCTTGAGGCCCACGGTGTTGATCCAGTGCAGCGCACGCTCGGCACACATGGCTTTGCTTTCGCCACGGATTTTCAGGCCGTAGGCGACGTTGTCCAGCACGCTCTTGTGCGGCAACAGGCCGAAGCTCTGGAACACCATGCTGATCTTGCGCCGACGAAATTCGCGCAGGGCTTCCATGTCGTATTGCAGGATGTCCACGCCGTCCACCAGGATCGCACCGCTGGTCGGGTCGATCAGGCGGTTGAAGTGGCGGACCAGGGTCGACTTGCCGGAACCCGACAGGCCCATGATCACGAAGATCTCGCCGCTGCCGATGCTCAGCGACAGGTCGTTTACGCCGACCACGCAGCCGGTTTCGGCCAGCACCTGGTCCTTGGTCTTGCCCTGGCCGACCATGGCCAGGGCGTCCTTGGCACGGTTGCCGAAAATCTTGAAGACGTTCTTGACTTCGATCTTGCTCACGGTTGCGTTGTTCATTTGCTCACCTCATGCCGTGCGCGACCGTACGCCTGTGTAATGCGGTCGATCACCACAGCCAGAATCACGATCGCCAGACCGGCTTCAAGGCCACGTCCGACGTTGAGGGTCTGAATCCCCACCAGCACGTCTTCACCCAGGCCACGGGCACCGATCATCGAGGCGATCACCACCATCGAAAGGGCCATCATGGTGGTCTGGTTGATCCCGGCCATGATGCTCGGCAGGGCCAGCGGCAGTTGCACGCCGAACAGTTGCTGCCAGCGGTTGGCACCGAAGGCGTTGATCGCTTCCATCACTTCGCCGTCGACCTGGCGAATGCCCAGATCGGTCAAGCGGATCAGCGGCGGCGCGGCGTAGATCACCGTGGCGAAAATCGCCGGGACCTTGCCCAGGCCAAACAGCATCAGCACCGGGATCAGGTACACGAAGCTCGGCATGGTCTGCATGATGTCCAGCAACGGCATCAGTATCGAACGCAGGCGATTGCTGCGCGCCGAGAGAATGCCCAGCGGAATGCCGATCAACACCGAAATGATCGTCGCCACCATCATCAGCGCCAGGGTCTGCATCAGTTTGTCCCAGAGGCCGACCGCTCCCACCAGGAACAGCAAACCAACGATGACGGCAGTGGTCACGACCTTGCGGGTCGCATGCCAGGCCACACCGGCCACGATCGCCAGCATCAGCCACCAGGGTGCGGCACGCAGCAGGCCTTCAAGATTGACGATGGCCCACAACAGGGTGTCGGAGATGTGCCGGAACACGTCGCCGTAGTTGGTGACCAGCGAATCGACCCAACCGTTGACCCAGTCGGCGATGGAAAAGGTAAAGCTTTCGGGAAACATAAGAGACTCTCAATCAAGGGGTTGCGATCAAGCATCCGACTGCCGTTGCCGACAGCCGGAGAAGCTCGACCTACAAGGCCGCGTCGATTTTCTTGGCTGCGTCTTCGCTCACCCATGCGTGCCAGACTTCAGGATGTTCCTTCAGGAAGATCTTGGCCAGTTTTGGTGATTCGATCCGCTCTTTGGTCATGCGCCCAAGGTTCTGGTTCAGCAGGTCGATCGGCACGTTGACCTTTTCCAGCACGGCCACCAGCTCCGGGGCTTCGTCGTGGAAAGTCTTGGACAGGCCGACCTTGATATCCACGGTCTTGTTCACGCCTGGTTTCTCTTCGAGTTTCACCGCGTCGATCTGGCCCATCAGCGGCGTTGGCGACCAGTAGTAGAACAGGATCGGCTCGCCACGCTTGTAGCTCGACAGCACCGCGGCATCCAGCGCCGGGCCGGTGCCTGGGCGGAAATTGGTGTAGGTGCTTTCCAGGCCGTAGCTCTTGAGCATTTCGCTGTTGTCCAGCTCACAGGTCCAACCGGCCGGACAGTTGTAGAAACGCCCCTTGGACGGCTCTTCGGCGTCCTTGAAGATCGCCGAGTATTTGCCCAGGTCAGCAATGTTTTTCAGGTCCGGAGCCTTGGCTTCCAGCTTGCGCTTGGCGTCGCCTTCGATCACGTAGCGCGGCACGTACCAGCCTTCGATCGCGCCAACCACCGGCGCGCCGACACCGACGACCTTGCCGGCCTTCTCGGCCTTGTTCCAGACTTCGCTGCGGCCGACCCATTCTTCGGCAAACACTTGAATATCGTTACTGCTCAGGGCGTTTTCCATGGTGATGGAGTTGCCCGGCAGGCTGTCGGTCTTGCAGTCGTAGCCTTTCTCCAACACGACTTGCATCACGTCGGTCAGCAGCATGGCGCTTTCCCAGTTCAAACCGGCGAACTTCACCGGTTTGCCCGACTCGCACCAACCCGCCGCCTGAGTGGCGCCAGCGCTGGCCAGCAGGCCCATGGAAAGCAATGTGGTCAGCAGGGTCTTGTTCGATTTCATTGTTGTGACGCTCCTAATCATGAATTGGCTTACGGCAGTCAAGAGGCATCCAGCCCTGTCCACGTCCAATCAGGCCTGCGCCGCAGCGCGACCGACTTCGCTTGTTGTTAGGTCTGCAACGTCGTGATCTCTGTAGGAGCTGCCGCAGGCTGCGATTAAAAGATCAAGATCAAAAGATCGCAGCCTGCGGCAGCTCCTACAGAGCAAGCATTACTTGCCGGTAATCATCGGCAGGTTCAGCCCTTGTTCCTTGGCGCAGTCGATGGCGATCTGGTAGCCGGCATCGGCGTGACGCATGACGCCGGTGGCCGGGTCGTTGTGCAGCACGCGAGCGATACGCTCGGCCGCTTCGTCAGTACCGTCGCAGACAATCACCATGCCCGAGTGCTGGGAGAAGCCCATGCCAACGCCGCCGCCGTGGTGCAGGGACACCCAGGTCGCGCCGCTTGCGGTGTTGAGCAGAGCGTTGAGCAGTGGCCAGTCGGAAACGGCGTCGGAACCGTCCTGCATCGATTCGGTTTCGCGGTTAGGGCTCGATACCGAACCGGAGTCCAGGTGGTCGCGACCGATCACGATTGGCGCGGACAACTCGCCGCTGCGCACCATTTCGTTGAACGCCAGGCCCAGCTTGGCGCGCAGGCCCAGACCAACCCAGCAGATACGTGCTGGCAGGCCCTGGAAGCTGATGCGCTCGCGGGCCATGTCCAGCCAGTTGTGCAGGTGGGCGTCGTCCGGGATCAGTTCCTTGACCTTGGCGTCGGTCTTGTAGATGTCTTCAGCGTTGCCCGACAGCGCAGCCCAACGGAACGGACCGATGCCACGGCAGAACAGCGGACGGATGTAGGCCGGTACGAAGCCCGGGAAGTCGAATGCGTTTTCCACGCCTTCTTCCTGCGCCATCTGACGGATGTTGTTGCCGTAGTCGAAGGTCGGTACGCCCATTTTCTGGAACTCGAGCATCGCCTTGACGTGCACGGCCATCGATTGCTTGGCGGCCTTGATCACAGCGGCAGGTTCAGTCTTGGCGCGAGCGCGGTACTGGTCCCAGGTCCAGCCGGCAGGCAGGTAACCGTTGAGCGGGTCGTGGGCGCTGGTCTGGTCGGTGACCATGTCCGGGCGCACGCCACGCTTGACCAGCTCCGGCAGGATTTCAGCGGCGTTGCCCAGCAGCGCGATGGAAATCGCCTTGCCTTCCTTGGTGTATTTGGCGATGCGGGCCAGAGCGTCGTCGAGGTCGGTAGCCTGCTCATCGACGTAGCGGCTTTTCAGACGGAAATCGATGCTGACCTGCTGGCATTCGATGTTCAGGGAGCAAGCGCCGGCCAGGGTTGCAGCCAGAGGCTGGGCGCCGCCCATGCCACCAAGGCCCGCAGTCAGGACCCAACGACCTTTCAGGTCATCGTTGTAGTGTTGGCGACCGGCTTCTACGAAGGTTTCGTAGGTGCCCTGGACGATGCCCTGGCTGCCGATGTAGATCCAGCTGCCGGCGGTCATCTGGCCGTACATGGCCAGGCCTTTGGCGTCCAGTTCGTTGAAGTGTTCCCAGCTCGCCCAGTGTGGAACCAGGTTGGAGTTGGCAATCAGTACGCGCGGGGCGTTGCTGTGGGTCTTGAACACGCCGACCGGCTTGCCGGATTGCACCAGCAGGGTCTCGTCGTCGTTCAGGTTGGTCAGGCTTTCGACGATCTTGTCGTAGCATTCCCAGTTACGTGCAGCGCGACCGATACCACCGTAAACCACCAGTTCTTTAGGGTTCTCGGCGACTTCCGGGTCGAGGTTGTTCATCAGCATGCGCAGCGGCGCTTCGGTCAGCCAGCTCTTGGCGGTCAGCTTGTTACCGCGTGCGGCACGGATTTCAACGTCACGAAACTTAGTAGGTTTAATGTCAGTCACGAAAAAGACTCCTCAGCAATCAATCCAAACCAACCCAGGCAGTGGGCGAGCAAGCCAATGGGCATCAGTGCACACCAGCGAATCAGTGGACGATGGTTGAGTCCTCGTGACTCATACACATACGTCTTTACTTGTACATACAAGCATATGCAATCAAGCGGCCAACTTGTTGGATGAGCATTCAAGAAAAATTCGGAAATGGCTGGAGAGCGCCTGGAACAAGGGTTCTGGCGTAGATGAAAAATTTTCGGGGGGATTTTTGTGGCGAGGGGATTTTGTTACTTGAGCGTGGTATTGCGCCACGCTGGGGCATTCGGTAACAAAGTGGTGCGCTTTCGGGAACGCTGAAATGCAAAAAATCGCAGCCTTCGGCAGCTCCTACATGGGATGGTGTGCATCCTGTAGGAGCTGCCGAAGGCTGCGATCCTTTGAAAATTCAGAATCAGCGTGCGGCCAGCTCAATCACACAGCATGGGCCATTGACGGAGATTTCCAGCAGGCTAGCGTTACCGTCGAGTTGCAGGCAGTCATGACGACCGAGCTTCGAAGCGCTGTTACCGACCACAACTTCCAGCGCATCGCTGATGCTGAACACCAACACCGTGCCCGCTGAACTGAAGAACCGCTGCTCACCGCTCAACCACTGCAACCGCGCGGCATAACGCTGCGGCGCGTAAATCAGATTGAAATCACGAATCGACCCGCCCAGCAATGTGCAGGCAACCTTGCTTTCACCACTGAAGGCAAACGGGTCCAGCGGTAACAGTGGCCGAGTGTCCTGGCCATCCACCGTCAGGCTCATGCCGTCGCCCTGCAAAACGGTGATCACTCGCTCGTAACCGGCGAAGGTGGAAAAGCCGCCCGATTCGCCAATGTCGGCAATCGACAGGCGCCAGCCAAACCCATCCAGACCGGTGCCGGCATCGCGAGTGATTTCTTCGGTGCTGCCGCCGCCGTTTTTCCACGGCATGCGCGGGTAATCTTTGGCGCGTAGAACTTTCAACTGATTCATTTATGAAACCGACCTTCCAGACGATGACGGGAACCGGGGTGGATCAAGCGAGCGGCGGTCACTGGCTGACGACCGGACCAGGTGCGGCGACGGATCAGCAGGCACGGCTCGCCTTTTTCAATCTGTAGCAATTTGCATTCGGACGGCTCGGCCAGGATCGCCTCGACCACGTGCTCGCCTTCGGTCAGCGGCGCGACCTGATTCAGGTAGGCGTAGGGCGTTTGCAGGGTGAAGTCCTGTTTAAGGTAGTCCGGCGCCACCAGCGCATTGACGAAACGGTCTTCGATTTGCACCGGAATATCGTTTTCGAAATGCACGATCAGCGAGTGGAACACCTTCTGCCCTTCGCGCATGTCCAGGGCCAGGGCGCGCTCGGAGCCGGCGGCTTCTTCTTCGAGCGTGATGACCTTGCAGGTGTGGCGATGGCCGCGAGAGGCGATTTCGTCGGCGATGTTGTGCACTTCAAACAGCGCAGACTGGCTTTTCGGCTCGGCGACGAACGTGCCGACGCCCTGCATGCGCACCAGCAGGCCATCGGCGGTCATCTCGCGCAGGGCGCGGTTGATGGTCATGCGGCTGAAGCCCAACTGGCTGACCAGCTCGCTTTCCGACGGAACGCGGTAGTGCGGCGGCCAGTTTCCACTGTCGATTTGCTGGGTGATCATTTGTTTGACGCGGGCGTACAAGGGCGCCGGACTGTCGCCCATGTTCGCGGCCAACGGAGAGACTGGAGGCGGAGTCGGCACGGTTAATCCTTGGTCATTTGATTGATGTCGCTAGCTTGCCGGAGTTTACCGGGCAGGCAAACGTCTGTATATGTATATACAAATAACACACGATGGGGTGCTGAACCATGTCCGCCTTCTTTGCCGAACGCGCGCTGCTGCCTAGTGGATGGGCCAACAATGTACGTCTTGAGGTCAGCGCCGACGGCGTATTGACCCATATCCAGGCCGATTCCAACGCAGATGGCGCCGAACGGTTAAGCGGTCCGCTGTTGCCTGGCATGCCGAACCTGCACTCCCACGCTTTCCAGCGGGCCATGGCCGGGCTGGCGGAAGTGGCGGGCAATCCGAACGACAGTTTCTGGACCTGGCGCGACCTGATGTATCGCCTCGTCGGAAAAATCAGCCCGGAGCAACTCGGCGTCATCGCCCGTCAGCTGTACATCGAAATGCTCAAGGCCGGTTACACGTCGGTGGCGGAATTTCATTACGTACACCATGACATCAATGGCCAGCCTTACGCGGACCCGGCCGAACTGGCCCTGCGTATCAGCCAGGCTGCGGGTTCCGCCGGTATCGGCCTGACCCTGCTGCCGGTGCTCTACAGCCATTCCGGTTTTGGCAGCCAGGCTCCGAACGAAGGCCAGCGCCGTTTCATCAACAGCACCGAAAACTACCTCAAGCTGCAATCGCGCCTGCAACCGGTGCTGGCGCAGCAACCGGCGCAAGCACTGGGCCTGTGTTTCCACTCGCTGCGCGCGGTAACACCGCAGCAGATAAGCGAAGTGCTGGCGGCCAGCGACAAGCAATGCCCGGTGCACATCCACATTGCCGAGCAGCAGAAAGAAGTCGACGACTGCCTGACCTGGAGCGGTCGTCGTCCGCTGCAATGGCTGTATGAAAACGTCGATGTCGATCAGCGCTGGTGCCTGGTCCACGCGACCCACGCCAACCCGGAAGAAGTCACGTCGATGGCCAGAAGCCGCGCCATCGCTGGCCTGTGCCTGACCACCGAAGCCAACCTGGGCGACGGGATTTTCCCGGCGGTGGATTTCCTCGCTCAGGGCGGTCGCATGGGCATCGGTTCCGACAGCCATGTGTCGTTGAGCGTGGTGGAAGAATTACGCTGGCTGGAATACGGCCAACGTCTGCGCGACCAGCGGCGAAATCGTTTGTATGGCGCAGATCAGCCAATGGTCGGTCGTACGCTGTTTGATGCGGCGCTGGATGGCGGCGCCCAGGCACTGGGCCAGCCGATTGGCGCCCTGGAAGTCGGCAAGCGCGCCGACTGGCTGGTGCTCGACGGCAACGATCCGTACTTGGCAACGGCCAGTGGCGACGGGATTCTCAACCGTTGGTTGTTTGCCGGCGGCGATCGCCAGGTGCGGGATGTGCTGGTCAATGGTCAATGGGTCGTGCGTGACGGTCGGCATGCGGACGAAGAGGAAAGCAGCCGCGCCTTCACCCAGGTCCTGCGCGACTTGCTCGGTTAAAAGCAAAAGATCGCAGCCTGCGGCAGCTCCTACAGGTTCCGTGTTTATCCGCATGATTGCGACCAACCGGATCGATGTAGGAGCTGCCGCAGGCTGCGATCTTTTTCAGTCGCACCGCTAGTTAGATGTCTTCGCCATCTGCTGTTCCGATGCCCGCCAGATCAGCCGCGTGGTGTCGTAACCCTGCTGACGCGCCTTGCTCAGCAGCTCCTCACGCACCACACCGTTCACGGTCGGCGTGCGCGACAACAGCCACAGATACTTGCGGCTCGGATCACCGACGATGGCGGTCTTGTAGTCATCGCTGACATACAGCACCCAGTATTCGCCCTTCGCCGTACCCGGGATCAACCTGGAAAACCAGGTATCGAACTCGACCCACAGCTTGTCGTTCTTGCCGGGCGTCTGTGGATAAGCCGTGCCCTTGACCTCTTCCCATTGCCACTGCGCCGTCAGGCAGCGGTTCAACACCGCGACGTTGCCGTCGGGCTTGAGCGTGTAATGGGCTTCGGACTGCGCGCAGTCGCGCTGGAAGTACATCGGCATGCGAGCCAGCTCGTACCAGGTGCCCTGGTAGCGCTTGAGGTTAACGCTATTGACTGTCTTGGGGGCCAACGGGTCCGGGCCAGACGTGGCACAGCCGGCCAACACCAGGCCGGCAAAAAGGATGATCAATAACCGCTTCATTATTTTTCTCCCGTGGGCGATCGCCCCGGTTTACTTCAGGCCTTGGCCGGAAAACATCAGCACTTTGTCACCGGCGAACTGCACGCTGATAAAGCTGTTCTTGTCGCCCCAGGTGCAGCTGGACATGCCGAGCGCGCCTGAACAATCGGCGGGTTTGCCCAACAGGGTCTCCACTTCGGCCTTGGCCATGCCGGCGGAGAGCTTCGAGTAGTTTTCCTGATTGACCTTGCTGCAGGCAGCGAGCAATACGCAGAACGAAAGCAGGGCGATGGAACGCAACGACATGGTGAAACTCCGGGGGCGTAGGGGATTGGCATGGCTGCCAAGCTGAAGCTTAGAAGAGAAAACCCCTGTCTGGTTCCCTGCCCGGCAGGCTATTTATCGGGCCACTCGTCTACCTTTTGCCGAAAATCAGCCACTTTGCCTGTTTACCGGGCATTTCGTCGTTTTTCAGAAAATCCGCCTAATCTTTGGCGCCGTTCAGTCGACATAAATGCAACGCAAAGCCACGTCGCTGGCATTTGCTCCCCCATTTTGTCGAACAGCCCCTCTGCGGTAGCTCATCCATGACCCGAAACATGAAGTTCAGCCACAAGATATTGCTGGCTGCCGCCCTCGTGGTGGCCGTCGCATTCGCTTGTTTCATCCTGTTCAACGACTATCGCCAGCGCGAAACCTTGCGCAACAGTACCGAGGCCTCGATGCAGGAACTCGGCAGCCTGACCACCAGCAACATCCAGACCTGGCTGGAAAGCCGCATGCAATTGCTGCAGTCGATGGCCCAACAGATCAACGCCGACGGCAATGCTCCCGCTGGCCTGAAACGGATCATCGACCTGCCCGCCTACACCGGCAACTTCCAGCTGAGTTACTTCGGTGGCACCGACGGCGTGATGTTCTCGGTCCCGGCGGGCAACCGCGCGGCGGACTACGACCCGCGCGTCCGTGGCTGGTACAAGGCGGCCAACAGCGCGCAACAGACCATCGTCACCGAACCCTACATCGCCGCCTCCTCCGGCAAGCTGGTAATCACCGTCGCCACTCCGGTGCAGCATCAGGGCCAGATGATTGGTGTCGCCGGCGCCGACATCGACCTGTCCAGCGTCAGTGCAATCATCAATTCGCTGAACTTCGGCGGTCACGGCCATGCGTTCATCGTCGGTGCCGACGGCAAGATCCTGATTCACCCGGACAGCAAGCTGGTACTCAAGAACCTGACCGAGGCCTACCCCAACGGTGCGCCGAAAGTCAGCCCGGGCATGAAAGAGGTCGAGATCGACGGCAAGCGCCAGTTCATCTCCTTCACCCACGTCAACGGCGTACCGTCGGCGGACTGGTACGTGGCTCTGGTGCTCGACCAGGACACCGCGTTCTCGATGCTCAGCGAGTTCCGCACCTCGGCGATCATTGCCATGGTGATTGCCGTGGTGATCATCATTGTGCTGCTGGGCATGCTGATCAACCTGTTGATGCAGCCGCTGCTGACCATGGGTCGCGCCATGCACGACATCGCCGAAGGCGAAGGTGACCTGACCAAGCGCCTGGTCATTCACGGCCACGACGAGTTCGGCGCGCTGGGGCTGTCGTTCAACCGTTTCGTCGAACGCATTCACACCTCGATCATCGAAGTATCCTCAGCCACCGGCCAGGTCAACGAAGTGGCGCTGCGGGTGGTGGCCGCGTCGAACTCGTCGATGCTCAACTCAGACCAGCAAGCCTCGCGCACCAACAGCGTGGCCGCGGCGATCAACCAGCTCGGTGCCGCCGCCCAGGAAATCGCCCAAAACGCCGCCCTCGCCTCGCAACATTCCAGCGATGCCCGCAGCCTGGCCGAAGACGGCCAACAGGTAGTGGATAAAACCATCGCTGCGATGCAGCAACTGTCGGCCAAGATCAGCGATTCGTGCGGCAACATCGAGACCCTCAACAGCAACACGGTCAACATCGGGCAGATCCTGGAAGTGATTACCAGCATCTCCCAGCAGACCAACCTGCTGGCACTGAACGCGGCGATTGAAGCGGCGCGAGCCGGTGAGGCCGGCCGTGGTTTCGCGGTGGTTGCCGACGAGGTGCGCAACCTCGCTCACCGCACCCAGGACTCGGCGCAACAAGTGCAGACGATGATCGAAGAGCTGCAAGTCGGCGCCCGGGCAGCGGTGGGCATCATGACCGACAGCCAGCGCCAGAGCGAAAGCAGCGTCGGCATCGCCAACCAGGCGGGCGAGCGACTGGGGAGCGTGACCCTGCGCATCGGGGAGATCGATGGCATGAACCAGTCGGTCGCCACCGCCACTGAAGAACAGACGGCCGTGGTGGAGTCGATCAACGTCGACATCACCGAGATCAACACACTGAACCAGGAAGGTGTGGAGAACCTGCAGTCGACCTTGCGTGCGTGTGCCGATCTAGAGCAGCAAGCGGCGCGTTTGAAGCAGCTAGTCGGAAGTTTCAGGATCTAAGGCGCGCTCACCGGCCCCTTCGCGGGCTTGCTCGCGAAGACGGCATCAGCAGCGACGAAAAAATTAGAACCGAGACCCGGGCCCCGAAAGAAACTCAATTTCCTCAGCCGTCGATTCCCTTCCCAACACCGCATTGCGATGCGGAAACCGCCCAAACTGCGCAATCACCCTCTGATGCCGCTCGGCAAAGTCCAGATAATCGGCGAACAACGCCCGATCGACCTCCGGCTGCTGCGCCACCAATTCGATGTAACGCGAGACACCTTCGTTCTGCACCGCGAGGTTTTCGCTGTGCTCGAACACCAGGTAGATGAACACCCGCTGAATCGGCTGCAACTGCCGATCGAAATCCGCCGCAATGCCTTGGGCCACGAGTTTCTGTGCCCGGGAATCGCCGGAAAACGCTTTGGGGGTGTCGCGAAAGATCATTCGCGGGATTTGATCGAGCAACAGCACCAGGGCCAGCCAACCTTCGGGACGTTGCATCCACTCGGTCAATCCGCCGGCCAGTGCCTGCTCGGCCAAGTCCCCGAAACGCTCGCGCGCTTCGAGGTCCTGGCTGTCGCGCTTGCCAAACCACAACCTGCCCTTCTGCGCCGCCACTTCCCTCGCTGACCCGGAGTTTCCGAACCACCAATCAAGCAACGGCTGCCAGGGCGCGGTCATGGTTTACTCCTTGTGGTAAGCCGTGACGCGGGCAACTTCTTCTTTCGAACCGAGGAACACCGCAACACGCTGGTGCAGGCCTTCCGGCTGGATGTCGAGGATGCGCTGATGGCCGTCGGTGGACGCACCGCCCGCTTGTTCGACCAGGAACGACATCGGGTTGGCTTCGTACATCAGGCGCAGTTTGCCCGGCTTCGACGGCTCGCGGCTGTCGCGTGGGTACATGAACAGACCGCCGCGGGTCAGGATGCGGTGCACGTCGGCGACCATCGCGGCAACCCAGCGCATGTTGTAGTTCTTTTTCAGCGGGCCTTCATCGCCTGCCAGCAATTCGCTGACGTAGCGCTGTACCGGTGCTTCCCAGTGACGCTGGTTGGACGCGTTGATGGCGAATTCCTGGGTGGCTTCAGGAATGGTGATGTTTTCGTGGGTCAGTACGAAGCTGCCCATTTCACGGTCCAGGGTAAAGCCTTTCACGCCGTCGCCCAGGGTCAGGATCAGCATGGTCTGCGGACCGTAGATCGCGTAACCGGCGGCCACTTGCTGTGTACCTGGCTGCAGGAAGGCCTTTTCATTCAAGGGCTCGTTCTGGCTCAGGTATTCGTTCGGGCAACGCAGTACCGAGAAGATGGTGCCCACCGGGGCGTTGATGTCGATGTTCGACGAACCGTCCAGTGGGTCGAATACCAGCAGGTACGCGCCTTTCGGGTATTTGCCCGGGATCTGGTAGGCGTTGTCCATTTCTTCGGACGCCATGCCGGCCAGGTGACCACCCCATTCGTTGGCTTCGAGCAGGATCTCGTTGGAGATCACGTCGAGCTTCTTCTGCACTTCGCCCTGGACGTTTTCAGTGCCCATGCTGCCCAGAACACCACCCAGGGCGCCTTTGGACACGGCGTGGTTGATCTCCTTGCAGGCACGCGCCACCACTTCGATCAGGAAGCGCAGATCGGCAGGAGTGTTGTTGCTGCGGGTCTGCTCAATCAAATAGCGACTCAAGGTAACGCGGGACATGGAAGGCTCCGGAGGAATGGGGGGGCTAAAAACCCGCGCAGTTTAACGCGAGTCGGGGCGCATTTCCTCCTATCAGACGTGATCGGCCGAAGAGAGTTCATGCGCGGGGGATGAGCGTAGTTGGAAATGGACTGGATGCGAGCCTGGGAACTGCGGTCATTTCGGCATTTTCAGTGACCGGGCGAACGCATTCGCCAGCCTTCTTCAGGATTTGGCTGGCGGTTTGCGCAACAAACTGAACGCCATCGCTGCCAGGAACAGGACACTGAGCAACAACACCGCCCACAAGCCGAATGTCTTCCACTGGGTGTCCGTCGTCGCCAGCGTTTTCTCTGTCGCCGCATTCGGGACCACCGCCCCGACATCCACCTTGGCCCGGCCCAGGGTCGCGAGTTTTGCCGGGCTGTAATCCGGAATCAGCGTCGACAGCGGCAAGTTCGCCGCCTTCGCCGTCGAATTCCCCACGACCAGCGTGTAAGGCCCCGGCCCACGCGCCAGGAACACCAGTTGCGTGGCGCGCACGGCAAACTTCAGCGTCGGCGCCTGATCACCCAGGCCACCGCCGCGTTCGTCCACGGTCAGTTTCAATTGCTGGACGATTTGCCCTGACAGCTGCAATTGGTTTTGCACCACGTCCTGACCGTCCTGGGTCAGGCGATAGAGCAAACCGCTGCCCAACGACTGCCATGGCAAGCTGCTGTCGCGCCGGCCGGCCAGGCTCACTGGCGCCAGGCTGTTGGGCTGGCTCAACTCGACCTGCACCCGCTCGACATTCAGCCCCATCGGCAGCTGCCAGGTGTACTCGCCCGCCTTCACGCTGCTGCCGGCCAACGGCTGGGACCAGACCAACGGCAGCGGCAGGCTGCGGATATTGGCGCTTTGCAGTTGCGCCGAAGTCAGTGTCGGCGCCGAATGCGGGGTGATCCACAGCAACCGCAGGTAGCGTGCCGACTGGCCCGGCAGGTTGACTTCATGCTGTTCGACCCGCTCGTCGGAAAAGGTCAGGCGCGCCACCTGCCCTTCGCCCCAGGACTGCCAATGCTGCAAATCATCGCTGGCTTCGATGGTGAAACGCTGGAATCCGTCGCGCTCGCTGATCCAGTCGAGAACCAACTGCTGCAACGGTGCCTTGATAGACGATGCGTCGAGCAACCAGCCGCGCAACTCCTCCTCACCCGCCTCCAGCTGACTGGAGGGCTGCACCTGGACCAACGTGCCGTTGGTGTTCGATTGCACCCGCACACTCGGCGCGGTTTCAGTGGCGTCCAACGAGCTGTACAACGGAAACCATTTCACCTCGTTCAAGGTGCGGGTTTCATTGCTCCGCGCCGACTCCCGGGCCAAGGCATAAGCCTGAACTTCGCCCACGGCGTTGAACACACGCACGTCGCTCAGGTCCGTCTGCCGTGCATTCAGCTGTACGTTCAGAGGCAGTTCAAGGCGATACCAGGGGCCTTCGCCCGTCACCGACAAAGGCACTTGAGTGGCGAAGTCCGCCGGTTTTTCCTGGGCAACCGCCGATAACACCACACCCATGGCAACAGCCCCCAGCCAACCCAGGTTAAGCTTCTGACTCAAGACGACACTCCTTCGGATTCCGGGACCGGTTTCTCGTTATCCGGCTCAGCTTCGGCACGCTTGGGCGGCAGCGGGGCGAAATAGCCCACCACCAGCAGCAATACACCGACACCGATAAACGACACGATCCGCGCCAGCCCGCCGCGGTTACTCAATTCGACAAAGAACAGCTTGGCCACGACCACGCCGATCAAGGCCGCGCCGATCAACCAGACTTCACGGCGGCGAAGCAAATGGCCGCCGATCATCAGGCTCAGGGCCATCAAGGTCCAGACGATGGACAGGCCGGCTTGCACCCGCATCGACGCCAGCAACAGATCCAGCTCGAACGGCACCCCACTCCAATGGTGTGCCGTACGCATCACCAACGCAGTAAAGAACACGAACAGCGAGGCACCTGCGACCCCTTGCGTGGCGATGGCGGCGTAATCCTCGCGGACCGCCAGTTGTGTCATGGCGCTGCGGGACCAGACATAGACGCCGAACAGCGCCAACAACAGGCCCAGCTCCAGCGGGTTGATCAATGGCACGTAAGGCAGTGGCTCGGCGTTGCCGTCACTGGCGACATTCGCCAGCCAGAACCAGCCGAGCATCAACAACGCCAACGGCGCGGCGGCGTATACACGGTATTCGCGCGGATACGCCGACACCGGCCACGGCCACGCGCGAGGTGCCGCCATCAGCACCAGGTACAGACTGGGCAGAATCGCCCAACCCAACCAGCGCCAGGCGTTGTATTGCTCGGACAACACCAGCAAGCCGTAACGCAACTCCAGAGCCAGCACCCCCATCAACAACCAACAGCCGAGCACATGGGCGACGCTCGTCGCGCGCGCCGGCAGCATGGGCGCCAGGCGTCGCAGGGACATGAAATGCACCACGAACACGGCGGCCCACGCCAGCCAGCCGACGTTGGCTGCCGGGTGATAACGCGAGTGCCAGGCCGCGAGCAGCACCAGTGCCGCTGCGGGAATCAACACCGTGCCGAGTGCCCCAAGAGATGGCCATTTCAGGCGCAGCGCCACTACCGTCCACAGGGCCACACTCACGGCCGCGATGCCCAACAACAAAGGCGCCCGCATCGGCAACGGCGCAAAATGCAGCACTTCGATGACCCAGGCCAACGCCCACCAGCCTGCGCCCCACACCAGCAACGCCTGGGACAATCGCAACAGGCTCAGCCCTTCGAATACTCCAAGCGAATGACCAATCTGCAAACGCCAGGCCCCGACCATCGCCGCCAGCCCCAACACCAGCGGCGCCCAGAATCCGGCATGAGCCAAGGGGTTCAGCTCTTCACTGAACAGCGGCCCCGTCGCCAGGAACAACGCGCCACCCAACAGTTGCACAGCGAGCGCGCTGAACACGAAGGTGCGCGATGGCAGGCGCAAGCCAACCAACAACGTCAGTGCACCGGCCAGGGCCCAACTGATCACCGTGCCGTGGCTGAAGAAAAACAACGGCGCCAGCAAATAGAGAAACGACAGCCCGAGGCACGCCAGGATTGGCAGACCTTTCAGTTCCCAAGGCCTGATCTGTTCCGGCAGGGCTTTACGCAACTGGTAGAAGCTGAACAGCAGCGCGACGCCCAGCAACAGCGCGCCCAGTGGTACACCGCCGAGCAGGCTGCTCTCGCTGTCGTGCAGTTCGCTGAGAAACGCCAGTGCCGACCCCAGTTGCAGGAGTAAGGCAAAGCCCCGGGCCACGGGCCTTTGCTGACGCAGACCGAGCCAGAAGATCCCCGCGCCTTCCACCGCCCATGCCGCTGTCGTCCAGCGTGCATCGAGCCCCAGCGGAATCGCCAGGCTGGCGAAGATCACACCCAAAGCCAGGCAGGTTTCCCCCAGCAACAGCGTGCGCCCGGCCATCAGCCAACGGGCCAGCCCCATGTAAATCATGCCCAGCGCCAAGGCACTGAACGCCGCCGCGAACTCCAGATGCTGCACCAATGCGAACTGCAAGCCGAAACCCACCAGCGGCGGGCCGAACAGCAGCGTGCCGTCGACGTAGTTGCCCTTGCGCGCCGACCACTGCAGCAGCGATTCGCGACTGCCCTCTGCCGGTGCATCGCTCATTTCCAGCAGCCTGCGCCGGGCGAACAGCAGACCAATGGCCAGGTACATCAGGAAAAACAGAATCAGGAACGGCTCGGTACTCCACAACTGCTCCGGCGAGTAGGAGCGCAGGCCCCAGGCGAAACCGATGCCGAAGGTGCCGCTGAACCCGATGACATTCAACAGCCGCCAGGCCTTGAACCAGGCGATGGCGAAGATGCCGGCGTTGAGCAGGGCAAAATAGCTGAACAGTGCGACGTGGCTACCGGCACCGGTGGAGGCCAGCAGCGGCGCGGCGAATCCACCCAGTGCGGCAGCGGCGGCCAGCCCCAGGGAGTCCTGGGTAATGGCGAGAATCGCCGAACAGGCCGTCACCGCCACCAGCAGGCCAAACCCGGCCGAGGGATCGAGCAGCGGATGCAGGCGCATCGCGGCAAACACCGTCAGGTACAGCACGGCGATCCCGGCACCTTGCAGGATCAACGCATAACTGTTGTTGCGCGCTCGCAACCACCAACCCAGCCCGAGCAGTCCCAAGGCCGCCGCCGCAACACCTGCGTAACGCAACTCAACCGGCACCACCACGCCTTCGGTGGCATAGCGCAGCAGAAAGGCCAGGCCGAGGAACAGCAGCACCACGCCGACCCGCAACACGGTATTGCCGCCGAACAACCAGGCACGGGCACGGCTGATGGCGCGATCGATGAAGTTCGGGCCACGCGGGGTGACGGGTGGCTGTGGTTCGCGAGCGGACGGCTCGGACCTCCAGGCATCGACAGGCTGCGAACGCTTGGTTTCGCTGGCTGCGACGGCTACCGGCTCGAGTTCGGGCGGTAGCTCCCAGAGCAAATCCGGGGCTGCGACAGGTACTTCATCAAGGATGGTTTCAGGTGAGGCAAATGGTTCGCGGGCTTGCGGCGCCTTGACGCCCGATGCCTCGAGCAGCGCCAGCCGTTGCTCGACCGCGTGCAGCGCGACCTGGGCCTGCTCCAGCAAACGCTGCTGCTCGAAGGCCTGCGAGTCCATGCGAGCCAAGCGAAGGGCCTGGCCGATACCCAATCCGAGTAACGCGCCCAGCAGCGCATCGCTGAATGACTCGTCAAGTATCCAGCCGAGCACCAGCCCTATCAGCATGAACATCCATTGCATGGTCGATATCCCTAAGCGCATTGGCCAATCCGGAAAGATTAGCTCAGCCGTATCCATAAAGATCGCAGCCTTCGGCAGCTCCTACATAGTCGCGGTATTACGCGATCCTGTAGGAGCTGCCGAAGGCTGCGATCTTTTCCGGCGCGCCAGTATATCCACCTGCCTGAAGACTTACTCCAGTGCCTTCCAGATTTCCGTGGCGTACTCGCGAATGGTCCGGTCCGAGGAGAACCAGCCCATCCGCGCCGTGCTCAACACGGCTGAACGCCACCACTCCTTCGAATCGTGCCAATGGGCTTCGACGCGCATCTGGGCGTGCCAGTAGGAATCGAAGTCGGCGCAGACCAGGAAGCGGTCGTAGTCCACCAGCGAATCGATCAACCCGGCATAACGGGACGGATCATCCGGCGAGAACACCCCGCCACGAATCGCCTGCAGCACATCATTCAGACGATGGGACGCGGCGATATCCGGCACCGCGCTGAACTCATGGTTCTGCTTGCGCGCCTCCACCTGCTGCGCGCTGAGGCCGAAGATGAACATGTGCTCGGCGCCAATGCGGTCGCACATTTCCACGTTGGCCCCGTCCAGGGTGCCGATGGTCAGCGCGCCGTTCAGGCCGAATTTCATGTTGCTGGTGCCTGACGCTTCGAACCCGGCGGTGGAGATCTGCTCGGACAAATCCGCCGCCGGAATGATGCTCTCCGCCAGGCTGACGTTGTAGTTGGGCAGGAACACCACTTTTAGCAAGCCGCGCACGGTCGGGTCGTTGTTCACCACCCGGGCGATGTCGTTGGTCAGCTTGATGATCAGTTTGGCCTGGTGATAACTGGCGGCCGCCTTGCCGGCGAAGATCTTCACCCGTGGTACCCAGTCGATTTCAGGTTCCGCGCGAATCGCCTGGTACAACGCCACGGTGTGCATCAGGTTGAGCAACTGGCGCTTGTATTCGTGAATCCGCTTGACCTGCACGTCGAACATCGCCGCCGGGTTGACCGCCACACCCAACCGCTCATGAATCAGGTACGCCAGGGCTTTCTTGCTGTGCAGGCGTTGCTCGGCAAACGCCTTGCGGAATGCACTTTTCTCGGCGAACGGTTCGAGGGCGCGCAAACGCTCTTCCGGGTTATCCAGCACTTCGGGGCCGAGGGTATCGACCAGCATCGAGGTCAGCTCGGGGTTGGCCTGATACAGCCAGCGGCGGAAAGTGATGCCGTTGGTTTTGTTGTTGATCCGCTCCGGGTAGAGCTTGTGCAGTTCGGAGAACACCGTTTGACGCATCAGTTGCGTGTGCAACCCGGACACACCATTGATGCTGTGGGAGCCGAGAAACGCCAGGTTGCCCATGCGTACCCGGCGACCGTTGTCTTCCTCGATCAGCGATACCGCGCGCAGCACATCGAAATCGTGGATGCCTTTGGCCCGCAGGGAATCGATGTGCTGGGCATTGATCAGGTAAATGATCTGCATGTGCCGCGGCAACATGCGTTCCATCAAACCTACCGGCCAGGTTTCCAGCGCTTCGGGGAGCAATGTGTGGTTGGTGTAGGACAGCGTATCGACGGTGACCTGCCACGCCGCGTCCCATGCCACGTCATAGACGTCGACCAGTTGCCGCATCAGTTCAGCCACGGCAATCGAGGGGTGAGTGTCGTTGAGCTGGATCGAAGCGTGATCGCCCAGGGTCAGCACCGAGGTGTGCATGTTGCGATGGCGGCGCAGCAAATCCTGCAACGAGGCGGCGACGAAGAAATACTCCTGGCGCAGGCGCAATTCCTGGCCGGCCTCGGTGCTGTCCGCCGGGTACAGCACCCGGGAGATGCTTTCGGCCCGGGCCACTTCGGCTACGGCGCCAAGGTGGTCGCCGGCGTTGAAACGCTCCAGATGCAGATCTTCCATGGCCCGGGCGCGCCACAAGCGCAGCGTGTTGACGCTTGCCCCGCGCCAACCGACCACCGGCGTGTCATACGCAATGGCCCGTACGGTTTCCGCCGGGTGCCAGACTTGCCTGGACTTGCCGCTGTCATCGGTCACTGTCTCGACACTGCCGCCGAAGCCGATCGGGTAAACCACCTCCGGGCGCTCGAACTCCCAGGGGTTGCCGAAATCCAGCCAGTGTTCGGTCTGCTCCTGTTGCCAGCCATCGACGATGGCCTGGCGGAACAAGCCGTGTTCGTAACGAATACCGTAGCCATGACCGGCGATGCCGAGGGTCGACATGCTTTCCAGAAAACACGCCGCCAGACGCCCGAGGCCGCCGTTGCCCAGGGCCGCATCGGGCTCCAGCAAGCGAATGCGCTCAAGGTCGACGCCGAGTTCGGTAAGGGCTTCGCGGGCCACGTCGAGCAGGCCGAGGTTGCTCAGGCTGTCGAAGAGCAGCCGGCCGATGAGAAACTCCAGGGAGAGGTAATAAACGCGCTTCTGGCCTTTGCGGTAGATCTGCCGCGTGTGGTCCATCCAGTGCTCGACCATGTGATCCCGCGCGGCCAGTGCAATGGCTTCGAACCAATCGTGGTCGAAGGCGTGATCCGGGTCTTTACCCACTGCATAAGTGAGTTTGGTCAAGACGGCGTCGCGGAATGCGGCCACCTCTGCTTCGCGAACAAGTGGTTCTTGAGTCATCGATAGGACCTCGAGCGAGCTTGGAGTTGTCTGAGCCTAGTCGGTCTGACAGGCGGTAGAGGCTCTGGTTCGGCAGTTTTTGCTTTGAATGCGAGCTGGATCGACATTGCGTTGTCTTGTGCCTGAATCAATGCAGGGCTCGTGCCTATTTTCCGGTTGTTTGCGCCGTCCGTGAAAAAAACTGGCGAAAGGTTGTTCAAAAATCCACCAGTCCCGGTATGATCGCGCGCCCTGATGCACACGCTGGTAACAACCGATGATGAAGCCGAACCTGATCGCCGCCGCGGAGATCGACCGACTCGATACCTGGGCCAAGTACTCCGCCCCGATGTGCGGCTCGTGCATGTCCAGCTGCTGCACCCTGCCGGTCGAGGTCAAGATCAAGGATCTGGTCCGTATCGGCGTAGTCGATGAATTCGAGCTGGGTGACCCGCCGAAGAACATCGCCAAACGCCTGCAAAAGGAAGGTTTGGTCGAGCGTTTCAACCAGAAGTCAGGAATCTTCACCCTCCAGCGCATGAGCAACAACGATTGCTACTACCTGGATCGTAAGAGCCGTCTGTGCACTATTTATGAAAAGCGCCCGGATACTTGCCGCAATCACCCGAAAATCGGCCCGCGGCCGGGGTATTGCGCGTACAAGCCCAAGGAAGTGGAGCGCGAGAGCAGCAGCCGCCGGACTTTGGAAAAGTTTTAAGCCTGAAAAGATCGCAGCCTTCGGCAGCTCCTACAGAAATGCGCACGACTGTGCTTTTGTAGGAGCTGCCGAAGGCTGCGATCTTTTTTATGGCTTCAGACAAACAAAAACGCCCCCGGCCTTTCGACCGGGGGCGTTTTCGTTAAGCCGGGCTAAATCTTATGCCTTGGCTTTCTTGGCAGCGCGGGTACGCTCGCTTTCGTCCAGGATCTTCTTGCGAAGACGGATGGACTTAGGAGTCACTTCACACAGCTCGTCGTCCTGGATGAATTCCAGAGCCTGTTCCAGGGTGAAGCGAACAGGTGGAACCAGGGCGATGGTTTCGTCTTTACCCGAAGCACGCATGTTGTCGAGCTTCTTGCCCTTGGTAGGGTTGACGCCCAGGTCGTTGTCACGGCTGTTCAGACCAACGATCTGACCGTTGTAGATTTCCTGACCGTGTTCTACGAACAGCTTGCCACGCGCCTGCAGGGTTTCCAGGGAGTAGGTCAGTGCCTTGCCGGTTTCAACCGAAACCAGAACGCCGTTCTGACGGCCGGACATGTCGCCGGACTTCATCACGTCGTAACGGTCGAAGATCGAGGTCAGGATGCCAGCACCGTTGGTCAGGGTCAGGAACTGGTTACGGAAACCGATCAGACCACGAGCAGGGATGTTGTATTCCAGACGTACACGGCCCTTGCCATCCGGCACCATGTTGGTCAGGTCGCCCTTACGCAGGCCCATCTCTTCCATCACCTTGCCCTGGGATTCTTCCGGCAGGTCGATGGTGACGTTTTCGAACGGTTCGTGCTTCACGCCGTCAACCAGACGGATAATCACTTCCGGACGGCCTACAGCCATTTCGAAGCCTTCGCGACGCATGGTTTCGATCAGTACCGAGAGGTGCAGTTCGCCACGGCCGGAAACCTTGAACTTGTCAGCCGAGTCGCCTTCTTCAACGCGCAGTGCAACGTTGTACAGCAGCTCTTTGTCCAGACGTTCCTTGATGTTACGGGAAGTCACGAACTTGCCTTCTTTACCGCAGAATGGCGAATCGTTTACCTGGAAGGTCATGGAAACGGTTGGCTCGTCGACGGTCAACGGCTTCATCGCTTCAACGGTGTCCGGGTGGCACAGGGTGTCGGAGATGAACAGCGAGTCCATACCGCTGATGCATACGATGTCGCCTGCAGCAGCTTCTTCAACGTCCACACGGTGCAGACCGTGGTGACCCATCAGCTTCAGGATACGACCGTTACGCTTCTTGCCGTCGGCGCCGATAGCGACAACCGGGGTGTTCGGCTTGACGCGACCACGAGCGATACGGCCAACACCGATAACACCCAGGAAGCTGTTGTAGTCCAGTGCGGAGATCTGCATCTGGAACGGACCTTCACGGTCAACAGCCGGCGCCGGTACGTTGTCGACGATCGACTGGTACAGCGGGGTCATGTCTTCAGCCATTTCGGTGTGGTCCAGACCGGCAATACCGTTCAGGGCCGAGGCGTAGACGACTTTGAAGTCCAGCTGTTCTTCGGTGGCACCCAGGTTGTCGAACAGGTCGAAGATCTGGTCCAGAACCCAGTCCGGACGCGCGCCTGGACGGTCAACCTTGTTGATGCACACGATCGGACGCAGGCCGGCTTCGAAAGCCTTCTTGGTCACGAAACGGGTTTGCGGCATAGGGCCGTCTTGAGCGTCAACCAGTAGCAGAACGGAGTCGACCATCGACATTACGCGCTCAACTTCGCCGCCGAAGTCGGCGTGGCCCGGGGTGTCCACGATGTTGATGTGGTAGCCGTTCCAGTTGATGGCGGTGTTTTTCGCCAGAATGGTAATACCGCGCTCTTTTTCCTGGTCGTTGGAGTCCATCACGCGCTCGTCGTTGAGCTCGTTGCGCTCCAGGGTGCCGGATTGACGCAGGAGTTTGTCTACCAGGGTGGTCTTACCATGGTCAACGTGGGCAATGATGGCGATGTTGCGTAGATTTTCGATCACTTGTGTATCTCGATCAGAGGATTCGGTGTGCTGACAAGTCTTGGCAGCGATTAACAGTAGCGTCCGTGAAAGCCGTTACAGCTTGACGGTGGCATCGGGGGGCCGGTGACGCAGGCCACAGGCAAACAGCCCCGGGCACTTAGCTCGGTCGATAAACGCGCACATTGGCATGCCCCTCACTGAGCAAATGGTGGGCATGCAGGCGACTCATCACGCCTTTGTCGCAATACAGCAGGTACTGGCGAGTAGGGTCCAGTTCCTTGAAACGAGCGTTAACTGCATAAAACGGCATCGTTTGTACCTCGATGCCAGCGAGGTCCAGCGGGTCGTCTTCAGCGGCATCCGGGTGACGGATGTCGATGACGATCTGACCGGCCAGCGCTTCGCTGACTTCTTCAATCTGCAAATCCTGGCCCAGTTCATCGATCACGCGATCGATCGGCACCAGCTTGGCGTTTTCGAGCGCACGCTCGAGTACCGCCATATCGAATTCTTTCTCTTCATGCTCGACGCGATGGCGCTTGGCCGCGGTCTTCGGATTGACCGAGATGACGCCGCAGTATTCCGGCATGTGCCGGGCGAAATCGGCGGTGCCGATTTCGTTGGCCGTGTCGATAATGTCCTGCTTGTGCGCGACGATCAGTGGGCGCAGGACCAGTTTGTCGGTCACGCAGTCGATCACTGACAGGTTCGGCAACGTCTGGCTCGACACCTGGGAGATCGCCTCACCGGTGACCAGTGCGTCGATGTGCAGTCGATCGGCAATTTGGGACGAAGCGCGCAACATCATACGCTTCAATACTACGCCCATATGACTGTTATCGACTTTGCCGAGAATTTCGCCCAGCACTTCTTCGAACGGCACACTGACAAATAGCACGCGTTGGGAGCTGCCGTACTTCTTCCAGATGAAATGCGCGACTTCCATGACGCCCAGTTCGTGGGCACGTCCGCCCAGATTGAAGAAGCAGAAATGCGCCATCAGGCCGCGGCGCATGATCTGGTAGGCCGCCACGGTGGAGTCGAAGCCACCGGACATCAGCACCAGGGTCTGCTCCAGCGCGCCCAGCGGATATCCGCCGATGCCGTTGTGCTGGCTGTGGATCACGAACAACCGTTGGTCGCGAACTTCGATCCGGACTTCGATTTCCGGCTTTTTCAGGTCGATCCCGGCGGCACCACACTGACGGCGCAACTGGCTGCCGACATATTTTTCGATATCGATCGAGCTGAACGGGTGCTTGCCGGCGCGCTTGCAACGTACCGAGAAGATCTTGCCGGCCAGTGCATCACCGTAGTGCTGCTTGCACTTTTCAACGATGTCGTCGAAATCGCCCAGCGGGTACTCATCGATTTGCAGGAAATGCGCGATGCCCGGCATGCAGCTCAGGCGTTCGCCCATCTCCTTCAAGGCCTTTGGGTCGCTGACACGGGTTTCCAGCTCGAGGTTGTCCCACACGCCGTTCACCACCACGGCCGGGTCCAGATCGCGGAGCACGGCACGGATGTTCTTGGCCAATTGACGGATGAAACGCATCCGTACCGGGCGGCTCTTGATGGTGATCTCGGGGAAGACTTTTACGATTAATTTCATGGAAACAGCGCGCGCATGGCCTGCCGAAAAAGGGGGGCGCGGATTATAGCGGAAATTGCTCAAGGTTTAACCAGTTAATGTGCAGAAGGTTTCGCGCGCACCAAAACAGGTCATTTGCAGGCGGCGGCGCCACATTACAGGGCGAGATTTTCTGCTTTAAAGCGCAATATGCCCCCGCAAGCGTGTTTTTGGGGCAAAAAACCCATGCTGGGGCACTGGCATGCAATTTGCTCCCTTGTGAGGCAGGTTGCCTTGGCAGAGTATTCGCGCCGGCATCACCCACATTTAAGGGCATCCACTACTAGCCCGAAGCCACCCGGAGGACACTATGTCGAAGTCGGTTCAACTCATCAAAGATCATGACGTCAAGTGGATTGATCTGCGCTTCACGGACACCAAAGGCACTCAGCACCACGTGACCATGCCGGCTCGCGATGCGCTGGATGACGACTTCTTCGAAGTCGGCAAAATGTTCGACGGTTCCTCCATCGCTGGCTGGAAAGGCATCGAAGCCTCCGACATGATCCTGATGCCGGACGACTCCACCGCCGTCCTGGATCCGTTCACCGAAGAACCGACCCTGATCCTGGTCTGCGACATCATCGAACCTTCGAGCATGCAAGGCTACGACCGCGACCCACGTGCGATCGCCAAGCGCGCCGAAGAGCACCTGAAAGCCACCGCTATCGGTGACACCGTATACGCAGGTCCAGAGCCAGAGTTCTTCATCTTCGACCAGGTGAAGTTCAAGTCCGACATTTCCGGCTCCATGTTCAAGATCTACTCCGAACAAGGTTCGTGGATGTCCGACCAGGACATCGAAGGCGGCAACAAAGGCCACCGTCCAGGCGTCAAAGGCGGCTACTTCCCGGTTCCGCCGTTCGACCATGACCACGAAATCCGTACCTCCATGTGCAACGCACTGGAAGAAATGGGCCTGACCGTCGAAGTTCACCACCACGAAGTGGCGACTGCCGGCCAGAACGAAATCGGCGTCAAGTTCAACACCCTGGTGAAGAAAGCCGACGAAACCCAAACCCTGAAGTACGTCGTGCACAACGTTGCCGATGCCTACGGCCGTACCGCGACCTTCATGCCTAAGCCTCTGTACGGCGACAACGGCTCGGGTATGCACGTACACATGTCCATCTGGAAAGATGGCAAGAACACCTTCGCAGGCGAAGGTTATGCCGGCCTGTCCGACACCGCCCTGTACTTCATCGGCGGCATCATCAAGCACGGTAAGGCCCTGAACGGCTTCACCAACCCGGCAACCAACTCCTACAAGCGTCTGGTTCCAGGCTTCGAAGCTCCAGTGATGCTGGCCTACTCGGCTCGCAACCGCTCCGCTTCGATCCGTATTCCTTACGTGTCGAGCCCGAAAGCCCGCCGTATCGAAGCACGCTTCCCGGATCCGGCTGCCAACCCGTACCTGTGCTTCGCCGCACTGCTGATGGCTGGCCTGGACGGCATCCAGAACAAGATCCACCCTGGCGACGCTGCTGATAAAAACCTGTATGACCTGCCGCCTGAAGAGGCCAAAGAGATCCCACAAGTTTGCGGCAGCCTGAAAGAAGCCCTGGAAGAGCTGGACAAAGGTCGTGCGTTCCTGACCAAAGGCGGCGTTTTCAGCGACGACTTCATCGACGCTTACATCGCCCTGAAAAGCGAAGAAGAAATCAAGGTACGTACCTTCGTACACCCACTGGAATACGAGCTGTACTACAGCTGCTGATCCGGTAGCGTCGCAACACGCGGCGTGACAAAAAGAGGCCTCCTTCGGGAGGCCTTTTTTGTGGGCAACTTCCGACAATGAAACCCGACATCTCCTCGGGCACACACGGCATCGTCCGGCATCAACCAACTTGAATGACTCGTAGCCTGCTCACTACCTGCAATCAACGGATGGAATGATGAAAACCTTCCCACTCAAGACGCTACTGGCCGCTCTCACCACCTTCGCCCTCCTGGGCTGCAACACAATCCCCCAGTCGACAGAAATCAAACGGGAAATCCTGCTGCAAAGCAGCAAGTCGTGGGATAACACACCTTACATTCGCTACCCGGATGCCGCGCCCGAACTGACCGTGCTCAAACTCACGATCCCTGCCAATAGCAAACTCCCCTGGCACACTCATCCGATTCCCAACGCGGCTTACATCCTCTCTGGCGAGCTGATAGTCGAAGACAGGAACAGCGGCCAGACCCGGCGTATCAAACCAGGCGAAGCGCTGGCTGAAATGGTCAACATCACCCATCGCGGCGTCACCGGCGATGAACCGGTAGAACTTGTTGTGTTCTATGCTGGCAGCGAAGGCATTCCATTGGCGGAGTAGTCCTTGCTTCACACAGGAAGTCCGAATGCGGCCACTTTTACTCCTTCTACTGCTGTCCTTCATTTTTCCTGTGATGGCCCAAATCTACAGATACACCGATGCTGCCGGTAATACCGCCTACAGCAATCAACCGCCCGATGGCGTTGAAGCCCGGGCGGTGGATCTGCCACCACTCAACAGCATCGAACGCCAACCACCCGGCGATCTTGCGCAACCTCAGGCAGGCAATATCCCCGAGCCAATCCACGGCGCCTACGAAAAACTGGAACTCACCGGCCTGCCCACCACAGAAGCGTTACGCGCCAACAATGGCACCTTCACGATAAACGTACTGATCAAACCGCACCTGCAACGCCCTCACCTGTTGCGCCTGCTGCTGGACGGTCAACCCTACGGCGAGCCAGGCAATGTACCGACCCTGCAACTGGTGAACATCGATCGCGGCGAACACCGTCTCGCCGTACAAGTGATCGATGGCGAAAATGTTGTGCAGCAGAGCCCGGCGGTGACATTCACCGTACAGCGGGTGCACAAGCCTTGAAGGCCTGGTTACTGATCGCCTGCCTGATCGCCCTGCCCGCCTCGGCAGAGGTCTTCATGTATCTCGATGCTCAGGGCAATCGGGTTTTCACCGACCAGCCCAAACCCGGCGACGCCAGGCGCGTACCACTGATAACGAGCAATCGAATAGCGGCCACTCCCACCAGTGCAGCGCCATCGCTTGCCCAGAGCAGCCCCGAAGTACAAGCGCTGTTCCACTATGAGGTGCTGCGCATCCTGATCCCGGAACCCGACGCAACCATCCGTAGCAACACCGGCGAAGTCATCATCAGCGCCACCAACGAACCCGCCCTGCAACCCGGCCACCGTTACCGGTTGCTGCTCGACGGCCAGCCCACCGCCGACCCCGGCCTGAGCCCGGTGTTCGCCTTGAGCAACATCGATCGCGGCAGCCATACCCTGTCCGTGGAAATCCTCGACGAACAGGGACGCATCGTCGAACGCACCGCCAGCCAGCCTTTCCACATGCAGCGCACGTCTCTCGCCCAGAAGCGCAGGATCAAACCCTGTGTCCTCGAAGACTACGGCCAGCGGCCGGAATGCCCGCTCAGCGACAAACCTGGCGAAGAAAAAAATCCTTTCCTGAGACTTTTCTAACCTCATTCAGGTTTGCGCACTATATTGGTGCAATAGCTTGCACCGCACTCACATTCCAACCCATTTTGGTTCGAAAGTACCCGCGAAAGCTGGCAGAACGCCACGCAAACGAGCGTCAAACGCCTGTTTCAGGCCTTGAGCGCTTCTTTTCGGAGCCTTGGTTTGGTTTTTGCATTTTGCCCGTACCAGCGTTTTTTTTGCGCATGCTCTGCCCTAAAAGAGGTCCCGATGACCATTAGCGACGCGCTCCACCGTTTGCTACTCGACAACCTCACCACTGCCACCATCCTGCTCGACGCCGAACTGCGCCTCGAGTACATGAACCCGGCGGCGGAGATGCTGCTGGCCATCAGCGGTCAGCGCAGCCATGGGCAGTTCATCAGTGAGTTGTTTACCGAATCGACCGAGGCGCTGAACTCGTTGCGCCAGGCCGTCGAGCAAGCGCACCCGTTCACCAAGCGCGAAGCGATGCTCACCGCCCTCACCGGCCAGACCCTGACCGTCGACTACGCGGTAACGCCGATCCTGAGCAACGGCGACACCATGCTGCTGCTCGAAGTCCACCCTCGCGACCGCCTGTTGCGGATCACCAAGGAAGAAGCACAGCTGTCGAAACAGGAAACCAGCAAGATGCTGGTGCGCGGCCTTGCCCATGAAATCAAGAACCCCCTGGGCGGGATACGCGGCGCGGCACAATTGCTGGCCCGGGAACTGCCGGAAGAAAGCCTGCGCGACTACACCAACGTCATCATCGAAGAAGCCGACCGCCTGCGTAACCTGGTGGACCGCATGCTCGGCTCCAACAAGCTGCCGTCGCTGGCCATGTGCAACATCCACGAAGTGCTTGAGCGTGTCTGCCATCTGGTGGAGGCCGAAAGCCAGGGCTGCATCACCTTGGTGCGCGACTACGATCCAAGCATTCCCGACGTCCTGATCGACCGCGAGCAAATGATTCAGGCCGTGCTGAACATCGTGCGCAACGCCATGCAGGCCATCAGCAGCCAGAACGAACTGCGCCTGGGTCGCATCAGCCTGCGCACCCGAGCGATGCGCCAGTTCACCATCGGCCACGTACGCCATCGCCTGGTGACCAAGATCGAGATCATCGACAACGGTCCGGGCATCCCGGCAGAACTTCAGGAAACCATTTTCTTCCCCATGGTCAGCGGTCGTCCGGACGGTACCGGGCTGGGCCTGGCCATTACCCAGAACATCATCAGCCAGCACCAGGGCCTGATCGAATGTGACAGCCACCCCGGCCACACCACCTTCTCGATCTTTCTGCCACTGGAACAAGGAGCCACATCGACATGAGCCGTAGTGAAACCGTGTGGATCGTCGATGACGACCGTTCTATCCGTTGGGTCCTGGAAAAAGCCTTGCAACAGGAAGGCATGACCACGCAAAGCTTCGACAGCGCCGATGGCGTGATGAGCCGCCTGGCGCGCCAGCAGCCGGACGTGATCATCTCCGACATCCGCATGCCCGGCGCCAGTGGCCTGGACCTTCTGGCGCGGATTCGCGAACAGCACCCACGGCTGCCAGTGATCATCATGACCGCTCATTCCGATCTGGACAGCGCTGTCGCGTCCTATCAGGGCGGCGCCTTCGAGTACCTGCCCAAGCCGTTCGATGTCGACGAGGCGGTTTCCCTGGTCAAGCGCGCCAACCAGCACGCTCAGGAACAACAGGGCCTGGAAGTGCCCCCGACCCTGACCCGCACCCCGGAAATCATCGGCGAAGCGCCGGCGATGCAGGAAGTGTTTCGCGCCATCGGGCGCTTGAGCCACTCCAACATCACCGTGCTGATCAATGGTGAATCGGGTACCGGCAAGGAGCTGGTGGCCCACGCGCTGCACCGTCATAGCCCGCGCGCCGCTTCGCCATTCATTGCGCTGAACATGGCGGCGATCCCCAAGGACCTGATGGAATCCGAACTGTTCGGCCATGAGAAAGGCGCATTCACGGGCGCCGCCAACCTGCGTCGCGGGCGTTTCGAACAAGCCGATGGCGGTACGCTGTTCCTCGACGAAATCGGTGACATGCCCGCCGACACCCAGACCCGCTTGCTGCGGGTACTGGCCGATGGCGAGTTCTACCGCGTCGGTGGTCATGTGCCGGTGAAGGTCGATGTGCGCATCATCGCTGCGACTCACCAGAATCTGGAAACCCTGGTGCACGCCGGGAAATTCCGAGAGGACTTGTTCCACCGCCTCAATGTGATCCGCATCCATATCCCGCGCCTGTCGGATCGTCGCGAAGACATCCCGACCCTGGCCAAGCACTTCCTCGGCCGCGCCGCCCAGGAACTGGCGGTCGAGCCTAAGCTGCTGAAAAGTGAAACCGAGGAATACCTGAAGAACTTGCCGTGGCCCGGCAACGTGCGTCAGTTGGAGAACACCTGCCGCTGGATCACGGTGATGGCTTCGGGTCGCGAAGTGCACATCGGCGACCTGCCGCCGGAACTGCTGAGCCTGCCGCAGGACTCGGCACCGGTCACCAACTGGGAGCAGGCCCTGCGCCAGTGGGCTGACCAGGCACTGGCCCGTGGTCAGTCGAGCCTGCTCGACAGCGCTGTACCAGCCTTCGAGCGGATCATGATCGAGACCGCCCTCAAGCACACCGCCGGTCGCCGCCGCGATGCCGCCGTCTTGCTGGGCTGGGGACGCAACACCCTGACCCGCAAGATCAAGGAATTGGGGATGAAGGTTGATGGCGGGGATGATGATGAGGGGGATGAGGGTTAAATCTGGCTTTCGAGTTTAGTCGCAAGCGAAAAGATCGCAGCCTCCGGCAGCTCCTACAGTCGTACGCAAGACCCAGTAGGAGCTGCCGAAGGCTGCGATCTTTTTTGGCCGATAACAACGCCCCATGCACCGCCGCAATGCACCGTGAACCGCAATCGCGCACAAAAACAGCTTCGAATCCCCGCCTGCTTTCGCAACCGAATCCCTTTCGAAAAAACACGAAAGCCCCGAATTCCGGGGCTTTCAGCGCTTCAAAGCGATTTTTTGTTTCTCTTTGTGAAAACTGGCACGCCCCCTGCAACAACCCTTTCAGGTGAATCAGTTCACCCACCCGGTTTCGGGGACCTTGGTACAGGCAGGCCGGGGATTCCCCTCTTTACATCGGGCTCACACCGCACCCGCGACGAGCCCCGCAGTTTTGGGGCCCTTGATACAGGCAGGTCAGGGGTTCCTTCTTTACACCAGGCTCACACCGCACTCGCGACGAGCCTCCCGTTTCGGGAACCTTGGTACAGGCAGGCCGGGGATTCCCTCTTTTATTGCTCCCGGAGATGGATCTCCAGCCGCCAGCGGTCATCGACCTCGCTACCGGCCCATTGGCCCTGCAGAGGCCGGGCCGCCACCAGTGTCAGCAACAACCCCCCATCGCTCAAACGTACCCGCCAGTTCACGTCCTTGCCACCGAGCTTGAGCTGACCTTTCTGCGCCTTGCCCTCGGCGCCAAACAGTAGCGCAACACTGCCATCAACCATCTCGCCGTGGGTCTTGGGCTCATTGTTGAACCACACCACCAGCCCGTCGTTCGTCACTTCCACCTGCTGCAACTGACTGGGGTCCGGCGTGGTCAGGCGACCGATCATCATCCCGACCATCACCCCGACAATCGCCAGCGAGCCCATTACCCGCAGGAATAGTTTCGAACGCACGCCTTCTGGCGGCGTAGAATGCGCGTCATCTTTGCCTTCGGAGCCGTGCATGTTTCACGTCATCCTTTTCCAACCAGAAATTCCGCCGAATACCGGCAACGTTATCAGGCTGTGCGCCAACAGTGGCTGCCACCTGCATTTGATCGAACCGCTGGGTTTCGAGATGGACGACAAGCGCCTGCGCCGGGCCGGCCTCGACTACCACGAGTATGCCACCCTGCAACGCCACGCGGACCTTGCCAGCTGCCTGGAGAGCCTCGGCCATCCACGACTGTTCGCCTTCACTACCAAGGGTTCGCGGCCGTTCCACGATGCCAGCTTCGTCCCGGGCGACGCGTTCCTGTTCGGCCCGGAAAGCCGGGGCTTGCCCGCCGAGGTGCTAGACGCCCTGCCGAGCGAGCAACGCCTGCGCCTGCCGATGCGCGAGGGCTGCCGCAGCCTGAACCTGTCCAATACCGTGGCAGTGGCCGTGTACGAAGCCTGGCGTCAGAACGACTTCAAGTAACACCATGACCCAATGTAGGAGCTGCCGAAGGCTGCGCTCTTTTGATTTTGATTTTCAAGATCAAAAGAGCGCAGCCTTCGGCAGCTCCTACTCGAAGGTTTCGTTTGTTCCATGAAAAAAGCGCCTTCGGAGGCGCTTTTTTCATGGAGCAAACGAAGCTTTTACTGAACGGTCGGAGTCTCGCCAGCAGCCTGCATGCGTTGCAGCTCTTGCGCGTACAGCGCATCGAAGTTCACCGGAGCCAGCATCAGTGCCGGGAACGAACCGCGGGTCACCAGGCTGTCCAGGGTTTCGCGAGCGTACGGGAACAGGATGTTCGGGCAGAACGCACCCAGGGTGTGGCTCATCGAAGCGTCGTCCAGATTCTTGATCAGGAAGATCCCGGCCTGTTGCACTTCAGCGATGAACGCCACTTCGTCACCGTTTTTCACGGTAACCGACAGGGTCAGCACGACCTCGTGAAAGTCAGCTTCCAGCGTCTTCTGACGGGTGTTCAGATCCAGACCGACGCTCGGCTCCCACTGCTGGCGGAAGATCGCCGGGCTTTTCGGAGCTTCGAAGGACAGGTCACGCACATATATGCGCTGCAAGGAGAATTGCGGTGCAGTTTCTTCTTCGTTCGCAGCAGTGTTCTGTTGGTCAGTCATCGCAGATCCTTCTTGATCCAGGGTTCTTTTAGGTTTGCTTGTTTGGGATATTGCCGTCAGGCCCTGAGCAGCGCGTCGAGCTTGCCGGCGCGCTCCAGGGCGAACAGATCATCACATCCGCCCACGTGTGTGCTGCCGATCCAGATTTGCGGCACGGACGTACGCCCGGCCTTCTGGGCCATCGCAGCGCGCACCTGCGGCTTGCCATCGACCTTGATCTCTTCGAAGGCCACGCCTTTGTTCTCGAGCAGGTACTTGGCTCGCGAGCAGTAAGGGCAGTAATCGCTGGAATAGACGACGACGCTGCTCATATCACTTCACCAGCGGCAGATTGTCGGCTTTCCAGCTGGAGATACCGCCGGACAGCTTGGCGGCGGTGAAGCCGGATTTCATCAGTTCGCGGGCGTGGGTGCCAGCGGTCTGGCCCATGGCGTCGACCAGGATGATGGTCTTGGCCTTGTGCTTTTCCAGCTCACCAACGCGGGCGGTCAGTTTGTCCTGGGGAATGTTCAGCGCGCCGACAATGTGACCGGCGGCGAAATCCTTGGTCGGACGAATGTCGATTACCACGCCTGCGTCCTTGTTGACCAGCCCGGTCAGTTCGCCAGTGCTCAGGCTACGGCCGCCGCCCTGCATTTGATAGGCAATCAGCAACGCCAGCAGTACGACGAAGATACCGACGAGAATGTAGTGGTTAGTGGCAAATTGAATCAGGTTAGCAACCATCGAAGGAGGTTCCAGGGCGTTAAAATGTCGGCCAGTATACACAGCCACTATGGTGGGCCAAACCCCGTCCGGCGGTGACGCGGCCGGAACTTCGCTTTAAACTGCGACTCCCTTTTCCATTACCCCCCTTTTACCTCAGCCACGAGTGGATTCCATGACTACCACGCCTAAACCTTTGGTCCTGATGATTCTCGACGGCTTCGGTCACAGCGACAATCCCGAATCCAACGCCATTTTCGCGGCGAAGAAGCCTGTACTGGATCGTCTGTGGGCCACCGTGCCGAACGGCCTGATCTCGGGCAGCGGCATGGACGTCGGCCTGCCGGATGGCCAGATGGGCAACTCCGAAGTCGGCCACATGAACCTGGGCGCCGGCCGCGTGGTGTATCAGGATTTCACTCGCGTGACCAAATCGATCCGTGACGGCGAGTTCTTCGAGAACCCGACCATCTGCGCTGCGGTGGACAAAGCCGTCGCCGCCGGCAAAGCCGTGCATTTCATGGGTCTGCTGTCCGATGGCGGCGTGCACAGCCACCAGGATCACCTGGTCGCCATGGCCGAACTGGCCTTCAAGCGCGGCGCACAAAACATCTACCTGCACGCCTTCCTCGACGGCCGCGACACCCCGCCGAAAAGCGCGCAGTCGTCGATCGAGCTGCTGGACGCGACCTTCCAGGCCCTGGGCAAGGGCCGGATCGCCAGCATCATCGGCCGCTACTACGCCATGGACCGCGACAACCGTTGGGACCGCGTGTCCCAGGCCTACAACCTGATTGTCGATGGCCAGGGCGAATTCAACGCCGCCACCGCCCAGGAAGGCCTGCAAGCGGCCTACGAGCGTGGCGAGAGCGACGAATTCGTCAAGCCCACCTCCATCGGTGAGCCGGTAAAAGTCGAAGACGGCGATGCCGTGGTGTTCATGAACTTCCGCGCCGACCGTGCCCGCGAGCTGACCCGCGTGTTCGTCGAAGACAACTTCAGTGAGTTCGAGCGTGCCCGCCAGCCGAAACTGTCCGGTTTCGTCATGCTGACCCAATATGCCGCCAGCATCCCCGCGCCCTCGGCTTTCGCCGCCGGCAGCCTGGAAAACGTGCTGGGCGACTACCTGGCGAAAAACGGCAAGACCCAACTGCGCATCGCTGAAACCGAAAAATACGCCCACGTGACCTTCTTCTTCTCCGGCGGCCGCGAAGAACCGTTCCCGGGCGAAGAACGCATCCTGATCCCCTCGCCGAAAGTCGCCACCTATGACTTGCAACCGGAAATGAGCGCACCGGAAGTCACCGACCGCATCGTCGACGCCATCGAAAACCAGCGTTACGACGTGATCGTGGTCAACTACGCCAACGGCGACATGGTCGGCCACAGCGGCGTGTTCGAAGCGGCGGTCAAGGCCGTTGAGTGCCTGGACCTGTGCGTAGGTCGCATCGTCGATGCCCTGGAAAAAGTCGGCGGCGAAGCCTTGATCACCGCTGACCATGGCAACGTCGAGCAAATGTCCGATGAAACCACCGGCCAGGCGCACACTGCGCACACCACCGAGCCGGTACCGTTCATCTATGTCGGCAAGCGCGACCTGAAGGTCCGCGAGGGCGGCGTTCTGGCGGACGTGGCGCCGACCATGCTCAAGTTGCTGGGCCTTGAGCAACCGGCGGAAATGACCGGGACTTCGATTCTGGTCTGACCGGATCTCCAAAACGCCACAAAACCTGTGGGAGCGAGCTTGCTCGCGATAGCAATCTGACAGCCAACATCTATGTTGAATGATCGGACGCCATCGCGAGCAAGCCCGCTCCCACAGTGGTTTATGGAGTTTTCGAAATGGAATTCAGTCTGTCGCTTGCTCCAGTCATCACACAGTCAGAAATGGGCATTTTTTTTGCCGCCCATGGCGGGCATACTAGGCCGTCCCTTTCCCTGGTGCCGCCCGCCCCTATGCTCCGCGTCCTGATAGCCCTAGCTCTGACTTGCCTGCTCCAACCGGCCTTTGCTGACGAGCGCGCAGATACCCAACAACAGTTGGACGCCACGCGTCAGGACATTGCCGAGCTGAAGAAGCTGCTGGGCAAGTTGCAGGAAGAAAAGTCCGGTGTGCAGAAAGAGCTCAAGGGTACCGAAACCGAAATGGGCAAGCTCGAGAAGCAGGTCGATGCCCTGCAAAAAGAGCTGAAGAAAAGCGAAGCCGAGCTGCAGCGCCTCGATGCAGAGAAAAAAAAACTCCAGAGCGCGCGTATTGAACAACAGCGATTGATCGCCATCCAGGCCCGGGCGGCCTACCAGAACGGTCGCCAGGAATACCTCAAGCTGCTGCTCAACCAGCAGAATCCGGAAAGATTCGCTCGTACCCTCACCTATTACGACTACCTGAGCCAGGCTCGCCTGGAGCAGTTGAAGAATTTCAACGAGACCCTGCGCCAACTGTCCAATGTCGAGAAAGACATCGCCATGCAGCAGGCGCAATTGCTGGTGCAGCAAAGCAGCCTCGACACCCAGCGTGACGAGCTCGAGAAAGTCCGCAAGGAGCGCCAGCAAGTCCTGGCCAAACTCAATGACGACGTAAAGGCTCGCGATCAGAAACTGGCGGCACGCGAGCAGGATCAGGCAGACCTGTCTAAAGTCCTTAAAACCATTGAAGAAACCCTGGCGCGCCAGGCTCGTGAGGCAGAAGAAGCGCGGCAAAAAGCGCTGATTGCCCAGCAGGAAGCCGAAAAAAAGCGTTTACGTGAGGCCCAGGCGCAGGCAGATGCCAGCGACGACGCCCCACGCAAACCGGTCAGATCAACGCCTGGCGCTCTGGTTTCCAGTTCCGGCGAGACTTTTGGCGGCCCGTTTGCGTCAACCCGCGGCAAACTTCCCTGGCCTGTCGATGGTCGACTGCTGGCGCGCTACGGTGAAAGCCGTGGCGACGATGCCCGGACCAAGTGGGATGGCGTGATGATCAGCGCGTCTGCCGGCAGCACCGTGCATGCGGTGCATGGTGGTCGCGTAGTGTTTGCCGACTGGCTGCGAGGCGCCGGGTTGCTGGTGATCCTCGACCACGGCAACGGCTTTTTGAGTCTTTATGGTCACAACCAGACGCTGCTCAAGTCTGCGGGTGACGTGGTAAAAGCCGGTGAGTCCATCTCCACTGTGGGTAGCAGTGGCGGACAAGATACGCCGGCATTGTATTTCGCGATTCGTCAGCAGGGTCACCCGAGTGATCCGGCGCAATGGTGCCGCGCGCAAGGATAAGTGCGTTACCTAATTCAGGAGTTTGTTAGACATGCTGCATTTGTCCCGCCTTACCTCGCTGGCCCTGACGATCGCCCTGGTGATCGGCGCGCCTCTGGCGTTTGCCGCTCAACCAGCGCCGGCGGTTGCGCCTGCGGGCACTGCTGCGACCACCAAGGCGCCACTGCCGCTGGATGAGTTGCGCACCTTTGCCGAGGTGATGGACCGGATCAAGGCCGCTTATGTCGAACCGGTGGACGACAAGACCCTGCTGGAAAACGCCATCAAGGGCATGCTCAGCAACCTCGATCCGCATTCCGCCTACCTGGGCCCTGAAGATTTCGCCGAGTTGCAGGAAAGCACCAGCGGTGAGTTCGGCGGCCTGGGCATTGAAGTCGGCGCCGAAGACGGCTTCATCAAGGTGGTGTCGCCCATTGACGACACTCCGGCCTCCAAGGCCGGCATTCAGGCCGGCGACTTCATCGTCAAGATCAACGGCCAGCCGACCCGCGGCCAGAGCATGACCGAAGCCGTCGACAAGATGCGCGGCAAGATCGGCCAGAAAATCACCCTGACCCTGGTGCGCGACGGTGGCACGCCGTTCGACGTAACCCTGGCCCGCGCCGTCATCCAGGTGAAGAGCGTGAAGAGCCAGTTGCTGGAATCGGGCTATGGGTATATCCGCATCACCCAGTTCCAGGTCAAGACCGGCGAAGAAGTTTCCAAGGCGCTGGCCAAGCTGCGCAAGGAAAACGGCAAGAAGCTCAAGGGCATCATTCTCGACCTGCGCAACAACCCGGGCGGCGTGTTGCAAGCGGCGGTGGAAGTGGTCGACCACTTCATCACCAAGGGCCTGATCGTTTACACCAAGGGCCGCATCGCCAACTCCGAGCTGCGTTTCTCTGCCACCGGCAAGGACGAAAGCGAAGCGGTGCCAATGGTCGTGCTGATCAACGGCGGCAGCGCCTCGGCTTCGGAAATTGTCGCCGGTGCCCTGCAGGACCAGAAACGCGCCGTGCTGATGGGCACCACCAGCTTCGGCAAGGGCTCGGTACAGACGGTTCTGCCGCTTAACAACGAGCGCGCACTGAAGATCACCACGGCGTTGTATTACACGCCGAACGGCCGCTCCATCCAGGCCCAGGGCATCGTGCCGGACATCGAAGTGCGCAAGGCCAAGATCACCAGCGAGCAGGACAGCGACTACTTCAAGGAAGCCGACTTGCAGGGTCACCTGGGCAACGGCAACGGCGGCGCCGACAAACCGACCGGTTCCAGCGGCAAAGCCAAGCCAATGCCGCAGGACGATGATTACCAATTGGCCCAGGCCCTGAGCCTGCTCAAAGGGCTGAGCATCACATCCGGCCGTTGAGATGTTTCTGCGGTTGCTGATCGGTCTGTTGTGTTGTCTGGCGGGTGTTGCTCACGCAGAACCCGCCGGACCGACGCCCCACAAAGCCTACCTGAGCCTGATCATCGATGACCTGGGGCAGAATCTGCCCCGGGATCGCCGCGTACTCGCCCTGCCCGGCCCTGTGACCACGGCAATCATGCCCGACACACCCCACGCCACCGAATTCGCCCGCGAAGCCCATCGCGCCGGCAAGATCGTCATCCTGCACATGCCCATGGACCCGGCCACCGGACCGTTCGCCTGGCACCCCGAGCTGCCCGTCGAAGAGCTGGAAAAGCGCCTGGACGCCGCATTCAAAATGGTTCCGTATACCAGCGGCATCAACAACCACATGGGCAGCCGCATGACCGCGCAACCAGCCGCTATGGCGTGGTTGATGGCGGATTTGCAGCGCCGGCACAAGTTCTTCGTCGACAGCCGTACCAGCGCCCAGACCGTGGCCGCCGCCCAAGCGCAGAAGATCGGTTTGGCGAGCGTTTCACGGGATGTATTTCTCGACGATGAGCGTACTGAGGCGGCGATCCTGATCCAGCTGCAAACCGCGATCAGCCTCGCGCACAAGCAGGGCTCGGCGGTGATGATCGGTCATCCGTATCCGCAGACGCTGGCGGTGCTGGAGCGTGAATTACCCAGGCTCAAGGCCCAGGGGATCGAATGGATTGATATCCGACAGATGATCAGTGTGCGCGGAAACCGGGCGACGGCTGCGCATGGCAAGGATGGGGTGTACCGCTAAGTCTGCGCACCGCCGCTCCCACACTGGTATGTGCAGGATCGTTAGAGATACTGCGCCATGATCTCGTCCACCCGACCTTCCTTGCGCATCTGGTCCAGCGCCGCCTGGAGCTTGGCCACCGTCTCGTCCGGCACGCCCCTGTTCAGTGCCAGGTACAGTTCGGCACTGTTGAAACGCAGTACGGTTTTCAACCCGCTGACCCCTTCCTGGCGCGCCAGATAGCGCCCGGCCGGGTCACCGGTAGCCCACAGGTCGATCTGACCGTTGACCAGTTTCCTGGCGTTGTCTTGATCGCGCAGCACAACGATCGGCTGGAGGCCTTGCTTGGCAAGCGTCTCGGCAATGGCGTCGCCCTTGTAGGCGCCGATCTTGTATTTGCGCGCGTCATTCAAGGTTTCAAGGGTGATCTTGCTGTCAGCCTTGGCCAGCATGATCCAGTCGTCCGGGCCAATCGGGCCGACCCATTTGAATAGCTTTTCGCGATCGGGCAGGCGCGCCATGACGAATACGCCGTAACCGGGTTTTTCCAAGGCGAGTTTGTAGACCCGCTCCCAAGGGAAACGCAACGTCAGGCTGTAGCTAATGCCGGCGCGCTTGAATATTTCGCGGACGATATCGGTGGCGATGCCATTGATGTTCTCGTCCTGAGCGAAGTTCTTGCCGTTCTTCGCCATGTTGTACGGCGGGAAGTTCTCTGTCAGCAACACCAGGTCGGTATCGGGGCTGTCTTTAGCGTTTGCTCCGCTGATCAACAACAGAGAAGCGCTGGCAAGGACGAGAAGAAAGCGTTTAAGCATGTCTGGCTACCGAAATCCATGGCGTACCCAAGAGTGCCTTGGGTATGCCATGGTGTCCACTAGCCTGTACCGGTTTGTTTAACGCATCACGATTCCGCGATGGGCCATATAGGCCTTGGCTTCCTGCACGGTGTATTCGCCGAAGTGGAAAATACTCGCCGCCAATACCGCGCTGGCGTGGCCTTCGATAATGCCGTCGGCCAGGTGTTGCAGGTTGCCGACACCGCCGGAGGCGATAACCGGAATGCCCAGTGCGTCGCTGATGGCGCGGGTAACACCCAGGTCGAAACCGTTTTTCATGCCGTCCTGGTCCATGCTGGTCAGCAGGATTTCGCCAGCACCCAGGCCTTCCATCTTCTTCGCCCACTCAACGGCGTCGAGGCCGGTTGGCTTGCGACCGCCATGGGTGAAGATTTCCCAGCGCGGGGTTTCGCCAGGTCCGGAAACCTTCTTCGCGTCGATGGCCACCACTATGCATTGCGAACCGAAATGCTGCGCGGCTTCGCCGACGAATTCCGGGTTGAACACTGCTGCGGTGTTGATCGAAACCTTGTCCGCACCGGCATTGAGCAGGTTGCGGATGTCTTGCACGGTGCGCACGCCACCGCCCACGGTCAGCGGGATGAACACCTGGCTGGCCATGCGCTCGACGGTGTGCAGCGTGGTGTCGCGGCCATCGACGCTGGCGGTGATGTCGAGAAAGGTAATCTCGTCGGCGCCCTGCTCGTCGTAGCGACGGGCAATTTCCACCGGGTCACCGGCGTCGCGGATGTTTTCGAATTTCACACCCTTGACCACCCGGCCGTTGTCCACGTCCAGGCAAGGGATGATGCGTTTGGCCAGCGCCATGATCAGTCCTCAGCCTTTGTACGAATCGCAGAAAGCTTGCGCTTCGGCGACGTCGAGGGTGCCTTCGTAGATCGCACGGCCCGTGATCGCGCCGATGATGCCTGGCGCCTTGGCGTCGAGCAGGGTCTTGATGTCACCCAGGTTGTGGATGCCGCCGGAAGCGATCACCGGGATCTTTGTTGCAGCAGCCAGTGCAGCGGTGAACGGTACGTTGCAGCCCTGCATCATGCCGTCTTTGGCGATGTCGGTATAAACGATCGAAGACACGCCGTCGGCTTCGAATTGCCTGGCCAGGTCGATCACCTGGATGGTGCTGATTTCAGCCCAGCCGTCAGTGGCGACAAAACCGTCCTTGGCGTCCAGACCCACGATGATTTTGCCCGGGAACGCGCGGCAGGCTTCGGCGACGAAGGCTGGATCTTTCACCGCCTTGGTGCCGATGATCACGTAGCTCACGCCCGCTTTCACGTAGTGCTCGATGGTTTCCAGGGAGCGGATGCCGCCGCCGATCTGGATCGGCAGGTTCGGATAGCGCTTGGCGATGGCGGTGACCACTTCGCCGTTGACTGGCTGGCCTTCAAACGCGCCGTTCAGGTCGACCAGATGCAGACGACGGCAACCGCCCTCCACCCACTTGGCAGCCATGCTCACCGGGTCATCGGAGAACACCGTGGAATCTTCCATGCGGCCCTGGCGCAGACGAACACAGGCACCGTCTTTAAGATCGATAGCGGGAATAATCAGCATCTGGCAAACCTTCAAATTTGAATGTTCAGCTTGACTCGGAAATCAGTTTTTCTCGAGCGCCCACAGGTCGCTTTCGATGCTTTCGAACCTCTCTTTGAGGTGCGCCTGCACATCGAAAATCGCCCTGTTGTAATAGTGCGGAGCAATTTCACGGGTAAACAGCTCAAGAATCTCCGCCGCCTCGAACGAGCCGAGGTCGAGTTCGAAGCGGTCTTCCATGAAACGCTTGATCTTGCGATTGGCCTCGCTCTCTTGCTCGGGAGTGAGGGTCAGGATCGGGGGTTTCTTCTTGACTGCCATTTACCAGCGACCGTCCCACGCAGCGAAGTTCTGCAGCAACTGCAGGCCATGGGTATGGCTTTTCTCCGGGTGGAACTGCACGGCGAAACGCGAGCCTTCGGCCAGCGCCGCGGCGAAATCGACACCGTAGTGACCGCCACCGACCACCTGCCGCGCGTTGGCGGCAGCGATGTAGTAGCTGTGCACGAAGTAGAACCGCGCCATGTCCGGAATATCGTGCCACAGCGGGTGACTGACCTTCTGCTTCACTTCGTTCCAGCCCATGTGCGGGACTTTCAGGTGTTCGCCATCTTCGACCAGATCCTTGCCGAAGAACTTCACCGCGCCCGGGAACAGGCCGATGCAGTCGACGCCGTCGTTCTCTTCGCTGGTGTCGAGCAAGGCTTGCATGCCCACGCAGATGCCAAGGAACGGACGGTCCTGACTGACTTCACGCACCAGGGAATCGAAGCCGAGGCGACGGATCTCCGCCATGCAATCGCGAATCGCGCCGACGCCGGGGAAAACCACCCGGTCGGCTTCGCGAATCACGCTGGCATCGCTGGTGATCAGCACCTTGCCGGCACCGACGTGCTCGAGGGCCTTGGCCACCGAGTGCAGGTTGCCCATGCCGTAATCGATAACCGCGACTGTCTGCATTACAGGACGCCCTTGGTCGAAGGCATTTGCCCGGCCATGCGGTCATCGAGCTCGACGGCCATGCGCAGGGCGCGGCCGAATGCCTTGAACACGGTTTCGATCTGGTGGTGGGTGTTGGTGCCACGCAGGTTGTCGATGTGCAGGCTGACCAATGCATGGTTGACGAAGCCCTGGAAGAATTCCTGGAACAAGTCAACGTCGAAGCCGCCAACGGTGGCGCGGGTGTACGGCACGTGCATCTGCAGGCCTGGACGACCGGAGAAGTCGATCACCACGCGCGACAACGCTTCATCGAGCGGCACGTAGGCATGGCCGTAGCGACGGATGCCTTTCTTGTCGCCGATGGCTTTGGCAAATGCCTGGCCGAGGGTGATACCGACGTCTTCCACCGTGTGGTGGTCATCGATATGCAAGTCGCCCTTGCTGACGATATCCAGGTCGATCAGCCCATGACGGGCGATCTGGTCCAGCATGTGCTCAAGAAAAGGAACACCGATATCGAATCGGGCCTTTCCGGTGCCATCGAGGTTGATCGAGGCTTTGATCTGGGTTTCCAGAGTGTCGCGCTCGACAGACGCCTTACGTTCGGCCATCACCAGCTCCGCAAAATCATTGGGCGAAAAAGGCAGCCATTATAGGCGTGCGGGCGCCAAACAGAAACACGAGAGGTGATATCCCTGACGGAGTGAATTCGGGGGTGTCGGCGATAGACATGTCCATACAAGCAAAAGATCGCAGCCTTCGGCAGCTCCTACGGCCGGTGTAGGAGCTGCCGAAGGCTGCGATCTTTTGGCATTGAGCAAATGTGCCTGACACAACACCCGTCAGGCACAGAAGTTTTTAATGGAACAACACCGCCGTCTTCTGCAAGGTCACCCACACACCCCACGCCAGCGGAATGCCCACCACCAGCCACGCTGCAATCGCCAGCGGCTTGGTACCCGGCGCGGCTTTCCACTCCAGCACGGTGCTGCTGTCAGCGCCTTTGTCATGGCCCAGCGCCTGTTCGGCGGCCAGTTCGGCGTCGGTCATGAAGTATTTGTCCGCCACCGGACGCACCAGCAGGTTGCACAGGAAACCCAGTACCAGCAGGCCGGCGAGGATGTACAGGGTGATGTCGTAAGCCGCCGCACGCTCGACACCGATACTCAGCTGGTATTCACGCAGGTAGTTCACCAGCACAGGGCCGAGCACACCGGCAGCAGCCCAAGCGGTCAGCAAACGACCGTGAATCGCACCGACCATTTGCGTGCCGAACAGGTCTGCCAGATACGCAGGAACAGTCGCGAAACCACCGCCATACATCGACAGGATGATGCAGAACGCCGCCACGAACAGCGCAATGCTGCCCAGATGACCCAGGTTCGGAATCAGTCCGTACAAGGCAAAGCCCAAGGCGAAGAACACGAAGTAAGTGTTTTTACGGCCCAGGTAATCCGAGAACGAAGCCCAGAAGAAACGCCCGCCGATGTTGAACAGGCTCAACAAACCGGTGAAACCGGCAGCGATGGCGGCAATCGAAGCCAGTTGCGAGGCATCCAGTTGACCGAAGGCCAGGTCATTGCCCAGCAGCTTGCCCGCGAACACTTCCTGCAGCAGCGGCGACGCCATGCCGAGGATGCCGATACCGGCCGATACGTTCAGGCACAGCACCAGCCACACCAGACGGAACTGCGGCGTCTTCCAGGCCACATTCACGTGAACATGACGATGCGTGATCATCGCGTTCGAGGCTTTTTTCGCCGGGGCCGTCCAGCCTTCAGGCTTCCAGCCGGTTGGCGGAACACGGTAGGACAGCGCGCCACCGATCATGAACACGAAGTAGATCGCGGCCATCACCAGGAAGCTCTGCCACACGCCGACGCTGGTTGGCGAAGCGAAATGCCCCATCAGCGCCGCCGCCAGCGGAGCACCGACCATTGCGCCACCGCCGAAGCCCATGATCGCCATGCCGGTCGCCATGCCGCGCTTGTCCGGGAACCATTTGATCAGGGTCGACACCGGCGAAATGTAACCCAGGCCCAGGCCGATACCACCAATGACCCCGGAGCCGATCCACATCAGCCAGATCTGGTGGGTGTACACCCCCAGCGCCGAAATCAGCAGGCCGCCACACCAGCACAGTGCCGATACGACACCGGCCTTGCGCGGTCCGGCGTGTTCCAGCCAGCCACCCCAGATGGCGGCCGAGCAACCCAGGAAGATGAAGAACAGGGTGTAGATCCAGCCAAGCATCGAGATCGGCCAGTCACACTGGGACGAAAAGACCTGTGCGATAAAACTCATGTCCGGTGCGCAGGCCACTGGAGCGGCGATGCCCAGCGCCTTGGACAGCGGCAACCAGAACACCGAAAAGCCGTAGGCCATGCCGATGCACAAGTGGATGGCCAGCGCGGCCGGTGGCACCAGCCAACGGTTGAAACCGGGCTTGGCGATAATCCGCTCCTTGGACAGGAACGCAGGCTGGTCGGCGCTGAAGCCGTCCGCCGTGATGCTCGTGGTCATTGTGTATCCCCCAATTATCAGTATGGTTCGCCAGCCACGGTCCGCTCCCGGCTTCTATGCACGCAGGCCTGACCGTTTTTTGGGTGGAGCACCTTGTTGTGCGACAACAGGTCGCAGAAGGACGGACGAACGGGCAAAGGTTACCATTTGCAAGTGACAGAAAAACCAAACTGACATCACCTTTTGTACGTCATCTGATCTCTATCGCTTCATGACCTCACAGGAATCCCCATGCCGATCATTGTCGAGCCGCTGAACCAAGCCACTGCCCAGGATCGGCAGGATCTGCAGAAGATCTACAGCGACGCCCCGGACTGGCTGTTCCCCCCGTTTTCCGGGGCCTCGCAGTTGATCGAAGACTGTCTGCGCGACGGCACACTGATCGCCGGACGCTTCAATGATCGCCTGCTGGGCGCGGCCCGCTTGCAAAGGCACCAAGACGCCTGGCACTTGTCCCTAATATGTGTGCGAAAGATTACCCGTCGCCGTGGTGTTGCCGAGCGACTGGTCGCCGAAGCCCGGAAAATGGCCGCGCAATCGGGCATGCCCCTGCGCCTGCTGGCGCCCGCCGGGCATCTGGAGGCTCAGGCGCTGGCCGCCAAGCTGAAACTTCCGCTGGATATATTGCCGGCGTGAACACTGACCGGTCGCCTGTTCGGGGGCGCTATACTCCTCGGCTAAATTTTGAATTCGATTAATTACAAGGACTCGCCCATGAAAGCGTTCGGCAAAATCCTGGGTCTGGTACTTCTCGGGCTGTTGCTGATCATTGTGGCGCTGGGCTTTGCCCTGACCCACCTCTTCGATCCCAACGACTACAAAGACGAGATCCGCCAGATTGCCCGCGACAAGGCCCACATCGAGCTGACGCTCAATGGCGATATCGGCTGGAGCCTGTTCCCGTGGCTGGGCCTGGAGCTGCACGACGCCAGTGTGGCGACCCTGGTCAAGCCGGCCGAGCCGTTTGCCGACTTGCAGATGCTCGGCCTATCGGTGCGCGTACTGCCGCTGCTGCGCCGTGAAGTGCAGATGAGCGACGTGCGCGTCGAGGGCCTGAACCTGCGCCTGAACCGCGACAAGGACGGCCACGGCAATTGGGAAGACGTCGGCAAGGTGCCGGCAGCGGCCAACACCGACACGACCGGTACTGCGCCCGCAGCGAGTGAACCTGCGCCCGAAGCCAGCGTCGCGGCCGAAAAACCGCCGCAGCCGATCCGCCTGGACATCGACAGCCTGACCGTGAACAACGCTCGGGTCGAATACAGCGACGAAAAAACCGGCAAGAGTTTCAGCGCCGAAAGCATCCAGTTGAGCACCGGCGCGGTTCACGACTCCGTCAACATTCCGCTCAAGCTCACGGCCTTCCTGTCAGCCAACCAGCCGGCACTGCGAGTGCGTACCGAGCTCAATGGTGAGGTGCGCATCGCACGTGCACTGCAGCGCTATCAGCTCGAAGACATGAAGTTGTCCGGTGAAGTGACCGGCGACCCGTTGCAAGGCAAGACCATGACGTTCTCCGCCCAGGGGCAGTTGGTGCTGGACAAGGCCGCCAATGTCGCCGAGTGGACAGGCATCAAGATCTCCGCCAACCAATTGCGGGCACTGGGTGAACTGAAGGTCAACGACCTCGACAAGACCCCACAGGTCAGCGGCGGCATCTCGATTGCCCAGTTCGACCTGGCGAAATTCGTCGAAAGCATCGGCCAGAAACTCCCGGCCATGGCCGAAGGCAGCCTGAGCAAGGTCGAACTGGTCAGCCGTCTGGCAGCAACACCCACGAGCCTGGCGCTCGACGACCTCAACCTGAAAGTCGACGACAGCACCTTCAGCGGCCGCATCGCCGTCGAAGACTTCGCCAGGCAATCGCTGCGCGCAGTACTCAAGGCCGACACCTTCAACGTCGACCGTTACCTGCCGCCAAAATCCGCCGAGGCCAATAGCGCGACACAAGTGCGCCAGGCCGAAGTCGCCAGCACCGAAGCCGATGCCATGGCCGGCGCCGGCAGCACTCCGTTGCCACCCGCACCGACCAAGGACGCCTGGAGCAGCGAGCGCCTGCTGCCTGTGGAGCGCTTGAGCAAGCTCGATGTGGACGCCGACCTGAACTTCGGCCAGTTGACCCTGCAAAAACTGCCGATCCATAACGCAGCACTCAAGGCCACCGGCCAGGGCGGCCTGCTGACACTGGCCAACCTGCGCGGCGACCTGTACGAGGGCAACTTCGAAACCACCGGCACGCTCGATGTACGCCAGCCAGTGCCGGCGCTGAACCTGCAGACGAAGATCAGCCGGGTACCGGCAGAAAAAATCCTCGAAAGCCAGGGCAAGAACCCGCCGGTCAAAGGCCTGGTCACGCTCAACAGCAGCCTGACCGGCAGCGGCAACAGCCAGAAAGCGTTGATCGAAACCCTCAACGGCAACGCCAGTTTCGTCATCAACAATGGCGTGCTGCTCAACGCCAACCTCGAGCAACAGCTGTGCAAAGGCATCGCCACGCTCAACCGCAAAACCCTCAACGGCGAACCCCGGGGCAAGGACACACCCTTCCAGGAACTCAAAGGCAACCTGACCTTGCGTAACGGCGTGGCCAGCAATCCGGACCTGAAAGTGCGTATCCCGGGAATGACCGTCAACGGTGACGGCGACATCGATCTGCGAGTGCTGGGCATGGACTACCGCGTCGGCATCATCGTCGAAGGCGATACCAGCGCCATGCCGGACCCGGCCTGCCAGGTCGGCGACAAGTTTGTCGGCATCGAGTGGCCACTGCGCTGCCGCGGCCCGCTGGAACTGGGCGCCAAGGCTTGCCGCCTGGATAATGACCGCATGGGCCAGGTCGCGACCAAACTGGCTGGCGACAGGATCAGCGAAAAAATCGACGAGAAATGGGGCGACAAGGTCGACCCGAAACTGAAAGACGCGCTCAAGGGGCTGTTCAAGCAATGAGAGCCGAACAGTTTTCAACGGCGGTGCTGGACTGGTTCGATCGCCACGGCCGTCACGATTTACCCTGGCAACAAGGCATCAACCCCTATCGGGTATGGGTTTCGGAAATCATGTTGCAGCAGACCCAGGTCAGCACCGTGCTGAACTACTTCGACCGCTTCATGGCCTCATTGCCCACGGTCGAAGCCCTGGCAGCGGCGCCGGAAGACGAAGTGCTGCACCTGTGGACGGGCCTGGGTTACTACACCCGCGCGCGCAATTTGCAGAAGACCGCGAAGATCGTGGTCGAGCAATACGGCGGCGAATTCCCCCGGGACGTGGAAAAACTCACTGACTTGCCGGGGATCGGCCTGTCCACCGCAGGCGCCATTGCCAGCATCAGCATGGGCCTGCGCGCACCGATCCTCGACGGCAACGTCAAACGGGTGCTGGCGCGCTTTACCGCGCAGGAGGGCTACCCAGGCGAGCCAAAGGTCGCCAAACAGCTCTGGGCCAACGCTGAGCGCTTTACGCCGCACGATCGGGTCAACGCCTACACCCAGGCGATGATGGACCTGGGCGCCACGCTCTGCACCCGCAGCAAACCGAGCTGCCTGCTGTGCCCGCTGGAAAAGGGCTGCGAGGCGCACATGCTCGGCCTGGAAACCCGCTACCCGATTCCCAAGCCGCGCAAGGCGATTCCGCAGAAACGCACATTGATGCCGATGCTTGCCAACGACGAAGGCGCGATCCTGCTTTACCGTCGCCCGTCCACGGGCCTGTGGGGCGGTTTGTGGAGCCTGCCGGAGCTCGACGACCTCGACGACCTGCCGCATCTTGCATCACAGCACTCGCTGGAACTGGGCGCCCAACAGGCATTGCCGAACCTGGTGCACACCTTCAGCCATTTTCAGTTATCCATCGAACCCTGGCTGGTTCAGGTCCAGGAGGCCGGCCATCACGTGGCCGAGGCTGACTGGCTCTGGTATAACCTCGCCACCCCGCCGCGCCTGGGCCTTGCCGCCCCGGTCAAAACCTTGCTCGAACGCGCGGCCGCCGTATTGAACGCAGGAGAGTCGTCATGACCCGCACCATCATGTGCCGCAAGTACAAAGAAGAATTGCCAGGCCTGGAGCGCGCTCCCTTCCCGGGCGCCAAAGGCCAGGACATTTTTGACCACGTCTCGCAAAAGGCCTGGGCCGACTGGCAGAAGCACCAGACCCTGCTGATCAACGAAAAACGCCTGAACATGATGAACGCCGAAGATCGCAAATATCTTCAAGGCGAAATGGACAAGTACTTCTCCGGCGAGGATTACGCCAAGGCCGAAGGCTACGTGCCGCCGTCGGAATAACCCCGATTTATCGGGGGTCGGAACGTAAGCGACGGTAATAATTAAATTTTTTTTGAAAACTTGCTTGACGACCCCCTGAAAAACCCGTTTAATGCGCCCCGTTGCCCAGATAGCTCAGTCGGTAGAGCAGGGGATTGAAAATCCCCGTGTCGGCGGTTCGATTCCGTCTCTGGGCACCAAAATACCGAAAAACCCCAAGCGAAGATGATTCCTTGGGGTTTTTTATTGCCTGCGATTTAACGGCCGCCGGACCAGGTCCCTCACACTTTCCCCTTGACCCGTCATTCCAGCCATTCTCACTCCCGCCTCTCAAAAACAGATAGCTTTCGAAATGCTTGAAGCTATCGCCGAGAACTCACCCAAGCCGCATCCACTGACGCAGGCTCAGTTGCCGGGTTCAAAACACAGCTGACAGGGGCAAACAGCCTGGAGCTACCGATTTGATCGTCTGACTGATGGCAGTTTGACGCCATCGTTTTGCCCTGTAGACTGCCAGGCACTTCCGCTTTCTCTTTGCATAAAAGGAATTTGCAATGCCAACCCTGGGCGAAATTCGCGTCAACCCTACGACTGGCTATCACTCCGAGCCCTCCCTCACGGCTCTGAAAGATGGTGGATACATCGTGGCGTGGAGCGATCAGGGAACAGGCTCCACCGATTACATCTACACCCAGCGCTATAACGCCAGTGGCGTGAAGACAGGCGGGCCCGCCCTCGTCAACAGCGTTACGAACAGCGCACAGGAAGATCCCACCATTACCGCACTGGCCAACGGTGGCTACGTGGTCGCCTGGCAATCGGACAGCTTTGACGATATGTCGGACATCGCCGCCCAGGTCTACAACGCCAATGGCGCCAAGGTTGGAAGCGAGTTCATCGTCAACACAAGCAGAAACGGCATCCAGGACAGTGCGCAGATCACCGCGCTAAAAGATGGCGGTTTTGTGGTGTCCTGGGCTTCGTACGGCCAGGACGGCAGCGGTTGGGGCGGTTACCTGCAGCGCTATAACGCCAGCGGCGCAAAGACTGGTGCAGAAACACGCGTCTCTACCACCACTCAGTACGACCAGGATGGCCCTACGGTCACCGGTCTTGCCGATGGCGGCATGATGGTGGTTTGGGAGGGTAACGGAACAGGCGATACATCCGGTATTTTCGGTCAGCGGTTCAAGGCCGACGGCAGCAAATCGGGTGGAGAAATTCGCATCAACACCAGGGTTGCCGACGATCAGACAGACCCCATGATCAAGGTTCTGAGTAATGGTAACTATGTCGTCACCTGGCAATCAGCTCCCGACGATGGCGATGGCGACGACGAAACCGATGCCCCTGGCGACGTCTACGCGCAGCTTTTCAATGCCGCCGGCGTAAAAGTGGGCGCAGAAACCCGGGTAAACACCACCACCGCAGGCAATCAGGAAGAGCCTGATGTCACCGCCATGACGGGGGGCGGTTATCTGGTGACTTGGGCAGGCCAGGGCACCGGTGATGTAAATGGCATCTTCGCCCAACTCTTCAATGCCAGCGGCGTCAAGGTTGGGAGCGAAACCCGCATCAATACCACCACTACCGGCAATCAAATGTTCACCCAGGTGACTACATTGGCCGATGGCGGTTATGTGATTGCCTGGGAGTCCTCTGTGGTCAATGGGCAAGTTGACGTTTATACCCAGCGTTTTGACGCGAACGGCAACAAGGTTTCCAGCCTGACAGGCGATACCTTGGCCAACACCCTGACCTGGACCGGCGCCGGCAGCGTGATCATCGACGGCGGCGCGGGCAACGACACGCTTACAGGTGGCCGCGCCAACGATCATCTAAACGGCGGCGCCGGCAATGACTCGCTCAACGGCGCTGCCGGTGCCGACCGCCTGATCGGCGGCGACGGCTCCGACCTCTACTACGTCGATAACGCCAGCGATATCGTCAGCGAAACCAATGCCACGGCCAGTACCGGCGGCACCGACAGAGTGTATAGCTACCTCGGCGCCTACACCCTGGGTGACAACGTCGAGAACCTGCGCCTGCTGTCGACCGGCGCTGCCAACGGCACCGGTAACAGCCTCAACAACGTCATCGACGCAGGTGCCGGCAACAACATCCTCAATGGCGGCGCCGGTATCGATACCGCGTCTTATGCCTACGCCACCGCGGCGGTCACGGCCAACCTGGCGCTGACCACCGCGCAAGCCACCGGTGGTTCCGGTTCAGACACCCTGTTGAACTTCGAAAACCTCACGGGCAGCAACTACAACGACAAGCTGACCGGCAACGCAGCCGCCAACACCCTCATCGGCGGTGCCGGCAACGACACGCTCACCGGTGGCGCCGGCAACGACCTGCTGATCGGCGGCACGGGCATGGACAAGCTGTATGGTGGCACCGGGGCCGACAAGTTCGACTTCAATGCCTTGAGTGAAATGGGCCTGGGCGCCGCCCTGCGCGATGTCATTGGCGACTTCAAGACCAGCGAAGGCGACAAGATCGACCTGTCGACCCTGGACGCCAACCTGGCGACGGTGGCCAACGATGCGTTCAGCTTCATCGGCTCCAGCGCCTTCAGCAGCAATGCCGCAGGGCAGCTACGGTTCGCCGGCGGCATTCTCTACGGCAGCACCGACGCCGACACGGCCGCTGAGTTCGAAATTCAGTTGCTGGGGGTGAACACACTGAAAGTTACCGACCTGATTGCGTGATCAGTCAGACGTTGCCTATCCGATGTTCCATGGTTGTCCCGAAAACAAACTGACAAGAAAGTTTTAAATAAATGACAGGGGTGTTGATATGGCTAGCTTGATAAACGGACTTGGTGGTACATCGGGTTTCGGGGAGAACCAGCTGACTCGAAACGATGACAGCTACACCTCTTACATTGATATCAGCACTGTTTTCGGGGCTGCCGGACTCAATTTCTTCGGCACCAACTACACCGACATTTCCGTCAACAACAACGGAAACATCACATTCGGCGGTGGTCTTTCCACCTATACCCCCTACGGCATGCAAGATTCCAGCAGGCCGATGATTGCTCCCTTTTTTGCCGACGTCGATACCCGTGGCACAACGGTCAGTGCCACGCCGGGTGGCACATCGACGGGCAGCAATCTGGTCTATTACGACTTCAATACCGCAGGCAATGGCACGCTGACCGTTACCTGGGATGACGTCGGTTACTACAACAGTAAGGTAGATAAGCTCAATGCCTTCCAACTCCAGCTGGTTGGAAAGGGCAACGGCAACTTCGATGTCATCTTCAGATATGAAACCATCAACTGGACGACCGGTAGCGCCAGTGGCGGTACCGACGGCCTGGGAGGAACCGTTGCCCGTGCCGGTTACTCGACCGGCGACGGTTCCTCCTGGTATGAACTGCCACAATCGGGCAATGAATCCGCCATTCTCGGGCTGGAAACCACCCTTGGTAACACAGGGGTAGCCGGTTATTACAAGTTCAGCATCGTCAGCGGCACATCCGGCAATGACAACATGCAAGGAACGGCCGGGAATGACTCGCTCTATGGCTCATCGGGCAATGACGTCATCAATGGTTTCGCCGGAAATGATGTGCTCTACGGCGCAGCGGGCAGCGACAGGCTCTTGGGCGGCCTGGGAGACGACACCTATATCGTGGATGCGCTGGATACGCTTGTTGAACTGGCCAACCAGGGTACCGACGTCGTTCAGGCAGAAATCAGCTATACACTCGGTGACAACCTGGAGAACCTGATACTGACTGGTAGCAGCAGTATCAACGGCACAGGTAACGCCCTGAACAACACCTTTGTCGGCAACACATCAAACAATGTATTCAATGGCGCGGCGGGCACCGACTTTGTTTCATATGCCTACTCCAACTATGGCGTCAGCGTCGATCTGTCCAACACCAACTCACAATATACGTCCCAAGGCTACGATACATTCGTGTCTATCGAAGGCATCATCGGTACCGATGATTCCGACACGCTGACCGGCAATGCCCTGGCCAATATCCTTATCGGCGGCGCAGATAACGACACCCTCAATGGCGGGGCCGGCAACGACACCCTCGATGGCGGCAGTGGCGCCGACCAGATGACTGGCGGCGATGGCTCTGACGTGTACTACGTCGACAATGTCGGCGATATCGTCAGCGAGACCAATGCTGTCGCCAGCACCGGTGGTACCGATACCGTTAACAGCTATCTCGGGACCTACACCCTGGGCGCCAATGTCGAGAACCTGCGCTTGTTGTCGACCGGCACTGTCCACGGCGCCGGTAACAGCCTCAACAACGTCATCGACGCCGGGGCCGGCAACAACATCCTCAATGGCGCCGCCGGTATCGATACCGCGTCCTATGCCTACGCCACCGCGGCGGTCACGGCCAACCTGGGACTGACCACTGCGCAAGCCACCGGTGGCTCCGGTTCCGACACCCTGTTGAACTTCGAAAACCTCACGGGCAGCAACTATCACGACAGGTTGACCGGCAATGCGGCCGCCAACACCCTTAGCGGTGGCTTGGGCAGCGACCAACTCAACGGCGCTGCCGGTGCCGACCGCCTGATCGGCGGCGACGGCTCCGACCTCTACTACGTCGACAATGCTGGCGATATCGTCAGTGAAACCAATGCTGTCGCCAGCACCGGTGGCATCGATACCGTTTATAGCTACCTCGGTGCCTACACCCTGACTGACAATGTCGAGAACCTGCGCCTGCTGGCGACCGGCGCTGCCAACGGCACCGGTAACAGCCTCAATAACGTCATCGATGCAGGTGCCGGCAACAACATCCTCAATGGCGGCGCCGGTATCGATACCGCGTCCTATGCCTATGCCACGGCGGCGGTGACGGTCAACCTGGGATTGACCACCGCGCAAGCCACCGGTGGTTCCGGTTCCGACACCCTGTTGAACTTCGAAAACCTCACGGGCAGCAACTATCACGACAGGCTGACCGGCAATGCGGCCGCCAACACCCTCAGCGGCGGCCTGGGCAGCGACCAACTCAACGGCGGTGCCGGTGCCGACCGCCTGATCGGCGGCGACGGCTCCGACCTCTACTACGTCGATAACGCCGGCGATATCGTCAGCGAAACCAATGCTGCCGCCAGCACCGGTGGCATCGATACCGTTTATAGCTCCCTCAGTGCCTACACCCTGACTGACAATGTCGAGAACCTGCGCCTGCTGTCGACCGGCGCTGCCAACGGCACCGGTAACAGCCTCAACAACGTCATCGACGCCGGGGCCGGCAACAACATCCTCAATGGCGCCGCCGGTATCGATACCGCGTCCTATGCCTACGCCACCGCGGCGGTCACGGCCAACCTGGCGCTGACCACCGCACAAGCCACCGGTGGTTCCGGTTCAGACACCCTGTTGAACTTCGAAAACCTCACGGGCAGCAACTACAACGACAAGCTGACCGGCAACGCAGCCGCCAACACCCTCATCGGCGGTGCCGGCAACGACACGCTCACCGGTGGCGCCGGCAACGACCTGCTGATCGGCGGCACGGGCATGGACAAGCTGTATGGTGGCACCGGGGCCGACAAGTTCGACTTCAATGCCTTGAGTGAAATGGGCCTGGGCGCCGCCCTGCGCGATGTCATTGGCGACTTCAAGACCAGCGAAGGCGACAAGATCGACCTGTCGACCCTGGACGCCAACCTGGCGACGGTGGCCAACGATGCGTTCAGCTTCATCGGCTCCAGCGCCTTCAGCAGCAATGCCGCAGGGCAGTTGCGGTTCGCCGGCGGCATTCTCTACGGCAGCACCGACGCCGACACGGCAGCGGAGTTCGAAATTCAGTTGGTGGGGGTGAGCAACTTGCAAACTACCGACCTGATTGCCTGATAGAGGGTCGTCTCTGACACTAAAGTACCAAGAAACCCTGAATCGCAGGATTCAGGGTTTTTTATGCCCGCGGGAAAGTGAATGTGCAGGTTATAGCCGGTGGTCTGCTGGATGACCTTGGACTCATCCTCGCCGATACCGCCCGACAGGTAGGTGATGCCGTTTTGTTCCTGGCTTTGCACCTGCACCCCCTGGCTGTCGATGGGCTCAAGGCTGGCCATTCCTGGTTGCCCCCCCGGCCTGTCAGAACGCTCCGCCTGCTTTAACGGAAATGGATGACATACGACGATTAACAGTTCGTGCAGAATTAAAGGAGGAGCTGCCGCATAACCGGCAGCAGATACACAGCAGGGATGTAGAAAATGACTGACGCCGCTCAACCAGACGTCGAAACCGCAGAGCTTTTTACCGAACAAGAAATCGGAACTTTCAGCTTTGATATTCCGCAGTCAACGTTGCTTCACACATTCGCCGAAGAACTGGCCGCCATCGGTGGGCCACAGGCACCGGGAGCCAAGTCCAAAGCCGCTTTGGCGGCTATTGAATTGAAGTTCTCGTTCTCGAAAGACCAATGCGAACTGTTGAGTGCCTATTCCGATGGCCTTGTTTCCGTATTGATCTTTGATGGGTTGCAAAAAATCTCAGACGCCAGCCCTCCAGATGAATTACCAGATCAGACTGCCCTGGAAAACCGAAGCGACGTCCTTTGCCTGGCCGCCCGCAATCAGATCCTGTTGAAACTGGTAGATAACAGGGCCTTTGCCTACGACATGGACAATGACGGAAAACTGGTTCGACTGGTGGCCAACTTCAAGGGTGGCGGACTGACCAGAATCCCTGCAGAACCGGACATCAAAGAATTGAGCTCCCACTCCGGCCTGGCGCTAGGCCCACACACAGAGGCGCCCTACTGGTGCGCCATAAACGCGAAAGACGGACACTCACCCTCGCCGTCGTCGCTGATACTCTCAGCTTTGTGGAACCCGAGCCTGGAACCGATACGAGTCATTCCACTGCCTCCCATACTCGAAAAAATCGGCATAACCAACTGCCTCGCGCTGACTACGGGGAGCTTTCAGTTCACCCGCAGTGACTCCTTTGTCAGAGGCAAGGGAGAGGATGGTCACAATGTTTCAATTCTGGAATTCGATGACAACGTCGGGTTCGCGGCCCGTTTCAACTCATACCGATTTTCGGTTAACGGCAATGCCTCACGTTTCGTCAAAACGGCCTATGCCGCCCTATGCCAGGGTGTGCGCGAAGCAACGCCAATCGAATACACGCTGACGCAAGAGTCCGCCGTGCTCATCAATAACGTTCGGGCGCTGCACGGACGGGACATCATCCAAGACAACAGACGGGTGCTAGTTCGCATTTTTGGCCTGTCGAAATTTTCGTCTCCTATCGTTATTTCAGAAGACCCGCTGAGGCTGCAGGGCTGACTTTTGGATGACTTGCCAGTAACTGTAAAAGAGGAATCGGAATGTCTTGGGATGTAATTAGCCTATTAGCGCTCGTCGCATTTTGCGCCGGCTTTTTTGATGCAATAGCAGGTGGCGGAGGATTAATAACCTTGCCTGCACTGTTTCTGGCTGGGGTGGATCCCATCAGTGCGATTGCCACGAACAAGTTCCAGGCCGCTTCGGCAACCGTTTCGGCAACGGTAACCTTTGCTCGCAAAGGAATGATCGAGTGGCGCGAAGGCCGCTTCCTGGTTGTCTGCGGATTTATTGGCGGCGCCAGTGGAGCCTTGCTGGTCAGCTCTATTGATAAGCGCTACCTGGAAGTTTGCGTACCTATCATGCTGATTCTGGTAGCCATCTATTTTGCGCTTTCTCCAAAGCTGGCCAATGAAGATCGACGCAAGAGAATTGGCATTCTGCTTTTTTCGTTTAGCGTTGCGCCGATTCTGGGCTTCTACGACGGTATATTTGGCCCCGGTGTAGGCTCTTTCTTTATCGTCGGATTCGTACTGCTCTGCGGCCTGGGCATGATGCGGGCCATGAGCTTTACCAAACTTGCCAACGCCTCATGTAATCTCGGTTCCCTGTCGGTCTTTATCACCAAAGGTGTGATTATCTGGCCGGTAGCCATAGCCATGGCTTTGGCGGCCTTCGTCGGTGCTCAATTGGGTGCACGGGCCGCTGTCCGGGTCGGACCACGGTTGATCAAACCTATGTTGATCGTGGTCTGCTGCGCGTTGGCCATCAAACTGCTGAGCGTAGAAACCAACCCTTTACGCGTTGCACTCATCCAGACATTGGCGTCGTTATGATCATCACGTCGAAAATGATCGGCGCCCCAGACGGGTCTGTACGCCGTTCATGACACCACATACAAGAAACCCTGAATTACAGGATCCAGGGTCTGATTGCGCTTCTTGATTTACAGCCTCTCGCTAACTTGCATCATTCCAGTGGAAAACCAGGTTACGGGCTGCACCACTGCCAACATCGGCAACCTCCTGCCGTGTTTCGCCGTTATGCGTCGCTATGACCGTGTATTTACCGGCCGGCAGTTTCACGTAGACCAGCGGGCCGGCGCCATTGAGCGTCAACACGGTCTGCCCCGGGGCTTTCTGAATAACCACATTCACGTCTGGAGTGTATTCATTTCCCGTCCCGACAGAGAATGTCATGTGCAGGTTATAGCCGGTGGTCTGCTGGATGGCCTTGGACTCATCCTCGCCGATACCGCCCGACAGGTAGGTGATGCCGTTTTGTTCCTGGCTTTGCACCTGCACCCCCTGGCTGTCGATGGGCTCAAGGCTGGCGGCAGGTGTCATTGCTGGATACATCAGCATGCCTACAGCGGTGAGGGGCAACAGGAGTGTATGGAGGTATTTCATGATGACGACTCCCGGGTTCTGCAGAACCCAATCGTTACACTCTTTGGATTTCCAGCCGGAGGGAGGGGTTTAGATTGATTTGGCCTGAGTACGAAACGTACTACGCCATTTGCTCCTCAACCCTCGCTTGCCATCAGACCCGTCCTGCCGGACAACCCGGTATTTCCTGTCTGTTTTTCAGTAATCCCCGGCATCTTCGAAAGGTGCACACTTGTCATTCTCTTTCGCTGTTCAACCTGCTGCGGAAGACCTCATGACAACCCCCACCCCCAACGACACTCACGACCCACATCTGGCATCACTGCTTGGCAACCTTGGTAAATTGATCCATCAGGCACGTCAGAAAGTGCTTCGGGCGGTCGATACCGTGCAAGTGCAAACCTGCTGGCAGATTGGCCGGCACATTGTTGAGTTCGAACAGAACGGCGCGCGACGGGCCAGGTATGGCAAAGAGTTACTGTCAACCTTGGCCAAAGTGCTAACTGCGGAGTTCGGAAAGGGATTTGACGCGTCCAACCTTCGGTATATGCGTCTGTTCTATCAAGCCTTTCCAATTCGTGACGCACTGCGTCACGAATTGAGCTGGACCCACTACCGCCACCTGCTTCGGGTCGACAACGACAGCGCTCGTCTCTGGTACATGAACGAATCAGCCACCCAAAACTGGTCAAGCCGAGCGCTGGAGCGCCAGATCAATACGCTGTACTACGAACGCCTGTTGGCGAGTCGCGATCGCGGCAGCGTCAAGCAGGAGGCCGCCACCCACATTCAAAACATGAAGGCCAGCCCTCGGGATTTCACCCGTGATCCGGTGGTACTGGAGTTTCTTGGTTTACCCAATGCCGGCAAGCTTCAGGAAAGCGAGATCGAACAAGCGCTGATCGAACAATTGCTGGCCAGCAAGTACAAGCTTGTCCTGCCGAGTGAAGAGGAACTGCGTGATGCACTGGATCGGGAGCGAGCAGCACTTGAAGAGCGCTTGACCAATCAACAACCGCGTTGAATCGAACGGATTGTCCATCAACGGCATCAAGACTATCGTTGGCAGCTACCCGCAAAGGACTGACGCCGATGAATTTGCAGGACACGCCTCCACTGGCCCCCACGCGCATCGAGCTGCCGCGGCCGGATACCATCCCTGGCAAGCCGTTCAAGGAAACCGCCGCGGACGGTTTCATCCTCGGTGGCTTCACCTGGCGACACGCCTCTCAAGACGCCGCTCGTCCGGTAGTGATCATCAATGCCGCCACGTCAGTCCGTTGCCGGCATTACTCACGTTTTGCCGACTACCTGTTCGCCCACGGCTTCGATGTCATCACCTATGACTACCGCGGCATCGGCGAGTCGCGCCCGGCATCGCTCAAGGGGCTTCAAGCCTCGTGGACCGATTGGGGAGCGCTGGATTTCGAAGCGATGCTCAAGCGCGCACAGCGTGAGTTCCCGGGGCAGCCTGTCGATGTGGTCGGCCACAGCTTTGGCGGCTGTGCAGCGGGCCTGGGGGCGTCCGGGCACCTGATCCGGCGCCTGGTGACGGTCGGTGCGCAATTCGCCTACTGGCGCGACTATGCGCCGACCCATCGCTGGCGCATGTTCGGCAAGTGGCATGTGCTGATGCCACTGGTGACGATGATCTACGGCTACTTTCCGGGCAAACGCCTTGGCTGGCTGGAAGACACACCTGCTGGCGTGGTCCGTGACTGGAGTCTCTCCACTGCCCGTTACGAGAAACGCGCCAGCGGCCGCACAATCAGCAAAACCACCGGGCAGTTGCCCTTTGCCAACGTCACCGCGCAAACCCTGGCCATCAGCATCAGCGACGATCCCTACGGCACGGTCCCTGCCATCGAGCGCCTGCTTGGCTACTTCACCGGCAGCTCAAACTCTCACCTGCGTATCCATCCCGAAGACATCGGCGAAGAAGAAGTCGGACATTTCGCCTTTTTTCGTAGCGCATACCAAGCCACACTATGGCCCATTGCATTGGCCTGGCTGCAAAACGGCGAACTGGCCCCCGATACCCCCGGGCGGCGAGTGCCACGCAGTTAGGGGGCGTTCTCAATTAGTTTTCACGCCGCGCCGGGTCTGCTGACGGGAAAACTAATTGAGAACGCCCCCTAGGCCCTTTGCCCCTTCAACGAATACGGAACGACGCCCATGGCCTCCGCCAACAAGCAGCAAAAACGCGCCTCCCGCGCCAAGGCCAAGGCCAAGCAGAACCGCACCCAGCGGGCTGCCGCGCCGGTGGAACTGGACCCGAACGACGATCGCATCGACTTCGAATCGGTGGACCTGACCGACATGTTCAAAGAGATGATCGACGCACAAAAGATCAGCCAGCAGGCCATGTGCGCGGCCTTTCTGGAACATCCGCTTATCGCACTGGTACTGGAACAGGAAGGTGAGGAAACAGCGACAGACTTCATCCTCGCCGCACTGATCGAATATCGCCAATGGTCCGCTGAAACCGACGAAGCCGGCGCCCTGGCATGGATCGAATCACCAGCCTTCCAGGCTGACTACGTGGCGGCGTCCGACGCCATTGCCGCGCAAACCCAACAGAAACCGAACTGAGTTCCCATGGCCTCCCTGAACAAGCAACAGAAACGCGCCAAGCGCGCAAAAGCCAAAGCCAAGCAGATCCGCATGGTCGGCAGAAAATCCATCGTGGATCAGGACCTGCCCGAGTTCGGCGAGCCAATCCCGGAATACACCCTGGCGATGTTCAGCAAAATGCGCGACGCGGAAGCCGTCAGTCGTAGCGAAATGCTCTCGGTGCTGCTGACGAACCTGGCCTTTATCATCATCGACCATCCAGAACTGCTGGACATGGAAAACGCCGACGACGAAGGCATGGCCGCCACCCACCTGGCCGCCGACATGCTGATCGACTACCGCATGTGGGCCGACGGCATGGACCGTGACGCCGCCCAGGCATGGCTGAGCGAGCCACAGTTCATCGCCGATTTCGGCGCTGCACTGGATGTCTACCGCGAGTCGCTGGAAGCGCCGGAAGAAAAAGCCGAGTAAGGGTTACGCCCAAACAAAAAAGGCCGCTTTTGTCATCACTGACAGCGGCCTTTTTTGGCTCTGATCGAGCGCATTCCTTCCGTCAGGCACCACGTATATCCCGTTGACATATCCAACACAAAACCTATCCTTTGGACTCATCGCACCAGCAAAAGCGCAGGAGGTCCAAATGGAACAGACAACCCTTTTCATGAGCAATCGAAGCCAGGCCGTTCGCCTGCCGAAAGCTGTAGCCATGCCAAGCGACGTGAAACGAGTCGACGTCGTCGCCGTAGGTCGAAGCCGAATCATCACGCCCGCCGGTGAAACCTGGGACAGTTGGTTCGATGGCGAAAGCATCACGGCAGACTTCATGACCGATCGCGAGCAACCCGCCGATCAGGAGCGTGAGTCGTTCTGATGATCAAGTACATGCTCGATACCAACATCTGCATCTTCACCATCAAGAACAAACCACAGGTGGTACGGGAGGCGTTCAACCGTCATCACGGCCAACTGTGCATCAGTGCGGTCACGCTGATGGAGCTGATCTACGGCGCGGAAAAATCAGCAGCGCCCGAAAAAAACCTGGCGGTCATCGAGGGCTTCGCCGCCCGACTTGAAGTCCTGCCCTTCGACAACGAAGCAGCAGCACACACCGGAATGATTCGATCCGAGCTGGCAAAGGCAGGCAAACCCATAGGCCCGTACGACCAGATGATCGCGGGGCACGCACGCTCACGCGGGTTTATCGTGGTCACCAACAACCTGCGGGAGTTTGAGCGAGTTCCAGGGTTACGCGTAGAAGACTGGGCTCATGTCGACTGAACACATGACAATCGACAGAAACAAAAACGGCCGCTCGTCATCACTGACAGCGGCCGTTTTGCATTACACGGTATGGATCAGCTCAGCACCACCGCGCCACGCTGTTCCAGCTTGCGACGGCGAGCCACCAGCAAGCCGGCCGCTACCACCAGGGCACTGAGCAAGCCGGTCGCAAGAATTTCCACGCGATGGGCATCCTGGAACAGCATGATGGTCAGGGCCGCGACGATGAAGACGATCACCGCGTAGGTCAGGCCCGGGAACAACCACATGCTGAAGGCGATTTTCTCGCCGCGCGCGATACGCTGCTTACGCATGCGCAGTTGCGAAATCGCAATCACCAGGTACACCAGCAGTGCGATGGCGCCGGAACTGGCCAGCAGGAATTCGAACACCGCAGCCGGAGCCACGTAGTTGGCGAATGTTGCCAGGAACGCGGCGCCGGTGGACAGCATCACCGCCCAGTAAGGCGTGCCACTTTTGTTGGTGCGCGTGGACATCGCCGGCGCATCGCCGCGCTTGCCCAGGGAAAACATCATGCGCGACGACGTGTAGAGCGCCGAGTTCAGGCAGCTGGTCACGGCAACCAGTACCACAATATCGACGATCATCTTGGCGTTCGGGATGCCCATGCGTTCAAGCACAGTCTGGTAAGAACCAACGCTGGCCAGGATCGGGTCGTTCCATGGCACCAGGGCCACAACGATGAAGATCGACACGAGGTAGAACAAGCCGATCCGCCAGATCACCGAGTTGGTGGCCTTGGAGATTTGCTTGCCCGGATCTTTCGATTCGGCGGCCGCGATGGTCACGATCTCGGTGCCCATGAAGGAGAACATGGTGGTCAGGATCGCACCCAACACTGCGCCCATGCCATTTGGCAGGAAGCCCTGGGTGTCGAACAGGTGCGAAACACCGCTGACCTGGCTGCCCGGCAGGAAGCCGAAGATCGCCATGAGGCCCAGAACAATGAAACCAATGATGGCCAGCACTTTGATCAGGGCGAACCAGAACTCGAACTCACCGTAGTTCTTTACGCTGAACAGGTTGGTCACGGTCAGCAACATCGTGATGACCAGGGCGAAGGCCCAGATGTCCACGCCAGGGAACCAGGCATGCAGGATGGTCGCAGCGGCGTTGGCTTCCAGCGGAATTACCAGCACCCAGAACCACCAGTAGAGCCAGCCGATGGTGAAACCGGCCCAGTGACCGATCGCACGGTCGGCGTAAGTCGAAAACGAACCGGTGTCCGGCGAGGCAACGGCCATTTCGCCGAGCATGCGCATCACCAGCACCACCAACATGCCAGCGGCGGCGTAAGCCAACAGAACAGCCGGACCTGCAGCGGCGATGGCGTGACCCGAGCCAACGAACAAGCCGGCGCCGATAACCCCGGCAATCGACAGCATGGTCACGTGGCGCGGTTTGAGCCCCTGTTCGAGGCCACTAGAGCTTTGGGTACTGCTCATTAAAACTACCTTTGTAAGGAGAAGCGAATGCGTGCATCCCGTTCGGCGAACCTTCTCGTAAAAAGAAGCCAACAGGGCGTTCTGGATTCTGCACGCAATAATTGCGCCAAAATATTTCAAAACCCTCTAACCCGGCGATCTCACCCCGACCGGACAGTCCTCGCAACCCATTGAATTCAATGGCACTTTGCCAGAACGTTACCCTGCCACCCACTTTGTGGGGTGAATCAGCGCACCGGAAACACACCTGAAAATGGCTCCGCGCACATTAAAAGTGCACAAGCGGTGCATTTGGCCGGATAGCGCTTCCAACACCCTGCCAAAGCTGGCACCATCGCGCCTTTTTTTGCGGCAGCCACCGCGCTTTTTATCGACAGGCAAGGTTCAAACGGCTGTTCGGTTGTTGATGGGGCGACAGTCTGCTGCGCCGATGCGACAACCTGCCACGCACCAGCCGTTTACCGTCCGTAGCGCTGTTGGCTGCCATTGAAACGCTATGCTAGGTTGGCCGCCTCGCCAGGAAGGCCGCCAACAGCAGGAGCGCAACATATATGAGGAACGCACATGGCTGAGGCCACGCCCGCGCTTGAAATCCGCAACTTGCACAAACGCTATGGTTCGCTGGAGGTGCTCAAAGGCATCTCGCTGACCGCCCGCGACGGCGACGTGATCTCGATCCTGGGTTCCTCCGGCTCCGGCAAGTCCACGTTCCTGCGGTGCATCAACCTGCTGGAAAACCCGCACCAGGGCCAGATCCTGGTCGCCGGCGAAGAACTCAAGCTCAAGGCCGCGAAGAACGGTGAACTGGTGGCCGCCGACGGCAAGCAGATCAATCGCCTGCGCAGCGAAATCGGTTTTGTGTTTCAAAATTTTAATCTGTGGCCGCACATGAGCGTGCTCGACAACATCATCGAAGCCCCGCGCCGCGTGCTCGGCCAGAGCAAGGCCGAAGCCATCGAAGTGGCCGAAGCCCTGCTGGCCAAGGTCGGTATCGCCGACAAGCGCCATGCCTACCCGGCGCAGTTGTCCGGCGGCCAGCAACAACGGGCGGCCATCGCCCGCACCCTGGCCATGCAGCCCAAGGTCATCCTGTTCGACGAGCCGACCTCGGCGCTTGACCCGGAAATGGTCCAGGAAGTACTTAATGTCATCCGCGCGCTGGCCGAAGAAGGCCGCACCATGCTGCTCGTAACCCACGAAATGGGCTTCGCCCGTCAGGTCTCCAGCGAAGTGGTGTTCCTCCACCAGGGCCTGGTAGAAGAGCAAGGATCGCCACAGCAGGTGTTCGAAAACCCGCTTTCGGCGCGCTGCAAACAATTCATGTCCAGCAACCGCTAACGGAGCTACCCACATGCAGAACTACAAAAAGGTCTTCCTGGCTGCCGCCGTCACCCTGGCGTTCAGCGCCGGTGCCATGGCCGAAACCCTGAAGATGGGCATCGAAGCGGCTTACCCGCCGTTCAACAATAAAGATGCCAGTGGCAATGTCGTCGGCTTCGACAAAGAGATCGGCGACGCCCTGTGCGCCAAGATGAAAGTCGAGTGCACCGTCGTGACCTCCGACTGGGACGGCATCATCCCGGCCCTGAACGCCAAGAAGTTCGACTTCCTGATCTCCTCGATGTCGATCACCGACGAGCGCAAGCAAGCGGTGGACTTCACCGACCCGTACTACTCCAACAAGCTGCAGTTCATCGCCAAGAAAGACATCGACTTCAAAACCGACAAGGCGGCGCTCAAAGGCAAGATCATCGGCGCCCAGCGCGCGACCCTGGCCGGCACCTTCCTGGAAGACAACTATGGTGACGACATCACCATCAAGCTCTACGACACCCAGGAAAACGCCTACCTCGACCTGACTTCCGGCCGCCTGGACGGCATCCTGGCCGACAAGTACGTCAACTACGAATGGCTGAAAAGCGACGCTGGCCGTAGCTACGAGTTCAAGGGCGACCCGGTGGAAGAAAGCGACAAGATCGGTATTGCCGTGCGCAAGAAGGACCCGATCCGCGAGAAGCTGAACACCGCGCTCAAAGAAATCGTCGCTGACGGCACCTACAAGAAGATCAACGACAAGTACTTCCCGTTCAGCATCTATTGATACTGACCTGCCTGACCGGCGCCTGGTGGCGCCGGTTCTCGGCCTTGCCTGCCGCGATTTGAAAAGAAATCCATGATTATCGACCTCTACGGATTCGGCCCGGCGCTCGCCGCTGGCGCGCTGATGACTGTGAAACTGGCACTCTCGGCCCTGTGCCTGGGGCTGGTACTCGGTCTGCTCGGCGCCTTGGCCAAGACTTCCCCGTACAAGCCGCTGCAATGGCTTGGCGGCACTTACTCGACCCTGGTTCGCGGCATCCCGGAATTGCTCTGGGTGCTGTTGATCTACTTCGGCACGGTCAACCTGATGCGTGCCTTGGGCGAGTTCTTCGGCAACCCCGACCTTGAACTCAACGCCTTCGCCGCCGGCGTGATTGCGCTGGGCCTGTGCTTCGGCGCCTACGCCACGGAAGTGTTTCGCGGTGCGATCCTTGCCATTCCCAAAGGCCATCGTGAAGCCGGCGTGGCCCTGGGCCTGTCGAAGTGGCGCATCTTCACCAAACTGATCATGCCGCAGATGTGGCGCATCGCCCTGCCCGGCCTGGGCAATCTGTTCATGATCCTGATGAAGGACACCGCGCTGGTGTCGGTGATCGGCCTGGAAGAAATCATGCGTCACGCACAAATCGGCGTAACCGTCTCCAAACAGCCGTTCACCTTCTATATGGTGGCTGCGTTCATGTACCTGAGCCTGACGGTGCTGGCGATGACCGGCATGCACTTGCTGGAAAAACGTGCCGCTCGCGGCTTCGCGAGGAGCACCCAATGAACTGGGAAGTCATCATCAAGTGGCTGCCGAAACTGGCCCAAGGCGCAACCCTGACCCTCGAACTGGTGGCCATCGCCGTGATCGCCGGTTTGCTGCTGGCCATCCCACTGGGCATCGCCCGCTCGTCGCGCCTATGGTGGGTGCGGGCATTTCCCTACGGCTACATCTTCTTTTTCCGTGGCACGCCGTTGCTGGTCCAGCTGTTCCTGGTCTACTACGGCCTGGCGCAGTTCGACGCGGTCCGTAACAGTTCGATGTGGCCGTACCTGCGCGATCCGTTCTGGTGCGCCACGGCGACCATGACCCTGCACACCGCGGCCTACATTGCGGAAATCCTGCGGGGCGCCATCCAGGCGATTCCACCGGGCGAGATCGAAGCGGCACGGGCGCTCGGCATGTCCAGGCCCAAGGCACTGTTCTACATCATCCTGCCGCGCGCCGCGCGCATCGGCCTGCCGGCCTACAGCAACGAAGTGATCCTGATGCTCAAGGCCAGCGCCCTGGCCAGCACCGTGACCCTGCTGGAACTGACCGGCATGGCCCGCACAATCATTGCCCGGACCTACCTGCCGGTGGAAATCTTCTTCGCCGCGGGCATGTTCTACCTGGTAATGGCTTACGTGCTGGTGCGTGGCTTCAAGCTGCTGGAGCGCTGGTTGCGCGTCGATGCCTGCCAAGGGCGCTGATACCGGCGTGTTGACGGGCGAGGCCCTGCTCGCCCGTTTCACCGCGCTGGATGCTTTTCTGACAGAGCATCAGGCACTGTGGAAACCTCGGCCGTTCACTCATCTACAGCTGCCTTGGGAAGCGTCCTACCCGGAGCTGGCCGCATGGCTACGCGAGCGAACGCTGGAAGACGCGGAAAACGCTCACAACCAACCCGCCCTCCTGAATGCACCCGAACCCTTTGCTTGCCTGGCAACAATGTCCGTTGCCTTGAGTGCCGTGGATGAATTGCCCGCGCGCATGCTCGAAGCGGCCGGCCATCGATTGAACGTCGATGTACCGGGGCGCAAATGGCAGCAGATCGAAGCCTTCGCCAGTCGCTTGCAGTTTTCCGAGGCACCGCAGCATTGGCTGGACTGGTGCTCAGGCAAGGGACATCTGGGCCGCCGCCTGCTGCAACCGGGGCAACAACTGACATGCCTGGAGTACGACCCGGCACTGGTCACCAGCGGCCAGGCACTCAGCCAGCGCCATCACCTGCATGCGCTGCATATAGAACAGGATGTGCTCGCGGCAGACGCCGCTTGTCTACTGCGTGCGTATCACACGCCCGTCGCGCTTCACGCCTGTGGTGATTTGCATGTGCGGTTGATTCAACTCGCCAGCGCCACAGGCTGCAAACAGCTCGCCATTGCACCGTGCTGCTACAACCGAATCAGTCTTGCCCAATACTCGCCGATTTCCTCGGCCGCCAATGGCTCCGGCCTACAGCTTTCCCTCGACGACCTCGCGCTGCCCATGAGCGAAACCGTTACCGCCGGTACCCGCGTGCGACGTCAACGCGACACCTCCATGGCCCGGCGCCTGGGCTTCGACTTGCTGCAACGGCAACTGCGCGGCCTGGACGAGTACCTGCCAACCCCTTCCCTGCCCAGCGCCTGGCTGGACAAACCCTTCGCCGATTACTGTCATCACCTGGCCGCACTCAAAGAGTTATCCACAATCGGCCCGCAAAATTGGCCAGCCCTCGAAGCCGCCGGTTGGCAACGACTGGCCGAAGTGCGCAACCTTGAACTACTGCGCGGACTTTTCCGACGCCCGCTGGAGCTTTGGCTGGTCCTTGATCGGGCACTTTTCCTCGCGGAGCGGGGCTACAGCGTCCGCGTCGGCACCTTCTGCGAAACCCCGCTCACGCCGCGTAATTTCCTGCTCCTGGCCGAACGCGCCTAAACGCATCCGACCTGTGGATAACTCTGTTGATGGAATTATCGTGGATCCAATATCCATGCAGGTTTCAGGGCTAAATCCACACTGTTCATTTTTTGTACACCCGAATAAAAAATCGAAAAAACAGGTATTTGCGGACAAATGAGAACAGATCCACAAATTCGGCCTAAACCCGGTGCGCTGCCAATCGCATTGTGCATAAGCATTTAATCAAAACGACATAAACGCCTAATCCCGGACCGTAGACAGGGGAAATTGCACCCTTTCATTACTCTTGATATACACACACGCAAGGGCGCCGGCAGCGCGGCCACAAACAAGAACATTCCTCCGACAGGATGCGCCAGTGACGTTCATTTCCTACGCACAGAATTTCGAAGACATACGCCTGTGGCGCGCCCTCAAAACCGTTGAGAACGGCTTCTACATCGACGTCGGGGCAAACCACCCCACCCATGACTCAGTCACCAAGGCGTTCTATGACCATGGCTGGACCGGCATCAACGTCGAACCGATGCCCAACTACTACGAAGCCCTGTGCCAGCAACGTCCCAAAGACACCAACCTGCAATGCGCGGCCGGGGAAAGCGCTGACGACCTGACCTTCTACGGCATCGCCGGCACCGGCCTCTCGACCCTCGATCCGGCGATGGCGAAATTGCACAAAGACGCCGGCATGGACGTGCGCAGCCAAACGATCAAGTCCCGCACCCTGAGCTCCATCTGCGAAGAACACGCCCGGGACCGCGATATCCATTTCCTGAAAATCGACGTCGAAGGCCATGAAGAAACCGTCCTGCGCGGCATGGATTTCAGCCAATGGCGGCCATGGGTGATCCTCATCGAAACCCCCTGGACCCGCGACCAGACCTGGGAAACCCTGGTCACCGACGCCGGCTACCACTCCATCCTGTTCGACGGCATCAACACCTACTACCTCGCCGAAGAACACCTGAACCTCAAACCCGCCTTCGACATCCCGCCTTGCAACCTGGACGAGTTCCAGTTCTGCAAAGGCCACAACTTCAGCCACCCCGTCAGCGACGCCGAACACCAACTCGCCGCCGCCCTGCAACGCGCCGAACAGGCCGAAGCACAGCTGCGCGCGATGCAAAACAGTCGAGCCTGGCAAGCCATCCAGAAACTCAAGAAAACCCTGCTGCGCACCTGACCTGAAGCTCGTGCAAAAATAGTCAGAATTCAGGGGTTTACAGAAGCCAGCCAATCGCTATAATCGTCGCCCTGACACGCCGGTATAGCTCAGATGGTAGAGCAACTGACTTGTAATCAGTAGGTCCCGGGTTCGATTCCTGGTGCCGGCACCATACAAGGTTCCATAGAAGGCTTTCAAAATCTCTGGAACCCCCGAAAAACCCGCCTTATGGCGGGTTTTTTCGTTTTGGCGTTCCATCGGTTTCCGTCAGAAACTGGTGGATTCCAACCGTTTTAAGGGTAGAGTTTGGGATACAGGTCACTTCGATAAAAGGGAGTACCCTTATGTCGCGCACCACAGCTCCGCTCTCCGACGCAGCTTGCCGCTTGGCAAAACCTACAGACCGCGCCTACAAGCTTTTCGACGGCGATGGCCTCTACCTCCTAGTCCAACCCAATGGCCGCAAAGGCTGGCGGCTCCGTTACGTCAAACCTGACGGACGCGAAGGACTGACCTCGTTCGGCAACTACCCCGTCATCGGCCTCGCCGATGCGCGCCGCAAGCGCTTGGAGGTCAAGCGAATGCTGGCGGATGGCATTGATCCCATAGAGACCAAGCACCAAGCCAAGGCGGAAGCCGTGATCAAAGGCAGAACCTTTGAAAGCGTTGCGCTGGACTGGCACACGGAAATGTCGGCCAAGTGGGCACCTGGCCACTCCAAGACTGTGATGAGCCGCCTCAAAACCCACGTATTCCCGCTGATCGGCGCACGCGCCATTGTTGATCTCGACACCCATGACCTTATGCAGCCCTTGGAAGCGATCAAGAAGCGCGGAACGATCGACGTTGCTTTAAGGGTACAAAACTACCTGCAGAGCATCATGCGCGAGGCAAAGCGCCTCCGGCTTATCACCATAAACCCTGCTTACGACCTCGAAGGCTCGATCAAAGCCCCGCGGGTGGTACATCGCCCCGCTCTACCCTTATCGCGGCTGCCGGAACTGGAGGAGCGGATCGACACCTATAAAGGCCGGGCACTTACCCGCCTGACGGTGATGCTGTCGCTGCATGTGTTTGTACGATCCAGCGAGCTGCGTTTCGCACGCTGGAGCGAGTTCGACCTCAAGCGCGGCACCTGGGAGATACCGGACACTCGACCCGCGTTGGAGGGAGTACCCTTTTCCACAAGGGGTACGAAGATGGCAGGGGATATCCATTTAGTACCCTTATCGCCGCAAGCAGTGGCCTTGCTTGAACAGATCCACGCCCTCACCGGTAAATTCGACCTAGTGTTTGCAGGCGATGCCAAACCCTGGAAGCCCATGTCCGAAAATACCGTGAACAACGCGCTACGGACGATGGGATACGACACCAAAACCGATATCTGCGGACATGGGTTTCGTTCGATGGCCTGCAGCGCACTGATCGAGTCAGGATTATGGTCGGAGACAGCCATTGAAAGGCAGATGAGCCACAAGGAACGCAACAACGTCCGCGCCGCCTACATCCATAAGGCAGAGTTCATCGAGGAGCGCAGGCTGATCATGAACTGGTGGAGTCGGTATCTGGAGGCCAACCGGCAGGAGCATGTCACTCCACACGAATTCGCCAACCAGATTGGAGATAACGTTACTCGGATAAAGGCGAAGCCTGGCATTGGCGCAGAGAGGAGGAGTTGATATGGATATCTCAACCGCACAAAGCATCAAGCTCGCCATTGTGTCGGCAACCGGACTGTCAAAAGACGCGCTGCATATTTATTTGGGCATGGCGATCTATTTAACGTTGATCGTCGGCACCCGACGATTCAGGCCATACCTTGGCTGGCTGGTTGTTTTCATCATTGCGTGTGCTGGCGAGTGGGTAGATCGGCGAGACGATATTGGAAGCTTCGGATACTGGCGCTGGCAGGCAAGCGCTCACGACGTTCTCAACACGTTGTTTTGGCCGACGGTGCTAACACTGCTTTGGCTTTTAAAGTGCCGCAGTAAAGTAAGCGTACATCCGTAAGACTCTCGCAATCTGCTCTGCCACGCGGGTCTATCCAAACAGGGCTGCAAAGCCGCCCTGCTTGGATGGACCTCACTTAAAAATCTAAAGCCCACACAACTGTCTGTGGAAAACCACTGATTTCCACCGGTGGATAGTTTCATCCACAGCCGCAGAACTCCCGAAAATTGGAGTCTTGACCCGAATTATCCACAGGCGTAGAAAAGATCGGGCAAAGCGCTGTCGTCGACAGCAACCCAGGTAGCCAGAACCTTTAAGGCTACGCCACACCGTGGTGGTTCTCCCAAAGTGCGATTAGCGTCCGGCGGCTCGCACGGTCACAGCGATGTGATGGATGCCTACTTTTATCAGTGTGCCCACTGCGGCAACTCATACTCTTTCATAGCTGCCCTGCAGCAACCTATTCGCTTGGCCATTTTCTTGCGCCAACCTGCGCCCGTCTCTTTCTTCCGGAAAGAGACGGGCGCTCCTACCGCTGCTGCAGCCCAACTCGTACAAGGCATTGCGGCATTTCCCCTCGTGACAATCGGCGTGACAAACACCGAAGTCACCAGCAACAGCGATGCAGATGATGGTGCCGCAGCCCATGGATTGGACTGCACCTGGCTGACAGCCAGGCATGCCCCGGTCATCGCATAGCTGCCTTCACCCGACTCAGGATCTCGTGGCGTTGGTTTCGTCAGCCAGCGCAGCTTCCACCCGCCCACCGGTTTCGGTGCTCAGGAAGCCAGATCATGAGATGCCCATGCTCCCGGTCGTAAGGAGCCGCCAGTCCAGCGTTAAAGGACATCCCCACAGGCCGCAGGGGCCTTGATCCCTGATAACACTCAACATTCTTGGCGGGATGACGTGGGGCGACGGATCGGAGAAACGGATACGAGGTAATAGACATGGCATTAGTAGGTAGGCGCGATGGCCGAAATTTCGGCTACGGCAGGCAATTGAGCTACGCAGGGCCGCAGGCGCTGAGAGATATGTTCGGTGGCGGCCACTACGGTACGGTCAAGGCACACAGTGATCGGTGGCGGGCATTTGTGAAGTGGTGTCGGTCTGAAGCGGGGCCTGGGGTCAATGATGCGCGGCAGATTGATCGGAAGGTATTGGCGGACTATGCGGCGTATCTGCGCAACGTGGTTAGGCGCGGTGACCTGGCTGTCAGCACCGCACAAAATCGGCTATCCAGCGTTAATAGGACCATGGCAGCGATTCGCGGTGATCAGTATGTGAAATTGCCAAGTCCGAGCAAGGCGTTGGGTATGCAGCGCACCGGGATTCGACATTCAGTGCCGCAGGGCCAAGACCGCGAACAGGTTAAGCAGATCGTCGATGCGCTTTGCGGCCATCATCAGCTACGCGCTGCCGCGATCGTTTTGCTGGCACGAGCAACTGGCATGCGCTTGCGTGAAGCCATCTTGGCTGACCTGCCACGGCTAAGCCGTGAGGCTAACGACCTAGGCAGGATTAACATTCAGGATGGCACCAAAGGCGGTCGCGCCGGCGCCTCGGCGCCCCGTTGGATTGCGATAGACGACCATATTCGATGTGCACTTGGGTATGCACGGCAGGTATCGCCTGCGGGTAGCCGCAACCTGATTGCGCCACATGAAAGCTACCTGAGTATTCTGCAAGAAATCATCCGCCCTGCGCGGGCCATCCTGCATGCACACAACCTCAAGGGCTTCCATGGGCTACGGGCGGCGTACGCTTGTGAGCGCTACGAACAAATCACCCAACACCGAGCGCCGATCAACGGCGGCCAATGTTGCCGAATCAATAAGTGCCTTGATCATGAGGCACGGAGGCAGATCAGCTATGAACTGGGCCACGGTCGGATCGACGTGACCGCCGCCTACGTTGGAGGACGGACATGAGTAAATCATTCGAGATGGAGCTGTTCTTGGCTGGAGTACTGAACGGGTCGCATGCAACGCGGCAACGTCATTTACACCAAGCGAAGATTATCCAAAGTGAGATCGCAAGACGTTGGCAGCGAGAGACGCCTTGGGTTTGGCAAAGAAAGCATGTGGTTTGGTTTCTCAACCATCGGATGAGCCGGCGGAGTGAGGCGGTGCGCTACTACTACGTGCTGACGGCCCGGCTGCTTGCTCGACGCCTAAAGCAGTCATGGGTTTTCAATCTCTGAATCGGACCCGATTTTGGTAGTCACCAACGACAGCAATGATGGCATATTGGCAAGGTAGACCAACCTTTTCATGCGCCTGGCTTTCGCCAGATGAGCTAGCAAGGAAGAAAATGCCGATTTCGCTGGAATACTACGACCATCCGACCCTCTGCCATGGTCAAGTCTGGACAATCACGGACGAAAATTTACTCGCAGAGCAGATCGCGCGGGTAGCTTTAGGTCAGTCTAGGCATGTACAAAAAATTATAGCGGGAGCGAATGTTGGGCCGCCGGCATCGAGGGCCAGTGCGGCTCAAGGCGCTATAGGCTTACTTACGGTTCCTCCTGGTGAAGATCCTTGGCATAGAGATGGTTGGATCTTCCAAGTGATATCGTGGATAGCTGCTCAAAAGGCTAATCCGAACTCACTTATCCGGGCACCTCAAATGATTCATGCCTTGAAGGGATTCGATGGACTCTGTCTTGAGTTGAGTGAGGGGGAAGTTATTGCAGCTACTATATTTGAAGATAAAGCCACGGATGATTCGAGAAAAACCATTCGTGATTTGGTTTGGCCAGAGTTCAGGCTGCTCGATCAAGGAGACAGGGAGAATGTTTTAGTTGCAGAGGTCGTTGCCTTATTGGAAACCAGCAGGGAGGTAGACCCTGACCTCGCAATTGAGAACATAATATGGAAAAACGCCAGACACTATCGAGTTAGTATAACAGTTGGCAAATACCACTCCACGACCACCGGACGAATAAAGCTTTTCAAAGACTACGATGAAGTTATTGATGGCAAGGTGAGTAAGCGAGGAGGGGAAATTTTCTACATAGAGCATCTGCGCCCCTGGATGTCTTCGCTAGCTGAAAAATCAATTGCTCACATCAATACTTTGGTAGCCGCTCATGTTTGATAACGATACTGTAGAACTGATTAATAGCGCTCCCGAATTGGATGGACTGGACCTTGCTGAGTTACCAAAACAACTGACCGAGGCCTACGCATCGATAGTTTCTGCACGTATTTGTTTACGTGAGGAAACGGAACAGTCAGGATTACCTGACAATGTGATAGAAATAGTCAAGCGAATGACACGCCTCGCTTTCTCCAATGAGGCGATAGTTTCCGCTTCAGAGAATGTGGAAAACCGGATGGCCGCAGCCTTTGTCGCCGGCTCAGCTCATCACGTAATACTGCTCGCTCAGGAGTTGATGCCGAAAAATATTAAATCTAGCGCATTAAGTGCATATGGCATCTCCCCTGAAGTATCTGCAACCTTGCTGTTTCTGATCGCAGAGGCAAGTTCTGACGCTGCCGAAACAGCAAAAAACATTATCGTGAGCACCGAGGTTTCAGTTGAAACCACTTTGCTCAAAGCAATTTATCATCTGGCAAATGGAAATCTTTCGAAAATACTTGCCATGCGTGTCCCCGGGACCGATAACTTCCTAAGCACTGACAGCCTAGGGCAAGCTGTTGAGTCACTGTATTATATGCTACTGCATGGAGTCCGAGCACTGGCGGCATCATTGCTAGGAACTGATGATGAGCATGACTTGCTAGACCATGACTCAAAGGTTATTTTTGATCGAGTAAAGGGATTATGTGTTGATGAAATTGATGATTTAGTCGGTCTGGGAGATCATCCAGTCCATAACATCTTTCCCGGCCCACTGCATTTAGCATCCCTATTGGCGATGGTCGCCGACCATCTGATTCCATCCGGCGTTATAAATACCAACCCTCCCAAGGGCATAGATGCGGTTAAATGGTTTGATATGAAGCAAAGCATAGCTTCAGCTAGACCGTATCTATGGAGAAATCATCGCCAAGCTATATCTTCAGGCTACTTGGAAACAGGGGTATCTTCTGTTATAAGCTTCCCGACTGGAGCTGGAAAATCTACGCTTTCCGAGTTAAAAATCGCGACAGCTCTACTACGCAATATGAAAGTGGTGTTTTTAGCGCCAACGCTTTCATTGGTAGACCAGACAACTAGGGCGCTAGCCAGTACCTTTCCAAATGCAGAGGTTCATCGAGAAATCCTGGATGAGTTGTTATTTAATCTGGAAAATGACTCACTCCCGGCAATTTCCGTTATGACACCCGAAAGATGCTTAGCAATGTTGAGCTTTGACCATGATATATTCTCAAGTGTAGGATTATTGGTGTTTGACGAGTGCCATTTACTGCATCCAAGGGATACGGATCATAGCCGGCGCTCGATAGACTCTATGCTTTGCCTGCTAAACTTTACATCGGTAGCACCTAAGGCTGATTTGCTATTGCTATCGGCAATGATGAAAAACTCGGAAGAGATTGCAGGCTGGGTTTCTGAGTTAACGAATAGACCCTGCTTGCCCTTGGCGCTAACATGGAAGCCCACCCGCCAAGTAAGAGGATGCGTGGTTTATGCTGGCGATGAAATATCCAAACTAAAGCAACGCTTAAAAGCCGTGCGATCTCAGGTCAAAAATATAAATGCGCCTGCCTCGCTGAAAAGAGAGTTGCTTGTACAGCCATTTGGCTTCTTTTGCTTGAATCAAACCTGGCACTCGGCAAGCCGTAAAGATTACGCATTAATGCCAGTACTTAGCGAAACAGTCAATCTATCTACAGGCACCGTTCCAGAGGGGAAAAACTGGTATTTAACGCCCAATGGAAATCAAGTGTCCGCTACGATTGCAACCTCAACAGCCAGGCAAAAAATCAAAACTCTAGTTTTCACACAAACTATACCACTCGCCAACAGTGCAGCAAAAAAAATCTCAGATGACCTCGAACCATCTAAATGCTTACTGACAGATGAAGAATTGCGCCTTTTCCAGATAGTAGTCGATGAGTTTGGGGGGGAGGAGCATGTCTACATCAAAGTTTCGAATGAGGGCAGGTTATTATCCTCTAGTGCGTGTCATCACGGACTTTTGCTTTCTATGGAGCGACATTTGCACGAATCGCTCTTCAAGCGAACAGATGGCTTGAATGTTTTAGTGGCGACATCAACTCTAGCACAGGGAATGAATCTCCCCAGTGAAGTGGTAATTATTAGTGGTGATAGTAGATTCGATCAAGAAGCTGACGCCATGCAACGCTTGGAGGCTCACGAACTCTTAAATGCAGCGGGACGTGCCGGCAGAGCAGGCGATAGTTCCTATGGATTTGTATTGGTAGTACCGAGCAAAGTCGTTAATTTTGATAACAGCACTAGCAGAATCCATAATCACTGGATGGACTTAAGATCGATATTCTCTCAAAGCGATCAATGTTTAACTATCGATGACCCTCTCACGATAATTCTCGACCAGATACACAGCGGCATATTACCCCTCCCAAACTTGCCAAGCTATTTTTTAAGCAGGTTGCCGGTCGATTACAATGAGGAGCAAGAAGGGCGAGATGCATTAGCTCGCGCGACTATTGAACGCTCTTTTTCTGCCTTCCGAGCGAGAAAAAAAGGCGACCAACAATGGATAACATCAAGAATAGAATCGGCAATATCATCAAGAAACTCGAATATAGACATCTCTCAACTTCCCACTTGGGCTGATCGCCTAGCAGCAGCATCAGGTATATCGGCATCGATAATTCGAGAGCTTGGCGAGCCACTTTCTAAGGATATCAATCACTGGGCTACCACGGACGCCTGGTATCAATGGCTTCGCGAGTGGCTAAAGCGTCGCCCCTCCCTACTTCCAACTCTGATAAGAAAGGAGACCTTGGAAGTATTTTTGGGCACCCCTTACAAAAAGCTTAAGGACGATAATTCAAGAGGCAAACATGCTTGTCAAATAATATTTCCATTGCTAGAGCTTTGGATGGCAGGTCATACGCTAGCTAGCATGGAGGCATCGACTGGCACTCCAGCCAACAAAGTCGGCAAGTGTGAGTTCGCTAGAGAGTTTGTTTTGAGGATAATCCCCGAACTTTCTTATATATTTGGTCTTCCTAATCAGATTTTCAGAGCAATCACCGTCGATAGAGGTGAGGATACTGAATCACCTGTCGGCCTTAACTGCTTAGCCTTGTGTGTTAAGGAAGGCTTGGACAGCGTTGAAAAAGTCGCTCTTCGTGAAGTAAGCAAAAAGCGATTAGCCAGAAGAGAGTTACATTACAAGCATCAGGACATAGAATCCTACGCAGGAACACTTAAAGAAGGTGAGAGTTTTGGCGACGTGGTGAGCCGTATTACTCAAGCCCTGGCCTTAGTGAACCTTTAAATACCTACCTGTAACTCGGACAGTTTAAACAGCAGAAAATCATGCGAATGGATTTATTCATGTGTAGCTAAAGGAGTATGAAGGTGGCTCACTCATAATGCTCGGGCTCATCGCACAAAGCATTTCCACTCTTGCGTGAACATCAAATATCCGCGCCTAACCGAAAGTAGCCATATGTCTATGGCTACTCTCATCTAAATCCGTTGAAGCGCCTATAAATCCAGGCCCCTCACACAGCAAGTTAGAACAAGAGCCGAAGGGTATTTTTAGAGATAGAAGCTGCTAAATTAAAACGTAAAGATCATATAAAACATGTAGTTATATTGATTTTCGACTCCTGGTGCCGCACCATACAAAACAAAGCCCTCGTAGAAATACGAGGGCTTTGTTGTTTCTGGTATCCAGAAATCCAGTTGCTACAAACAGCCCCGGTAGATTCAGGCTTCCCCCCACCCGCACCAAAATCTGGCTGCATACCTAACTGTTACAACTTCAATTCAGCGTGACGTTGACGATCTGCTCCAGCGACTTAAAATGCCCCCTAATACACCCGCCAAGCCTAGGTTGACCCAGTCAGCAAGCTCAAATCGTGCGGGTTTTCTTTGCCTGGAGAAAACTACATGGGGGCCTTCGACAGCCGGCCCTCTGCGTAGAACAACCCGATCTAACCACTGATGGCCTGGCTGGCTGAAGTTGAGATTTCCGGTACTCAAATCGATTCGTTACCAGCAAGAGCTGACAGGGCCTGGATCCTTTTCGGGGTTGATCCAGCGACGCAGAACCTCATCAGTCGTACTTGCTCCGCGACCTGCAAGATTGACTCGAATCGGGTAACGAACTTTAGTTGTTCTCAATGAGAGCCACTTCAAGGCGGGCATCGTGTCGAACTTTTTCGGAATGCTCACGAATAATGCCCGGAATCAAAAAGAGGTCCACAAGCAGCCAGATGCCTGTGACGATAAGAGGGATCAGAGTAAAAAACCCGACGATCGTGATAATCAATTGGGCGACCGCAGTTCCGGTCTTACCGAGATAGAACCGGTGGCCACCGAAGCCTCCCAGGAAAAACCACAGCAGATAAGCCACGCCTGTTGATTTTTGAGCGTTGGCGACCTTTTGCTCAATTAGCATCTCGGCTTGCAGGGAAGACATTCAGATTTCCTTTCCCGTCAGGGAGTCCATGTGCCGGGATGACACTAAGGTCAATTGAAGCGCAAGGATGGCATCTTGCAATCAATCATCTGAAATTGAGTGAGCTGGCGGCGGCGTTTTTCAAGATCGTTGGCTAAAGGCAAAACATGGCGCACAGAGTAGGCGTACACCCACCAAGGGCTGCAAAACCGCCTTGGTTGGATGGATCTCACTTAGAAAATCTAAAACGCCACTGGCGAGTCTGTGGAAAATGACAGATTTCCACCGGTGGATAATTTCATCCACAGCCGCAGAACTCCCAAAAATTCGAACCTTGACCCGAATTATCCACAGGCGTAGAAAAGATCGGGCAAAGCGCTGTCGTTGACAGCAACCCAGGTAGCCAGAGCCTTTGAGGCTACGCCACACCGTGGTGGTTCTCCCAAAGTGCGATTAGCGTCCGGCGGTTCGCACGGTCACAGCGATGAACTTCATTGAAATTTTGGTCACCGCCAAAACAATGTAAAACCATGGCGGAACTGATGAGTTCTGGAAGGCGGTGGAGCAAGGCTTTCTGCGTACCCGCTAATTTATGCACGGACATGAGTAACCAGGGGCATCCTAGTTTGCAATCGAGCCTGAGGACGTAGCAGCAATCAATGAAAAAGAAAATTCTGATTTATGGGTCGACAGAGTTTGGGGAAGTTGTGCGTGAGTTGGTACGGCACAGCGGTGCGGATTTCGGTGGGTTCGTCGATGACTGGCATGCCGGAGCGGATATTATTGGAACGCTGGCAGACGTTTTCCAAAAATGCCGGCCTGAAGAGTATGACTTTGCCCTTGCCATCGGTTACAAGCACCTTGAAGCGAGACAGCGCAAATACCATGAGTTGTTGGCTCACGGCTACAGCCTGCCGCCTCTCATTCACCCTCAAGCTTATGTGAGCGATAGTACAACCATTGGCGATGGCGCAATGATCATGGCACGCGCTGTTCTCGACATCAGGACGCATGTAGGGGACCTGGCTGTCGTATGGCCCGGGGCTGTGATCAATCATGACTCCGTTGTAGACGGAAACACATTTATTTCTCCGAACGCCATCCTCTGCGGGCATTCACGTATCGGAGTAGATACCTTCATCGGAGCTGGTGCCGTGGTGGTCGACCATACAACTGTGCCGAGTGGCTCCTTCATTAAGGCGGGATCGGTATTCGTCCTGAAGACGACGAGTAGCTAAATGTCTGGCGCACTAAATTAAATACAAAAAGCACCTCCGGACAGCTTTACCCTCCAATACCATGCCTAATGGAGGCCAAAAAGGGTGACCAAGTTGGTTACTGCTGCGTTGGTTTTGGTACCAAGTAGGGCCCCCGCCCCTACAGCGCAGGTGCGCGTAGTGAGCGGGTTACTTAAGGGTTAGCCAAGTGCTGCAACTAGCACAGCGATAACGCGATCTTGCTGTTCCGGCGTCAACCCGACCCACAGTGGCAATCGGATAAGCCGTTCCGATTGCCGGTCGGTCACGGCCATTGAGCCATGAACCCTGCCATAGCGTTGGCCGGCTGGCGACGAATGCAGTGGCACGTAGTGAAACACTGAGTGAATGCCCGCACTTTTCAATGCATCGAGTACCACCTGGCGATCAATCTGCGAGTCCAGAAGTATGTAGTACATGTGTGCGTTGTGGCTGCAGTAGGCGGGTATGATCGGCCGTCTAAGCAAACCCTTTTTCTCCAGAGAAGCCAGGGCATCATGGTAGTGTTGCCAGCAGACCTGCCGCTGCTCGGTGATGCCTGTTGCTTCCTCCAGTTGCGCCCATAGAAATGCCGCGATCAACTCCCCAGGCAGAAATGACGAGCCAACTTCTTGCCAGGTGTACTTGTCTACTTCACCGCGGAAGAAGCTGCTGCGGTCCGTACCTTTTTCGCGAATGATTTCAGCACGTCGTACCAGCGCCGGATCGTTGACCAGTAGCGCCCCCCCTTCGCCGGATATAACGTTCTTTGTTTCATGGAAGCTCAATGCACCAAGGCTGCCCAGACTTCCCAGTGGACGCCCCTTGTAGCTCGCCATGATGCCTTGTGCGGCATCTTCGACCACGTGCAGGTTGTGTCGCTTTGCAATCGTCAGAATGCTGTCCATCTCGCAGGCCACGCCCGCATAGTGCACGGGAACAATAGCTCGGGTGCGCGAGGTGATGGCTGCCTCGATCAAGCGCTCGTCGAGGTTAAGCGTGTCTTCGCGAATATCCACAAACACCGGTACGCCGCCACGCAGCACGAAAGCGTTGGCGGTAGAGACAAACGTATAGGAAGGCATGATGATTTCATCGCCGGGCTGAATTTCCAGCAGCAAAGCAGCCATCTCCAGCGCTGCGGTGCAAGAATGAGTCAGCAAGGCCTTGTCACAACCACTGGCGTTTTCGAGCCACTGGTGACAGCGCTTGGTGAAAGGCCCGTCGCCCGCCAGCATGTTGCCGAACTTGGCTTCGGCAATGTAATACAGTTCCTTGCCGGTCATGTGAGGGCGATTAAACTGAATTTTTTCGCTGGTCATTACAGTATTCCGTCGGGCGATTAGGGCTTGGTGGCAATCAGCAACAGAGAGCCGCCGATGGGGAAGCGTACACCCGTCTTCAACAGCAGGAGTTCGAATTGCATCACCGTTTGAAGGGTGTAGTTTAGCCAGCGTGGGATATTGAATTCGGTCATGGGGTCATGCTGTTTACTCGTGCGTTTTCGTGATAACCACATCAAGGGTACCAGCAGGCTAACAAACGAGCTGGCATAGCTCACTTGCAGGCCGGCTTGCTGAACTTTGGCTACCAGTTCGGCTCGGCTATAACGACGTACATGACAGGCATACTCGTCGACTTGCGACCAAAGCCAGCGATGTTGTGGAACGGTCAGCACCAGCGATCCGCCAGGGCGGATAGCTCTGGCAAGATTACGCAGTACCGTCTCGTCCTGTTCTATATGTTCAATGACGTCGAATGCGCCAACTACATCATATCGATCAACTTCGTCCAACAGGGTTGCGTCCAGCTGTCTCAGTTGCGCAGCAGGAACCCGTTTACGGGCGTGCTCCAGTCCTTCTTCAAAGTATTCGGAGCCGTACAACTCAATCTTCGGCCAAGTACGGCTGATACCTTCGAGCACATATCCCGTGCCACACCCGATCTCTAGCAGACTATTGAAGGGCTTCACCTTTTTGGTCAAGGCCCAGAGCACTACCCTGTTACGCACCCTGAACCACCAGTGACCTGATTCCGCTTGCGCAAGTTGGCCATAGGACGATGACGGAAATGGCGAACGGTTAGGTGTCATTGATATGCCTTGAAAACGAAGAATTTAAGCGCGACGAACAGATAGCTAGCGACTACAAAGATGGCCGCAGCCTGTACCCACTGGTGTGAATAACCGTAGTGATCTACGAACACAGCGAGCAGACAGAAGTTGATGCCATAACCAATCGCATGAGCCAGGACGAACCGTATTCCTGAGCTCAGCGTCCCCCCCTTATAGGAAAAGGTCAGGCGGCGGTTTCCGACGAAACTGATGAGCGCACCTGCAATATAGAGTGCAGTCATGGTTAGCTTTGGGGTGCTCCCTAGCTCTGTCAGTAATAGGTAAAGGGCATAACCGCAGGCATTACTGAAAAAACCGACCAGCGCATACTTGATCAACTGCGCCACAGGTATTCGACTTTTCAGCCGAGCTGTCAGGCTATTCATTTTGTTCCTTTGTCCAACAATCGTTGCACCGTTAGCATGAGCGTTTTTTTTCATGAGCGGCCATAGATGCTCCTGACGATGGTGTAAGGCCGACGCTTGCTTTCGGAGAATATTTTGGAAAGATAGATGCCGATGATGCCCATGCAAGAAAGAATCAGGCCGCCAAGCAACCAGATCGAAACCATCACGGAGGTAAAGCCTGCCAGGGTGTAAGAGAAGAACATCCAGTTGATCAACAAATAGGCGGAATAGCAGCAGGCAAACGAGAAAATGATTAGGCCAATATAGAAAATTGCGACCAGCGGGAGGACGCTGAACGACGTGACGGAGTTCACCACCAGCGACAACTTGCGCCTCAAGGTGTAGGTCGATTGGCTGGTGCTGAGTTTTTGAATCAAGACAGCCTTTTGTACGAAGCCGGTGATGTGAAACAACCCGGCCATAAAGACCTCACGTTCTTCATGGCGTAATAGCGCATCGACATAGCGCCGACTCATCAAGCGAGCGGTGACAATGTTGGCGGGGAGTGACAACCCGGACAACCGGTTAATCAACGTCCAGAAGAGCCCACCACTCAAACGCTCGAACCACCTTCCCTTACGTTGCTCCTGAACTCCATAGACCACGTCACAGTCTTCGCTACGCATTTGTTCGGCGAACGTCACTAGACACTCCGGCGGCTCCTCTAGGTCGCTGTCGAGCAGGAATACCTCTTCGCCCTTGGAATGGGCAAGTCCGGTCATCATCGCCTTGTGGTGACCGAAGTTCCTGGATAGGTCGACCAGTACGACATGAGTATCAGTTTCTGTCAGGCGAATGGCTCGTCCCAAGCTGTCATCAGGCGAGCCGTCGTTGACCAGGACAATTTCATAGTCATCTCCCACATAGGCCTGCGCAACACTGCTGCAGCGTGAATAAAACTCTTGGAGGTGGTTTGCGGATTGATACAGGGTGGCGACGATGGACAGTCTCATGGTCTGACATGCTTCATATAATTTTGAGATCCAGGACCGCAGTTAAAGAGCAAGTCAAGAATGCTGACCCCGTGAACGAATGGGCCCCACAGTTGTGGGTATTCGCGGTAGTCACTGTAGTCGAACCAGTGCAGATCAATGCCTTGCGCCTGGAATTGTTCAGGTTGTAAATAATCCTTGGCTGATGGCCCGGAAATATAGTCACTGGCACCGGTCTGCCGACACAAATCGACCAGACGCTCGGTCTTGCCATCACCCAGTTGATAATCCCAAGAGCACGATATCTTTGTCTTGATGCCCAGGTAAACGCAGATAGCCTTGATGAGGTCGCTGTTCAATTGGGTGAGATGGCTGTAGGACATTTCCAGGTACAGGGGTCGAAGCCAACTAGCGATTGCATTGAAATGTGCTGCGCGTCGGTAGCTGCTTTCGAGGGTTTTCCAATGCTTCACCTGCCAACCATCGACCAGCGGTACGTCGCGGATGCGCCGACGAATATCCTGCCCCACGGGCACTGTCAGCCATTGCACACCTTGTGGCGTCTTGATCTGGTTGCGGTTGCGCCAGTCGTTTTTTGTGAATTGCATATCATCGTAAAGAATGAACTCATCCACTGCCGCAATAAGGTCGAAGTAGCCCTTCCAAGGGACGTAGTTGGACTGCAGAATGGCAATTCTCTTCACATCGAAATCCATACATGAGTAAGCCAATTTTTGGAAATAGTGCCGTTGCCTGTCATATTCTGAGGCTTTCCACATGTTAACAGTAATAAGCACAGCGAGTCGTTGCTGGTGACCGAAAAGGGCTAGTCACGTTGGGTGGGGATACGCACAATATCGCTTCAAATACATCGGATGCATCGGATGCACAAAGGTCGGAGCTCGAGGTATGAAACCCACTGCTCCCTCTGTGAAGCAAACATCGATTTCCGCGCAATGTCGTCAATTCATGGGGGATTATCCGTGGTGATGGCGCGGTGATCCTGCGCGTGTGGAGCGACCGGCGCCGAAAGATCGACGGGCGATGGTTCCGGCAACTGCTACACAAGACCAGTGCCAAAAAGCTGGGATACATCGAACGGGCGGAGCATGTGGGCAATGATCCGGCTGAACTCTCGATGCCATCGCCGCCCAAGTTGCCCCCCCGTCGAGGCGATACTAAACAATCATCGGGAGCAGACATCAGCAGCCTTGCGGACTGACACACCAGCCAATGACCATCAGACACGGAGAGCATGGTTGAACAGACAACGCCAACTTTCGGAACACAGAATCGCTCGTGACCTGGGGGAGGCTTTGGCTCAGCGCCTGGTTATTGGCTGTATCCGTACCGTAATCTCCAGTGCATCCAGGACTGTCTGTTGTTGGGGGTACACGCCGCTGAGCAGCATCGGGGAAGAGATCTGCGTCCAGGTGGGAGCTGTCGTTTTACTGGCGCGCCTACCAAGACACGATTACCGCCTGCGTCGAAGGCCGCATTGAGGGCTTGCAGCCTTACGAGCTGGACGCACTGTGGCTGCTGACTCGCGAAGGCGAATTTTGGGATTGCGAGCTGGAAGGTGAACGCGAGTCCTACCCGGTGTTCCAAGGCGATGTGGTCGATTACATTCGGGACGAAATACTCGGTCGAGCCAACGACTGGAGCAATGAGCGAATTCGGCGCTACTTAGCGCGCCGTTATGAGGTGGATTGAGAGTAAGCGCCATCCGTGGCGTTTCGCTCAACCCAGGATCTCGCAACGAACTTTGTCCTGCTTTCGAAACTCTTCGGCCAGTTCTCGCAGAAGTGGCCTTATCCCGCCTGTCCAGGCATTGCGCGATGCAGCGGCCTTATGTAGTTCGACTGAAGAATGGCGACGGTCTTCATGGCTGCTTGACGCTCGCATCCCAGGCGCCCGGGAAGTAACACCCCTGGCATTTTGCCTGCGCGACCTGCTGGAGATGGAAGGAAATGCAGAACAACAGCGCCAGCGCCCAGAAACGCAACGCAACCGGTGAAGGTTTGAACGCAAAATTCAGAACAATCGCGACGAAAACCGGTGCCATCAGCAAGTAGTCATACAGGTACGGATGAATGGCAACGGCCTGCGGCCACAGCAGGCTGGTCATCACGTATTGCGAAAAAAGCAGGAAGTAGAACATGCCGATGCCGGCCAACGGGGAGGTCCCCGCCGGTGCCGCAACGCCGGCAGGCTCACGCTGTTTGATCATGCGTAAACAGACCAACTGGGCTACCAGGAACAGGATCGGCACGGCAATGGTCGCAAATGGCCGCGGGAACTGCGGAACAAGTACCGACTTCAGGATGTTGGTGAAATAAGTGGTGTCGCCATCCAGGCCAGCGCGAAACAGCCAGCCGCTGTTGGACGAGGTGAAACCCAGTGCCTTCGATATCAGTGGGGACGGCAGATAGAAGGCAACGGCCGCAACGAGGGCCACCAATGCCAGACGACACATCCGTCTGTCGAGACCGTCGCTACGGCATGCCCAAACCAGCAAGGCGAGGCCCAGCAACGCTGCCGAGATCGGAGAAAACACGGCAAACAACACGATCACTGTCATGACCGCTGCGGACCGTTCCTGATTTTTCCAGATCAAGAACGCAGCCAGCGCCTGGAACGCAAAGATCAATGGGAACGTATTGTCGACGTTGAATCTGGCCGAAGAAATCCAGAATCCCGGCATCGACACCATGAATACGACCGATAACAGAATCAGCAGTCCCTGACCGAATGCCAGGCGTTTTTCCACCAGACGGGACAGAAAAAAGAACGTAACGCCTGCCAGCGAAATGATGTTCAGGAAAGCCCCTGTCACTCTCATCGGCAATGCCGACACATACATTTCCACTTTATAGAGGGCGTACATGTAGAACAGATAAGCCGTGGAGTGGTTGGAATACGCGATCTTTTTTGCGTAGTCCTCCATCGAATAGAAGACGAGGAAACCGTGCTGCGAAAAAGCGTGTTGCTCCCAGATGGGGAACGTGAAGTTTCTCAGGCGCTCGGGCATGTTCACAATCTGGCTTGTCGCTTCCCGGAAGCCCAGGGAGTACACCACGCCGATGGTTATGATGACTGCCAGCAAGTATAAACAGGAGAAAAGCTTATTATTTCTTATAAAGATCATCTTTTCTTTTATTCGCAATACGCTTGTGATAATTGGTGCCAGTGCGGGAGGCCCAACGCGGCATTTGCTGCCAAACGAGGTAGAATCGGGTAGCGATCAGGGGAAAGGCCCGCAGTATAGAGGATTACGGTCAGGCGGCAGCGCGATCATAATCTAGATGTACGGTCCGGTGAAGCGCTCCTCGCAGGGAATGGCTAATTGATTCATCGTGCTTTTCCAGTCGTAGGCGGGTGTTGGCGAAGCTGCCAACCACGCGCGCGCAGGCAGCAACAGCCTTTCGAGGCGATTAGTCTTTGATGGCAGGCGCTCGGATGACAAGCCATATATTGAGGATGTTATCCCATATCTGACAAACAAGGGCCAGACTGCTTTTATGACAAAATCAATATTGATTATGGTAAGACCATCGTTACGGCAGTTCAACAAGGCATATCCTCATCTGGTGCCGTGGTGTCTTTCGTTACACCTCAATTTTTGATGTCTCTTGTTACAAAAACGGTTCACTCAAAGCTGCTAGAGCCCGACCCACGCACCAAACCAGGATCACCAATATTTCTGGGAAGGGCCCGTCACGCCCCTGCGGCGCTCTCATATTGAAGGCTTGATTCTTGTAATCAATAGTTCCCGGGGTTGATTCCTGATGCCGCACCATACAAAACAAAGCCCTCGTAGAAATACGAGGGCTTTGTTGTATCCGGGGTTTGAAAAAGCGCTTTCAGTGCCCCGCGCTCTGACCACCGTCCACGTGCAGGATTTCGCCAGTCACGAACTTGGCGCCGTCCAGATACACGACCGCTTGCGCAATATCATCGATCTCGCCCATGTGACCGACCGGGTGCAGATTGCCCAGTGCTGCGTGGGTTTCTTCGCCGTGCATCGGGGTCTTGATGATGCCCGGGCTGACCGCGTTCACCCGGATCCCGCGCTTGGCGTATTCGATGGCCAGGGATTTGGTTGCTGCGTTGAGGCCGCCCTTGGTCAATGAAGCCAACACCGATGGCACGCCGTCGATGGCGTGGTCCACCAGGCTGGTGGTGATATTGACGACGTGGCCGCTGCCTTGCTTTTCCATCTCGGCGATGGCGAGTTGGGTGATATAGAAGAAGCCATTGAGGTTCACCGACAACACATTGGCGTAGTCTTCTGCGGTGTACGCGGTGAACGGCTTGGCGATGAAGATCCCGGCGTTGTTGACCAGGGTGTCGATGCGACCGAAACGGGAAAGCGCTTCACGGATGACACGCTGGGCGGTTTCCGGCTCGCCGATGTCACCGGCCACGGTGTGAATGTCCGGATCGGTGGACGGCTTGATCGAGCGCGAAGTAGCGACGATCCGGTAACCGAGTTCGCGAAAGGCTTTGACCATACCGTCGCCGAGACCCTGGGATGCGCCGGTGATGACGATGACTTTTTTCGAAATGCTCATGATGAAGACCTCTGACAATAAAGAATGGGGTAGAAAATCTGTAATCAGGCTTCGGCCGGGGCGTTCGCCACTTGTCGTAACATCTGTTCGTAGTACTCGACCGATTGCGAACCGGACACCAGGTGGCGACCGTTCAGCACCATGGCCGGGACCGAGTTGATGCCGTGCTGGCGGTAATAAATTTCAAGCTCACGCACTTCGCTGGCGAATGCGTCGGACGCCAGCACCTCGCTCGCACCTGCCGCATCCAGCCCCACTTCAGTCGCCAGGCGCACCAGCGTCGAGTGATCGCTCGGGTTCTGGCCTTCGCTGAAGTAGGCCCGTAGCAGCACCTTCTTCAGCTCGACCTGCCGGCCTTCCTGCAACGCCCACAGCAACAAGCGGTGCGCATCGAAGGTGTTGTAGAAGTGCGTGCGCTTCTCCAGATCGAACTTGAAGCCGATGGCCTCGCCGCGAGCGATCTGCATGGCCTTGCCGGCGGCGACGTCGTCGGCCGTTCTCCCGTACTTGCGCATCAAGTGCTCGACCGCTTGCTCACCTTCGGCCGGCATGTCCGGGTTCAACTCGAATGGCTTGTAGGTCAGCTCGACCGAGACTTCCCCGGCCACGTTCTCGATCGCCTGCTCCAGCGCCGTCGCCCCCAGTGCGCACCAGGGGCACACCACATCGGAAATGAAATCGATGGTGACGGAGGACGTCATGACTGCCCTTGCGTCTCGGCCAGTTGCTTGCGGTACTGGGTGGTGGTGATGCCGGCGTAACCCCAGTTATCGGTGTCGACTTCCTCAATCACGATGTGGGTCAGGTCAGGGCGTTTATTGAGCACGCGCTCCAGTGTTTCAGTGATCTCGGCAATGACCTGAGCTTTCTGCTCTGTGGTAACGCCATCGCGGGTGATGCGTACGGTTACGAAAGGCATGAGGGCAACTCCAGTGACCTTCCCGTCGGGATGATGGGAGAGGCGTTGGAGATGAATGTATGGGGTTGGCGGGAGGGGATAAAGGTGGGGGCGGGAACTTCATTCGTTACGTGGTGTAATGAATTAAAGAGAAGGCATGCAAAGTACTGGCGCCCATCGAGAAACCTGCCGACTTTCTCAAAAGTCGGCGATGTGTTGAGAATGGAGTTTGCCTTCTTAGCTAAATCGCTTGAAGGTCACGCAATGCCTCAGGATGCTGACTCGCCACACGCAACAGCGTCTGCGCTGCTCCCGTCGGTTGCCGCCGCCCCTGCTCCCAATCCTGCAACGTTCGCAAACTGACTCCAATCAGCTTGGCGAATGCACTTTGAGATACACCGACTTTGGCCCGTGCTTCAGCTGCCGTAGACAACGGCACCTCTGTCACGCGAGCGGCTTTGCCTGCTTTCATTTGACGCACAGAGTCCAGCAAGTCCTGCTGGAATTGCTCCAGTTCATTGACCATTGCTGATTTCCTCCTTCAGTTGCTTGAGGAAGGCCGCGGGTAAATTGTCGAACTTCGCCTTGGTGTAGGCGATTAACAACCAGATTGAGCCTTCAGAAAGCGTGTTGTAGTAAATGACACGGGTACCGCCTCGTTTGCCCATCCCGTTACGGGACCAACGGACCTTGCGAAGACCACCGCTGCCAGGAACCACATCGCCGGCCAGCGGATTAGCCGCCAGCCAGGTAATGAATTCATGACGTTCGCCATCGTCCCAGATGGATTCAGCATAACGCTTGAAAATTTCGGTTTCGATAATCGTGAACATGGACCCAACTATACGGCATTGCCGTATATGCGAGCAATCGATTTGAAGTGCTAAGACGTGTCGCAATTTTTCACTTTTTGCGACACGTCTTCCGAACATGTCGCCGCAGACGACACGTTCGGAAGACGTGTTACCAAAATCGAGTTTTGACGACATGAGCACATCAACAGCACAAAAAAGCCCCGAACCAGTCGGGGCTTCTTCTTTTTTCTCAGCCTTGCATCAGACCTCGATACCACAACCCATCATCAGAAAATATTGATCGGGTAATCCACAAACACACGCACTTCATTGCCGCTGACGTTGTACTCACTCGACTTCTGCGACACGCGCAGGACGGAGCTGCGCAGTTTTACGCTGAGGTCTTTGGCCGGGCCGCTTTGGACGACGTATTTGATCTGGTTGAAAATCTCGCGCTCGGTGCCGCCTTCGCTGGTGGAGGTGGTGATGTTGTCACCGCGCACGTAGGCCACGTTGTAGCTCAGGCCCGGTACACCGAAGGTGCTGAAGTCCAGGCCGTAGCCCAGTTGCCAGCTGCGTTCGTCTTCGGCGTTGAAGTCGGACCAGTAGGAGTTCGCCAGGTAGATGGTATTGCCGCCGTCGCCGATGCGACCCTGGTCTTTCTGGTAGCCGCCGTAGGCGTAGCCCAGGTTGCTGTCGCCGGTGCTGCGCTGGTGAGCGAGGGTGAACGAGTGCGGGCCGGTGATGAAGGTGGCCGCCAGGCTCCAGATCTTGTTGTCGTCGCCGGTGATACCGTTTTCGCGGACGTAGGAATCTTCCAGCTTGGTGCGGTAGCCGTTGAAGTCCAGGGTCAGGGACTGATCCTTGTCGATCGGGAACACGTAGTTGGCGTTCACGTATTGCTTCTTCAGCACATCTTCGACGTCGGAAGCGTACAGCGCGGCCTTGAATTGCTCGGTGAACTGGTAGCTACCGCCCAATACGTTGATCGACTTCAAGCCACCGCTGTCACGGCCTTCGGCGCTTTTTCGCGACTCGGCGGTGAAGCGACCGGCGTCCAGTTGCAGGCCATTGATCTCTTTGGAGGTGATCAAGGTGCCGGTGTAGCTTTCCGGCAGCAGGCGCGAGTTGTCGTAGTTCAGCACCGGCAGGGCCGGCATCTGGTCGCCGTAGGTCAGGGTGGTGCTGGACAGGCGGAACTTGATCGCCGCGCCGCCCTTGGACAGGTCGTCGGCCGGTTGGCCGCTGTCGCCCTTCTTGAAGAAATCGATGCCTTGCGCGCCGCTACGGTCCTCGCTGCGTTCCAGGTTCAGGGCGTACAGGCCGAAAGCGTCCACCCCCACACCGACTGTGCCTTGGGTGAAGCCGGACGAGAACGTGCCGATGGCCGCCTGGCCCCACTCGGATTTATCCGGGTTGCCGTCTTTGTAGTCACGGTTCATGTAAGCATTACGCAGCAGCACTTTGAGGCTGCTGTCTTCAACAAAACCCTTGGATTCGGCCTGGTCGTTCGCCATGGCCTGTGTCGCACTCAACATCCCCAGAGCGATCAGGCTGATTCGCTTGTTCAACATCGTGTTCTTTTCCTTATTTCCGGTTGATACGCGCTGTGTCGAACGGCCGAAACGGCGCTATCGCGCTCTTTTTTCATGGCGAAAACAAAAAGGCCCGCCCACGATTTCTCGCGGCGGGCCTTTTTATAATTGTTGATCGTGGCAGTCGGCCACAGGCGTTGGGCCGAATCGTAGCTGCGCCCTCAACGATGTGTCAATTTCATGAATCTTCTAAAAACAGGCGAAAACCGTCTAAGAAATGGCTTTACGCGGCAGGAATATTCAATCATCGCAGCCATTGAGGCCACAGGCTGCTACGGAAATGGATGCCCCCTGATCAGGTAGCGACTGACCCAGCCACTGCGCAAATGCCTGGGGCTTGCCTAGCCATGGCCCGATATCGATCAGGGTGAATTGGTCATCGTGCTCAAGCGCCAGGGTCGGAAAGCCCTGCCCGCCGACCTTGGCCAGAAGAGCACGGCTGTTCCTGATATGGCCTTCGGTGTCGGCCGACCTGAAGGCTTTTTCGAAGGCTTCGCGGTCCAGCCCCATGCCCTGGGCAAGTTCAAACAGTACCGACTCGTCGGCGATGCGGCGCCCCTCAACGTAGTGAGCACTTTGCAATTTCCCCAGCAACTCCAGCCCGCGACCGGTCATTTGCTCGGCAGCCAGCACCGCAGCGATGGGTGGCGCCGAGTCGAACACGGCGCTGTGATCACGCAGCAACCCTTCGAAATAGGCTTCACCGAACGGCTGCCCGCTGTATTCGGCGATGCGCCGGTCGTGAGGCATGACGTAATTGCGCAGTTGTGGCGAAACCTTTTGCCGATTGGCCCCCGTCATCATGCCGCCACCGTGTGCAATCACGGGCAGCACAGCCTGGGCGGCTTGCACCAGCGGTTTGGTGCCGTAGCACCAACCGCACAAGGGGTCGTAGATGTAATGCAGGATCATGGGAAAGCTCCGACAGAAATTCAGGAAAATTCGATGTCGGCAGGTTAGTGCCGCAGCGGCCCCGGAAAAACGCCGGATTGGCTTTCAGTCTGTTGCTTGAATCGGTCGAATGGTTGCCTCACAAAACCCTGTGAGGTCTTGGTGATTGCATGAATCGGCGGGAAAAAAAAGCGCTGCCATCCCGGCAGCGCTTTTCTTGTTCAATCCGTTGTTTTTCTTCTTATCCTTCCATCACATCCCACAACGCATCCAGTTCCGCTTCGCTGAATAAACCAGCAGGGTAACGCTCGATCATCGTCCGGCGCGGATCAGTTTCGCTGATCTGACGCATTCCATTGGACTTGAACCAGTGCGCCAGGATCTGGAGCGATTCGCTATTTACTGCCAGGGGATGCAACGCCTTTTCGCCCACAACATTCACTTCGGCGTTCATTTCAGCGCTCTCTCCCGGTTTGTGAGCGGCTAACTTATCCAAGGTTTATGACAGAACATCGAAGTCCTCCCCCTCCCCGAGTTACAACAGCAGAGATACAAGAGCTGTGCCAAGGTTTCTGAAGTGTGTCCTTGTAGATACAAAAAAGCCCGCAGGCCTGTAGGGCCGCGGGCTCCGTGCAACAATGGTGGCTGATCGACAGCCTGAGGAATTTTGCAATCAACTCAAGCTGTTACGGCTTCACTCACTCCTTGTGCGGCGCGGGTTGTTGCTGGGTAAGGCAGTGAATATTGCCGCCCCCCAGTAACAGTTCGCGACCAGGCACCATCACCACTTCATGTTGCGGGAACAGGTTCTGCAAGATCTCCCTTGCCGGGCCATCCTGCGGATCGTCAAAGCACGGCGCGATGATGCCGCCGTTGACGATCAGGAAGTTCACGTAGGAACCGGCCAGGCGAACAGTCGGATTACGTTCCTGCGTACCGTCGACCGGATCGACACCGGCGCACTCTTGCTCGGTCGCAAACAGCGGACCCGGGATCGGCATCTTGTGCACCGTGAACGGGCGGCCCTTGGCGTCGGTGCTGCTTTGCAGCACTTTCATCGCTGCCTGGCAGCGCGGGTAGTTCGGGTCTTGCGGATCATCGGTCCAGGCCAGCAGCACTTCACCCGGGCGCACGTAGCAGCAGAAGTTATCCACATGGCCATCGGTTTCGTCGTTGAACAAGCCATCCGGCAGCCAGATGATTTTATCCACAGCCAGGTTCGCACTCAGGACCGCTTCGATTTCTGCGCGACTCATGTGCGGGTTGCGATTGCGGTTGAGCAGGCATTCTTCGGTGGTGATCAGGGTGCCTTCGCCGTCGACGTGAATCGAACCGCCTTCCAGCACGAAGCCTTCGGTGCGGTAGCGCGGGCTGCGCTCGATCTCGAGGATCTTGCCGCCGACCTGCGAGTCACGGTTCCACGGCGAATACAGGCCGCCGTCAAAACCGCCCCACGAATTGAAATCCCAGTTCACGCCACGGACTTCACCCTTGTTGTTGATGACAAAGGTCGGGCCGGTGTCGCGGACCCAGGCGTCGTCACTGGACATTTCAACCACACGAATATTCGGCACGTCCAGACGGGCGCGGGCGTTTTCGTACTGGCCGGCGGAAACCGCCACGGTTACCGGTTCGAAGCGGGCGATGGCCTTGGCCACTGCCACGTGGGCGGCTTGTGCCGGCTTGCCACCCAGGCGCCAGTTGTCCGGGCGCTCGGGCCAGATCATCCAGGCCTGGGTTTGGGGTGCCCATTCGGCTGGCATGTAGAAGCCGTCGGCGCGAGGGGTGCTGTTCAACGTGGTCATGGCTCAGGACTCCGGAGTGACATTGATACCTGACAGAAATGGAAGCGCATTGGTACACGCCGTGGACTGGCCACTTTATATCCGATAAATATCGGCTTTTGAAGCACCTTACATCCACCGTTACAAAAACAACCGATAAAAAGCCGATATCAATCGAATTAAAACCACCATCCATGTGGGAGCGGGTTTGCTCCGGGCGGCGTTCCGACGAAAGCGGCATTCCAGGCGCAATATTTGCGTCGGATATACCGGCCTCTTCGCGAGCAAGTCGAATCGTCGCACCGCCGCTCCCACATTGGCCCGCATTTACAGGGGGATATGTTTACAGCCCCTCCGCGAGCACCTTCGACAGCATGTCCACGAAGAAATCCACGCTTTGGCGCGAGGTGACCATCGGCGGCTTGATCTTGAGGATGTTCAGGTAATCGCCGGTCGGCTGCATGAAGATCCCCAGTTCACGCAAACGATCGCACAGTGCGGTGGTTTCTTCGGTGGCCGGTTCCAGGGTTTCGCGGTTGCGGATCAGTTCGACACCCAGATAGAAACCGGAACCGTGCACCGCGCCCACTAACGGATGAATATCGATCAATGCTTCGAGGCGCTTCTTGAAATGCCCGCCCACGACCTGGGCGTTCTCCCAGAGTTTTTCTTCTTGCATCACATCCAGCACGGCCATGCCGACCTGGCAACTGACCGGGCTGCCGCCTGCGGACGAGAAGAAGTAACCCTCGGCCTCCAGCGCCTCGGCGATTTCCCGGCGGGTGATGACCGCGCCCAGTGGCTGACCGTTGCCCATGCCCTTGGCCATGGTGATGATGTCCGGCACCACGCCCTGTTCTTCGAAGCCCCAGAAGAAATCGCCCATGCGCCCGTAGCCGACCTGCACTTCGTCGGCGATGCACACGCCGCCCCGAGCCCGGACCATGGCATAGACTTGTTTCAAATAGCCTGGGGGCAACGAGATACCGCCGGCATTGCCATACACCGGTTCGCAGATGAATCCGGCCAGTTGGCGATTCTGCTCGGCGATTTTCGCCAGGTTGTGTTCGACGCTGCGCACGTAATCCGGCGCGCTGTCGGGGCCACGGAATTCACCGCGATAGGTGTTTGGCGCGGTCACCGGGTGTACCCAGTCCGGACGGCTGCTCAAGGCCTTGGGGTTGTCGGCGATCGAGGTCGACACCGAATCCGCGCCCACCGTCCAGCCGTGATAGGCCTCCAGCACACTGAGCATGTCGCGGCCGCCGCTGTAGGCCCACGCCAGGCGAATCGCCAGGTCATTGGCCTCGCTGCCGCTGTTGACCAGGAACACGCGGTCCATGCCGTCAGGGGACAGCTTCAGCAAACGTTCGGAGAACTCGGCCACGGCTGCGTAATTGAAGCGCGAGTTGGTGTTGAGCAACGACCACTGGCGGCTGGCAACGGCGGCCATGCGTGGATGACCGTGGCCCAGCACCGCCACGTTGTTGAGCATGTCGAGGTAGGAACGGCCCTGCATGTCGATCAAATGGTTGCGCCAGCCACGCTCGATACGCGGCGGGTCGACGTAATAGTGTTTTTGCGTGCGGGCGAAGCTGGCATCGCGCCGGGCCAGCAAGGTCGGGCCGTCGAGTTCGGCTTCGGCGTCACAGGCCAGACCCAGCAACGCCGCCGGCGAAGGGCACAACGCCTGCCAGGCCGCCGCGCGCGAAGGCGTACAGAACAACGGCGCATTGATCGACGCGCCACGGCACAACTGCACGATCAATGGCCCGCTGACCGAGCCCAGTACCTGGCCTTTGACCAGGGCCGCGCCGCTGTGCAGCGACGGCGTGACGCCCCAAAGCCGCACGCTCAATTGCGGGCCGTCCAGTTGCAGCACGCCCGCCGATGGATGATGCACCACCCCGGCAAACGGCGCTTCGACCGCCGTGCCCTGAGGCACACGCAACTCGACGTGCAACGGGCAAGTGTCCGGTTCGGCTGCGCTGTCCGGGCGGGTGTGGGACAGGCGGTATTGCCCATAACGACTGGCCGCCAGGCCATGTGCCGCGGCCGCTTCATCCAGCAGGCGCTGATCGACGCCCTCCTGCTCCCAATTCCCGGCCTCGAAATGCGGACTGAGCACGCCCAGGTCTATCAGCGCGAACTCTCGCCCCACCAGGTTCGGCAACAGCGGTGCGAAACCTTCGCTGCCGATGGTGGGCAGGTTCTGGCCGACGGCGGTGAGGATCGCCGCTTCCATCAGCGCCAACGGCACCGACGTGGCCACACGGAAGATTTCCCATTCATGGACCAGATTGTCGCGGCTGTAGGCATTGCCAGGATCGATGCTGATCTGCTGTTCGCCGCTGAGCACCAACACCGCCGCGCGGGCGACAATCAGCGGCCACAGCGCCAGCAGTTCTTCGTGTTGCAACGGGTTGACCGCGTGATAGGCCTGGATTGCCGGCAAAATGCAGAACGGATCGCCCTCGCCATGATGCAGCAGCGCTGCGCAGGTCACCGACAGATCGGTAATGCGCCAGGTGCGCACCAGATCGCCGAAATCGATCACGCCTTGCAGCTGCCAATGGCGCTGCGCATCGCGCTGCCACACCACGTTGTCGTCGGTGATGTCCATGTGAATGGCCTGCACCGGCAGTTTGTCCTGCAGTGGCTGCAAATGCCGCTCGGCTTGCGCGGACGCTTCGATAATCAGTTTGCGCTGGGCCTCATCCTTGATCAATGGCAGCAAATGCGCGATCAGGGCGTGAGCATGGCGGGCGTCCCATTGCAGGGTTCGCTCCAGCCCAGGATGGTCGAAATCCGCCAGGGCCAGGTCCATTTCACCACACAGGCGCCCGAAGCCGGACACCACCGTCGGGGTGAAACGAGCGAGGCTCGTCAGCGGCTGGCCTTCGATGTAGTCGAGCAGGCGAACGTGGACCGCCTGGTCATCCACGTCCAGCGACAGCAGGTCTGCACCGTTTTTCGCCGTGATAACACGCGGCACATGTACATCGGGATGTTCGCCCAGATGCTTGAGCCCGGCATGTTGTGCCTGGAGTTCCAGTACCGAGTAGTCGCCACGGCAGATTTTCAGGACGAAACGTCCCAGCTCGCTGTCGACGCGGTAGTTCAGGTCTTGCTGGCTGCCAAGGGCCTGCAACCTGCCACTGAACCCGTAATGTTCTTCCAGCAGCCCTAGCGCTTGCTCCGCAGACACCTGCGGGCTGGGCAAACTGGCGCGATGAATCAACGTGGCGAGCGGCATACAACGACCCCTGAAATTTTATTAGGCGCCTATATCGCCACTGGTTCGGGCGATACGCAACCCCCCGGAACTGGTATGAGGGCATTTGTGAACACAGTTGCTCCCACAGGTTTTGTTCTGGTACTCGCCTCGATCAGCACTTTGCGCAAGAATGGCGGCCATTAAACGCACACTGCTGGAGAGCCACCATGAATGTAGTGACCACCGACCTGCCCGGTGTTCTGATCCTCGAACCCAAGGTCTTTGGTGACGAACGTGGTTTCTTCTACGAGAGCTTCAACGCCAGGGCATTCAAAGAGGCCACCGGGCTGGAGACTGAATTCGTTCAAGACAATCACTCCCGTTCGCAGAAGGGCGTGCTGCGCGGCCTGCATTACCAACTGGAAAATACCCAGGGAAAACTGGTTCGCGTCACGGTCGGTGAAGTGCTGGACGTCGCCGTAGACATCCGTCGCAGCTCGCCTCACTTTGGTAAATGGGTCGCTGTGCGCCTGTCTGCCGCCAATCATCGCCAGCTCTGGGTCCCGGAAGGTTTCGCCCACGGGTTCGTGGTCTTGAGCGAATTTGCCGAGTTTCTTTACAAAACCACCGACTACTACACGCCATCGGCCGAGCGCAGCATTCGCTGGGACGACCCGGACCTGGCCATCGACTGGCAACTGCAAGGCACGCCGCAGCTGTCGGCGAAAGATCAGGCCGGGGTATTTTTCAGGGACGCCGATGTCTTTGCCTGACAGGCCGGCTGAAACTCGCCAATCAAGATGCAACTGACCCAAGGCGGGCAAGCCTAGGCATAATGCGCCTGTACCCACAGGCGCATGCTGCTCATGAAACCAACTCTTCCTCCCAGACCCCGTTGGCGCAGCCTGGCCCTGCTGGCACTGTGCCTGGCACCGTTGCTGTGGCCGCTGGAGCATCTCGCCGAGCGTTACTACCGCAGCGAGTTGGCCAGCCAGAATCGTCAGACCCTCGACCTCTACGTCGCCAACCTGCTGGGTACCCTGCACCGCTATGAAGTGTTGCCGCAAATCCTCGGCGACCTGCCGGCCTTGCGTGCCGTGCTCGGCGCGCCGGACGATGGCGTCACCCAAGGCAATGCCAACCGCTTGCTGAAAAACATCGCCACCCAGACCGGTGCCGAAGTCATGTACCTGATGGACGCCACCGGCAAGACCCTGGCCGCCTCCAACTGGGACAAACACGACAGTTTTGTCGGGCGTAATTTTTCCTTCCGGCCGTATTTCAGCGAAGCCATGGCCGGGCGCCTCGGGCGCTTTTTCGGCCTGGGCACGACATCCGCCAAGCGCGGTTACTTCTTTGCCGCCGGCGTACGTGATGGCGAAAAAATCGTTGGTGTACTGGTAGTCAAGGTCGACCTCGACCACACCGAAAGCCTCTGGGGCAAAACCCCGGAACAACTGCTGCTGACCGACCACAACGGCGTGGTCATTCTCACCTCGCGACCGGAGTGGCGATTCCGCTCGACCCGCCCGTTGAGCGAAGACGAAAGCAAAGCCATCACGGCGATCCAGCCCTATCCAACCCGCGATCCAAAACCGCTGAAGCTCAATACCAATGCCTGGCTGACCCAGACCCGGCAGATCGCCGAAACCGGCTGGGACGTCAGCATCCTCGCCCCGCGCACCTTGATCGACCGCCCGGTGCGCACAGTGGTGGCTATCGGTGGCGCAACGTTGCTGGTGTTGATGCTGTTGCTTGGCCTGATGATGCAGCGCCGTCGCCACTACCTCGAACGCATCGCTTTCGAAGCCAAGGCCCGCCGCGAGCTGGAAGGCCGGGTCGCCGAGCGCACCAGCGATCTCGAGGGCCTGAACCGACGCCTGAAACAGGAAGTGCTGGAACGCGAGCAGGCCCAGCAAGAGCTGGTCCGCGCCCAGGATGATCTGGTGCAGGCCGGCAAGTTGTCGGCGCTGGGCACCATGTCGGCGAGCATCAGCCACGAACTCAATCAGCCGCTGGCAGCAATTCGCAGCTATGCGGAAAACGCCGAAGTATTGCTCGATCACCAGCGCACCGACGACGCCCGAGGCAACCTCAAGCTGATCAGCGAATTGACTGGTCGCATGGCCTCGATCATCGCCCACCTGCGCGCCTTTGCCCGACGCGACCGCCACGCCCCGGAAAGCGTCGCCCTGCAACCGGCGCTGGACGATGCCCTGGCCTTGCTGGCCAAGCGTCGACGCAGCATGGAAGTCGAACTGATCCGCGACTTGCCCGCCGCCACCCTGTGGGTCGAGGCCGGGGAAACCCGCCTGCGCCAGGTGCTCGGCAACCTGCTGGCCAATGCCCTGGACGCCCTGACGGAAAAAGGCCCGCCACGTAAACTCTGGCTCAGTGCCCAATCCACGGCCGATGGCGTCAACCTGTACATTCGCGACAACGGCCCAGGCTTTTGCATGGAAGCCCTTGGGCGCGCCAGCGAGCCGTTCTACACCACCAAGACCCGAACCCAGGGCCTCGGCCTGGGGCTGGCGATTTGCGAAACCCTGATGCGCGCCTTCGGCGGTGAACTGTCGTTCGCCAACCACAAGGAGGGCGGCGCCCTGATTACCCTGAAGCTGCGCGCAGGCGCACCGGGCGTGAGCCTGCAACCGTCCGAGGACCGAAGTGCATGACCATCGACAACCGCATTCAGGTCGTGTTGATCGACGACGATCCCCACTTGCGCCAGGCCTTGAGCCAGACGCTGGATCTGGCGGGCCTGAAAATCCTGCCGCTGGCCGAAGCCAAGGGCCTGGCCGCGCAACTTGAACGCGACTGGCCAGGGGTGGTGGTCAGCGACATCCGCATGCCCGGCATGGACGGTCTCGAACTGTTGACCGAACTGCACGCCCAGGACCCGGAGCTACCGGTGCTGTTGATCACCGGCCACGGCGATGTGCCGCTGGCGGTTCAGGCCATGCGCGCCGGAGCCTATGACTTTCTGGAAAAACCCTTCGCCAGTGACGCCCTGCTCGACAGCGTACGCCGCGCATTGGCCCTGCGCCGACTGGTGCTGGACAACCGCAGCCTGCGGTTGGCCTTGAGCGACCGCAACGAGCTGAGCACGCGCCTGGTTGGCCACTCACCTTCGATGCTGCGCCTGCGCGAGCAGATCGGCGCCTTGGCGGCGACCAGGGCCGACGTGCTGATCCTCGGCGAAACCGGCGCTGGCAAAGAAGTCGTGGCCCGGGCGCTGCACGATTTATCAAGCCGTCGCAACGGTCCGTTCGTGGCGATCAACGCCGGTGCCCTGGCCGAATCGGTGGTCGAAAGCGAACTGTTCGGCCACGAGCCCGGCGCCTTCACCGGCGCGCAGAAACGTCGCATCGGCAAGTTCGAATTCGCCAATGGCGGCACGCTGTTCCTCGATGAAATCGAAAGCATGAGCCTGGATGTGCAGGTCAAGTTGCTGCGCTTGCTGCAAGAGCGGGTGGTCGAACGCCTGGGCGGCAATCAACTGATCCCGCTGGACATCCGCATCATTGCCGCCACCAAGGAAGACCTGCGCCAGGCGGCGGATCAGGGGCGTTTCCGTGCCGACCTGTATTACCGCCTGAACGTCGCGCCGCTACGGATTCCACCGCTGCGTGAACGGGGCGAAGATGCGCTGATGCTGTTCCAGCATTTTGCCGATGAAGCCAGTGCCCGCCACGGCTTGCCCCCCCATGAACTGCAACCGGGGCAACGTGCGTTGCTGCTGCGCCACACCTGGCCCGGCAACGTGCGCGAGCTGCAAAATGCCGCCGAACGTTTTGCCCTCGGGCTGGAACTGGCCCTCGACAACAGCACGCCGGATGGCGGCGCTGGCAACAGGGTCGAAGTCGTCAGCGGCGGTTTGAGCGAGCAAGTGGAGAACTTCGAAAAAACCCTCATCGCCGCCGAACTGGCACGCTCGCACAGCTCCGTGCGCAGCGTTGCCGAAGCCCTCGGCATTCCGCGCAAGACCTTGCATGACAAACTGCGCAAGCACGGTCTGAGTTTCGCCGACAGTGGTGCCTCGGCCCACCCTGACGATCTCGACTGAGCTACCGTCCAATCATCCACTTCACGCCAGAGGCCCCTGAATGAGCCGCGACAGTCGACAACTGGAATCCGTTCTCCATCATGACATTCCCCTCACCCGGGACATGGGCCTCAAAGTGCTCGACTGGCATGACCAGCAACTGCGCCTGCACTTGCCGCTGGAAGCCAACGTCAACCACAAGAGCACCATGTTCGGCGGCAGCCTGTATTGCGGCGCGGTCCTGGCCGGTTGGGGCTGGCTGCATTTGCGCCTCAAGGAGGAAGGCATTACCGACGGGCACATCGTGATTCAGGAAGGGCAGATCAGCTATCCGCTGCCGGTGACGGGGGATGCCCACGCCATTTGCCAGGCGCCGGACCCGGTGATCTGGAAGAAATTCCTGACCACCTTCCAGCGATACAGCCGAGCGCGGTTGACGCTGCATACGCGGGTCGTCAATGAAGGTCGCGATGAGGATGCGGTGAGGTTTGTCGGGCAGTACGTGTTGCACCGCTGAACTTCAGATCGGTAAGAAACCCTGTGGCGAGGGAGCTTGCTCCCGTCAGGCTACACAGTAGCCGCAATAAAGCATTGGGGCCGCTTCGCGCCCCGACGGGAGCAAGCTCCCTCGCCACAAAAAGGTGTGAATCTCAGGACCGCGCCAATTCCAGCAGCTTCTGCCGCCAGGCTGCCTTCGCCGGCAATGCCAGGAAGAACGCGTTCAACAGCGACTCCCGCGCCGGATAGCTGAACGGCTCACCGCTCAACTCCAGTACTTCACCGCCCGCGCCTTCCAGCACACCTTGCGCTGCCGCCGTGTCCCACTGGGAAGTCGGTGCCAGGCGCGGATAGCAATCCGCCGCCCCTTCAGCCAGCAGGCAAAACTTCAGCGAACTGCCGATATTGGCCAGTTGCAGCTCGCCAAGGCTGGCGCTCAACCCGGCCAGCAAGCGCTCCTGCTCCGGGCTCGAATGGCGACGGCTGGCCACCACGGTGAAGGACTCACCGGGCGCTAATGCATCACGCACCTTGATCGCCACGGGCGTACCACCTTTATCGCCGCGCCAGGCACCGAGACCAGCGCCACCGACGTAAAAACGCCCGTTGGTCGGCATCGACACCACGCCGAACACCACCCGACCGTTTTCGATCAGCGCGATGTTGACGGTGAACTCTTCGCTGCCGCTGATGAATTCCTTGGTGCCATCCAGCGGATCGACCAGCCACCAGCGCTGCCAGCCGGCCCGCACGCTTTGGGGAATGTTGGCGTCCTCTTCGGAGAGCACCGGGATGCTCGGATCGAGCGCCGTCAACCCGGCCAGAATCAGGTGATGAGCAGCCAGGTCGGCAGCGGTCACCGGCGAATCATCAGCCTTTGCCGTGACGGCCGTGCCTGTGCGCCAGAACGGCAGGATCGCATCACCGGCCTGCAAGGCCAGTTCAATCACCGATGCCATCATCGGGTGTGGGAAATTCATGGCAGGAACGCTCCGCGCTGAGTCAACAGGTCTCGGGCCAGGTACAGCGCCGCCAAGGCACGGCCCTCGGTAAACTGCGGGTTTTGCGCCAGTGCCGAGAGTTCACGCAGATTGACCTTGTCCACCCGCATCGGCTCGGGCTCGTCGCCTTCCAGACGCTCTTCGTAGAGGTCGGTGGCCAGCACCACTTGGATCTTCTGGCTCATGTAACCGGGGGACAGCGACAACTCGGTCAGGTGCTCCAGCTGCCGCGCGCCAAAACCGGCCTCTTCCTTGAGTTCGCGCTCGGCCGCCGCCAGCACGTCTTCACCCGGCTCGATCAAGCCCTTGGGCAATGACATTTCATATGCATCCGTGCCGCCGCAATACTCCTCGACCAGCACCGCATGCTCGGCATCGAGCATCGCCACGATCATCACCGCGCCGTACCCGGCGCCCTTGCCGACCAGGCGTTCATACGTACGCTCCACGCCGTTGGAAAAGCGCAGCTTCATCTCTTCCACGCAGAACAATCGACTGGTGGCGACAATTTCGCGGGCGAGTATGGTGGGTTTCTGGCGCATGCAAAGCTCCTTGGCGTGAACGCGCTACTATAACGCGGCTTTCCCGATTGTTTACGCCAGAAATCTTTCTACTGCCCGAGACGTTGCCATGCCTTCATTACCCTGGTCCGACATCGATACCGTTCTGCTGGACATGGACGGCACGCTGCTGGACCTGCATTTCGACAATCACTTCTGGATGGAGCACCTGCCCCAGCGTTACGCCGAACTGCACAGGGTCAGCCGGGCCATGGCCGAGATGGAATTGCAGCCGTTGTTCGAGCGCAATGCCGGCCAGTTGCAGTGGTACTGCCTGGACTTCTGGAGCACCGAACTGAAGCTGTCGGTGCGCGACCTGAAACTGGAAACCGCGCACCTGATCGCCCTGCGTCCGGATGCCGACACCTTTCTGGCGGCGATCAAACGGGCGGGCAAGCGCGTGGTGCTGATCACCAATGCCCATCGGGATGCGCTGTCGTTGAAGCTGGAAAAAATCGAACTGGCGCCCTACTTCGAACGCTTGATCAGTTCCCATGACTACGGCTTCCCCAAGGAAAACCCGCAATTCTGGGATGCGCTGCAAGCCGATATCGATTTCGATCCGGCGCGTAGCCTGTTCATCGACGACACCTTGCCGATCCTGCGCAGTGCACGGGACTTTGGCGTGGCGCATTTGCTGGCCGTGCGCGAGCCGGACAGCCGCAAGGGGCCGAAGGATACGGCGGAGTTTGCGGCGGTCGGGGATTATCGGGATTTGATTGCGGGACTTTGATTGACCGTAGGAGCTGCCGCAGGCTGCGATCTTTTCATCTTAATTGCGTCAAGGTCAAAAGATCGCAGCCTGCGGCAGCTCCTACGGGCCTCGTGTTACTCAGGAATCCGCAACGACTGCCCCGGATAGATCTTGTCCGGGTGCGACAGCATCGGCTTGTTGGCCTCGAAGATTTTGTTGTACTTGTTGGCATCGCCGTACACGCGCTTGGAAATCGCGCTGAGGGTGTCACCCTTCACCACGGTGACAAATACCGCCGCTTTCACGACCGGGCCGGTCACGGTGATCTGATCATCCACACTGCCAACCCCGGCGATATTACCCACCGCCAGCAGAATCTTTTCCTTCTCTTCCTGGCTCGCCACTTCACCGGTCACCGTGACCTTGTCGCCGTCGACCGTCGCCTGCACATTCGGGTTGCCCAGGCCGACCTTGCTGATGTGCTCCTTCAACTGCTCACTGGCGTTGGCGTTACCTGGCGTCAGCAAATCCAGCAATTTTTCGCCTGCTTCCTTCACAAAGCTCAAAAGACTCATGGTGCACTCTCCTTGGGTTTCGGGGTCCAGACGTCAAAGCCTAGACCACGGTCGTCACCTGCGAATCCAACCCGACCAATGACCCCGCTTGCGATAGAATCCGCACCTTCCCACCCCTTGGAGCGCAGATGGACATCAAGCAGCTGAAATTCCTCATCGCGCTCGACGAAACCCGCCATTTCGGCCAGGCCGCCGCGCGTTGCCACATCACTCAGCCGACCCTGTCCATGCGCCTGCGCAGCCTCGAAGAAGAACTCGACCTGCCGTTGGTCAATCGCGGCCAGCGCTTCGAAGGCTTCACCGCGCCAGGCGAGCGGGTGCTGGCCTGGGCGCGCACGGTGTTGGCGGCCTACGACGGCTTGTACGCCGAGGCAGCCGCCTGTCGCGGCAATCTGGTCGGCACCTTGCGCCTGGGCGTAGTGCCGTTGTCGAGCTTCGATCCGCTGCCACTGATGCAACGCTTGCACGCCGAGCACCCAAACCTGCGCTTCGAACTCTCGGCCCTGAGTTCCGAGCAGATCCTCGAGCAACTGGCGAACAATCGCCTGGACCTCGGCGTTTCCTACCTGGAACGCCTCGATACCGAACACTTCGACTCACTGGCCTTCAGCGAAACCCGCATGGGCCTGCTCTATGATCAACGCTTCTTCAGCTTTGGCGAGGCACCGCTGAGCTGGGAATCCTTGATCGAACTGCCGCTGGGCATGCTCACCAGCGGCATGCACTTTCGCCAGTCCATCGACCACAACTTCCACAGCCGTGGCCTGACCCCGCAACCGTTGCTGCAGACCGATGCCGTGCATCAACTGTTACAAGCCGTGCACGGCGGCTTGTGTTGCGCCGTAATGCCATTGAACGGCGGCCTCGAAGGCCTGACCGAACACTTGCGCCTGCAACCGATCGAGAACGCCCAGACCCTCGGCCGCCTGGGGCTGATCATGCGTCGCAGCGCGCCACGCTCGGCGCTGGCAGAAGCCTGTTTTGCCCTCTATCAACAATCGCTGATTGGCGCTTGATCGACGGCATCTATCGGCAGATCAGTATTAGCGATTAGACGTGACAACTTGCCGCGCCTAGTCTTAAAGCTGATCAAACCGTCGGTGATGCCATGAACACCAAGCGCCCTGCATGCGCGGCGCCTGCCCTCGAAGCGCCCGCGCCCTCCGCAAGCCAGACGTACTGCTATAGCAATCTCGAATACTCCGAATCGGCCAGCACTGCGCTGGCCGAGGAAGTCGCGCTGGCGATTGCCTTCAACGGCATCAGCCAGGCGGTCATGCTGGTGACGCCCACGGACCTGGAAGATTTCATCGTCGGCTTCAGCCTGGGCAGCGGCATCATCCAGGACGCCACGGACATCTATGACCTGCAACTCAGCGGCTCGGGATCGGCGCAATACGCGCAAGTGACCATCGCCAACCGCGCGTTCTGGAACCTCAAGCAGCAGCGTCGGCAACTGGCCGGCACCAGCGGTTGCGGGTTGTGCGGCGTGGAAGCAGTCGAGCAGGCGTTGCCTGACCTTCAAGTATTGCCCGGCGCCCCATTGCCGCCGGTCGAATGGCTTGATGGCCTGCGCGAGCGCATCGGTGCCTTCCAGCCCTTGGGCCAACATTGCGGTGCGGTGCATGCCGCAGTGTTCATGAATGACAAGGGCGAGTTGCTGCTGGGCCGCGAAGACATCGGCCGGCACAACGCCCTCGACAAACTGATCGGCGGATTGATCCGGCAAAAAATCCCGACCGCTGGCGGCCTGGCGATTGTCACCAGCCGCTGCAGCCTCGAATTGATCCAGAAAGTCTTGCGCGCTGGCATCCAGACCCTGGTCAGCCTGTCGTCGCCCACGGGCCTTGCCGTGCAATGGGCCCGTCGCCACAACCTCAATCTCATCCATCTGCCTCAGAAGAATGCACCGCGGGTCTACAGCCCAACGTTGGAGAATCAAGCGTGAGTCAACACCGTCAGGCCGACCAGAAACCCGTCCCTCGCTTCAAGCCCTACAAAGGCCCGGCCGGTGGCTGGGGGGCACTGATCAGCGTGGCCCAGGCCTGGTTGACCAGCGACAACGCGCTGAAGAACCTGCGCATCATGCTCAAGACCAACCAGAACGGTGGCTTCGACTGCCCGGGTTGCGCCTGGGGCGATTCTCCGGAAAAGGGCATGGTGATGTTCTGCGAGAACGGCGCCAAGGCGGTGAACTGGGAAGCGACCAAACGCCGTGTCGATGCCAAGTTCTTCGCCAAGCACAGCGTCACTTCGCTGCTGGAGCAAAGCGACTATTGGCTCGAGTATCAGGGCCGCCTGACCGAGCCGATGAGCTATGACGCCGAGACCGATCGCTACAAGCCGATCAGCTGGGACGACGCATTCGCCCTGATCGCCAAACACCTGAACGGCCTGTCGAGCCCGGATCAGGCCGAGTTCTACACCTCGGGCCGGGCAAGTAACGAAGCGGCGTACCTCTATCAGCTGTTCGTGCGCGCCTACGGTACCAACAACTTCCCTGACTGCTCGAACATGTGCCACGAGGCCAGCGGTGTCGCGTTGTCACAAAGCGTCGGGGTCGGCAAAGGCACCGTGACCTTCGACGACTTCGAACACGCCGATGCGATTTTCGTCTGGGGCCAGAACCCCGGCACCAACCACCCACGGATGCTCGAACCGCTGCGCGAAGCGGTGAAGCGCGGCGCTCAAGTGGTGTGCATCAACCCGCTCAAGGAGCGTGGCCTGGAGCGTTTTCAGCACCCCCAGCACGCGATCGAAATGCTCACCAATGGCGACAAGCCGACCAACACCGCATTCTTCCGCCCGGCCCTGGGTGGCGACATGGCGATCATGCGCGGCATGGCGAAATTCCTCCTGCTGTGGGAGCGCGACGCGCAGAAAACCGGTGAGCCGGCGGTGTTCGACCACGACTTCCTCAACGGGCACAGCGTCAACGTGCTGGAATACCTGGCCGTCATCGACGACACCCCCTGGGAGCAGATCGTCGAGCAGTCCGGCCTGAGCCTGGTGGAAATCGAGCAAGCGGCGCGCATGTACGCCAAGGGCAAAAACGTCATCATGTGCTGGGCCATGGGCATCACCCAACACCGCCATTCGGTGGCGACCATCCAGGAAATCGCCAACCTGATGCTGCTGCGCGGCAACATCGGCCGGCCGGGTGCCGGCCTGTGCCCGGTGCGTGGCCACAGCAACGTGCAGGGCGACCGGACCATGGGCATCAACGAACGCCCTCCTGCCGCGTTCCTCGATGTCCTGGAGCGGCGCTTCCAGTTCAAGGTGCCACGCGACAACGGCCACAACGTGGTCGAGGCGATTCATGCGATGGCTGAAGGGCGGGCGAAAGTCTTCATCGGCCTGGGCGGCAACTTCGCCCAGGCCACGCCAGACAGCCCGCGCACATTCCAGGCCCTGCGAAACTGCGACCTGACCGTGCAGATCAGCACCAAGCTCAACCGCAGCCATTTGACCCACGGCAAGGACGCGCTGATCCTGCCGTGCCTGGGCCGCACCGACATCGATATCCAGACCCAAGGCCCGCAAGCGATCACCGTCGAAGACTCGTTCAGCATGGTCCACGCCTCCAATGGCCAACTGCAGCCGCTGTCGAACCAGATGCGCTCGGAACCGGCGATCCTGGCCGGCATCGCTGCCGCGACCCTGGGCAGCCACCCGGTGGACTGGAACTGGCTGGTGGCCGACTACAGCCGCATCCGCGACCTGATCGCCGAGACCATTCCCGGCTTCAAGGACTTCAACGAGAAAATCAAGAACCCGGGCGGCTTCTACCTGGGCAACAGTGCCGGCGCACGCAAGTGGAGCACCGCTTCGGGCCGGGCCAATTTCCGCTCGAACGCGCTGCCCAAAGACCTGGTGCACGAACGCACCCGCGCCACCGGAGTACTGCCGGACCTGATCATGCAATCGATGCGTTCCCATGATCAGTACAACACCACCATTTATGGCCTCAACGACCGTTATCGCGGCGTGAAAGGTCAGCGCGATGTGTTGTTCGTCAACGAAGCCGACATCATTCGCCTGGGCTTCAAGCCGGGGCAAAAGGCCGACATCGTTTCGCTCTGGGACGATGGCGTGGAACGTCGGGTAAAAGGCTTCACCCTGCTGGCGTTTGATATCCCGGCCGGGCAAGCGGCGGCCTACTATCCGGAGGTGAACCCGTTGGTGCCGCTGGAAAGCACCGGCGATGGCAGTGATACGCCGACATCGAAATTCGTGGCGATCCGGTTGGAAGCGGCGAGTGAGACCGGGTTGATCATGGCCAGGTCTGCGTAACGCGTGGTCTGTGCCGACCTCTTCGTCGGAACGTTCCGACGAAGACGGTAGATCAAACAACAAACTTTCCGGACCTTGCACTTTCCTTTCGCCCACAAAAAAGGCCGCTTTCTTATGAAAACGGCCTTTGCGAATAAGTAAAAGACCTGCAAAAAAACGTTAAGTTCCGCCCAAAAAACAGTAACTTGCAATATTGTATACAAGTCGTGTTATTCGTCGGATTTCGATTGTCACGCCCATTCCAGAGCCTCAGGATCGCGCCGTCATCCCCTTGAGGTTCCTCCATGAAGTTCTCCTCGATTCTCTTGTTGTCCCTTGGCCTGGTCAGCGGTATCGCGTCTGCTGGCGGCACCACCGAAGCCGGTGTAGGCGGCGCATTGGGCGGGGTTTTAGGCTCGGTCGTCGGTCAGTCGTTAGGCGGCAGCACAGGTTCCACCATCGGCGCGGCCCTGGGTGGCGCGGGTGGTAGCGCCGTCGGCGCAAACAAGCACAGCCGTGGCGAAGCAGCCCTTGGCGGTGCGTTGGGTGCAGCGGGCGGTAACGTGGTCGGCCGCAGCGTGGGCGGCACCACTGGCAGCCTGATCGGCGCCGCAGCGGGCGGCGGCGCTGGTGGCGCGCTGGGTAACTACATGGGCAAAGATTACGATGATGAAGACGGCGGTCATCGTTCGTATCGCGGCCATGACGATCGTCGTTACTACCGTGACGGCCATCCGGGCCGTGGCCATGCTTATGGCCATCGCAAGCACCACCACAAGTACTACCGCGACTAAGGCCTCGAGCGCCTCGCTGGTGAGTACAACAAAAATCGCAGCCCAAGGGCTGCGATTTTTTTGCCTTACTGAACCACCAGACGTTCCAGGGCCCCGCGCAACCCGGCAGGAATCGCCACGGGTTGATTCGATGCACGATCGACAAACACATGCACAAAGCGCCCCGCCGCGCAGGCCTCGTCTTCTCCTTGCTTGAACACGGCCAGTTCGTACTGCACCGAACTGTTGCCCAGCTTGCCCACCCGCAGACCGATCTCGATGCGGTCCGGGAAGGCAATGGAAGCAAAGTAATCACAGGAAGAACTCACCACGAACCCCACCACCTCACCATCATGGATATCCAGGCCGCCGACTTCGATCAGGTAGGTGTTCACCGCCGTATCGAAGAAGCTGTAGTAGGTCACGTTGTTGACGTGACCGTAGGCGTCGTTGTCGTGCCAGCGGGTGGTGATGGGCTGGAAGTGCGGATAGTCGGTGCGTTGGGGCATTGGTGTTGATTCCTGAGTGGGTTCGCCAGTCTAAGGCGAAAACCGCGTTATCGTTCTTCGCGAGCAAGCCCGCTCCCACAATGGATCATCGCCGGACACAAATTTTGCAGGCAATGAAGTAACAGTGTGGGAGCGGGCTTGCTCGCGAAGGCGCCCTCACAGGCGCCACAACAATCACTTGTCAGCGAAGCCTTTGCCGGCTGCCGCCAACTCGCCAATCACCCGCGCCGGTTGCCAGTGATCGCCCTGACGCGTCTCAAGGTCCATCAAGCGCCGGTGAATGTCCGCCAGCCCTTGCTGATCGGCCCAGGCCATCGGCCCGCCCTTGTCCGCCGGGAAACCGTAACCGTTGAGGTACACCAGATCGATATCGCGGGCCGACCCGGCGATGCCTTCCTGGAGGATCTTCGCGCCTTCGTTGACCAGTGCCAGCAAACAGCGCTCGAGAATTTCTTCCGGGCCGATCTCGCGGCGCTGGAACCCCAGCTCCTCACTGACTTGAAGCACCAGTGCATCCACCTGCGGATCGTGTTCGGCCTGACGACTGCCGGGTTCATAGTGGTAAAAACCGTTGCCACTCTTCTGGCCAAAACGTCCCTGCTCACACAAACGATTATCCACCTGGACCTCCGGCGCATCCTGCCCGATGCCGGATAGCTGGCGCGAGCGCCATTGCAGGTCGACGCCCACCACATCGAACATGCGGAACGGCCCCATGGCGAAACCGAAGCCCTGCAGCGCAGCGTCAACCTGGTAGGGATAAGCGCCTTCCAGCAGCATTTTCCGCGCTTCGAGCACATAGGTATTGAGCATGCGGTTGCCGATGAAACCGTCGCAATTGCCCGACACCACACTGACCTTGCCCATGCGCTGGCCGAGCGCCAGCGCCGCGTCGAGTACCGCCGGTGCAGTCTGCGCGCCACGGACGACTTCCAGCAGTTTCATGATGTGCGCCGGGCTGAAGAAGTGCAGGCCCAGTACTTGTTGCGGCCGGCGTGTGGCCGCAGCGATGGCATCGATGTCCAGCGCCGAAGTATTGCTCGCCAGAATCGCTTCAGGCTTGAGCAGGCCATCGAGCTCGCGGAAGATTTTCTGCTTGAGCTCAAGGTTTTCGTACACCGCTTCGATGACCAGGTCGACATCGCGGATGGCCCCATAACCATCCGCCGCCGTAACCCGCGCCACACGGGCATCGGCTTCGCCTTGGTCAATGCGGCCCTGGCGCACGTTGTGGGCGTAGGTGTCGGCCACGGTGGCCAGCGCTTGCTCCAGCATTTGCGGATTGTTGTCGACCCACTGCACGGCCACCCCGGCGTTGGCCAGGCACATGACAATGCCACGGCCCATGGTGCCCGCGCCGATGACGGCGGCGCGCTGAATATTCGACGGTGTCTGGCTCATGTTTTGTTCTCTTGTTGGCGATCCGAAGACAGCCACCACCATAGTCAGCCACCAGGTTTTTTTGAAATTTATTCCTGTGATGAGCAACATTCAGCGGATGGATGTAGCCCTTTGAGCACACCGAAAACCCCTGTGGGAGCGGGCTTGCTCGCGAAGGCGATCCATCTAGTGGCAGTGATGGTGACTGACCCACCGCTTTCGTCGGATCGCCGCCCGGAGCAAGCCCGCTCCCACAAGGACCACGGTTCAGCCTGCCAGATGTTGCTCGGCCCACTCCCGCACCCCGGCATACGGATAATCCTCCAGCGCCGCAAACCCCGAAATCGACCGCGCCTTGAGCTTGGTGAACAACGGCACGCTGATCCCGCACAGAAACCGTGTCACGCGTTCAGCCGAGGGCACGTTGCCCGTGTACTGCTCGTGCCTGTGGATAAAACCGCCACACAGTGCCTCGAAATTCTTATCCACAAGGGCCGGCAACTCCGGTGGTGCCGGTAGCCGCGCCACTTGCCCATGACACACCGAACAATGCCCGCATTGCTGCGGCGCATTGTGGTCGCCGAAATACTCGGCCAGGCGATAACCCAGGCAACGGTCGGTGGCGAACAGGTCCAGCATCGCGTGAATCCGCGCGACCTCGGTGCGCTCATGCCGAGTGAAATAGCCGTGCAGTTCCTCGCTCAACGCGGCGCTGTCGAACCCGCTTTGCAGCACGCTGTAGACCTCGGTCATCTGCTTGCTTTCGAGCTCCACCCAGCCCTTCTCCTGGAAGTAATCCAGTGCCTTGACCACCCGACTGCGCTCGGCCTGATGCTGCTCGTACAACGCCTCGAAATTCACCGTGGCCCAGGTCCTTGCGCGGCTGGAGGTCTGGATGATCGCCGCGACAAAATCCCTGCGCTCGCCTTCGAAGCGTGCCAATAGCGCCTCGGGCTCCTGCACATACTTGAAACGGTACTCGGCGTAGTACGCGTAGCGCGGGGCGATCAACCCGCGCAACTCGAGCTGCACCAGCAAGGTCTTGAGCGGCAACTGGCGAATATTGCTCTGATCGGCCAACGGCCCCAGCAGAAACTCCCACTGCCCTTCGGTTGCGGCGGCATGCATCTCGTCAAGCACGCAACGGATGCCATCGAGCTCGGGCGTGTCGCCGTAGACGAAGTTCTCCAGCACGTTGAGGCTGTCGCGGTTGGCCAACACCAGGCAGTCCGACGGCTGCCCGTCACGCCCGGCGCGGCCGATTTCCTGGCTGTAGTTTTCGATGGATTTGGGCAGGTCGAAATGCACCACGTTGCGGATGTCACTCTTGTCGATGCCCATGCCGAAAGCGATGGTGGCGACGATGCAATTGGACTGCCCGCCCATGAATCGACGCTGGATCGCTTCCCGTTGCTCATGGGGCAACCCGGCGTGATAAGCCTCGGCCTGAATGCCGTTGCGGTTCAGGTGTTCGGCGATGTGCTCGGCGGTTTTCTGCAAGGTGACATAGACGATGCTCGGCTGGTCCGGACGCTGGTTCATCCATTCGACCAGACGCCTGCGCTTGTCCGCTCCGCGAACCGGTTCCACCAGCAAATTGAGGTTCGGACGATAGAAACCGGTGGTCACCACATCGTTGGCGGCAATGGCGAATTTCGCCTGCATGTCGGCGATGACCTTGGGCGTCGCCGTTGCGGTCAACAACAACACCTGAGGGATGTTGAACTGGCGTTGATAGTCGGGAAGCTTGAGGTAGTCCGGGCGAAAGTTATGCCCCCATTCGGAAATGCAGTGCGCCTCGTCCACCACCAGCAGCGAAATCGGTACTTGCTGCAAAAAATGCCGGAAGCGCTCGTTCTTCAGGCGCTCCACGGAGATCATCAAAATCTTCAGCTCGCCGGATTTTGCCCGGGTCATGACATCGCTGGCGTCATCGCGGCTCTGCGCCGAATCGATACTGCCCGCCGAGATGCCGTGACGTTGCAGGAACGCCAGTTGATCCTGCATCAACGCCAGCAGCGGTGAGACCACCAGCGTCAGGTGCGGCAGCAACAGCGCCGGCAATTGGTAGCAAAGGGACTTGCCGGAACCGGTGGGGAAAATCGCCGCCGCCGAGCGCCCCGCCAGCACGGCACTGACGGCCGCCTCCTGACCGGGTCGAAATTGTGGATAACCGAAAACCTGTTCCAGGGTGTTGTGCATAAGCTGTCACTCCGTTGACTGCTGCGGAGTCAAAAGCCTGGCCGGCGATCGCAGCAAGTCGAGAAAAGGTCGGGGGCAAAAACGATACCGGATGATACAGCGGATGATTCACTGATAACCCCGTAGGCATTTTTACCGGCAGCGACTTCGTCGCACAAACCTCCGACAATGTGTAAGCCTTATCCTCGGAACACGATAAATACCCTACAAAACCTGTCCATTTCAGCCATCTTGTCCCGCGACACCAGGTCCTTCTATAGTTTCCGGCGCGGCTGAAAACAGTGTCTCGGCCTGCCGGGAACACTTGCCGATTTCGCACAGGACCCACTCGATGAAAAAAACCGACACGCTGACAGCCCGCTATCACCCGCTCAAGACCCGCTACAGCGAAACCCCTGTGCTGGTCATCGATACCGAGGCCGACCCCTTCGAGATCCTCGACGCCGCCCGACAACGCATCCGCGCCGCCAGCGACCTGCTCGAAACCCTTTATTGCACGTGTTTCAAACAGGCCGAAGCGAGCGACATCCCCAAGATCGTCGGCGCCCTGTACCTGCTGACCCAGGATGGCAACGACCTGCTCGACATCGCCCGCCAGCGCTTACCGAAATTCACCGGCTGAAAAACACCACTCTCTCCTGTGGGGACGAGCCTGCTCGCGATGAACGATAACGCGGTCCCTCTGAGAACATACGAGTTCTGGAAATTTCGCTGTGGATAACTCTGTCAGCAACGACCTATGGAAGCTTCGGCAAGGTCCTACAAAACAAGACAACTTGTCGGCTATCGATGACCGGTCACTCACTCCTATAGTCCGGAGTGTCGCTGCCAAATCAGCGGCTTGGGCTTGGTCACCCGATGGAACACATAAACGCGTCCGTTGTATGCTGCCGGCACTCAAGTGTCTGCACGCTTTATGGTGGCTGTGTTTGGGACGCCTTCGAGCGTGCCGGTTTTGTGTGTTCTCCCGGTTGACCAACCCGAACACAGTCCACCTCCCATCGCTTGGTCACGATGGCGGTGGTTTCATCTAAAGCATTTGAGAATACATAAAATGAACAAATGGAACCCGTTCACCAACGAACGCTATCTCCCACTCCACACCAATCTCACCGATTCACAGCCCCTGATCATCGACACAGAGGCCAACCCCCAAGACATCCTCGAAGCCGCCCTCCAACGCATCCGGGCCTCCAGCGAATTGCTGCAAACCCTGCACTGCCAATGCTTCAAACACGGCGACCTCGAAGACATCCCGCACATCACCCACGCCCTCTACCTGCTGACCCAGGACGGCTGCGACCTGCTCAAGGTCGCCCAGCAACGCATGCTGAACTGGAAAGCGCCAGTCTGACGTCATTCACCAGAGTACAAAGTGACATTATTCTGGCTGTTTAAACACAAAACAGCTGGAATAATGGCAGTTAGCATCCCTTCGTTAAGGAAATCAGCGTCACGAAAATGGCGTCTTTTTCAATGTCCCAACCGCAGCTCACCTTTTCCTTTAAATGCTATTATTCTGGCAGTTATAGCGCCTTAATGAAGGAATATTGGCATATGGCCAAGAAGACAGCTCCGCTCTTGCCCGCCGCTTCCAGACTACTTTTCGAGTTCGGCGAGCGACTGAAACTCGCTCGCCTGCGCCGCAAACTCACGGCTAAACAAGTCGCCGAGAGGGCGGGCATGTCACTGACAACTTTGCGCTCCCTGGAGTCAGGTGGGTCAGGGGTGACCATCGGAGCCTACCTGTCTGTCATGCAAGTTCTGGGTCTGGAAAAAGACTTGAGCAAACTCGCGGCATCCGATGAAGTGGGCCGTCAACTGCAGGACGCGCAACTGAAATCCAGGACCACCTCCGCCACAGGCTCAAGCCAGCGAGCACGCAGAACGAGTGCATTGAAAAAAAATGCTCCAATACCTGAAAAAGGCACTGGAGTGATTGAAAGTGCCACCACAGCAGATCTATCCGCTGACTACCCCTTCAACACCCACTCGCTTTCCAATCTATTGACCCAGAAAAAAACCAAGTCCACGACAGGTGAGAAATGACTCAGATTGCGGTGTATGCCGATTGGGAGTCCTTGAGTGGACCCAGACGTCTCGGCTTCCTGCATGCCCGAAAGGCCCGCTCCACAGAAGTCTTCGAATTTGAGTACGACAAGGCTGCGCTGGCAGATCCCGAGTTGAACTTCACACCCCTGGACCCTCGAATCGGGCTCTATGAAGGTCGTCAGTTCCCGGGGCAACATCAAAACCGATTTGGCGTGTTCGCTGATTCAAGCCCGGATCGGTGGGGTCAATTACTGATGAAGCGACGACTGGAACGCGATATCCGCGACGGCCTGGCTGCCAAAGGCAGCAAGCTCCACGAGTCAGATTTCCTGTTAGGCGTACATGACCTCTATCGGGTCGGTGCGATCCGCTACAAACTCAATGACCAAGGCAACTTTCTCGATGATCGTGATGGCGTGGCCGCCCCACCCTTCATTGAGTTGCGGGCATTGGAGCAAGCAAGCCGCGCTTTGGAAAACGATCCGGACAACACCTCACTCGATGGCCGCGAGTGGCTGAGAATGCTGATCGCACCTGGAGGCTCACTGGGTGGCGCCCGCCCCAAGGCCAGCGTTGCAGACGAGCAGGGTCACTTGTGGATTGCCAAGTTCCCCAGCACCCGCGATGACTATGACATTGGCGCTTGGGAACTGGTGGTGAATGCCTTGGCCAATCATTGTGGTCTGCGAGTCGCGACCGGTATCGCCCGACGCTATGCCAGTGATCATCACTGCTTCATGGTCAAGCGCTTCGACCGCACTGAACGGGGTGGCCGACTGCACTTTGCCTCAGGCATGACCATGACTGATCGCATTGACGGTGACGATGCCTCAGTCGGCGCGAGCTACCTTGAGTTGGCTGAAGTGCTCATGGAGCACGGCTCGGAAACCAAAGCAGACTTACGGGAATTGTGGTCTCGGATTGTGTTCAACATCCTGGTCTCCAACAGCGACGATCACCTGCGTAACCATGGCTTTATCCTCGATCCGGGTCGTGGATGGCGATTGTCTGCCGCCTATGACATGAACCCGGTGGCCTATGCCGACGGCTTGAAGCTCAACATCACCGATACCGATAACGCACTGGATCTGGAGCTGGCCCGGGAAGTGGCAGAGTATTTTCGGGTCAGTCGTGCGGATGCAGATAACATCATCGACAGCTTCAAAGAAGTTGTCAGCCAATGGCCAACACTAGCGGGGGCATTGGGGCTATCGAAACGTGAGCAGGATAATATGGCGCCTGCATTTCGATTAGCGGAGCCTACGTCATGAACCTCGCCCCCAACCTCCCCGACGACGACTTGATGCAGCAACTCATGCAATTGCTGCATGAAGAACTCGGCTTCCCCGAACGCAAAACCATCAACCTCGGCACCTCGATCAATTTCGACCTGGGCTGCAACGGTGCAGACGCCCGGAATTTGATCGAAACCCTGGAAGACCACTTCGCCATCGATTTCGTGGATTTCGACAGTTATCGCTATTTTCAGCCCGAAGGCTTTGACGTGAATCTAAAGCGAAAAGCCAAGGGTCGCGGCGAGAAGGTGCCATTGACCATCGGCATGCTCTACCGGGCCATCAAGGCCGAACGCTGGGACACGCAGGAGCTGGAAGGCCTGTAACGACGCGAACAAAAAAGCCGCCCCGAAGGGCGGCTTTTTCATTACTTCAATCCAAAACTTACAACTTTGGACCCGCAGCCTTGATCGCGTCGCTCACTTCGAACTTCTTGAAGTTCTCGATGAACAGGCCGGCCAGTGCTTTGGCGGCCTCGTCGTAGGATGGCTTGTCAGCCCAGGTGTTGCGTGGGTTCAGCAGGCCAGTCTCAACGCCCGGTACGGCCACTGGCACGTCGAGGTTGATGGTGTCCAGGTGCTCGGTCTCGGCACCGATCAGCGCGCCGCTCTGGATCGCTGCGATCACGGCACGGGTGGTCGGGATGTTGAAGCGTTTGCCGACGCCGTAGCCACCGCCGGTCCAGCCGGTGTTGACCAGGTAGACCTTGGAACCGAAGCCGCGGATGCGCTTGATCAGCAGCTCAGCGTATTCGCCGGCCGGACGCGGGAAGAACGGTGCGCCGAAACAGGTGGAGAAGGTCGACTTGATGCCGCTGCCCGAACCCATTTCGGTCGAACCGACCAGAGCGGTGTAACCGGACAGGAAGTGGTAAGCCGCTTGTTCTTCGTTGAGGATCGACACTGGCGGCAGCACGCCGGTCAGGTCGCAGGTCAGGAAGATCACAGCGTTCGGCTCGCCACCGAGGTTCTTCTCGGAGCGCTTGGCAACGTGCTCCAGCGGGTAGGCGGCGCGGCTGTTCTGGGTCAGGCTGACATCGGCGTAGTCGGCGTGCTTGGCATCGTCGATAACGACGTTTTCCAGTACCGCGCCGTGCTTGATGGCTTTCCAGATAACCGGCTCGTTCTTCTCGGACAGGTCGATGCACTTGGCATAGCAACCGCCTTCGATGTTGAACACGACGCCTTCGCCCCAGCCGTGCTCGTCGTCACCGATCAGGTAACGGCTTTCGTCGGCCGACAGGGTGGTCTTGCCGGTACCGGACAGACCGAAGAACAGGGTCACGTCGCCTTCTTCGCCGATGTTGGCGGCGCAGTGCATTGGCAGTACGTCGGCAGCCGGCAGCAGGAAGTTCTGCACCGAGAACATGGCTTTCTTCATTTCACCGGCGTAACGCATGCCGGCGATCAGCACTTTCTTCTGTGCGAAGTTGAGGATCACGCAGCCGTCGGAGTTGGTGCCGTCACGCTCTGGCACGCACTCGAAGTTGGCAACGTTGAGGACCTGCCACTCGTCACGACCCGCCGGGTTGTACTGAGCCGGGTTGATGAACAGGCAACGGCCGAACAGGTTCTGCCAGGCAGTCTGGGTGGTCATCTTCACGGCCAGGTAGTGCTCGGAAGCCGCACCTACATGCACGTGGGAAACGAAATGCTCTTGCGCGTTGTTGAATGCCTCAACGCGAGCCCACAGGGCGTCGAACTTGTCGGCCGGGAACTTGCGGTTGATCGGGCCCCAGGCGATGGCGGCCTGGGTGCTTGGCTCTTCAACGATGAAACGGTCGACTGGCGAACGGCCGGTACGGTGACCGGTACGAACAACCAGTGCGCCGGTATCGGCAAGCTCGCCTTCACCGCGATTGAGGGCTTCTTTAACCAGATCATCAACACTCAGATCGGTGTACACGGCATTGTTGGCTTGCGTCATGAGGTTCCCCGTCGGCCAGTGGCCGAGTGCTCCAAACGTTTTTGTAGTAGAAAGTCGTGCACTACTACCGCGAAAAAAGTGGGCCGGATTATGCCAGAAAAGCCCAAAAAGAGTAGGCCCCTCCTGTCGTAACGGCGTTAATCCGGCACAAGGCAGTGAATTTACCTGCGCTGAATCGTTTTAGTGACGGGTATCTGACGGCGTCTCGATACCCGCGCCGGCGAACAATTGAGTGACATCGGCCGCGTCAAACAGGTAGCGCTGATTGCAGAACTGGCAATCGATTTCGATGTTGCCACCGTGTTCGACCACCAGTTGCTGCGCGTCTTCCATACCCAGACTGACCAGCGCATTGGCCGATCGTTCGCGCGAGCAACTGCAACGGAAGCGCAGCTTCTGCACATCGAACAGACGCACCTGCTCGTCGTGATACAAGCGATGCAGCACGGTTTCGTTGTCCAGGCTCAACAGCTCATCGGCGGTCAGCGTACCGCCCAGGGTGGTGATGTGCTGCCAGCTGGCGGCGCGTTCGTCTTCGTCTTTCAAACGGTCGGCAGGCAGTTGTTGCAGCAACAGGCCACGGGCGCGACGGCCATCGGCGTACAGCCAGAAACGCGTGCCGACTTGCTGGGACATGACGAAGTAGTTGGTGAAGCATTCGGACAGGGTGGCGCCGTCGAGGTCGACGATGCCCTGGTAGCGCTGGCCCTGTTTCGGGTCGATGGTCAATGCCAGCACGCCGTCCGGCATCAGGTCGGCCAGGGTTGCATCGGCAGCGATGCGGTCCGCGTCGTAACGGGCCAAACCACGGATGTCGCGCTCGCTGGAGCACTCGATCATCAGCAGCGGGATCGGGCCTTCGGAACGGGCCTGCAGAATCAGCAAGCCATCGAACTTCATCGTGCCGACCAGCAACGACGCGGCCGCCATCAGCTCGCCGAGCAGTTGCGCAACCGGCTGCGGGTAGGCGTGTTTGGCCAGGACTTCGGCGTAGCTGAGCTCCAACGAGACCAGCTCGCCACGGGTGTCGCTGTCATCGAAGATGAAGCGTTGGGTGAAGTCGTTATCCGCGTGATCGGTCATAGGTCTGGGTATCTGAAGTAGTGAAAATGGTTACAGGAAACAGGAAATTGACCTTGCGCCACCCCTCGGGTGCGCAACGTTCAGCCATGAAAGGCATTTTATGAACAATCCGGGCCTGATCCAAGCAAGGTGGAACAAGCGCTGATGGGTTCCGGGTCGCTTCCCGCCCTGCACTGCTGGCAATGTGGTTATGGCCTACAGGTCAGAGACTGTGTGTGATTTTCGACGAGCGGCGATATCGTCCATGCAATGCACTGCTGGCCAGGCACAGATATGGATGCGCACCGGGTCAATTGCAAGTCTTGGCCTGAAGGCGCGGTGAAACCTGGCGAGTACGCGGCACTCGCCCGAGCAATATCTGTATCAGTCGTCGTTACTGCTGCCACGAAACTTGAACAAATTCCGCCGCTGCTTCTTGCTCGGCTTACCGTCGGTGCTCACGCCCAGGGCTCCGGCCTTTCTTTGCGCCGCGGCCTCTTCGCGCTTGGCGATGCTGGCCAGGGTCTCGGCATACAAGGTTTGCGCCTGCGGTGCGCCGCGACGAACGATCGACAGTGCCAGGACTACCACCGTGCGCTCCTCGAAACCGGTGCGAATCACGAACTCATCGCCGATTCGTGGCTCTTTACCCGGCTTGCAGCGTTCGCCCCGGCAATGCACCTTGCCGCTTTCAATCGCTGCCTTGGCCAGGGCGCGGGTTTTGTAGAATCGTGCAGCCCACAACCATTTATCGAGGCGGACTTTGTCGTCCTCTTCGTTTTTTTGTGCCATGGAATTTCCTCATTCTGAAATATTGGTGAACTGTACTACCGTTTCTGACGTACCAAGAATTTCACCGGCTCGGATTACAATGCCGACATTCCATAACCTCCCTGGGAGGCTGGAAATCCGGGCCGTAGATATCTGTCGCCTTTTAATCATTATTCTGCGTGAATACCGCGAATCCGGCCGCATGCGGCCCGAGCGGTTTCTACCGGTTGAGCACTATTGAAGACATTTGACCATTTGACCGTTGTCGGTCTGCGCGAGTGGGTGGCGCTCCCGGATTTGGGAGTCGCCGGCCTTCGGGCAAAAATCGACACCGGTGCCAGCACCTCAAGCCTCCACGCCACCGAAATCGAGCCGTTCGAGCGCGATGGTGAGCAGTGGGTGCGTTTTACCGCCCACCTGGGTTCCGTCGTACAACTGCGCCACCGACGCTGCGAAGCTCCGTTGGTGACGATGAAAACCATTAAAAGCTCAAACGGTCACGCGCAGGTGCGATACGTGATCAGCACCACCCTGGCCCTTGGTGATCGGGTCTGGCGGGTCGAGTTCACGCTCGCCTGCCGCAAGTCCATGCGTTATCGCCTGTTGCTCGGTTCCAAAGCCCTGATCCACGGCCAGTTGGTGGTCAATCCGGGCATCAAGTATGTACAAGACAAGCCGGTGTTCCCGGTATCTACCTCCTCCACAGGTGTTGCATGAAGATCGCTGTGCTGTCGCGGAATCCGCGTCTGTATTCCACCCGTCGTCTGGTCGAAGCCGGCACCGAGCGTGGCCATGAAATGGTGGTGGTCGACACCTTGCGCGCCTACATGAACATCGCCAGTCACAAGCCGCAGATCCACTACCGCGGCAAACCGCTGGAGGGTTTCGATGCGGTGATTCCACGGATCGGCGCATCCGTGACCTTTTATGGCTGCGCAGTGTTGCGCCAGTTCGAAATGATGGGGGTATTTCCGCTCAACGAATCGGTGGCCATTGCCCGTTCCCGGGACAAGCTGCGTTCACTGCAATTGTTGTCCCGTCGCGGGATCGGCTTGCCGGTGACCGGGTTTGCCCACTCCCCCGATGACATTCCCGACCTGATCGAAATGGTCAACGGCGCGCCGTTGGTGATCAAGGTGCTGGAAGGCACCCAGGGCATCGGCGTGGTGCTGTGCGAAACCGCCACGGCCGCGGAATCGGTGATCGAGGCGTTCATGGGCCTCAAGCAGAACATCATGGTTCAGGAGTACATCAAGGAAGCCGGTGGTGCGGACATTCGCTGCTTCGTCGTCGGCGACAAGGTGATTGCAGCGATGAAGCGCCAGGCCAAACCCGGCGAATTCCGCTCCAACCTTCATCGCGGTGGCAGCGCGAGCCTGATCAAGATCACCCCGGAAGAGCGCATGACGGCGTTGCGTGCGGCGAAGGTCATGGGGCTGGCGGTGGCAGGCGTCGACATCCTGCGCTCCAATCACGGGCCGTTGGTGATGGAAGTGAACTCGTCGCCAGGGCTTGAGGGGATTGAGACCACCACCGGGAAGAATGTGGCGGGGATCATCATTGAACATCTGGAGAAGAATGGCGGGCCGAATATGACCCGGACCAAAGGGAAGGGCTGAGGCTCATCTACTGTGGCGAGGGAGCTTGCTCCCGTTGGACCGGGCTGGCGCTCCAGACCGAAGGACCTCCCAAATCTCACAATCGTGTTCTTGTACTTCAGACACGGTTGTCTGGTTTTGCGGCTGCTGCGCAGCCGAACGGGAGCAAGCTCCCTCGCCACAAAGGCCTCTGTGTTTGCTAAACGGCATCCCGCGGCAGCATCAACCCCAACGGCAACCGCACCCGCGCTTCCAGCCCTCCGCCCGAGCGGTTGCGCAGCTCAACGTTGCCGCCATGCATCGAAGCAATCCGCTTCACGATTGCCAATCCCAACCCGGTACCCTTGCCACCCCGGGCACGATCACCGCGGGTGAACGGATTGAAAATCGCCTCCAGCTCCGAAGGGTCGATCCCGGCGCCACGGTCCATGACACTCAGCACTACATACGGTGCGCTGGTGTCCCCGGACACATACGCCGCCACCTCTACACCGCTTCCGGCATGATGCAGCGCGTTGCCGATCAGGTTGTTCAGCAGCCGCTTCATCGATACCCGACGCAGCGGAAACGGCTGGATAGGCTCCAGGCGCAATCGCACTTTTTCTTCGGTCTGGTTAAACGGCGCGGCAACTTCACGGACCAGCTCGCTCAGGTCAACCTCTTCCACCGACTCGTCGCGCCCGTCACGAATGAACGCCAGGAACTGATCGAGAATCGCGTCCATGTCTTCGATGTCGCGCACCATGTCGTCGGTCAGGTCGGTGTGATCGCCCATCAATTCCAGGGACAGGCGCAAGCGGGTCAACGGCGTGCGCAAGTCGTGGGACACTCCGGCCAGCATCAGTTCACGCTCGCGACCGGCCTGCTCGACGTCTTCGGCCATCTGGTTGAAGGCGCGGTAAACCTCGGTCATCTCACTCGGTGTATCGCTGATTGGCAGGCGCACGCTACGGCCCTGGCCGAGTTGCCGCGCGGCATACACCAGACGCTTCAAAGGTTGATTGAGCTGGCTGACAAAGATCCAGGCCGAAGCGGTGGACAGCAGGCCAATCGCGAGGAACCAGCCCAACACGTTCCAGATTTTCTGGCCGCGCAACGGATGGGGATAAAGCGGTACTTTCAGCCAGCCATCGCCCAGGCTTGGCGCCCGGACCCAAAGCGCCGGTGGCGAATGCATGCGCAGCCGGACTTCAGTGTCGGCACCCAGCTCCGCTTGCATCTGCCGCTGGTAGATCTCGCTGTAAGGCCAGTGCTGTTCGCCTTCCGGCACGCCGGCACCCACTACCCGGATCAAGGTCGCGGCCTCGGCAATCTTGCCGCGGTTTTCTTCATCGGCCGCCCAATAGGCGCGCAGCGTCAGGGCGACACCGTGGCTGTACTGGCGGTCCACCAGCACGTCTTCGTTCATCAGCAGATAAACCAGGGTCAGTGCCTTGGAGAAGAGTACGACGATGAGCACCAGCCAAAGGGTGCGGGAGAAGAAGCTCTGGGGGAACCAAACGGGGGTTTTCATGGATAACCGTTAAACACTTGCAGGAGCGAGCGATGCTCGCATATTGCGGGTCGCGAGTCTGCGGACAGGATCGATTGATCCGCTGTCCGCGTGACCCGCTCCTACAAATCGCCAATCACTTGGTGGCGGCACCATCCGGTACAAACACGTAACCCACGCCCCAGACAGTCTGGATGTAACGCGGTTTGGACGGATCGGGCTCGATCATCCGGCGCAGACGGGAGATCTGCACATCGATGGAACGCTCCAGGGCATCCCACTCGCGACCACGGGCCAGGTTCATCAACTTGTCGCGGGTCAGCGGTTGACGGGCGTTCATCACCAGGGCCTTGAGTACAGCGAACTCACCGGTGGTAAGCATGTGCACTTCTTCGCCGCGCTTGAGCTCGCGGGTGGCCAGGGACAATTCGTAGTCACCGAAGGTCACGCTTTCGTCTTCGCTGCCCGGGGCGCCAGGCACTGGAGCCGACTGGCGACGCAATACCGCCTTGACGCGAGCCATCAGTTCATCGGGGTTGAACGGCTTGGCCAGGTAATCGTCGGCACCCAGCTCCAGGCCCTTGATGCGGCTCAGCTCGTCGCCCTTGGCGGTGAGCATGATGATCGGAATCTGGTTGTTCGCGTTGCGCAGGCGGCGGCAGGCAGTCAGGCCGTCTTCGCCCGGCAACATCAGGTCGAGGACGACCAGGTTGAACACTTCGCGCGCCAGCAGGCGATCCATTTGCTCGGTGTTCGGTACGGCGCGGGCGCGGTAGCCTTTGCTGACGAAAAAACGCTCCAGCAGGCTGCTGAGCCCCGGATCGTCGTCAACGATAAGAATTTTTTCGCCTTCAGCAGTTTGTGCAGTGCTGCTCATTGGATGCTCCTTTGATCTCGGCACGCATTATGGCGTAGCTGCCGTTATACGCACCGTGTGCATTGTTAGCAGATTTTTCCTCTAGCGCCAGAAAACCGGCCATTGCACCTGCACCCGCGATGTCCCCGAATGCCGGAACGCTGGTTATAATGCGCGGCCTTTTGTGTCAGGCAACATCAGACAGGTACTACAGACCGACACCATTTTTTTCATGGCGCCGGCAGTAATTGTTCGATTTCACGGGTCAACGGGATACCTTTTGATCCAGGTAGCGGCGCAGGCCAGGCCGCTCAACCAGACTCGCCCAGGCCCTATCCCGGCGCCTGCGAGCCTGCTTTCACAATTTGTCAGGTGGTTTTATGGACAGCATCAACAGCCGCATCGCCGAGGAACTCGGTGTACGCCCACAACAGGTCGAAGCGGCCGTCGCGCTACTCGATGAAGGCTCTACCGTTCCCTTCATCGCCCGTTACCGGAAAGAAGTGACCGGCAGCCTCGACGATACGCAATTGCGTCATCTGGAAGAGCGCCTGCGCTACCTGCGAGAACTCGACGAACGGCGTATCAGCATCCTCGCCAGCATCCAGGAGCAGGGCAAGCTGACCCCGCAACTTGAGCGCGACATCAAGCTCGCCGACACCAAGACCCGTCTCGAAGACTTGTACCTGCCGTACAAGCAGAAGCGCCGCACCAAGGGCCAGATCGCCCTGGAAGCCGGCCTCGGCGAGCTGGCCGACGGCCTGTTCAACGACCCGTCCCTGAGCCCGGAAACCGAAGCCGCACGCTTTATCGATGCGGAAAAAGGCGTGGCCGATGTGAAGGCGGCCCTCGAAGGCGCCAAGTACATCCTCATGGAACGCTTCGCCGAAGACGCGGGCCTGCTGGACAAGCTGCGCAATTACCTGAAGCAGGAAGCCACCCTCAGTGCCCGAGTGATCGCCGGCAAGGAAGAGGAAGGCGCCAAGTTCCGCGACTATTTCGAACACGACGAACCGCTCAAAAGCATGCCGTCGCACCGCGCGCTGGCGATTTTCCGTGGCCGTAACGAAGGCATCCTCAGCTCCGCGCTGAAAGTCGGCGACGAACTGCCAGGCACCATGCACCCGTGCGAAGGCATGATCGGCCAGCAATTCGGCATCCAGAACCAGAACCGCGCCGCCGACAAATGGCTGGGCGAAGTGGTGCGCTGGACCTGGAAGGTCAAGCTCTACACCCACCTGGAAACCGATCTGCTGGGCGAGCTGCGCGATGGCGCGGAAACCGAGGCGATCAACGTGTTCGCCCACAACCTGCACGACCTGCTGCTGTCGGCCCCGGCCGGCCCGCGCGCCACTTTGGGTCTCGACCCGGGCCTGCGCACCGGTTGCAAGGTCGCCGTGGTCGACTCCACCGGCAAACTGCTGGATCACGCAACGGTTTACCCGCACGTGCCACACAACAAGTGGGACCAGACTCTCGCCGTGCTCGCCGCCCTGTGCGCCAAGCACTCGGTGGACCTGATCGCCATCGGCAACGGTACCGCCAGCCGCGAGACCGACAAGCTGGCCGCTGAACTGATCAAAAAATACCCGGCCATGAAGATGACCAAGGTCATGGTTTCCGAGGCCGGTGCATCGGTTTACTCGGCGTCGGAGCTGGCCTCCAAGGAATTCCCGGACCTCGACGTGTCGATCCGTGGCGCCGTGTCGATTGCCCGTCGCCTGCAAGACCCGTTGGCTGAGCTGGTGAAAATCGACCCGAAATCCATCGGTGTCGGCCAGTACCAGCACGACGTGTCGCAACTGAAACTGGCCCGTGGCCTGGATGCGGTTGTCGAAGACTGCGTGAACGCCGTCGGTGTCGACGTGAACACGGCTTCCGTAGCGCTGCTGGCACGGATCTCCGGCCTCAACGCGACCCTGGCGCAGAACATCGTCAGCCATCGCGACGAGCATGGCGCGTTCAAGACCCGCGCAGCGCTGAAGAAAGTCGCGCGCCTGGGCGAGAAAACCTTCGAACAAGCCGCCGGATTCCTGCGCGTCATGAATGGCGAAAACCCGCTGGATTCGTCGGCGGTTCACCCGGAAGCCTATCCGCTGGTTCAGCGCATCGCCGCTGAAACCGAGCGTGACATCCGCTCGCTGATCGGCGATGCCGCGTTCCTCAAGCGTCTCGATCCGAAGAAGTACACCGATGAAACCTTCGGTCTGCCGACCGTGACCGACATCCTCCAGGAGCTTGAAAAGCCTGGGCGTGACCCGCGTCCCGAGTTCAAGACCGCCGAGTTCCAGGAAGGCGTCGAAGACCTCAAGGACCTGCAACTGGGCATGATCCTCGAAGGCGTGGTGACCAACGTGACCAACTTCGGTGCCTTCGTCGATATCGGCGTGCATCAGGACGGTTTGGTGCACATCTCCGCACTTTCGGAGAAGTTCATCAAGGATCCACGGGAAGCGGTGAAGGCCGGTGACGTGGTGAAAGTGAAGGTCATGGAAGTCGACATCCCGCGCAAACGCGTGGGCCTGTCGATGCGCATGAGCGACACCCCGGGCGAGAAAATCGACGGCGCTCGCGGCGCGCGTCCGGGGTCGGCGCCACGCCAGTCCCAGAACACCGCACCGCGCAAGGAAACCACGGCGGCAGCACCGAGCAACAATGCCATGGCTTCGTTGTTCGCCAATGCCAAGCAGTTGAAGAAACGCTGATGGACATTCCCGCCGGGCTGACCGAAAGCGCGTTTTTCAAGCTGTTGGGCTGCCGCTTGCACAGTCTGGAAACCGGGGTGGCGCAAGTCGCCCTGGCGCTGGAACCCGAGCTGCGCAATCGCGGCGGCAAGCTGCACGGCGGGGCCTTGTTCAGCCTGGTGGACATTGCCATGGGGCTGGCCTGTTCCAGCACCCACGGCTTTGACCAGCAGAGCGCGACCATCGAGTGCAAGATCAACTACATCCGCGCCGTCTCTGACGGCGAGGTGATGTGCACGGCGCGGGTGATCCACCCGGGTCGCCGCACATTGGTGGTCGAGGCCGATGTGGTGCAGGGCGACAAACTGGTCGCAAAAGCACAAGGCACGTTCGCTGTCCTGTAGCTACTCGTTATCGATTTGAGTTAATTTCAGCAGAACGCAACCTGTGGGAGCGGGCTTGCTCGCGAAGGCGGTGTATCAGGTGGCATCTGTGCTGACTGACACACCGCCTTCGCGAGCAAGCCCGCTCCCACATTAGTTGCGGCGAGTTCAAAAAACCAGGCGAAAACGCCAGTTTTAACTTCACCCTTGTAGACCGTCTTGCCCACCCCCATATTGGGGCGACTGACGCGTGAAGGAATCCAACTTGAGCGAACTTCTCAACCGCCGCCTGGCTCTGCTCGGCGAGCGCGCTAACCTCTCTCTGCTCGAACAGTGCCTTCACGGCATCGAACGTGAATGCCTGCGCGTGACCGATGAAGGTCGCTTGGCGCAAACGCCGCACCCGGAAGAATTGGGTTCCGCGCTGACCAATGAACAGATCACCACCGACTATTCCGAGTCGCTGCTGGAGTTCATCACCCCGGCCCTGCCCGACCCGGCGGACACACTGGCAAGCCTGGACAGCATTCACCGCTTTGCCTACAGCAAGCTCGGCAACGAGTATCTGTGGAGCCCATCGATGCCGTGCCCGTTGCCGGCCGAGGAAGACATCCCGATCGCCTATTACGGCACGTCCAATATCGGGCAGCTCAAGTACGTGTACCGCAAGGGCCTGGCCCTGCGTTACGGCAAGACCATGCAGTGCATTGCCGGCATTCACTACAACTTTTCCCTGCCGGAAAAACTCTGGCCGTTGCTCAAGCAGGCCGAAGGCTTTGTCGGCACCGACCGCGACTTCCAGTCGTCGTCCTATATCGCGCTGATCCGCAACTTCCGCCGCTACAGCTGGCTGCTGATGTACCTGTTCGGTGCTTCACCGGCACTGGACGCCGGCTTCCTGCGCGGTCGTTCGCACCAGTTGGAACAACTGGACCCGCATACCCTGTACCTGCCGTACGCCACCAGCCTGCGCATGAGCGACCTGGGTTACCAGAGCAACGCCCAGGCCGGCCTGACGCCGTGCTACAACGATCTGAACAGCTACACCGACAGCCTGCGCAAAGCGGTGGCCACGCCGTATGCGCCATACGTCGAAGTCGGCACCCACCAGGATGGCGAGTGGGTACAGCTCAACACCAACATTCTGCAGATTGAAAACGAGTACTACTCCAACATCCGCCCGAAACGCGTGACCTACACCGGCGAGCGCCCTATCCAGGCGCTGATGGCCCGTGGCATCCAGTACGTCGAAGTACGCTGCCTGGACATCAACCCCTTCCTGCCGATGGGCATCGATCTCACCGAGTCACGCTTCCTCGATGCGTTCCTGCTGTACTGCGCACTCAATGACAGCCCGCTGCTGACCAACACCAGTTGCGGCAACGCGACCTCGAACTTCCTCAGCGTGGTCAAGGAAGGTCGCCGTCCGGGCCTGCAACTGCAGCGGGATGGCCAGCCGGTTGACCTGAAGGAATGGGCCGGCGAGCTGCTGGAAAAAATCGCTCCTCTGGCGGCGATGCTCGACCAGAGCCATGGCGGTGATGCCCACAGCAAGGCGCTGGACGCCCAGATGTCGAAGGTCCAGGACCCGTCCCTGACGCCGTCGGCCCAGGTATTGGCGGCGATGGCTGAACACAAGGAAAGCTTCGCCCAGTTCTCCCTGCGCCAGAGCCAGGCCCATGCCGAGTTCTTCCGCAGCGAGCCGTTGTCGGCCGAGGAGCAGGCGAAGTTTGAAGAGCGGGCGCGTTCGTCGCTGGCTCAGCAGGCTGAACTGGAGCAGAACGAAGTCGGTGATTTCGATGTGTTCGTCGGGGCATACCAGGCGAGCATTCTGGCGATCAGTAACTAATCGGCGCCTGTAAGAAAGATCGCAGCCTTCGGCAGCTCCTACATTGGAATGCGTTTCCTGTAGGAGCTGCCGAAGGCTGCGATCTTTTTGTTTCCAGCCCATTCACAATGACTCACCGGGTTTTCCCCTCATAAGCTAATTCTAAAAAGTTATTTATTTTCGAATTCTTAGATCATTTAGTCTCTTTCTCACGCCGGCATTCGGTCGCCTGACAAGGAGCTTTCTGATGAAACTGACTTTCCCTCTTCGCTTGCTGGCGGCCGCTTCCTTGGCTACCGCAAGTTTTTTTGCCCAGGCAGCCGACTTCACCGTCGCCTACCAGACCACCGTTGACCCGGCGAAAGTCGCCCAGGCTGACGGCGCTTACGAAAAGGCCACCAAGGCCGATATCAGCTGGCGCAAATTCGACAACGGTGCCGATATCATCGCCGCCATTGCCTCCGGCGACGTGCAGATCGGCTACCTCGGTTCCAGCCCCCTGACCGCTGCGATCACTCGTAAAGTCCCGGTCGAAACCTTCCTCATCGCCACCCAGATCGGCGCTGCCGAAGCCCTGGTCGCCCGCGACGGTTCCGGGATCAAGACCCCGCAAGACCTGATCGGCAAGAAAATCGCCGTGCCGTTCGTTTCCACCGGCCACTACAGCCTGCTGGCTGCGCTGAAGCACTGGAACATTGATCCATCGAAAGTCACCGTCCTCAACCTGGCTCCGCCCGCGATCATTGCTGCCTGGAAACGCGGTGACATCGACGCCACTTACGTCTGGGACCCGGCCCTCGGTGTCGCCAAGGAAAACGGCAAGGTACTGATCACCTCCGGTGAGCTGGCCAAGTTCGGCGCACCGACCTTCGACGCCTGGATCGTGCGCAAGGACTTCGCCGAGAAGCACCCGGAGATCGTCACCGCGTTCGCCAAAGTGACCCTGGACGCCTACGCCGATTACCGCAAAGACCCACAAGCCTGGCTGGCCAATCAGGGCAACGTCGACAAGCTTGTAAAACTGTCTGGCGCCAAGGCCAGCGACATTCCATTGCTGCTGCAAGGCAACGTCTACCCGCTAGCGGCTGACCAGGTGCTCACCCTCGGCGCGCCGACCACCAAAGCCATCACCGACACGGCGGCGTTCCTCAAGGAACAAGGCAAGGTCGAGGCGGTACTGCCGGACTACGCGCCGTACGTCAGCGCCAAGTTCATCACCAACTGATCGGGAGTCAACGCGATGGCCTTGCTACAGCTGGAGCGCATCAGCGCACAGTACCCCGGCAACCCGGAACCGGTGTTGGCGGATATCTCCCTGAGCCTGGGGCCCCGGCAATTGCTGGTCGCCCTCGGCCCGTCCGGCAGTGGCAAGACTTCGCTGTTGAACCTGATTGCCGGCTTCGTCGAACCCAGCGCCGGGCGCATCACCCTCGACGGCGTGCCCGTCAAAGGCCCGAGTGCCGAGCGCGGCGTGGTGTTCCAGGACGACGCGCTGCTGCCGTGGCAAAACGTGCTGGCCAACGTCGGGTTCGGCCTGGAGCTGGCCGGTATCGCCCGGGACAAACGCGAAGCTCGCGCCCGGGAAATGCTCGCCCTGGTCGATTTGTCCGGTTTTGAACAGCGCCGCATCTGGCAACTTTCGGGCGGCCAGAAGCAGCGTGTCGGCCTGGCCCGCGCCCTCGCCGCCGACCCACGCGTGTTGCTGATGGACGAACCTTTCGGAGCCCTCGACGCCTTCACCCGCGAGCAAATGCAGGAGTTGTTGCTGCAAGTCTGGCAACGCACCGCCAAACCGGTGTTCCTGATTACCCACGACATAGAAGAAGCCGTATTCCTCGCCACCGACCTGATTCTGTTGGCGCCCAACCCTGGGCAAATCGTCGAGCGTCTGAGCCTCGATTTCGGTCAGCGTTATGCCGCCGGTGAGTCGGCTCGCTCAATCAAGTCCGACCCGCGTTTTATCGAAACCCGCGAACACGTACTCGCCAAAGTGTTCTCCCAACGCGGTGCCGCCCAGCGGCAGGAGCGCGCATGAGCAGTTATGAAATTCCCGTCGCAGCGATAACGCCAGGCTCAGCCGTGATTGCGGCAAGTCGCCGTTTGAGCACCCGGTGGATCAGTGTGCTGACACTGGTCGCTCTCGTTGCTATTTGGTGGGCCGTGACGGCGACCGGCTTGATCGAGCCGCTGTTCCTGCCGCCGCCCTCCGCCGTTCTGCAAAAAGGCTGGCTGCTGGCGACCTCGGGTTACATGGATTCAACCCTGTGGCAGCACCTCGGCGCGAGCCTGAGCCGCATCGGCCTGGGCCTCGGCTTTGCGATTCTCACTGCCGTGCCGGTGGGAATTGCCATCGGTGCCAACCGTATCGCCCGTGGCGTGCTCGACCCGCTGATCGAGTTCTACCGGCCGATCCCTCCGTTGGCCTATCTGCCGCTGATCGTGATCTGGTGCGGCATCGGTGAATTGTCCAAAGTGCTGCTGATCTACCTGGCGATCTTCGCCCCGATTGCCATCGCCACCGCCACCGGTGTGCGCACGGTCGACCCGGCCAAATTGCGTGCCGCGCAGTCGCTGGGCGCAACCCGCGTGCAGTTGATTCGCCACGTCATTTTGCCGAGTGCCTTGCCGGACATTCTGACCGGTGTGCGCATCGGCCTCGGCGTGGGGTGGTCGACCCTGGTCGCCGCCGAATTGATCGCCGCCACCAGCGGCCTGGGCTTCATGGTGCAATCGGCCGCGCAGTTTCTGGTCACCGATGTGGTGGTACTGGGGATTCTGGTGATCGCACTGATCGCCTTCGCGATGGAACTGGGCCTGCGTGCCCTGCAACGCAAACTGGTGCCGTGGCATGGCCAGGCTCACTGAATAATTTCCCTGTGAGAAACCCTGTGGGAGTGAGCTTGCTCCCACAGTAATCAACACCCCCGAATTTCAAGAGAATCACCATGAGTGACTTGACCATCGTCCCCTTAAGCTCCGCCCTCGGCGCACAGATCAGTGGCATCGACATCAGCCAGCCGCTGAACCTGGAGCAACGCGATGCCATCGAACAGGCCCTGCTCAAGCATCAGGTGCTGTTCTTCCGCAACCAGCCGATCACGCCACAGCAACAGGCGCGATTCGCCGCGAATTTCGGCGATCTGCACATCCATCCGATCTACCCGAATGTGCCGGAGCAACCTGAAGTGCTGATCCTCGACACCGCCGTCACCGACGTGCGCGATAACGCTATCTGGCACACCGACGTGACCTTCCTGCCGACCCCGGCCATGGGCGCCGTGCTCAGCGCCAAGCTGCTGCCGGAGTTTGGCGGCGACACGTTGTGGGCCAGCGGGATTGCCGCGTACGAAGCCCTATCGGCACCGCTGAAAACCTTGCTCGAAGGCCTGACCGCCACCCACGATTTCACCCGTTCGTTTCCGCTGGAGCGCTACGGCAACACGCCCGAGGCACTGGTCCAGTGGGAAGAAGCACGGCGCAAGAATCCGCCGCTGTCGCATCCGGTGATCCGCACACACCCGGTCAGCGGGCGCCGCTCGCTGTTCGTCAACGAAGGTTTCACTTCGAAGATCAACGAGCTGTCGGAAACCGAGAGCGAGGCGATTCTGAAGTTCCTGTTCGCCCATTCAACGCGGCCGGAGTTCACCATTCGCTGGCGCTGGCAGCAGGACGACATCGCGTTCTGGGATAACCGCGTGACCCAGCATTACGCGGTGGATGATTACCGGCCGGCGCGGCGGGTGATGCAGCGGGCGACGGTGTTGGGGGATGTGCCGTTTTAAGATCAAAAGATCGCAGCCTTCGGCAGCTCCTACATTGACTGCGTTCGCCGCAAATATTACGGCCGAACATTGATCCTGTAGGAGCTGCCGAAGGCTGCGATCTTTTGCTTTTTAGGGTTATTCAGCCGTCGAAGGCTTCTCCCAAAGATTGATCCCGCCCTCCTGGGCAAACCGGTCAATTTCCGCCAGTTCCTCTGCACTGAAGCTCAAGTTCTTCAACGCCCCGACGTTCTCGATAATCTGCTCCGGTCGACTCGCGCCAATCAACGCGGAAGTGACCCGGGGGTCGCGCAGGGTCCAGGCCAACGCCAGTTGCGCCAGGCTCTGGCCGCGACGTTTGGCGATTTCGTTGAGTGCCCGCACCTGGGCGATGTTGGCCTCTGACAAATGCGATGCCTGCAACGAACCACCGCCCGGACGGTTGACCCGCGCATCCGCCGGCACGCCGTTGAGGTATTTGTCGGTCAGCAAACCCTGGGCCAACGGAGTGAAGGCAATCACGCCGGTACCGAGTTCATCAGTGGTATCGAGCAGGTCTTTTTCCACCCAGCGATTGAGCAGGTTGTAGGCCGGCTGGTGAATCAGCAGCGGCACTTTCCATTCTTTGAGCAACGCCGCCATTTCGCGGGTTTTCACCCCGGAGTACGACGAGATGCCGATGTACAACGCCTTGCCCTGCTGCACCGTCGTGGCGAGTGCGCTGGCGGTTTCTTCCAGCGGGGTGTCCGGATCGAAACGGTGGGAGTAGAAGATGTCGACGTAGTCCACGCCCAGGCGTTGCAGGCTCTGGTCGAGGCTGGCCAGCACGTACTTGCGCGAACCGCCGCCCTGACCGTAAGGGCCGGGCCACATGTCCCAGCCGGCCTTGCTGGAAATGATCAGCTCGTCGCGGTACTGCTTGAAGTCTTCACGCAGTAAACGGCCGAAGTTGATCTCGGCGCTGCCATACGGCGGGCCGTAGTTGTTGGCCAGGTCGAAATGGTTGATGCCCAGGTCGAACGCCGTGCGCAACAACGCGCGCTGGGTACCGATCGGCGTGCTGTCGCCGAAGTTGTGCCACAGGCCCAACGACAGTGCCGGCAGCACCAGCCCGCTGCGGCCCACGCGGCGGTAGGGGATAGAGTCGTAGCGGTTTTCGGCAGCGGTGTAGGTCATCGAATCCTCTCTTGTCGGTCTTGAATCTGATATCGACTGCTTTGCCAGTCGCCCAGCATACGCCCGGGCAAACACCAGAAAACCCCTGATTCGACTAATGACTGAAACGTTTCACGTATTTCCCCGCCAACAAGCTACCGTGCCCCCGCAAACACCTCTCCCAACCAGTCCACAAACACCCGGACCCTGGGCGACATGTGTCGGTTGTGCGGGTACAACACCGATACCGGCATTGATGGCGGAGGGGTGTCGACGAGGACTTCCTGCACCAGGCCTTGGGAGATCTGCGTTTCCATTCGGTAGTGCGGGCACTGAATCAGGCCCAGCCCGGCAATCGCCGAGGCGGCGTAGATTTCTGCGCCGAACACCGATACCGCACCGTCGATGGCCACTTCCTTGAGTTCACCGTCCACCATGAATTCAAACGGGAACAACCTGGCCGTCGTGCGCGAAACGTAGTTCACCGCACGGTGCCGGCTGAGGTCGGCGAGGCTTTTCGGTTCGCCGTATTTGCGCAAATAGGCGGGGCTGGCGCAGGTGATCTGACGCAGGTTGGCGACACGTTTGCCGATCAGCGTGGAGTCACCCAATGTTCCCGCCCGCAACACGCAATCGATACCTTCGGTGATCAGGTCGACCTGGCGGTCAGCCTCGCTGATGGACAGCTCGATGTCGGGATAACGCGCCATGAATTGCGGCAATGCCGGGATCACGAAGTGCTTGGCCAATGTCCCGTGCAAGTCCACCCGCAGCCGCCCCTTCGGGGCCACGCCGCGAAACGCCAACTCCGCTTCCTCCAGCTCTGCCAGCAGTTGCACGCAACGCAGGTAGTACGCCTCGCCATCCAGCGTCGGACGCACTTTACGCGTGCTGCGCTCCAACAAACGCGTACCCAGCCAGGCCTCGAACTGATTCAACGTATGGGTCAGCGTTGCGCGGGGCAGGTTCAGGTCATCGGCAGCCTGCGTGAAGCTGCTGCGCTCGTAGATCCGCACAAAAACCTTCATCGCTTTGACTTGGTCCACAGCTCACTCCAGGCACTCGATTGTTGGCAATCATTGAACAGTCAAGGCAACTCTCGAGCATTTATCGGCCTGAGTAAACATGTGAAATTGGCTTCACACCCCATCAACAGGAACATCAACATGACTGCTCAAACTCCGAAAGTTGCCATCGTGACCGGTGCCTCCCGCGGCATCGGCGCGGTCATCGCCAAACAACTGGCCAGCGAAGGTTTCGCCGTTGCCATCAACTACGCCAGCAGCGCCACCGAAGCCTCGAAACGGGTGGTGGAGCTGCGTCAGGCCGGCCACCAGGCCATAGCGATCAAGGCCGATGTGGCCAATGCCGACGACGTGCGCGGGATGTTCGACGAGGTTGAAACCCAGTTCGGCAAGGTCGATGTTTTGGTGAACAACGCCGGCATCCTCAAGGTCCTGCCGCTGGCGCAACACAGCGACGAACTGTTCGAGCAGACCTTCAACATCCACGCTCGCGGTACCTTCAATATCCTGCGTGAAGCGGCGACCCGCCTGAACAGCGGTGGCCGAATCATCAACTTCTCCAGCAGCACCGTCGGCATGAACCTGCCGGGTTACGCGGTGTACATCGCCAGCAAAGCGGCAGTGGAATCCCTGACCCAGGTGTTCGCCAAAGAGATGCGCGGGCGCAACATCACCGTCAATGCGGTGGCTCCCGGGCCGGTGGCGACTGAGTTGTTTTTACACGGCAAGAGTGAGGAGCAGATTCAGAATTTCGCGAAGATGGCGCCGCTGGAGCGCCTGGGGCAGCCGGAGGATATTTCCCGTGTTGTGTCGTTTCTGGCGGGGCCGGATTCGGGTTGGGTCAATGGGCAGATTTTGCGGGTGAATGGCGGGTTGGTTTAACTGAGTTCACACTGAGACCGCAGCGCCCCCAATCGCGAGCAAGCTCGCTCCCACATTGATCTTGGTTGCTCACAAAATTTGTGCTCAAAGGAAGTCCCCTGTGGGAGCGAGCTTGCTCGCGATGGCTGCCTCCAAAGCAATGCACATCTGAAGGGCGGGACAGTTCATGCACACCACCATCATCACAACCTTCGGCCTGATCCTCCTGGCGTTGATGCTCTACATCGGCGAGAAAATCGGCTTTACCCGTCAGACCCTGGCCTACTGTTTTATCGTGCTGTGGCTGGCGCTGACGCTGATCAACGGCGCAGTCGGCATAGTGCATGCCGGCCAGCCATTGAGCACCGAACTGGCGGTCGGTAGCGCCGTGTTCGGTGTCCCGGTGGCGGCGCTGGTGTTGTTCATGGTGTTGACCACCGAGACATGAAGGCCTTGATCAGCGCACCAGATGCAGGAACTGCATGTGCCGTTCGTACTGGTCGAGGATGTCGTTGATGATCTGTTCCTTGGTATAGCCGACCAGATCGTAGTCCTGACTGCCTTCGCTCAAATGCACTTCGGCCCGGTAGTAGCGGCGATTGTTGAGTTGCTTGGAACCCATGCCGCCACGGGCAAACGATGGCGTGAAGTAACCGCGCATCTGCACCTGATAAACAAACGGATGTTGATCGCCGTGGCCGATTTCCAGGCTGACGCTGTCATTGGCCGGGTCCGGGTGTGTCGCTACGTGCAAACCCTTTTCGATGAACACGGCAGACACTTCTTCAATCGCCGGGCGCACCGTCGTGTCGAGGAAGCGGTAGACCTCATCCCGCGACGGGAAATGCACCGCCTGACTCAAACGCTGACGCCAGCCACCCCGCCGTGAACCGGACACCGGTGCCAAGGAGTGCATCTGCGCAATCTGCTTCTGCGACTCCAGATAAAACGCTTTGTGCAGCCCCCACATCATCAACAGCAGGATCAGCGAGAACGGCAACGAGGTCAGGACCACCGCCGACTTCAACGCATCGATGCTGCCGGAGAACAGCAGCGCGCTGGTCACCAGGGCGGTCATCGCGCCCCAGAACACCCGCAACCATTTCGGCCCGTCTTCATCGGGGTTACCGCCCTTGGCGGACAGCGTCGACAACACCACGGTGCCGGAGTCGGCGGAGGTGACGAAGAACACAAAGCTGATAAACACCGTGACCGCGATGACGGTTTTGCTCCACGGGTAGGTTTCCAGCAGCAGGTAGAGCGTCATCGACGGATTGTCGATGGCCGACATACCGAGCGCGCTCATGCCGTGGTTGAGCACTTGATCGATGGCGCTGTTGCCGAAGATCGACATCCACGCCAGGGTAAAGCCCAGCGGAATCAACAGCACGCCGAAGACGAACTCGCGGATGGTGCGACCACGGGAAATCCGTGCGATGAACAAGCCCACGAACGGCGACCACGCAATCCACCAGGCCCAGTAGAACACCGTCCAGCCGCCCAGCCAGTCGCTGGGTTTGTCGTAGGCATAGAGGTCGAAACTCTTCATCGGCAAGGCGCCGAGGTAATCACCGAGGTTCTGGATCAGGGTGTTGAGCAAGTGCTGCGTAGGGCCGGCGAACAATACGAACAGCAGCAGCGCGCAGGCCAGCAGCATGTTGATGTCGGACATCACCCGCACGCCCTTGTCGACGCCGGATACGGCAACGATGATCGCAGCACCCATCATCAGGGTGATCAGGCCGACCTGAATCCATTGGGTGTGGGCGATGCCGAACAGATAATCCAGGCCCGAGTTGAGATGCAACACGCCAAAGCCCATGTCAGCACCGAGGCCGAACACCGTGGCGATGATGCCGAAGCCATCCACCGCGTAGCCGATGGGGCCGTTGATACGCTTGCCGATCAGCGGATACAGCGCCGAGCGCAGGGCCAGTGGCAGGTTATGCCGGTAGGCGAAGTAGGCCAGCGCCATGCCGACAAAGGCGAACACGCCCCAGCCATGCAGGCCCCAGTGCAGAAACAGAATCTGCATCGCCTGGCGCGCCGCATCCGCCGTACCGGCCTCGCCCTGGGGCGGTTGCAGCATGTGGGTCAGCGGCTCGGACACGCAGAAGAAAAACAGGGTGATGCTGATCCCGGCGGCGAACAGCATGCCAGCCCAGGACAGATAACTGAATTCGGGTTCGTCGTGGTCGGCACCGAGCTTGATCTTGCCGTAGCCGGACAAGGCGGTGACCACCACGAAGACCAGATACAGGGTCATCGCCAGCAGGTAATACCAGCCGACCGTGTTGGCCGCCCAGTTTTGCGCCGCCAGCAACCAGGCACCGGCCTGCTCCGGCATGGCGATGACAACGACACCAAACAACAGAATGAAACTCGCCGAGAACCAGAACACCGGCGGATTCATGCGGATCAGACCGCTTGGAGGGATGGACGATGCACTCATGTTCGGTGCACCTCGAAGGGGTAGAAAGTGGCTGTAGAAATCGGACTCAGCAAAGGCAAGCCTCCTGTTGTGAGCGGGCAGCGAACCGCCGGTTTAACTTGAATGAACGTTCAAGTTAAACATGGATAGGGGGCTAAGGACTAATCGCAGGGCTCGGCGGTGGTGTTGTTACGCTAGCTCAAGGAAAGGTTTTACGCGGAATTTAGAGGTGTTCTGTAGGAGCTGCCGCAGGCTGCGATCTTTTGATTTTGGTTCGCGGCGCGCTTGGAAAAGATCGCAGCCTCGTTGCACTCGACAGCTCCTACATCCTCACTTCTGCGCCCCATCATCCAACTGCAAACTCGCCTGGGTCAGGTTGCTGCCCGCCGGCACGCTGCGGGTCAGCCAAACGTTGCCGCCAATGGTCGAGCCCTGGCCGATGGTGATCCGCCCGAGAATCGTCGCCCCGGCATAAATCACCACGTCATCCTCGACAATCGGGTGCCGTGGCTGACCTTTCTGCAGTTGGCCATCTTCGTCCGCCGGGAAGCGCTTGGCGCCCAAGGTCACCGCCTGATAGATCCGCACGCGTTCGCCGATGATCGCCGTCTCGCCAATCACCACACCCGTCCCATGGTCGATGAAGAAACTGCGGCCGATCTGCGCGCCGGGGTGAATGTCGATGCCGGTGGCCGAGTGAGCGATTTCCGCGCTGATCCGCGCCAGCAGCGGCAACCCGGCGCGATACAAATGGTGGGCCAGACGATGGTGAATCACCGCCAGGATCCCCGGATAGCACAACAACACTTCATCGACACTGCGGGCCGCCGGGTCACCGTGATAGGCCGCGAGCACGTCACTGTCCAACAGGCTGCGCAACCCAGGCAAGGCGAGGGCAAAGTCCTGAATGATCTGGATGGTTTTGGCTTCGACTTCAGTCTCGGCCTGGGCACTGTGGCGAGCGGCGTAGCGCAATTCGAGTCGCGCCTGGGCCAACAGCGCATTCAGCGCCACATCCAGGGTATGACCGACATAGAAGTCTTCACTCTCTTCGCGCAGGTCAACCGGCCCCAGGCGCATCGGGAACAACGCACCGCACAGGGCCTCGAGAATGTCCGCCATGGCTGCGCGGGAAGGCAATTCGCGACCGCCCTGCTCGCCGGTAGCCCGGCCGTTTTGTGCACGCCACTGTTCACGTGCCGTGCGCAGCTGGCTGACGATGGTCTGCAATTGCCAATGGCTGGAACGCTCACTCACGGTAAAAACTCCTCACGGGCGGCCGGACTGTCTGGCCGCACTGACGGCGATTACTTTACGGCAAGGGCCGCGAGGCAAATTAAGAACCAATAGTGCTGTACTCATTTCGATTGGCTATAAGCGATTGGCGGTTGCCCCAACTTTTTGGCGTGCCTATAGTCCTGAGATCTTCAACCGCCAGTACGGACTCATGATCAAACAACAGCTCGCCAGCTTTACCCGCCTCGACCTGCTCGGTCAGCCCACCGCCCTGGAAAAACTCGAACGCCTGTCGACCTGGCTGGGCCGCGACCTGTACGTCAAGCGCGATGACCTGACGCCGCTGGCAATGGGCGGCAACAAGCTGCGCAAACTCGAATACCTGGCCGCCGATGCCTTGGCCCAGGGCGCCGACACCTTGATCACCGCGGGCGCGCTACAATCGAACCACGTACGCCAGACAGCCGCCATTGCCGCAAAATTGGGCCTGGGCTGCGTAGCCCTTCTGGAAAATCCTCTCGGCACTGACGACAGCAATTACACCGGCAACGGCAACCGCCTGCTGCTCGACCTGTTCGATGCCAAGGTCGAACTGGTGGAAAACCTCGACAACGCCGACGAGCAACTGCAAGCACTGGCCAACCGACTGCGCAGCAACGGCAAGAAGCCGTACCTGGTGCCGATCGGTGGCTCCAATGCGCTGGGCGCCCTGGGCTACGTGCGTGCCGGTCTGGAACTGGCCGAACAGATCAAGGACACCGGCCTGAAGTTCGCCGCCGTGGTCCTGGCCTCGGGCAGCGCCGGTACCCACAGCGGCCTGGCACTGGCCCTGAGTGAAGCACTGCCGAATCTGCCAGTAATCGGCGTGACGGTTTCGCGCAGCGATGAAGATCAGCGGCCAAAGGTTCAAGGCCTGGCCGAACGCACCGCCGAGTTGCTGGGCGTGAATCTGCCGGAGGCTTTCAAGGTCGAGTTGTGGGACGAGTATTTCGCCCCGCGTTATGGCGAGCCGAATGCCGGCACACTGGCGGCGGTGAAGCTGCTGGCGAGTCACGAAGGCTTGCTGCTGGACCCGGTCTACACTGGCAAGGCCATGGCCGGCTTGCTGGACGGAATCGGCCGTCAGCGGTTCGACGATGGTCCGATTATCTTCCTGCACACCGGTGGCGCGCCGGCGTTGTTTGCCTATAAGGATTTTCTGTAAGCGATTCAGAAGATCAAAAGATCGCAGCCTGCGGCAGCTCCTACAGATGCATGCCGATCCATGTAGGAGCTGCCGCAGGCTGCGATCTTTTCCATGAAACGCATATGCAATTAACGAATAACAAAAATAATATTCATTATTTTCAATTCTATAGGCATCATCTTATAGTCACGCGCAGGCGAATTTGCAGCGAGACGCATAAGCTGCATTAGGGCAGGATATCGCAGTCGTCCAAATCCCGAATTTGCCAACTTTCCTAAAGCGTCTTCCATAAGAAAACACAGGGGCTTGTCATGAATTTTTCCGCACTACGTCGCAATCTGCTGGTGGGTTCGCTGGGCCTGGCACTGAGCGCCGGCCTGATTGGCCAGGCGGTTGCCGGTGAGCAACTGCAACAAATCAAGGACAAAGGCGTAATCAACGTCGGCCTGGAAGGCACCTACCCACCATTCAGTTTCGTCGACGCCGACGGCAAGCTGACCGGCTTCGAAGTCGAGTTCTCCGAAGCCCTGGCCAAAGAACTGGGCGTGAAGGTCAAGCTGCAACCAACCAAATGGGACGGCATCCTCGCGGCCCTGGAATCCAAGCGTCTGGACGCAGTGATCAACCAGGTGACCATCTCCGAAGAGCGCAAGAAGAAGTATGACTTCTCCGAACCCTACACCGTTTCCGGTATTCAGGCGCTGGTGCTGACGAAGAAGGCCGCCGAGCTGAACATCAAGTCCGCCGCCGACCTGTCTGGCAAGAAAGTCGGTGTAGGCCTGGGCACCAACTACGAAGAGTGGGTGAAGGCCAATGTGCCGACCGCTGACATCCGCACCTACGAAGATGATCCGACCAAGTTCCAGGACCTGCGTGTCGGCCGTATCGACGCCATTCTGATCGACCGCCTGGCCGCGCTGGAATACGCCAAGAAGGCCAAGGACACCACCGCCGCCGGTGATGCGTTCTCCCGCCAGGAAGCCGGCATTGCCCTGCGCAAAGGTGAGCCTGAACTGCTGGCCGCGGTCAACAAGGCAATCGATAAGCTGCGCGCCGATGGCACCCTGAAAAAGCTCTCGGAAAAATACTTCAACGCTGACGTCACTCAATAATGGGAGAAGCTTTCCAACTCGCACTGGACTCCGCGCCCTTTCTGCTCAAGGGCGCGTATTACACGGTCATCCTCAGCCTGGGCGGGATGTTCTTCGGCCTGGTGATGGGCTTCGGTCTGGCGCTGATGCGCCTGTCGCGCTTCAAACTGGTGAGCTGGATCGCCCGCATCTACGTGTCGTTCTTTCGCGGCACGCCGTTGCTGGTGCAACTGTTCGTGATCTATTACGGCTTGCCGCAATTGGGTCTGGAACTGGATCCGCTGCCGGCGGCACTGATCGGCTTCTCGCTGAACATGGCCGCCTACGCCTGTGAAATCCTGCGTGCCGCGATCAGCTCCATCGAGCGCGGCCAGTGGGAAGCGGCTGCCAGTATCGGCATGACCCGCGCGCAAACCCTGCGCCGGGCCATCCTGCCGCAGGCGATGCGCACCGCATTGCCGCCGCTGGGCAACAGCTTCATTTCGCTGGTCAAGGACACCGCGCTGGCCGCCACCATCCAGGTGCCGGAACTGTTCCGTCAGGCGCAGCTGATCACCGCTCGCACCTTCGAAATCTTCACCATGTATCTTGCCGCCGCACTGATCTACTGGGTCCTCGCAACCGTGCTTTCGCACCTGCAGAACCAGTTGGAAGCGCGGGTCAATCGGCACGACCAGGAGTCCTGACCCAATGATTGTCGTGGAAAAACTGACAAAGCAGTTCAAGGGTCAAGTCGTGCTCAACGGCATCGATCTTGAGGTCAAGGAAGGCGAGGTGGTCGCGATCATCGGCCCTAGCGGTTCGGGCAAGACCACCTTCCTGCGCTGCCTGAATTTTCTGGAAGAGCCCACCAGCGGCCGGATCAAGGTCGGTAATATCGAAGTCGATACCAGCCGTCCCCTGAACCAGCAGCAGAGCCTGGTGCGGCGCTTGCGCCAACACGTGGGTTTCGTGTTCCAGAACTTCAACCTGTTCCCCCATCGCACCGCGCTGGAAAACGTTATCGAAGGCCCGATCATCGTCAAGAAGATCGCGCACGCCGATGCCGTTGCCCTGGGTAAAAAGCTATTGGCCAAGGTAGGCCTGGCGGGTAAGGAAGACGCCTATCCGCGTCGCCTCTCCGGTGGTCAGCAACAGCGCGTGGCGATTGCCCGGGCGCTGGCGATGGAACCGGAAGTGATCCTGTTCGATGAACCGACCTCGGCCCTCGACCCGGAGCTGGTGGGCGAGGTATTGGCGACTATCCGCGGCCTGGCCGAAGAGAATCGCACCATGGTGATCGTCACTCACGAAATGGGCTTTGCCCGGGACGTGGCCAATCGCGTGGTGTTTTTCGACAAGGGCGTGATCGTCGAGCAAGGCGAAGCGAAGGCGTTGTTTGCCAACCCGAAAGAAGAGCGAACCAAACAGTTTCTCAGCAAGTTCCTGAACAACAGCCACAACTAACAACCCGTTCAATAATGGTCATCTTCCATGGATGGAAGTGACACCATCGCAAAAAATACTTTATCAATACCAAACTAACCCAATCTATTCGACATACATATCTTGTACGCGCGCGCGGTACATATATCTGCACAATAACAATTAACCTCCCTTTCCCCACCAGGTTCCTTTCACAACACCTGGCCGACCACGCACGCCAAGCCGCCCGGCTTTAGACACTTTCAGCGGACAAATTCGACACGCCGCCATGGTTTACTTACTTCGTACCGTAGGAACTTTCTGAATAACAGCACACTTCACCCATAACTAATAAATCTCATTGACACTTACTCCCCCTGACTCTTATCTAGTCTCCAACCGACGTCACTCATCACGCCAAACTCATTATTTCAATTAAAAGTAATGAATGGTTTTGCTGTTCGATATTTAGTTTTTGATTTCCCAGAAACGGACTTCGTTGCAAAACTTCAAGGAGACTTCATGAAAAGCACCTCGAACACATCCGGGCTTGTGGCCCCGACCCTGGCGCAATCCAACAAGACCGGCATCAACGTCACTTGCGCGGCGCACCTGCTGATCGATGTGGCGCCCTACCCCGCCATGGACGAAGGCGACCTGATCGAACTGTTCTGGGATAGCTGCTACGTGGCCTCCCGCGTGCTGAAGGCCAGCGATGTCGGCCAACCGGTGCAGTTGCGGGTGCCTGAAAGCTTTGTCGCCAACGGTACCTCGCGCATTCACTACCGGGTCATGCAGGTGGGTCGAGACCCAGTGATTTCGGCCAGCCAAAACGTGCAGATCAAACTCGACTGCCCAGGCGGCCAACCTTCCGAGCTGTGCGGCGATGAAAACCAGTGCCTGGCACCGGTGAGCATTCCCGAGGCGATTCGCCGTCAGGGGGTCAATCCGAGCCAGGTCAAACGCGGTGTTCCCTTGACCATCGAGCCGTACCTGAACATGGCCGTCGACGATGAAATCACCCTGCGCTGGGGCGATGTGCGCATGGATCTGCCACGGATCAAGTCCGCCGATGTGGGCCAGCCGATTCATGTCTGGATTCCGCCGACTATCATCCTCGAAGCCGGCGAAGACCTGCGGCTGGAGGTGACGTACTGCATTCTCGACCGGGTGGGCAACAACTCCCGCTGGGCTCCAGCCCGCACGCTGAAGATTGGTTGTGCAAACACTTATCTGAAAGTCCCGAAGAAACAGCCTCTCAAGGCCGCCGAACCCCGTAGACGATGAAGAGGCCTCTTTGGCGGAATCATCCTTCTATGCATATTCCTAAAAGTTAGTTCATAAAATATTTATACACGTTTAGGGTATATGCACCGGACCACCGGACATCCTTGTTTTCATGCGCGGCCACAAGCGGCGCTTCCATAAGATGTGAGGTAGGTATGGTCCGGAACACAATCACCCCAGTGCAGATCGCCAGGGCATTGCGTGCAGCCAAGGAGCGGCACTGATGTCCAGTCTGGCAGATGCAAACGTCCAGAGTGACCTGGACATCGCCCCGCTGTTGTTGCCCGCAAAAGTCTTGCGCAATGACGCTCAAGCCATTAAGGCGGCCCACGAGCTGGCGCAAGTCGCCCGCCTGCAAGCGGCCAAACGTGACCGGCAGCGCAAGCTCCCATGGTCTGAAATAGAACAGTTCACCCGCAGCGGCCTGGGCAGCATTTCCATCCCCCGCGAGTACGGTGGCCCGCAGGTTTCGTTCGTTACCCTGGCCGAGGTTTTCGCGATCATTTCCGCGGCAGACCCGGCACTTGGGCAGATCCCGCAAAACCAGTTCGGCATTCTTAACCTGGTGCTCGGCAGCGCCACCGAGGCGCAGAAAAAACAGCTGTTCAAAAGCGTCCTCGACGGCTGGCGCATCGGCAATGCCGGGCCGGAACGCGGCACCAAGAACACCCTGGAACTGAAGGCGCGCATCACCGCTGACGGCGTCCTCAACGGCCAGAAGTTCTATTCCACCGGCGCACTGTTCGCCCATTGGGTCGCAGTCAAAGCGTTGAACGATGACGGCAAGCAAGTGCTGGCTTTCATCCGGCGCGGCACACCTGGATTGCGCATCGTCGATGACTGGTCCGGGTTTGGTCAGCGCACCACCGCCAGCGGCACGATTTTGCTCAACAACGTGCAGGCCGATCCTGAACTGGTGGTGGATAACTGGCGGATCAATGACACGCCGAACATCCAGGGTGCCGTCTCGCAGCTGATTCAAGCGGCCATCGACGCCGGTATCGCCCGAGGCGCCATCGACGACGCCATCGACTTCGTGAAAACCCGCGCCCGGCCGTGGATCGACGCCAAGGTCGAGCGGGCCAGCGATGACCTGTACGTGATCGCCGATATCGGCAGATTGAAAATCGAATTGCACGCCGCCCAAGCGCTGCTGCGCAAGGCCGGGCAAGTGCTCGATGATGTCAGCGCCGCACCTTTCACCGCCGAGTCCGCCGCCCGCGCCTCGATTGCCGTGGCCGAAGCCAAAGTGCTGACCACCGAGATTTCGCTGCTGGCCAGCGAAAAGCTGCTCGAACTGGCCGGCAGCCGCGCGACCCTCGCCGAATTCAACCTCGACCGCCACTGGCGCAACGCCCGGGTGCACACCCTGCACGATCCGGTGCGCTGGAAGTATCACGCGGTCGGCGCCTATCGCCTCAACGGCACGCTGCCCAATCGCCATTCCTGGATCTGACGACCAGAACACTTTTTACCAGAGCTCTGGAGAAACACATGACAAGTTCTCACCACGTCGCGGTCATCACCAGCGATGAGCAAGCCCTGGTCGTCGCCAGCGACCTTGCCGAAGACTTTAAACGCGACAGCGCCACACGCGACCGTTTACGCCGCTTGCCACACCCGGAACTGGAAGTGTTTTCCCGCTCGGGCCTGTGGGGCATCAGCGTGCCAAAGGAATACGGCGGCGCCGGTGTTTCCAACGTCACCCTGGCCAAGGTCATCGTCTTGATCGCCCGGGCCGACGGCTCCCTGGGGCAGATCCCGCAGAACCATTTCTATGCCCTCGAAGTACTGCGGGTGAACGGCAGCCACGAGCAGAAGCAACGCCTGTACGCCGAGGTTTTGGCCGGTCAGCGCTTCGGCAATGCGTTGGCCGAACTCGGCACCAAAACCGCACACGATCGCGTCACCAGCCTGACTCGCGACGGCAGCGGCTATCGCATCAATGGTCGCAAGTTCTACGCCACGGGCGCGATCTACGCCCAGCGCATTCCCACCTCGGTGGTGGATGAAAACGGCGTACAGCAACTGGCGTTCGTCCCGCGCAACAGCAAGGGCCTGAGCGTGATCGACGACTGGAGCGGCTTCGGCCAGCGCACTACCGGCAGCGGTTCGGTGGTGTTCGAAGATGTCTACGTCGCCGGCGAAGATGTGATCCCCTTTCAAAGCGCTTTCGAACGCCCGACCCCGGTCGGCCCGCTGGCGCAGATTCTCCATGCTGCCATCGACACCGGCATCGCCCGCGCCGCGTATGAAGATGCGCTGCATTTCGTGCGCACCAAAACCCGGCCATGGATCGACGCCACCCACGAAAAAGCCACGGACGATCCGCTGACCCTCAAGAGCTTCGGCCACCTGAGCATTCGCCTGCACGCCGCCGAGGCATTGCTGGAGCGGGCCGGTGAATACCTCGACGAGGCCCAGGCCGACACCCATGCACAGACCGTCGCGGCCGCCTCGATTGCCGTCGCCGAAGCCCGCGCCCTCAGTACCGAAATCTCCCTGGCCGCCGGCAGCACACTGTTCGAACTGGCCGGCAGCCAGGCAACCCTGATCGAACACGGCCTCGACCGCCACTGGCGCAACGCCCGGGTACACACCCTGCACGACCCGGTGCGCTGGAAGTACCACGCCGTGGGCAATTACTACCTCAACGATGAAAACCCGCCACTGCGGGGGACCATCTGAATGGCCAAGAAAAAGATCCTGCTCAATGCCTTCAACATGAACTGCATCGGGCACATCAACCATGGCTTGTGGACGCACCCGCGCGATACGTCCACCCGCTACAACACGATCGAATACTGGACCGAACTGGCGCAGCTGCTGGAGCGCGGGCTGTTCGACGGCCTGTTCATCGCCGACATCGTCGGGGTCTACGACGTCTACCAGAACTCGGTGGACGTGCCGTTGAAAGAGTCGATCCAGTTGCCGGTCAACGATCCGCTGCTGCTGGTCTCGGCCATGGCTGCAGTGACGAAAAACCTCGGCTTCGGCCTGACCGCCAACCTCACCTACGAAGCGCCGTATCTGTTCGCCCGCCGCCTGTCGACGCTGGATCACCTGAGTCGTGGGCGTGTCGGCTGGAACATCGTCACCGGCTATCTCGACAGCGCTGCCAAGGCCATGGGCCTTAGCGAACAGGTTGAGCATGACCGTCGTTATGACCAGGCCGACGAGTACCTGGAGGTGCTCTACAAACTCCTGGAAGGCAGTTGGGAAAATGGCGCGGTGCTCAACGATCCACGGCAGCGGATCTACGCGCAGCCAGACAAAGTGCACAAGGTCGAGCACAAGGGCGAGTTCTATCAGGTCGAGGGTTATCACCTCTGTGAGCCCTCGCCACAGCGCACGCCGGTGCTGTTCCAGGCCGGCAGTTCGGATCGCGGTTTGCTGTTCGCCGGGCGACATGCCGAGTGCGTGTTCATCAGCGGCCAGACCAAGGCATCGACCAAGGCGCAGGTGGACAAGGTGCGCGCCGCGGCCGCCTCCGCCGGACGCAATCCCGAGGACATCAAGGTGTTCATGGGCCTGAACGTGATCGTTGGCGCCACCGAAGAGCGGGCCTGGGCCAAGCACGCCGAATACCTGAGCTACGCCAGTGCCGAGGCCGGCGTGGCGCACTTTTCGGCGTCCACCGGAATCGATTTTTCCCAATATGAAATCGACGAGCCGATCCAGTACGTGAAGAGCAACGCGATCCAGTCCGCCACCAAACACCTGCAAAACAACGACTGGACACGCCGCAAATTGCTGGAACAACACGCCCTCGGCGGGCGCTACATCACCGTGGTCGGCTCACCGCAGCAAGTGGCGGATGAACTGGAATCCTGGATCGCCGAAACCGGGCTGGATGGTTTCAACCTGACGCGGATTGTCACGCCGGAAAGCTATGAGGATTTCATCGAACTGGTGATCCCCGAGTTGCAACGGCGGGGCTCGTACAAGACGGCGTACGACAGCGGTACCTTGCGCGAAAAGCTGTTTCAGCGAGAGGCGCATTTGCCTGAGCAACATACCGGCTCCCACTACCGACACTAAACCCTGTGGCGAGGGAGCTTGCTCCCGCTCGACTGCGTAGCAGTCGCAAATCTGCCGATCCGATTTGTCTGTCACACCTTATCGGATGTTTTCAGGGCTGCTTCGCAGCCCAGCGGGAGCAAGCTCCCTCGCCACAAATGTGAACCCAATACTGACAATTGACTGGATAACTCATCATGAAAAAGAACTACCTCTCCCACCCAGTCAAAGCACTGGCCCTGGCCCTCGGCCTGTTCAGCTCGGTAACCTTCGCCGCCGACGCCCCACTGAAAATCGGCACCACCGCCGCCTTCGCCATTCCCCTTGAAGCGGCGGTCGAAGAAGCCGGCAAACAAGGCCTGAAAGTCGAACTGGTGGAGTTCAGCGACTGGATCGCACCGAACGTCAGCCTGGCTTCAGGCGACATCGACGTGAACTACTTCCAGCACATCCCGTTCCTGGAGAACGCCAAGGCAGCATCAGGTTTCGACCTGGTGCCGTTCGCCCCCGGGATCATCAACAACGTCGGCCTCTACTCGAAGAAATACAAAAGCTTCGACGAACTGCCGCAAGGCGCCAGCGTGGCCATCGCCAACGATCCGATCAACAGCGGTCGTGGCTTGCAGCTGCTGGCCAAGGCCGGCCTGATCACCCTCAAGCCCGGCGTCGGCTACAAGGCCACCGAAGAAGACATCATCGCCAACCCGAAGCACATCAAGATCCTCCAGGTCGAAGCCGTGCAACTGGTGCGCGCCTATGACGACGCCGATCTGGTGCAGGGCTACCCGGCCTACATTCGCTTGTCGAAAACCTTCGACGCGGGCTCCGCGCTGCTGTTCGACGGCCTCGATCACAAGGAGTACGTGATTCAGTTCGTGATCCAGCCCAAGAGCAAAACCGACCCGCGCCTGATCAAGTTCGTCGACATCTACCAGCACTCACCCGCTGTGCGCGCCGCGCTGGATAAAGCCCACGGCAAGCTCTATCAAGCCGGTTGGGAAAGCTGAACATGACCGCCGCCATCCAACGGCGACTGGAGCTTCCAGAGCCTCAACGCGCTGAACAAACCGAGCTGCATCCCGAGCTCAATCGTGCTCATGTGCGCTTCATCAATCTGGGTAAAACCTACAACGGCCAGCAAGGCCCGGTGGCCGCGTTGCACGGCATCGACCTGGCGATCCAGCGCGGCGAAGTGTTCGGCATCATCGGTCGCAGCGGCGCCGGCAAGTCGTCGCTGATCCGCACCATCAATCGCCTGGAACAACCGAGCAGCGGTCGGGTGCTGATCGATCAAGTGGACATCGGCGAATTCGACGAAGACCGCCTGGTGGCGCTGCGTCGGCGCATCGGCATGATCTTCCAGCACTTCAATCTGATGTCGGCCAAGACCGTTTGGCAGAACGTCGAACTGCCGCTGAAAGTCGCCGGCGTGCCCAAGGAGCAACGCGAACAGAAGGTCCGTGAACTGCTGGAGCTGGTGGGCTTGCAGGCCAAGCACAAGGCTTACCCGGCGCAGTTGTCCGGCGGGCAGAAACAGCGCGTGGGCATTGCCCGGGCGCTGGTGCATGACCCGGAAATTCTGTTGTGCGACGAAGCCACCTCGGCTCTGGATCCGGAAACCACGCAGTCGATCCTCGGCCTGCTGCGCGAGATCAATCAACGCCTGGGCCTGACCATTGTGCTGATCACCCACGAGATGGCTGTGATCCGTGAGATCTGTGATCGCGTGGTTGTCCTGGAACACGGGCGCATCGTCGAGCAAGGGCCGGTGTGGGAAGTGTTCGGCAATCCGCAGCACGAGGTCAGCAAGACATTGCTGGCGCCTTTGCAACACGCATTGCCCAAAGAGCTGCAGAGCCGTTTGCAGCCGCAGCCAAATTCCCCAGACGCCGCCGTGGTGTTGCGCTTGCAGTTCACCGGCAGCCAACGCGACGAACCGGATCTGGCGGCACTGTTCAGCGCCCTCGGAGGCCGTGTGCGATTGCTGCAAGGCGGCGTGGAACGGATTCAGGGTCATGCCCTCGGGCAACTGCTGCTGGCAGTGACCGGCTCGACTCTCGGTGCCGAGCAATTGCGTCAACGCGCCGGCCAATGGGCGCAACAAGTGGAGGTACTGGGCTATGTGGTTTGACCGCTTGCTGCAAGGTTTCATCGACACGTTCTTGATGGTCGGCGTGTCGTCATTGATCGCGCTGTTGGCGGGCATTCCGCTGGCGGTGATCCTGGTCACCAGTTCCAGGGGCGGCATCTACGAAGCCCCGGCACTGAACCGCGCACTGGGTGCATTCGTGAACCTGTTTCGCTCGATTCCGTTCCTGATTTTGATGGTGGCGCTGATTCCGTTCACCCGATTGATCGTAGGCACCACCTACGGCGTATGGGCGGCCGTGGTGCCGTTGACCATCGCCGCTACGCCATTCTTTGCGCGCATTGCCGAAGTCAGCCTGCGCGAGGTCGATCATGGGTTGATCGAAGCGGCGCAAGCCATGGGCTGTCGGCGTTGGCACATCGTTTGGCATGTGTTGTTGCCTGAGGCGCTGCCCGGGATTGTGGGCGGGTTCACCATCACCTTGGTCACCATGATCAACTCCTCGGCCATGGCCGGGGCGATTGGCGCCGGTGGACTGGGGGACATTGCCTATCGGTATGGGTATCAGCGCTTTGATAGCCAGATCATGCTGACGGTGATTGTGTTGCTGGTGGCGGTGGTGGCGGTGATTCAACTCGGTGGGGATCGGTTGGCGCGGGGGTTGAACAAGCGCTGACGAGCTGAAGGTCACCGGGCTTTTGTGGCGAGGGAGCTTGCTCCCGCTGGGCTGCAAAGCAGCCCCAAACCATTCAGTGCGGTGTGTCAGTGAAATTCAGGTGTCAGATTTTGCGATTGCTACGCGATCGAGCGGGAGCAAGCTCCCTCGCCACAGGTGATCACAGACTTCCAGAGGGAAGTTTTCGTACAGGGAAATCAGCCGTTCCGCAGGCTCGTTCCCTTTCTTTTGCAGGACATTTCCTAGATCATTTCGCTCGCTTGCGCCTGCCAAAACCGGTGGCTAGTCTCGGTCCGTCACTGCTCATCAGTGATCGGGTTTAGTAGCCCGGAACAATAGGCGCATAGCGATTCCATGCTCATGTCCGGCAAATTTTGCCGCATGCAGAATATGGTGGCTGTGCGTGGGGCACCTTCGGGTGCACCGGTTTTTCCTATTGACCGGCCTACTAACCTGCGTACAGCCGCCACCCAATCGTTTAGTAGGCGATAAGTGATGGCTCCCATGCAGCAATAGGAGCAACACTCATGAAAAAATCCGTTCCCGATCCACCTCCCGAAAATCCCACAAACGAAACCGTCACCGACGATTTGCTCAGGGATCGTTCCGCGCTTTACCGCGCCATCGATTTCCACCTCACCGGCAAGCAACCCACACCCCCCGATGAAATGCGCTTCTACAACGTCAGCAAGGACGTGAGTTTTGAAGACACCCAGCTCTATGTCGCCGATCTGCTGCGTTGTGCTTCGGTCACGGCGTATCAGTGTGGCGATCAACTCAAGGGTGCCGACCGGGCGATGGTGTACTCGATCTGGCATTTGCTGGAGATTGCCAAGGCGATGGTGGATCACTCCATTGAGTGTTTGGGGATGAAGCAGGGCTGAGCCAAGGCCAAAAGATCGCAGCCTTCGGCAGCTCCTACAGAGTTTGGCGTTCACACGTAGGAGCTGCCGCAGGCTGCGATCTTTCAAAGCGCGAAAGCGCTTATAGTCAACACATCTCCTTTTTCCTGCGCAGCCGACCATGAAGCAAACACCCGACGACCTCGAACAGATCACCACCACGACCTTGGGCCACTACAACTCGACGGCCGAAAGTTTCCGCGAAGGCACGCGCGATCACGATGTCAGCCAGAACATCGATGCCCTGCTGCGGCACATTCAGGGCGAGGCGCCTTTCGACATTCTCGATTTTGGCTGCGGGCCGGGACGTGATCTGCAGACGTTCACCCGCATGGGCCACAGGGCGGTCGGCCTCGACGGTTCGGAAAAGTTCGCGCAGATGGCCCGTGAGGACAGCGGGTGCGAGGTGTGGCAGCAGGACTTCCTGAAGCTTGATCTGCCGGCCGAGCGTTTCGACGGAATCTTTGCCAACGCGGTGCTGTTTCATGTTCCGCGTCAGGAATTACCACGGGTGTTGAAGCAATTGTGGGGAGCGCTGAAACCGGGTGGTGTGTTGTTCAGTTCCAATCCCCGTGGCGAAAATCAGGAAGGCTGGAACGGACCGCGTTATGGGTCGTATCACGACCTGGCGGCCTGGCAGCATTTGTTGATCGAGGCGGGGTTTGTGGAGCTGGAGCATTACTACCGGCCTGCAGGGCTGCCGCGGGAGCAGCAGCCTTGGTTGGCGAGTGTCTGGCGTAAGGCTGTGTAGTCAATTCGGACGCCATCGCGAGCAAGCTCGCGATGAGCGCGAAGCGCTCGCCCTTACTGCGCCTCCTTTTTCGGCTCACGAATCTTGTACCAGGCCACATACAACGCTGGCAAAAACAGCAGCGTCAGCAAGGTGGCGATGACGATCCCGCCGATCATCGCGTAGGCCATCGGCCCCCAGAACACTTCCCGGGCAATCGGGATCATCCCCATGCTCGCCGCCGCGGCGGTCAGCAGAATCGGCCGACGTCGATGCTCGGTGGCCTGCACCACCGCATCCCACGGCGCGTAGCCCTTCTGCTCGTACTCTTCGATCTGGGTCACCAGGATCACCGAGTTACGGATGATGATACCGATCAGCGCCAGGATCCCGAGGATCGCCACGAAGCCCATCGGCGTACCGGTAGGCACCAGCGCGATCACCACGCCAATCAGCCCCAGCGGCGCGACACTGGCCACCAGGAACAGCTTCTGCACGCTGTGCAGCTGGATCATCAGGAAGGTCGCCATCATGAACAGCATCAGCGGCACAACCTTGGCAATCGGCCCCTGGGCCTTGCCGCTTTCCTCCACCGTACCACCGGTGGCGACCTTGTAGCCCGCCGGCAGTTTGGCTGCGAAAGCGTCGATGGATGGCTTGAGGATTTTCACCAGGTCCGTCGGCTGGATCTCGTCACGAATCGCCGCCTTGATGGTGATGGTCGGCAGGCGATCCCTACGCCATACCAACGGCTGCTCCAGTTCGTAGCGCACCGTGGCAAACGCCAGCAGCGGAATCGACGTGCCACTAGGCGTGACGATTTGCAGGTTCTGCAGGGTTTCCGGCGTTCCGCGCTCGGAATCCACCGCGCGCCCGACCACGTTGATCAGGTAAATGTCGTCATCGACCTGAGTCACCGTCTGGCCGCTGACAATGCCGTTCATCAGGTTGGCCACATCCTCGGAAGACAGCCCCAATTGCCGCGCCTTGTCCTGGGCGATGTCGATGCGCAGGACTTTGCCCGGCTCGTTCCAGTCGTAGATGATCTCGCCAACGTGCGGGTTCTTGTCCAGCTCAGTGGCCAGGTCGATGGCATGTCGGCGTACCTGGTCGATGTCCTTGCCGCTGACCCGGTACTGGATCGGACGCCCTACCGGCGGGCCCATTTCCAGTGCCTGGACATAACCGCCGATGCCGACGAAGTCGTTGCGCAAGCGCTCGCGAAGCTTCTGCATCATGGCTTCACGGGTATGGCCTTTGCTGACGATCACCAACTGCGCGTAGAACGGGTTTTGCAGTTGCTGGTCCAGTGGCAGGTAGAAACGGATCGCGCCCTGACCGACGTAGGTGCTCCAGCGCACGATGTCCGGATCGTCCTTGAGCGTGGCTTCAAGGCGATCGACAGCCCGGCGGGTTTCGTCGAGCGAGGCGTTTTGCGGCAGGTTCAGATCAACCAGGATTTCCGGACGATCCGAAGACGGGAAGAACTGGTTCTGCACGTAACGCATGCTGAACAGCGCCAACACAAAACACAGCACCGTAATGCCGATGGCCCACCAGCGATTGCGCATGCACCACAGCAGCCCACCGTTGAACGCCTTGCCGATGCGCCCGGGTTCACCTTCATGGGGCTTCACGTTGGCACTGAGAATGTGCACGCCGATCACCGGCGCAAACAGCACCGCCACTACCCACGACACCAGCATCGCGCAGGCAATTACCGCAAACAGGGTGTAGGTGTACTCACCGGCGGAGCTGGCGTTCAAGCCGATCGGCACGAAGCCCGCCACTGTCACCAGCGTACCGGTGAGCATCGGGAACGCCGTGGAGGTGTAGGCAAAGGTCGCCGCCTGCTCCTTGGTCTCGCCCATCTCCAGGCGCGTGACCATCATTTCCACGGTGATCATCGCATCGTCCACCAGCAGGCCGAGGGCGATGATCAGTGCACCGAGGGAAATCCGCTGCATGGTGATGCCACTGTATTCCATGAACACAAACACCATCGCCAGCACCAACGGGATCGAGCACGCCACCACCAGCCCGGCGCGCACGCCGAGGCTGACGAAGCTGACCAGCAACACGATCACCACCGCCTCGAACAAGGCACTGGTAAAACCACCGACGGCCTCTTCCACCACTACGGCCTGGTCGGAGACGTTGTAAATGCCGACACCCACCGGCAGGTCGGCGGTCAACTGGTCCATCCGGGCGTGCAAGGCCTTGCCGAACGCCTGGACGTTGCCCCCCGTCTGCATGGCAATCGCCAGGCCGATGGCCTGTTTGCCGTTGTAGCGGAATTCCGGCGAGGCCGGATCGACATAGCCGCGACGAATTTCGGCAATGTCGGCCAGACGATAGTAGCGGTCGTTGAGCTTGAGGTTGACCTCGGCCAGGTCTTTCTCCGAAGCGAACTTCCCTGAAGTGCGCACCGAAATCCGCTCCGGCCCGGCCTCGATGACACCCGCCGGGGTCACGGCGTTCTGGGTTTGCAGGCTCTGCACCACCTGACGCTCATCGATACCCAGCGCTGCGAGTTTGCGTGTGGAGAAGTTCAGGTACAGCACTTCATCCTGCTGGCCGACCATTTCGATTTTGCCCAACCCCGGCACGCCGCGAATTTCCATGCGTGCCTGTTCCACGTAGTCGCGCAACTGACGCAGGGTCAGGCCGTCGGCGGTGAAGGCGTAGATCGAGCCGAAGACGTCACCGAACTCGTCGTTGAACGACGGCCCTTGTATGCCTTGCGGGAACTGGTACTTGATGTCGTTGATCTTCTTGCGTACCTGATACCAGATCTCCGGAATGTCCTTGGCACTGGTGGTGTCGCGCAGGTACACATACACCGTGGACTCACCGGGGCGCGTGTAGCTTTTCACATAGTCGAGGGAGTCGAGTTCTTCGAGCTTCTTCTCGATCCGGTCAGTGATCTGCTTGAGGGTTTCCTCCTGGGTCGCCCCCGGCCATTTGCTCTGGATCACCATGGTCTTGATGGTGAACGAAGGGTCTTCTTCGCGCCCCAGGTTGAAGTACGAGAACACACCCATCAGCAATGCGACGAACATCAGATACCAGATGAACGACTGATGCTTGAGGGCCCATTCCGAGAGGTTGAAAGGCCCTTTCATTGACTGTCCTCGTCGATTTTCACTTGCTGCCCCGGTTTGAGGCTGTTCACACCGGCACTGACCACCCGCTCGCCGTTCTTCACGCCGCCAGCCAGCACCACGGTGCTGTCGGTACGGCTGATCACCTGGATGTCACGGGGAGAGACGGTTTTACTCTGTGCATCAATCACCCAGATACGTGGTTTGCCATCGACCTCCTGCAGTGCGGTGACCGGCAATTCGATACGCGGCTTGATCGCCGAACTCAGGGTGACGCTGATGGCCGTACCCAGGCGAAAGCCCGGTGGCGTTTCGGCCAGGGTCAGGCGGGCGCGACGGGTGCGTGTGGCGCTTTGAGCCTTGGGTTCGATTTCGCGGATGATGGCGGTGGTGTTGATGCTCGGGTCCAACTGCGCAGCGACCAGGAACACCACATCGCTGGGCAGTTGATCGACCAGGGTATCGGGCAGGTCGATCACCGCTTCCTTGATGTCTGGTTGCGCCAGGGTCACCACTTGCTGACCGGCCGACACCACTTGCCCGGCCTCGGCACTCCACTGGGTGACCACGGCTTTATGGTCGGCGCGCAGTTCGGTGTAGCCCAGTTGGTCCTTGCTCTGGTTGACGGCCGCCCGGGCCTGATCGAGTGAAGCCTGGGTGGTTTTCAGGTCGGTATTGGCCTCGTCGAGTTGCGCTTGCGCGCCAACCCCACGGTCAAACAAGGCTTGCTGGCGCTGGGCCGTGGCCTTGGCGTTGATCAGTTGCGCCTGGATTTTCGACAGATCGCCCTGGGCCGAGCGCAATTGGTTCTGCTGGTCGGAAGGATCGAGGGTGGCAAGCAGCGTACCCTTCTCCACCTCGGTGCCGACATCAACGTTACGGCTGGCGATTCGCCCACCCACACGGAAACCGGTATCGGTTTCATAGCGCGCCTGGATGCTGCCGGCGAAGCGGCCCAGGTCCTCTTCATTCAAGGTCTGGACCTTGATCGACAGCACCGGCCGTACCGGCGCCGGCGGCGGTTCGCTTTTGGAACAGGCGCTCAGCACCAGCCCGATGGACAACGCCCATAAAGGCTTCATGGCTTGGCTCCCCACGTCAGATCCTTGTAAGTGTTTTCGGCAATTTCGACTTCCATGTCCGGGTGCAAGAGTTGTCCGCCCGCGATGATGACTTTGTCGCCGTCCTTCAACCCGTCGCTGATGATGATCTTGCCAGTCAGGTAGCGGCTGACGGTGACCGAATGCAATTGGGCCTTGCCCTTGTCGTCGACAATCCAGACAGCAGGCTCACTGATGTTTTTGGTCAGTGCCGACCACGGCAACTCGATGACCGACTTGCCCGATCCCCTGGCCGTGGCACTCACCACCGAGCCCAACTGCATGCCGTCGGGCAGTTTGTCGAGACCGACCTTGACCTGCACGGTGCCGGATTGCGCCGACACCGAGGGGGTGACTTCGCGCACGGTGCCGGTGGTCTTGATCGCCGGGTTGTCGAGCAGGCTGAGGACGATGGTTTGATCTTTCGGCTTCTCGGCCAGCAGTGATTCATAGACGTTGAACACCGCATCCCGGTCGCCGTCACGGGCCAGGCTGAAGACCGGCATGGTTGCCTGCACCACCTGGCCAACCTCTGCCTGGCGCTCGGTAATGATCCCCGGCGCATCGGCGATCAGTGCCGTATAGCTCAGTTGATCCTTGGCATTGGCCAACTGCGCCTTGGCGGCGCTCAAGGCACTCTGACTACTGTGCAAGGCTGCCTGGGCCGAGTCGTATTCGCTCTGGCTGGTGTAACCCTTGGGCAGCAGTTTTTGCTGGCGCACGAACGCCGCCGCACTCTGGGTCACCCGCGCCTGTTCGGCGACGACTTGCGCCTGGGCCGAATCGACACTGGTCTGTAGATCCTTCGGGTCGAGCCGGGCCAGCACTTGTTTGGCTGTCACTCGATCACCGACGTCAACCGAGCGCTGGATGATCTTGCCCCCTACACGAAAAGACAGCTCCGTCTGTATCCGTGCCTGGATATCACCGGTGAGGGTAATCGAGGCCGCGTAATCCGCCGGCTTGACGACTTGCACGAACACCCGTGGCAGGTATTCCTGCACGGGCTTTTTTTCGTCGCAAGCCGTCAGCAGGGTGACGACACTCAAGGCCATTACTACTTTCAATCCGGGAACCACCATGCAAACTCCTTGGCCTTTTTCACGTACAACACGACAGAGAGCTTAGAACAGGATGGGAACCTTGCACGAGCGTCTTATGAAGAAAAAGTTCACACTTTTTTAGCCCTGAAACACTTGCCATAGACGCCTGTGCATGCCTGACAATGAGCCCCGGTCGATCCCGCCTCAGGAACCCACATGCTCAAGACTCTCGCCGTGGCCAATTACCGCTCGATCAACAAACTGGTGATCCCGCTGGGCCGGCTGACTCTGATCACCGGCCCCAACGGCAGCGGCAAATCCAACCTGTACCGCGCGCTGCGCCTGCTGGCGGAAACCGCCCACGGCGGCGTGGTCAATGCCCTGGCCCGTGAAGGAGGCCTGGATTCGACATTTTGGGCCGGGCCGGAAAACATCTCCCGGCGCATGCGCACTGGCGAAGTCGCTATCGAGCCCACCGTGCGTCAGGGCGTCAAACGCCTTCGACTGGGGTTTGCGGGAGAGGACTTCGGCTACTCGATCAGCCTCGGCCTGCCCGATTCCAATGGCCATTTCATGCTCCCCGGGCGCAACTCGCCAATACCGTCTTATTTCAGCCTCGACCCGCAGATCAAACGCGAATGCCTGTGGGCCGGGGCGTTCTATCGCCCGGCCAGTCTGCTGGTCGATCGTGACGGCCCGATGATCCGCGCCCGCGCCGATCGCAAGTGGGATGTATTGGCGCAGCACACACCGACTTTCGACAGCCTGTTCGATCAGGTCGGCAGCCTGCGCGGATCACCGGAAGTGCTGGAAATGCGCGAGTTCATCCGCCGCTGGCGCTTCTACGATCACTTTCGCAGCGATGCCGACGCCCCGGCACGACAACCTCAACTGGGCACCCGCACGCCGGTGCTGCACCACGACGGACGCGACCTGGCGGCGGCCTTGCAGACGATCATCGAAATCGGTGATCCCGAGGCTTTACGGTCGGCGATCAGCGACGCCTTCCCCGGCGCCAGACTGAACATCGAACCACTGCCTGGCGGGCGCTTCGCCATCGAGTTCTTTCAGGAAGGTTTGTTGCGGCCGCTGTCGGCCGCCGAGCTGTCGGACGGAACGTTGCGTTACCTGCTGCTGGTCGCGGCGCTGCTGACGCCACGACCGCCGACGTTGATGGTGCTGAACGAACCGGAAACCAGCCTGCACCCGGACCTGCTGCCCGCGCTGGCACGCTTGATCATCCGCGCCTCCGAGCAGTGCCAGGTGTGGGTGGTGTCCCATGCCCGGCGCTTGATTTCAGCCTTGCAGGAAGACCCGGAGTGCAATTGCATCGTGCTGGAGAAGAATCTCGGGCAGACCGGGATTGTCGGGCAACGGATGCTGGATGAGCCGGCATGGTACTGGCCGGAGTGAGTGTGAATGTCAGACGCTGAGTTAGCGGCTATAGCGACGACGGATCCGATTGGCACTCATCGACATTTCAGATGATCTGTTGGGAGGGTCGAAGCTGAAAGAGCTATCAACAAAGGTCCCTGGCGTCGCGGGCGGAGCGGAAGGTCGAAGTGAGCCTGAGGAAGCAGGGGGGGATACAGGGGGAGCTGAAGGCGTGAACGGGCCCATATCAATGATAGTGTCTACACGCGATGCTGCCCTTTGAGGTAAGACGGAAGGCATACCGCCAGCCAGATTTCTCAACGCTGGAAGTACCGCTACATCACGTGCCGCCCACCAGGATCCCAATCGTCCAATCGCCGAGGTGCTCATCAACCCCAGAGAGGTATTGGCCAGAGGCGCAAGCAAAGTAGAGGTTGGGTTGATGGCAGCAGTAATCGTACTCCCCAGACCGACCGTAGCCCCAGCCACACCCGACACGCCGGCGACTACGGATGACACAGCACCCGCCGTATGTCGTAGGGGCAAGCGGAAAAAGGCTCCATTCGCCAGCGCGTCCACCCCGACCTGAAAGGGAATGCTTGGTCTCAGCGTGATGATCGAATTAAACAGCGTGCCGATACTGGTCAGTATTCTGGCAATGACTTCAAACCGCCCAGTCGGATCACTGAAATTCACCGGATCGCCTAAACAATACGCATACGGATTCAACCCACCCCGCCCAAACGGACTCAGGCCATCCGGGCTGTTGAAGCGCATCAGCACCGGGTTGAACGCCCGATGCCCGTTGCCCAGCAGATAATGACCGGTGGCCGGATCGAGCGCTTCGCCGGTGAATCCGAGCAAACTGCCGGGACCACTTTCGAGCCGCCGATGACCGTAGGGCGCGTAGACCTGGCGCACAACTCCGTCAGGTCCGGCCAACTGCAATACCGAACGTTGCTGATCGGTGACCAGCAACTGGCTGTTGCGCTCGACGCCGTCAAACGATTGCACTGCCAGCAGCTGCCTGTCGTGTTGAAGCACACAGTGCCCACCCTGACCTTTCAGTTGCGTCACCAGATGTTCGCCGCAGTAGAAACGGGTCAGTTTTTCCAGCTCCGACGACTCCAGTTCGACCAACCGGTCCAGGGCATCATAGCGGTAGCGATTGAGGGGGTGAGTCAATGCGCTCATGAGGGTCAACTCCCGGCGAGGGAAGCAGTTTGCACCCGTTTGAATACGCCGGCACCTAGCAGAACTGTTAGTGCAGGGAGAAAACTGACGCCCGGGTTTGCCCAGACAAGAGAGGACAGCTACTTTCCCTTACACCGTAGGAAGGATCTTTTTTTCGAAACGCTGCTCCAAGGACGAACCACTTTTGGCCAGACTCCCGGCCAAAACCTCACAAGGACGAGAACATGGCAGACGTACAACCGCCGCAACGGCTGGATCCGCAGGACATTGTGAAACTCTTGATGGCGTTGCGCAGGGCCTTGAAGACCAAGCCGGCTTGAAGGTTACAGCAGCCCCCGGAGTTGTTTTTTGTGGCGAGGGAGCTTGCTCCCGCTGGGTTGCGGAGCATAAAACCAGCACACATAAAAAACGCCGACGCTAAATCAGCCGTCGGCGTTTGAAACCTTAAAGGGGTTTGCTTCGCGAATCAGAACGCCGGCAATACCGCGCCGCTGTATTTCTTCTCGATGAATGCTTTTACTTCCGGGCTGGTCAGGGCCTTGGCCAGTTTCTGGATGGCGACGCTGTCCTTGTTGTCCGGACGGGCCACCAGGTAGTTCACGTAAGGCGAATCGGCACCTTCAATGATCAGCGCGTCTTTCGCCGGATTCAGGCCCGCTTCCAGTGCGTAGTTGGTGTTGATCATGTCCAGGTCGACCTGATCCAGCACACGCGGCAACATGGCCGATTCGAGCTCCTTGAACTTGAAGTTGTGCGGGTTCTTGGCAATGTCTTTCGGGGTCGACACGGCGTTTTTCGGGTCTTTCAACTCTATCAGGCCAGCCTTCTGCAGCAGGATCAGGGCACGGCCGCTGTTGCTGCCTTCGTTCGGGATGGCAATGGTAGCGCCGTCTTTCAGTTCAGCCAGGGTTTTGATTTTCTTCGAGTAGCCGCCGAAGGGTTCAACGTGAACACCGATCACGGTTTCCAGGTGAGTGCCTTTGCCTTCGTTGAAGCTCTTCAGGTACGGGAGAGTCTGGAAGTAGTTAGCGTCCAGACGCTTCTGGTCGACCTGCACGTTCGGCTGAACGTAGTCGGTGAAAACCTTGATTTCCAGGTCCACGCCTTCTTTGGCCAGCGTTGGCTTGATCAGCTCAAGGATCTCGGCGTGTGGCACCGGAGTCGCGGCAACCACCAGCTTCTCGCCAGCCTGGGCCAGACCCGTGGTCAGGGCAGCCGCCAGTGCGGTGAACAACAGAACCTTTTTCATGCAGTGTCCTTATCGAAAATCACAGTCGCTTGTGGCGACGGCTTGAATATGAGAGTGCCAGTGAAGTGCTATCGCTGGCGTGAAGCGGACAATACCGGGATTTTTTATTCCCGAACAATAACGTTTATTCAGCTTCATATTCCATTTTGTTCATACAGCGCGTCAAAGCGTCTGCGTCAGGCTTTCCAGCAAGCGCTTGAGTGCCGAACGCTCGCCGGCAGTGCCGTTTTTGCTTGTATAAACAATGTGTTGCTCGATTTTTTCCAGCGAAATCGAGGGCTCCGACAGGTTCAAATGCTCCGGCAAAATCTCGTCGCCCGTACTCACCAGCAGTGCAAAGTGAATGATGTTTTCCAGCTCCCGGGTATTGCCCGGCCAACTGTGGCGTTCCAGCACAAGCTGCGCCGCTTCGCTGATCAGCGGCACTGGCAAGTCGAGACGCTGGCTGTAGATCCCAAGGAAGTATTCGGCCAGCGACAGGATGTCACCCGTGCGCTCGCGCAGCGCCGGCAGTTCGAGCTGGCCTTCGCTGAGGTAGTGATAGAGCCGTTCATGGAATTTTCCGGCGGCAACCGCCTGGGCCAGATCGATGCTGGTGGCCGCCACCAGTCGCACGTCCACCGGGCTCGGTTGCTGGGCACCGACGCGGGTGACTTCGTGGTTTTCCAGCGCGGCGAGCAATTTGATCTGGATCGGCAACGGCAAATCGCCGATTTCGTCCAGGTACAGCGTGCCGCCGTTGGCCGAACCGAACCACCCGGCGCGGCTGCTCGCCGAGCCGCTGTAGCTGCCCGCCGCATAGCCAAACAACTCGGCGTCGGCGTAGGTCGGGCTGATGGCCCCGCAGTTGACCGAGACGAACAACCCGCCGCGATCACTGGCGCGGTGGATATGGCGGGCCAGCAACTCCTTGCCGGTGCCGGTTTCGCCACGGATAAGCACTGACACTGAACGCGTGGCCAGTTGCTCAAGGTCTTCACGTAATTGCCGTGACCGTGGATCGACAAACACCAGCGCCTTGGCACGGATGCTCAGGGGACTTTTTTCAGCATCGGGAAAGGTCAGCAGTGGCTGGCCGAAGGTTTCGAAGCTCATGGCAGACTCCCGCCCAAAACCGCCGGGAGACGGGGGCGTTAAATAAGGAAAGTGTTCAAGCGCGGCGCAGGGCGTGGTGTTCCATGCGGTTTTGCAGTCGATAGAGGTAGGCAAAACCCTGCTCCCAACGCTGGTGACCGGACTTCACGTTGATATGCCCCGCCCCCGCCAGAATCCCCGCCTCGGCGCCCCAGTTACGCGCCAGCTCCAGGGCTCGTGGTGCACTGACGGCGCTGTCGTTGTCGGAGCTGACAACCTGGCTGGGGAACGGCAGCAGATCCGTCGGGATCGGCGCGAAATTGCGCAAGGCCGGCGCGCAGGCCGGGCGTTCGACATCGGCCGGCGCGACGAGCAAGGCGCCGCGCACTTGACGCAAAAACTGCACGGGGGCACTCGCGGCCCAATGGGCGACGGTGATGCAGCCCAGGCTGTGGGCAATGAGAATCACCGGCGTGCTGTCGGCGGCAATCGCCTCGGCCAGCGCCGCGACCCAGTCTTCACGGCGCGGCGTCAGCCAGTCGGCCTGTTCCACCCGTGCGCTGTTCGGCAGGCTGTTCTGCCAGTGGCTTTGCCAATGATCTTCTGGCGATCCTTGCCAGCCCGGCACAATCAGGTAGCGAATTGATTCGTTGCGCATGGGGGAGCTCTCCTGCTGCGTGTCTGTTCCCGGTCGAGTATAGGGAGAGGATTTATATTCGTTAAGGAATAAGAAGCTATTTATTAAGATCTAAAATGAATATTAATTTTCATCTTGCACTACCCCTGTGGCGAGGGAGCTTGCTCCCGTTCGGGTGCGCAGCAGCCGCAAATCAGCGAATGCGATTTACCTGGAAAACCTCGATACAAGACTTTGGGGTCGCTTCGCAACCCAACGGGAGCAAGCTCCCTCGCCACAAAAGCACTGTCGCGACATAAAAAAAGGGCCGCACCCTGCCAAGGAGACGGCCCCGGAAAACGAAAATCTGTTAACGCGCAGTAATCACCGACAACTTGGTAATCCCAGCCCGTTCAATCGACGCCATGGCCCGCGCCACCTCGCCGTAATTCACCCCATCGTCCGCCTGCAACTGCACGCGCACCTCGGGGTCCTTGGCCTTCGCCGACTTGAGGTTGAACTCCAGCAAGTCCGGTTGTATCTCGTCCTTGTTGATAAACAGTTTGCCGGCACCGTCGATGCTCACCACCAAGGGGTCTTTCTGCTCCACCGGCGCCACCGCTTCGGTCTTGGGCAGGTTGATCGGTATCGCGTTGGTCAGCAGCGGCGCGGTGACGATGAACACCACCAGCAACACCAGCATCACATCCACCAACGGTGTCACGTTGATCTCGCTGAGCACCTCGTCAGTGTCTTGCGTGGAGAAGGCCATATCAGGACGCCTCCTTCACTTTCTGCGCATTGCCCTGGGCTACTGCCTTGTGCGCCGTCGGGTGGATCAGCACACGGAACGAACTCTTCTGCGCCAGGCTGTAGAAGTCGTGGGCGAAGTCATCCAGGTCCGCCGCCGTCAGTTTCAAACGACGCAAAAAATAGTTGTAAACCAGCACCGCCGGCACCGCGACGGCGATCCCGACGCCGGTGGCGACCAGTGCCGCGCCAATCGGTCCGGCGACCGTTTCAAGACTTGCCGAGCCCGCCGCGCTGATGCCTTTCAACGCTTCCATGATTCCCCACACCGTGCCGAACAAACCAATGAACGGCGAGGTGCTGCCAATGCTCGCGACCACCGCCAACCCGGTTTCCAGCGACCGACGCTCACGCACGATCTGCTGACGCAAGGCACGCTCCAGACGATCCTGATGATTGATCGCCTGACTCAAGTCCGCCGCCTGCGGCGTCTCGCCCACCTGGATGGCCGCATAACCGGCCTGTGCAACCCGGGCTGCCGCCCCTGGCCTGGTTTCGCTCAGCTCCGCCGCCGAGTCGAGGCTCGAAGCCGCCCAGAACTGTTGATGAAACTTTCGATCCTGTGACTTGAGTCGAGCGAACTGCACGCCCTTGAGCAATGCCAGACCCCATGTCGCGACGGAAAAAACCACCAGCAGCCAGATCACCGCGCTTTCGATGGATTCAAGTGGAGATGCCAGTAACGTCATGGTGTATTCCTCGTGTAAACGTTTCGCGCGAATTTGGTTTCGGTTTAATGAATCTTGAAATCGATAGGCACGCTGACCCAGCCGTCCCGGGCGACATCACCTTGCTTGGCCGGCACGAAACTCCAGCGTTTCACCGCGTTCAGCGCCGCTTCGTCGAGTGCATCGCGACCGCTGCTTTTCTGCAGCTGGATCTCGCCGGGCTTGCCGCTGGCCAGCACATGCACGCGCAACAACACCGTGCCTTCCCAGCCTTTACGCTGGGCCAGCGACGGGTATTCCGGCGCCGGGTTTTTCAAGTAACCGGCGGTGGCCGAGGCCGGTGTCACAGGTGCGGGCGCTGGAGGTGCAGGGGGCGCCGGGGCCGCGACAGGCGCTACCGGTTGTGGCGGCACAGGTGGTTGTTCAACGGCTTTTGGCGCCGGTTTCACTAACGGTTTGGCCACCGGTTTGGGCTTGGGAACCGGCTTCGGTGGAGGTGGTTTCACCGCCAGTTCGTCTTCCACGGGAGGAGGCGGCTCCACCACAGGCTGGACAGGTTGCGGTGGCGGCGGCTCGACCACCGGTGGCGCCGGACGCGAGAACTCGATGGTCATCGGCGGAATCTCCGGTGGCACGATGGGCAGCACGGTGGTCGGTTGCTGATTGACCCAATAGATCACCGCGCCATGCACCAGCAACGCCAGCACGCCCAGCACGATCGCTTCTCGTCGGCGAAGGACGTCCTTGGGCGCACGCTGCAAACGCAACTGGCCCAAGGGCACCCGGTGCGGTCGGCCGAGGTCGACCAACTCACCACCGGGTGCCTGGCGCCACAGCACTTCATGCGCGCTGGCGGCGGTCTGGACATTGCCCATTGTTTAACTCCCTGCGGTCTCTTTGCGGACTACCGGAACGTCGTACTGAACATCCCCCGACGACGTCCCGGTAGAGCAATCATTGGCTTGAACGCTTAGTTCTGAAAGTAATGTTTAAACTTATGTTTAGACCTTAAGCGAATATATAAACCATCAATCCACCGCCAGAGCCCGCCGTTCAAGGGCTCCGGCGTAGCGGGGAAAAACCGATGCCTTGCCCGCATTGAAAGTATTCATCCAAGGCATGGTTTTTCGCCGTCAGAAGTCATATCGGCCGGTCACGCCCAGCGTCCGCGGGGTCCCGAGCAGGCCTTCATAACCGCCATTGGCGGCCGTCCACAACGTCGTGTAATAGGTTTTGTCGAAGGCGTTTTTCAGCCACAGCGAAACGTCCCATTGCCCCTGGTTGAAGTCGCCGCGAAGGCCGGTGGACAGGTTGACCACCGCATAACTCGGGATCTGTCCGAAGTCGGAATCTTCCACCGTGCCCACCGCTTTGGAGCGGAACGCATAGCTGGCGGTGACGTACTCTTCGAAGCCGTTGCTCAGGTTCCATTTGTATTCGCCGTTGGCGTTGCCGATCCATTTCGAAGCACCCACCACTTGATGGCCGCTGAGGTCGCAGGACGCTGGAGCGCCCGGCGCCAGGCTGACTTCCGGTGGGCACGGCGCATCCTTGTAGGAGAGGTAGCTGACGTCGTTGTACGAGCCGTTGATGTTCAGCGTCAGGCCACGCAGCGGGATCAGGGTGCTTTCGAACTCCACGCCACGGGAGCGCACGGAACCGGCGTTGGTCAGGTATTGCACGCGATTGACGTCGTCGTAGGCGTTGGTCTGGTAGCCATTGACCTGGGTCCAGAACAGGTTGGCGTTGAGTTGCAGGCGACGGTCCCACAGGGTGCTCTTGAAACCGAGCTCGGCATTGTTGGCGCGCTCGGTGCCGATCAGCAGCGAGTCGGCGCCGGCAACCGGTGCCGTGCCCACCGCCAGGTTGACCCCGCCGGATTTTTCGCCATGGGACAAGGTGGCGTAAGTGAGCAGGTCGTCGGTGAGGCGGTAACTGAGGTTCAACAAACCCGAGGGGCTGGAGCTGTACTGATTCAGATCGCCGGAATCGTATGCGCCGGCACGACCACGCCTCGCCGCGGCCGCCGCACCGGTTACCGCAACGCCACCGACCGGTGCATCGCGCGTGACATTGGCGTTTTTCTCTTCATAGGTGCCACGCAGCCCGGCGGTGAAGTCCAGGCGTTCGGTCAGGTGCCAGGTGCCCTGGGCGAACAGCGCAAAGCTGTTGGTTTCGATATGCCCGTTGCCGACGCTGTCGACATTGTTCAACGCACCGTTTGGCGTACCGCTCCAGATGTCCGCTTGCGGGCCGTAATAGGTGAAGGATTTGTTGTCCAGGTCGGAACCGAAGTAGTAGGCGCCGAGCACGTAATCGAAGAATCCACCGGTAGGCGACGCCAGGCGGAACTCCTGTGAGTACTGCTTATCCTCCACCGAAACACCAGCGTTGTAGAAGGCGGTTACGTTCAGGCCGTCATCGTTGCGCGGGGTGAAATTCCACCAGCGATAGGAGCTGATAGAGGTCAGGGTGAAGTCGCTTGGCAATGTCCAGTTGGCCTCGACCGAGGTACCGCCCTGATGCACAGTGACGTGTTGTTCGTTGTTCAGGTTGACCTTGCGGTGCGTGCCGTCAACCAGTGTCGCGCCCGCCGCGTTGGCCCGGGTCTGATACAGGTTGGTGCCATTGATGGTCGGGCCGGTGCTGTACAGCACACGTGTGCCGGCGCTGGAATCTTCCTCGTTGTAGTCGCCGATCCAGCGCAGGTTGAATGACTCGTTGGGCTTGAACAGCAACTGCCCACGGAAGCCTTCGCGGGAGCCACCGTTTAAATCGTGGCCGTCGAATTCGTTCTTGATGTCGCCATCGCTGCGGGTGCGATACGCGGAAAAACGTCCGGCCAGTTCGTCATTCAACGGGCCGGAAATCGTACCTTTGGTCTGGAAGTATCCGTCCTCGCCCACCGAAGATTCGATGCTGCGTTCAGGGGTGAAGGTCGGCGCGCGGGTGCTGATGTTGATCACCCCGGCGGTGGTGTTCTTGCCGAACAAGGTGCCCTGCGGACCGCGCAGCACTTCGAGCTGCTCGATGTCCATCAGGTCGAATACGGCCATACCGGGACGGCCCAGGTAAACGTTGTCGATGTACAGGCCGACACTGCCTTCCAGGCCATCGCTGGCCGGATTATTGCCCAGGCCTCGGATCGACACGCTGGACTGGCGCGCATGCATGTAGGCGACGTTGACGCTAGGCACCAGCTGCTGCAGATCCTGGATGCGATAGACCCGTTGGGTTTCCAGGGTCTGGCCGCTGACCACGCTCATTGGCGTTGGTACATCCTGCGAGCTTTCTTCGCGGCGGCGAGTGGTGACCGTCACGGTTTCCAGTTGCGCGCTGTCGGCCGTGGCGGTTTTAACGGGGGTGGTTTCCGGGGTAGCGCTTTCGGCCGCATAGCCCTGGGTCCAACTGGCGCTGCCGGCCAGCAATAGCGCGAGGGGCAGGCGTTTGAGCCGTTGGGGTGAAGAGGTTGAAGCGACGTGCAACGGACTCATAAGGCAGGGTTCCCGATCAAAGTAAATTCTTTGTTGCTTGCCAGACCGCCATCGCGAGCAAGCTCGCTCCCACAGGGGATCTCCAGTGTTCACACGGTCAGTGTGGGAGCGAGCCCGCTGGCGATAGCGTCAGCTCAGACGCCGTCGATATCCGGCCCTTTCACCGTCTGGCTGACCTGCCCGTTCACACCCACCGCCACCTCGCCCTTGAGCGTCACCCGGCGCACGATGCGGTCCTGGGTCCCGTAGTCATCCACTGCGTAATGCTGGGTGGAGCGGTTGTCCCAGATCGCCACATCACCGGCCTTCCAGCGCCAGCGCACGATGTTTTCCTGGCGGATCACATGGCTTTGCAGCAAGCCGAACAGGTGCGCCGAATCGGCCTGGGAATAGCCCTTGATGCGCTTGACGAAATGCCCCAGCAACAGGCTCTTCTCACCGCTGATCGGGTGTACGCGGACCACCGGGTGTTCGGTCTCGTAGACGGTCGAGGTGAAAATCTTGCGATAGCGCTCCAGCTTCTCGGCCGAGACATCGGGCCGGCTGCCGGCGTAGTCGTATTCATTGCTGTGCACGGCGACCAGCTTGTCGGCCAGTTCACGCAGTTCCACCGACAACCCGTCATAGGCAGTGGCGGTGTTGGCCCACAGGGTGTCGCCGCCGAAAGCCGGGGCCACCACCGAGCGCAGGATCGAAGCTTTGGGGTAGGCCTCGACAAAGGTCACGTCGGTGTGCCACGAGCTGGCTCGCTGGCCTTCGGCACCGTCCAGTTCCAGCAGAAAACGCGTGCCTTCGCGCACCGGTACGGTGGGGTGCGCCACCGGCTCGCCGAGCAGGTGGGCGAACGCCTCCTGGCGTTGATCGTCGAGCTGGGTCTGCTCGCGGAAGAAGATCACTTTGTATTGCAGCAGTGCCTGTTGAATGGCTTCAACAGTGACGGCATCCAGCTCGCCCGAAAGCTGTACTCCACGGATTTCGGCACCGATGCGACCGGCCACCGGATGGATTTCAAGCGCGTGAACAGCAGGTTGTACTGCGAAAGCGGCATTGCTCATAGGTAAACCCTCATCGGACTGCTTGCGGTTGAACCGGCCGCGAAACACTGCTCTATCTATATTCTGTTTAGATCTAATAGATATCTACATGCTTCGTTGACGGAATAAGAGGTTGCATTTAAAACCTCAGTCAACCCTCGTCGCAAATGCCTTCGAACTATTTTTAGGATGCCGGAAAAGCATATGGATCTTCGCCAGTTGCGTTACTTCATCGCCCTCGACGAACACCGCAGTTTCGTGCGCGCGGCCGAGGCCATGGGCATTACCCAGCCTGCCTTCAGCCGCAGCATCCAGGGGCTCGAACATGAGTTCGGCTGTGTTCTGGTGGACCGTGGCAACAAGGATTTGCGCCCCACCCCCGAAGGCCTGGTGGTGCTGCAACATGCCCGCAGCCTGGTGCAGGGAGCGGCCCTCTTGAACGCTGAAGTGACGCAGATGACCAAGCTCGATGCCGGTGAACTGCGCTTCGGTTGTGGCCCGGCACCGGCGGTGAAACTGGTGCCGGATGCGGTGGCGCAATTCATCAACGCGCATCCGAAAGTGCGCACCTGCTTTGAGGTGGATAACTGGGAAAAACTCAGCCGTGCGCTGAGCCGTGAGGAGATCGAATTCTTCATCGCCGACATCCGCCATTTCGAGTCCGATCCGAATTTCCAGACCCATGCCCTGACGCCCAAGCGCGGTGTGTTTTTCTGCCGACCGGGGCATCCACTGCTGGCCAAGGAAAGCCTGTCGACCAATGACATGTTCGATTACCCGCTGGCGACCACGATGATCCCGCCAGGCATTCGAAAACTGCTGGCGAACCTCAGTGGGCGAGTGGATTTTTCACCGAGCATCGAGACCGAACATTTCCCGGCGCTGGTGAAAGTGGTGCTGCAATCGAATGCGATTGGCGTGGGGACTGAAGAAGCGTTTGTTGAAGACATCGCCCAGGGTTCACTGGTGCTGCTGCACTGGCGCAACCTGCCGCAGAACATCGAGAGCATGAATGCGCGCTGCGGGATCGTCAGTCGCACAGGGTTCAGGTTGTCGCCAGCGGCGCGGGCGATGATCGAGACGTTGGTGGCGGTGGACAGGCAGCAGACGGCCGTTGCTGTTTGAAGATCAAGAGATCGCAGCCTTCGGCAGCTCCTACACTGATCAATGTAGGAGCTGCCGAAGGCTGCGATCTTTTGAGATTTAAAGCCTGGCCGCAGCCAACTCCGGCGCCACCCAATCACTCACCTTGAATGGCTTGCGAATCAGCTTCTGCTGCGAAGCCAGATCCACGGCATCCTGCAATTTGCCAAGGAACACCGGATCGAGCGTCGACGGGAACACCTCGCTCAGTTTCTGATCCTTCAAATCCTGAGAAAGAATTACCGGTGGATAACTCGCCAGCCCGGACACCAGTTGAATGTAGGCGTCCTTGTTGCTGTCCTGGGTCAGCCACTCTACGGCCTGCTGTTGGGCCTTGAGCAGTTTCGCCACCGCCTCCGGATGCGCATCGACAAACTTTCCGGTCCCTATCAATACCGCCTGCACACTGCCGGCACCGCCCAGATCCTTGGTATTGAGCGGCAACTCGGCCAGCCCCTTGGCTTGCAGCGCCGTCAGCCCGGAACCGCCCCACGAGGCATCGATCTGCTTCGCCGCCAGCGCCGCGACTGCCGCGTTGAAGTCGAGGTTGATGACTTTCACGTCCTTCTCGCTCAACCCCTGGCTGGCCAGCGCCGCATCGAAGGACAACTGGCTGGCGGTGCCACGGAAGATGGCCACCCGTTTGCCCTTGAGGTCGTGCAGGGTCTTGATCCCCGACCCCGGCACCACGCCCAGGTAATGCTTCACCCCGCGCGCCGAGGCACTGAGCAGTCGCGTATCCAGGCCATTGGACTTGCCGATGATGGCCGCCAGATCGCCGAGGTAGGCCAGGTCCACCTGACCGTTGGCGAACGCTTCGTTGATCACCGGGCCTGCGCCCTTGAAGAAGCTCCACTGAATCTTGATGCCTTGATCGGCGAAAGCCTTTTCGAAGATCTGTTGCTCACGCAGCACATCCACGACCCCGCCACCACTGTGCTGGGTCCCGGCACTCAGGTCCGGCACGGCGATGCGGATTTCCTTGAGCTCATCGGCGTTGGCCGTAAAAGCCAGCAGCCCCGCCAGGGCCGGTGCGGCGAACAGACTGATGACACGTTTGAAGGGAAGGTTCATGGGTGCGGCTCCTTGGGGCAACGGGCGTTGAGGAGCCGAAAGTAGGCCGAAGTGGAACCAACACTTAAATACTATAAATTCACATTTTTAGACCATTTAGATCTAAATCAACGCATCCGGGGCTCTTGGACAGGTATGCAGTAACGGCATCGAAAATATTCTTCGAATGCATTGGATGCAGCTGAACTGGAGGCCTTAAATGGCTTTGCTTATTTCTCAATAGCATTGATTTTGTTTTTTATAGATCGTTTTTGCATACGCCGACAACGGAGGTCATCCATGGCCCGTGTTTCTCTTCTCAGCCTGCCGCTGGCCGCGCCACCAGTGGAAAACCAGCGCCTCTGGCCCAGTCTGAATCGTCGCCTGTTGCCTTGGTTGCTGCCGATCACCCTGTTCACGCTCTGGTGGCTCGCCAGCCGCAATCACTGGATGAGCGAGCAGATCCTGCCGGCGCCGAGCCTGGTCTGGAATAGCGCGGTGGAACTGTCCCAAGGCGAGTTGTGGAGCCATTTGTGGATCAGCCTGCAACGCTTGTTCTGGGGACTGCTGGCCGGGATCAGCGCCGGTGCTGTTTTGGGTGCGGCACTGGGTTTCAGTCGTCGACTGGAGCGCCTGGTATTTCCAACCTTCGCCGGGTTGGCCCAAGTCCCGACCTTGGCCTGGATTCCGTTGTTCATGGTGTTTTTCGGCATAGGGGAAGTGCTGAAGCTGGTGGTGCTGATCAAGGCCATTGTGGTGCCGGTAACCCTGCATACGCTGGTCGGTGTACGCGATGCACAACCCAAGCTGCGCGAAGCCGCCGCCGTGTTGCGCCTGCCCAGGCACCTGTTGATCCGCCGCCTGGTGCTGCCTGCCGCGCTGCCGGCCTTCATGGCCGGTGTGCGCCTCGCGCTGGCCGCCGGCTGGACTTCACTGCTCGCTGTCGAACTGCTCGCTTCCAGTGAAGGCATCGGCTACCTGATGGTCTGGGCGCGGCAGCTGTTCATGCTCGACATCGTATTCGTGTGCATCGTGGTGATCGGCCTGATCGGCGTGGCGATGGATCGCGGCATCGGTCTGCTGGACAGGAAACTGGTGCACTGGCCGCACCCGGCCACCGCCGAAATCCGTCGCGGGCCGCGTTATCAAGGCTGGCAGCGATTGCAGCCGTGGCTGCTGCCACTGGCGCTTCTGGCATTGTGGCAACTGACCTCGGATCAGCAATGGATTGACGCGAACATTCTGGTCACCCCGCTGGCCGTCCTGCAGACCACAAAGGACGGTTTGCTCGACGGCACACTGCTTGGCGGCATGGCCCTGAGCCTGGGCCGAACACTTGGCGGATTGCTGCTCGGTGGCGGGCTCGGTTTTGCCTTGGGGCTGTTGCTCGGGTTGTCGCGCACCAGTGACCGGTTGCTCGGCCCCACCCTCGCCGCCATCCGCCAGATCGCCATTTTCGCCTGGGTGCCGCTGCTCACCGCGTGGTTCGGTCTGGGGGAATTGGCCAAGTGGGTGTTCGTTGCCCTCGCCGCCTTTTTCCCGCTGTTCATCGCCACCCAACGCAGCGTCGCCAACCTCTCACCACAACTCAACGAAGCCGCGCAGGTGTTGCGCCTGAACCTGCGTCAGCGCCTCGGTCGACTGGTGCTACCGGGTGCAGCCCCGGGGATTTTTGCAGGGCTAAGGCTGAGCCTGATCTACGCCTGGCTCGGCACCATCGGCGCCGAGTACTTCATGCCGTCCAACGGCGGCATCGGCAGCCAGATGATCGGCGCCCAGCAACTGTTGCGCATGGACCTGATCATGGCCGGCATGCTGCTGGTGGGCCTGACCGGTGCCCTGCTCAACCTCATTGGCCAACGCCTGGAAATCCGCGCCACTCGCTGGAGACACGCATGAACGCACCGATTGTCAGCTTCAATCACGTAGGTAAAACCTTCGACGTCGACGGCTTCACACTTGAGGCCATTCGCGAATTCAACCTGGACATCGCCGAGGGCGAGTTCGTCGCCATCGTCGGCTCCAGCGGTTGCGGCAAATCCACTTTGCTGCGTTTGCTGGTGGGCCTCGATACGCAGTTTCGCGGGCAGATCAGCGTCGACGGAAAAGCCGTCACCGGCATCGGCGGCGAGCGTGGCATCGTCTTCCAGGAACACCGCTTGTTCCCGTGGCTGAGCGTGGCCGACAACATCGGCCTGGGCCTGATCAACGAGCCCTTGAGCGCTGCGCAAAAGCACAAGCGCATCCATGACTTCATCGAACTGGTGGGCCTGGGCGACTTCGCCCGCGCCTATCCGCACCAACTCTCCGGCGGCATGGCGCAGCGCGTGGCCATCGCTCGTGGCCTGGTGGCCAGCCCACGGATTCTGCTGCTGGACGAACCTTTCGGCGCCCTCGATGCGCTGACTCGCCAGCAGATGCAGGACGAACTGCTGGCGATCCGCGCCCGGGCAAAAATCACCACAGTGCTGGTCACCCACGATGTCGAGGAAGCGATTTTCCTCGCCGACCGCGTAGTGGTGATGGAGCCGCGTCCGGGGCGGATCAAGCAAGTGGTCGACATTGCCCTGCCCCATCCGCGCCAGCGCAGCAGTTTCGACTTCCACCATCTGCGCGAAGAACTGCTTCACGAACTCACCAGCGACGATCACTACCAGCCCCCGGTGCCGGTGCAGGTCCGCGATCTGCCGCTGTCCTTCATTGCCTACTGAAAAAGGAAATTCCTGATGCCGCAACGTCCCAACTTTCTAGTGATCCTGGCCGACGACCTGGGCTTTTCCGACATCGGCGCCTTCGGTGGCGAAATCAACACACCGAACCTCGATGCATTGGCCAACAATGGCCTGCGCCTGACCGATTTCCACACCGCGCCAACCTGCTCGCCGACCCGTTCAATGCTGCTCACCGGCACCGATCACCACATCGCCGGCATCGGCACCATGGCCGAAGCATTGACCCCGGACCTGATCGGCAAACCGGGTTACGAAGGACACCTGAATGATCGCGTGGTCGCCCTGCCCGAGCTGCTGCGCGAGGCCGGTTACCAGACCTTGATGAGCGGCAAATGGCACCTGGGCCTGACCGCCGAACTTGCGCCCCACGCCCGGGGTTTCGAGCGTTCGTTTTCGCTACTGCCCGGCGCGGCCAACCATTACGGCTTCGAGCCGACCTACGATGAAACGACGCCACGGCTGCTCAAATCCACCCCGGCGCTGTACATCGAAGACGACCAATTCATCGATGAGCTGCCCAAGGATTTCTATTCCTCCGATGCCTTTGGCGACAAGCTGCTGCAATACCTCAAGGAGCGTGATCAGACTCGACCGTTCTTCGCCTACCTGCCGTTTTCCGCACCTCACTGGCCGCTGCAGGCGCCGGCCGAGGTGGTGGAAAAGTACCGCGGGCGCTATGCCGCCGGCCCTGAAGTACTGCGACTTGAGCGCTTGGAAAAGCTCAAAGAACTGGGGCTGATCGAGGCCGAAGTCGAGCCGCATCCGTTGATCCAGTTGACTGCACAGTGGGATGCCTTGAGCGACGAACAGCGGCAGATTTCGGCGCGGGCCATGGAGGTCTACGCGGCGATGGTCGAACGCATGGACTGGAACATCGGGCGCGTCGTCGATTACTTGCGCCAGCAGGGGCAACTGGACAACACCTTCATCCTGTTCATGTCCGATAACGGCGCCGAAGGGGCGTTGCTGGAGGCCTTTCCGAAATTCGGCCCGCAGTTGCTGACCTATCTCAACCAGCATTACGACAACAGCCTGGACAACATCGGCCGCGCCAACTCCTACGTCTGGTACGGGCCGAACTGGGCGCAAGTGGCGACCGCGCCGTCGCGGCTGTTCAAAGCCTTCACCACCGAAGGCGGCATTCGCGTACCGGCGCTGGTGCATTACCCGCAGCTGCCGCTCAAGGGACAGATCAGCCACGGGTTTGGCACGGTGATGGACATCACGCCAACCATTCTCGACCTCGCCGGCGTGCGCCATCCGGGCAAGCAATGGCACGGCAAACCCGTGGCAGAAGTTCGCGGCAAGTCGTGGCTTGGGTTTCTGTCGGGTGAGACGGCGCAAGTGCATGACGAGCACACCGTCACCGGGTGGGAACTGTTTGGACGACGGGCGATTCGACAAGGGCAATGGAAGGCGGTGTACATCCCGGGACCGGTAGGGCCGGCGACCTGGCAGCTGTATGACCTGGGCAGTGATCCGGGGGAGATTCACGACTTGGCGTCGAGCCAACCGCAGAAGCTTGGTGCCTTGATTGAACATTGGCAGCGGTATGTGGATGAGACTGGGGTGATCCTGAGTGAGTCGCCGTTTCAGCCAGACTAAACACTACCCCCTGTGGCGAGGGAGCTTGCTCCCGCTGGGTCGCGAAGCGGCCCCCTTATCCCGAAAACGAAGGGGGCTGCTGCGCAGCCCAACGGGAGCAAGCTCCCTCGCCACATGTACGAGTCAGACTTGAGCGGTTTGTGTCCTATCACCTACTGCCTCTTCCTTGCCCTCAAACCGGTTAGCCCGCGCAAACGTGCCGAAATCATTGAACCGCACGCCCATCTCGCGCATCACCTTGTGTCCCACCGGCACAGTCAACTGACGGATGTAGAACGGTTCCTTCACCACAAAGTGATGGATCCCGTGACTGCTGCCGAAGTTGAAGCAGAACGCCTGTAACGGCCACAGCCACCACGCGTTCAGCACCTGGCACTGCTGCATCACGTTGCCCGGTTCCACGTCACCGTAGTAGTGCATGTTCGAACTGATGAAGTGCAGGCAGAACGTGCGCAATACATTGGGGCCGATGATCACCACCGCCGCGATGTCGATCACCTGCATCACCGACAACGTGGTCGCCGACCACTCGATCGGTGCGCCCACCAGATGCGCAACGCCGTTCGCTGCGTGGAAACAGAGAAACACGTACCACGCGCCCCAATGCATCAGCGCCAGCGGTGCGTAGACCTTCAGGGTGCGCTGGACGATGCTGATCTTTTGCGCCCAGGTCCTGGCCCGCAGCATGCGGATGAACGACGACATCATGTTGTCGCCAATCATCAAGAATCGCGCGATGCCCCATGGCTCGCCGTTGGTGATGGCGCGTTCTTCCATGTCGGTTTCAGAGCCCGACACCTTGTGGTGATTGAGGTGCAGATGGCGGCGAATCCACGGATTGATAGTGCTCGGCCGCGCCAGCCACACCAACCCCATCATCAGGTTGTGCGGCACCTTCTGCTTGCGAAAATACATGCTGTGGATCAGGTCGTGTTCCAGCTCATGGGTCAACGAGGCGAAAAAAGCGTTGAGCAACAGGCACGCCCACCACGCCATGTGCCCGGTCATGTAGAACGTCGCCGAACCAACCATGCCGGCCACGGCGAAGGCCAGAATGCCCGCGCCGAGGGCGTCCTGGTGCTTGAGAATCGGGTATTGCTCGCGCAATGCGACGCCTCTGGCCAGCACCACTTGGCGAATATGTGCTGATCGTTGGGCTGCATTCAGTCGCTGGGGACTTGCAGAAATACCGTCCATGCTTCCATCCTCTGGTTATTGATGGTTGCATCCTGCCTTGCGAAGCCTCGCAACGCGGTAGCCGAGAACGCCAACCTGTTGACTGGAAGCGCCAATCAGCATGACTGAACCGACCTCCCTCGCCAGCTGGACCCGTGCCCTGCGCAAGCAACTCGATGCCCTGGGCATCGACAGCACCGCCCTGTGCCAGCAAGCGGGGCTCGACCCACAGTTGATGGACGATCCGAACGCGCGCTACCCACTGTCGGGCACCACGTACCTGTGGAATCTGGCGGTGCAGGCCAGCGGCGACCCGGCGATCGGTTTGCGGGTGTCGCGTTTCGTCAGCCCGACCACTTTCCATGCGCTGGGTTATGCGCTGGTGGCCAGCGGCAGCCTGCGGGAAGTGTTCGAGCGCATCGTGCGCTATCACCAGGTGGTCAGCGACGCCCTGGAACTGGAACTGACCCGCGCCGAGGATCGCTACTGTTTCAGTCTGAAAATTCCGCTGGGCAACCCGGCCCCGGCCTTTGAAGCCATCGATGCGTTCATGGCGATTTACGTGCGCACCTGCCGCAATCGCCTGGGTCGTGATTACGCGCCGTTGGCGACCTACCTGCGCCGTCCGGAGCCGGCAGACGCGCATCAATGGCATAAAGTCTTTCGCTCGCCCGTGCACTTCGGTGCCGACGAAGACCGACTGGAGTTCGCCCTCATCGACTTCGACAGCCACCTGGACGACGCCAACCCGGAGTTGGCCGAACACAACGAAACCGTGCTCAAGCGCACCCTGGCGCAACTCAAGCCGCTGACGTGGGAGCGCAAGGTCCGCGACGCCATCGAAGAACAACTGCCCGAAGGCGAACCCAGCGCCGAGCACATCGCCAAGGCCCTGCACCTGAGCCTGCGCAGCCTGCAACGGCACCTGGCCGATGAAGGCTGCCGGTTCGACACGCTGCTCAATGAAAGCCGCGAAAATCTGGCGCTGCTGCACTTGCGTGACCCGCAATGTTCGTTGAGCGAAATCAGTTATCTGCTCGGGTTTGCCGACACCAGCAGCTTCAGCCGTGCGTTCAAGCGCTGGACGGGGATGACGCCTGGGCAGTTTCGGGATGGGTTGCAGTGATTGATCCGGACAGTGAGTTGGCTGATCTGCCCCCATCGCGAGCAAGCTCGCTCCCACAGGGGGATTCGGTTAACCAAAGATCTGAAGTTCACACAAGTCCACCGTGGGAGCGGGCTTGCTCGCGAAAGCGGTGTGTCAGTTGAAATTGATATACCTGACCTGACGCCTTCGCGAGCAAGCCCGCTCCCACAATGGTTCGTGTCAGCCATCAGATCGTGGCCAGTTCCCGCAATCGGGCAGCATCAAGGATTTCAATTTCGCCGTAACTCAGCCCGATGATCCCCTGCCCCTGCAACTCCTTGAGGATCTGGTTGGTGGTCTGGCGCGACAGCGACAACATGGCGGCAAGCTGCTCCTGTGGCAGTTGCAGGACGCGGCGCGGTGGGGCGGTCTCGCCATAGCCTTCGGCGATCATCAGCAAGCGGTGCGCCAGCCGGGCCGGGGCCGGCAACAGGCTCAGTTGTTCGAGGTTGATGAAGGTCATGCGTAATTTCTGACTCATCAGCAATGCCAGTTGCCGCCAGTGCCGCGGATGCTCGTCGAGCAGCGCCAGCAAGGTGTTCTGGGGGATGTGCAGCAGCGTGCACTGGCCCACGCCGCAGGCATCGTGGGTGCGCGGCTGACCGTCGAACAGGCAGATTTCACCGAACCAGTGCGGCGGCTCCACCAGGCTCAGCAATGCTTCCTTGCCCTGCTCGCTCACGGCACCGACGCGCACCGCGCCTTCAAGCACTGCGTACAGACCACAGGGCGGATCGCCACGCTTGAACAGCCGCTGGCCCGGCGACAGGCGCCGCAGCCTGGCCGCCGACAGCAGGCTATCCTGTAGGGAAACAGGCAAATGGCTGAACCACTGACCGCTCATCAGGCGTGGACGCCAGACCTGCATATCCATGAAAACTCCTAGAGATTGTCGCCTGGCTGACAGAGCGGGAAGTGACCCCGGGGCATGATCAATCACCCCACAGGAGAACAACAATGAAAAGCCTCGTCGACCACCTCAGTCAATACGCCGCCTATCACCGTGATCCGCGCAACATCGCCTCGCACTTTATCGGCATTCCGCTGATCGTGGTGGCCGTCGCGGTGTTGCTGTCTCGGCCGGAATGGTCCATGGGCGGCGCGTGGCTGTCTCCGGCGGTGCTCGTTTCGCTGGCATCGGCATGGTTTTACCTGCGCCTGGAGTTGCGCCTGGGCGTGTTGATGACGGTATTGCTCGGGCTGTCGGTGTGGGCAGGCCATGCGCTGGCGCAGCAAAGCACGCTGGTCTGGCTGGGCAGCGGCGTGGCGATGTTCGTGATCGGCTGGGCGATCCAGTTTGTCGGCCATCACTACGAAGGGCGCAAACCGGCATTTGTCGATGACGTGACCGGATTGATTGTCGGGCCGCTGTTCGTGGTGGCTGAACTGGCCTTCATGCTGGGGATGCGGCATGAGCTCAAAGAGCAGATTGAGGCGCGGGCGGGGGGTGTTCGGGTCAATCGCAAAAATGCGGCGGCTTAGGCCGCTTTAACGGATCGCAGCCTGCGGCAGCTCCTACAGAGGAAAGCTGTACCACTGTAGGAGCTGCCGCAGGCTGCGATCTTTTGACCTTAGATGTTGGCGACCTTCTGCCAGACCTTCGGCTTGAAGAACAACGTCTCGCCTTTTGCCAAACCAACCAGGCTGTCGTGATCCTTGACCACTTCGGCTTCGATCAGATCGCTCTGCCCCTCGACCTTCAACGTCACCCGTGTCGTCGCGCCCAACGGACGGATATCGCGCACTTCAGCCGCGAGGTGATCCTCCAGCTCATGGCGCGACAGCGACACCTCGTGCGGGCGGAACAGCACGTGCTTGTCTTCGCCCAGGTGCAGACGGTTGGAGTCACCGAGGAAGTGATAGACGAAATCGCTGGCCGGGTTTTCGTAGACGTCACCCGGTGAACCGATCTGCTCGATCACACCCTTGTTCATCACCACGATACGGTCGGCGACTTCCATCGCTTCTTCCTGGTCGTGGGTCACGAACACCGAAGTCAGGTTGATGTCTTCGTGCAAACGCGCCAACCAGCGGCGCAGTTCTTTACGAACCTTGGCGTCGAGGGCGCCGAAGGGCTCGTCGAGCAGCAGCACTTTCGGCTCCACCGCCAGCGCTCGGGCCAGGGCAATGCGCTGGCGCTGACCGCCGGAGAGTTGCTCCGGATAGCGATCCGACAACCAGTCCAGTTGCACCATGTTCAGCAGTTCGTGAACCTTGGTTGCGATCTGGCTTTCGCTCGGGCGCTGGTTTTTCGGCTTCATGCGCAGGCCGAACGCGACGTTGTCGAACACCGTCATGTGGCGGAACAAGGCGTAGTGCTGGAACACGAAACCGACGTTGCGATCCCGCACGTCATGGCCGGAAACGTCTTCACCGTGGAACACGATGTTGCCCCGGTCCGGGGTTTCCAGGCCGGCGATGATCCGCAGCAGTGTGGTCTTGCCGCAACCCGACGGGCCGAGCAACGCGACGAGTTCACCGCTCTGGATGTCCAGGCTGATGTTGTCCAGCGCCTTGAACGCGTTGAAATTCTTGCTGACGTTACGCACTTCGATCGACATGAATTATTCCTCCGCGGCGCTGGCGCGCAGGCGGTTAATACGGTTTTCGCTCCACTGCTTGAGCAGCAGGATGAAGAGCGCCAGGATCAGCAACAGGCTCGCCACGGCGAACGCGGCCACGTGGTTGTATTCGTTGTAGAGGATCTCGACGTGCAACGGCAGGGTGTTGGTCACCCCGCGAATGTGCCCGGAAACCACCGACACCGCACCGAATTCCCCCATGGCCCGCGCGGTACACAACACCACGCCGTAGATCAGGCCCCATTTGATGTTTGGCACGGTGACGTGCCAGAACATCTGCCAGCCGTTGGCCCCTAGCAGGCGCGCGGCCTCCTCTTCCTGGGTGCCTTGCTCCTGCATCAGCGGGATCAGCTCACGAGCCACGAACGGCACGGTAACGAAGATCGTCGCCAGCACGATGCCCGGCAGGGCGAAGACGATCTGGATGTCGTGGTCCTGCAGCCATGGGCCAAACAAGCCTTGGGCGCCGAACATCAGCACATAGACCAGACCGGCGATCACCGGCGACACCGAGAACGGCAGGTCGATCAAAGTCACCAGCATGCTCTTGCCGCGGAACGAGTACTTGCTCACGCACCAGGCGGCGCTGACACCAAACACCAGGTTCAGCGGCACGGAGATCAGTACGGCGATGACCGTGAGCTTCAGTGCCGACAGCGCGTCCGGCTCGAAGATCGCAGTGAAGAACGCCCCGAGGCCGAGCTTCAGGCCCTGGGACACCACGATGAACAGCGGCAACAACAGGAACAGCGCAAAAATCAGCCAGCCAAGGCCGATCAGGATTCGCCGCGAAGTCGCACTGCCACGACGGGCAGCGTTCGAGGAAGCGGCAGCAATAGACGATTGGGACATGGGTGCGCCTCCTTATGGGGTTTCGATGCGCCGCTGCAACAAGTTGATCAGCAGCAACAGGACGAAGGAAACCACCAGCATCAGTACACCAATGGAGGTAGCGCCGGTGTAATCGTATTGGTCGAGCTTGACCATGATCAGCAGCGGCAGAATCTCGGTTTTCATCGGCATGTTGCCGGCGATGAAAATCACCGAACCGTATTCGCCGACCCCGCGGGCAAAGGCCAAGGCGAAACCGGTGAGCCATGCCGGAAGCAGTGCCGGCAGCAGGATATGGCGAAAGACCTGCAAGGGTTTTGCACCCAGGCACGCCGCCGCTTCTTCCACTTCACGGGGAATATCCGCCAATACTGGCTGTACGGTACGTACTACGAATGGAAGTGTCACAAAAGTGAGGGCAAGGGTGATGCCCAGGGGGGTGTAGGCGATCTTGAAACCCAGATCCGCTGCAAACTGACCCACCAGACCGGTAGGGGTGTACAACGCTGTCAGTGCAATACCGGCCACCGCCGTGGGCAATGCGAACGGCAAGTCGATCATTGCATCGATCACTTTTCGTCCAGGGAAGGTATAGCGCACTAATACCCAGGCCAACAGCGTGCCGATGATGCCGTTGATGATCGCGGCACACAGGGCGGTGCCGAAGCTGAGCTTAAGCGCGGCCAGCACCCGTGGCGCCGAGATGATTGCCCAGAACTGATCCCAGGTGAGTTGAGCGGCATGCACGAACATTGCCGCCAGTGGTATGAGCACAATCAGGCTGAGGTACACCAAGGTGTAGCCCAGCGTCAGCCCGAAGCCGGGTATGACGGGGGAGATACGACGCGACATAAAAGTCCTTGGTTGAGAACGCACTGAGCCCCGGAGGTGAATCCGGGGCTCGTTGATGGCTATTTAAGATTACTGCGCCTGATAGATCTGGTCGAACACGCCTCCGTCATTGAAGAATTTCGGCTGTGCGGTTTTCCAGCCGCCGAAGTCCTTGTCGATGCTCACCAGTTCCAGTTTCGGGAACTGCTGGGCGTACTTGGCGGCCACGTCCTTGTCACGTGGACGATAGAAGTTCTTCGCCGCGATTTCCTGGCCGGCCGGGCTGTACAGGTGCTTGAGGTAAGCTTCGGCGATCTGCTCGTTGCCCTTTTTCTCGGCGTTCTTGTCGACCACCGCCACCGGTGGCTCGGCGAGAATCGACAGCGAAGGCACGACGATGTCGAACTTGTCGGCGCCGCCCTCTTCTTTCAGGGCCAGGAAGGCTTCGTTTTCCCAGGCCAGCAATACATCACCCTGACCGTTGTTGACGAAGGTAATGGTCGAGCCGCGAGCACCGGTATCCAGCACTGGCACGTGCTTGAACAGGGTTTGTACGTATTCCTTGGCCTTGGCTTCGTCGCCGCCATTGGCTTTCAAGCCATAGGCCCAGGCCGCGAGGAAGTTCCAGCGTGCACCGCCGGAGGTTTTCGGGTTCGGCGTGATCACCGAGACGTCATTCTTGACCAGGTCGCCCCAGTCCTTGATGCCTTTAGGGTTGCCCTTGCGCACCAGGAACACGATGGTCGAGGTGTAGGGCGTGCTTGCGTCCGGCAGGCGTTTTTGCCAGTCGGCCGGCAGGGTTTTGCCGAGCTTGGCGATTTCGTCGATATCACCGGCCAGGGCCAGGGTCACGACGTCGGCACGCAGGCCATCGATCACCGCACGGCCTTGCTTGCCCGAACCGCCGTGGGATTGCTGGACCTTCACGGTGTCGCCCGCGTGATCCTTCTGCCAGAACTTGATGAACTCGGCGTTGTAGTCCTGGTACAGCTCGCGGGTCGGGTCGTACGACACGTTGAGCAACTCGTAGTCCTTGGCAACGGCGGAACCGGCAAAAAGGGCGCTGGCCAGGGCGGCCAAAGCGAAATGACGAATCGACGACATGGTGAAAGCTCCTGGAATTCTTGGTTTGTTGGCTTTTTTATGGATTTCTGGAATCGCGTTGCCGGTTCAAAGATCGCAGCCTTCGGCAGCTCCTACAGGTGATTGCGTGCTTCTGTAGGAGCTGCCGCAGGCTGCGATCCCCTTCAGCCCGACTTGTTGCCCGGCTGCTGCAAACGGAATTTTTCTTTGCGCTCGATCTGCACCACCTGGGCGTTGTGCACGGTGATTTCCACGGCACCAAAGCGCAGATCGCGCAGGGCACTCTGGATTTCACGCAGGATGGTGGCTTCGTCTTGACCGTCGACGCTACGCAGGGATGCGCTCATATTGCTGCTCCTTCAACTGAGAGGTTGCCTCGCAGTGTCGGCACTGCTTGCGGCTTGAGAGCAATACTAGAGAGGTGTAGATATTCTTAAAAAGACTATTTAAGAATGTTTATATAACCAGAAGAGATTAACTGAAGGGACAAGGGCTTGAGGTGAATCACCCCTTTTCAGACACACCAAAAAACCTCCCACAGGGTTTGCGCCTATCCGATCACCGGCGCATGCATCCAATCGAGCTGCGCCGCCGACACCGGCCGCCCGAACCAGTAACCCTGACCCAGATCACACCCCTGCTCGAGGAGGAAAGCTGCCTGTTCGACCTGCTCGATCCCCTCGGCATGCACCTGCATGCCCATGCTCTGGGCCAGGGCAATGATCACCCGCGAAATCGCTGCATCATCCTCATCCCACGGCAATCCGGCGACGAAGCCTTGGTCGATTTTCAACTTTTGTACCGGCAGACGCTTGAGTCGCAGCAGCGATGAATAACCGGTGCCAAAGTCGTCGATGGCCAGGCGCACGCCCAGTTCGCGCAGGCGATGCATCTGCTCCAGCGCGACCTCCGGGTCCTCCATCACCGCGCTTTCGGTAACTTCCAGCTCCAGAAACGCCGGTTCCAGCCCGGTTTCACGCAAGACCTGCGCCACCTGCCGATACAGCTCACGGCGGGCGAACAGGCGCGAAGAAACGTTGACCGCGACGAATGACAGCACCACCCCGCCCTGCTGCCACTGGCACATCTGCCGGCACGCCTGCGCCATGACCCAGGCATCGATTTCAGCAATCAGACCGGTTCGTTCGGCGACCGGAATGAATTCCGCCGGCGACACCAGGCCCCGCTGCGGGTGCTGCCAACGCACCAGCGCCTCGACGCCAACCAGGCGGCTGGTCTTGAGGTCGTGAACCGGCTGGTAATGGACCCGCAGCTCTTGCCGTTCCAGGGCTCGGCGCAACTCGAAGGCGATCTCCACCCGTTGCTGGGCATGGGCCGTCAGCTCTTCGGTGTACAGGGCATAATCATTGCGCCCCGTGCTCTTGGCCTTGAACAGTGCAGAGTCGGCATTGCGCAGCAGTTGCTCGACACTCAAGGCATCGCTGGGGAACAGGCTGATGCCGATGCTGGTGTTGATGGACAGTTGGTGCCCATCAATAAGAAACGGCTCTTTAAGACCATCGATGATCCGCTGGGCCAACGCAGCGGCCTGAACCAGTTGCGGACAGCTTTCGGCAAGTATGGCGAACTCATCTCCGCCCAGCCTGGCCAAGGTGATGCCCGGACCGAACATGGCGTCCAGGCGCTCGGCCACAGCCTTGAGCAACTGGTCGCCAATGGTGTGCCCGAGGCTGTCGTTGATCATCTTGAAGTGATCGAGATCGATCATCAGCAGCGCGCAGCCACGCTTGTGCACCTGTGCCGAGGCCAGGGCCTGTTCGGCGCGGTCGGTGAACAGCAGGCGGTTCGGCAGGTCGGTCAGCGGATCGTGGTGCGCCAGGTGCATCAGTTCGTGTTCGGAGTTCTTGATTGCACTGATGTCGGAAAACACCGCCACATATTCGCTCGGCCGGCCGAAATCGTCATGGATCAGGCGGATCGTTTGCCATTGCGGGTAAATTTCGCCGCTTTTACGCCGGTTCCAGATTTCCCCACTCCACTCCCCGACACTGGCGAGCGAGGCAAACATCACCTGATAGAACTCAGGGGAATGTCGCCCGGACTTGAACAGGTTGGGCCGCTGTCCCAGCACGTCCTCACACCCGTAACCGGTGATTTCCATGAACGCCCGGTTTACATGGATGATCAGGCCTTCCCGATTGGTAACCAGCACGCCTTCGCGGGTGCAGTCGAACACGGCCGCCGCCTGGCGCAAGCGCATGCGGTCGGCATCGCGCTCACGCAGTTTGGCGCCGATACCCAGACACCGCAGCAGCCGCGCCCGGGCAATGAAGATCAACCCGGCGCTGAACAGCACCCAGACATAACCGTTGATCAGTTGCCATCGCAGTCGCTCGGCAGAGCTATCGAAGAAACTGTTTAATAAATAGCCACTGATCTGCAGCCAAACCACAGAAAGCAACAGATAGAGCAGCGCTGCGCGCAAGGCATCGCGATAGGTGGCAGACATCCGGCAATCCATGTCCCTACAAAAAGTTTGGAATTATAGTTGAAAGACACATCCAGCCACTCTTATCTGAAAGGGCGACTGGTTTTCTGTGTGGGCTTAGTGATAATGCAACGGCTGTTTTTTCTTTATCGAGGGCCCTACAGCCTATGTGGTACGAAGGTTTTCTTGGCTTGTCGCCCTGGTCGCTGGTAGCAGTCACCCTGCTGATGACCCACGTCACGATCATCGCCGTCACGGTCTATCTGCATCGTTACTCCGCCCATCGCTCCCTGGAGCTGAATGGGGGGCTCAAGCATTTCTTCCGTTTCTGGCTGTGGCTGACCACGGCGCAGAACACCCGCGAGTGGACCGCCATCCACCGCAAGCATCACGCCAAATGCGAAACCGTCGATGACCCGCACAGCCCGGTCATCAAGGGTTTGTCCACGGTGCTGCGCAAAGGCGCCGAGTTGTACCGCGCCGAAGCGGAAAACCCCGAGACCCTGCGCATCTACGGCAAGAACTGCCCCGAAGACTGGATCGAGCGCAACCTCTACAGCCGATACCCGCTGCTGGGCATCGCGATCATGGGTGTTATCGACCTGCTGCTGTTCGGCACCATCGGCATCACCATCTGGGCCATCCAGATGATGTGGATCCCGGTGTGGGCCGCCGGCGTGGTCAATGGCCTGGGCCATGCCATCGGCTACCGCAACTTCGAATGCCGCGATGCGGCGACCAACCTGGTGCCTTGGGGCATCCTGATTGGCGGCGAAGAACTGCATAACAACCATCACACCTACCCTAACTCGGCAAAATTGTCGGTGAAGAAGTGGGAATTCGACCTGGGCTGGGCGTGGATTAAAGTCTTCAGCTTCCTGCGCCTGGCCAAGGTTCAACGGGTTGCGCCGATTGCCCATCGCGTCGAAGGCAAGGGCAACCTGGACATGGACACCGCCATGGCGATCCTCAACAACCGCTTCCAGATCATGGCCCAATACCGCAAATTGGTGATCGGCCCGCTGGTCAAGCAAGAGCTGGAAAAGGTCGATCACTCGGTACGCCACCAGTTCCACCGGGCCAAGCGCCTGCTTTCGCGGGAGACCAGCCTGCTGGATGACAAACACCATGTACGCATCCAGAACATGCTCGAGCACAGTCAGGCGCTGAAGGTAATTTACGAGAAACGCCTGGCCCTGCAGCAGATCTGGGTCAAGACCAGCTCAAATGGTCACGACATGCTGGCGGCCATCAAGGACTGGGTACACGAAGCCGAAGCCAGCGGGATTCAATCCCTGCGCGACTTCGCCGATCAGTTGAAGACCTACTCCCTGCGCCCTGCCGCTGTCTGAAAAAAACCTGTGGGAGCGGCGGTGCGCCGCTCCCACATTGGTATGTGGCGTGACTGCAATATCGCGCCATCAGTACCGCCCGGCGGGAGCCAGCTCTCTCGTGACAAAGGGTGGGAACTTCACCCGAAAAGCCCTATCTCAAAGACACTTCGCCATCCCCGGCGGGTTTGGTGTTGGCCGCGAACTAACACGCGGCATGCCCTTTGAGATTTGTGTCGATGGCCCAGAAAAACCTGCAAGACTCATCTCCGTCACATGGGCCCGAGGCCGCGCAGACCCTGATAGCGCTGATGCATGCCCAAGGCGAAGTCGCACGCCTGAGCGAACGCGAACAGTTGCTCAATACCTTGCTGATGAGCGTCAACGCGGTGCTGTGGGCCTTCGATTGGGAAACCCGCCAGGTGCTTTACGTCAGCCCCGCCTATGAACGGATCTTTGGCCGTTCGGCTGATCGGCTGTTGGTCGACTGCAACCAATGGCGCGACAGCATTTACCCTGACGACCTGGACTATGCCGAGCGCAGCCTGGCCGAGGTGCTGGACAAGGGCGCCGTCGAAGACCGCGAGTATCGAATCATTGCCGCCGATGGCCAGGTACGCTGGCTCAGCGACAAATGCTACGTCAACCGCCAGGCCGAACCGGGGCAACCCGTGATCATCGTCGGCATCGCCGAAGACATCACCGACAAGAAGCGGATGGAAAGCGAACTGCATCGCCTGGCAACCACCGACGCCCTGACCCAAAGCAGCAATCGCCGGCATTTCTTCGAATGCGCCCACCAGGAATTCGCACACGCCCGGCAACGGGGCCAACCGCTGTCGTTCCTGATGCTGGACATCGATGACTTCAAAATCATCAACGACACCTACGGTCACCAGGAAGGCGACAACGTGTTGCAATGCATCGCCGATAGCGGCCGCGCGGCGTTGCGCCGTGGCGACCTGTTCGGGCGCATTGGCGGTGAGGAGTTCGCAGCGGTGTTTCCCGGCTGTACGCCGCAGATGGCCCTGCAAGTGGCGGAACGCTTGCAACAGCAGATTCAGCGAATGCGTTTCACCCATGAAGGCCAGACGTTTGGCATCACCGTCAGCCAGGGCCTGACCTGCCTGAGCGCCGCGGACGAAAACGTGGAGAACCTGTTTTCCCGGGCGGATGCCGCGATGTACCGGGCCAAGCGCGAGGGCAAGAACCGGATTGTCACTGCCTGACAGGTCACCACAGCCCGCTCCCACAGGGAATCGCGTTCGCCCTTATTTCCTGCGCAAACGCATCAACTCCGGCAAACCGATCTTGAGCAACCGCGCCGTCCGGCTCTTCGCCAGCGCCTCAATGCCCTCATGCTCGGTCAGGCGCGCCATCTGCGCCGCCATGTTCATCACCAGCGCCTCGCGGGAGTAAACCCCGCCACCGAGCTGGTAGGCCGCCGCAATCAGCTCCCGCAACTCCAGCGGCAGGCGCCAGCGCGTGCGCAAGGCCGAACCATAGGCCGCGCCAAATTCAACCAGCGCTTCACCCACTTCCTCCTGCTCGTCCAGCTCGCCACCGGCCTGTTTCCATTCCTGCAAACAGCGCAGCAACGCCAGATCGCCGAGACGATGCAACATGCCGGCGCAATAACAGCGCTCCTGATCCAGATCGAGCAGGCGCGCCAGGGTTCGCGCGTATTCGGCGGTGTGCAGCGATAGATCCCAGTAGCGCTCGGCATAGTCGGCCAATTGCGGATCGCTGAGCCGGGCACTGCGCTTGAGCGCCAGGCCGAGAATCAGGTTCATGCTCTGCCCGGTGCCCAGGCGATGCAGCGCCTGGGACAGGGTTTGCACACCGCTGCCGTGGTGCTGGGCCGCGCTGTTGGCAGCGGCGATCAGCACGGCCGTGACCTGCGGATCGGTGCGGATTTCGTCTTCCAGCACCGTCAGGTCGAGGCCGTTGGGATTGAGGCTGCGTTTGACCGCCACTTGCACGTCGGTCATCAGCGGCGCGCCGTCGGCCAATTCCCGGCGACGCTCCAGAAACACCGACAACGTCATGCCCGGTGCCAGCGCCGGCACTTCGCACGAGACTTCTTCGCCAGCGTTCAGCAGCAACCCCTGCAACCGTTGGGTCAGGCTTTGCATATTCAGGGGCTTGGTCAGGTACGCGGCCGGCACCAGCGGCAAGGCCTCGCGCACGCTGGCACTGTCGTTGCGACTGCTCATGAGGATGAAGGGCAGCGGCGGGTTGCGTTTGCGCTGACGGACATTGCGCAGGACATTCAGGCCATCGACGCCCGGCAACTCCCAGTCGGCGATCACCAGGTCATAGGGGTGGGCGGCCAATAGCTCCAGCGCTTGCTGGCCATCGGCGCACAGATCCAGCCGGGCATCGCAGCGTACGTTCAATAACACTTCCTTGAGCAGATCCCGGGACCAGGGGTCGGCCTCGGCAATCAGGACTCTTGGAACGGCGGGTAAAATGACAGTTGTCATACAGCTCTCCCTGGCAATGCAGGAACCTTATCCAATGCTGGCCATTCGATACAGCGCTAATGCGCGGGATCTGTTTCCAGGGGCATGAAAAAACCCGCCGAAGCGGGTTTTTTGTGGATCAGGTCACACCGGGGATCAGAGCTCGGAGAAGCACTCTTCGATGATCGCCAGGCCTTTGTCCAGTTGCTCGTCCGGCGAGGTCAGCGGTACCAGGACGCGCAGAACGTTGCCGTAGGTGCCGCAAGACAGCAGGATCAGACCCTTGTCGCGAGCCTTGGCCACAACCGACGCCACGGCTGCAGCGTTCGGCTTGTGGCTGTCGCCGTTTTCGAACAGCTCGACAGCGATCATCGCGCCCAGGGCACGGACTTCACCGATCACCGGGTACTTGGCCTGGATGGCCTTCAGGCCGGTTACCAGACGCTCGCCAACAGCCTTGCAACGATCCAGCAGGTGCTCTTCTTCGAACACTTCCATCACGGCCAGGGCCGCGGCACAAGCGATCGGGCTACCGGCATAGGTGCCGCCCAGGCCGCCTGGAGCGATGGCGTCCATGTATTCGGCCTTGCCGCACACACCGGCCAGCGGGAAGCCGCCAGCGATGGATTTGGCGAAGGTGGTCAGGTCGGCAGCAACGCCCATCTGCTCCATGGCGAAGAACGTACCGGTACGGCCAGCGCCGGTCTGTACTTCGTCAGCGATCAGCAGGATGCCGTGCTGGTCGCACAGGGCACGCAGACGCTTCATGAACTCTTTAGGCGCGACGTAGAAACCGCCTTCGCCCTGAACCGGCTCGATGATAATCGCGGCGATGTCTTTCGGCTCGGCGTCGTTCTTGAAGATGCGTTCGATGGAAGCGATCGAATCGTCGATGCTCACACCGTGCAGTTCGTTCGGGTACAGCGCGCGGAAGATGCCGCCTGGCATCAGGCCCATGCCGGCCGAGTAAGGCACGACTTTACCGGTCAGGCCCAGGGTCATCATGGTGCGACCGTGGTAAGCGCCGGTGAAGGCGATCACGCCGGCACGGCCAGTGGCGGCACGGGCGATCTTGATGGAGTTTTCCACGGCTTCGGAGCCGGTGGTCACCAGCAGGGTTTTCTTGTCGAAATCACCAGGGACCTTGGCGTTGATTTTTTCGCACACTTCCACATACGGCTCGTAGGCCAGAACCTGGAAGCAGGTGTGGGTCAGCTTGTTCAGCTGCTCGGTCACGGCGGCGATGACTTTCGGGTGCACGTGGCCGGTGTTCAGCACGGCGATACCGCCGGCGAAGTCGATGAACTCACGACCTTCAACGTCGGTTACGGTCGCGTTCTTCGCGGAATCGGCGAAGATCGGGTGAATCTGGCCAACACCACGTGGAACAGCAGCGGTACGGCGGGCCATCAAAGAAGCGTTAGTCTTGCTCATACATTCCTCATTCACCGCTCATCGGGCGGCGTGGTTCAAGGATAAAGCGACGGGGAGCAACGGCGGCAGCATGCGATGATCGACTGCCACGGCGTTCCCGGTCACAGAGAAAATTCCGGTTTTACGCACGCAAAGGGACAGCGCTCTCGTGCCCTTTGCGTTTCAAGCAATACCTTCTTGGCTTATACCTTCGAGCTTAGATGCCCAGGCAGAGGTATTTGATTTCCAGGTAATCTTCGATGCCGTACTTGGAGCCTTCACGGCCCAGGCCCGAGGCCTTGATGCCGCCGAACGGCGCGACTTCGTTGGAGATCAACCCGGTGTTGACGCCAACCATGCCGTATTCCAGGGCTTCAGCCACACGGAACACACGACCCAGGTCGCGGGCATAGAAGTACGAGGCCAGACCGAACTCGGTGTCGTTGGACATCGCGATCACGTCGGCTTCGTCTTTGAAACGGAACAGTGGAGCCAATGGACCGAAGGTTTCTTCCTTGGCCACGGCAGCGTTGTTCGGCACGTTGGTCAGGATGGTCGGCTCGAAGAAGTTGCCTTCCATCGGCTTGCCGCCGGACAACACGGTGGCGCCTTTGGAAATGGCGTCAGCGATGTGCTCTTGCACCTTGGCCACGGCTTTTTCGTCGATCAGCGGGCCAGTGGTGGTGCCGTCTTCCAGACCGTTACCGATCTTGAGCTTGGCCACAGCCACTTTCAGCTTCTCGGCGAACGCGTCGTAGACCGAATCCTGAATGTACAGGCGGTTGGCGCAGACGCAGGTCTGACCGTTGTTGCGATACTTGGAAATGATCGCGCCTTCGACGGCCTTATCCAGGTCCGCGTCGTCGAACACGATGAACGGCGCGTTGCCGCCCAGCTCCAGGGACACTTTCTTGATGTCCTTGGCGCATTCCGACATCAGTTGACGACCGATTTCGGTCGAACCGGTGAAGGACAGCTTGCGCACGATCGGGTTGCTGGTCAGCTCGCTGCCGATGTCACCGGCGCTGCCGGAAACAACGCTGAACACGCCAGCCGGGATGCCGGCACGCTGGGCCAGTTCGGCCAGGGCGAAGGCGGAAAACGGAGTTTGCGAAGCAGGCTTGAGCACCATGGTGCAACCGGCGGCCAGGGCCGGGCCGGCTTTACGGGTGATCATTGCAGCCGGGAAGTTCCACGGGGTGATTGCAGCGGTCACGCCGATTGGCTGCTTGATCACGATCAAGCGCTTGTCTGGCTGGTGGCCCGGAATCACGTCACCGTAGATGCGCTTGGCTTCTTCGGCGAACCACTCAATGAAGGAAGCGGCGTAAACGATTTCGCCCTTGGCTTCGGCCAATGGCTTACCTTGCTCCAGAGTCATCAGGCGAGCCAAGTCGTCCTGGTTCTCGATGATCAGCTCATACCAGCGACGCAGCTTGGTCGCACGCTCTTTGGCGGTCAGTGCACGCCAGGCCGGCAGCGCTTTGTCAGCGGCTTCGATCGCACGGCGGGTTTCGGCAGCGCCCATTTTCGGCACGGTGCCCAGAATTTCGCCCGTTGCCGGGTTGTTGACCTTGATCGTCTGACCATTGTCCGCATCGACCCACGCGCCATCGATGAAGGCTTGCTGGCGGAACAACTGGGTGTCTTTAAGCTGCATGTCGGCTTTCCTTAACAGCACCGCAACGAATGCGGAGCAAATTATGATTGTAGAAAGGCGCCTCGATAGGCTGCCGTCAGGGAAATCATTCACCGGGCTGAAGCACATAAATAGCGCACTGATTCAAATCGTGCGGTTCAGCACCCAGACAAGAGCGTTTGAAATCTCAAACGAATCCTAGGATCAAAGGGGGTAAAGGACAATAGCCTGTTCGAAAAAAAGAACGAAAACGACGCTTTTGCCTATTTTTTCTGATCAACGTAGCAAACGCGCGTTACAGCTTTGAAAAAACGCAGGCGATTCAGCAGCATGGACGCCCGCAGTGCATATGCGTATCATGGCGCCCGCTGCACCAGTAGCTCAGCTGGATAGAGTACTGCCCTCCGAAGGCAGGGGTCGTGGGTTCGAATCCCGCCTGGTGCACCATACGTTGTAACGAGAAAGCCTCAGGCCTTATGGGCCTGGGGCTTTTTTGTGGGTGTTGTTTCGTCCTGAATAAGGTTTACACCTTCTGGCTTTTTCGGCGAACGGCATCAGCAGCCTGCTGCGGGCGTTGAAACTGCCACCCGAAATTTGCGCATGACGACGCGCTATCCCACTGCTGCCTGAGGCACCTGATCCACATCCTCTCCAAAGTTTCCTTGGCCTTATCTTCTTGAGTTTGATTAAAATGATGGCACATTGCCTCAAATCACAATGGATTGTCCCGCTCGGGATTTCTTACGCTCATAGAGATATTAGAAATGATGATGTTAAAACGCTGCCTGGTGCTTTCGATTGCTGCCGTTCTTGCTGGTTGCCAAACGAGCGGTGAGGAGTATCAGGCAGATGTATTCGACGCCAGTCAGGTAAACACTCAGCAGGAAGCTAAAACCGTCAAAATCCTTACGATTTCGCCGAGCAAGATTAAAGTCAGCAACGAAAAGAACAAAAAAGCAGCCATGATGGCGGGCGGGGTACTGGGTCTGATCGGTGGTGCCGCACTGGGCAACACTAAAAACACTGACACGGCCATTGTCGGCGGTGTAGCCGGTGGCGCTGCAGGCGCCATGGCGGGCTCGATGGTCAATGACACCACCCTGGTACCGGGCGTGCTGATTGGTTATTCCGAAAGCGGCAAGATCTTCACTTCTGCCCAGGTGGGTCGCCCTTGTGAGTTCAAGGTTGGCGAAATATCTCTGATGGTGATGACGATCTCCAACGAAACACGCATTCAGCCGAATGCGACCTGTCCAGAACCCAAGAAAAGCTAAGGGGGTCGGACATGAAACATATTGTTTTCGGCTCGGTCTTCGCACTGCTCGCCATGCCGACATTGGCGGGCCAATTCGACAATCTGTATCAAATCGAACAGCAAACCAAACAGGCTGAAGCGGCCGCCGAAGCCGAACGCATCCGCCAGGCGGCAGCCGAGCGGTCACGCGAGGAGGCCCGTAGCGCTGCTGATCGTCGGCAACGGGCAGTGGCACAGCAAGCTGCGCAGCAAAGGGCTCTTGAGCAGCGCAAGACACAAGAACTTGAACACAAGCGTGTGCAAACCCGTGAAGAAGGCTTCGAAGACGAGTTGCGCGCACTGGAGCTGGAAGAGCGCCGCCTGGCACTACAGGCCAAGCGCGCGCGCACCGCACGCGCCAACGACTACATCGATGCGGAGTTGCGTGACAGCGCGGCACGCACCGATGTGATCCAGTCTGAAGCCGACTCGGCACGCAATGTGACCTCCGGTGCCAAGTCTCTGCTGGAAGACTCCGGCAAGGCTGAAGTCAACCGCTCCAGCCGCTTGTTCGGCGAGTAATCTTCCTATCGATCTTCCCCGGACCCTGGTCCGGGGCATCCGTTATCAGAGATGAATTCATATGCTGCGTTTATGTACGCTGATTGCCGCGGGACTACTGCTGAGCGCCTGCTCCAAAGAAGACCCCAAAGCCCAGGTTCCAGCTGTCGACCTGCACGGACGCCTGGTGGTGGATCAGGAGATGACGACCAGTCGTCAAGCCCAAGGTATCAATGGTGAATATTACAAGCGCGTCCTCACCGTTAATGGCCAGGACATGGTCTTTGCCGACTTCATCAAGCAATTTTGCTCTGACGCCAACACCCGCGACGAAACGTGCCTGAAAGCCTTTCGCATCAAGAAAATCGACGATGTCAGCGGCGCAACCAAGTTTCTCCCCAATGGGCTCTGACACTATCAAGTACGCCAGATACAGCCCCTCAGGGCTTTAGCCTGGACCCACAAAAAAACCGCCGAGGCGGTTTTTTTTACTCTGTCGTCCAGTCGAACTCGTCGTACTCATCATCGTCCTCGTCGTCCTCGAAAAGCTCCTCTTCGAGGTCGTCGTCTTCAACAACGTCTTCTTCCGGCTGGTTCAGCAGAAAATCCTTGCGACTCTCGGTAATCGCTCGCCGCAGTTCCTCGCCCTTTTGTGGGCAGCTGAGCATTTGGGCGATGCGGTCGATTTTTTTTGCCACGGCATCCTCCAACGCATCGGCTATAGCCTGATAGTGCGCGCTTTCGGGGGTGGATGCCAAATCCCCGGAATGCCGCGCACTTCAGTTGTCTGCAAATCCGCTGGGGCGATCAGCCTTCAGCGGTGATAGCGCCGCACCACGCTGCTGTTTTTCAGGACATGGCCTTTGATTTTTTCCAGCAACTGCGCACGGGTCAGGCCGGCGGGCAAGGCGTCCGGGGGCAGGTCCAGGGCGTAGATCTGGATGATGTAGTGGTGCGCACTGTCGCCAACGGGCGGGCAAGGGCCGATGTAGCCGGTGGTTGCCTTGCTGTTGGTACCGCCGACGCCCTCGAGGCCGGGTTTGCTCCCGGCGCCGGCCGGGATCTGGTGGGTGCCGGCCTTGATGCCGTAGTGCACCCAGTTATCGACGCCCTGGCCTTTCTGGCCGTCTGGGTCGTGCATGACGATGGCGTAGCTTTGGGTGGCTGCCGGGCCGGCGTTCCAGTTCAAGGCCGGAGAAATATTATGTCCGCCACAACCCGCGGAGTCGCTGGCGGCGGCCGACGTGAACAGGCGGTCATCGGAGACGCCGGGAATGTTCAGGGTGAAGCGCTCCTGGGCCTGCGCCGGAAACTGCACACAAAGGGCGACTGCCAAGGCCGCGAGCCAAGGGTTCATTGAGGTCAATCGGGGCATACCGGAGCACCTTGTGCGTGTTGGGCCGTCGTCGGCGTGCAAACTATAGCCGGACCGTTCACGCCGTGGCAGGGGCAATTGGCTGAACCTCGCGATAAGTACCAGACTCATAAGTGAAACGTCTGACTGGAGAGCGATCATGACTCTGCATCGCGTTGCGCGTGTCGCCAATGTGCCCGAAGACCGGGGTCTGGAAGTGCAGGTCCTGGGCAGCAAGATCCTGCTGTTGCGGGCCGGCGAACAACTGCGCGCTTATCAGGCCGAATGCCCGCACGCCGGAGCCCCGCTGGCGGACGGCGCGATATGCCACGGACGCCTGACGTGTCCATGGCACAAGGCGCAGTTCCGGATCGAGGATGGCGGGCTGTGTGAACCGCCAGCCCTGGACAGCCTCAAGCGCTATCCCCTCGAAGTCCGTGACGGCGATATCTGGGTCGGCGACCAGCCGATGTCGGGTGGCCACGCGCCACCGGCCGACGATCCACGAACTTTCATCATTGTCGGCGCTGGCGCGGCAGGCACGGCAGCGGCAGCGTGTTTGCGCGAGAAAGGTTTCGGCGGCCGGCTGTTGTTGATCGACCGCGAAGCCGATTCCGGATACGACCGCACCGCGCTGAGCAAATACGTGATCGCCGGGGAGATGCCGCTGGACGAAGTCCCGCCGCTGCGTGACGAGGATTTTTACCGCAAGCAGCGGATCGAGCGCCTGCGAGGCGAAGTGGCAAGCCTGGATGCGCCAAACCGGACGCTGCGGCTGACTGACGGCCAATCACTGGCCTACGACGCCGCGCTACTGGCCACCGGCGGCGTACCCAATCCGCTGACGCTGCCGGGCGCCGACCTGCCGCAAGTGTTCGTCCTGCGCTCCAAAGCCCATGCGCAGCAGATTCTCGACAGCGCCAGCGCCGGCCAGCGGGTGGTGATCATCGGCGACAGTTTCATTGCCATGGAGTCCGCCTCGTCCCTGCGCCAGCTTGGCCTGAACGTGACCGTGCTGGCCCGTCACGAAGTGCCGTTTGCCAAACAGTTCGGTGACACGGTCGGCAAGGCCATTCGCGCACGACATGAAGCCCATGGCGTCGTGTTTCATACCCAGGGCAATGCGGTACAGATCGAAGGGACGGACAAGGTCGAGGCCGTGCGCCTGGATAATGGCGAACACTTGGCGGCCGATCTGGTGCTGGTCGGCATTGGCGTCACGCCAGCCACTGCGGCCTTTACCGGGTTGCCGACGGAGCAAGACCAGTCGCTGCGTGTCGACGGCGCAATGCGCGTGGCCGACGGCCTCTGGGCGGCTGGCGATATCGCCACGTTCCCGCTGAACAACCAATACCTGCGCATCGAACACTGGCGACTGGCCCAACAGCAGGCACGGATCGCCGCGGCCAATATGCTGGGCGGTGACGAGCACTACCTCGACGTGCCGTTTTTCTGGACCTGGCATTTCGGTAAAACCTACGACTACCTCGGCCACGCCCAGGCTTGGGACGAAGTCGAGTTCAAGGGCGACCCTTTCGATCCGCCATTCATAGGCCTGTTCGGAAAAAACGGCGTGGTGTCGGCAGCGGTAGCCTGCGAGATGGACCGGGCCATGGCGATGCTCGCCGAGCGGATGAAACAACCGTTGCCCTGGGAAGAGGCATGGCGCCTGATCCGTAACGTCCCCTAGGGGCCGGACAGCAAAACGCCCGGCGCCTGCGCGATGCAGAGGCCGGGCGTTGCAGGGTTAGCAGCCGTCGTTATTCGGTGGCACTGGTATCTGCGAACTTGCTCATTACAAAACTGGCGAACTCTTCAACGGTCATTTTCTGGCCGTTGAAGTCCACCTGATTGTTGGCGTAACGCAAGTTGGTGACGATGTTGTTGCCGTCCAGTTTTGCCAGTTGGCTGCCGACCGCCATGCTGCTGAACATGTCCGCGGTGGCGGTGGCCTGGTCGGCAATCAGCTTGGCGTCGGTCTGACCGTCGATTTGCGATTGCACGGTGAGCACATCGACCAGCATGGCTTTGGACACTTGCAGATTGAAGTCGAGCAGCGCAATCAGCTGTCTGACCAGTTGATCGGTCGGCAGATCAATGGTCTGTGGCTTGGTCAGGTCGAGCACCATGTTGGCGCGGCTCTCACCGTTGGCGGTGTTGAACGACAGGTTTTCCAGGGCCACTTGTGGTCCGGCCGCCAGCAGTTTTTCCAGGCTGGACTTGAGCAGCGCCTCTTCGGCTTCGGTCAGTTTCAGCTCTGGCGCCGGCAGGCCGGCCGCTGTTGCTTCGGCCGCCGCCCTTTCATACGGCTGCAGCTTGCTCTGGTAAACCTGCATCAACGACAGGGTCGCCGGAATGTCGAGGTTCTTCAGGCTCATGGCCAGCGCACCGGAACCGATGGTCTTGCCGTTGAAGGACACGTCGCCGACCTTGTAGTCGGCACGTCCGGAGACGTTGCTGCCCTTTTCTTCAGTCAGGTTCTTCATTTCGAACTTCTTGAAGTCCAGCACCGACTGCTTGACGCCGAAGGTCGATTTGCCGCTGGCCAGTTCAACGACGTTCTCGCCGGTGTAGAAACCGTAGGTACTTTTTGTCAGGTTGCTGGCCAGGGTCAGGCCGTTCAACTCAACCTGCACCGGCGCCTGGTCTTCGGAAACGGTGGTCACCTTCAGGCTGTCCATGTAGCCGTTGGCCTTGACCTTCTGCGCCTTGGCGCTGGCATCGATGTCCATGCTCAAGCCAGAGAATTTCATGCTCGACTTGTCATCCAGGGCCATTTCCAGCGGCTGCAACTCGAAGGTGCCATTGGTAGCGTTGTCATAGCCGATATTGACCACGCCGCTCAGCGGGGACTTGCCCTTGGCGGCGGCAAACCACTTCTCGGTGTATGGGGTCTTTTCCAGCTCGTAGTGACTGGTCGCCAGGACCGGCAGCCACTTGAGCGACATCAGGCGCGAGAACGGCAACGGGCCGTGTTCGATGTGATCGACAAACAGCAACTCGACCGGCGCTTCGCCGAACATTTCGCCTTCGCCCTTGAGGCGATAGTGCGCGGTGCTGCTGAATACATGACGCTCCAGCGACACCAGTTCCAGCGACGCAGTGCCGTTGGAACCGACCATCGCCGCCTGCAATTCCTTGTTGGCATCGGCAATCGAGGTGTTCAGTACACCTTCGATTTTGGTGCCGGTGAACCAGGCTCCGCCTGCGCTGATGGCACCGATCGCGACAACAATTCCCAGTAGCAAGCCTGCTGATTTATTCATGTATGACCCGTTCAATGTCCGTTGTTGAAAGTGAGGTCGTCTTCCCTGAACCCATGACGGGTTGCGGCTCGACAGCGCTGAAAGTGAGTTGCAGATTAGCACCGGGTGCGACGAACGGCCCAATGTTTAAAGGTGAAAGAGTGTCTTGGGGTGGTCACACGGCTGGAGATATTCACAGTCAATGCAATCGCCTTCGCGAGCAAGCCCGCTCCCACAGGTATGGCGTAATCCCTGTGGGAGCGGGCTTGCTCGCGAAGGCGGCATAACAGCCACCACAAAATCAGGAATACTGGACCTCGATTTCATCCAGTTGATGATCAAAACTTTTGAGCCTTGCAGTCCAGGTGTACACCAGCACTTCGAAGTCGCGGTTGATCACCGCCCCGCCGGTCACTTCCGTGCGCGTGTCGCAAACATCCAGTTGATAGCGTTCACGGGCCATGGCCGTGGCGACATCCGCCAGCTCCCGGGCATTGCTGAGCCAGTGCCGACCGTCGTCAGCCACTTGTCGGTCCAGCGCCAGGCACTGTTTTTTCAGGCTTTCGAGGCTTTTTTCCAGCGGCGTGCCGGTCAATTCGCCCATGACTTCCTGAAAGGTGCGCCCCGGTTGCCAGTAACTGCCCCAGAAATAACGGTCGAACACCGTTTCGACACGACGCAGCGCCACCTTGGTGTCCCAGATCAGGACCAGGGTCTTGCCTTGTTCGAGTTGTCTTTTCTTGGTGCGTTGATTCTGGACCGAGGCCCAGGCTACCACCGCAATGGACATCACCGCGATCAGTGCGGCGGCACTGTCGAGGAACGCCAGAGCCTTGTCGATCTGGAGGGCCAGCATGATGCCGTAGAAATAGGTGGCCGACAGCAGCACCAACGCCACGATGGCGCACCAGAAGCCGAGAGCATAAGGGTTTTTCATTATTGGTTTCCCCCTGACCTGCGCGAGCCTTGTGCGAAGAAAGGGCGCTTTGTACGGGGCGCCCCTCCAACACTTCAAAGCATAGCAACGGCCTCAGGGTTTGCCGGAGTTCGACGCTTGCGTTCGTCCGCTTTCCCAGCCGCCGCCCAAGGCGAGGAACAAATCGATCTGACTGGCGGCAACCTGGGTGTTCGCGGCAGCCAGTTGCGCCGTGACATCGATGTAGGTGCGGGTGGCCTGCAGGTCGGCCAGGAACGAGGCGCGGCCGGCCTGGAAGAAGCGGTGGGTCTGGTCAGACGCCAGTTTTGCCGATTGCTCGGCATCGGCCAGTGCGTCGCGACGTTGCAGCAATGCCGTGTACTGGGCCAGGCCGGTCTGGGTCTCGCGAATGGCGTTGAGCACTACCCCATCGAAATGTGCCAGGGTCGCCTGGGTCACCGCTTCGGCTTCGCGGATGCGCGCACGGGCGCCGTTGGTCGGCACGTTCCAGGTCAGCGACGGACCGAAGCCCCAGCGGTTGGTAGACGGGTCGCCGAGATCGTCCAGGATACCGACGGTACCGATGGTCGCGCCGATGCTGATGTTCGGGTACAGCTCGCCCGTGGCGACGCCAATACCGGCCGTCGCGGCCGCCAGCCGACGCTCGGCCTGCCGTACATCGGGACGACGCTTGAGCAATGCGGCGCCATCGCCCACCGGAATCAATTGCGCGATTTTCGGCAGCTCGTCGCAGGTGGCGGTGCCGGCCGGCAGTTGGTCCACCGGTTTGGCCAGCAACATCGACAAGCGATACAGCCCGGCCTGACGTGCGGCCTCATAGCGCGGCATGTCGGCGCGCAGGGATTTGAATTGGGTCTGCGAGCGGGTGACCTGGGTTTCGTCGCCGCGCCCGGCATCGCGCAGGCGCTGGATCAGCGTGGTGCTCTGGGCTTGCAGGTCGAGGGAATGCTGGGCAATTTCCCGCTCTTCATTGGCCGCGCACACCTGGGTGTAGGCGCGAACCACGTCGGCCACCACGGTGATGCGTGCGGTATCGGCGGCGGCCTGCGTCGCATCGGCATTGGCCTTGGCCGCTTCGATGCCGCGCTGCAGGGTACCGAACAGATCGAACTGGTACGACGCGCTGATACCGATATCGCCGATGTTCGCCACCGGCACTTTTTCCGGCAGCAGGAACGCCTGGCCGGACTCCTGCAAGCGCTGGGCGCCCATCTGCACGCCGCCGCTCCAGCCGCCCGCCGCTTCGGCTTCATCAACCTGTGCGCGAGACCGCGACAGGCTGGCCGCCGCCACCCGCAAATCGGTGTTGGAAGCCATGGCCTGCTGCACCAACCGGTCGAGTCGCGGATCCTTGTACAGGCGCCACCAATCGGCCGGCACCGGCGCGGACACCACCGTTTTACCGTCGACCGCCAGATCGCCCTGCAAGTCTGGACGATGGACAGCCGCTTCTTCAGGCAAATGATAATCCGGCCCGACCATCTGACACGCCGACAGCAGCAGGCCTAATCCGGCGACCGCCAAACCCGAGGCCTTGCTCATTGCGCCGGCTCCCGTTTCTGATCGTCGATGATCGATACCGTGGCGGTGCGCCCGGCGATCATGCGGAAATCTTCCGGCACGTCATCGAAAGCGATGCGCACCGGAATCCGCTGGGCCAGCCGCACCCAGCTGAAGGCCGGGTTGACGTTGGGCAGCAGGTTGTTGCCGCTGGTGCGGTCGCGGTCTTCGATACCGGCGACGATGCTCTCCACATGCCCGCGCAGGCGCGCATTGTCGCCGATCACCCGGATGTCGACGCTTTGCCCGATATGGATGCCGTTCAGTTTGGTTTCTTCGAAATAACCATCGATATGGAACGAGTTGCTGTCGACCACCGACAACACCGGTCGCCCGGCGCTGACGAATTCCTGGGCCCGTGGCGCACGGTCGTTGACGTAGCCGTCCACCGGGCTGCGGATCACCGAGCGGTCGAGGTTGAGCTGCGCGCTGTCCACCGCCACCTGGGCTTCCATCAAGGCCACTTGGGCGCGGGCCACTTTCGACTGGCTTTCTTCCAGTTGTTCACCCGGCACCAGGTTGCCAAGCCCCTTGTTCCGCTTGGCCTCGCGCTGGGCCTGGGCCAGGGTTTCCTCGCGGTCGGCGACTGCCGCTTTCGCTTGGCGCAGGGCCAGCTTGAAGCGGTCCGGATCGATGCTGAACAGCACTTGGCCGCGCTTGACCAACTGGTTGTCGCGCACCTCCACTTGCTGGATCAGCCCGGAGACATCCGGCGCGATTTGCACGATGTCGGCACGGATGTGCCCGTCGCGGGTCCAGGGCGCGAACATGTAATACATCACCATGCGCCAGACCACGACAACGGCGAAGCTCACGATCAGCAGGGTCAACACCACGCGACCCAGGGTTAAAAACGGTTTTTTCATGTCATCAGGTATCGACTGAGTGAGTCCACCGCGCCAAGCAGCAAGGCGTAGAGGGCCACGTTGAACAATGCCCGGTGCCAGACCAGACGGTAAAAGTGCAGGCGCGCCAGCACCCCGTGCACCAACAGGTACAACACATAAGTAATGCCCATCAGCACCAGCAGCGTGGGCAGGAACACCCCGCTCAGATCCAGGTCACCGATCATAAAGGCGCTCCATCAATGCCATGGGGAAGCGGTTCTTCGGACTCGGCGGAGCCGACGAACTCGACGCCGGGCAACAGTGCCAGGCGCAGGCCGCTCAGGGCGTGCAGCAGATGCCGACGGGTCTCATCATCGCCGGCACCGCTGAGAGCGCGGCGCGTGCGGTCGAGAGTCATCAGCAACGGACTCGGTGCCTGCAAGCGCTCACCAGCCTTGAGACAGGCCTTGAAGTACTCGCCCACCTCGGCCACCACCTGGCGCAACAGCACCTGCGGCACGCCAAGGACCCGCGGCGTATAGGCGAGCAGATCCAACAGGTTCAACGCCACCCGCACTTCCCGCAGCGCCACGCCGGAGTCCTGGCCGGTCATGGCCAGGCGCGGCAGATGCTGCATCAGCCGATCGAGCATCCGTATGCCCAGAAGCCGATGCTCGGACAAGGTGGCCGGCTCGGAGAGGCTGACGATGTCACGCCAGCTGAAACGGGTCAGGCGCTTGGCCGCCAGTTCGGCACCGAACGGCCGGGCGATCAGGGTCCAGATGAACGCGAACAGCAGCCCCATGGGGCCGGCCAGGTTGGAGTTGGCGAAACTGAGGAAGTCCGCGTCGTAAGCGCCCTGAATACTGATGAAGGACGAGGTGTTGACCAGGGTCAGCAGCATGCCCAGGTAAAACTGCGGCTTGACCGTCAGGGTGCCGACGCAAATGAACGGCACGGCAAACGCCAGCACCAGCATCGGAAAGTCATGCAGGTTGGGCAGCACCAGAAACAGATAGAGGCTGGCGAACACCACCGACATCGCCGTCCAGAAAAAGAACCGGTAAATCTGCGGCGCCGGGTCGTCCATCGAGGCAAAGAAACTGCAAGCCACCGCTGCCAGGATCACCGCGCTGCCGCCATCGGTCCAGCCGAGCAGAATCCACAATACCGAGGCGACAATGATTGCCGTAACGGTCGATGCAGCGGAATAAAACATCAGGCCGCGATCCAGGAACGGCGATAGCCGCCCCAGCCGCCAGTGCCGATACACCGCGCGCCAGCTGTCCTGGCTTTCGCACTGGATGGCGTACTGCAGACTGCGACAGTCCTGCCACAAATCGATCCACTCGCCGAGACGGTAAATGGCGTTGGAGAAAAGCAGTTGCTTGCGCTCATCCAGCGCTTCGGGAGCCGGTTGCAGGGTCTCGAGTTGAGCCTTCAGGGCTTGCCAGCGGTCGAGATCGGCATCCTTGTGTTCGAGCCATTCGGTGGTGGCGGCCAGCAAGGGTGCGAACTTGTCCACAAGCTCCGGGGTGCGCCGTTCCAGGGCGTAAAGCGCGTCGTCGAGGGCATCGATCACTGGCAGCAGGTGAATCATCCGACCGCGCAATTCCTTGGTATTGCGCACTGTCTGCGGTCGCGAGCCTTCGTGGGGCAACTGACCGATCATCAATTCCAGGGAGTTGAACGTGGCGACCATCGATGCGCGCAGCGCGCTGACTTCTTCAGACTGCACGTTGCGGCTAAGGAAGCGCAGGCTGTAGGTCGACGCATCGGTAAACCATTTGCTCACCGAATCATTGAACACCGGCGCCAGGCGCCGGGGCCAGAACATCGCGCCGACCACCGCCGCCACGGCGATGCCGAGAAAGATTTCTTCGGTCCGTGCCTCGGCCACGTCCCATACCCCCAGCGGGTTGTTCACCACCGGCAGGGCAATCAACGGCAAGGTGTAGCCGGCGAGCATCAAGGCGTAGTTGTTGGCGGTGCGCAAATGCAGGGACAGAAACAGCAGTGTCCCGGTCCACAGCGCAATCACCACCACCAGCACGTAGGGGCTCTGCACGAACATCGGCACGAACAGAACCGCCGCCGCAGCGCCGACAAAGGTGCCAATCGCCCGGTATAGCGCCTTGGAACTGGTAGGGCCGAGAAACGGGCTGGAAACGATGTACACCGTGGCCATCGCCCAGTACGGACGCGGCATTTGCATGAGCAGGGCGATGTACAGCGCGATCATTGATGCGGCGAAGGTGCGGACTCCGTAGAACCAGTCCCGCGCCGGGGGCATGCCAGAGAAAAATCCGTTCAAGGGTTCGCCACCGATGGCGGCGTGGCCGCTTCAAATGCTCTCAGTACCCGCAGCGTAGCCTCCAGATCACTCTGGTCAATGCCTTCAAGGACTTCGTGGCGCAAGCGCACCAGCTCCACTTCGACCGCCTGCACCAGCTCCCGACCGGTTTCGGTCAGGCTCAGGCATTTGGCGCGGCGGTCCTGTGCATCTTCGGTGCGGCAGACGTAGCCGCCATGGCACAACTGATCGAGCAGGCGCACCAGCGACGGGCTCTCCATCCCTGCTGCCTGGGCCACCGTCACCTGACGCACACCCTCGCCCAGACGCCCGATCATCAACAGCGGAACGGCACAGGCTTCGGAGATTCCATAGTTGGCCAGCGTGGTCTGGCAGATTTTGCGCCAATGCCTGGCGGCCACCACCATGGCGCTGCTGATGTTCATCTGGAGAACGTCGAGGTTATTCGGCACGAGGGACAACACACACTGTTAGTTTGCTAACTATCAATATTGCATTGAGAGGGATTTTCCGTCAAGTTTTGAAACAAATACGTAACAGCGACCTGCCGAGAGCCATCAACGTTTCCTGGCACGCTCATACACTTGACTGCGTTCGCGCTTTCCTACTGCAACGACAGAAACGACGATGCGCTCATCTATCACCTCGTAGACGAGTCGATACCCCGATGACTTCAACTTGATTTTGTAGCAGTCGGGCATGCCATGGAGTGAGTCGGAAGGGATTCGAGGCATTTCGAGCCGCTCTGCCAACTTCTTTTTGAATTGCTCACGTAGCATGTGCCCCAGCTTGTCCCATTCTTTGCGTGCAGATGGCAGAAATTCGAGCTTATAAGTCATCCAGCGTTACCGGGATCGGTGTTTCATGACGACGAGAACGCACGATTTCCGCCAATTCCAAATCATCCAGGCGCTCCATCATGGCTTCGAACACATCGGCAGGGACCATATACCCCATGACGCGATTGTGATTGAGCACTGCGACGGGCCCTCCATGGGCGCCATTCAAAACGGCAGAGGGGTTTTTCTTTAGTTCAGACACGCTGACAGCCATATCAGCCAAAACACTTTGCATAATTAAGACCTCAAATAAGGTCTTAATTCTGGTCAATTGTTTTGATCAGAGCAACCGTTGCAGATCACCGCCTATCAGTTTTTACACCCCCCGCCCCTTCCTCAACATCACATCCAGCTGATCCACGACTTCCGCCCAATCCGCGTCATCGAGTATCTCCTCACGCAGTAGTTCGGCCTGGCTCGGGCTCCAGAAAAATGCATCCGCAAGGTGCAACTCCGGTTTGAGTGGTGAATGGGTGGCGATGAATTTATCAATGCTTTCGGCGTCGTCCGGCAGGCCGAGTTGCTTGAACAGGGAGGGAAGGTTGTGGGTTGGGCTTTCCATGTCTAGCTCCTGTGAACTGATTAAGGGACCGCTGCGCGGTCATCGCGAGCAAGCTCGCTCCCACAGGTTAATCGCAGTCCCGTGGGAGCGAGCTTGCTCGCGATGACGACAGCATTGACGAAACAAAACTCAATGACTCAACTCCCGCACCTCGGCATGCGGCACCATTTTCAGAAACTCGGGCATGTCCATGCGCACCAGGTTGACGTGGTTGCCGGCCTCCAGATAGATGTCTTTCTGCCGGGTCAGCAGCGGATCGATCACCACCTCCAACCCATAGGACTCACCCAGCGCCGGTACGGCACCGCGTTCGCAGTCATCGAACAGGTGCGCCAGGTTGCTTTCGCGGGAAACCTGCCACTCGCCGCTGCTGCGGACTTTGCTCAGGTCAAGGTGACGGCTGGCGGGCAGCACGGCCATCAGGTAATGCCCATGGTGATCGTCGAGGATCACCGATTTGGCCACCCGTTCGGCGGGAATACCTGCGACCCGCGCCGTTTCAAGGCTGCTGGCCGAGTGTGGGTGGCTGACGATGTCATATTCGCATTGAGCCTTTTCCAGGCTTCGCTGCACGGTTCTTGCCATACGCATGATGCACCTCGGTGTCCGCCATGATCGCTTGCGGACGATGATTAAAGCTTGGCTTGCGTAGTAAAAGTCTAGGCCCGTCAGCGCGATCCGGCGGGAAATCTGCCCATCGGATGTCGACGGCAGTTGAGCAAAATTCATAGCGGCCAAGGCTCAACTAAACTGTATACAGAGCCACTCCACGACTCTCCCGGAGGGTCAAGTGAATACGCGTTGCTGTGCAGTTGCGTTGCTGTTGGCGTTGAGCGGATCGGCCTGCGCCGCCGACACGGTTGTGGTGCTGCTGCCCAATCCCGTCGGGATCTGGTTGATCACCTTCGGCATCGCGTTCCTGATCGCCGAGGCGGCCCTGCCCAATTACGGTGTGATCGGCCTGGGCGGCATCGTGATGTTCGTGATCGGCGCGGTGATCCTGACCAATACCGATGTGCCCGTGCCACTGATGATCGGCCTGGGACTGGTCAGTGCACTGTTGCTGGTTTACCTGGTGTTTCATGCCCTGAAGACCCGACCGCGCCACACTGTCAGCGGTGATGCCGGGCTGGTCGGCAGCGAAACGCCGGTCACTTCAGTACAGCTCGGCAACGCCTGTGGCGGCTGGGTTCATCTGCAAGGAGAACAATGGCAAGTGCTCAGCGCAACGCCGCTGCACCCCGGGCAACGGGTGCGGGTGGTGGGGCGCCAGGGCTTGCTGCTGCAAGTGGCCGCGACTGACGCGGCGCCGGGCGGAGAATAGTCATGGGTTTGCAATTGGGTCTTGTCGCGCTGCTATTGTTGATCATCGCACTGGCGGGGTCGACGTTCCGCATCCTGCGCGAATACGAGCGCGGGGTGGTGTTCCAGCTCGGGCGCTTCTGGCAGGTCAAGGGCCCTGGCCTGATCCTGCTGATTCCGGTGGTCCAGCAAATGGTCCGGGTCGATTTGCGCACCGTGGTGCTGGACGTGCCGCCACAAGACGTGATCACCCGCGACAACGTGTCGGTCAAGGTCAACGCGGTGCTGTATTTCCGCGTACTCGATCCGCAGAAGGCAATCATCCAGGTCGAGGACTTCCTGGCTGCTACCAGCCAATTGGCGCAAACCACGCTGCGGGCAGTGCTGGGTAAACACGAACTGGACGAACTGCTGGCCGAACGCGAACGCTTGAACCTGGACATCCAGCAAGTACTCGACGCCCAGACCGACACCTGGGGCATCAAGGTCGCCAACGTCGAGATCAAGCACGTGGACCTCAACGAATCGATGATCCGCGCCATCGCCAGGCAGGCCGAGGCAGAACGGGAACGGCGAGCCAAGGTGATCCACGCCGAGGGTGAATTGCAGGCCTCGGAAAAGCTCATGCAGGCCGCCGAAATGCTCGGCCGACAACCGGGGGCCATGCAGTTGCGCTACATGCAGACCTTGAGTTCGATTGCCGGCGATAAGAGCTCGACCATTGTCTTTCCACTGCCGATCGAGCTGCTCAAGGGCATGGCGGATTTGTCGTCGAAAGCCTGAACGCCGACCGGTTCAGGACCTGGGCAACACTTCGGCTTCGCCAAGCCAGGTCAACAGTCGATCAAGGCAGGCCTCGATCGTTTGTACTCCGGTGTCGAGTACCAGCGCCGCATCAACCGGCGCCTGATACGGTGCGGACACCCCGGTAAACCCCATCAATTCGCCGCGCCTGGCGCGAGCATAGTGACCTTTTGGATCACGTTGCTCGCACACCGCCAGGGTCGCACTGCACCAGACTTCGCGATAATCGTCACCGAGCCGCCGGGCGAACACATCGCGCAGCTCCACCAGGGGCGCGATCATCGCCAGGATCACGATTTGTCCGTTCTCCACCAGCAACGCCGCCAGTTCGCTGGCGCGACGGATGTTTTCCTGACGATCGCTGTCGCTGAAGCCAAGGTCTTGGTTGAGCCCTACCCGCAACCCGTCACCATCGAGCACCACGCTCTGCAGCCCGCGTGCAAACAACTCGGCGTGCAGCGCTTGCGCGAGGGTCGATTTGCCCGCCGCCGGAAGACCGGTCAGCAGGATCGCCGCGCCGCGATGGCCGTTGCGTTGCTCGCGCCGGGCACGGCTGATGCTGGCGGTCGGGGGCTTCACATCAACGCGCTGGGGCATGGGCCACCGGAACCGTGATATCACCCGCCGCCCAAGCCGCTTCGCGGTTGGCCAGGGCCGTGGCGATGGACTGGACTTGCGTCGATTGCACCTGATCCGGCAGCGGATCGAGGCCGGCGCTGGCGAAAATTTGCCCGTAGGCGTTGCGCAGATCGGCGTAGGACAGGTCACGACGCAGATCGGCCTGCAAGGTGTTGAGTTCGCCCTGGATCAGATCCAGCTCACCGATGCCGTCCGCCTGGTGACGATTGCGCAACTGACCGACGATTTGCCCGTCGATGTCCGACAATTGCTGATTGGTCTTGAACTGGCGCAACGCCTCGCGGTAATTGGCATTGGCCACATACAGCTGCGCCAGCACCGCAATCGACATCGCCTGACGGCGCGCGGTGGCAACTTCTTCACCAGCCTTGGCCACGTTGATCGCCGCGGGAGCCGAGATCACGTTAAACAGGTTCCAGGTGACTTTGACGCCGTAATCGGCCCAGCCTTGCTCCACCAGAAACGAGTTGCTGTCGTAATGTCCGCCGGCGGAGAACTCCAGGCCCGGCAGCAGGCGCAACATGGCTTTGCGGGTCTCGGCAGCGCTGATGCGGGCCTGATAATCCTGTTCGCGCAGTTCCGGGCGGCTGGTCAGGGCTTCCTGTTCGAGAGTGGCCAGATCGATCTTGAGCTCGGGAATCTCATAACCGTTATCGGTCGCCAGGGTCAGCTCGGTGCCCATCGGCAGGTTGATCAGGGTCGCCAGTTCGGTCTTCGCCAGAGACAAGGCACGGCGCTGCTCCTCCAGTTGGCGTGTCGCTTCGATCAGCGAACGCTGATAACCGAGGGCCTGCACCGGATCGCCAATGCGTTGCTGGCTCATGCTCTGGCTGTCGTTGCGCGCGGTTTCAACCCGCGCCATCAGGCTGTCGATCTGCGTGAGCAGGCGTTCGGCGGCCATCGCCCGCCAATACGCCGAGCGCACGTCCTGGACGATGGTGTTGATCACCTTGCGCCGACGTTCCTGAACGATCAGGCGCTGGTCGCCCTGCTGCTTGGCGCTGATGTAACTGACACCAAAATCGAGCACGTTCCAGACCATCGTCAGGTCCGCTACATCACGGTCGCGGTCCTGGGAGGTCGAAGGTTCCAGGGACTGTGTACCGGTGCGCACACTCTGGCTGCTGGAGGCGTTGACGTTGTTGCGGCCCACGTATCCGGCGTCCAGCGCCATGCGCGGCAGCATGTCGAAACTGGCGAGGTCGAGCTGACGCTTGGCCAGGGCCTCCTCCATGATTTTCAACCGGCCTTCAAGGTTGTACTTCACCGCACGGGCCATGGCCTGGTGCAGGGTCAACGGGCCGGCAAGGGGCTCCTGCCCCTTGTACATGCTTTGCAGGTCACTTTTGGCCCGCTGCTCACTGACACTGCGTTCGATCGGCTCACTGGTGACTGCGCATCCGCTGATCGCCAGTGCCAGCAGACTGACTCCAAACAACTTATGACTTCTATTCATCCTTGCATCGCCCCTGGGTGCCGCATCAAAAGTGAAAGTTCTCATCAGGCCTGCATTTCGCCGATGCCGGCCAGTTTCAAAGCGGCGGCCAGGTTGGCGACCTGCTGCTGCTCGTTGTCCTTGAGTTGTTGCAATTGCTGGCCCAGGGTCGGTGCGCCAAATACCCCGCGCAGCCCTTGGGAAACATCGCCGGACTTGATCGACTGACTGCCGAAGGCGTTCAACGAATCGCGCTCGCTGCTGCTGTCCTGATTGAACAGGCTCGACAGCGTGCTGGTGCTGAACACACCACCGTCACCGCCACCGAAACCGAGGAAACCATGTCCCGAACCATCGCCACCGCCGTCAGTGCTGCTGAAAACCTGCGCGATGAAACTCGGGGTCAATGCGCCGTGGTTCATGAAAATATCGCCCAACGGCCGGATACCGTTGCCGATCACCCGTTGTTCGAACAATGGCTGGAAGGTCAATGGTGAAGTGAGGTTGCCCGTCGGAGGCGTGAAAATGCTCGGTTGCAGCGGCACGTTGGGCACATCGGGCAGCGTCACCGGGGTGCTGCTTTGGAACTCGGGGTCTACCGTTACGACGACAACCGATGAGGTCGGCACCGTGTTGATGACAAAATTGTCGGACTGGCTCACGCCGCTGCCACTGTTGCCGGCCATGTCGCTGATACCGGCGCGGTTGATGCTGATCGCGTTGCTGGCGATATTGACGTTGGCGGTCGGTGTCAGCATTGCGGTCCAGGTCTTGCCGCCGTCGCTGCTGCTCAGGTCGGACAAGGTGCCGTTGGCAATACTGATGTCGGACAAATCAAAACCGCTGACCGCTTCGCTGAAGGTGATGGTCACCTGCGAGGTCTGGCCCACGCCCAGGTTCGGATTGGCGATCACCACGGTGGCGGTTGGCAGTTCGCTGTCGAGGGTGTAATTGTTCGACACCGCCACCGTGTTGCCAGTGTTGCCCACCAGATCCGTGACGTTGCGGGTGTCCAGGGCGATGAAGTTGCTTGGGTCGGTGACATTGGCCGTCGGCGTGAACGTCGCCGTCCAGGTCTTGCCGCCATCGCTGCTGCCGAGGTTGCTCAGGTCGCCATTGGTCACGCTCAAGTCGGACAGGTCGAAGTTGCTGACGGCCTCGCTGAAGGTGAAGGTCACCGTAGTGGTCTGGCCGATACCGAGGTTCGGGTTGGCAACCACGATACTCACCGTCGGCCGGGTCGCATCGAGCGCGTAGTTGTTGGAGATGGCGATACTGGCGCCGAAGTTGCCGACATTGTCCTGCACGCGACCGGTGTCGAGCACGATCAGGTTGGTTGCGTCGCTGACATTGGCGGTCGGCGTCAGGGTCGCGGTCCAGGTCACGCCGCCATCGCTGCTGCTCAGGTTCGACAACACGCCGTTGGCAACGCTGATGTCCGATACGTCGAAACCGCTCACCGCTTCACTGAAAGTGATGGTCACGGTGGTGGTTTCACCGATGCCGAGTTGCGTGTCGGCTACCACTATGGTCGCCGTCGGCAGCACGGTATCAATGGTGAAGCTGGCCGAGTTGCTGATGCCGGTTCCGGCATTGCCCGCGAGGTCGGACACCCCGGCGTTGCTCAAGCTGATCAGGTTGGTCGTGTCCTTCACGTTGGCGGTTGGCGTGAAGGTCGCGGTCCAGGTCACACCGCCGTCGCTGCTGCTCACGGCGCTCAATGTACCGTTGGGGATGGACAGGTCCGCGTTGGTGAAGCCGCTCACTGTCTCGGAGAACGTGATGGTTACCAAGGTCGATTCACCGGCCGCCAGCGTACCGTCGGCGACCACGATGGTCGCGGTCGGGCCTTGGGTGTCAATGGTGTAGGTATTGGAGTTGACCGTACCGCTGCCGGCATTGCCGGCCACATCCTGCACACCCGCCATGTTCAGCGCGATGGTGTTGCTGGTGTCGGTGAGATCGGCCGTCGGGGTAAGGGTGGCGGTCCAGGTGATCCCGCCGTCGCTGGAACTGACATTGCTCAGGATGCCGTTTGCGATGGTCAAGTCACTGTTGTCGAAACCGCTCACCGCTTCGCTGAAGGTGATGGTCACCAATGAGGTTTCACCGGTACTCAGCGCCGTGTCGGCAACCACGATGGTCGCGGTGGGCAGTGCGGTGTCGATGGCAAAATTGTTCGAGTCGGTGGTGCCCGACCCCGCGTTGCCCGAACCATTGGCCACGCCGCTATTGTCGAGCGTGATCAGGTTGCTGGCATCGGTAACGTCCGAGGTTGGTGTAAAGGTCGCCGTCCAGGTGATGCCGCCGTCGATGCTGCTGACGTTGCTCAATGTACCGTTGGTGAGGATCAGGTCGGCGTTGCTGAAACCGTTGACGGCCTCGCTGAAGGTGATGGTCACCAGGCTCGTTTCGCCGGCCTTGAGCGCCGTATCGGCGATCACGATGCTGGCGGTTGGCACGCTGGTTTGCACCAGGTAATTCGCCGAGTTGGTCACCCCGTTCCCGGCGTTGCCTGCCGCGTCGGTGACACCGGTGTTGTCCAGGGTGATGAGGTTGCTGGTATCGGTAATGCTGGCGGTCGGCGTGAACGTCGCGGTCCAGGTAACGCCACCGTCGCTGCTGCTCAACCCGCTCAGGGTGCCGTTGGCGACGCTCAGATCTGAACTGTCCAGACCACTGACTGCTTCGTTGAAGCTGATGGTCACCAGGGTCGTTTCGCCGGGACGCAGGTCGGTGTCGGCCATGACAATGGTCGCGGTCGGGCGTTGGCTGTCGATCGCGTAGTTGTTCGAGTCCGTGGTCCCGCTGCCGGCGTTGCCCGCCGCATCCTGAACACCGCTGTTATCGAGCCGAATGAGGTTGCTGGTGTCGGCGATACCCGTCAACGGTGTCAGGGTAGCCGTCCAGGTAATGCCTCCGTCGCTGCTGCTCACCGCACTCAAGGTGCCATTGTCGATGGTCAGGTCGGCATTGGTGAAACCGCTCACCGCCTCGGAGAAGGTGATGGTCACCAGCGTGGTTTCGCCGACACTCAGGGCATTGTCAGCGACCACTATGGTGGCGGTCGGGCGCTGGGTGTCGATGGCGTAGTTGTTGGAGTCGGTGGTGCCGCTGCCCGCATTGCCCGAGGCGTTCTGCACGCCGCTGTTGTCCAGGATGATCAGGTTGGCGGCGTCGGTGATGTTGGCGGTCGGCGTGAAGGTTGCCGTCCAGGTGACGCCGCCATCGCTGCTGCTCACCGCGCTCAGGGCGCCGTTGGCGATGGTCAGGTCGGCGTTGCTGAAACCGCTCACTGCTTCGCTGAAGGTGATGGTCACCAGCGAGGACTCGCCGACGTTCAGGGCATTGTCGGCAACCACGATGGTGGCGGTCGGTAACACGGTGTCGATGGTGAAGTTGGCGGAGTTGCTCGTACCGCTGCCGGCGTTGCCTGCGAGGTCCGCGACTGCGCTGTTGTCCAGGATGATCAGGTTGGTCGTGTCGTTGACCGCGACGTTCGGCGTGAACGTCGCCGTCCAGGTGATGCCGCCGTCGCTGCTGCTGACCGCACTCAACGTACCATTGGGAACACTCAGATCGGCGTTGGTGAAACCGCTCACTGCCTCACTGAAGGTGATAGTCACCTGGGTCGTTTCACCGGCAATCAGGGTTGAATCGGCCATGACAATGGTCGCGGTCGGGCGTTGGCTGTCGACCGCGTAATTGTTCGAGTCCGTGGTTCCGCTGCCGACGTTGCCCGCCCCGTCGATCACACCGCTATTGTCCAGGGTGATCAGGTTGCTGGTGTCGGTGACGCCAACCGTTGGAGTAAATGTCGCGGTATATGTGATGTTATCGCTGGTGCTGAGATTGCTCAGAGTACCGTTGCTCACCGTCAGGTCGGCCAGGGAAAAGCCGGTTACCGCCTCGGAGAAGGTGATAGTCACCACCGAGGTTTCGCCCACCGCCAGCGCCGTGTCCGCGACCACGATGGTCGCCGTCGGGCGCACGGTGTCGATGGCGTAGTTGTTGGAATCGGTGGTGCCGCTGCCCGCGTTGCCCGAGATGTTCTGTACGCCGCTGTTGTCCAGGGTGATCAGGTTGTTTGCGTTGGTGATGTCGGCGGTCGGCGTGAAGGTTGCCGTCCAGGTGATGCCGCCATCACTGCTGCTCACTGCGCTCAGGGTGCCGTTGGCGATACTCAGGTCGGCGTTGCTGAAACCGCTCACGGCCTCGGAGAAGGTGATGGTCACCAGCGTGGTTTCGCCGACACTCAGGGCGCTATCGGCGACTACGATGGTGGCGGTCGGCAACACGGTGTCGATGGTGAAGTTGGCGGAATTGGTCGTACCGGTGCCGGCGTTGCCCGCCAGGTCGCTGACCCCGGCATTGTCCAGGGTGATCAGGTTGGTCGTGTCGTTGACATCGACGGTTGGCGTGAACGTCGCCGTCCAGGTGATGCCGCCGTCGCTGCTGCTCACCGCACTCAACGTGCCGTTGGGAACACTCAGATCCACGCTGCTGAAACCGCTCACCGCCTCGGAGAAGGTGATGGTCACCAGCGAGGTTTCACCCGCGCTCAGCGTCGTATCGGCCAGCACGATCGTGGCGGTCGGGCGCAGCGTGTCGATGGCATAGTTGTTGGAGTCGGTGGTGCCGCTGCCAGCGTTGCCCGCCAGATCGCTGACCCCGGTGTTGTTCAGGGTGATCAGGTTGGTGGTGTCGTTGATGCTCGAGGACGGCGTGAAGGTTGCCGTCCAGGTGATACCGCCGTCACTGCTGCTGACGTTGCTCAATGTGCCGTTGGCGACGGTCAGGTCTGCGTTGGTGAAACCGCTCACCGCTTCACTGAAGGTGATCGTCACCAGGGAGGTTTCACCGATGGCCAGCGTATCGTCGACCACGACGATGTTCGCCGTCGGGCGCACGGTGTCGATGGCGTAGTTGTTGGAATCGGTGGTGCCGCTGCCCGCGTTGCCCGAGCCGTTTTGCACACCGCTGTTATCCAGAGTGATGACGTTGCTGGTGTCGGTGATGGCATTGGTCGGGGTGAATGTCGCGGTCCAGGTGATACCGCCATCGCTGCTGCTGACGATACTCAAGGTGCCATTGGCGATGCTCAGGTCGGCATTGGAGAAACCGCTGACGGCTTCGCTGAACGTGATGGTCACCAACGACGTTTCACCGAGTAGCAGCTCGGTGTCGGCCACCGCGATGGTGGCGGTCGGCAGCACGGTATCAATCGTGTAGTTGCCGGAGTTGGTGGTGCCGCTGCCTGTATTGCCGGCCACATCGGTCACGCCGGTATTGGCCAGGGTGATGACATTGCTCGAATCATTCACGCCGACGGTTGGGGTGAAGGTCGCGGTCCAGGTGATGCCGCCATCACTGCTGCTGACCGCGCTCAAAGTGCCGTTGGCGATGATCAGGTCGGCGTTGGTGAAACCGCTTACTGCTTCGGAGAAAGTAATGGTCACCAGCGAGGTTTCACCCGCGCTCAGCGTCGTATCGGCCAGCACGATCGTGGCGGTCGGGCGAACCGTATCGATGGCATAGTTGTTGGAGTCGGTGGTGCCGCTGCCGGCGTTGCCCGCCAGGTCGCTGACCCCGGTGTTGTCCAGGGTGATCAGGTTGGTCGTGTCGCTGATGCTCGCCGAAGGCGTGAAGGTTGCGGTCCAGGTGATGCCGCCGTCGCTGCTGCTGACTGCGGTCAGCGTGCCGTTGGTGATGGTCAGATCCGCGTTGGTGAAACCGCTGACCGCTTCACTGAAGGTGATCGTCACCAGCGAGGTTTCGCCGATTCTCAGCGCCGTGTCCGCGACCACAATGGTGGCCGTCGGGCGCACGGTATCGATGGCGTAGTTGTTGGAATCGGTGGTACCGCTGCCCACGTTACCGCTGGCGGCAGCCTGCACACCGGTATTGTCCAATGTGATCAGGTTGGTCGTATCGGTGATGCTGGCGGTCGGAGTGAAGGTGGCGGTCCAGGTGATACCGCCGTCGCTGCTGCTCACCGAGGTCAACGTGCCGTTGGCGATGGTCAGGTCGGCGTTGGTGAAACCGCTCACGGCCTGGTTGAAGGTGATGGTCACCAGCGACGTTTCACCAATTCTCAGCGCGGTGTCGGACACCACAATCGTCGCGGTCGGCGGGGCAGTATCGATGGCGTAGTTGCCCGAGGAACTGATCCCGCTGCCGGTGTTGCCCGCGAGATCGGCCACGCCGGTATTAGCCAGGCTGATGACGTTGGTCGCGCTGATGATCCCTGCTGTCGGGGTAAACGTTGCGGTCCAGGTGATGCCGCCGTCGCTGCTGCTCACCGAGGTCAACGTGCCATTGGCGACGCTCAGGTCGGCGTTGGTGAAACCGGTCACCGCCTCGGAGAAGGTGATGGTCACCAGCGAGGTTTCGCCCGCTGTCAGTGTTGTATCGGCCAGCACAATGGTGGCGGTCGGGCGCACGGTGTCGATGGCGTAGTTGTTGGAATCGGTGGTGCCGCTGCCGGCGTTGCCCGACAGGTCGCTGACCCCGGTGTTGTCCAGGGTAATCAGGTTGGTCGTGTCGTTGATGCTCGCCGAAGGCGTGAAGGTGGCGGTCCAGGTGATGCCGCCGTTGCTGCTGCTCACCGCAGTCAACGTGCCGTTGGTGATGGTCAGATCCGCGTTGGTGAAACCGCTGACCGCTTCACTGAAGGTAATCGTCACCAGCGAGGTTTCACCGATTCTCAGCGCCGTGTCCGCGACCACAATGGTCGCCGTCGGCCGCACGGTATCGATGGCGTAGTTGTTGGAGTCGGTAGTGCCGCTGCCGGCGTTGCCCGCCAGATCAGCCACGCCGGTGTTGTCCAGGGTGATCAGGTTGGTCGTATCCGTGATGCTCGCCGACGGCGTGAAGGTCGCCGTCCAGGTGATGCCGCCGTCGCTGCTGCTCACCGAGGTCAAGGTGCCGTTGGTAATGGTCAGGTCGGCGTTGGTGAAACCGCTCACCGCCTCGGAGAAGGTGATGGTCACCAGTGAAGTTTCGCCGATTCTCAACGCAGTGTCCGCCACCACGATGGTCGCGGTTGGTCGGAGTGTATCGATGGCATAGTTGTTGGAGTCGGTGGTGCCGCTGCCGGCGTTACCCGCCAGATCGCTGACCCCGGTGTTGTTCAGGGTGATCAGGTTGGTGGTGTCATTGATGCTCGCGTTCGGGGTGAACGTGGCGGTCCAGGTGATGCCGCCGTCGCTGCTGCTCACCGAAGTCAAGGTGCCGTTGGCAATCGTCAGGTCGGCGTTGGTGAAACCGCTGACCGCTTCGGAGAAGGTGATCGTTACCAGAGAGGTTTCGCCGATTCTCAGCGCCGTGTCCGTCACCACGATGGTGGCCGTTGGACGCACGGTATCGATGGCGTAATTGTTCGAATCGGTAGTGCCGCTGCCGGCGTTGCCCGACAGGTCGCTGACCCCGGTGTTGTCCAGAGTGATCACATTCGTGGTGTCAGTGATGCTGGCGGTCGGAGTGAAAGTCGCTGTCCAGGTGATGCCGCCATTGCTGCTGCTCACTGCGGTCAAGGTGCCGTTGGCAATCGTCAGGTCGGCGTTGGTGAAACCGCTGACCGCTTCGTTGAAGGTGATGGTCACCAGCGAGGTTTCGCCAACCTTGAGGGCGGTGTCGGTGAACACAATGCTGGCGGTTGGCCGCGCCGTATCGACCACGTAGTTATTGGAGTTGGTGACACCAACGCCGGCGGTGCCCAGACCGTTGATCACCCCGGTGTTGTCCAGGGTAATGACGTTGCTCGTATCGGAAAGACTGGCGGTCGGCGTGAACGTTGCCGTCCAGGTGATGCCGCCATCGCCGCTGCTTACGGCCGTCAACGTGCCGTTGGCGATGGTCAGGTCCGCATTGGTGAAACCGGTCACAGCCTCGGAGAAGGTGATCGTCACCAAGGACGTTTCGCCGATGCTCAGTGTGGTGTCAGCGACCACAATGGTCGCGGTCGGCGGCGGCGAATACGCGGTGTTGAGTACACCTCCGTCGTTGTAGATGGTCGCAACGGAGGTCGGCGAGATGCCGGTTGTCCCCCCGCCCTGCGCGGTACCGCCTGCACCACTGGCCGCGGCATTACCGGCCAGGGCCGCGAAGTTGGCTGCCGTGATCAACAATGTGCCTTTGTTCCAGATCGCACCGACGCCCCGGCCGCCCACACCGCCATTGCTGGCATTGCTGCCCTGGCCACCGCCACCGCCACCGCCGCCACCGGCGCCAATGTTGTTGCTAATGGTCGACGTGCCAATGATGGTGATGGTGCCGCTGCTGGCGTTGTAGATCCCGCCCACCGCGTTGCCGCCAGCGCCACCCACCTTGTCCCAACCGGCCCCGCCGCCGCCACCGCCAATGGAAATCGTGCCATTGGTGGCCGTCGAACCGTTACCGCCGTTGCTGTAATAGGAAACGCCCACCCCACCAGCACCGCCAGTGGTGGTACCGCCGCGACCGCCCATGTGGGTCGCGTCATAACCGCCGCCGTAACCACCGGCGCCACCGCCGCCCGCACCACCACCCAACGTGCCGGTACCCGGCCCTGCCGAACCGCCATGCCCGCCACCCTGGCCGCCCAAACCGCCGCCGCCACCACCGCCACCGCCGTAAAAGGCGCCCGTGACACCACCGCCACCGCCGCCACCGGAAGCGCCGTTGGAAGTCACGGTTACGTTTTTCAGGGTAAGAATACCGGCGTTGAAAATGCCACCGGCCATCGCGCCCGAGGCACCGTAGCCACCGTTGCCGCCCGTGCCCGACACCAGGCCCCTGGTGATCACCAGGCCATCGAGTGTCACGGTACTGCCAGATGCCACTTCAATCACTCGGGTCCTGTACTGACCATCGAGAATCACGTCAGCCGCGCCATCGTTGTTCAAGTCGCCATCAACGGTGATGTTCTTGTTGATCAGCAGTTCGGACGTCAGCTGCACCGTCATGCTGCTGTTAAAGGTGACTAGGTCACCGTTCTGCGCCGAGGCGATGGCGGCACGCAGCGAGCCGACGCCCGTATTGGCGTTGTTGGTGGCGGTCCAGGTGGCCAGGCCCCATTGGTAATCACTCATGGCTTGTGTCGACAGCACGTTGGCGCTTTCGATGTTGCCGGTGACGATTTCCAGATCCCAGTCGCCGCCCACACCGGTGCGGTTGCTCGAAGCCGCTACATCGCGGCCGGTCATTTGCGCCAGCGAATCGACAAAGCTCAGGCCACGCTCGCCTTCGGCGGTGTAGCAGCCGTAGATCAGGATGTCGCCGCCAGCGTTGATGTCCTTGCCGATTTGCGCCAGCACCGCGCTGCGGGCGGCGACGTTGTCGGCCGACAGATAGCTGTCGCCCAGCCACAGGTCGCCGGCGTTGCCGTGGGCGATGATCTGCACCGAGCTGACGCCCTGATGCTGATCGAGGTAGTCGGCGATCTGTTGCAGTCCATCCTTGCCCGCGTCCAGCTTCACGACCTGGGTCCCGGGGGCGACGCCCTGGAGCAGGCTGTCGGCTTCTTTCACCCGGGAGTCAACGAACACCACGCTCTGCCCCGGCACCGCAATGGGGCTGGCGGCCGGTGTGGCATCGGCCTGGCCGTGGGTGTCCTTGCTGGCCGTCGGGTGATCGGCGGTCGGTGCCTTGGCGGCATCTGCTGTGGAATGGCTATCGGCCTGGGCCGCGGTATCGGCCACCGTGGCGGCGACAGCGCCGTCGAACAGCATGCGCGGTTCAAGGGACATGATCATGGGCGCCGCTGGCGTCCGTTGGCCTTCGGTTGCCCGTGACTTTGCCTTTGCCCCGTCAAAAATGGTCCACCACATGCTGCTCACCCGAATTCGAACGAATATACGTAAGGCATCAATGAAAAACGCCGCGATCAAATGTTCGCGGCGTCGGACTTCATACGAATGACATTGGCGGCGCTGGCAGAGCCATCGAGCCAAAAGGACAAGTCTGAGTATTGCTTGAACAGATCCGGCGGCAGGATGGTGCGCCGGGCCTGGACGGCAACCTTGGGCCTGACCTTGTGCAGGCCGTTCACCCCGAGGGCTTGATCGAATTCCGGGGCGTCGTATGCCAGGTTTTCGAAGTCGTGCTCGAACCAGGGTTCGTCGACAAAGTCGTAGACCAGCCGCAGCACCCGCTCCGGAGCCTGGGTCAACAAGTCATAGTCGATGATCAGCAAGGAGTCGGCATGTTCGCCGTAATAGGCTTCCTTGAGCGCCGCCCAGGCAAATCCCACCAGCCGATTGCGCTGGGCCAGGGTTTCGCAACGGCTATAGACGGTGTTGCGCTCGACGGCATCGCCGAAGAGCTTGGTGTTTTCATAGGGATTGGCGCGGTAAAGCCGCTCGATGCTGTCCATGATCCAGGCAACATTGCGCACACAGGCAATCACCTTGGCCCTGGGAAACAGATCGTTGATGGCCGGCAGCCGGGCGCTCCAAAGACGGTTGGTGTCGAACACCACCGATTTGTCGGCCTTGTCGGCGTAGAAGGAGTCAAACAGGCCGCGCAACAGACGGCGGCGCATGTCGGTGTCGATCACCGCGCCGAACTCGCTGCCAGCGCTGCACTGCTCCAGAACACCGGAAAACAGGGAACCCACCGGGCTGGTCATTCCGGCATGGAAACGCGGGTTCTGCAACAGGATTGCAGAAAGCAGGGTCGAGCCCGAGCGCGGCAAACCGGAAATGAAATGAAAATGGTGCAAGTCCCTTCACCGTTTTGATAGTCCTTTGTAGGACAAAGCGTAGTCGATCGATAACGCCTCGACTAGTGGTGTTTTGATATCAATTTGAAGCTAAACCGACCTGATACCGAGCTTTGCGCAACCAGTGAAGGACTTTAACGACGACAACCCTGGGGAAGCGTCCATCGGACAAAACAACCTCGCCACGACACCCACAATCTACGTCTACGCTGTGACGTGGCGTGACCGAGCCACGCAAAGAAAAGGAGTCGACACCCCCAGGTGCCTGGCAGCCGCGTGGCGCGCCAACCACCAACCTGAAGGATGAGGATTCATGGAAGTATTTATCGGCACTATCCAGCCTTTCGCCTTTAATTTCGCCCCCCAGAACTGGGCCCTTTGCAATGGCCAGACGTTGAGCATTGCGCAATGGAGTGCATTGTTCTCGCTGATTGGCGTGAACTACGGCGGCGACGGCCAGACCACCTTCATGCTACCCAACCTGCAAGGCCGCTTACCCATGGCCCAGGGCACCGGTACCAATCTCAGCCCGCGCACCATTGGCGAGATTTCCGGTACCGAAAACGTCACCGCGACCATCGGCAATATGCCCAACCACACCCACCTGTTGTCCGGACTGACCGCCACCACTACCCTGCAACTGGCCAATCCCTCGAGCAATCCCGTAAACGCGCCAACGGCAACCAACTCCTTCATCGGCGCTTCGAGCGGCGGACCAGGGACGGCGAATATCTACTCCGATCAACAAGGAGCGTCGGCGGTGGCACTCAAGGGCGTGAGCACCACCGTCACCGGAGAGATTGCCTCCACGGGCGGAGCCCAGCCCATGAGCGTGATGAACCCGTTCCTGGTCATCAACTTCAGCATCGCCCTGCAAGGGTATTTTCCATCGCGCGGCTGAAGATTCGCCGGGGGCCGCACGCCCCCGGCACTGTTCATTTTTCGGAGCCTGATCATGTTGCAAGCGGTTCAAAGCCATCATTTCCAGGCCCTGCTGGGCCAGACCGTCGCCCTACGCCTGCCCGACGGCAGTGAATTGCCGATGCAGATCGAACACCTTGAAGACTCACCCGGCGCCCGCATGCGCAACAGTGAGCGCATGCCATTCAGTGTCGAGCTCAACAGCCTGGTCCCGACCGATTTTGTGGACGGTCTATGCATGCTGCAATTGCCGGAATTGGGCGAAGTGGAAAACATTTTCGTTTCCCGGGTGCCTTCGATGGGACGTGATCCGCAGCGAGGCTACTTCTACATCGCCTTCAACTGACCCTTTCTGGCTCGCAGTGCCTTCAGCCTTGCGGATACCACACCAGCCGTTGTGCCGCGACGTTGTATTCCTGCACTGCAAAGCCCAGCGCCAGGTAATGCGCAAGTGCATGGGGATTGCTGGCCCAGACCACCGTCGCCACCGGGCAACGAATCTGTTGGGCGGCTTTCTGCACCCCCTGCAATACCGCCCGCCCATACCCCTGCCCCCGCGCCGCCGGGATGAAGGCCAGATACAGCACGCGAATCTCGTTCGGCCCGAAATCAGTGCTCAATGCGCCGATCGCAGTACCAAGCTTCTCAACCACGTAATGCATGGCATTGGGGAAGTTTTCACCCAGTCCTTGCTCCTGCACCTGGAACTGCTGGGCCACAACCTGCTCGACCACCTCCACACTGTCGTCGATCCATTGCAGGTCCGGTCGGGCCGATTGATACAGGCGCTGCAAAAAAGGCCCATCACTGGCTAGCGAAGGCCGTACCACCAAACCTTCGGCTGCCACAGCACTGCTGTTCGCCATCGTCGCTCTCCTTAAAAACCGCTTTCCCTGACCCCCAGCGCCGCCACGCGTCGCCAGGCGCCCCCCAATAAAGACTCGCCACCGCCCTGCAACACGACCACGCCACGCAACGGCTGCACCGGCGTCGGCGCCGGTTCGAGGGTCATCAACCGCGCGCCGTATTGCGCCTGTACCGGCTCGGCCCGTTGATGCTGATCGCGACGCACGGCAATCGGTCCGTGGTGATCGGAAGTCAGTGCCTCCTGATCGACAAACGCCACCCCGTTGGTGTCGATTTCGCTCAATTGCACCGCAATCGCCGGGTGCATCGGATCATCGGCGATAAACCGTCCGGTAGCGCCCGGTACCACGCGCCAGAGCTCTGCCTCGGCCAGATAGCCGCGCAAGCGCACGCCGTCCTCGACCACCCTGGCCAGCGGCTCCCGGGTCGACAGCCAGCGCCCCACCGTCCATTGCGACAGCAGGTCACGCACGGTGCCGGCATGGGGGGCACGCAATAGCAACCGCTCGCGCTGAGCCGCCAGCCCTCGGTATTCGGCGACCGCTTCGGCCAGGCGCTGCTCGACGATGGCGGCATCGGAAGCCGTTTCGCTGCGGCCGGCCTGTCGGCGCATTTGCAACTGCTGAATCTCGATTTCCCGGCGCGCAATAGCCTGGCGCGAATCGAGATCCGGGGACTCCAGCTCGATCAGGACTTCGCCCTGCGCCACCGACTGTCCGTCATGCACCTTCACGGCTTTGATCCGTGCCGCCACTGGCGCGTGCAAGGTGCTGACCCGGCCCGCTTCCAGCATGGCCGGCACCTCGACGGCACTGCGCCAAGGCAGGATAAGCACCGATAACAGTCCGAGCAGCACCAGGCTGCTGAGCAGCACCCGCGGTCCATGCGCCTGCTCGCGGCGGCTCCACCACTGGCGCCACTCACTCATGATGGGCACAAAGATGAACCAGACCAGCTCCACCAGCATCAGGAAAATCCCCAACACCTTGAAAAACAGGTGATAGACCGCCAGAGCGATCCCAAAAAACAATGCCGCGCGCCATAACCACGAGCCATACCCCCAGATCAGCAAACGCCGTTGCATTGTCGGCGACCAAGGCTCCGGCGCCGCTGCGCCGTAGCCGAATAAAAACTCGCGCAGACGCCACCGGCACAGGGCAAACGCCCGACCTTGCAGGTTATCGACCTGCCAGAAATCGCTGAGCAAAAAATAACCGTCAAAGCGCATGAACGGGTTGAGATTGACCACCAATGTGGTGATCCACGTGGCACTGGCGAGCATGAACGCCGCGGTGCGGGCGGGACCGTCGGGCAGCAACGACCACGCCAGCAAGGCAATGCACGCCAACAGCAACTCCGCCAGCACGCCGCCAGCGCCAATCAGCAACCGGGCCTTGCGATCATTGACCCGCCAGGCATCGCTGACATCGGTATAGAACATCGGCAGCAGCACCATGAACGCCACGCCCATGCTCTGCACCCGACAACCAGCGCGCTTGGCCATGAACGCATGACCGAATTCGTGGCAGAGCTTGGCGAAGAACAGGGACACGCCAAAAGCCAATGCACCGCCAAGGCTGAACAAATGCGGAAACGTCGCGATAAATCGCTGCCAGTCCCGCGACACCAGAAACACCCCTAACCCCAGCACAGCGGGTAATCCGTAGCGCAGCGCTTGCGGGCCAAAGCGCTCCAGCCAGGGCCAGGCGCGATTGAGAAAACGCTCGGGGCGCCACAGCGGAATACGAAAAAACAGGTACTGATGCAGCAACACTTGCCACAGGCTCCGGCGCTGGGCATCCGCTTTAACGCTGTAACTGGCACGCTGCTGGGGATCGAGGGCGGCAATCAGATCGTGACTGCGCAAAAAAACCAGCAACTGCTCCAGATCCACAGCGTCCAGCGCCAGTCCCGGCTCGCGATTGGCCGCTTGCAGGACCTGCTCGGGCTCACCCAGCGACCAGTGGCGCAACAGACGCATCGCCGTCGTACCGAGCTTGAAGTAACGCCCCCGCACCGGGTCGGCCAGCGTCCAGCTGGGCGCACCGTCCAGCGCCGGCGCTGCCGGGGACAATTGCAGGTCGGCACGCAGACCGGGCAGGTTCACTTACAAGCCCACGCTCTGACGTAAACCGGCCAACGGTCGACGCAGCAGGTACAACGCCAGCGGCGCCCTGTCACCGAAGATTTTTGCCGTGCCGCGCAAACCGATGCGCGGAGGCGGCGCGTCGAAATTCGCATCCAGCCGATAAGCCAATTGCCCGCCCGCCGTGGGTTGCGCTTCATAAGCCGAACGTTCGAGCCTGGCCAGATGCCGTTGCAGCGGATCACTGTCGAGGAACAGGGCGACTTCAGCGCCGGGCTCCAGGGATATCGCGTCCCCCACCGCCAGCTCGATACGCAATTGCGCCTGGGTCGGATCGGCGATTTCCATCAGTCGCTCGCCGGTCTGCACCGGCTTGCCAGTCCAGCGTTCGGCATCGGCAAACACCGCAATGCCATCGCGCTCGGCGCGCACTTCGCTGCGCTTGAGCAGTTCACGGGCGTAATCTCGCTCGGCGCGTTTCTGCTCAACCCGGGCAGCCAGCAAATCCAGTTTCGAACTGGACTCGGCATCGGCGAACGAACGCTGGGAGTTGGCCTTGAGCTCCGCCTCGGCAACCCCGAGGGCACGTTCGGCGACATCAGCCTGGGCCTTGAGCGTGGTGCTTTCGAAGCGCAGCAGCAGATCGCCGGCCTTCACCGTCTGATTGGGTTTGACCAGGAACTCGGCAATCACACCGTCCAGCGGTGCGGCCACGACCCGCCCCCCCAGCGGCACCACTTCGGCCGGTGCCAATACGGACTGGCGCACCGGGATGAACAGCCCGAGCAATAGCAACGCGACCAGCAGCGCCTGGCGTTTGCGGGTCCAGCGCAGACGCCATGGCTTGCGCGGTTGCAATGCCTGCCAGGCGTGGCTGTAGGTATCGCCCAATTGCGCCAGCAGGACTTGTTCGGCAGGGTTCCACGCAACATCCCGGGCCAGCCACAACCCGCCGAACACCTCGCCCCGGCGATCGATCAGCGGCAGCCAGAACACCTGCGCAGCCGACAGGCTTTGCCATTCATCCTGCAGCGACTCGCTGAGCACATCGGCGGCAACGACCCGCGCCTGCTGCAACTGTTCGCGCTTGAACAACTGCGCCACTGCCTGCTCGACGAACGCTACAAAGGGTGAGTTCGGCTCCACCGTACTGACACCGGTCACGGCCTGCACCTTGCCGGCGATCAACAGTGCCGCATGGCGAAAACCAAACAGTGCCTGGCCATCATTGACCAGGCTGTAGGCCAATTGGGCGGGCGTTTGGGCTGCGCGGGTCTGGCGCTCAAGATCAAGGAAACGTGCGAATACCTGTTCGGCACCGCCGCTCACCGGCGCGTTCACCTGGACTCCGCGAAATGCGCCGTGCCGCTCATGCCGGCCAGCAGCCCGCTGGCGTCGGGCACGCTGGCCACCAGCAGCAGGGTCTGGCTGCCTTCATCGATTCGTGCGCCCAGGCGCTTGACTGTCGCGTCCAATGGCTTGCCGGTTTCATCGGGGACAAAGCTGAAGGTCTGGCCGGGCTTGAGTCGGGCCATCCAGCGCGAGGGCACCAGCAGGTGGATTTCCAGGGTGCGATTGTCGACCACGTCCAGCAATGGTGCACCGGCAGGTACGCTTTCATAGCGCTGTACCTTGCGCTCGACGACCTGGCCATCGAACGGCGCCAGCACGCTGCAGCGCTTGACCTGCACTTGATACACCTGGGACTGCGCCTGGGTTTCGCTGACTTTGGCCTCGGCACGTGCCACTTCGAAACGCCCGACCGAATTCAGCGCGGCCAGTTGCCGGTTGTGCGCCAGCTCTTCACCCGCGCCACGGCTGGCCGCTTGAGCGGCATTGAGCTGCGCCTGATAGGCCGAGCAATCGAACCGCGCCAGGGTATCGCCCTTCTTGAACGATTCCCCCTCGCTGAACGGCAACTCGACAATCCGCCCAGGCACCTCACTGGCCAGTACGGCCTGATCCCGGGCCCGCAATACACCGCGAGCCTCGGTGCTGGTCGCAGCACTGGCGCCTGCATCCATTTGCGCAAGCGGATCGTCTGCCCCAGGCGTTTGCGCCTGGACAACGCTTGCGACGAAGACCAACCCCAACACACAGAAAATCCGCATGACCGTACTCCCTTTCGGATCAATCGAGTCTACGGCAGCGGTGACTAGCGTCAAGCAGATGGCCATCATTCCCTGCGTATTAACGCTGCGCGGTCTCGGTCAACGGATACACCGACTCCCACCCCCCACCCAAAGCCTTGTACAACCCGACGGCCGCCAGCGACACGCCGGTCGAACTCTCGACCCACTGCTCCTGAGTCGCCAACAACGCCCCTTGCACAGTGAGTACGGTGACGAAATCCACCACACCCTCAACGTACTGCTGTTGCGCGGTGTCCAGAGCAATGCGGTTCTGGCGCACGGCTTCGGCCAGGCTGTCGCGGCGCAACTGGCTGGCGTTGTAGGCGGTCAACTGGTCATCGATTTCATGCCAGGCGCGCAATACGGTTTGCTGATAGGCGATAGCGGCTTCCTGTTGTTGTGCTTCGCGTAACTCGAGTACGCCACGCAAGCGGCCTCCGTCGAACAACGGCAAGCTGAACTGCGGGCCGATCCCGAACGAACGCGAACCCCAGGAGCCGAAGTCGCTCAGTTGCATGGCCTGGGAACCGATGTTCCCCGACAGGGTGATTCGCGGATAGAAATCGCCCTTGGCCACGCCAATGCTGGCAGTGGCGGCATGCAGCCGCGCTTCGGCCTGGCGAATGTCCGGCCGACGAGCAGCCAGTTGCGATGGCAGGCCAATGGCGACCTGACGCGGAGTCTGTGGCACCGGTGCGTCTGTGGATAACTCCGTCGCCAATGCCTGGGGCGGTTCGCCCATCAACAGACTCAAGGCGTTGATCAGTTGCCACTGGCGCTGCTCCAGTGCGGGCAGGCGCGATTCGATGGCCGCCACCTGCGCGGCAGCTTCGGCGACATCCAGATCCGTCGCGACGCCGTCGGCCAGGCGCAACTGCGAGAGCTTCAGACTATGGCGGGCAACGTCGAGATTCTGTTCGGTGACGAGCCGGGTGTTCTGCACACCGCGCAGTTGAATGTAGTCCTGGGCGGTTTCGGCCAGCACCGACAGCAGCACGCCGCGTCGGTCGTTCTCGGCGACTTCCAGGTTGGCGTCGGCCGCTTCGGTTTCCCGCCGCACGCGCCCCCAGAAATCCAGCTCCCAGGAGGCGGAAAAGCCGGCATCCCACAGGTTGAATGCGGACTGGCCGTTGTGTCCTGACGGGTCGTTCAGGCCTTCTCCACTGTTGCGGTTGCGTCCGTAACGACCGCTGGCCGCCGTGCTGGGGTAGCGCTCGGCGGTGATGACCTGACGCACTGCGCGACTTTGCTGCAAGCGGCTGCTGGCCAGCTTCAGGTCGAGGTTGTCGGTCAGGGCGCGTTGGCTCAGGGCCGAAAGTTTGGGGTCGTGGAACACCTCCCACCAGCGCTCGGTCATCGTTTCGGCGATGGCCTGGCTGGCGGCTGCCCTTGATGGTTTTGACCATTCGGCGATTGGCTGTGCCGCAGGCTTGTGGAAGTCCGGGCCGACGGTGCAGGCTGACAGGCTCAGCACAAGCAAGACAGAAAAAATCAGGCGATCCGACTTGCTCGCGAAGGCGTCAGCGCGTTCAACGAAAATCTTCATCGCTGAACAACCTCTTTCGCCTTGGCGGTGGCCGTATCAATACTCGCCTCCACCGACATCCCCACCCGCAAGCGCTCGGCCAGCGACTGTCCCGGCTCCAGCACAATCTTCACCGGTATCCGCTGCACCACCTTGGTGAAGTTGCCGGTGGCGTTGTCCGGTTTGACCGCGGCAAACGTCACCCCCGTGGCCGGTGCAATGCTTTCGACACGACCGTTCAACGCCGCACCGCCCAGACTGTCGACGCGCACTTGCACAGCCTGCCCCGGCTGCACATCCGTCAGTTGGGTTTCCTGGAAATTGGCCATCACGTATGCCTGCGCCAGCGGCACCACCGCGAGGATTTTGCTGCCCGGCGTGACGTAGGCGCCGACCCGCACCGCGCGTTCGCCGACCATGCCGTCCTGAGGCGCGACGATCCTCGTATAGGACAACTCGTAGCTGGCCATTTCCAGCTTCGCTTGCGTCCGTTTCAGCCCCCCTTCGGCCCCATCGCGCTGGGCCGTGAGGATCTCCACCTGCTTGCGTTCCGCCGCCAGTACTGCCGTAGCGTTGGCCAGCCGTGCGGAGGCCTGGTCGATGCGTGTTTTTGCCTGTTGTGCGTTTTGCACCGTGCCGGCGCCCACCCCGGCGAGGTGGTTGTAGCGGCTCAGTTCGTGCTCGGCAAAGGCCACTTCCGCCTTGGCCGAAACCACCGAGGATTGCGCCTGGGCAATCACTGACGCCTGGCGCTCGAGGGTCGCCCGGGCGTTTTGCAGTTGCGCCCTGGCCACCAGCGTTTCGGCATCGGCGGCCTCGGCGGCGGCGCGTAGATCCCGGTCGTCGATCAGTGCCAGCAACTGCCCGGCCTTGACCTGCTGGTTGTCCTCCACCAGCACTTGCTTGATAAACCCGGCAACCCGCGGCACCACCAGGGTGAAATCCGCTGAGACGTAAGCATCGTTGGTGTTCTGCCGGGTACGCTTGCCGAACAGGCCGGGCATCGCCAGGTACAGCAACACGCCGACGGCCAACGCGGCGGCCACGGCCACCGCGACTTTCTGTTTTGCTTGAGTGTTCATAAAAGCCTTCTGTATCAGTGGAGCATTCAGGTCGGTGCGCGCGGTGGAAAGATCCGCGTCGGCAGCCAGAAAATCAGCAGGATCAAGGTCACGGCGAGCCCGGCCATGCACAGGTAAAGATCAGAGGAAGTGAGCACCACGGCTTGCTCATGCAGACGATGAGCGAGACTTGCGCTGTCGTGCTCGGCCAGCGGCGAATTGCCGAGGCGATCGACCAGCATGGTCGAGTGAAAATGCAGGCGTGCCGTGGTCAACGCCTCGATCACCCCGGTGGCGATGACCGCCGACAGGCCTTTGACGGTGTTGAACCAGGCCGATGCGAACGGCCCTTCCATCGGGTTGATGCTGCCGGTGGACAGCATCAGCAGCGGCAACACTGCCATGGGCTGACCGAAAATCTGCAGCCATTGCAGCACATAGAAATCGTCGCGAATCCACGCGGACGTCAGTTGCGAGCCGCCGACGCACGACAGCGCCAGCATGCTCAGGCCGATGCCCAACACCCAGCGGCAATCGACCCAGCGAAAGTTGCACAGCGCCGCCACCAACGGCAGCGCAATCAATTGCGGCAGCGCCGCCAGCAGCATGATCGGCGCGGTCTGCACCGGGCGATAACCCTGGACTTGCGCCAGGTAGCTGGACGGAATAATGATCACCGCCTGCAACACCACCAGTACGCCCGCCAGGGTCAGCAGGGCGAAAGACAGGTTACGGATACCGAGCATCTGCATCTTGAAAAACGGAATCGGCTGCGACCACTCGCCGGTCAAAAACAGCACCAGCAACAACAGCCCGCCGCCGAGCAATCCGCAGATCAGGCTGGACTCGAACCAGTCCAGGCGGTTGCCCTGCAGGATGCCGATCACCAGCATGCAGATGGCGGGAAAACCCAGCAGCACACCGCGCCAGTTGAAGGACTTGAAGCGCTCCAGGCGCAGCGGATCCCGGGGCAAGCCGTACGCCACCGCGGCCATGGCAATCAGGCACGGCGCGATTATCTGCCAGAAGGTCCATTGCCAGCCGACATATTCGGTCCACAACCCGGCCAACGGCGTGCCCAGGCCCGGGCCGAACGTCGCCGTCAGGGCATAACCGGCCAGGCCATACAACTTCACGTTGGCGGGCAGAAATCGCAGGGCCACGGTCATCAGCATGGGTGGCAATGCACCGCCCGCCAGGCCTTGCAGGGTGCGCAGCAACAACAGGCTTTCGTAATTCGGGGCGAAGGGGCACAACACACCCAGCAGGGTGAACAGGCTGATGGCCCACAGGGTGAAACGCCGCAACGAGAACGTCACCGCACACCACGGCGCGAAGGCCATGGCCGCTACGGAAGTCGCGGTGTAACAGGCCACCAGCCAGGTGCCTTCGTCGTAGCCGATGGCCAACGCACCACGGATGTCGGCCAGGGCGACTTTGGTCACCATCTCGTTCAGGCCCGACACCAGCACCGCCAGCAACACGCCCACCAGGCCGATGATGATCCGCGGGCCGAAGACGGGTGGAGCCGCTGCCATGCTGGCCGCAGCAACAGGTGCCGTGACCGTAAGGGAAGTCATGTACTGCAAGCTCCGGCGTGGAAAGACCGAAGCATTCTAGGAAGCGTAATGCCTGACGAAAATCAACTTATCGGCAGGTTATAAGTGCGCCTTACGCAACAATACAAAACCCCTTGTGGGAGCGGGCTTGCTCGCGAAGGCGTTGGGTCAGTCGGTATCAATGTTGAATGACAAATCGCATTCGCGAGCAAGCCCGCTCCCACAGGGGGAAATTACGCTCGACCTCAGTCCGGCTGCGCAGCCAGCCACGTCTCATCGCAACACGCCTTGAGCGTCTCACGCAACCAGCGATGGGCCGGATCCTTGTCGAAACGCGGGTGCCAGGCCTGGGTCAGCATCAAGGTCGGCAACGGGATCGGCAAGTCGAACGAGCGCAGCTTCAGGCCGAGCCGTCGCACACTCAGCAAGGCTTCCTTGGGCACCGGCAGAATCAGGTCGGAATCGGGCAAGGCAAACATTGCCGCATGAAAGCTCGGCGCGATCACCGCCACCCGCCGCTCCAGCCCCAGGGCATTGAGCGCGGTATCGATCGGCCCCCGGGCAATGCCGCGCCGGGACATGCTGATATGCGAGAAGCCCGCGTAACGCTCTGCCGTGATCTCATCGTCCAGCAGCGGATGATCCTCGCGCACCAGACCAACGAAGTGGGTGGAAAACAGGTTCTGAATCTTCACTTCCGGGGTCAACGGCCGGGTGTTGCTGACACTCAGATCGATCCGCCCTTCGCGCAACGCCTCATCATCGCCATCGCCTTCCGGGACGAAACGCAGTTCGCAGTGCGGCGCCTGCCGATCAAGGGTGTCGAACAACTTGCCGCCGTAGACACCGACAAAGAAGTCGTTGGCCCGAATACTGAACCGCCGCCGCAGCGAGCTCAGCTCCACCGCATCGGCCGAACGAAACAGCAACCCGGCCTGCTCCACCACACTGCGCACCTGCTCGCGCAACTCCAGCGCCTTGGGGGTCGGCACCAGGCCACGACCGGCGCGCACCAGGATCGGATCGCCAATGGCTTCACGGATGCGCGTCAACGTCCGGCTCATGGCCGCCGGGCTCAGATTCATCCGCCGCGCCGCGCCGACCACACTGCCCTCGTCGAGCAAGGCGTCGAGGGAGACCAACAGGTTCATGTCTGGGAGTTGCATGGTGAGCACTCATGGCTGATCTTGGTTGAGTCAAATGCAATGCTAGCAAACATCCTCCGAATGATGCTTTGACTGTACCGGCCCAAAAGTACGGCTCGAACCACTATCAGTTCTGATAGTTCTCAAGCCTGACTCAAGCGAGCAATACTCAAGGCCCGCCCCACTTCCACGAAGCTCCCGATATGAGCCAAGCCAAACCTGATGATGATTCAGGCACCCGCAGCGCCCCTCGGGTAGTGCTGCTGGCAACCGACCGCAGCCAATCCATCATTGGCGAAATCGTCGATGGCCAAACCAAAACCATCGGTTACTCCGCCTACGGCGAGCAGTCCGCGCAGCAGAAAGTCGAGACACGGCTGGGGTTCAATGGCCAGTTACGTGAGGCGGATATCGGTTGGTATTTGCTGGGTAACGGTTACCGCGCCTACAACCCGCGGTTGATGCGTTTTCATAGTCCGGACAGCTGGAGCCCGTTTCGTGGGGGTGGGTTGAATGCGTATATGTATTGCGTGGGGGATCCGGTGAATCGGGTGGATCCGACAGGGCATGTTCCATGGATAGAACCCTGGCTTAAGAAATTCGCTGGAAACGCAGCCAAGTTCATTTTAGGCGGCAGCGAAATTACCGGACCAAGCCGTAGTAAGGCACTAAAAGCAACGGTAGGGACAGGCAGGAGAATGAGTGCTGAACACGGCGATTTGGCAGCGATGAGCAATGTTGCCGGAGCAGTTGCGGCGGGATCACCGACCGTCGTCACCACGGGAAGGTATCCATCGATGGGAGACGGTAGTACGCATGGAACGAGGTGGGGAACTACTCCACCTTACGTGTCAGACCGACGTGCTCCACAGAGAACCAGATCGGTCGCTCCTCGCCAAGCCGGTAGTACCGCCACTGAATCGGGACCGCCTCCGAGCTACGAAGAGGCAATGTCCACTGCGCCACCGAGCTACAAAGTGGCAAAGCTTTTATCGAATCACGACACTTTTGCAGCGTCGCAGCAGGGTAATACCTTTGTAGTGAATAGAGTCGCAGACCCAAATCATCAATACTTCAATTTTTATCCACCTCACATGGAGCATCCACAACTGCCAAACGTCCCACGCCCTTCCTGGGTTCGAAGCCCCTCACCCAGTCCAGTGACTTCCCGGGACTCCACTCCACCACGTTCACGCAATCCAAGCGGCGATCAACCCACTTGGCGAAGGATATCCACCTAATAACTTGGTAAGTGCATGTTCGGCAATGAAATTGAAATGGGCGCGCTCTTACAGCGAAGGCGCCCGTTCTATCTTTGCATCCCCCACCGCCTAACCGTCACCCGCTCCAACGAATCAAACACCAGGTTCTCCACCAGCAACCCAATCAGAATCACCACCGCCAACCCGGCAAATACCTTGTCGGTGTACAGCTCATTGCGATTCTGAAAGATGTACCAGCCCAACCCGCCCTTGCCGCTGGTCGCACCAAACACCAGCTCGGCAGCAATCAACGTCCGCCAGGCAAACGCCCAGCCGATTTTCAGCCCGGCGAGAATTGACGGCAGTGCCGCCGGAATCAGGATGAACAGCACGAAACGCATGCCCTTGAGGCCGTAGTTGCGCCCGGCCATGCGCAGGGTTTCCGAGACGCCGAGGAAGCCGGCGTAGGTGTTCAGCGCCAGTGCCCAGAGCACCGAATGCACCAGCACGAAAATCAGGCTGTTCTGGCCCAACCCAAACCACAACAGCGCCAGCGGTAGCAGGGCGATGGCCGGCAAGGGGTTGAACATCGAGGTCAGGGTGCTAAGCAGATCGCGACCGAATTGCGTCGACACCGCCAGTGTGGTCAGGGCAAACGCCAGGACGATGCCGATCAGGTAACCCTTGAGCAACACCACCAGGGATATCCATACCTTACCCAGCAATTCACCGCTGAGCAGGCCGTCGTACAAGGCGTGTGCGGTTTGCACAAAACCCGGCAGCAGCAGGTCGTTGTTCTGATACCGCGCAACGGCTTCCCAAAGCACGGCGAGCAAGATCAGGATCAGGGTTTTACGCAACCAACCTTGTTGCCACAGTCGTTGGCCCAGGGGTAATTCCCGCTCCAGCGGCACGCTGGTCAGCGGCTGCAAAACCGTTTCGAACTCTTCACGCGGGGATGATAAATAGCTCATCGGACCCTCCTCTCAACTGGCTCAATAAGCGATGCGGATGTCGGCGAAATCCAGTTCATGTTCGGCTTGCGGTGATTGGCCTTCGTCGAACAGCAGCCGGTGAATACGTCGCGCCGATTCCTGAAACGCCACACCGCCGAGGCTGTGCAAATCGTATTGGTGGCTGTGGACTTGCGCCCTCACCCGGCCCGGATGGGGCGACAGCAACAGAATGCGATTGCCCACCACCAGCGCCTCTTCGATAGAGTGCGTGACGAACAGCAGCGTGAAGCGCACTTCCTCCCAGAGCAGCAGCAATTCTTCCTGCATCTTGCGCCGGGTCAGGGCGTCAAGGGCGGCGAAGGGTTCGTCCATCAACAGGATTTTCGGCTGCATCGCCAGCGCACGGGCGATGGCGACCCTGGCCTTCATCCCGCCTGACAAGGTGTGCGGATAGGCATCGGCAAACGCCGCCAGGCCGACCTTTTCCAGATAGTGCAGCGCTCGCTCTTCGGCCTCCCTGCGCTTGAGGGTTTTCGAGGCCAGCAGTGGAAACATCACGTTCTGCTTCACGGTTTTCCACGGCGGCAGTTGGTCGAACTCCTGGAACACCACGATCCGGTCAGGTCCCGGCGCATCGACGCGCTGGCCTTGCAGACGGATCTCGCCTTCCACTGGCTGGATGAAGCCGGCGGCGGCCTTGAGCAACGTCGACTTGCCACAACCGGATGGCCCGAGCAGGACAAAGCGGTCCGCCGGATCGATCTCGAAACTGACTTGATGGGTCGCCCGCACTACCCGCTGCGGCGTGCGGTATTCGAGGCTGACGTTATCGACCGACAGCAGCGCCTGGGCTGCCGCGATCGGTTTGCTGACCGTGTGGCCTTGCAAAGGGGCATTCATGTCGGTCAGCTCCCTTGCAGCGGCTTGGCGTCCTGGAAGAAGTAGTCCTTCCATGAATCCGGTTTGTTTTTGATCGCGCCGACGCGGTAGAGGAACTCGGCCAACGGGTAAGTGTTCTTCGGCGTGACGCTGAATTCGAACTGCGGGTTGTCGATGATTTTCAGCAACGCGGCGCGGTCGATTTTGGCCTTGGTAACGCGGATATAGGTGTCGGCTGCCGCGCCCTTGTCGTTCTGGGCAAACGTGGCCGCTTCGGTCAGCGCATCAATGAATGCCTTGTAGGTTTTCGGATTCTCATTGCGGAATTTCTCGGTGGCGAACAGCACCGTCGGCGAGTTCGGACCGAGCAGGTCATAGGTGTTCAGCACCACGTGCACGTTGGGATTGGCCAGTTCCTGATCCTGGAACGGCGGATTGGAAAAGTGCCCGCTCAGCTCGGTGCCGCCGGCTACCAGCGCTGCCGTCGCATCAGGATGTGGAACGGCGATGGTGTACTTGTCGAGGCGATTGAACTCCTTGTCGCCCCACTGTCTGGCCGCCGCGTATTGCAGGAAGCGCGACTGAACCGACACACCCACCGCCGGCACCGCGATACGGTCCTTCTCGGTGAAGTCGGCGATGGTTTTGACTTTCGGATTATTGCTCACCAGGTAGTACGGAAAGTTACCCAGGGAAGCCACGGCTTTTACGTTCTGCTTGCCGTGGGTGCGATCCCAGATGGTCAGCAGCGGGCCGACACCGGCGCCGGCAATGTCGATCGAGCCCGACAGCAACGCATCGTTGACCGCCGCGCCGCCGGAGAGCTGGGTCCAGTCGACCTTGATATCAATACCTTCCTGCTTGCCATACTTCTCGATCAGGTTCTGATCGCGCACCACATTGAGCAGCAAGTAAACGATGCCGAACTGTTCGGCAATGCGGATTTCACCTTCGGCGTGGGCCACGGTCGGCGCCACCAGGCTGCCGGCGACCAGGCTGAACCCCAGGCCGATGGCCGCGGCCAGCGGTGCGAATGGAAGACGTTTGGACATGATCAGATCTCCGGCAAATCAGAAAGGCGCGTCGCCCTGGATGGTGGTGCGATACAGCTTGCGGCGCAGATGGCTGGGGCATCCGGCGGCGAGGTGGATCAGCGAACGGTTGTCCCAGAACACCAGGTCATGGGGCTGCCATTGATGGCGGTAGATGTTTTGCGGCAGCACGCTGTGGGCGTAGAGCTCGGTCAGCAGTTGCTGGCTCTCGTCTTCCGGCAGGCCAACGATACGGGTGGTGAACCCTTCGCTGACGAACAACGCCTTGCGGCCGTTTTCCGGGTGGGTTCGCACCACCGGATGCACCACTTCGGCGACCTGAGCGAGTTGCTCCGGGGTCAGGGTCGGACGCCAGTTGCCTTCGAACTTGGTCTCGCTGTAACGCGCCGTGTAGGAGTGCGCCGCCGAGCGACCCTCCACGGCTTTGCGCAACGCGAGCGGCAGGCTGTCCCAGGCTTTGTGCATATCGGCGAACAATGTGTCGCCACCTTCCGACGGCAGCTCCTGGGCATGCAGCATCGAGCCCAGGCTCGGCAGCTCCTTGTAGGAGAGATCGGAATGCCAGAACTTGCCGGCGTCGCCGAGACCGATGTTCTGGCCGTTTTCGACAATGTTGGACACGATGAGGATTTCCGGATGCCCCGCCAGCAGGAACTGCTTGAGCACATGGATCTGCAACACGCCAAAACGGCGACTGAAATCGATGTGTTGTTCAGGGGTGATGCGCTGGTCGCGGAACACCACCACGTGATGGTCCAGGTGCGCACGGTGAATGCGTGCGAAATCCTGATCATTGATCGGGCGGGACAGGTCGAGACCGATGATCTCGGCGCCCACCGCTCCGCTGAACGGGCGGACTTCAAAGAATTGCGGCGCGATGTTTGGCGAAGCTGAAGCTGCAGACATAAATCACTCCCACGCACGGCACGCTCAAAGGCGCGCGCGTCGATCAGAAACTCACGGAGGTCCCGTGTTGGTTCGTGTCGTGCGGCGCGCCGATTGGTCGGCAGGTACGCAGGGGATTGACTTTATAGATATAAGAATTGAAATTTAAATACCGTTAACGAATAACTATATGGCGATTGCTAAGGGAATGGAGGAATCGCGGTGTGACGTTATTTGTCACTTTCTGACAGTGTTGTGGTGTTTGGGCGGACGCTATCGCGAGCAAGCTCGCTCCCACAGGGGTCAGTGGAAACACAAAAATTGCGTTTCAACACAGATCGACTGTGGGAGCGAGCTTGCTCCGGGCGGCGTTCCGACGATGAGGTCATTAGCCTTGATGAAGATTACCGCTCGTGCAGGGCCTCGGCCCGCGCGCGGATGATCGGCTTGAGCAGGTAGCTCAGCACGGTCTTCTTGCCGGTGATGATGTCCACCGAAGCCACCATCCCCGGAATGATCAGCAACGGCTTTTCATCGGTGCCCAAGTGGCTGCGGTCGGTGCGCAGCTTGATGATGTAGTAAGTGGTCTTCTTGTCTTCATCGGTGATGGTGTCGGCGCCGATCTGCTCCAGCTTGGCCTTCAACCCGCCGTAGATGGTGTAGTCATAGGCGGTGAATTTCACCGTCGCTTCCTGCCCAGGATGCAGGAACGCGATGTCCTGCGGGCGGATCTTCGCCTCGACCAGCAAGGTGTCGTCCAGTGGCACGATTTCCACCAGGTCGCTGCCCGGCTGGATAACCCCGCCGATGGTATTGACCAGCAGCTTGTTGACGATGCCCCGCACTGGCGAAGTGACCAGCGTCCGGCTGACCCGATCCTCCAGAGCCTTACCGGTGGCCTGGGCCTTGTTCAGGTCGGTGCGCGCTTCGTTGAGTTGGGTCAGGGCTTCGCTACGGAACTTGCCACGGGTTTCATCGACCTTGCGCTGCACTTCCTTGATTGCCGATTCGGCACGCGGAATGGCCAGGGTGGTGGCGTCGAGCTGACCACGGGTCTCCGCTTCGGCACGCCTGAGGCGAAGAACTTCCACCGGCGATACCGCGCCCTGGGCCACCAACGGCTCGGACATGCTGATTTCCTGACGCTGGAAGCCCAATTGCTGGCGATACTGCGCCTGCTTGGACGTGAATTCGCGCAGCTCTTGCTGGCGCTGGATCAACTGTTCCTGCAAGCCGCCAATCTCGTCGTGCAACTGTTGGCGGCGGCTTATATAGAGCGATTCTTCACTCTTGGCCTGACCCGGCACGGCCTTGAGCACATCCTCGGGGAAGTTCAGCGGGCGATCCTCGACCTCGGCGCTCAGGCGTTCTACCCGCAGCAGCATCGACAACCGATCAGCCTCGGTTTCACCGACGTTCGAAGCAAATCGCGTGTCGTCCAGGCGAATCAGCGGTGCGCCGGCTTCAACGATCTGGCCTTCCTTGACGAACAGCTCGGAAACGATACCGCCTTCAAGGTTCTGGATTTTCTGGATCTTCGACGATGGGATCGCCTTGCCGTCGCCCTTGGTCACCTCGTCGATTACCGCGAAGTTGGCCCAGAGCATCAGGAACACAAAGAACGCAATGATCGCCCAGATCGTCAGTCGCACCACCCGTGGCGCATCCTCGATCAACGCCTTGTTGACCTCAGGTAGCGGCTGGCCCTGAAGTGAAGCAGTGCCTTTGAAGTAGCGACGGATCGAATCCTTACCCGACTTAAGCAACACTGATCTGCCCCTTCTTCAATGCTTCCATCACCGCGGCTTTCGGGCCGTCAGCGAGTATCTGCCCGCGGTCGACCACGATCAGCCGATCCACCAGCGACAACAGCGACGCCCGGTGCGTCACCAGCACCATGGTCTTGTTTTCAATCACAGCCGCCAGGCGCTGTTTGAGGCGCTCTTCGCCGGTGTTGTCCATGGCGCTGGTTGGCTCGTCGAGCAGCAGGATCGGCGGGTTGAGCAACAATGCACGGGCCAGGGCGACGTTTTGTCGTTGACCACCGGACAGGTTCTGCCCGCGCTCACCGACTTGCAGCTCATAGCCCTGCGGATGCAGACGCGCATATTCGTGGACGCCGGCCAGCTCTGCGGCTTGCAGCACCAGTTCGTCCTCGACATACCGCGCGCCGGAAACCAGATTGTCGCGCAAGGTGCCGGCGAGCAATTGAATGTCCTGTGGCACGTAGCCGATGTTGTAGCGCAGCTCGCTGACGTCGATCTGGCGGATATCCACTCCATCGACCAACAGCGCGCCGTCATCTGGCTGGTACAACCCCACCAGCAATTTCGCCAACGAGCTCTTGCCCGAGCCGCTTCGGCCAATGATGCCGACCTTCTCGCCGGGACTGATCGACAGGTTGATGTTCTTCAGCGCCAGGTTCTGCTGTTGCGGGTAGGTGAAGTTGAGCTGGCGGCACTCAATGCCGCCCTGCAGCACCTTGCGGCTGAGCGGACGTTCTTCGAAATTGCGCTCCTGTGGCAGCTCCATCATCTGGTCGACCGAGGTCATGGTCACCCGCGCCTGCTGATAACGAGTCAGCAGCCCGGACAGCGACGCCAGCGGGCTGAGTGCACGGCCACTGAGCATGTAGCAGGCAATCAGGCCGCCCATGCTCAGGTGACCGTCGATGATCTGGTACACGCCGAAGACGATCATGATCACCCCGGCCAGCTGCTGGATCAGCAAGGTGATGTTCATCGCCAGGCCGGAGAGCATTTTCACCCGCAACTCAAGACGACTGAGGGTGCCGATGGTCTGTTCCCACTGATACTGGCGTTCGCTTTCGGCGTTGTTGACCTTCACCGCATCCAGGCCGGCCAGGGTTTCGATCAGGCTCGACTGACGCTCGGCCCCCAGCGCCATGGTCCGCTCCATGGTCGCCACCAGGGGTTTCTGCAAGGCATAGCCGATGGCCAGGGCGATCGGGAATGCCAACACCGGTATCCACACCAGGTGCCCGCCGAGGATCGCGATGACGATAAAGATCAGAATCGTGAACGGCAGGTCGATCAGACTGGTGAGCGTCAGCGAGGCGAGGAAATCCCGCAGGCTCTGGAACTCATGGATGTTCTGGGCAAAGCTGCCGACCCGCGCCGGCCGATATTTCATGGCCATGCCGACGATGCGCTCGAACAGCGTGGCCGAGATGATCAGGTCGGTTTTCTTGCCGGCCAGATCCAGGCACAGGCTGCGCAGGCTTTTCAGGATCAGGTCGAAGAGGTAGGCGCCCGTGATGCCGAGTGCCAGCACCCAGAGCGTCGCTTCGGCCTGGTTCGGTACGACGCGGTCGTAGACGTTCATCACGAACAACGGCGCGGCCATGGCAATGATGTTGATCAGAAAACTGGCGGCGATGGCGTCTGCGTACAACCAGCGCGAACGCTTGAGGGTATCGCGGAACCACGAGCGCGCACGCGGAATCAGCGTGCCGTGATTGACGTCGAACTTGTGCTGCGGCTGGGCGAAAAAGACCTTGCCGATATAGTCGTCGGCCAGCAGTTCACGGCTGACCAGAGACTCACCGCCATCGCTTTCGCTGAGCAGCACCCGCACCTGATCTTCGCCTTGCCAGCCGAGCAGGACGGCACTGCGACCGTCCTTGAGCAGCAACAATGCCGGCATGGCAATCGCCGGAATATCCTCCAGCTTGCGTTGCAGCACCCGGCCTTGCAGCCCCGCGCGAGCGGCCGCACGAGGCAGCAACTCAACAGTCAAGCGCTGCTCGAACAACGGCAGGCCGGTGGTCAGCATTGCCGCGCTGGCAGGTTTCTGATGCAGCATGCAAAGAGCGAGCAGACCATCCAGTAACGGATCGTCATGCAACGCGCGCGGATCATGAATGAGTTGAACCCGACTGACTTCTGATTCCACGCTCGGCACTCTTGGCTAACAATTGAACAACGAAGGTCCTGCTCAATTCATACCGGGCAATTGGACCTTGGGCTTCACGTCGTTCTGCACAACGGATGCCAATGGTGCGACCACTCCCTGGCTCTTGAGCAACTCGCCCATGGTCGCCTTGATTCGGTACTGAGTAAATAACTGAATGTTCTTGATCTCCGCCAGACGGCGAGAGGAGGAAAACAGTTCGTTCTCACTGTCGAGCAAATCGAGCAGGGTACGCTCGCCGAGGCTGAACTGACGCTGGTAAGCGATACGCACGGCAGTGCTGTGATCGACGTATTGCTGGGCGATCGGCACCTGCGCGTTGGCATTGTTCAGGGCGTTCCAGGCCAGGCCCAGCTCTTCGTTCAATTGGCGCAGGGCGTTGTTGCGGATGTCCAGCGCCTGGTTGGACAGGTAGGACTTGGATTCCAGATCGGCCTTGTTGCTGCCGCCGGCATACAGGTTGAAGCGCATGCGCAGCATGGCTTGCCATTCGTTGTTGTGGCCGTTCTGACCATCAATGTCGTTGTCCGCGGAGCGACCCAACTCAGCATCGAAGCGCGGGTAGAAAGTCGACTTGGCCGTGTCGTATTGCTTCTCGGCAGCGGCGATATCGGATTCGGCCGAGCGCAGGATCGGGCTGTTTTCCAGCATCTGTGCACGGGCTTCATTCAGGTTTGCCGGCATCAGCGCCATGAAACTCGCCGGGCGCTCCAGTTGATCCGGCATCTGGCCGACAGCGGAGAGGTAGTTGGTTTCGGCGTCAGCCAGGTTGGTCTGCTCGGTGATCAGGTTGTTGCGCGCCTGGGCCATCCGCGCCTCGGCCTGATCGAGGTCGGCGCCGCTGCCGACGCCACGCTGGGTGCGCAACTGGATCTGGTCGTAAATGCGTTGGTGACTCTTGAGGTTTTCCTCGGCCAGGCGCACGAATTCGCGGCGAGTCAGTACGTCGAGATAGACCTGGGCCACGGTCAGCCCGGTACGCTCGGAGGTACTCAGCAGCGAGTAGGCGCGGGAGTTGACGGTGGCTTGTTGACGCCCGACTTCGCTGGACGTCGCAAAACCGTCAAAGACCATTTGGGTCAGTCGCAAACTTGACTCACTGCGATTCAGGGTTTCGAAGTGATTGTTGCCGCCGTCTCGCGTCGTCACGCTATCGGTGCCTTCACGACCATAACCGCCCAGCAGGTCGACCCGTGGCAAGTACCCCCCCTTCGCAGCTTTCAACTGATAGTCCGCTGCCAATCGGCTGTTGACGCCCGCCTGGACCTCCGGATGGACATCCAGCGCTTGTTGCATGGCTTCTGGTAAGGATTGCGCCTGGATGAATGACGCGGAAAGGACGAAAGGTAGAGCCATGAACAAAGGCGAACGCATTGTAGGAATTTCCCAGGACTTCTTGTCTTGAATCACAGCAAAAGAACGAGCTGTGTCGGAAGATGGCAAGCGTAATGACCGTATGTCGGAAAGTTCAAAAGCGGAACTGGATCACATACCGAGGACAGGTCACAGCTTAAATATCAATGTGACATTACTGGGACGATTGTTTAGGATGGGATCCAGAAGGTCAATAGTTTGGCATAAAGTTAATAGCGAAAAAATATAGCCAAATTATTGACGAATTAATGCGTCAAACTTGTGCATCTATTTTGCAATGTACGTCCAGTCTGGTCGGCGCAGATGCCATCAGGTCTATGGAAGTCAACTGAACGTGACACCCCGGAGAGTCTTCAATGAGCAGTGTTGTTGCCATCGTCAAAAGCATTGTTGGTCAGGTTTTCGTGGTGTCCCCCGAGGGCATCCGCCGCGTTCTCGTTGAAGGCGACAAGCTGTTTGCCGGCGATCAGATCGACACTGGCCTTTCCGGTGCAGTGTCCCTGGAACTGGCCGATGGCCGCACCCTGGATCTGGGCCGTGACACCCAGTGGAGCGCTGACGCCCCGGACTCAGGCACTGATCTGGCAGCCGCCACCGCGCAGGCGGCGCCGTCCGTTGATGAGCTGCAACAAGCCATTATCGCCGGTGCCGACCCGACCAAAGACCTTGAAGCCACCGCTGCGGGTCCGACGGCGTCGGGTTCTGGTGGTGCCGCCGGTGGCGGTCACAGCTTCGTGATGCTCGATGCTACGGCTGGCCGCGTCGACCCGACCATTGGCTTCCCGACCGCGGGTATCAACTCTGCCGGGCAAACGACCCTGGAAATCCCGGGTGGCCAGACCACCAATGCCAACGTCAACGCCAATTTCAATACCAACACCGATACCCCGAGTGAATCAGTCCTCAGCCTCAGTGCCACGCCGACCATCACCGAGGCCGGTGGCGTGCTGGTGTACACCGCGACCCTGACCCAGGCACCGCTGAGCGACCTGACCGTTACTTTGTCCAACGGCGCCGTGATCGTGATTCCCGCAGGCTCGACCACCGGCACCGTCAACGTTCCATTGGCTGCGAACGACACTGTCTATAATGACGCGACCCAGATCGAAGTAACTGTCACCGGCACCAGCGGCGGCAACGGCATCACAGTGACGCCGCCGACTACCCCGGCCGTGACCCAGGTCACCGATACCGTCGACGCCACCACAGTCACCCTGACGGCCGGCAATACCGTCACCGAAGGCGGTCAGATTACCTACACCGCGACACTGACCAACCCGGCGCAGACGCCAGTAACCGTCACTCTGTCCAACGGTTCGAGCATTACCATTGCCGCCGGCCAGACCAGCGGCAGCGTGAACGTACCGACGGCGGCCAATGACGTTTATGTGAATGGCAGCACCGTCAGCACCACCATCACTGGTACCACCGGCGGCAACTTCGAAAACCTGGTGCCCAACACTACCCCGGCCGTGACCACCATCACCGATTCCGTGGACAACACCGGGCTGACCCTCACGGCTACCGGCAACATCACCGAAGGTGGCCAGATCACCTATACCGCCACCCTGAGCAATCCGGCCGGCACGCCGATGACCGTAACCTTGAGCAACGGCTCGGTCATCACCATCGAAGCAGGCCAGACCAGCGGTAGCGTGAACGTGCCGACGGCGGCCAACGACGTTTATGTCAACGGCAGCACCGTCAGCACCACCATCACCGGCACCACCGGTGGCAACTTCGAAAATCTGGTGCCGAATACCGCTCCGGCCGTGACCACCATCACCGATTCCGTGGACACCACCGGGCTGACCCTCACGGCTACCGGCAACATCACCGAAGGTGGCCAGATCACCTATACCGCCACCCTGAGCAATCCGGCCGGCACGCCGATGAGCGTGACCTTGAGCAACGGCTCGGTCATCACCATCGACGCGGGCCAGACCAGCGGCAGCGTCAACGTACCGACGGCGGCCAACGACGTTTATGTCAACGGCAGCACCGTCAGCACCACCATCACCGGCACCACCGGCGGCAACTTCGAAAATCTGGTGCCGAATACCGCTCCGGCCGTGACTACCATCACCGATTCCGTGGACAACACCGGGCTGACCCTCACCGCCACCGGCAACATCACCGAAGGCGGCCAGATCACCTATACCGCCACCCTGAGCAATCCGGCCGGCACACCGATGAGCGTGACCTTGAACAACGGCTCGGTCATCACCATCGAAGCAGGCCAGACCAGCGGTAGCGTGAACGTACCGACGGCGGCCAACGACGTTTATGTCAACGGCAGCACCGTCAGCACCACCATCACCGGCACCACCGGCGGCAACTTCGAAAACCTGGTGCCCAACACCACCCCGGCCGTGACCACCATCACCGACTCCGTGGACACCACCGGGCTGACCCTCACGGCTACCGGCAACATCACCGAAGGTGGCCAGATCACCTACACCGCCACCCTGAGCAATCCGGCCGGCACGCCGATGAGCGTAACCTTGAGCAACGGCTCGGTCATCACCATCGAAGCGGGCCAGACTAGCGGCAGCGTCAACGTACCGACTGCGGCGAATGACGTTTATGTCAACGGCAGCACCGTCAGCACCACCATCACCGGCACCACCGGCGGCAACTTCGAAAACCTGGTGCCCAACACCACCCCGGCCGTGACCACCATCACCGATTCCGTGGACACCACCGGGCTGACCCTCACGGCTACCGGCAACATCACCGAAGGTGGCCAGATCACCTATACCGCCACCCTGAGCAATCCGGCCGGCACACCGATGAGCGTGACCTTGAGCAACGGCTCGGTCATCACCATCGAAGCGGGCCAGACCAGCGGCAGCGTCAACGTACCGACGGCGGCCAATGACGTTTACAACAATGGCAGCACCGTCAGCACCACCATCACTGGTACCACCGGCGGCAACTTCGAAAACCTGGTGCCCAACACCACCCCGGCCGTGACCACCATCACCGATTCCGTGGACAACACCGGGCTGACCCTCACCGCCACCGGCAACATCACCGAAGGCGGCCAGATCACCTACACCGCCACCCTGAGCAATCCGGCCGGCACGCCGATGAGCGTGACCTTGAGCAACGGCTCGGTCATCACCATCGAAGCGGGCCAGACCAGCGGCAGCGTCAACGTGCCGACGGCGGCCAATGACGTTTACAACAATGGCAGCACCGTCAGCACCACCATCACCGGCACCACCGGCGGCAACTTCGAAAACCTGGTGCCCAACACCACCCCGGCCGTGACCACCATCACCGACTCCGTGGACAACACCGGGCTGACCCTCACGGCTACCGGCAACATCACCGAAGGTGGCCAGATCACCTACACCGCCACCCTGAGCAATCCGGCCGGCACGCCGATGACCGTAACCTTGAGCAACGGCTCGGTCATCACCATCGAAGCGGGCCAGACTAGCGGCAGCGTCAACGTACCGACTGCGGCGAATGACGTTTATGTGAATGGCAGCACCGTCAGCACCACCATCACCAGTACCACCGGCGGCAACTTCGAAAACCTGGTGCTCAACAACACTCCAGCAGTCACCACGATTTCCGATGTGAATGACACGGTCACCGTTACCATCGAAAGCGCTGGTCCGGTGCTGGAGAACCAGGCACCGACTTTCACCATCAAACTCGACCAGAAGCTGGATCACGACCTGACGGTGACACTCAGCAACGGCCAGACGGTGGTCATCGCCGCAGGCGCAACTCAAGTTGGCTATGCATTGCCGGCGCAAGGTGATGACGTCTACAAGGATGGCGGCAGCGCCTCGCTGGGTATCGCTGATGCTAGCGTTGCCGGTAAGACTTTTGAGAATCTGGTCATTAGTGGTCCAGCATCGGTTGCTATCAACGACACCGTCAGCGAAGTCATCGCCACTTTGACCGCGGACAAGTCCACCGTGGCTGAAGGCGGCCAAGTCACCTACACCGTGACCCTGACCAACGCAGCCGGTCTGCCGCTGAACAATCACGGTGAACTCACTTTCACCCTCTCCGACGGTACGAAGGTAACTGTTCCAGCGAACGGGACCTCCGGCTCTGCAACCATCACTGCTGCCGACGACGTCTTCACCGGCGGCCAGGCGCCGATCGTCAACAAGCTCGAGAGCGTTACTGGCGCGGACAACTTCGAAAAACTGACCCTGAGTCAGACCGAGGTCGCAACCACGGTCACCGATGAGCCATCAGGCCAAGGCGACAAGGTCACCGTCAGCATCGAAGGCAATGGCGGCGTACAGGAAAACCTCGCCCCGACCTTCACCGTCAAGGTCGACCAGAAACTCGATCACGACCTCAAGGTCACCCTGAGCAATGGCGACACAGTCACCATTGAAGCCGGCAAGCTGTCGGCCATTTACACCGCGCCAGTGCAAGGTGACGACGTCTACAAGGACGGCCAGACCCTCACCGTTGGCATCAGTGATGCGACCGTTGATGGCAAGTCGTTTGAGAACCTCGTCATTGGTGGCGAAGCCAAGGTCGAAATTACTGACACCGTCAGCGAAGTGATCGCCACCCTGACCGCCGACAAGCCCACCGTCGCCGAAGGCGGCCAGGTCACCTACACCGTGACCCTGACCAACGCGGCGGGTCTGCCAATTAATAACCATGGCCCGTTGGAGTTCACCCTCTCCGATGGCACCAAGATTACCGTCGCGGCCAATACGGCGACTGGCACGGCAACCATCGCCGCTGCCGACGACGTCTTCACCGGCGGCCAGGCACCGATCGTCAACAAGCTCGAGAGCGTTACTGGCGCAGACAACTTCGAAAAACTGACCCTGAGTCAGACCACAGTCGACACCAGCGTCACCGATGAGCCATCGGGCCAGGGCGACAAGGTCACCGTCAGCATCGAAGGCAATGGCGGCGTACAGGAAAACCTCGCGCCGACCTTCACCGTCAAGGTCGACCAGAAACTCGATCACGACCTCAAGGTCACCTTGAGCAACGGCGACACCGTCACCATTGAAGCGGGCAAATTGTCGGCCATCTACACCGCACCGGTGCAGGGTGACGACGTCTACAGCGACCCAAGTAACCTGAGCCTGACCGTCGGTTCGGCCAGCGTCGACGGCAAGGCCTTCGAAAACCTGGTGATCGACGGCACCGCGGCCAATGTGGCCATCACCGACACCGTCAGCGAAGTCATTGCCACTTTGACCGCCGACAAGTCCACCGTGGCTGAAGGCGGCCAGGTCACCTACACCGTGACCCTGACCAACGCGGCCGGTCTGCCGATCAATAACCACGGCCCGTTGGAATTCACCCTCTCCGATGGCACCAAGATCACCGTCGCGGCCAATACCGCGACCGGTACGGCGACCATCAACGCTGCCGACGACGTGTTCACCGGTGGCCAGGCGCCGATCGTCAACAAACTGGAATCGGTCAGCGGTGCTGACAACTTCGAAAAACTGACCCTGAGTCAGACCGAGGTCGCAACCACCGTCACCGATGAGCCATCAGGCCAGGGCGACAAGGTCACCGTCAGCATCGAAGGCAATGGCGGCGTGCAGGAAAACCTCGCGCCGACCTTCACCGTCAAGGTCGACCAGAAACTCGATCACGACCTCAAAGTCACCTTGAGCAATGGCGACACCGTCACCATCGAAGCCGGCAAGCTGTCGGCCATTTACACCGCGCCAGTGCAAGGTGACGACGTCTACAAGGACGGCCAGACCCTCACCGTTGGCATCAGTGATGCGACCGTTGATGGCAAGTCGTTTGAGAACCTCGTCATTGGTGGCGAAGCCAAGGTCGAAATTACTGACACCGTCAGCGAAGTGATCGCCACCCTGACCGCCGACAAGTCCACCGTGGCTGAAGGCGGTTCGGTGACTTACACCGTGACCCTGACCAACTCGGCCGGTCTGCCGATCAATAACCACGGCCCGTTGGAGTTCACCCTCTCCGACGGTACGAAGGTAACTGTTCCAGCGAACGGGACCTCCGGCTCTGCAACCATCGCCGCTGCCGACGACGTCTTCACCGGCGGCCAGGCGCCGATCGTCAACAAGCTCGAGAGCGTTACTGGCGCGGACAACTTCGAAAAACTGACCCTGAGTCAGACCGCAGTCGACACCAGCGTCACCGATGAGCCATCAGGCCAGGGCGACAAGGTCACCGTCAGCATCGAAGGCAATGGCGGTGTGCAGGAAAACCTCGCGCCGACCTTCACCGTCAAGGTCGACCAGAAACTCGATCACGACCTCAAGGTCACCTTGAGCAATGGCGACACCGTCACCATTGAAGCGGGCAAATTGTCGGCCATCTACACCGCACCGGTGCAGGGCGACGACGTCTACAGCGACCCAAGTAACCTGAGCCTGACCGTCGGCTCGGCCAGCGTCGACGGCCAGACCTTCGAAAATCTGGTGATCGACGGCACCGCGGCCAATGTGGCCATCACCGACACCGTCAGCGAAGTGATCGCCACCCTGACCGCCGACAAGTCCACCGTCGCCGAAGGCGGCCAGGTCACCTACACCGTGACCCTGAGCAACGCGGCGGGTCTGCCAATTAATAACCATGGCCCGTTGGAATTCACCCTCTCCGATGGCACCAAGATCACCGTCGCGGCCAATACCGCGACTGGCACGGCAACCATCGCCGCTGCCGACGACGTCTTCACCGGCGGCCAGGCGCCGATCGTCAACAAGCTCGAGAGCGTTACTGGCGCGGATAACTTCGAAAAACTGACCCTGAGTCAGACCACAGTCGACACCACCGTCACCGATGAGCCATCAGGCCAGGGCGACAAGGTCACCGTCAGCATCGAAGGCAATGGCGGCGTACAGGAAAACCTCGCGCCGACCTTCACCGTCAAGGTCGACCAGAAACTCGATCACGACCTCAAGGTCACCTTGAGCAATGGCGACACCGTCACCATCGAAGCGGGCAAATTGTCGGCCATCTACACCGCACCGGTGCAGGGCGACGACGTCTACAGCGACCCAAGTAACCTGAGCCTGACCGTCGGCTCGGCCAGCGTCGACGGCAAGGCCTTCGAAAACCTGGTGATCGACGGTACCGCGGCCAATGTGGCCATCACTGACACCGTCAGCGAAGTGATTGCGACCCTGACTGCGGACAAATCCACCGTTGCTGAAGGCGGTCAGGTCACCTACTCCGTGACCCTGACCAACGCAGCCGGTCTGCCGTTGAACAATCACGGTGAACTCACCTTCACCCTGACCGACGGCACCAAGATCACCGTCCCGGCCAATACCGCGACTGGCACGGCGACCATCGCCGCTGCCGACGACGTGTTCACCGGCGGCCAAGCGCCGATCGTTAACAAACTGGAATCGGTTACCGGCGCGGATAACTTCGAAAAACTGACCCTGAGTCAGACCGAGGTCGCAACCACGGTCACCGACGAACCCGGTTCGGGCACCCCGACCGACAATCAGGGCGACAAGGTCACGGTGAGCATCGCCAGCAACGGCGATGTACAGGAAAACCTCGCGCCGACCTTCACCGTCAAGGTCGACCAGAAACTCGATCACGACCTCAAGGTCACCCTGAGCAACGGCGACACCGTCACCATTGAAGCGGGCAAATTGTCGGCCATCTACACCGCACCGGTGCAGGGCGACGACGTCTACAACGACCCAAGTAACCTGAGCCTGACCGTCGGTTCGGCCAGTGTCGACGGCAAGGCCTTCGAAAACCTGGTGATCGACAGCACCGCGGCCAACGTGGCCATCACCGACACCGTCAGCGAAGTGATTGCGACCCTGACTGCGGACAAATCCACCGTTGCTGAAGGCGGTCAGGTCACCTACTCCGTGACCCTGACCAACGCAGCCGGTCTGCCGTTGAACAATCACGGTGAACTCACCTTCACCCTGACCGACGGCACCAAGATCACCGTCCCGGCCAATACCGCGACTGGCACGGCGACCATCGCCGCTGCCGACGACGTGTTCACCGGCGGCCAAGCGCCGATCGTTAACAAACTGGAATCGGTTACCGGCGCGGATAACTTCGAAAAACTGACCCTGAGTCAGACCACAGTCGACACCACCGTCACCGATGAGCCATCAGGCCAAGGCGACAAGGTCACGGTGAGCATCGCCAGCAACGGCGATGTACAGGAAAACCTCGCGCCGACCTTCACCGTCAAGGTCGACCAGAAACTCGATCACGACCTCAAGGTCACTTTGAGCAATGGCGACACCGTCACCATTGAAGCGGGCAAATTGTCGGCCATCTACACCGCACCGGTGCAGGGCGACGACGTCTACAGCGACCCAAGTAACCTGAGCCTGACCGTCGGCTCGGCCAGCGTCGACGGCCAGACCTTCGAAAATCTGGTGATCGACGGCACCGCGGCCAATGTGGCCATCACCGACACCGTCAGCGAAGTGATCGCCACCCTGACCGCCGACAAGTCCACCGTCGCCGAAGGCGGCCAGGTCACCTACACCGTGACCCTGACCAACGCGGCCGGTCTGCCGGTCAATAACCACGGCCCGTTGGAATTCACCCTCTCCGATGGCACCAAAATCACCGTCCCGGCCAATACCGCGA